>Ga0153956_1000003_pt1 | contig 521774 bp, 532 predicted proteins | sample TSFL040MetaG_FD_104704 | JGI IMG/M metagenome (GOLD analysis project Ga0153956, IMG submission 104704) | Attine ant fungus gardens microbial communities from Florida, USA - TSFL040 MetaG | ecosystem: Host-associated > Fungi > Mycelium > Unclassified | place: USA: Florida, Wekiwa Springs... | reverse complement strand
TCTCCCCCTCCCTCTGCAGAGAAGGGCAAACCAAACATCAATGTCGCGGTAAACCGCGCCGCACCAAGTGGCGAAGCGCCGTTGACGAGGCGCTGTCTATGCCCACTCACAGCTGGCGTCAACACCATTTTGCAAAATTGTTTCGGTACGCTTGCAACACCGCGAAAACCGGCGATTCTTTAACGCCTGCACGGCACAAGCAGCCGGTTCGAGGTGGGGAAATCGAGTGCCTGCGATTCGTGAGGATGAGGAACGGACGGGATCGGATGCGGGAATGGCCGCCCGCATCCGCAGCGCGGTGCTCTGGCGCTCCGGCAGCCAGATCATCGGCCAGCTCGTGATGTGGAGCTCGACCTTCCTCGTGCTCCGCCTGCTCACGCCCGCGGACTATGGCCTGTTCGCGATGACGCAGTTCGTCCTCGCTCTCGCCCAGCTCATGAACGGCTTCAGCTTCGCCGCCTCGCTGGTGCAGAGCGAAAGGCTCGACGAGGAGCGCGTGGGCCAGGTGTTCGGCGTGCTGATCCTGATGAACGGATCGATCGCGGCCGCGCAGTTCCTCGCCGCCCCGCTGGCTGCCGACTATTTCCATCAGCCCATGCTGGTGGCGCTGCTGCGCGTGCAGAGCCTGCTGCACATCACGACGCCCTTCATCATCATGCCGCAGGCGCTGCTCAGCCGGAATATCGATTTCCGCACGCAGGGGCGCGCCAATCTGCTGGCGGCACTGGCGGGGGCGATCACCGCGCCGGCCTGCGCGCTGGCGGGGCTCGGCGTGTGGACGCTGGTGCTGGCGCCGCTCGCACTCTTCACCACGCGGGCGCTGCTGCTCGGCATTCTCGGACGTTGGTGGGTATGGCCCCGCTTCAGCCTCTCAGGCGCGGGCGCGACGCTCGGCTATGGCGGCACCGTGCTGGTGAGCGACATCCTGTGGTTCGTGCAGAACCAGGCCGACGTCTTCATTGCCGGGCGCCGCTTCGACGCCCATATGCTCGGGCTCTATTCCGAGGGGCTTTTCCTCACCCAGATCCTCGTCAACAAATTCGTGCCCGCGCTGAACGACGTCGCCTTCCCCGCTTATGCGCGGATGCAGGCGGACAAGGGCGCGGTCGCGTGGAGCTTCTCCCGCGCGCTCGGGCTCATCATGCTGGTGGCGCTGCCCTGCTATGTCGGGCTGGCTGCAACCGCCGAGCCCCTGGTGCTGACCGCGATGGGGCCGCGATGGGCCGAGGTGGTGCCGCTGGTGCGGCTGCTCGCCTTCGCCATGCCGTTCGTGACGCTGCACATCCTCTATCCGCCGGCCACCAATGCGCTGGGCAAGCCGCGCATCGGGGCGATCTCGTCAGGCGCGGGCGCGCTGTTGCTGCCAGCCGCCTTCGCGGTCGGCGTGTATTACGGACCACTCGGCATGGCGGCGGCCTGGGTGGTGGCGACGCCGCTGCTGGTGCTGGTGTCGAGCAGCCTGTCGCTGCCCGTGATCGGGCTGAGCTGGCGGCGGCTCGGCGGCGCGATCTGGCCGCCTCTGGTCGCGGCCCTGGGCATGGGGCTGATGGTGACCGGCGTGGACCGGCTGCTGCCGGCGATGGCGCCGCCCATGCGGCTGGCGATCCTCGTTCCGGCCGGCGTGGCGGCCTATGCGGCGCTCGTTCTGCTCGTCGCCCGGTCCCTCGTGACGCAGGCGCTCGCCATGGTGCGCGGCCGGAGCCGGCCGGCGGCCGCCTGACGGCCGCCGACCCGCGCGCTCAATTCCCCGCGATGTAGAGGCGCATCGCCTCGGCTTCCGCCTCGATCCGGTCGATGCGCTGCTTCACGAGATCGCCGATCGACACGAAGCCGACCATCGCCCCATCCTCCACCACCGGCAGATGACGGATGCGCCGCTGCGTCATCAGCGCGAGGGCGGACAGAATCCGCGCGCTGCGCTCGACCGTGAGCGCGGGGGCCGTCATCACCTCGCCGACCTTGCGATCCAGCGTGGCCGGCCCTTCCGCGCCCAGCCTGTAGATCACGTCGCGTTCGGAGAAGATTCCAAGGACACGCCCGCCCTGAATCACGGGCACCGCACCGATACGCCGTTCCGCGAGCAGCTTCACGACCGCGCTCACCGGCATGTCTGGATCGACGGAGATCACCTCCCCGTTCCTCGATTGGAGAATCGCAGCGATCGTCATGCCGGCCTCCTCTTTTTAGGCCGGGCTGGACCGCTCCGGCCGGGTTGATGATTCCATGACCCGAGGCCAAATGGAAGCCATGCCGAAACCCGACCCAACGCCGCGGCGCCGGATCGCCAATCCCCATGCCTGGGCTCGCTATTGGCGGATCATGCGGTGGATGACGCTGCTCGCGCTGGCCTGCGTGGTGGTGGCGCTGATCTACTTCAAGACGGGCGAATCGCCCGTGCCGGTGCATATGGTGATCGCCACCTCGCTGGGCGTGTTCCTGACTGTGATGGCCGGCACCGGGCTGATGAGCCTCGCCTTCCTGTCCTCGGGGACAGGCCATGACGAGGATGCGGCCGACCCGTTCGACAAGCGGCACTGAGCCCCAAAAAGGAAAGGGCGCCATCCCCAGCGGAACGGCGCCCTTCCTGTTTCCGTCAGACCGGTGGCGGATCAGGCCGCGACCGGGCTGTCCTCGTTCGGCGTCGCGACGCGGCGGGTGCGACGACGGCGCGGCGCGGGCTCGTCACCGGCATCGCCTTCGGCCGGAGCGGCGGCATGGCCGTTGGCGCCCTCATCGTCCGACGAACCGAAGGCCGGCGGCAGACGGTCGATCTCGATGCGCTGCGGAGCGCCCTCGGCCTGCGCCTCACCCTCGGTACGACGCGGGCGGCGGCCACGGCGCGGACGGCGATCGCCCTCGTCCTCGCTCACCTCCTCGCGGGGAGCCTCGGCCTCGGCGGCCACCGGCTCGCGCTCGCGGCGGCGCGGTTCGCGATCCTGGCGATCCTGACCCTGACGCTCCTGACGGCGCGGCTCGCGCTCCTCGCGGCGGGGCTGCTCGGACTCGGCCGCTTCCTCGCCGCCCTCGCCCTCGTCGCCGCCTTCCTCGAACTCGTCATTCTCGAAGCGCGGGCGACGCTGCTGGCTCTGGTGCGGGTTCTGATCCTCGAACCGGGCGCGATTCTCGTTGAGGACGCGGAAATAATGGTCCGCGAACTGGAGATAATATTCGGTCATCACGCGATCGCCCTGAGTCTGGGCGTCCCGCGCGAGATTGCGATATTTCTCATGCAGTTGGGCCGCGTTGCCGCGCGCCCGGTTGTCGATCCGGTTGCCTCGATCGGAGCCATTACCGCCGGGGCCTCGCACCTGCGCGCCGCCGCGGCCACGGCGACGGCCGTTCTGCCGATTGTTGATCAACGTTTCCGAGTCCTCGTTCCTGGTGGTCCTAGTCACCACTCCCGCCGGTCGCGTCCGGCATTCGCCCGGCCCTCCCGGACGATTCGCAGGCGCCGTCCATGATCTGCGCGCCGGCCTCGAGCATGTGGAAGATCACATGCTCCATTCCGCGTCGCTGCTCCGCCATGCGGAGCGGCAGGCCATCGGTTTCGGCATGGGGCCGCAGCGTTCGAACACGATGTTCCGATGCTGAGTGGCCCCCGTTCCTGCTCCTCATGTAGTGTGCCGCAACCGCAAAACCAAGTGGAATATGCGCTTCAATGCGTCGCAATGATGCAACGGTCCCGCCCGGCAAGATCGGAGCGGACCCGTATGGCAAGCCCTTCGGCCGCGACCAGTGCCGAGACGGCAGCCCCCTGCGTCGCGCCGATCTCGATGCAGGCGGCCCCGCCCGGCGCGAGCTGCGCGCGAAGCCGCGGGGCAATGGCGCGATAATCGTCGAGCCCGTCGGCGCCCGCGAACAACGCCGAGTGCGGCTCATGCTCGATCACGTCGCGGGGAAGGGGCTCGTCCGTCCCGATATAAGGCGGGTTGCAGAGGATGAGGTCGAACGCCTCGCCGGTGCCGGCCCAGCCGCCCTCGATCATCCGCGCACGTCCCGCCATGTCGAGCGCCTCGGCATTGGCCGACGCGATGGCGAGCGCTGCCGAAGATCGATCAATGCCGACGCCCGACGCCTCCGGCCATTCGGCGAGCGCGGCGAGCAGCAGCGCCCCCGATCCCGTGCCGAGATCGAGCACGCGCTTCGGCCCCGCCGTACCGCGGAAATGATCGACCGCCGCCTCGATCAGCGTCTCGCTGTCGGGGCGCGGGATCAGCACGCCGGGCGCCACCGCGAGGTCGATCGTCCAGAAGGCGCGTGTGCCCGTGATATAAGCGAGCGGCTCGCCGCCCACGCGCCGTTCCAGCAGCGCCGCGAAACCTTCGGGCGCCGGCCGGTCGAGCCCGCCGAGCAGCAGCGCCTCGCGGCTCACGCCCAGCGCGTGCGCCATCAGCAGCTCGGCGTCGAGACGCGGCGTCTCCGAGCGATCGGCGAGGCGGGCGGCAGCCCCCGCCAGCGCCGCCAGCAGGTCAGGCGGCATCGTCGAGCGCGGCGAGACGGCTCGCCTCATCCTCCGCGATCAGCGCGCCGAGCAGCTCGTCCATCTGGCCTTCGAGGATTTCGGGCAGGCGATGGAGCGTCAGGTTGATGCGGTGGTCGGTCACCCGCCCCTGCGGGAAGTTGTAGGTGCGGATGCGCTCCGAACGATCGCCCGAGCCGACCATCGACTTGCGCGCACCCGCCCGCGCCGAGGCCAGCCGCTCGCGCTCCAGCTCATAGAGGCGCGCGCGCAGCACCTTCATGGCCTTCGCCTTGTTCTTGTGCTGCGATTTCTCGTCCTGCTGGCTGACGACGAGGCCGGTCGGCAGGTGGGTGATGCGCACCGCCGAGTCCGTGGTGTTGACCGACTGGCCACCGGGGCCGGACGAGCGGAACACGTCGATGCGCAGATCCTTCTCGTCGATCTTCACGTCGACTTCCTCCGCCTCGGGCAGCACGGCCACCGTCGCCGCCGAGGTGTGGATGCGCCCGCCGCTCTCGGTGACGGGCACGCGCTGGACACGATGGACGCCGCTCTCGAACTTGAGCTTGGCGAACACGCCCTGCCCGGTGACGCTGGCGACCACTTCCTTGAAGCCGCCCATCTCGGCCGCGCTCGCCGACAGCAGCTCGACGCGCCAGCCCTGCGTATCGGCATAGCGCTGGTACATGCGGAACAGGTCGCCCGCGAACAAGGCCGCCTCGTCGCCGCCGGTGCCGGCGCGGATTTCGAGGATGGCCGAGCGTTCGTCCGCCGCGTCCTTGGGGAGCAGGCTGATCGCGAGGTGCCGCTCCGCATCGGGCAGGCGGGTGCGGAGCAGTTCCATCTCCTCGGCCGCCATGGCACGGATGTCGGCGTCGGGATCTTCCGCCATGTTGCCGAGCACGCCCAGCTCCGCGCGCAGCCGGCGAACCTCGGCGGCGGCGACGGCCACCGGCTCAAGCTCGGCATAATCGCGCGAGAGGCGGACGAACTGGTCGGCCGGCAGATCGGCGCGCGCCATCGCCGACTGAAGCTCATGGTGCCGCGCCTCGATCGCGGCGATGCGCTCGGACGTGATCGAAACCATCAGGCGGCGGTCTCCACCCCGATCCAGGCGGCGATGCGATCGAGCGGCACGGCGGCCTGTTCGCCGGTCGCGAGCCGCTTCACCGAGGCCTCGCCGCGCGCCAGCTCATCCTCGCCGAGAATGACCGCGAAGCGCGCGCCGGCCGCATCGGCCTTCTGCATCCGCTTCTTCATATTGCCCTTGTACGCCATGTCGCAGGCGACGCCGGCGCGGCGCAGCGTGGCGATCACTCCGCCCGCCGCCGCTTCGGCCGCGGCGCCCATCGGCACCACGGCGACATCGATGGTCGGCTTCGCCGGCTCGTCGATCAACATCCCGAGCCGCTCGATGCCCGCCGCCCAGCCGACCGCCGGGGTAGCCGGGCCGCCGAGCGACTCGATCAGGCCATCATAGCGGCCACCGGCCAGCACCGTGCCCTGCGCGCCGAGCCGATCGGTGACGAACTCGAAGGCGGTGTGGCGATAATAATCGAGCCCGCGCACCAGCCGAGCGTTGCGCGTCCAGGCGACACCCGCCGCGTCGAGCCCCTTGGTGACGGCCTCGAAGAAGGCGCCCGCCTCGCTCGACATATGCGCGTCGATGCCCGGCGCCGCGTCCGCGATCGGGCGGTCGCGCGGGTCTTTGGAATCGAGGATGCGCAGCGGATTCTTGTCGAGGCGGACGAGGCTGTCCTCGGAAAGCTCACCCCGGTGCGCCTCGAAATGCGCGACCAGCGCCGCCCGCCACGCATCGCGCGTCTCGGCGTCGCCCAGCGTGTTGAGCTGCAGCGTCACGCCGTCGGCGATGCCCAGCTCATGGAGAAGCTGGTCGGCCATCACCAGCAGCTCGACATCCGCCTGCGGCTCGGCCGCGCCGATGATCTCGGCGTCGATCTGGTGGAACTGGCGATAACGGCCCTTTTGCGGGCGCTCGTAACGGAACACCGGGCCATGCGTCGCAAGCTTCAGCGGCACGAACTGCTGCCAGCCCTCGGTGAGATAGGCGCGGCTCAGGCCCGCCGTGAACTCCGGGCGCAGCGTCAGCGAATCCCCGCCGCGATCCTCGAACGTGTACATCTCCTTGGAGACCACATCGGTGGTCTCGCCGATCGAGCGGGCGAACACGGCCGTCGCCTCGAAGATCGGGATTTCGACGCGCTGGAAGCCGTACAGACCCCGCACCCGGTCGAAGGCCGAGACCACGGCATGATGGCGGCGCGCGGCCTCCCCGAAGAGATCCTGGGTGCCACGAATGCGCTGGGGAGTGTCGGATCGGCTCATGGGGGCCGGTCCCTAATGGAAAACGGGCCATCCGAAAATATACTTCGCACGCGCACAAGGCGGCTTGAGGCATAATCGCGCGGGGGCTATTTCGCAGCCGCTATGAACATCGATCTCATCCCCGTTGGCGCGAACCCGCCGCACGAGCTTAACGTCATCATCGAGGTGCCCGTCGGCGGCGAGCCGGTGAAGTACGAGTTCGACAAGAAGTCGGGCGCGCTCTTCGTCGATCGCATCCTGCACACGCCGATGCGCTATCCCGCCAACTATGGCTTCGTGCCGCACACGCTGTCGCCCGACGGCGATCCGCTCGATGCGCTGGTCATCGCGCGCTCGCCCTTCGTGCCGGGCAGCGTGGTGCGCGTCCGCCCGATCGCGGTGCTGCGCCTGGAAGACGAGGCCGGCGGCGACGAGAAGCTCATCACCGTCCCCGACAACAAGACCTTCCCTTATTACAACGAAGTCGGCGAGAAGGGCGATCTGCCCGAGATCGTGATGCAGCAGATCGAGCATTTCTTCACCCACTACAAGGATCTGGAAAAGCAGAAGTGGGTGCGCATCGGCACCTGGGGCGATGCCGAGGAAGCGCGCCAGATCATCATCGAGGCGATCGAGGCCGCCAAGAAGGCCAAGGAAGAGACCGGCGACGACGCGGGCGCCAAGCACCTCTGATCCGATCGTCCGATCGACGCATACAGGGCGGGCCGGGGCGCGGACAGCGCTTCCGGCCCGCTTTCCGTTGGCGCGCCGACAATCGGACAGTCGTGAAATATCTGAAATATTCTTGCGCCGTCTGGACCTTTTCGTCCGGGCGCGGCATCGCTCTGCGGCAGATTTCTGACAGGGAGTTTCCCGTTCGATGACCAAGTTCGCCCGCGCGCTCGCCGGCGCCGCACCGATCGCGCTGTTCCTCGGCCTCGCCCCGGCCCACGCCGTGCAGCCCGCCACCAACAGCTTTCCGCAGCCGATCGCGATCAACGACACGATCCCCGCGCCCAAGGATGTTCCCTATCCCGGCGGCACGATCAAGCTCGCGGTCGACGCCACCGACGTGACGCGTGGCATCTTCACGGTGAAGGAAGTCATTCCCGTGGCGGAAGCCGGCAAGCAGACCCTGCTCTTCCCCAAATGGCTGCCCGGCAACCACAGCCCGACCGGCCAGATCTCCAAGATCGCGGGCCTCGTCATCACCGCCGACGGCAAGACCCTGCCCTGGGTGCGCGACACCATCGACGTGTACGCCTTCCACATCGACGTTCCGGCGGGCGCCAGGGAAATCACCGCCAGCTTCCAGTATCTCTCGCCGACCACCGGCAATCAGGGCCGCATCGTCGCGACGCCCGACATGCTGAGCCTCCAGTGGGATTGCGTCGCGCTCTATCCGGCCGGCTATTTCGTCCGCCAGATCCCGTTCGAGGCGAGCGTCACCTATCCGAAGGGCTGGAAGTCCGCGACCGCGCTGGCACCGGGCCTGTCGGGCGACACCGTCACCTATCCGGTGGTGGATTTCGAGACGCTGGTCGATTCGCCCGCCATCGCCGGCCGCAACATGGTGAGCCACGAGCTGGCGCCGGGGGTGAAGCTCGACATCGCCGCCGACCGCCCCGACCAGCTCAAGGCCACGCCCGAGCAGCTCGCCGCGCACAAGCGCCTGGTCGATCAGGCCGTGAAGCTGTTCGGCGCGCAGCATTATGACCATTACGATTTCCTGTTCACGCTCTCCGACAATCTCGGCGGCGAGGGCCTGGAACATCATCGCTCGTCCGAGGACGGCACCGACGCCGACTATTTCACCGATTGGGATTCGAGCGTCGCCGCCCGCAACCTGCTGCCACACGAGTTCACGCATAGCTGGAACGGCAAGTATCGCCGCCCGGCCGACCTGTGGACGCCCGACTATCGCACGCCGATGCAGGACACGCTGCTCTGGGTCTATGAGGGCCAGACCCAATATTGGGGCTACATCCTCCAGGCGCGCTCGGGCCTCGCCACCAAGCAGGAGACGCTCGACGCCCTCGCCTCGACGGCAGCCTATTACCAGAACACGCCCGCCAAGGCGTGGCGCACGGTCGAGGACACCACCAACGATCCGAGCATCTCGCAGCGCCGCCCCAAGGCCTGGACCAGCTATCAATGGTCCGAGGATTATTATGAGGCCGGCAAGCTGGTGTGGCTCGATGCCGACCAGCTCATCCGCGAGAAGACCGGCGGCAAGAAGTCGCTCGACGATTTCGCCCACACCTTCTTCGGCATGAGGGATCGCGACTGGGGCGTGCTGACCTATCGCTTCGAGGATGTCGTCGCGGCGCTGAACTCGGTCATGCCCTATGACTGGGCGACCTTCCTCAACGAGCGCATCAATGCCGTGAAGCCCGAGGCGACGCTCGGCTGGATCGCGCGCGGCGGCTACAGGCTCGACTATCAGGATACGCCGACCGGCTATTGGAAATCGCGCGAAAAGGAGCGCGGGGTTTCCGACTACAGCTATTCGATCGGCCTCACGCTCGGCAAGGACGGCGCGATCAGCAGCGTGTTCTGGGGGAGCCCGGCGTTCAAGGCGGGCATCACCACGGGCTCCAAGCTCGTCGCCGTCGATGGCCGCGCCTATGACAAGGATCTGCTCAAGAGCGTCATCACCGCGGCCAAGGGCGGCACCCAGCCGATCCATCTGCTGGTCAAGCAGGGCTCGGAATATCGCGACGCCGTCGTCCAGTGGAACGGCGGCCTGCGCTATCCGACGCTGGTGAAGGTGGCGAAGGGCGAGGCCGGCCTCGACAAGCTGCTCGAACCGAAGAAGTAAGAACGAAGGTGGCCCCTCCCGCGCGGTTCGCGGGAGGGGCTTTCCTCAGTGGCTCACCAGCTTGAGCCCGGCGATGCAGCCGACAAGCCCGACGATCAGCAGCAACCGCGCCGCGCCGAGCGGCTCCTCGAAGAAGAGGATGCCCACCGCCACCGTGCCGAGCGCGCCGATGCCGCCCCACACCGCATAGGCCGTCCCCATCGGGATCGAGCGCGAGGCCAGCTCCAGCAGCCCCATGCTGAGCGTCACCGAGGCGAGGAAGCCCAGCGTCCAGCCGACATTGCGGAAGCCGTCGACGAAGCGCAGGCAGGTGGTGAAGCCCACCTCCCCCAATCCGCCCAGCAGCAGCCAGATCCACGCCATTTCGCTTGCCCTTCCGGTTTGAGCATATTTCGCGCGCCTTTCCGGTCCGGCGCGCTATCCTCCGCCTCATGGCCATGAAGCTCGATCTCGGCAACCGCGTCGCGCCGGTGCGCTTTCTCGTCTTCCTCCTCCTGCTGGCGGCGGGCATCCCGCTGCTGGGGAGCACGATCGGCTGGCGGCACGGCACGATGCTCGCCTTCGACTGCGCCGCGGCGGTGTTCCTGCTCTCGCTCTGGCGCTTGCTCCAGACGCCGCACGCCGACGAGATGCGTGTCCATGCCGCGCACAACGACGCCAACCGCGCGCTGCTGCTGACGATCAGCGTCGCGGTCTCGCTGGTGGTGCTGGTGGCGGTGTTTTCCGAACTGCTGGAGAAGGCCGCGCCCCGGCCCGCGGCGGTGGCGCTCATCATCGCCACCCTGTCGCTGGCGTGGCTCTTCTCGAACATGGTCTATGCGCTGCATTATGCGCATGTCTTCTACGTCCAGTCCGATACCGACGAGGACGGCACCAGGGAGGACAGCGGCGGGCTGGATTTCCCGGAGACCAAAGAGCCCAATTATTGGGACTTCATCTATTTCAGCTTCACGCTGGGGATGACCTTCCAGACATCCGACACCGCGCTCACCACCACGCAGATGCGCCGGATCACGACGCTCCACTGCCTCGCGGCGTTCGTGTTCAATCTCGGCGTGCTGGCCTTCACGATCAACGTGCTGGGCGGCGGAAGCTAGGCGTCCCCCGCCGCGAGCCGGGCGATGCCATCCGCCTCCAGCCGCCACGGCTGCCAGCCTTCAGAACGGTGCGCACCGATGCGGCGGTAGAAGCGCATCGCCTTCTCGTTCCAGTCGAGCACCGCCCAGTCCATCCGCGCGCAGCCCCGCGCCCGCGCTTCCCGCGCCAGCGCCGTCATCAGCGCACGCGCCACGCCGGAGCGGCGCTCGGACGGATCGACGAACAGGTCTTCCAGATAGAGGCCGGGCTTCCCCGTCCAGGTGGAGTAATTGAGGAACCAGAGCGCGAGGCCCACGGCCCGCCCATCCCGCTCGGCGAGATGCGCGTGGACATGGGCGCTGTCCGCGAACAGTGCGCGGCCGATCATCGCCTCCGTCGCATCGACGGCATCGGGCTCGCGCTCGAAGGCGGCGAGCGCGCGGATCATGCGGAGGATTTCCGCCTCGTCGCCGGGGCGGGCGGTGCGGACGGTGACGCTCACGCCATCACCGCCGCCACCAACGATCCGGCAGGCGCACTCACTCGGCCGCCTGCACCTCGGCCGCCGCCTTCGCCGCTTCCATCTCGGCCGCCTTGGCCTCGACCAGCTTCACGACATGGTCGACCATCGCATCATCGTCGATCGTGTGATCGGTGACGCCCGACAGATAGATCATATGCTTGCCGTTGCCGCCGCCGGTGACGCCGATATCGGTCTCGCGCGCTTCGCCGGGGCCGTTCACCACGCAGCCCAGCACCGAGAGCGAGAGCGGGGTAGAGATATGCTTGAGGCGGTCCTCCAGCTTCTCGACGGTGCGGATCACATCGAAGCCCTGCCGCGCGCAGGACGGGCAGGAGACGACGCGCACGCCGCGGGTGCGGATGCCGAGCGCCTTCAGAATCTCGTAGCCGACGCGAACCTCTTCCTCGGGCTCGGCCGAGAGCGAGACGCGGATCGTGTCGCCGATGCCGAACCACAGCAGCGAGCCGATGCCGATCGCGCTCTTCACGGTGCCCGCGATGAGCCCGCCGGCCTCGGTGATGCCGAGATGCAGCGGGCAATCCACCACTTCGGCGAGCTGCTGATAAGCGGCCACCGCGAGGAACTGGTCCGACGCCTTCACCGCCACCTTATATTCGTGGAAGTCGGCATCCTGGAGCAGTTTGATATGATCGAGCGCGGATTCGACCAGCGCCTCGGGGCAGGGCTCGCCGTACTTTTCCAGCAGATCCTTTTCGAGGGAGCCGCCGTTCACGCCGATGCGGATCGCGCAGCCATTGGCCTTGGCGGCGTTCACCACCTCCTGCACGCGCGCGGCCGAGCCGATATTGCCCGGATTGATGCGCAGGCAGGCCGCGCCCGCATCCGCCGCCTCAAGCGCGCGCTTGTAGTGGAAGTGGATGTCCGCGACGATCGGCACGCGGGCGGCGCGCACGATCTGCTTGAGCGCGACGGTCGATTCCTCGTCGGGGCAGGAGACGCGGATGATGTCGACGCCCGCTTCCTCGCAACGGCGGATCTGGTCGATCGTGCCCTTCACGTCGGTGGTGAGCGTGTTGGTCATCGTCTGCACGGTGACGGGCGCGTCGCCGCCGACGGGGACGTTGCCCACCATGATCTGACGGGATTGGCGGCGCGTGATGTCGCGCCACGGACGAATGGACATGGGAAGCCTTCGCGATTGTGGTCGAGAGCCTCTATAGGCGCTGCGGCGCAGGATGATAAGCGCCAGCACATGAAGAAGGAGCAATGCGTGGGCTGGACCCTGATGATTCATGGCGGAGCGGGCTCGATGCGTCCGGGCGTGCTGACCGATGCCGAGGATCAGGGCGCGCGTTCCGGGCTCTCCGCCGCGCTCGAAGCGGGCGCGGCGATCCTCGCGCGGGGCGGCGATGCGCTCGATGCCGTGGAAGCGGCGGTGCGCGTGCTGGAGGATGATCCGCATTTCAACGCGGGGCGCGGCTCGGTCTACACCTGGGAGGGCCGCATCGAGTGCGACGCCGCGATCATGGACGGCCGGGGCCGCGAGGCCGGCGCCATCGCCGGAGTCACCGCGACGCGCCATCCGGTCAGCCTCGCCCGCGCGGTGATGACGGAAAGCCCGCATGTGCTGCTGTCCTCGGCCGGGGCGGATGCCTTCTCCGCCCATGTCGGGCAGGAGCAGGCGACGCAGGACTGGTTCGCCACCCCCGAACGCCGCCGTCAGTTGGACGAGATCAAGGCCCATCCCGACACGCCGTTCGATTCGGCGATGAAATACGGCACCGTCGGCGCCGTCGCGGTGGACGAGGCCGGCCATGTCGCCGCCGCCACCTCGACCGGCGGGCTCACCGCCAAGCGCTGGGGCCGAATCGGCGATTCGCCGCTGATCGGCGCGGGCACCTATGCCGACGACCGGGCCGCCGCCATCTCCTGCACCGGCTCGGGCGAGCATTATATCCGCCTCGGTCTCGCCCATGAGCTGTGCGCCCGCCTGCGGCTGACCGACGCGGGGCTCGACGCCACCGCCGATGCGATGGTGGAGGAACTCACCGCGCTCGGCGGCAAGGGCGGCTTCATCACCGTGACGCCCCAGGGCGAGGCGCGCTGGGCGTTCAACACGCCGGGCATGTATCGCGGCGTGGTCGGCCGGGATCGCCCGCTCAAGGTCGCGATCTACGGCGAGGATTGAAGCGTCATGTTGCGATCCGGCAATCTTGCCGAGAGACTGGGCCGCTAATGCCCGTTCCCGGTCGCTCCCCGGCGGAAATGGCATCCGGTCTTCGCGCTGCTGGCGGGCCGCTGCCTTCGCCAGGGGGCGGCAACCCTCCTGCCCCGAGACGATGATGAACCGCCTCCAACTCCTGCTCGCCGCGATCGTGACGCTCCTGCTTCCGCTGTCGCCTGCTGCCGCCTGGTGGGAATATGGCCATGAGACGGTCGCCCGCATCGCCTATCTGGAGGTGAACCCGCAGACCCGCGCCAGCATCGACGCGCTGCTTCGCCAGTCGAAGCTGCTCGACACGCCGACCTGTCCCGCCAAGACGATCGCGGAGGCCTCGGTCTGGCCCGATTGCGTGAAGACGCTCGGCGACCGGTTCAGCTATGCGTACAACTGGCACTTCGTCGACATCGACGTGTGCAAGCCCTTCGATCCCAAGGGGCCGTGCGCCGGCGGCAACTGCGTGATCTCCCAGATCGAGCGCAACCAGCGGCTGCTGGCGGACAGGCACCTCAACCCGCGCGAGCGGCTGATGGCGCTGATCTTCCTGGTCCACTTCGTCGGCGATCTGCACCAGCCGCTCCATGCGGCCGAGCGCGACGGCGATCAGGGCGGCAACAAGGTCCGCGCGCATTATGGCGTGATGGCCGGGCGGACCAACCTCCACTCCATCTGGGACGGCCTGCTCGCCGACCGCGCCATCTCGACGCCGCCGGGCGATGCGAAGGGCCTGCTGGCCGGCACCACGCCCGCCAGCCGCACCGCGATGCAGACCGGCACCGTCACCGACTGGGCGAAGGAGAGCTGGGCGCTGGCCCGCGACACCGTCTACCCCACGGCCACCCACGCCCCCGCCTGCCCGCCGACCAGGCCCGCCGACGCGGGGCTCGACGAGGCGGCGATCCAGACGCTCATCCCCGTGCTGCGTCAGCAGGTTCTGCGTGGCGGGCTGCGGCTTGCGAAGATGCTGGACGATGCCTTCGCCGGCCATGTCCCGCCCCGTCCGAAATATGGCTGAGGCCCGCTCGACGAAAAAGGGGCCGGCCCTTCGGCCAGCCCCTTTCCCCATGCCCCGTTGGTGAGCGTTCCGCTTATTGCGGCACGACCGTGACGGCGCGACGGTTCTGCGCCCAGGCGCTCTCGTCCGAACCGGTCGCGACCGGGCGTTCCTTGCCGTAGCTGATCGTGTTGATGCGATCGGCCGACACGCCCTGGCTCACCAGGAAGTTCTTGGCGGCGGTGGCGCGGCGATCGCCGAGCGCGATGTTGTACTCGCGCGTGCCGCGCTCGTCGCAATGGCCTTCGAGCGTCACGCGGACGGCGGGATGCGCCACCAGCCACTTGGCCTGCGCGGTCAGGATGCCCTGCGCTTCGCTGTCGACGTCCGACTTGTCGGTGCCGAAGTGGACGGTGTCGGTGCCGACCTGCTGGAGGAAGTCAGCGCGCGAACCCGGGATGATCGAGCTGCCGACGGGGGCCTGCGTGCCCGTGTCCGTTTCCGGCGCGGTCGAGGCGGGCGGGGGCGGCGGCAGTTCGGCCGGCTTCTTCTTGGCGCAACCCGCCAGCGCCACCATCGCGGCAACGGTCAATACCGTGGCAGTCTTCACAGTCATCTTGGAGTCTCCTTGGTTTTCAATGGCGGCCCCCTATGCCCTTTCAGGCTTAGGATGGTTTCGGCGATGGTCAAGCCCGGCCCATCGTTACGGCAACAACGGTGACCAGGCCGGATCGGACCCATCGAGGGGGGTGGGAATTTTCCGTTCGTTGACGCCGGTCAGGTCCACGGACCAGAGATCGGCGCGGCCCGAACCCTGCGCGGTGCGGAAAAACATGATGACGCGGCCGTTGGGCGACCAGCTCGGCCCCTCGTCCTGCCAGCCGTGCGTCAGGATCTTCTCGCCATTGCCGTCGGGCGACATCACGCCCACCGAGAAGCCGCCGCCAAGCTTGGTGAAGGCGATGAGATCGCCACGCGGGCTCCATACCGGGGTGGCATAGCGGCCCGATCCGAAGCTGATGCGATGCTGGCCCGAACCGTCGGCGTTCATGACGTAGATCTGCTGCGTGCCGGAGCGATCGCTCTCGAACACGATCTTGCTGCCGTCCGGCGAATAGCAAGGCGCGGTGTTGATGCCGGGCGCGTTGGTGAGCCGCGTCGGCGAGCCGCCGCTGGCCGAGACGCGATAGATCTGCGTGTTGCCGCCGACCGAGAGCGAATAGATGATCGAGCGCCCGTCCGGCGAATAACGCGGGGAAAGCGTCATGTTCGGCGAATCGACCACCAGCCTCTGCTGGCCGGTGCTGAGGTTGTAGGTGTAGATGCGCGGCCGGTTGCCCGTGTAGGACATGTAGACGATCGACTGCTGGTTCGGCGAATAGCGCGGCGTCAGCACGATCGACTGGCCGTTGGTCAGGAAGTGGTGGTTGGCGCCATCCTGATCCATGATCGCCAGCCGCTTGGTCCGATGATTCTTGGGGCCGGTCTCGGAGACGTAAGCCACGCGGCTGTCGAAATAGGGGCCTTCGCCGGTCAGCCGCGTATAGACCGTGTCGGCGCATTTGTGCGCGGCGCGGCGCCACTGGGCGGGCGAGACGACGAAGCCCTGCCGGGTCAGTTCCTGCTTCTGATAGACGTCGTAGAGATAGCAGCCGACCGTCAGCGTGCCGTCGCCATTGGCCTGCACGAAGCCCTGCACCAGCGCCGACGCGCCGGTGGTGGTCCAGTAGTTATAGTCGGGCGCCGTCACCTGCGGATAGGCCACCGCATGATCGCCCGACACCGGCTTGAACAGGCCCGAACCCTTGAGGTCGTTGGTGACGATCTGCGCCACCTGATGGCCGAGCGCGTCGGTCTGGCCGGCGGGCGTCTTGGCGGAGGCCGGCGTCGGCATCGCGGGGATCGCGATCGGCATCGGCTGCGAGATGCCGCCCGTCACGTCGACGATCAGGCGCTGGCCGGGCTGCGGCCCCGCGCCGGGCGCGGCCTGCGTGGCGGGCACCTGCGCCAGCGCCGCGCTCGACAGCAACAGCGCCGGCATCGCGGCGATCATGCGACGGACCATCATGCTCATCTCCCTCCTGCCGGCGCCCGTCATGGACGGAACCGGAACCCGAAATCGTCCCAGCCGCCCTGATACATTTCGGGCGGCAGCTTGAATGGCGCACAACGCAGCACGGCGCGGCGGGCCGCATCGGCCATCTGCCGGGCATAGGCCTGGTTCTGCCCGTTGACGCCGCTCTGCTCGCCGATCTCGACCGACGCGACCGAGCCGTCACGGTTCATGCGCAGGTTGAGCACGGTCGCGATCTGCCCCGCGTCGGCACCACCGGCCGGCGGATTGTAGCAGGGCTTCACCTGCTGGAGCAGCAGCGCCGCCAGCCCGGCCATCGACTGCGCCGACACCGCCGCCGCGCGCGGCGCGGTCCCCTTGCCCGGCGCCTTGTCGGGCGACAGGCCCTTCAGGAAATCGGCGCCGAGGCGCGAACCCTTGGGCTTGGCCTTGCCCGGCGTATCCTTGGGCAGATCCTTCAGGAAGTCGGCGGAAAGGCCCGCCTTCCTCGGCGGCTGCTTCTGGGGCGTCGGCTTGGCCGGCTTCTCCGGCGCCGGCTTCGGCTTGGGTTCGGGCTTGGCCGGGGTCGGCTTGGGCTTGGGCTCCGGCTTCACCTCGGGCTTGGGTTCGGGTTTGGGCGGCGGCGGGGTCGGCCGGGGCTCGGCCTTGGGGGCCGGCGCGGGTGGCCGCGGCGCGGCCTCCTCGGGCGGCCCCTGCTCCGGCGCGACCGACGGAGCCGGCGCTTCCTGCGACACCTTCGGCGCGGCCGACGTCAGCCCGACCTTGTCGACAAGCTGCACGTCCATCGTGTCGGCGACCGGCGGCTTCGGGATGCGCGCCGAGAACAGGCTCAGCGACAGCACCACGAACAGGGCGACATGCCCGGCCGCGGCCACTCCCAGCCCATAGCGTTCGGCGCGTTCCATGGCTCAGCGGCGCTCGTCGGCCGGCGTGGAGACCAGCGCGACCTTGTTGAGGCCAGCGCGATTGAGTTCGCCCATCACCGCCATCACCCGGCCATAGTCGATCCCGCGATCCGCGCGCAGGAATATCTGCTGGGGCTCGCCGCCGACCGGCCCCTGCGCCGCGATCCGGGCGAGGCGGTCGGGCAGCGCCGCGTCGTCCACCTGATCGTCGTCGACGAACACCTGCCCCTGCGCGTCGATCGAGATCTGGATCGGCTTCTTGGGCTGCTCCAGCGCCTTGGCGCGGCTGTCGGGCAGGTGGATCGGCACGCCGGTCATCAGCAGCGGCGCGGTAATCATGAAGATGATGAGCAGCACCAGCATGACGTCGACGAGCGGCGTCACGTTGATCTCCGCCATCGGCGTGCGGCGGCCGCCCCGGCCACCACTCGGCGTCGGCCCCATCGCCATCAGTCGGCTTCCAGCTCGCGGCTCAGCGTCGCGTGGAAATTGTCGGCGAAGCGGTGGAGGCGCGCCTCCATCTTGTTGATGCCGTGCGACAGGCGATTATAGGCGATGACCGCCGGGATCGCCGCGAACAGGCCGAGCGCGGTGGCGAACAGCGCCTCGGCGATGCCGGGCGCGACGACGCCGAGCGACGTGTTCTGCTGCGCCGCGATCGAGGTGAAGCTGCGCATGATCCCCCACACCGTGCCGAACAGGCCGACGAAGGGCGCCACCGAACCGATGGTGGCGAGGATGTTCAGCCGATCCGACAGGCGATCCACCTCGACGCCGGTCGCCGCCCCCATGGTGGTGGCGAGGCGCGCGCGCGTGCCGTCCCGGTCGATCTTCTTGCCCGCGGTCGAGCGGCGCCACTCGTTCACGCCCGCCGCCAGCACCCTGGCGAGAGGCAGATCGTCGCTGCGATGCACGGTGTAGAAATTGTCGATATCCTGCGAGGCCCAGAAATCCCGCTCGAACTTCGCGTTCTTCGCGCTGATGCGCTTCAGCCGGACGCCATGGCCGACGATGATCCCCCAGGTCCACACCGAGGCGCAGAGCAGGCCGATCATCACGACCTTCACCACGATATCGGCCTGGAGGAAGAGGGCGAGCGGCGACATCGTCGCGGCGTCGGTCGCCAGGTGCGGAATCATGATGCTACTTCATCCCCTTTGAGGCGGCGGAATATGTCGAGCCAGGCGTCCGGCTGCCGCCTCGGCCTTCCTTCCGGCGAAAGGAACGCCGCGGTGACCTCCGCGTCGGTGAGCAACACATGCCCACGCATGACTCTCTGATGAATGACGCAGGAAGCGGCCTTCGTATCCATCACCCGGCTGACGACGAGCAGGTCGTCATCCAGACGCGCCGGGCGCCGATATCGGATAGCGAGATCGGCGATCGCGTAAACGCCCAGGCCCTCCTCATATGCGCCACGCTGGTCGATCCCTGCGGCGCGCAGCATGTCGGAGCGGGCACGCTCCAGATAGCGCAGATAATTGGCATGATAGACGACGCCCGAAAAATCCGTGTCCTCGAAATAGACGCGCAGGGGAAAGCGATGCTCGCTCCCCACGAAGCGCCCGCTCGCCGGCAGATCGGTGGCGTGGTTTACCATGAGAGCGGGGTCTAACGCTTCGCCATGCCCGCGCAACCCCGCCCGCTTGACAAGCATGACACCCATAGGTTGCAAATCACCTATAGGTTACATGAGAGGCGAGCATGTCCGATGCCGACAAGGCCGAACGCCTGAGCCGCAAGCGCACCATCCTCTTCTACCTGTCCGCCGGGCTGTTCATCCTCGTGTCGCTGATGGATTTCCCGGCGCGGCGCTCCTGGTCCTTCACGGCGATCTGGGTGCTGTGGGCGACGCTGCTGCTGCTCAATCTCGCCGGCGTCGGCGGCTGGCTGGTGCCGCGCGGCACGCGCCGGCTGATGGAGGACGAGGGCACCCGCGCCAACCGCGCCCGGAGCCTGTCGATCGGCTTCTTCGCGGCGCTCGCCTCCGCGCTGATCCTGTCGCTGCTGGTGCGCATGGTGGCGATCGACGTGCAGACCGCTCTCCTCTCGATCGTGACCGCCGGCATCTCGGCGGCGCTGATTGCCTTCGCCGCGCTGGAACGGACGTCGATGCACGATGGCTGAAGGCCTGAGCAACCGCCTGCGCGAGGAGCGCGCCCGGCGCGGCTGGACGCAGGCCGAGCTGGCCGAGCGCGCGGGCGTCAGCCGCAAGACGATCAACACGGTGGAAAATGGCGTGTTCGTCCCCTCCACCATCCTCGCGCTGCGCCTCGCCCGCGTGCTAGGCCAGCCGGTGGAGGCGCTGTTCGCGCTGGAGGACTGACATGATCGCCTATCTCGGGCTGTTGTTCGCCGGCATGTTGCTCAGCAATGCCCTGCCGCACCTGCTGGCCGGCTTGCAGGGCGAGCGCTTCTACACGCCGTGGGCTCGGCCACGCGGGAACGGGATGTCCTCGCCGCTGGAGAATGTGCTGTGGGGATCGGCCAATCTGTTGCTGTCCGCCTTCCTGATCGATCGCATCTTCCCGAAGAACATCCCCCACGGCCTCCCGATCCTCGCGGTCGGCTTCGTCGGCACGGGCATAGGGCTGGCGCTGCTCTTCGGCCGGCGGAAGGCGGGTTAGTCGAACAGGCCGTCCTGCGCGCCCGCCGGCATCGGCAGGCCGAGATGGGTCCAGGCCCGCCCGGTCAGGCAGCGCCCCCGCGCCGTGCGGGCAAGCAGGCCGAGCTGGATGAGATAGGGCTCGATCACCTCCTCCACCGTGTCGCGCGGTTCGGAAAGGCCGGCGGCCAGCGTCTCGACGCCGACCGGGCCGCCGCGATAGACGTCGGCGATCATCATCAGATAGCGCCGGTCCATCAGGTCGAGGCCGATCGCGTCCACCTCCAGCCGGGTGAGCGCGGCATCCGCCACGCGGGCGTCCACCACCGGATCGCCCGCCATATGCGCGAAGTCCCGCACCCGGCGGAGCAGGCGCCCGGCGATACGCGGCGTGCCCCGCGAGCGGCGCGCGATCTCGGTCGCCCCGTCGCGCGCGAGATCGAGCGCCAGCAGCCGGGCGGCCCGCGAGACGACCAGCTCCAGCTCCTCGACCGTATAGAATTGCAGCCGCACCGGGATGCCGAAGCGATCGCGCAGCGGCGTCGTCAGCAGCCCCTGCCGCGTCGTCGCGCCCACCAGCGTGAAGCGCGGCAGCTCGATGCGGACCGAGCGCGCCGACGGCCCCTCGCCGATCATCAGGTCGAGGACGCGATCCTCCATCGCCGGATACAGCACCTCCTCGACGGCGGGCGCGAGGCGGTGGATCTCGTCGATGAAGAGGACGTCGCCCTCCTCCAGATTGGTGAGCAGCGCTGCCAGATCGCCCGACTTGGCGATCACCGGGCCGGAGGTGGCGCGGAAGCCCACGCCCAGCTCGCGCGCGACGATCTGGGCGAGCGTCGTCTTGCCGAGGCCGGGAGGGCCGAAGAACAGAACATGGTCCATCGCCTCGCCGCGCGCCCTGGCGGCGCCGATGAAGACGCGGAGATTCTCGCGCGCCGCCTTCTGGCCGACGAAATCGTCGAGCGTCTTGGGCCGCAGCGCGGCGTCGATATCTTCGGGGCGGCGCTCGGCGGCGAGGAGGCGGTCGGGTTCGCTCATGGTCGATCCGTTCCCTAGCCGTTCCACGCCGGCCGCGCCAGCGCTCAGGGAAGCCGGGTGAGCAGCACCGGGATATGGCCGGCCTTGCTGTCGCTGAGCTGGAGGATGTAATCCCCCGGCGCGAGCGCGAAATCGACCTGCTTGGCGATGCCCGAGCAGGGCTCGCCATGGGCATGGGCGGCGGACGGCAGCGACTTGCCCCGCTGCACCACGTCGATCCACGCCTTGCCGCCGAGCGCGACGCGATAGGTGCCGCTCAGGGCGATATGGAAGACGAGCAGCCCGCCTTCGTCGCCCGCCGCCACCGGCTTGCCGAGCGGCGCGGCGAAGCTCACCCCCTCGGCCGGGGCGAGCGCCGCGATCGCCGGCACCGCGAGCGTCAGCATCGGATTGGGATTGCCGGCGAGCGAATGCGCCGCGGGCAGGTCGGCCGCCCCCCGCCACAGCGTCGGCGCCTCAGGGCAGGCCGGCGTCTGGGCCTGCGCCATGCCCGCCCAGCAGAAGATGGCCAGCATCGGCCCGACGATCCGCATATCAGCCCCCTCTTGTCCGCCGCCGATCTGTAGCCCTGCGAGAGGAATCGCTCAATCGCGCCCTCAAGCCTTGGACGCCTTGCGCAGCGCAAGGCGGACCAGCGCGTCGAGCGTGGCGCCCTCCCCCAGCTCCTCCGCCGCCGCGCCCACCGCCGCAGACGCCTCGGCCGGGCGGAAACCGAGATTGCCGAGCGCGGAGAGCGCGTCGTTGACGGCGCTGCCCTTGGGCGCCGCCGCCGCTGCGGCCACCGGCCCGAGCGCCGGGCCGGCCTTGTCCTTGAGTTCGGTCACGATGCGCAGCGCCAGCTTCGGCCCGACGCCGTTGGCCCGCGCCACCATCGCCTTGTCGCCCGACGCCACCGCGCGGGACAGTTCGTCCGGCGCCAGCGTCGAAAGGATCGCGAGCGCCAGCCGCCCGCCCACGCCCTGCACCTGGGTCAGCAGGCGGAACCAGTCGCGCTCGGTGGTCGAGCCGAAGCCGAACAATGTGATCGCATCCTCGCGCACCTGCATGTCGGTGAGGATCTTCACCTCCGAGCCGACACCGCCCAGCGCCTGAAGAGTCTTGCCCGAAAGCTGCACGAGATAGCCGACGCCGTTGACGTCGATCACGCCATGGTCGGCCCCAGCCTCGGCGAGCACACCGGTCAGCCGTGCGATCATCATGCCCCCTGTGTCCTCACGAAACGCGGCGCAGCATGGCGCGCTGGCTCGCCACATGATGCGCGTGGGTGATGGCGACGGCGAGCGCGTCGGCGGCGTCCGCGCCGCTGAGCTTCACGCCGGGCAGCAGCCGCGAGACCATCGCCTGCACCTGCTTCTTGTCCGCCCCGCCGGTGCCGACCACCGCCTTCTTGACGATCGAGGGATGATATTCCCCGATCACGATCTCCGCCTGCGCGGCGGCCAGCAGCACGACGCCGCGCGCCTGCCCCAGCTTCAGCGTCGATTGCGCATTGGAGTTGCCGAGCACCTCTTCCACCGCCGCACCCTCGGGCCGGTGGGCGCGGATCACCTCGATCAGCGCGCCATGCAGCAGCGCGAGGCGGCGCGGCAACGGCATCGACACTTCGGTGCGGATCTGCCCGTTGGCGACATGGCTGAGGCGATTGCCGTCGGCTGCGATCACCCCCCAGCCGGTGGTGCCAAGCCCCGGATCGAGCCCGAGGATCAGCATCGCGCATCCTCCCCAGCCTGCCGGGGAGGGGGACCGCTCGTCGCAGGCGAGTGGTGGAGGGGCGTCACCCTGCCTAAACATTGAGCCACAAACTTACGCCGCGCCGTAACGACGATCTCATCATTTTGCGGCTTAGGCGCGATCAATTCGGGAGAGAGTCGGAGAGGGAAATGCGAAATTCCGATGGAACAGGGCTGCTTCCAGAATAGACGAAGGCTGAATTGGTGAAATGCGTCACTCTCCCTGACGCATAACGGATACTTATATGATCGCGCGACAGCCATGAGGCCGACAGCTCTCCTAGATCGTATCCCGTAAAGAAGCATTGCTGTTTCGGACGTCCTATGTTGGGGTCATGTGCCCCAGCAACGCAGATATCAATAACGGCGCTGCCAGAGTGGTTGAACTCTTTCGAGTCTACGATGATCGAGAACTCCCCATTCGTCACACGTTTGCGCGTCTCGGTTGTCACCTTGCTGCACGACGCAAGGGAGAGAAGCACTCCGATCACCGCAAGTGTCAGTGTCTTGCACATAATGCACCATACCCAGCCGGAACCTGCGCCGTGGCGCTGCCGTCCATACCCCAAGGGCCATTGCGGTCCGGGTGCCCTGCCCACCACGCATAGGCACCCTCGACATACGCGGCACCCGCCACAAGCGCGATCACCCCTCCACCAGCCTGCGGCTGGTCCCCCTCCCCTTGCTGGGGAGGATGAGGGTGCTCAACCCAGCTTCTCCATGATCTCGTCGGGCACGTCGTAATTGCCCCACACGGTCTGGACGTCGTCATCCTCTTCGAGGGTATCGATCAGCTTCATCAGCAGAGCGGCCTCCTCGACGGTGGTGAGCGTCACGGTGTTCTGCGGGCGCCAGGCGAGCTTCACGCCCTCCGGCTCGCCGAGCACCGCTTCGAGCGCCTTGGCGACCTCGTGGAGCGAATCGGTCGCGGTCCAGATCTCGTGACCCTCGTCGGAGGTGACGTCCTCGGCGCCGGCTTCCAGCGCCGCCTCGAACACCTTCTCGGCGTCGCCGGCCTTCTCCGGGTAGGAGATCAGGCCCATGCGGTCGAAGCCATGGCTCACCGAGCCGCCCGCGCCGAGATTGCCGCCATTCTTGGAGACGGCGGTGCGCACGTTGGTGGCGGTGCGGTTGCGGTTGTCAGTCAGCGTCTCGATGATGAGCGACACGCCGGCCGGGCCGAAGCCCTCGTAACGGACCTCTTCATAGTTGGCGCCGTCGCTGCCCGCCGCCTTGTCGATCGAGCGCTTGATATTGTCGTTCGGCATCGACTGCGCGCGGGCCGCGATGATGGCGGAGCGCAGGCGCGCGTTCATCGCCGGATCGGGCAGGCCCATCTTCGCCGCCACCGTGATTTCGCGGCTGAGCTTGGAAAAGAGCGCCGAACGCTTCTTATCCTGCGCGCCCTTGCGATGCATGATGTTCTTGAATTTGGAATGGCCGGCCATCGCCGTGATCGTCCTGCTGCTTGCGAAATGGGAGTGGGCGTCTCTAGGCCTTCCGACGGCCCTTGCGCAATCCCGCCAACAGGAGGCCCGGCCGAGGGGCGGCCGGCGATCGGCACCTGCCGACCGCCGGCGATAAGGTCAGTTCAGACCCAGCGCCGCCTTGTAGGTTTCGAGCAGGGCCTCGGCCTCGTCGCGCGCATTCTTCTCCATCTTGCGCAGGCGCACGATGGTCCGCATCGTCTTGGGGTCGTAACCCTGCGACTTGGCTTCGAGATAGACGTCCTTGATGTCGTCCTGCATGCCCTTCTTTTCTTCCTCGAGGCGTTCGATACGCTCGATGAAGAGCCGCAGCTGGTCGGCCGCGACGTTGCCGTCACTCATAGTCCGCTCCCGATTCGGTAGGAACGGGCCGAGATAGAAGAGCCGGCGGTCAGGCTCAAGCGTCCGCGGGCGGGTTCTTCTTCAGGCTCTCGGCCATGCGGGCGAGCTGCGCGGGCGTCGCCTCGCCCTGATGCTCGGCCTTCCACTGCGCGTAGGGCATCCCGTAGACCGCCTCGCGCGCCTCTTCCTTGCCGATCCTTCCGTCCGATGCCTCGGCCGTCCAGTCGCCCAGGCAGTTGCGGCAGAAGCCGGCGAGGCCCATCAGATCGATATTTTCGGCGTCGGAACGATGCCGCAGATGGCGCACCAGACGGCGGAAAACGGCGGCTGCGATCGCATCATCGACATCATCAAGCTGCATAGCGCTGTCATTCCCTGGTTGATCTGATGAATGGACGGGCTAATGGGCAAGCCTTCCCGCGCGCACAAGGAGCTTTGTACCCCCATGTCGATCAGCACGAGCGCATTTGCGCCCCGTCGCCGCAAGGTTCGCGTGCTGGCCACATTGGGGCCTGCGAGCCGCTCGCCGGAAATGATCCGCAAGCTCTTCCTCGCCGGCGCCGACGCCTTCCGCGTCAATATGAGCCATGGCGCGCATGAGGACCATGCCCAGTCGATCGCGGCGATCCGCCAGCTTGAGAAGGAACTCAACCGGCCGACCACCATCCTCGCCGATCTTCAGGGGCCGAAACTGCGTGTCGGCACCTTCGCGGACGGCTCGGTGACGCTCCACACCGGCGACGCCTTCCGGCTCGACCGCGACTCGACGCCGGGCGACGCCACCCGCGTCTCGCTCCCCCACCGGGAGATCTTCGAGGCGCTGGAGCCCGGCGCCCGCCTGCTGGTCGACGACGGCAAGCTGGTGCTGCGCGTGCAGACCGCCAGCCTCGACCTGATCGAGACGACCGTCGAGGTCGGCGGCGTGATCTCCAACCGCAAGGGCGTGAACGTGCCCGACGTGGTCGTCCCCCTCCCCGCGCTGACCGACAAGGACCGCAAGGATCTCGCCTTCGCGCTGGAGCAGAATGTCGACTGGATCGCGCTCTCCTTCGTGCAGCGCCCGGACGACGTGGCCGAGGCCCGCCGCCTGATCGGCGGCAAGGCGGCGCTGCTCTCCAAGATCGAGAAGCCGGCCGCGATCGATCGCCTCGACGAGATCATCGAGCTGTCGGACGGCGTGATGGTCGCGCGCGGCGATCTCGGCGTCGAGCTGCCGCCCGAGCAGGTGCCCCCGATCCAGAAGCGCATCGTCGAGACATCGCGCCGCCTCGGCCGCCCGGTGGTGGTGGCAACGCAGATGCTCGAATCGATGATTACCTCGCCCTCGCCGACCCGCGCCGAGGTGTCGGACGTCGCCAACGCCATCTATGACGGCGCCGACGCGATCATGCTCTCGGCCGAATCCGCCGCCGGAAGCTGGCCGGAGGAAGCCGTCGCGATGATGGACCGCATCGCCATCTCGGTGGAATCGGACCCGAACTATCGCGCCCGCATCCACTTCACCCAGATGCGGCCGGACGCCACCACCGCCGACGCGCTGGCCGCCGCCGCCGCCGAGATCGTGGAAACCGTGTCGGCCGCGACGATCATCTGCTTCACCACCTCGGGCTCGACCGCGCGCCGCATCGCGCGCGAGCGGCCGTCGGCGCCGCTGCTGGTGCTGACCCCGGACATCCGCACGGCGCGCCGCACCGGCCTGCTGTGGGGCGCGCACGCGGTCCATACCCGCGACGTCGAGAACTTCGAGGAGATGGTCGCCAAGTCCAAGCGGATGGCGCTGCGCACCCGCGTCGCCGGTGCCGGCGAGGCGGCGGTGCTGATGGCCGGCGTGCCGTTCGGGACGCCGGGCTCGACCAACGTGCTCCACGTCGTCCGCCTCACCGGCGACGAGCTGAAGGGCTATCAGAACGAGGAATGAGCCCCTCCCCGGCGGGAGGGGCTGCAAGGCTCAGCCCGCCGGGTAGACGGTGAACTGCTCGATCCTGCCCTGAGCGCCCGGTTCGGCGCGCAGCACGATGGTGAGGGTGCGGCCCGGATAGGTGACCGTATAGGCCTCCGCCGTGAAACCGCCGCGCAGCTTGGCCGAGCGCTGACGGATGCTGGTCGGCTGGCCCAGCGGGGCGAGGCTCGCCCGATAGTCGGCGATCGCCGTCGGCGTGAAATAATAATTGCCGTTCACGGTGAACAGGCTGCGGTCGATCTTGCCCGCGCGCAGCATGTCGAACACCTTGCGCGCCCGCGCCGTCTTGTCGGCCTGCGGGAAGAGCTGCCCCTCGATGCGATCGGCGATGGCGGTCTGGGCATTGCCGAAATCGCCGTTCACCATCACCACGATCGCGGCCTTGTCGTCGGGATAGACGCGGTTCTCGGAGAGGAAGCCCACCGCCTCGCCGCCATGCTCCAGCACGCGATGGCCATCGACCTCACCCACCTCGATGCCGAGCCCGTAACCGCTCGACTTGCCGTCCGTCAGCACCACCGGCGTCTGCTGCGCCTTGTAGCTGGCGGGGGTGAGCAGCTTCCGGTCGATCATGCCGATATCCCAGCGGGCGAGATCGTCGGCGGTCATCGCCAGCTCGCCCGCCGCGAACAGCCAGCCCGGCGCCGCCGGCTTCTCGACCCGTACCGGCCCCAGCGCATAGCGCATGTGCGGCACGGCGTCGGCCGCCGTCATGCCGGTGTCCGCGTCGACCGCGCTCTTCATGCCGAGCGGCTGGAAGACCCGCTTCGTCAGGAAGGGCATCAGCCCCTCGCCCGACACCTTCTCGACGATCCGGCCGGCGACGACATAGCCGGTGTTGGAATATTGCCACTGGCTGCCCGGCGCGAAGTCGAGCGGCGCCTTCGCCCAGCGATCGAGGATCTCCATCGGCGTCACCGGATGCTCCATCGCGGCGAAGCTGAAATCCTGCGGCCAGTAATCGCGATAGCCGGACGTATGGCTCAGCACCTGCCGGATGGTGATCCTGTCGGCGTCGGTCAGCTCGGGGAGCCACTTGCCCACCGTGTCGTCGAGCGAGAGCTTGCCTTCGTCGGCCAGCATCAGGATCGCCGTCGCGGTGACCTGCTTGGAGATGGAGGCGATCGGATAGCGCGCGCCCGTCACCGCCGGCTTGCCCGGCCCCTGTTGCCCATAGGCCTTCGAATAGACGATCCGCCCATCCTCCACGATCGCGATCGAGGCGGAGGGCACCTGCGTCGTCCTGAGAATCCCGGTCACGGCGCGGTCGATCGCGGCGGTGTCGAGCGGGGCGGAAAGAGCGGGCGTCGCAGCGATCAGCGCGGCGAAGGAAGCAAGGGCAAGGCGCATGGAAGCTCCGGTTCGTGACAGGCCCGGAACCTGTCCCCGCGCGGGCCTCAGAGCAAGCCGGAACCTTGGAGAGCAGCGCGCAGCGTATCGGCGTCGCGGAAGACATGGCCGGCGAAGCCCGAACGTTCGGCCGCTTCGACATTCTCAGGCCGATCATCGACGAACAGCGCCTCGCCCGGCGCCAGCCCGAATCGATCGAGCGCCAGCGCGTAGATGGCGGGATCGGGCTTCACCAGCTTCACCTCGCCCGAGACGAGGATGTCGCGGAAGCGATCGAGCCGCGCCGCCTCGCGCGCCCGGAAGGACGGCCAGAACTCATGGCTGAAATTGGTGATGGCGTAGAGCGGCACGCCGGCCGAATCGAGATCGGCCATGAGCGCCGCCATGCCGGGCAGCCAATCGCCGATCTGCTCGTCGAACCGCTCGCCCCACAGCCGGATATGCTCGGCCTCTTGCGGGTGAAGCGCGATCAGCTCCGCCGACGTGTCGGCGAAGCTGCGACCAGCATCATGCTGGGTATGCCATTCCAGCGTCGCCACCTCGCCGAGGAATCGGTCGAGGCGCGCGGGATCGGCGATATGTTGCTGAAAGAAGGCGCGCGGATTCCAGTCGACAAGCACGTTGCCGACGTCGAAAACGACGCTCTTCAAACGGGCCACCGAGCGATCGGCGGCCACGCCGGATCAGCCCTGGCGGGCCTTGAAGCGACGGTTCGTCTTGTTGATGACGTAGGTGCGGCCGCGACGACGGATGACGCGGTTGTCGCGATGACGCCCCTTGAGCGACTTGAGCGAGTTACGGATCTTCATGGCGGGACGCCCTGCTTCTCTATGTCTGGAGGCCATATGGCCCGGAAAAACGAGGCGCCCGCCTATGAGAGCCGGCCCCCGAAGTCAAGACCGGCGCCCGATTCGATGATGCGAAATGCATCGTTCACGCATTGGAAAGCCGGCCTGGGTGAAGCAAAACGCATGTCAGAGCGTTACGCTCATGGATCGATCACGCGCGTGCGAATCGCGCCCGCAGAAAGGCCAGCCATGTTCCAGTCGCGCATCTCCGCCCTTCGCTTCGCCGCCGCAGGCCTCGCGCTCGGCGCGGGGCTCGCGCTCGCCGGCTGCCAGACGACCAACCCCGTGCAGGTGACGCGCTTCCACCTCGCCCAGCCGATCGCGGCGGGCAGCTTCTCGGTCGAATCGGTGCCGATGGCCGGCCCCGGCTCGCCGCTCGCGCCCGACAGCCTCGAACTCGCCGCCTATGGCGACATCGTCGCGCAGGAACTCACCCATTACGGCTTCACCCGCGCCGCCTCGCCCGCCAATTCCGAGCTGACCGTCTCGGTGATGACCGATCGCGGCACCCGGCCCGATCCGCGCCCCGGCTCGTCGGTGAGCTTCGGCGTCGGCGGCGCGAGCTTCGGCCGGCATACCGGATTCGGCGGCGGGGTGGGCACCACCGTGCCGATCGGCAGCCGGGAGCGCTTCATCGTCGGCACGCGCATGATGGTGCAGATCAAGCGCCACTCGGACGGCACCGTGATCTGGGAAGGCCGCGCGATGACCGAGGCGAAGGGCCAGTCGCCCGATGCGTCTCCGCAGGCGGCGGTCGCCAAGCTCGCCCATGCGCTCTTCACGGGCTTCCCCGGCGAATCGGGTCGCACTATCACGGTGAAATGACGATCCGCATTTCGGCCGCCTTCGACAGCGGCAATATCCGCCTGACGTCCATCCTCGACGATCGCATCACGCTGGAGATCGCGCGCGACAAGGATTCGGACTTCTATCAATGGTTCCACTTCCGCGCGCTGGGCGTGCGTGGGCGTCGGATCAGCTATGAGATCACCAACGCCGGCCAGTCCGCCTATCCCGACGGCTGGCCCGGCTATCACGCCTGCTGGTCCGAGGACCGGGTGACGTGGCGCCGCGTGGCGGACACGCATTATGCCGGCGGCGTGCTGCGCTTCACGCATGAGGCGACGAGCGATTCGATCTGGTTCGCCTATTTCGCGCCTTATTCGATGGAGCGGCACCATGATCTCGTGGCGCGCATCGGCGGCCAGCCGGGCGTGACGCTGGCCTCGCTCGGCCAGACGCTCGACGGGCGCGAGATGGATTGCCTGACGCTCGGCACCGGCCCGAAGAAGGTGTGGTTCTACGCCCGCCAGCATCCCGGCGAATCGATGGCCGAATGGTGGATGGAAGGCGCGCTCGAGGCGCTGACCGATCCGGCCGACCCGATCGCCCGCTCGCTGCGCCGGAAGGCGACCTTCCACATCGTCCCCAACATGAACCCGGACGGGTCGTATCGCGGCCATCTGCGCACCAATGCCGTCGGCGTGAACCTCAACCGCGAATGGCATGAGCCGACGCCCGAGCGCTCGCCCGAGGTGCTGTGCGTCCGCAATGCGATGGACAAGACCGGCGTCGACTTCGCCATGGACGTGCATGGCGACGAGGCGATCCCGCATGTCTTCCTCGCGGGCTTCGAGGGCATCCCCTCGCTCCAGCCGCGCCAGACGACGCTCTATGCCCGCTATCAGGACGCGCTGGTCGCCCGCACGCCCGATTTCCAGAAGGCGCATGGCTATGCGACGGCGGGCGTCGGCAAGGCCAACCTCTCCATGTCCACCAACCAGCTCGCCGAGCGCTTCGGCTGCGTGGCGATGACGCTGGAGATGCCGTTCAAGGACAATGACGACCTGCCCGACGCCGAATTCGGCTGGTCGCCCGAGCGGTCGAAGAAACTGGGGCGCGACTGCCTCGCCGCGCTCCATGACGTGATCGACGAAATCTAAATCCGGTCAGGCCCTCCCCCTTCCGACAAGGGAGGGGGCCTTTCCGATCAGCCGAAAATCTCGGCGAGGAAATTCTCCATCGCCTGCCACGAGCGCCGGTCGGCGTCGGGCTGGAACATCTCCGGGCGAGCATAATTGGTGAAGCCGTGCTGGGTATGCCCATAGGCATGGAGCTGCCAGTCGGCCTTCTTCGCGGTCATCTCGGCGGCGAAGGCGATCACCGCCTCGGGCTTGGCGAGCGGATCGTCCCAGCCATGCAGCGCCAGCACCTTGGCGGGGATGGCCTCCGCCGTCTCGAACGGCGGTGCGTCGAACAGGCCGTGGAAGGCGATCACGCCCTTCACGTCCGTGCCGGTGCGGGCGAGATCGAGCGCGCACTTGCCGCCGAAGCAGAAGCCGATCGCCGCCACCCGCGCCCTGTCCGTCACATCCAGCGCGCGGACCTGCTCCACCGCCGCCAGCATCCGCGCCGCGACCGCGTGGCGATCCGCGTTGAGCACGGTCATCGCCGCGCCAGCCTCCTCGAAATTCGTGGGCTGCACGTCGACGCCGAACAGATCGATCGCGAAGCCGACATAGCCGAGCGCCGCCAGCTTCTCGGCCTTGCCATCCTCGAAGGCGGACCTGTCCATGAAGGTCGGCGCGATCGCCACCGCCGGGCGCGGGCCGCTCAGCGCATCGTCCCACACCGCGAGGCTCTCGAACGCCACGCCGCCCACTTCATACCGCACCGTCTGCTTCACGATCGCCACCGCGACTCTCCTCGATCAAGGAATCCCCGCGCGACATGCGGCGGGGATGACGGAACGGCAAGCCTTGGCTAGGGAGCGCATCGACAGCTTTACGGAGACGCCCATGCCTCGCCTCGTCCTCATCCGCCACGGCCAGTCCGCCTGGAATCTGGAAAACCGCTTCACCGGCTGGTGGGACGTGAACCTCACCGATCAGGGCGTCGAGGAAGCGAAGGCCGCCGGCCGGCTGCTGGCGGAGAAGGGCTTCGATTTCGATCAGGCCTTCACCAGCGTGCAGACCCGCGCGATCAAGACGCTCAACCTCGCGCTGGAGGAGATGGGCCGCCTGTGGCTGCCGGTCGAGAAGGACTGGCATCTGAACGAGCGCCATTATGGCGGCCTCACCGGCCTCAACAAGGCCGAGACGGCGGCCAGGCATGGCGACGAGCAGGTGAAGATCTGGCGCCGCAGCTTCGACGTGCCGCCGCCCGTGCTGGAGCCGGGCTCCGAGTTCGATCTCGCCAAGGACCGCCGCTACGACGGCATCGCCATCCCGCAGACCGAGAGCCTGAAGGACACGATCGCCCGCGTGCTCCCTTATTGGGAGGAGCGCATCGCCCCGGTACTCAAGGCCGGCAAGCGCGTCGTCATCTCCGCGCACGGCAATTCGCTGCGCGCGCTGGTGAAGCATCTGTCGGGCATTTCGGACGAGGACATCGTCAGCCTCGAAATCCCGACCGGCCAGCCGATCGTCTACGAGCTGACCGACGATCTGGTCCCCACCGACCGCTATTATCTGAGCGAGCGCTGATCTCTCGCCGTCATCCCGGCGAACGCCGGGATCCAGAGCCACAGGCGGCATCGCTTGAAGCTCTGGATCCCGGATCAAGTCCGGGATGACGCATAAGGGACGATGGACGCCAGGGAATGGCCTTTCAGGCACAGTTCCGATTGCCTCGCGGGATTCGCGCCGCTAAGCGTCCCGCTCCATTCCTCCTGGCTATGGCAGGCCGATGACCGACCAGCCCCTCGTAGGTATCATCATGGGCAGTCGCTCCGATTGGGAGACGATGCGCCACGCGGCCGAGACGCTCGACGCGCTCGGCGTGCCCCACGAAGCGAAGGTGGTCTCCGCCCACCGCACGCCCGAGCGTCTCTATGACTATGCGAAGTCCGCAGCGGGCCGTGGCCTTCAGGTGGTGATCGCGGGTGCCGGCGGCGCCGCCCACCTCCCCGGCATGTGCGCCTCGATGACGGCGCTGCCCGTGCTGGGCGTGCCGGTCGAGTCCAAGGCGCTCTCGGGCATGGATAGCCTGCTCTCGATCGTGCAGATGCCGGGCGGCATCCCGGTCGGCACGCTCGCGATCGGCAAGGCGGGCGCGATCAACGCCGGCCTGTTCGCGGCCTCGATCCTCTCGCTTCAGGACAAGGCGCTCGCCGCCCGCCTCGCCGACTGGCGCGCGCGGCAGACCGCGGCGGTGGACGAAGCGCCCGAATGATGATCCCGCCCGGCTCGACGATCGGCATCATCGGCGGCGGCCAGCTCGGCCGGATGCTGGCGATGGCGGCCGCGCAGCTCGGCTATCGCAGCCATGTCTACGCCCCCGAGGCGAGCGGGCCTGCGAGCGAGGTCGCCGCCGAATGGACGCAGGGCGGCTATGAGGACGAGGCGACGCTGCGCCGCTTCGTCGCGGCCTGCGACGTCGTCACCTATGAGTTCGAGAATCTCCCCGTCGAGGCGCTCGCCGCGACCGAGGGGCTGAAACCCTTCCATCCGCCGGTCGCAGCGCTGCGCATCGCGCAGGATCGCGCGCTGGAGAAGGAGTTCGCCGGCCGTCAGGGCCTCGCCACCGCGCCCTGGGCGGCGGTGGAGACGCTTGGCGAGCTGGAGGAAGCCGTCGCCCGCATCGGCGCGCCCGCGATCCTGAAGACCCGCCGCTTCGGCTATGACGGCAAGGGGCAGGCCCGCCTGCGCGCCTCCGGGGACGCCGCCGCCGCGTGGGAAGCGATCGGCGGGCAGCCGGCCGTTCTCGAAGGCTTCGTGCGTTTCGACGTCGAATATTCGGTGCTGCTCGCCCGCTCGGCCGACGGGCGGAGCGTGGCGTGGGATGCCGTCACCAACGCCCACACCGACGGCATCCTCTCGCTGTCGACCGTGCCGCCGGAAGGGCTGGTGCGCGCGCAGGCCGAGGCGGCGATCCGCCACACGCGCGCGCTGGCCGATGCGCTGAACTATGTCGGCGTACTGGCCGTCGAATATTTCGCCGGCCCCGACGGCCCGATCTTCAACGAGATGGCGCCCCGCGTCCACAACAGCGGCCATTGGACGATCGAAGGCGCGGTCGCCTCGCAGTTCGAGAACCATATCCGCGCGATCTGCGGCCTGCCGCTCGGATCGACGACGCTCACGGGCCAGTCGGTCGCGATGGAGAATCTGATCGGCCATGACGCCGATCGCTGGGCGGACTTCCTCTCCGAGCGCGACGCCCATCTCCACCTCTACGGCAAGAGCGTCCGCCCCGGCCGCAAGATGGGGCATGTCACGCGCGTGAAGCGCTGAGGGCCGTCCCGGCTCGCCGAGCCGGGGAAGACCCCCGCATCGATCAGGCCCGGCGCGTCGCCTTGACCGGGAAGCGGCCGAAGGCGCCCGTGTCGATCGTGCCTTCCAGCACATCGCCGTTCAGCTCGCCCTCGCAGGTCAGCGTCATCGGGAAAGGCACCTTCAGCTCCATCTTGAAGCTGACATGATCGCCCGTCACCTGGCCCTCGGTCACGTCGAGCGCGCCGAGCGGGCCGGCATTGGTGCCCGCGAAGCTGCCGTCCGGCTTGCTGGTCAGCGTCAACACGGACTGCTGCTCGCCCATCGGCGACTGCGCGGTGCAATCCCACTGACCATCGATGCTCGCCATCAACTCATCCTTTCCCATTACGTCAACCAATTGCCTGTTACTGCGCGCCCGGCGCCTTGACCACCTCGACCGGCAATCCGATCGCCCCGAGCTGCGGCTTCACCTTGGCGGCATCGCCCACCACCACCCAGACGAGATCGGCCGGCTTGATCTCGGCGCGGGCCACGGCGTTGAGCTGGTCGACCGTCAGCGCGCGATATTTGTCCGCGATGTGGGTGTAATAATCGTCGGGGCGCTTGAGCAGATCGTTGCGCTGCATCGCGTTGATGAGCTGCGTGCCCGTCTCGAAGCTGCCGGGAAGCTGGCGGATGCTGCGCTGGACGGTGCGATCCCGCTCCTCCTGCGTCAGCGGCCGGGTGGTGAGGAAGGCGTTCATGTCGCCCAGCATCGCCTGGATCGAGGCGCCGGTCTTGTCGGTCTGCACGGGCGCCGAGACATAATAGGGCACGCGCCCGACATAGCGCGAGAAGCCCGCCTCGACGCCGTAGGACCAGGCCTTGGTCTCGCGGATGTCCATGTTGAGCCGCGACAGGAAGCTGCCGCCCAGCGGATCGTTGGCGGTGATGAGCGGCAGAAGCTCGTCCGTGCCCTTGGCGGCGAGCACCTCGCCCGCGACGATCACCGATTGCGGCGAGCCCGGACGGTCGACCAGCACGATCCGGCCATGCGGCGCGGGGACGGCGGCGTCGACCGCCTTGGCGGGCGCGGGCGCGCCCTGCTCCTTCCAATGGCCGAAGCGGCTCTCCAGCATCGCCTTCACCCGATCCAGCGGCAGGTCGCTGACGATGAACACCGTGCAATCGTCCGGCCGGAACCAGCGATCCTTGAAGGCGGCGAGATCGGCCTTGCCGAGCCTCGCCACCACCGCCGGATCGCCGGAGCCGCTCGCCGGCACGCCATAGGGATGCTGCGGGCCATAGATCAGCCCCGGCACGAGCCGCGAGGCGAGCGAGGCCGGATCGGACATCTCCGCCTTGATGCCGGTGAGCTGCTGGACGCGCAGCCGCTCGATCTCCGCGAAGCTCGGATGGAGCGCGACGTCGGCCAGCAGATCGAGCGCGGGATCGATATTGGCCGAGAGGCTGGCCAGCCCGATCTCCGCCGTGTCCATCTCCGCGCCCGCCGAGATGCGCGAGCCCAGCCGCTCCTGCTCGGCGGCGATGTCGGCGGCGGAGCGGGTGGTGGTGCCCTCGTCGAGCAGAGCCAGCATCAGCGATTCGGTGCCGAGCGCCGTCTTGGGATCGGCGGCATGGCCGGCGTCGAAGGTCAGCGACACGCGCGTCAGCGGCAGGCCGGTGCGCTGGGCATAGACGAGCTTCACACCGTTGGAGAGCGTCGCCCGCTGGATCGTCGGATAGGTGAGATGGACGATATCGCCCACTGGCGGCTCGACACGCCGGGACGCCACGGCCGGCGCGGCGCCGCTGGCGGGCGTCGGCTTCACCCCCGGCTTGGGCGCGGCGGCATCGGCCTGCACGGCCTTGGCCTCCTCATAGGGTGCGCGGTCGCCCGGCGCGACGGTCAGCGCATAGACCGGGCGCGACAGCCACTTCTGAAGCGCCGCCTTCACCGAGGCGGGCGTCGCCTTGCCATATTGGGCGAGCTGCTTCTCGTAGAAGCCCGGATCGTTCGCATAGACCGCGCCCATCGCCAGCGCGGCCGCGCGGCCGTTGAAGCCGCCCACCTTCTCCAGCGCGAACAGCCGGCCGGCGACCTCCTGCGTCACCGCGCGGCGGATCTCGTCCGCCGTCGGCCCGTTGGCGACGAAATCGGCGATGATCGCATCGAGCCGCTTGCCGACCATCACGGGATCGAGCCCCGGCTTCACGTCCACCGTCACCTCGAACTCGCCGACCCGCTCCAGCGGCTCGGCATTGGCGCTGACGCCGACCGCCAGCCCTTCCTTGCGGACGAGGATATTGTCGAGCCGCGAGCTGGCGAGCCCGCCCAGGATGCTGCCGGCGATGTCGAGCGGCACGGTGTCGGGATCGGTGAGGCCGGGAATCGTCCATTCGCGATAGAGACGCGTCGTCGCGACCTGATCGTGGAGCGTCTCGTCCTTGCGCGCCTTCAGCGTCGGCACGCTCGCCATGGTCGGCGTCGGCTGGGGGCCACGCGCGATGTCGCCGAAATATTTCTCGACCAGCGGCTTCGCGGTCGCCACGTCGATGTCGCCGGCCAGCACCAGCACGGCGTTGTTCGGCCCATAATGCCCGCGGAACCAGGCGCGGACATCCTCCAGGCTCGCCCCGTCCAGATCCGCCATCGAGCCGATGGTGGTGTGCTGATAGGGATGGCCATCCGGGAACAGCGCCTGCTGCTGGGCATATTGGACGAGGCCATAGGGCTGGTTGTCGTCCTGCCTCTTCTCGTTCTGGACGACGCCGCGCTGGCGGTCGAGCGTCTGCTGGCCGACCGCGCCGAGCAGATGGCCCATCCGGTCGCTCTCGAGGAACAGGGCCAGCGGCAGCGCGGGCGTCGGCACCGTCTCGAAATAGTTGGTGCGGTCGAAGCTGGTGGTGCCGTTGTAATCGGTCGCGCCGACCTTCTCGAGCGGGCCGAAGAAGTCGCCCGGCGCATTCTCCGATCCGTTGAACATCAGATGCTCGAACAGATGCGCGAAGCCGGTCTTGCCGGCGGGCTCGTCCTTGGAGCCGGTGTGATACCAGACCGACACCGCCACCACCGGCGCCTTGCGATCGGTCGAGACGACCACGCGCAGGCCGTTGGGGAGCGTGAACTGCTGATAGGGCAGCTTCACCTGTTGCGCGATCTCGGCGAGCGGCGCGGGCTGCACCGGAGCGGGCGCGGCGGCCAGCGGGCTCAGCGCCGCGGTGGCCAGCAGCAGGGCGGTCAGACGGAAACGCATCGGGTCACACCTCACGGCTCGAAGTGCCGCCACCATAGAGCGCCGATTCGCCGCCGCAACGGCCTCGGCGCTTGGCGATGCCCCCGCTTTGGCGCACGTCTGGGCGCGACGACCATTGCCGGAGCCATCGATGCGCAAGCGCCCGCCTTTGCCCGAACTCGCCCGCCGCTATCTTTCGAAGGAGCCCCACGCCCTCGATCCCGAGGAACGCAACGTCCTCCAGAGCTTCGAGGCACGCCGCCCGATCAGCCGCGACGCCACCGATATCGAGGAAGCGGAGGCGAGCTTCGGTGACCGGCTGGCCGATCGCGTGGCGGCAGTAGGCGGCTCCTGGGGCTTCATCATCGCGTTCATGGCCGTGCTGTTCGGCTGGATGCTGCTCAACAGCGGCATCCTCACGCATTGGGGCCACCCTTTCGATGCCTATCCCTACATCTTCCTCAACCTGATGCTGTCGATGCTGGCCGCGATCCAGGCGCCGATCATCATGATGAGCCAGAACCGCGCCTCCGATCGCGACCGCATCGCCGCCAGCCATGATTATGAGGTGAATCTGCGGGCCGAACTGGAGATCATGCGTTTGCACGAGAAGATCGACCTGCTGCTCGCCCGGCTCGATCGGACCGAAGTGGAAGCGTGACCGGCCACCCACTTGTGTTGCTTTTAGGCAACACCATATGATGGCGGACAGTATGAGGGGAGATGCATGAATCTCGAACTATTCACCGATCGCGCGAAAGGCTTCCTCCAGTCCGCGCAGACCGTCGCCATCCGCATGAACCACCAGCGCATCGCGCCGGAGCATCTGCTGAAAGCGCTGCTGGAGGATGAGCAGGGCATGGCCTCCGGGCTGATCGCCAGGGCCGGCGGGCAGGCCGCCGTCGCGCTGCGCGAGACGGACGCGGCGCTCGCGAAAATTCCACAGGTCTCGGGTGCCGGCGCCAGCGCGCCTCCGGGGCTCGACAACGACACCGTCCGCCTGCTCGATTCGGCCGAGCAGATCGCGAAGAAGGCTGGCGACTCCTATGTCACGGTGGAGCGGATGCTGCTCGCCTGCGTGCTGGCGACCAACACCGCCGCCGGCAAGGCGCTGGCCGAGGCCGGCGTGAAGGCCGAAGCGCTCAACGCCGCGATCAACGAACTGCGCGGCGGCCGCACCGCCGACACGTCCTCGGCCGAGGATCGCTACGACGCGCTCAAGAAGTTCGCCCGCGATCTCACGCAGGCGGCCCGCGACGGCAAGCTCGACCCGGTGATCGGCCGCGACGAGGAAATCCGCCGCACCATCCAGATCCTCGCCCGCCGCACCAAGAACAACCCCGTGCTGATCGGCGACCCCGGCGTCGGCAAGACCGCCATCGCCGAAGGGCTCGCGCTGCGCATCGCCAATGGCGACGTGCCGGACACGCTCAAGGATCGACGGCTGATGGCGCTCGACATGGGCGCGCTGATCGCCGGCGCCAAATATCGCGGCGAGTTCGAGGAGCGGCTGAAGGGCGTGCTCGACGAGGTGCGCCAGGCCGAGGGCGACATCGTCCTCTTCATCGACGAGATGCACACGCTGATCGGCGCGGGCAAATCCGAAGGCGCGATGGACGCGGGCAACCTGCTCAAGCCCGCGCTGGCCCGCGGCGAGCTGCACTGCATCGGCGCCACCACGCTCGACGAATATCGCAAATATGTCGAGAAAGACCCGGCGTTGCAGCGCCGTTTCCAGCCCGTCTTCGTCGGCGAGCCCACGGTCGAGGACACGATCTCGATCCTGCGCGGGCTCAAGGAGAAATATGAGCTGCACCACGGCGTCCGCATCACCGACGGCGCGATCGTGGCAGCGGCGACGCTCAGCAACCGCTACATCACCGACCGCTTCCTGCCCGACAAGGCGATCGACCTGATGGACGAGGCCGCCTCGCGCCTGCGCATGGAGGTCGAGTCCAAGCCCGAGGAGATCGAGACGCTCGATCGCCGCATCATCCAGCTCAAGATCGAGCGCGAGGCCTTGAAGAAGGAGACCGACAAGGCGAGCGCGGATCGCCTTGGCGGCCTCGAATATGATCTCGCCCGGCTGGAGGAGGAGTCGGCCGCGCTCACCACGCGCTGGCAGGCCGAGAAGGAGAAGATCGCGGGCGAGGCCAAGCTCAAGGCGCAGCTCGACGAGGCGCGCATCGCGCTCGATCAGGCGCAGCGCTCGGGCGATCTCGGGCGCGCGGGCGAGCTCAGCTACGGCGTGATCCCGACGCTGGAGAAGCAGCTCGCCGACGCGCAGGCCGCCTCCGCCGGCGCGATGCTGCGCGAGGAGGTGACGAGCGAGGATATCGCCTCGGTGGTCAGCCGCTGGACCGGCATCCCGGTCGACCGGATGCTGGAGGGCGAGCGCGAGAAGCTGCTCAAGATGGAGGAGGCGCTGGGCAAGCGCGTCATCGGCCAGTCCGAGGCGGTGGCCGCCGTGTCGCGCGCCGTCCGCCGTGCGCGGGCGGGGTTGCAAGACCCCAACCGTCCGCTCGGCTCCTTCCTGTTCCTCGGACCGACGGGCGTCGGCAAGACCGAGCTGACCCGCGCGCTCGCCGGCTTCCTGTTCGACGACGACAGCGCGATGGTCCGCATCGACATGAGCGAGTTCATGGAGAAGCACTCGGTCGCTCGCCTGATCGGCGCGCCTCCGGGCTATGTCGGCTATGAGGAAGGCGGCGTGCTGACCGAGGCGGTGCGGCGCAGGCCCTATCAGGTGGTGCTGTTCGACGAGGTGGAGAAGGCGCATTCGGACGTCTTCAACATCCTGCTTCAGGTGCTCGACGACGGGCGGCTGACCGATGGCCAGGGCCGCACGGTGGACTTCACCAACACGCTCATCATCCTGACCTCGAACCTCGGTTCGCAGTTCCTCACCTCGCTCGGCGAGGATCAGCCGGTCAAGGATGCGGAACCGCAGGTGATGGAGGTGGTCCGCAGCCATTTCCGCCCGGAATTCCTCAACCGTCTGGACGAGATCATCCTCTTCCACCGGCTGGGCGCGGGGCATATGGCGCCGATCGTCGACATCCAGGTGGCGCGCATCAGCAAGCTGCTCAAGGATCGCAAGATCGCGCTCAGCCTCTCGGACGCGGCACGGGCGTGGCTGGGCCGGGTCGGATATGATCCGGTCTATGGCGCGCGGCCGCTCAAGCGCGCAGTGCAGCGCTATCTGCAAGACCCGCTCGCCGAGATGATCCTGCAAGGCGAGGTGCCCGACGGATCGATGGTGAAGGTCGACGAAGGCGACGGGGCGTTGAAGCTCTCGGTCGCCTGAACGGGCGCGGGGGTGAGGATTGCATGGCCGGCCGATTTTAGGCAAAGCTCGGCCCATCGTGAGCCCTCCCCCCGCATCCGCCGCCGTCTCCCAACTGATCGCCGAAGCGAATGCGGCCCAGCGCGCGGGGCGCCCCGACGTCGCGCGGCGCCATCTCGAAGCGGCCCTGACGCAAGAACCCGCCAATCCGCACGCCCTCAACATGCTCGGCCTGATGCTGCTCGGCGAGCAGCAGGCGGAGGCCGGTCGCGCCCTGCTGGTCCGCGCGACCGAGGCCGACCCCGACGCGGCGCCGCTGTGGCAGAATCTCGCGACCGCGCATCGCGCGCTGGGGGATGACGAAGGCGAGCGGACGGCACTGGATGCGGTGCTGGATCGCGATCCCTACGCGCTCACCGCGCAGGTGCGCAAAGCCGAGCTGCACGAGCGGCTGGGCGAGGAACATGCCGCGACCGCCGCGTGGCAGGCGGTGCTGATGCTCTGCGCCCGTCAGCAGCAGCCGTCGCCGATCATCCTCGATCTCGCCCGCCGCGCGCAGGCCTATGTCGAGGAGCGGGCGGCGCGACTGGACGAGCATCTCATCGAAGGCCTCGCCACGGTGCGCGCCGGCCTCTCCGCCGATGCCACCCGGCGCTTCGATGCCTGCCTCGATCATGCGCGGGGCAAGCGCAAGGTCTACACCTCGCAATGTTCGGGGCTGTACTTCCCCTTCCTGCCGATGGACGAGTTCTTCCCGCGCCATCATTTCCCGTGGATGGAGAAGCTCGAGGCCGCGACGCCCGCCATCCGGCGCGAGTTCGAGGCGCTGCTCGAAAGCGACGGCGGAGGGTTCAGGCCCTATGTCGACCTGCCCTCGGGCGCGGCCGAGAATGTCTGGAGCGAACTCAGCCGCTCGACGCGGTGGAGCGCCTATTATCTGTGGCGCTACGGCGTGCGGAACGACGCCGCCTGCGCGCGCTGCCCGGAGACGGCGGCGCTGCTCGACGGGCTCCCGCTGGCCGATCATTCGGGCCGCGCGCCGACCGTCTTCTTCTCGCTGCTGGAACCGCACACGCGCATCCCGCCGCATACCGGCGTCAGCAACACGCGCGCGATCATCCATCTGCCGCTGATGCTGCCGCCCGGCTGCGGCTTCCGCGTCGGCGGCGAGACACGCGAGTGGGAGATCGGCCGGGCCTGGGCGTTCGACGACACGATCGAGCATGAGGCGTGGAACGACAGCGACCAGATGCGCGCGATCTTGATCTTCGACGTGTGGAATCCGCATCTGGCCGAGGAGGAGCGTGCATTGCTCCGCACCTTCTATGCCTCGGCGGATGCGAGCGGCCTCAACCCAGAGCCCGCACCGGGCTTCTAGGCGGTAAGGACGTGATGACCGACAGCCGAGCCTCCGCCGTGGAGACCATCGCCTGCGATCCGCTCTGGCTGCCGCATCGTTATGATCCGGGCTATGATGCGATCCATTATCTGCACCTCGACCGGGCGCAGCATGACGCGCTGACCTTCCTTATCGACAGCGAACTGCCCGCCGGCCTCGACAAGCTGGTGCTGGAGCGCGCGCCCAGCGCCGGGGCCGCTGCATCCGGCGCCGCGCCGCTGCATTTCATCTTCCACTCGGCCTATTGCTGCTCGACCCTGCTCGCCCGCGCCTTCAACCAGCCGGGCATCGCGATGGGGCTCAAGGAGCCGACCATCCTCAACGACATCGTCGGCTGGCGGAGGCGGGGCGGCGAGCCGCAGCGGGTGGCCGCCGTGCTGAGCGACGTGATGACGCTGCTCGCCCGGCCTTTCGCCACCGGCGAGGCGGTGATCGCCAAACCCTCCAACGTGCTCAACGGGCTCGCCATGCCGATCCTGGCGATGCGCCCGGAAACGCACGCGCTGCTGCTGCATGCGCCGCTGCCGGTCTATCTCGCCTCGATCGCCAAGAAGGGGATGTGGGGGGCGCTCTGGGTGCGCGAGCATTTCCGCGGCGCGCTCAAGGACGGGATCATCCAGCTCGGCTTTCAGGCCGACGATTATCTGGGGCAGACCGATCTCCAGATCTCCGCCGCCGGCTGGCTCGCGCAACATGCGGTGTTCGAGGCCATGGTGAAGCGCTTCGGGCCGGGCCGTGTCCGCACGCTCGACAGCGACACGCTGCTGGCCCGGAAGGGCGAGACGCTGGCCGCGCTCTCGCGCCTGTTCGGCCTCGCGATGACCCGCGAGCAGACCGATGCCATCGCCGACGGCCCGATCTTCGCGCGCCACTCGAAATTCGCGACGCCGTTCGGCGCGGGCCAGCGCGAGCGCGAGCATGAGGCCCTCCCCGCCAGCCAGCGCGAGGAGATCGAGAAGGTCACCGTCTGGGCAGAGGCGGTCGCCGCCCATGCCGGTATCCCGCTTCAGCTCGGCGCGCCGCTGCTCGACTGATCCCCGCGCCGCACGATCCCCGGGCGTTTCCTATCGCGATACTTTGCGGACGCCGCCTCGCGCGGCTGTTCCCGCCTGCCCACGCCATTCGGCGCCGCTTTCATCGCGCCTATGAAAAAAGGGCGGCTCCCGAAGGAACCGCCCCCATTTTCTCGCTGACGATGCGAAGGATCAGAAGTTGACCTTCGCCGTCATCACGAAGCGACGGCCCAGCGCGTCGTAGGTCGCCGGGTAGGTGTTGCCGCTGTTGTAGGTGGTCGAACCCGTGGTCGAACCGATGATCGGCGGCGTCCGGTCGAGCAGATTCTCCACCTCGAAGGTGAGGGTGAGGTGCTCGTTCACCGTGGTCTGCGCGGTCAGGTCGAAATAGTCCGCCGGCTTGATGTGACGGAACTGCGGAGCGATGTCGGCACCATCAGCCAGAGCTTGCGGCTCATAGTTGAGGCTGTCAATATGACGCCACAGCAGCGACAGCTCGTTCTTGCCGAAGTCGAGCGTGGTGCGCTGGCTCCACTGGAACTTCGGGATCGGCGAACCGACGGATTCACCGCCACCGATGCCGCAGTTCTGGCTGTAGTAGCCGACGCACTCACGGTTCAGGCCGATCGACGACGACTTGAACTTCGAACGGAAGGTATAGTTGCCGTTGAAGTTCAGGCCCAGCTTGGCGAAGCCGATGTCACGGCTATAGGCCAGCGCGAGATCGATACCGTCGGTGAGCAGCGTGCCCTGGTTGGTGAGCAAGCCCGGCAGACCGGTGCCCGCACCCGCCTGATCGCCGTCGAGGCCGCCGGTGTTGGGATCGCGATGGATCGCCAAGCAGGCCGGGTTGGTGACGCTCAGGTTGTTGAAGCAGGCCGCGATCGAGTCGCCCGGAACCGGCGCCGAAATCGCGTCGGTGATCTTGATGTGGTAATAGTCGATCGTCGCCGAGAAGCCCGGCAGGACGCGCGGCTGGATCACCGCACCGAGGGTGTAGGTGTTGGCCTTTTCCGGCTTCAGGTTCTGGTTACCCGAATTCAGGATGTTGACCTGACCGGCCGACGGCGCCGTGATCTTGCCGATCGAGGACGCCGGAGCGCCCTGCGCAAGGCAGACATCCCGAAGCGTCGCATTGGTCGTCGGAGCCGAGCCCTGGCAGGGATCGACGCTGAGGTTGGTCAGGCCGACCGCGACCGGGTTGAACAGTTCGTTGATGTTCGGCGCACGGACGGCGTGCGAATACTCGCCACGGAGCTTGACGCCCTTGACCGGCTCCCAAACGCCGCCGGCCTTGTAGGTCGTGGTGTTGAAGCGGTTTTCGGTGCCGTAGATCTTGTAGTGCGAGTAACGGATGCCGGCATCGAAGCTCAGGCTTTCGAAGCCCGGCTTGTCCTGGATGATCGGCGCATTGAGTTCGCCGAAGCCTTCATACACGTCGTAGGTGTTGCTGAAGGGGATGACCGCCGAACCCGAGCCGCCGAGTTCGCCGGGGCTCTGCGCCAGCAGATCGGCGGACTGCGACGCCTTGTACTTGCGATACTCGGTGCCGACCGCGAAGCTGATCGGGTTGCTGGCCCACGGCGTGGACACGCCGAAGTCACCGCTGATATCCGCATGGGCCTGCGCGAGCGAGGTCTTGACGGCCGTGGTGCTCTCGACCTGCAGGAACGCGGCCTGCTGGGCCGTGATGCTGCCCGGAGGGCCAAAGATGTCGATGGGCACGCAGCCGTTCGACGTATCCGCGCAGCCGGTGCCGTCGGCGTTCAGGAGGACACCCTGCTGGAGACGCTTGATATCGGTGTAACCCTGGAGCGTCTGGGTGTTCGTGCTGTTGCCGTACGCGCCATAGACGTTGAACTTGATCCGGTCGGTGATGTCACCGCGCAGACCCGCCTGATAGTCGAAGACGTTCGTGCGGTAGTTCGACACGCGATTGCCGACTTCCGACGTACGACGGCGAACCGCGACACCGTTGAGCACGGTCGACGCGTCGCAGGGGGTGACACCCGCCACGGCGCAAATCTGGCTACGCTGCGCGTCCGACAGGAACGGGCTGTTCAGCGAGATGTCGAGCGTGTTGCCGAACGAACCCGACGGCGCGACGATCGTGTCGACGGTGTTCTGCGAGTACAGAGCACGGCTGAACACTTCGATGTGATCGGTGACCTGATAATGGGCCTGCGCGAAGACATTGTAGCGCTTGAACGGCGTCTGGAGCACGTTGAACGGGTTGAAGTTGTAGGCCGAGAAGGCCGGAACCAGGGCACCGTTGGTCGGATTGAACTGGTAATAGGAGCCATTGAGGCTGAACGCACTCAGCACGTCGGTGCCCGAGCCGCCCACTTCACCGGAGGCCGAATCCAGCGAATCATGCGAGAAGCCGCGATCGCCGTCATAGACCGCGTCAGACTTCTGGTAGCCGATGCCGAGCACGACGTTGCCGCGGCCGTCGTCGAAGTTCGCGCCGGTCGTCACGTCGATGCGCTGGACGTGGCCGTCACCGCGCTGGGTGAGCTGCTGCGAGGCGTCGACCTCGAGGCCGGCGAAGTTCTTGCGGGTGACGAAGTTGACGACGCCCGACACGGCGTCCGCGCCGTAGGTGGTCGAGTTGCCGCCGGTCAGAACGTCGACGCGCTCGATGAGGGCGAGCGGGATGTCGTTGAGATCGGTCACGCCCGTGAGGGTCGCCGGAACGATGCGCGTGCCGTCGAGCAGGACGACGTTGCGGTTGTCGCCGAGGCCGCGAAGGTTGACGGTCGAGAAGCCGCCGCTGCCGTTGTTGACCGCGTTGCCGATGCCCGGAACCACGCCCGGAACGTCGCGGATCAGCGACTCGGCCGTGTTCGACTGCTTCAGCTCCATTTCCTTGCGGTTGGTCACGAGGACCGGCGCCGCGGAAACGAGGTTCGGATTCTTGATGAGCGAGCCGGTGACGACGATCGCGTTGGCATCAGCCGTGGTGGCGGGCGTCGCCGGAGCAGCCGGAGCCTCCTGGGCGGGCTGCGCGTCCTGAGCGACCGCCGGGGAAGCGAGGCCCAGCATCAGGGGCGCGAGGCCGCCGACCAGAGCCGAGCTGGTGCGGAAGCGAGAGAGAGCGACGGATATCACGAGCGAATCCCCTTATTCAGACCGGCGGGCCGTGCCCCCCGGATATACCCGGCAGCCTACGGATCTTAGCGTCCGCACGGCTCCATAAGTGTCACCTATGCTGGAAACAGGCCCGGAAGGAAGCGGACCGCGGGGTTCACGATGCAAAAGCTCGCAAACTGTCTCTTTGATGCAACAATCGTCCCGGAGGCGGGTATTTCCCGTAATCGATCGCTATCGAAATGCCCTCCCGATGCGCCAGAAAGCGGCTAAATCCACGGAAATTCGTCGGGTTTCACCCCGGCGGCGACACCCCTGCCCCGAAACGCGGTTGTTGCGCGAGTGCGACACAGAGAGGGCCGGGGCCAAGCGACATGCGACTGAATATATCAAACGCGCCCACCTGGCCGTTCGGCGGGTCGCCGCCGCTGGCCGATATTTCTGTGGAGAAGAGGGGAAGAGGGCTGCTAACCGAAGCCGGCTTCCCGGCTCATGATCGTGCGGGAAAGGTAAGGTGGGAGCGTCGATGATGCGTGTCGGATTGATCGTCGCCACAATGGCATTCGGCACGGCGGCCTCGGCGGCGCCGGCGCCCCCGGCCCTTCCCACCGAGCTTCAGGGCCTCGCCGCCTGCCGGGCGATAACGGACAACGGCGCGCGGCTCGCCTGCTACGACGCCGCCACCGCGCATCTCGAAGCGGCCGTGAACAAGCATGACGTGCTGGTACTCAACCGCGACGACATGCGGGCCACCCGCCGCGGACTTTTCGGCTTCACGCTGCCCAAGACCTCATTGTTCGGCCGCTCGGGCAGCGACAGCGAGCATGACGACGTCTCCGAAATCGATGCGAAGGTCACGACCGCCAGCTCGCTGGGATACGGCATATGGCGGATGCGCCTCGACGACGGCGCCCTCTGGGAGACCACCGAGGCGGTCGAGTGGGATGGCCCGCACGCCGGATCGAAAATCCACCTGAAGCGCGGCACGCTCGGCAGTTACTTCATGACGATCGACGGCGCCCGAGCGGTGCGCGCGCGCCGGGTCGGCTGATCCGTTTTCCGGGATCGCCGGGAATATCCCTACTGGGGGGCGGGGGACGTCGACTCGACCAGCAGCGGATCGATGCGCTCGCCCCGCCATGTGAGCGCCCAGTGCAGATGCGGGCCGGTGGCTCGGCCGGTCATGCCGCTCTCGCCGACCACCTGCCCCTGACGCACCACGTCGCCCACCTTCACGTCGATATGGCTGAGGTGGAGGAAGGCGCTGTCGAGCCCCATGCCGTGGCCGACCATCAGCAGATGCCCCTCCAGCGTGAACGGATCGCCCGAGGCCGCGAGCAGCACCACGCCATCGGCCGGAGCCCGGATCGGCGTGCCCTGCGGCACGGCGAGGTCGAGGCCGGAATGATAGCTGCCCTTCTCGCCCTTATAGACGCGCTGGGCGCCGAACAGGCCGCTGACACGCGCGTTGGCGGGCCAGATGAAACTCTGCCGCCAGCCGTCGCTGACGATGCTGGCGGCCTGCACGCGCGCCGCCTTGATCTGCGCCAGTTCGCCCGCGCGGATGCGGAGGAACTCCGCCGGCGGCTGCCGATATTTGGGTATCGGAAGCGACTCGATCCGCCATTCGCGCGGCGCCACCGCGAGATGGTCCACGATGGTGGTGCCGTCGCGCCGCGTCGCGATGAGAGTGGCCGTCGGGCCATGATCCCGCCCGAACGCGATCAGGAAGCGGCCGTCGGCGCCGAGCGGCACGTCCGCCCCGTCGAGCACCAGGGAGATGGTCCCGCCCGGCGCGGTGCCGATCAGCATCCCGCCCTGGCTCATCGCTCCCTTGAAGGAGAAGCTCGTGCCTCCGCTCGCCGGCGCCACCGGGAGCTGCACGGCCGGGCGCGGCGCGGGCGGCGGCTCCGCCGGCGCCTTCGCCTGGGGCCGGGAGGCCGCGCACGCCGCCAGGGCGAGCAACGTGCCGGCGGCGATCGCCCCCTTCACCCGCATCAGCCCTTCAGTTCCGCCTTGGTGGACATCTCGGCCGAAGCATAGGCCTCCTGCCGCTCGACGCTCCAGTAGCGCAGCCGATCAAGCGGGATCGCCTCGCCCGACACCGCACAGGTGACATGATCGCCGGGGACGAGAACCCGGAAGCTGTTGGCGAGATAGCGCAGCCGGGCCTCCCGGCCACTTTGCGACATGAGCATGGACATATCCTTTTCCTGAAACCCCGATTTAGAAGAGCTGCGGCTGAAGGGAAGGGTCACGCGGCGGCCGGGGCTTCGTACGCGACGGCGGTGGCGATGCATCGGTGGTGACGACATCCACCCCGCCATCGGCGAAGATCAGCCGCATCGCGCCGACCTCCCGCGCCTTGTGCGCGCTGTCGACGACATGTCCCTCCGCCTCGACCCGCGCATAGCCGCGCCGGAGCACGAGATCGGGGTTGAGGCTCTGCGCCACGCGCCACAGCGCATCGAGCGTCGCCCGCGCCTCGGCGAGCCGACCGGTGACAAGCGTGGGACGGAGCGGCACGCGATCGAGCCGGCGCGCGGCATCCGCCACGGGCACCGCCGCCGCCCGCGCCAGATCGCGGCCGAGCCGATCGAGCGTCGCCCGCTCGCGCTCGACGCGCGAGGCCAGGAGACGAGGGCGGAGCGCGCCCGCCGCATGGGCAAGATCACCGCGCGCCACCGCCAGCCGCTGCGACAACGCGCGCGGCAGGCGCTCGCCGAGATCGTCGAGCTTCTGGCGCTGGCCCCCAAGCAGCGTGTCCGGCGTCGGCAGACGGCGGGCGGTCGCGGTGAAGCGCTCCAGCCCCCGCTCGTGATAGCGCCGCGCGCACCGCGTCGCGCGATGGCCTAGCGTGTCGAGATAGCCGAGCAGCTCGGCACGCACCGGCACCGCCATCTCGGCGGCGGCGGTCGGCGTCGGGGCGCGGCGATCGGCGGCGAAGTCGCAGAGCGTGGTGTCGGTCTCGTGGCCCACCGCCGAGATGATCGGGATCGTGCAGGCGGCCACCGCGCGCACCACCACCTCCTCGTTGAACGCCCACAGATCCTCGATCGAGCCGCCGCCGCGCGCGACGATCACGAGGTCGGGCCGGGGCAGGGGGCCATCCTCCGGCATGGCGGAGAAGCCATTGACCGCCGCCGCCACCTTCTCGGCCGCGCCCTCGCCCTGCACCGGCACGCCCCACACCAGCACGCGGCTCGGGAAGCGATCGGCGAGGCGGTGGAGGATGTCGCGGATCACCGCGCCGGTCGGCGAGGTGACGACACCGATCACGCGCGGCACGAAGGGGAGGGCGACCTTGTGCTCCTCGTCGAACAGCCCCTCGGCGGCGAGCATCCGGCGGCGCTTGTCGAGCAGCGCCATCAGCGCGCCCTGACCCGCCAGCTCCATCCGGTCGATGACGATCTGATATTTGGAGCGGCCGGGATAGGTGGTGAGCTTGCCCGTCGCGATCACCTCGATGCCGTCCTCGGGGCGGAAGCGCAGGCTCGCCGCCTGTCCCTTCCAGATCACGCCGTCGATCACCGCCTTGTCGTCCTTGAGCGCCATGTAGCAATGGCCCGAGACGTGGCGCTTGAACCCCGAGATCTCGCCGCGCACGCGGACATGGCCGAAGCGATCCTCCACCGTCCGCTTGAGCGCGCCCGAGAGTTCGGAGACAGAGAGGGCGGGCGCGTTGTCGCCCGGCGCCTCGTCCGCTAGGAGCGCGCCATTGGGATAATCGGAAGGGGTGACCATGAACGTCCTGCTACTGGGCTCGGGAGGCCGCGAACATGCGCTCGCCTGGAAGCTGGCGCAATCGCCGCTGCTGGGCACGCTCTATGCCGCGCCGGGCAATCCGGGAATAGGGCATCATGCGGCGCTCGTGCCGCTGCCGCTCAGCGATCAGGCCGCGATCCTCGATTTCGCCCGCGAGGCGGAGATCGATCTGGTCGTGATCGGCCCCGAGCAGCCGCTGGTCGAAGGCCTCGCCGACACGCTGCGCACCGCCGGCATCGCGGTGTTCGGTCCATCGAAGGCCGCCGCCCAGCTCGAAGGGTCCAAGGGCTTCACCAAGGCGCTGTGCGACCGGGCGAACGTCCCCACCGCCGCCTATGCAGCCTTCACCAACGCCGCCGAGGCCAAGGCCGCGCTGCCGCGCTTCGGGCTACCGGTGGTCATCAAGGCCGATGGGCTCGCGGCGGGCAAAGGCGTCATCATCGCCATCTCCCGGGAAGAGGCCGAGGCCGCGATCGACGACATGATCGGCGGCCGCTTCGGATCGGCGGGCGCGAGCCTCGTCATCGAGGAATTTCTGGAGGGCGAGGAAGTCTCGCTCTTCGCGCTGTCCGACGGCAAGACCGTGGTCGCGCTGGGCTCCGCGCAGGATCACAAGCGCGTCGGCGACGGCGATACCGGCCCCAACACCGGCGGCATGGGGGCTTACTCGCCCACGCGCGCGCTGACCCCCGAACTCGAAGCGCGCGTGATGGCGGAGATCGTCCGCCCCTCGATCGCGGGCATGGCGGAGGTGGGGATGCCGTTTACCGGCGTGCTGTTCGCAGGCCTGATGCTGACGGCGCAGGGGCCGAAGCTCATCGAATATAATGTCCGCTTCGGCGATCCCGAATGCCAGGTGCTGATGATGCGCCTGGACGAGGATCTGCTGCCGCTGCTCTACGCCGCCGCGACCGCCACGCTGGAGGATCGCCCGATCCGCTGGAAGGACAAGGCCGCGCTCACCGTGGTGATGGCCGCCAACAACTATCCCGACACGCCCGAGACGGGCGGCGCGATCAGGGGCGTCGACATCGCCAAGGCGAACGGCGCGCAGGTCTTCCATGCCGGCACCCGCACCGAAGCCTCGGGGCTGGTCGCGGCGGGCGGGCGCGTGCTGGCGGTGACGGCGCTGGGCGATAGCGTGGCGGAGGCGCAGGCCGCCGCCTATCGCGCGGTGGACAGCATCGACTTCCCGACCGGCTTCTGCCGTCGCGACATCGGCTGGCGCGAGATCGCGCGCGGCTGAGGTTGCGCGCGCGGCCGTCGCGCGGCAGTCTCGGAAACGACCATTCCAACGGGGTAGAGTATGTCCGCTAGCACGCTCGTCATCATCGGCGCCGCGCTTGTCCTCCTGGTCCTTGTGCTGGTGCTGCTCGCGCGCACCGGTCGCAAGTCCGCCGAGGGGCCGGCCGACGACGGCATCGCCATGGTGAAGCCCGCGACCGAGCTGTCGCCGATCGCCACCGACGAACCGCTTCCCGAGCCCGGCGCGCCGGGCACGACCACCGGCCTCGCCACCGCCGAACTGGCGCCGGCCCCCGTTCCCGTCGCCGAGGCGCCGGCCGGCCCGGCCGATCCGCTCACCCGGCTGAAGGGCCTCGGCCCCAAGGCGGAAGCGGCGCTGAACGGATTGGGCGTCAGCCGCTACGAGCAGATCGCGACCTGGAGCGAGGGCGACATCGCCCGCGTCGATGCGCAGATGGGCAATTTCAAGGGCCGCATCGTCCGCGATCGCTGGGTGGAGCAGGCCCGCCTGCTGGCCGACGGCGACATCGCCGGCTTCGAAGCGACCTTCGGGAAGCTCGGCTAAGCCTCGACCCAATCGGCGCGGCGGCGCGGGCTGGCCAGCAGCTTGTCGACGCGCCGGCCGTCCATGTCGACGATCTCGAAACGCCAGTCGCCATAGTCGAAATGCTCGCCCGTCTCGGGCAGATGGCGCAGCACCGACAAAGCGAAGCCGGCGGCGGTCGCATAGTCGCGATCCTCGGGCAGGTCGATGCCGAGCCGCTCCGCCATCGCATCGGCCGAGAGCGCGCCCGAGACGAGATGGCTGCCATCCTCGCGCTCGACCAGCGCGGGATCATGCCCCTCCTCCTGATCGGACGCGAAGGTGCCCGCGATCGCCGCGAGCAGGCCGCCCGGCGTCACCAGCCCGTCGAAATGGCCATATTCGTCATGGACCAGCGCCAGCGGCACCTCCGCGTCGCGCAGCACGGCAAGCGCGTCCATCGCGTCCATCCGATCCGGCACCGAGGGGACGGGGCGCATCATCGCGCGCAGATCGATGGACCGGCCCTCCATCAGCGCCATCAGCAGATCGCGCAGCCGCACCACGCCGACGATGCTGTCGACCGAACCCTCCGCCACCGGCAGGCGGCTATGCTGCGTCTCGCCGACGATCTCGCGGATCTCGTCGTGGCTGGCGTCGATGTCGATCCAGTCGACATCGGTGCGGGGCGTCATCACCTCGCGCACCGGACGGTCGGCCAGGCGGACGACGCCCGAGATGATCGCGCGCTCGCTCTCCTCGATCACGCCCGCGGACGAGGCCTCGGCGACGACGAGGTGGAGTTCCTCCGCCGTCACATGATCGTCGCGCTCGCGCTCCAGCCCGATGAGCTGGAAGATCAGCAGGCTGGTCTTGTCGAGCACCCAGACCAGCGGCGCGGTGGCGCGCGCCAGCCACGCCATCGGCCGCGCCGCCACCGCCGCGATCGGCTCGGGCGAGCGCAGCGCGATCTGCTTGGGCACCAGCTCGCCGACGATCAGCGAGATATAGGTCGTGACGGCGATCACCAGCGCGAAGCCCAGATGTTCGGCATGGGCGTGGGAGATGCCGGCATACAGCTCCAGCCGCGCCGCCACCGGCCCGCCCAGCGCCTCGCCCGAGAAGGCGCCCGACAGGATCGCGATCAGCGTGATGCCGATCTGCACGGTCGAAAGGAACTTGCCGGGATCCTCGCGCAGGCGGATGGCGACGCGCGCGCCGGTCCGCCCGGTCCGCGCCATCGCCTCCAGCCGCGCCCCGCGCGACGAGACGATCGCCAACTCGCTCATCGCGAACAGGCCGTTCAGCACGACCAGCGCGAGGATGATGACGACGTCGATCCAGGGGAAGGGGTCAAGATGCGGCATGGCGCTGTGCATCCCTTGCCGAAAATCGCGGGCTTCGACAATGGCCCGTGAAAGCTTCGCGGCGTCAGCGGCGCCCGGCGAAGAAATCCCTGAGCATCGCCGCCGATTCGATCTCGCCCAGCCCCGCATAGATTTCGGGGCGGTGATGGCAGGTCGGCTGGGTGAAGAATCGGGGGCCATGCGCCACGGCGCCACCCTTCTCGTCGCCCGCGCCATAATAGAGCCGGTCGAGCCGCGCATGGGCGATCGCGCCCGCGCACATCGCGCACGGCTCCAGCGTCACCCACAGGTCGCAGCCGTCGAGCCGCCCCGTGCCGAGCTCCGCCAGCGCCATGCGGATCGCCTCCATCTCCGCATGGGCGGTGGGATCGCCGATCGCGCGCATCCGGTTGGCTGCCACCGCGATCACGCCGCCGCCGCGCGTCACCACCGCGCCGACCGGCACCTCGCCGGCCTCGGCGGCACGGGCGGCGGCGTCGAGCGCGAGGCGCATGGGTTCGGGAAGCGGAAAGGCCATGCGGCGGCCTTAACCGACCGGCGGCCGCGCGTCAGGCCCGTTGTGCGCCTCAGCGCGGCTTCTGGACGTTGACGGTGGGCACCGCCACCACCTCGTTCCTCTGGCCGACGCTGACATTGGCGGTCCGCACGTCGAACGCCGGCGCGGCGCCGCCCTTCACGTCGATCTTCGGCAGCTCCGCGGTGCGGGTCTGGCTGACGTTGATATAGCCCAGCGAAATCGCCGCGATGCCGACCAGCACCACGATCACCAGCAGCACGAGGATGGCACGCATGACCTCACCCCTCTCCCATTTGGAACGGGGTCAACGTCCCGACGCGAAGAGCGGTTGCACGTTACGCCTTGGGAAAGACCTGCCGCCACGGCTCCACCGTCACCGAGGAGAAGAGGCCGGCTTCGGCATAGGGGTCGGCATCGGCGAAGGCGCGGGCGGCGGCGATGTCGTCGAACTCGGCGATGATGATCGAGCCCACCGGCTTGCCCGATTCGTCGTCGATCGGGCCGGCGGCGGCGATTCTCTCGACAATCGAGCGCAGATGGTCGAGATGGCGCGGCCGCGTATCGGCGCGCAGACTGCCCGCATCGGCACGGTCACGGGCGATAATGGCGAATTTGGCCACTCTGGCGACTCCTCTTCGGGGCGAACGGGTTGACCGAACCGCCTGTGTCCACTAGGGACGCCGACTTTCCCGGCAACAGATTCTTTTTGGGACACGAAATCATGTCGCGCATCTGCGAGCTGACCGGCAAGGGCCGCCAGGTGGGACACAATGTCTCCCACGCCAACAACAAGACCAAGCGCACCTTCCTGCCCAACCTGCAGAATGTGACGCTGATTTCCGACACGCTCGGCCAGTCGGTCAAGCTCCGCGTCTCGACCCACGGCCTGCGCTCGGTCGAGCATAATGGCGGCCTCGACAACTGGCTGGTGAAGGCGTCGGACGCCGACCTCAGCCTGCGCGTCCGTCGCCTGAAGCGCGAGATCGTCAAGAAGAAGGCGGCCGTCGCCGCCTGATTCGGCCGGCCGGGTCCGCCCGGCCGCACCGTTCTCGAAAGGCCTGCGAACCAAGGTTCGGCAGGCCTTTTCGTGTGTCTGCGATTCCGCGATCCGGTCAGACTCCGGCGGGCAGCTCGAACGCCATCAGCAGCGTGCGCTCGGCGACGAAATAATTGTCGTCCGACGCGATCCACAGCACCGTCCTTCCGCCCTGCGAATCGATCGCCAGCGCCTCCATATTGTCGACGGTGAGCGGCGGGCGGAGGAAGGCGACCGGCTTGCCCGTCACCACGCTGTCCTTCGCGATACCTTTCGGATCGAGGATGGTGATCGCCGCCGAGAAGCCATGCGTCACGCTGAACCGGCGATGGAGCACCGCCACGCGCCCGTCGGGCAGTTCGGCGGCGTCGGTGGGCGCGAAGCCCGGCCCCGGCCCGCGATAGCCGAACGGCACCGGCTGCGCGCCCTCGACCGGATCGCCGGGGAAGAGCAGCACCAGATGGCTGCCATCCTTGCGCTTGCGCGTCTCGGCGAAGACGAGGAAGCGGCCGTCGCGCAGCCGCACCATCGCCTCGGCGCCTTCGTTGTGCGGCCATGTGTGCATCATCGGCGGCGCGGCATGGCCGTCGGCCGCCGCGAAGCCCTTCGTGTAGCGCCAGATCTGGTTGCGCGTCTCGAACCCCGCCCAGACATGGCCGGAGACCGGATCGTAGGTGGAGGATTCGCTGTCCCGGTCCACCTTGCGCGCGCCGTCGCCGGGGCCGTCGGGCAGTTCGCTCATCGCATAGTCGCCGATCGCGCCGGTGCGCCCGTCGAAGCGGAAGCGCGTCACCACGCCGCCGTCGCTCAGCATCACGAAATGGCCGTCCTGGAGCGTCATCGACGAGACGCCGCCGAATCGACGATCGCTGCCCTTCAGCACCCAGCCGCCGAGATAGCGCAGCTTCCCCGCCATCCGCTGCCCCGGATCGGCCGTGTCGAGCGCGACAGGCGTCGCCGTCAGCCCCGCTGGCACCGAGCGGAAAGCGAGCGGGACGGGAGCGAGCGCGACCAGCGCGGCGAGGAAGGCGAGGCGATGCATCCTTGTCCTTCTAACGGCGGCGCGGGCGCGGGGAAGCCGCCTTGATCCTGAACGACGGCTAACGTCTATGTTCAGGCGCTTGTCACCCGGATCGTGTGAAAAGATGCTCATCGGATGACCGCCGGGCCTTTTCAGGCCGATTCGCGGTCGGGGGTTTGTCGAGTTGAGGAGGGTCGCCATGGCGCGTCGGGCGCTTTCGCTGAAAATCATGAGTGCGCTGGCCGCGCTCTCGATGACGGCGGCCCCCTTTGCCGCCAACGCGCAATATCATGGCGATCGGCATGACCGGGGCGGCTGGAGCGAGCGTGACTATCATGACGACGGCCCCCGCTATCGCGACGGGCGCGGCTATCGCGACGGGCCGGGCCGCCGTGACGGACGCGGCCGGCCGGATCGCCATCGCTGCCGCGACGGCACCACCGGCACGATCATCGGCGCGATCGCCGGCGGCCTGCTCGGCAATGCGGTGGCCGGTTATGGAGACAGGACGGCCGGAACCATCATCGGCGGCGGCGTGGGCGCTCTGGCGGGCAACGCCATCGGGCGAGACTGCTGAGGTTCATGTTCGGCTGGTAGAAGGCGCCGCATCGGAACGCCTCGCGTTGCATATCGAGGACGGAGACCGGGTGGGCTAGCGCCCGGCCTCCACGCCCCGCTAGGTCGCTTCGTCGAACAGATCGGCAAGCTGGCCGACCATTGTACCCCCCAGTTGCTCTGCGTCCATGATCGTCACCGCGCGGCTGTAATAGCGCGTGACGTCATGGCCGATGCCGATCGCCACGAGCTGCACGGGCGAGCGCGTCTCGATCCAGTGGATCACCTGGCGCAGATGCTTCTCCAGATAGGAACCCGAGTTGACGCTCAGCGTCGAATCGTCGACCGGCGCGCCGTCGGAGATCACCATCAGGATGCGCCGCTCCTCGGGCCGCGCGATCAGCCGATGATGCGCCCAGAGCAGCGCCTCGCCGTCGATATTCTCCTTAAGCAGCCCCTCGCGCATCATCAGCCCGAGATTCTTGCGCGCGCGCCGCCACGGATCGTCCGCCTGCTTGTAGACGATGTGCCTGAGATCGTTGAGGCGGCCCGGCATCGGCGGGCGCCCGGCGGCGAGCCACGCCTCGCGGCTCTGGCCGCCCTTCCAGGCGCGGGTGGTGAAGCCGAGAATCTCGGTCTTGACCCCACAGCGCTCCAGCGTGCGGGCGAGGATGTCGGCGCTGATCGCCGCGATCGAGATCGGCCGCCCGCGCATCGAGCCCGAATTGTCGATCAGCAGCGTCACCACCGTGTCGCGGAACTCGGTGTCGCGCTCGATCTTGTAGGAGAGCGACAGCATCGGGTTGACGATCACGCGGGCGAGCCGCGCGGCGTCGAGGATGCCTTCCTCCTGATCGAAATCCCACGAGCGGCTCTGTTGCGCCATCAGGCGCCGTTGCAGCCGGTTGGCGAGCTTGGTGACGGCGCCCTGCAAATGGGTGAGCTGCTGGTCGAGATAGGCCCTGAGCCGCATCAGCTCCTCCTCGTCGCAGAGGCTCGCGGCATCCACCACCTCGTCGAAGCGGGTGGTATAGGCCTGATAGTCGAACTGCGGCGAAAGATCGGAGAGCGGCCGGTTGGGGCGGGCAGGGGCGGCGCCTTCCTCGCCATCCTCACCGAGGCCGCCTTCCTCCTCGGCCATCGAGTCGCGCTCGGTCTCGCCTTCGTCCTGCTCGTCGGCCTCGCCCTGATCGGCTTCGGAGCGGACGTCCATCTTGTCCTGCGGGCCGGCGCCGTCGCCTTCGCGATCCTCGTCGGTCTCGCCCTGCTGCTCGTCGTCCTGCCCTTCCTCCTCCTCGTCGCCCTCCTCGGGCTCCCATTCGGGGGGAAGCTCTGCCTCGACGAGCTGGAGGTCGTGGAGCAGCTTTGTGGCAAGCTGGGCGAAGGCGGACTGATCGTCGAGCGCGAGGCCCAGCGCGTCGAGATCGGCACCGGCCTTCTCCTCGACCCATTCGCGGACCAGCTCCAGCCCGCCCTTCGCACGCTCGGGCACGGGCTGGCCGGTCAGCCGCTCGCGCACCATCAGGCCGATGGCGGTCGACAGCGGCACCTCCTCGCGGGTGCGGGCGCGGACGATGGGGTCGGCACGCATCCGGGCTTCGAGCGCGGTGGTGAGGTTGGCGGCGATGCCGTCCATGCCGCGCGAGCCCAGCGCTTCGACGCGCGCCTGCTCGACCGCGTCGAACACCGCGCGCGCGATCGGGTCGCCCGGCGCCGCCCGGTTGTGGAGCAGCGCGTCATGATGGCGGAGGCGTAGCGCGAAGGCATCGGCCGCGCCGCGCGCCTCGGCCACCTGATCGGCGGGGAGGGTGCGGCCCGGCATCGGCACCTTGACCGTCTTGCCGCTCTGCACCGGCGTGTCGGCCGAATAGCCGAGTTCCACCTCGGGCTCGTGCGCGATCGCCCGCGTCGCGCCGGCGAGCGCGAGGCGGAAGGTTTCGAGAGGATTCTGCTCGGCCATGGCGGGCGTCAGCCCTTCTTGACCACGCTCTCGGGCAGATCCTTGCCGAACACGCGCTGATAATATTCGGCGATCAGCGAGCGCTCGGCCTCGTCGCAGCGGTTGAGGAAGCTCATGCGGAAGGCAGTGCCGACATCGCCGAAGATCAGCGCGTTCTGCGCCCAGGAGATCACGGTGCGCGGGCTCATCACGGTGGAGATGTCGCCCGCCATGAAGCCCTGCCGGGTGAGATCGGCGACCTTCACCATGCGGTCGACCACTTCCTTGCCCTCGGGCTTGTCATATTCGCCCGACTTGGCGAGCACGATCCGCGCTTCGGTCGCGGCGGGCAGATAGTTGAGCGTGACCACGATGTTCCAGCGGTCCATCTGGCCCTGGTTGATCTGCTGGGTGCCGTGATAGAGGCCCGACGTGTCGCCCAGGCCCACCGTGTTGGCGGTCGCGAACAGGCGGAACCACGGGTTGGCGCGGATCACGCGGTTCTGGTCGAGCAGGGTCAGCTTGCCCTCGGCCTCCAGCACGCGCTGGATCACGAACATCACGTCCGGGCGGCCGGCATCATATTCGTCGAACACCAGAGCGGTCGGCGTCTGGAGCGCCCAGGGCAGCAGGCCCTCGCGGAACTCGGTCACCTGCTTGCCGTCACGCAGCACGATGGCGTCGCGGCCGATCAGGTCGATACGGCTGACATGCGCATCGAGGTTGATGCGGATGCACGGCCAGTTGAGCCGCGCCGCCACCTGCTCGATGTGGCTCGACTTTCCGGTGCCGTGATAGCCCTGCACCATCACGCGGCGGTTGTGCGCGAAGCCGGCGAGGATCGCGGTGGTCGTCTCGGGATCGAACACATAGGCCGGATCGAGATCGGGCACGCGCTCGTCCGCTTCGGAGAAGGCGGGCACCTCCATGTCCGAATCGAGCCCGAACAGGTCGCGTACCTTCACCATCTTGTCGGGGGCAGCGAGCAGCGTGTCGCTGCGCGCGTCGGGCTGGACGTTGGGGATGTCGGCCATGCGTGTCGAACCTTCTTTACGGACTCAGGCGAATGCGGGTGCGGACTTGAGCTGCGTATAGGCCGCGATCACGTCCTGCAAAGCCTTCTCATGGGATCGGTCCCCGCCATTGCGGTCGGGGTGGTACTGGCGGACCAGCTCGGCGTAACGCGCGCGCACCGCCCGGCGGTCCGCATCGATGCCGAGGCCGAGCACCTTGAGCGACCGGCGATCCTCGCGGCCGAGGGGGCGGCCGTCGGCGCGGACCTGCTGCTCGGCGCGGGCTTCGTCCATGCGCTTGCGGAATCGCGCGCCGATCGCGTCGAGCGGATCGCCGAAGTCGGACCAGCGGGGCGGCAGGTCGGCACCGACATGGCTGAAGGCGCGAGTCTCGCGCTCCCAGCCCGCATAGGGGCGCTGCGCCGCCTCGATCTCGGCGGCGTCCATGCCCGCGAAGAAATTGTAGCGGGCGTTGAAGGCGCGGACATGATCGAGGCAGAACCAGCGATAATGCGGCGGGCCATCGTTTCGCGTGCGGTCTCCGGCGGGCGCGCGGAACTCGCCCGGCAGGTCGCAGCCCGGCTCCTCACACATCCGCCCGCTCTCGACGCGCCCGTGGAAACGCGGGCTTCTTCTCCGGCCGTCTTCGTCCGCCAACTTCACGCCCCGTCTTTCGGCAAAGCCCGCTATATAGGGCGGATGACCACAGCTTCCACTGGCCCCGTCGCCTCCGAAATCGCCCGCCGCCTCACCGCCGCCCTGTCGCCGACACAGCTCGCCGTGATCGACGACAGCGAGAAGCATCGGGGGCACGCCGGCCATGATTCGCGTGGCGAGAGCCATTTCACCGTCGAGATCGTCGCGCCCGCCTTCGAGGGGCTGAATCGCGTCGCCCGCCAGCGGCTGGTGAATCAGGCGCTCGCCGAGCTGCTGGTCGAGCGCGTCCATGCGCTGGCCATCAAGGCGCGCGCGCCCGGCGAGGCCTGACCGCTCTTCCTTGCCGGAAAGGCGCTCTCCCGCTATCGGACGCGCCATGCCTGAGCCCGTGATCCTCGCCGTGCCGAAGGGGCGCATTCTGACGGAGGCGCTGCCCATGCTGGCGCGCGCCGGTATTCGCCCCGAACCGGCGTTCAGCGACCCGGATTCGCGCGCGCTGCGCTTCAAGACCGATCGCGCCGACATCGAGCTGATCCGCGTCCGCGCCTTCGATGTCGCCACCTTCGTCGCGCATGGCGCGGCGCAGCTCGGCATCGTCGGCTCCGATGTGCTGATGGAGTTCGATTATTCGGAGCTGTATGCCCCGGTCGATCTCGGCATCGGCCATTGCCGCATCTCGGTCGCCGAGCCCAGGGGCATGGCCGAGGGCGACGATCCGCGCGAATGGAGCCATGTCCGCGTCGCGACCAAATATCCCTCGATCACGCGGCGCCATTTCGAGGCACGCGGCGTGCAGGCCGAGTGCGTGAAACTCAACGGCGCGATGGAGATCGCCCCCGTGCTGGGCCTCGCCAGCCGGATCGTCGATCTCGTCTCCTCGGGCCGCACGCTGGTCGAGAACGGCCTCGTCGAGGTCGAGACGATCGCCGAGGTCTCCGCCCGCCTGATCGTCAACCGCGCCGCCTTCAAGACGCGCGCGGACACGCTCGGGCCGCTGGTCGCGGGGTTCCGCGCCGCCGCGCAGGAGATGCGCGATGCCGCTTAGGCTGAACGCCGCCGATGCGGGCTTCGAGGCCGATTTCGCCGCGCTGGTCGACGCCCGGCGCGAGGCGGATGCCGACGTCTCCGCCGCCGTCTCCGAGATTCTCGCCGATGTCCGTGCGCGCGGCGATGCGGCGGTGGCCGAACGGACGCTGAAGTTCGACGGCCATGACCTCGCGACGAGCGGCTGGGAGATCGACAAGGCCACCCGCCGCGCCGCGCTCGACGGGCTGGAGCCCAAGCTCCGTGAAGCGATCGAGCTCGCGGCCGAACGCATCCGCGTCTACCATGCGGCTCAGCGCCCCGAGGATCGCGATCACACCGATGCCGCCGGCGTCCGCATCGGCGCGCGCTGGAGCGCGGTCGATTCGGCGGGCCTCTATGTGCCCGGTGGCCGCGCGGCCTACCCCTCCTCGGTGCTGATGAACGCGATCCCCGCCAAGGTGGCGGGCGTCGGGCGGCTCGCGATGGTGGTGCCGACGCCGAAGGGCGTGCTCAACCCGCTCGTCCTCGCGGCGGCCGAGATCGCGGGCGTCGACGAGATGTTCCGCATCGGCGGTGCGCAGGCGGTCGGCGCGCTGGCATACGGCACCGAGCGGATCGCCCCGGTGGACGTGATCGTCGGCCCCGGCAACGCCTGGGTGGCCGAGGCCAAGCGCCAGCTCTACGGCCGCGTCGGCATCGACATGGTGGCAGGCCCCTCCGAGATCGTCGTGGTGGCGGACGGCCGGAACGACCCCGAATGGATCGCCGCCGACCTGCTCAGCCAGGCCGAGCATGATCCCACCAGCCAGTCGATCCTGTTCACCGACGATGCGGCCTTCGCCGACAAGGTGGCCGAAGCGGTTGCCCGCCAGCTCGAAACGCTCGCCACCAGCGCGGTCGCGACGCAGAGCTGGGCGGACAATGGCGCGATCATCCTCGTGCCCGATCTCGCGCAAGCCATCCCGCTCTGCGACCGGCTCGCGCCCGAGCATCTGGAACTGGCCGTCGAAGATCCCGAGCCCCTGTTCGCCAAAGTCCGTCACGCCGGCTCCGTCTTCCTCGGCCGGCATACGCCTGAAGCCGTCGGCGATTATGTCGGCGGGCCGAACCATGTGCTTCCCACCGGCCGGCGCGCGCGCTTCGCGTCGGGCCTGTCGGTGCTCGATTTCATGAAGCGCACCAGCTTCCTCGCCTGCGACGCCTCCTCGATCCAGCGCATCGGCCCCGCCGCCGTCGCGCTGGCGGAGGCGGAGGGGCTCCCCGCGCACGGCCGCTCGGTCGCGCTGCGGCTGCAACAGTAAGAGATCATGACCCAGAAACCCGCACGCTCCCGCGCCCGCTCGGCGGCGCGGCTCGCCGCCGTCCAGGCGCTCTACCAGCAGGAGATGGAGGGCACGCCGCTCGTCCTGCTCCTCACCGAGTTCCACCAGCACCGCCTCGGCGCCACCATCGACGATGTCGAATATGCCGACGCCGAGGTGAGCTTCTTCGACGATGTGGTGAAGGGCGTCGATGCCCGCCGCGAGGAGCTCGACGCGCTGATCGCCGCCCGCCTCGCCGCCGGCTGGACGATGGATCGCCTCGACAAGCCGATGCGCCAGATCCTGCGCGCCGGGGCTTACGAGCTGCTCGCCCGCCCCGACGTGTCGGTGGCGACCGCGATCTCCGAATATGTCGACGTGGCGGCCGCCTTCTACGACAAGCGCGAGAAGGGCTTCGTCAACGGCCTGCTCGACGCGATCGCCAAGACGGTGCGCGCGTAACGGTAACGCACCAATCGTCACCCCGGACTTGATCCGGCATGACGGCGAGAGGCTTATAAAGGCATCCTCTCGCCGGGCGGCCCCTTTTCTGTCTAGAAATGGGTCGCCATGGCCGAGCACGACTTCATAGAGCGCCTTCGCGCCATCGCCACCCACCCCGCCGCGCGGGGCCTCGCCGACGATGCGGCGGTGCTGGGCGACCTCGTGCTGACCCACGACATGATCGTCGAAGGCGTCCATTATCTCCCCACCGATCCGCCCGCCGATGTGGCGTGGAAGCTGCTGGCGGTGAATCTCTCCGATCTCGCCGCCAAGGGCGCCGTGCCGGAGGGCGTGCTGCTCGGCTACCCGCTGGGCGCGGCGGACTGGGACATGGCCTTTGTCGACGGCCTCGCCATGGCGCTCCGCCATTTCAACGTGCCGCTGCTCGGCGGCGACACGGTTTCGGCGCCCGAAGGCTCTCCGCGCATGATCGGGCTCACCGCGCTCGGCCGCTCGGCCTGTGCGCCCGATCGGCGAGGCGCGAAGGAAGGCGACGATCTCTGGCTCGTCGGCCGGATCGGCGAGGCCGGCGCCGGGCTCGCCATCGCGCGGGGGGCGGAAGGGCCGGCCGAACTGCTCGCCGCCTATCGCCGCCCACGGCCGCTGCTCGCCGAGGGGAGGGCGCTCGCCCCCCACGCGCACGCCATGGCCGACGTGTCCGACGGGCTGCTGATCGACGCCAGCCGCATCGCCACCGCCTCCGGCCTGTCGGTGGTCATCAACCTCGCGACCGTGCCGCGCTCGCCCGCGCTCACCGCCTTCGCGGGCGAGGATCGCGCTGCGCGCCTCGCCGCCGTCACCGCCGGCGACGATTATGCCCTGATCCTCGCCGCCGCCCCCACCGAACGCGGAGCGATCGTGGAACTGGGGCTCGATGCCCGCCGCATCGGATGTTTCGCCCCCGGAACGGGGATAACCCTCCACGACCGCGCCGATCCGGTGCCGCTTCCCGGCCGGCTCGGCTATGTCCACGCGCCGGGCGGATCGATGGCGTGACTTGCCAAGTCCCTCACTTGCCGTTCTAACTTGGCCCAAGGCCTTCGCGCCGGCCGACCCCGGCAAACGTGGGCAGCGGCGATCCAACCAGGGCCTTCGAGGAGGAACTGCCTATGATCGTCGTCTACGGGGCCATAGTCTGCGGCGTGCTGGCCGTGCTGTACGGCCTGATAACCAGCCGGCAATTGCTGGCCCTTCCCGCCGGCAACCCGCGCATGGTCGAAATCGCCGGCGCCATTCAGGAAGGCGCCCGCGCCTATCTGGCCCGCCAGTACCGCACGATCGCGATCGTCGGCGTCGTCGTGGCGATCATCGTCTTCTATTTCCTCGGGCCTGTCTCCGCCGTCGGTTTCCTGCTCGGCGCGATCCTGTCGGGGCTGACCGGCTTCATCGGCATGAACATCTCGGTGCGCGCCAATGTCCGCACCGCCGAGGCCGCGCGCCACAGCCTCCAGGGCGGCCTCACCGCCGCCTTCCGCTCGGGTGCGGTCACCGGCCTGCTGGTGGCGGGGCTCGGGTTGCTCGCGATCTCGGTGTTCTTCTGGTATCTCGTCGGCCCCGGCGGCCATGTGCCGGGCGACCCGCATGACCGCACCGTCGTGGACGCGCTGGTGGCGCTCAGCTTCGGTGCCTCGCTGATCTCGATCTTCGCGCGTCTGGGCGGCGGCATCTTCACCAAGGCGGCCGATGTCGGCGCGGATCTCGTCGGCAAGGTCGAGGCCGGCATCCCCGAGGACGATCCCCGCAACCCCGCCGTGATCGCGGACAATGTCGGCGACAATGTCGGCGACTGCGCCGGCATGGCAGCCGACCTGTTCGAAACCTATGTCGTCACCCTCGGCGTCACCATGGTGTCGATCGCCCTGCTCGTCGGCAGCGGCGATCCGCAAGCGACGCTGCGCCTGATGGCGCTGCCGCTGCTGATCGGCGGGGTGTGCATCATCACCTCGATCATCGGCACCTATCTGGTGCGGCTGGGCTCCGGCTCGATCATGGGGGCGCTCTACAAGGGTTTCTGGACGTCGGTGGTGCTGGCGATCCCGGCCATATACTTCTCCGCCCAATATGCGCTGGGCGATCTCCACCACACGCTGTTCGCGCGCACCGGCCCGGCCGGCGCTCAGGCGATCACCGGCATGAGCCTGTTCTGGTGTACGCTGATCGGGCTCGCCGTCACCGGGCTGCTGGTGTGGATCACCGAATATTATACCGGCACCAACTATCGCCCGGTGAAGTCGATCGCCTTCGCCTCGCAGACCGGCCACGGCACCAACGTGATCCAGGGCCTCGCCGTCAGCCTCGAGGCGACCGCGCTGCCGACGCTGGTGATCGTCGTCGCGGTGATCGCGACCTTCCAGATCGCGGGCGTGATCGGCATCGCCTTCGCCGCGACCGCGATGCTGGCGCTGGCCGGCATGGTGGTGGCGCTCGACGCCTATGGCCCCGTCACCGACAATGCCGGCGGCATCGCCGAGATGGCGGGGCTGGAGCATGACGTCCGCACCCGCACCGACGCGCTCGATGCGGTGGGCAACACCACCAAGGCCGTCACCAAGGGCTATGCGATCGGATCGGCGGGGCTTGCCGCGCTCGTGCTGTTCGGCGCCTATACGACCGACCTCTCGACCTTCTTCCCCGATCTCCACGTCGATTTCTCGCTGTCCAACCCCTATGTCATCGTCGGCCTGCTGCTGGGCGCGCTGCTGCCCTATCTGTTCGGCGCGATGGGGATGACGGCGGTCGGCCGCGCGGCGGGCGCGGTGGTCGAGGAGGTGCGCGCGCAGTTCCGCGACAATCCCGGCATCATGGAGGGCACGGCGCGGCCCAACTATGCCCGCACCGTCGATCTCGTCACCCGCGCGGCGATCAAGGAGATGATCGTCCCCAGCCTGCTGCCGGTGCTGGCGCCGATCCTCGTTTATGGCGTGATCCGCTTCGTGGCGGGGCCCGAGAACGGCTTCGCGTCGCTGGGCGCGCTGCTGCTCGGCGTGATCGTCTCGGGCCTGTTCGTGGCGCTGTCGATGACCAGCGGCGGCGGCGCGTGGGACAACGCCAAGAAGTTCATCGAGGACGGCAATTACGGCGGCAAGGGATCGGAGGCCCACAAGGCCGCCGTCACCGGCGACACGGTCGGCGATCCCTACAAGGACACCGCCGGGCCGGCCGTGAACCCGATGATTAAGATCACCAACATCGTCGCCCTTCTGCTACTGGCGGCGCTGGCCGGACACGCCGTCGGCTGATCGACATCCCGGAGGGCGGATAGCCGCATGACCCAACCGACTATCCGCCTTCACGACTATTGGCGCTCGTCCGCGGCCTATCGCGTGCGGATCGCGCTCAACCTCAAGGGCCTCGCCTATGAGGCGGTGCCCGTGAACCTGCTCACTTCCGAGCACAAGAGCGAGGCCTATCGCGCGATCGATCCGCAGGGGATGCTGCCGACGCTGGAGATCGACGGGCAGAGGCTGATCCAGAGCGTCGCGATCATCGACTATCTCGACCGGCGCTTCCCCGAGCCCGCGCTGCTTCCGGCCGATCCGCTGGCACGCAGCGCCGCGCTGGCCAAGGCGCTCGTCGTCGCGTGCGACATCGCGCCCATCAACAATCTGCGGATGATGCGCTGGCTGGAGCAGGAGCTGCACGCCGATGCCGACGAGCGGCAGCGCTGGCTCACCCACTGGATGACCGAGGGCTTCACCGCTCTGGAGGCGCTGGCCGGCAACACGCCTTTCCTAGCGGGGGAGACGCCGGGGCTGCCCGATCTCTGCCTCGTGCCGCAGATCTACAACGCGCGGCGCTTCGCCGTGCCGCTGGACGCCTATCCCACGCTGGTGGCGATCGATGCGCGCTGCGCGGAGATCGAGGGCTTCGCCGCCGCTCACCCGGATCGCATCGGCCCGCCCTGACGCGCCCAGAGCCCGATCCAGGCGAGCCCGAAGCCCCAGCCCGCGACAACATCGCCCGGCCAGTGGACGCCGAGCGCCACCCGGCTCCAGCCGACCAGCCCCGCCGCCGCCAGCGCCGCGCCGATCGCCGGCCAGCGCCCTTCCGCCAGCAGAGCGAGCGCCAGGCAGGTCATCATCGTCCCCGCGCTGTGCGAGCTGGGGAAGCTCCACGACGACACCGCATCGAGATGATCCGCCACCGGCGGGCGCGGACGCCGGATGAGGAGCTTGATGCCCTCGACCATCAGCCGCCCGCTGCCGACGCTCAGCACCAGCCACAGCGCGTCCCGTCCGCGACGCCGCCAGAGCAGCCATAAGGCGGCGGCGAGCCCGATCAGCCCCATCCCCTTCAGCCCGCCGAACAGGCTCAGCCAGCGCGCCGGCTGCACCCATGGCCCCTCCGCGTCGAGCCTCCAGTCACGGTGCAGCCCGACATCGATCCCCGCGCCCCAAAGCAACAGCGCGGCGATCAACAGCAGCGCGCCGGCAAGGATCGACATCGAGCGAAAGCGGCGAGAGTCCATGGCCCCTGATTGGCATGACATACTTGTCAGTCCAACTATTTGCGCTCCGGGCCTGCTGTGCCATCACGCTGCGGATGCGTCTCTGTCTTCTCTCCGCCGTGGCGCTGGCCGCGCCCGCTTTCGCCCAGTCGCTGCCGCAGGATATCCTCGTCACCGGCGCCAGCCTGCCGCAGACGCCGGGCGACGCCGCCTATGACGTCGCCACCATCGATCATGACCGGCTCCAGGCCGTCGCCAGCGGGCGGCTGGAGGATGTGCTGCGCGACGTCGCCGGCTTCGCGCAGTTCCGCCGCTCCGATTCGCGCTCGGCCCAGCCGACCAGCCAGGGCGCGACGCTCCGGGGGCTCGGCGGCAACGCCTCGTCGCGCGCGCTCATCACGCTGGACGGCGTGCCTTTCATCGATCCGTTCGGCGGATGGGAGAGCTTCTCGGCGATCGATCCCGAGCGGATCGGCCTCGTCCGCGTGACGCGCGGCGGCGGATCGGGCACGGCCGGCCCCGGTGCGCTCGCCGGCACGATCGAGCTTTCCAGCGCGACGCCGCAGCAGCTCGCGCCCGTCTGGGCCGATCTCGCTTATGGCAGCCGCGCGTCGGTCGATGCCCACGCCGGCGTTTCCGGGCAGATGGGCGGCGGCACCGGCTTCCTCTCGGCGAGCTACGCGCGCGGCGACGGCTTCGTGCCGATCGTGAAGGCGGATCGCGGCCCGGTCGACGAGCCCGCCGACTATGAGCAGGCCAGCATCGCCGGCCGCGCGGTGATCCCGGTCGGCGCGGACAGCGAATTGCAGGCGTCGGGTCTCGTCTTCACCGATCATCGCAGCCGCGGCACGCCCTTCCAGCCCAACCGCACCGAGGGCGAGGATGCGAGCCTGCGCCTGATCGGCCATGGCCGCTGGGGCTATGAGGCGACCGCTTATGTGCAGGCGCGCAGCTTCTCGGCGGGCTTCGCCTCGGTGAACGACGCGCGCACCGTCGCGACCGAGACGCTGAACCAATATTCGGTGCCCTCGACCGGGCTCGGCGGCCGCTTCGAGATACGTCCCCCGGTGGGCGAGACGATCCAGCTCCGCCTCGGAGGCGACACCCGCTACGTCACCGGCGAGACCGACGAGCTGTACCAGTTCGTCGCCGGATCGCCGGTCAACGGGCGCGCGGCGGGCGGCAAGTCGCTCACCGTCGGCGGCTTCGCGGAAGCCAGCGCCGAGCCGCTCGACGGGCTGACGCTCACCGCCGGCGGCCGCATCGACCGCTGGCGGATCATGGACGGCTTCCTCCACCAGCACGCGCTGGCGAGCGGCGCTGTGCTCACCGACACCGCCTATCCGAACCGCTCGGGCTGGCGGCCGACCGGGCGGGGCGGTGTCGCGTGGAAGCCGGGAGACGGCGCCATCACGCTGCGCGCGGCGGGCTATCTCGGCTGGCGCCTGCCGACGCTCAACGAGCTCTATCGCAGCTATCGCGTCGGCAGCGACACGACGCAGGCCAATCCGCTGCTCGACCCCGAGCGGCTGAAGGGCGTGGACGCCGGCATCGACTATCAGCCGCTCCCCAATCTCCATGTCGGCGCGACCCTGTTCGCCAACCGGCTGGAGGATGCGATCGGCAACGTCACCACCGCGATCGCCCCGACCGGCGCGCGCACGCTGATCCGGGAGAATCTCCACGCGATCAGCTCGAAGGGGGCGGAGCTGGACGCGCGGCTCGTGCTGGGCATCTGGAGCCTGTCGGCATCCTACGCCTATACCGACGCGCATGTGCGGGCGGGCGGACAGGCGCTCCCGCTCGATGGCCTGCGTCCGGCGCAGACGGCCAAGCATTCCGCCTCCGCCACGCTCGGCTGGAGCCCCCGCATCGCGCATCTCTCGGCGACGCTGCGCTATATCGGCCCGCAATATGAGGACGATCTCAACACCGAGACGCTGAAGGGCGCGGTGACGCTCGATGCCACCGCGCTGGTGCCGATCGGCCATGGCCTCGCGATCGAGGCGCGGGCGGAGAATCTCTCCAACACGCGCGTCGAAGCCGGCATCTCGGGGGACGACATCGTCGAGCGCGCGACGCCGCGCACGCTGTGGATCGGCTTCCGCTATGGCGAGAGCCGGTCCGGCGCCTGATTCAGATCACGAAGTCGCGCACGAACTCACTGGCCGGCGCCCGCTCGATCTCGGAGGGCGGGCCATATTGCTCGATCCGGCCGTTCGACAGGATCGCCACCTTGTCGGCGAGCGCGAAGGCCTCCTCGCGATCATGGGTCACGAAGATCGAGGTGAGGCCGACGCGATCGTGAATCGCGCGCAACGCGACCCGCAGTTCGCGGCGGACCTTGGTGTCGAGCGCGCCGAACGGCTCGTCGAGCAGCAGGATCTTGGGCTCGCGAGCCAGCGCGCGGGCCAGCGCCACGCGCTGCCGCTGGCCGCCGGATAGCTGCGAGGGGAAGCGCTCCCCCAATCCGGGCAACTGCACCAGCCCGAGCAGTTCCTCGACGCGGGCGGCGATATCCGCCTTCCTCGGCCGCTGGCGGCGCTTCATCACCGTGAGGCCGAAGGCGATGTTCTGCGCGACCGTCATGTGGCGGAACAGCGCATAATGCTGGAAGACGAAGCCGATGCCGCGATCCTGCACGGCGCGATCGGTCACATCCTCGCCGCCGAACAGGACATGGCCCGAATCGGCCGCCTCCAGCCCCGCGATGATGCGCAGCAGCGTCGTCTTTCCCGAACCCGAGGGGCCGAGCAGCGCGACGAACGCGCCGTCGGCGATGTCGAGGCTGACGCCGTTCAGCGCCGAACTCGTCCCGAACGTCTTGACGAGCGTGTCGATGGTAATGGTCATTCTAATGTCCCGTCGCGGCGAGCGCATCGCGGTGGCGCCATTCGAGCAGAGTCTTCGCCCCCAGCGTCACCAGCGCAAGGCAGGCGAGCAGCGAGGCGACCGCGAAGGCGCCGACGAAATTATACTCGTTGTAGAGCACCTCGACATGCAGCGGCATGGTGTTGGTGAGCCCCCTGATATGCCCCGACACCACCGACACCGCGCCGAACTCGCCCATCGCGCGCGCGTTGGTCAGCAGCACGCCATAGAGCAGGCCCCAGCGGATGTTGGGCAGCGTCACATGCCAGAAGGTCTGGAAACCGTTGGCGCCGAGCGTCAGCGCCGCCTCCTCCTCGGCGCGGCCCTGCGCGACCATCAGCGGGATCAGCTCGCGCGCCACATAGGGGAAGGTGACGAAGGCGGTGGCGATCACGATCGCCGGCACCGCGAACATGATCCGCACGCCATGCGCCATCAGCCACGGCCCGAACCAGCCATTCGCCCCGAACAGCAGCACGAACATCAGCCCCGCCACCACCGGCGACACCGAGAAAGGCAGGTCGATCAGACTGACGAGCAGGTTGCGCCCGCGGAAATCATGCTTGGCGACCGCCCATGCCGCCGCGATGCCGAACACGCAGTTGAACGGCACCACGATCGCCGCCGTCAGCAGCGTCAGCCGGATCGAGGCCAGCGCGTCGGGCTGGAGGATCGCATCGACGAAGGCGCCGGTCCCTTTCTCGAACGCCTGCACGAACACCGCGAACAGCGGCAGCAGGATGACGAGCGCCAGCCAGCCGATCGCGATGAGGATCAGCAGCGCGCGGACGGCGCGCGGCTCGGTGGTCGCCGCCCTCATCGTCCGCCGTCCCGCCAGTGCCGCTCGCGCGCCTGGATGAAGTTGATGACCGCCAGCATCGCGAAGGAGATGGCGAGCATCACCGCCGCGATCGCGGTCGCGCCCTCATAATCGAACTGTTCGAGTTGGGTCACGATCAGCAGCGGCGCGATCTCGGAGACGAAGGGCATGTTGCCCGCGATGAAGATCACCGAGCCATATTCCCCCACGCCGCGCGCGAAGGCGAGCGCGAAGCCGGTGAGCAGCGCCGGCGCCACTTCGGGCAGCAGCACGCGCGCGAAGATGGCGAGCCGGCTCGCGCCCAGCGTCGCGGCGGCTTCCTCGATGTCCCTCGGAAGGTCGGCCAGCACCGGCTCGACTGTCCTCACCACGAAGGGCAGGCCGATGAAGATCAGCGCCAGCACCACGCCCGCCGGCTTGTAGGCGATGTGGATGCCGATCGCGGCGAGCGGGCGGCCGATGATGCCGGTGTTGGCGTAGATGGCGGTGAGCGCGATGCCCGCCACCGCCGTCGGCAGCGCGAAGGGCAGGTCGACCAGCGCGCTCGCCAGCCTCTTGCCCGGAAACTGGTAGCGGGTGAGCACCCAGGCGATGCCGAAGCCGAACACCGCATTGATCGCCGCCGCCAGCAGCGCCGCGCCGAAGCTCAGCCGATAGGCGGCGAGCGCGCGGGCCGAAAAGGCGACCTCCGCGAAATGCCTCGGCCCGAGCCCCAGCGAGCGCGCGATCACCGCCGCCATCGGCAGCAGCACGAGCAGGCCCAGCCACAGCAGCGTCATGCCGAGCGTCAGGTGGAGGCCGGGCATCGCCGTCCTCTTGCCTGTCTTGCGAAGCCGGCCCGCCGCGGACGGGCCGGGAAGAGCCGGCGTCGCGTTCATCAGAAATCCAGATGCAGCCGCGTGGCGAAGGCATCGCCCTTGGCGGTGGTGCCGTTGATCGACACCGGTGCCGCCACCAGCGTGGAGTTGGTGCCCTTGAAGCGGATATAGTTGAACATCAGCTTCAGATTGCCGTTGAGATACCAGTTCACGGCGCCCGTCCAGGCCTGGCCATCATGGTTGAGCGGCGAGAGATCATGGTCGGTGAGATTGATCTTGTCATAGCGGACCGCCAGCTCCCACGCGCCCCAATTGCCCTTCGACGGATCGAACGGCCGGATCGGCCGCTGGCGATCGACCACGCCATTGACGAAGCTACGCGATTCGCCGGTGAGGAAGAAGGTGCCGTAGACGTAATAGCCATCGAAATTGAGCGACGGCGCCGCCGCGAAGCGATCGAGGTGCATGTGGTTATACTCACCCTGCACCGAGAACGGGCCGAACACCCCGGCCCCTTCCAGATCATAATAGGTGGCGCTCTTCACGCCGGCCGGCACGCCGTTGACGACGCTGCCGGGGATCGCCACCGATTCCAGGCTGCCATTGTCGACGCGCACGTTCGGGCGATCGGCGAGCGTGACGCTGTTCCCCGCCAGATCCTTCACATGATAGCCCGACGCGCCGAGATGCAGCACGCGGCCGTGCGTGTTGATCGGCTCGATCGTCACGCGGCCGTTATAGCCCCACACCTCGTCGGGCGTGGTGGCGTTGCGCGAGATCGACTCATTGGCGCCGTAGAGGCCGCCGGTCGCCGTGACGAGCTTGTTCGCATAGGCGACCGTCAGGCCGACGCGGCGCTCGCCGCCCACCTGGCCGAAGGCGGTGTTGGCCATGCCGCGCTCGAGGAAGGTGTTGAACGAATCCGACGTGTTCGCCTCGAGCCCCGCCGGCACCTTGAGCTGGCCGAGCGTGACGGTGAGATGCCTGGTGCCGGTATAGGCGACATAGGCGTCGAGCAGGCTGGCGGTACCGCCCACCCACTCGCCCTCGATGCGCCAGGCGAACTGTTTGAAGGCGGTGCCGTCGAAGCCGAAGCGGCCACGGCGAATCTGCGTGCCGTTGTTGAAGTCGTAGCCGCCGCGACGCTCGTTGAACGCGGCATAGTCGACATCGAGGATGCCGCGCGGCTTGAAGGTGAAATTGCCGTCCGGCGAGCTGAACTGCGGCACGATCGTCCACGCCGTCTGTCCCTGCGGCTTGGCCGCCGGAGCGGACGCGGAGACGGGGGCCGGGGCGGGCGGCGGCGCGGCCTGCGCGACGGCGGTCGTCACCTGCGCCGGGATGGTGGCGACGGCCGCCTTCTGATCGTCGAGCTGGTGGCGCAGATCGGCATTCTCCGTCTGAAGCTGGTCGACCTTCGCCTCCAGCGCGTTCAGGCGCTCCAGGATGGCGGCGTTGGACACCGGCTTCGCGGCCAGCGCCGGCGAGCAGGCAAGCGCGGCAAGCGAAACGCCGCCGAGAAATGCGATGCGCATGGATAAACCCCTTGTGGTAGAGAGCGGGCGCGCCGTCCGTCCGGCAACGCCCGCCACCCCATCTTTATAGACGGATCAACGCTTGGCGGCCGCGAAGACCTGGTCGAATGACCCGCCATCGGCGAAGTGCGCCGCCTGCGCGCGAGCCCAGCCGCCGAAGTTCCGGTCGATGGTGAAGAGCTGGAGGCGCGGGAACCGGGCCGCCGTCTTCGCCGCCACCACCGGATCGATCGGCCGGTAATAGTTCTTCGCGATGATCTCCTGCGCGGGGCGCGTGTAGAGATATTGGAGATAGGCTTCGGCCACCTTGCGCGTGCCCTTGCGGTCGACATTGGCGTCGACCAGCGCGACCGGCGGTTCCGCCTTGATCGAGACCGACGGCACCACGATGTCGAACTTGCCCTTGCCCAGCTCGTTCACGGCGAGGAACGCCTCATTCTCCCAGGCCAGCAGAACGTCGCCCTGTCCGCGCTGGACGAAGGTGGTCGTGGCGCCACGCGCGCCGGAATCGAGCACCGGCACATTCCTGAAGAGCTTGACCATATAGTCGCGGACCTTGTCGTCCGTGCCGTAGGTCTTCTTCGCATAGCCCCACGCCGCCAGATAGTTCCAGCGCGCGCCGCCCGAGGTCTTGGGGTTGGGCGTGATGACCTGCACGCCCGGCTTGATGAGATCGCCCCAGTCGTGGATGCCCTTGGGATTGCCCTTGCGGACGAGGAAGACGATCGTCGAGAAATAGGGCGTGCTGTTGTGCGGCAGGCGCTTCTGCCAGTCGGCCGGCAGCAGTTTCGCCTTGTCCGCGATCGAATCGATGTCGTAGCCCAGCGCCAGCGTCACCACGTCGGCGGGCGCGCCCTCGATCACCGAACGGGCCTGCGCGCCCGATCCGCCATGGCTCTGGCGGATGGTCACCTGCTGGCCGGTCTTCGCCTTCCACTGCGCCGCGAAAGCGTCATCGATGCTGCGATAGAGTTCGCGCGTCGGATCATAGGATACGTTGAGCAGCTCGGCCGGCGCCGGCGCGGCCTTGGCCGCATCGAGCGCGATCGGCCCCAGCATCAGCGAAGCGGCGAGCCCGGCCAGAACGAAACGGCGCATGATGATCCCTCCCTGGTGGAGAGGCGACGCTATTCCCTACTTGCCTAGTGGAGAATAGGGAAAATCTATCACTATCCTTAAGCCCTGCTTTCGACGCCCCGATCAGGCGGCCAGCGTCTCGAAGGCCGCGGCATCGGCCAGGGACGTGCCGGCCAGCGTCCGTGCGGCATCCTCGCGCACCTTCGCCATCACGCGACGGATCGCGCAGGTCGCCTCGTCCCGGCAGTCGCCGCAGCGCTCGTAAAAATTGAGGCTGGCGCAGGGCACCAGCGCGATCGGCCCGTCCATCAGCCGGATCACCTCGGCGAAGTTGATCTCGCTGGCGGGCCGCGCGAGCGTGTAGCCGCCACCGGGTCCGCGCCGGCTGGTGACGAAGCCGCCCTTCTTGAGATCGAGCAGGATCAGCTCCAGATATTTGCGCGGGACATGCTGGGTGGTGGCGATATCGCCAACCTGCACGGCGCGGCCGGCTTCCGCTTCGGCGAGATAGAGGAGGGCGCGCAGCGCGTAGCGTGTCTTCTGGGCGAGCATGGTAGGAACTGCCATATTCCCCAGCGAAGCGCTCGGCAATCGCGCGATTGCCACAGTCGCGCGATCGATGAACCGCTCCCTGGGCGCGACGCTTCCCTTTGGCGGCCGCAACCGCTATGGCGCGCAGACATTTTTGCGCGCGAAAGAATTCAGAGGATTAATGGCGAAAGAAGAACTTCTCGAGATGCGCGGCCAGGTGGTGGAGCTTCTGCCCAACGCCATGTTCCGCGTGCGCCTCGAAAACGATCACGAGATTCTCGGCCACACGGCCGGCAAGATGCGCAAGAACCGCATCCGCGTGCTCGTCGGCGACGAAGTGCTCGTCGAACTCACGCCCTATGATCTGACCAAGGGTCGCATCACCTATCGTTTCAAGTAAGGCCGGGCGGCCGGCGGTCGCCTCAGCACCGGGGTCCGTCATGCGCCTTGTTCTGGCTTCCGCGAGCCCGCGTCGGCTCGACCTTCTCGCCCGGCTGGGCGTGACGCCCGACGCGATCGATCCCGCCGAACTGGACGAGAGCCCGCGCCCGCGCGAGCTTCCGTTGCCGCACGCGCGGCGGCTGGCGGCGGAGAAGGCGGCGGCGGTGGCCGCGCGCCATCCGCACGCCATGGTGATCGGCTGCGACACGGTGGTCGCCTGCGGGCGGCGCATCCTGCCCAAGGCCGAGGACGAGCAGACCGCGCGCCAGTGCCTCGCGCTGCTCTCCGGGCGGCGGCATCGCGTCCATTCGGCGGTGACGCTGATCGACGCGGACGGCCGCGCCCGCCATCGCGAATCGACCAGCGTGCTCGCCTTCAAGCGCCTCTCCCCGCATGAGATCGAAGCCTATATCGCGGGCGGCGAGTGGCACGGGAAGGCTGGCGGCTATGCCATCCAGGGCTTTGCCGAAAGCTTCGTGCGCAGCCTCGCCGGCAGCCATTCGGGCGTGATGGGGCTCCCCTTGTTCGAAACGCGCGCGCTGCTGGTCGCGGCGGGGCTCCAGCTTGGCTGAATGGCTCCTTGACGAGGGGATCGGCGAACATCGCGCCGCGCTCGTCGAAGACGACCATATCCTCGAAGCGGCGATCGATCGCCTCGACGACCGGCTGCGCGTCGGGGCGATCGTCACGGCGAAGCTCGGCGAGCGCGTCGGCGCGGGCGCATGGCTCTCCACCGCGCGGGGAGACGCCATCCTCGACGCCGTGCCGCGCGGGCTGTCGCAGGGGCGCTCGCTGCTGGTCGAGATCGTCCGCGAGGCGATCCCCGAGCCCGGCCGCCTCAAGCCGCCCCGCGCCCGCGCCAGCGACGCCACCGCCGAGCGTTCCGCGCCGACGCTCGCCGAACGGCTGGAGGGCGCGCCGATCCGCCGCCTCTCCCCCCACGAGCCCGACCGGCTGGAGCGGGCCGGCTGGTCCGAGCTGATCGAGCAGGCGGAGACGGGCGAGATCGATTTCCCCGGCGGCGCGCTGCGCCTCTCGCCAACCCCGGCCATGGCGCTGTTCGACATCGACGGCACGCTGCCCGCCGCCGAGCTCGCGCTGGCCGGCGCGCGCGCGGCGGCGGGGGCTATCCGGCGGCTGGCGATCGGCGGCTCGATCGGACTCGACCTGCCGACCCTCGGCTCCAGGGCGGAACGCGCCGCCGCCGCCGCCGTCATCGACGAGACGCTGCCGCCTCCGTTCGAGCGCACGGCCGTCAACGGCTTCGGCTTCATGCAGATCATCCGCCCGCGCCCGCGCGCCTCGATCCCGGAGCTGGTGCGCTGGGACATGGCGCTGACCGCCGCGCTCCGGTTGTTGCGGATCGGCGGGCGGGGGCACGGCGCCCGCAAGCTGGTCGCCGCGCCCGCCGTGATCGCGCGGCTGGAGGCCCGACCCGACTGGATCGAGGCGCTGGCGCGCGCGACCGGCGGCACGGTCAGCTTGCGGGCCGATCCGGGGCTCGCCATATCGGCGGGCCATGCCGAACCCTGACACCCCCGTCCGCCGCGCGGACCGCTGCCCGATCTGCCGCAAGCCGAGCATCGATGCCCACGCGCCTTTCTGTAGCCAGGGCTGCCGCGACCGCGATCTGCTGCAATGGCTGGGCGAGGGATATCGGGTGCCGGGCCGCCCCGCGGAATTTGCAGACGAAGAGGACTAGACAGGGGCGCTATGCTCTGCCTATAGGCGCGCCTCGCCTGACGCGAGAGCGAAGGCCCGGGTAGCTCAGTTGGTAGAGCACGTGACTGAAAATCACGGTGTCGGCGGTTCGATTCCGTCCCCGGGCACCACATCCTGACATCGATGGAAACGCCCCCTGCCGATCGCGGCGGAGTGTGGCGTTTGTGTTCGTTTCCCCGCCCATCTCGAACCGACACCAAATCGTCACTACGCTGCAATGCAGCACGGTCATGCACCCCGCAGCCTATCGGGCCTGGGGAGCTACCATGGATCGCCTTTCCTATCTGTTTGCCGGCGTTGCCTTCGCGGCGCTGATTCCTACGCCGCTGCTGGCGGACGTCACCGCGTCGAACGCCGACGCCGCCACCGACGCCGCCACCGCGAGCGATAATGCGCAGGATATCGTCGTCCTCGGCTTCGGCCGCAGCCGTCAGGTGCAGAGCGTCACCGATATCGACATCGCGCGCATGACGCCGGGCTCCAGCCCCCTGAAGGCGATCGAGAAGCTGCCGGGCGTCAATTTCCAGGCCTCCGACCCGTTCGGCGCCTATGAGTGGGCGGTACGCATCTCGCTGCGCGGCTTCAACCAGAACCAGCTCGGCTTCACGCTCGACGACGTGCCGCTCGGCGACATGACCTATGGCAATGTCAACGGCCTCCACATCAGCCGCGCGATCATCTCGGAGAATGTCGGCCGCACCGAGGTGGCGCAGGGCGCGGGCGCGCTCGGCACGGCGTCGACCAGCAATCTCGGCGGCACCATCCAGTTCACTTCGCAGGCACCGGCCGAGACCGCCGGGATCAAGGCGTCCGGCACCTATGGCGCCGACGATACCGAGCGCGCCTATGTCCGCCTCGATTCGGGCGATCTGGGCGGCGGGCTCAAGGGCACTGTGAGCTACGCCTTCCTCCACACCACCAAGTGGAAGGGCGACGGCCCCCAGCGCCAGCACCAGGCCAATGCCAAGATCGTCAAGGATCTGGGCGATCTCGGCAGCATCAGCGGCTTCCTGAACTTCTCGGATCGCCGCGAGACCGACTATCAGGATTTGAGCCTCGACATCATCAGGCGCCGGGGCCTGCGCGACGACAATCTCACCGGCCAATATGCGCTCGCCGTGCAGATCGGGAAGATCTTCCAGAATCAGGCGGCGGCCGCCGCCGGCGCGCCGCTGCCATGGGCGGGCGCGGGGACGGTCTTCCCGGCCGGCGTCGGCACGGTGGACGACGGCTATTATGACGCCGGCGGCCTGCGCCGGGATTATCTCGGCGGCGTCACCTTCGACGCGCACCTGACGCCGGAGCTCAGCCTCAAGACCACGGGCTATTATCACGACAACAAGGGCCAGGGCTCGTGGATCACGCCCTATACGCCCACCCCGCTCGGCGCGCCCGATCAGGACGGCAATCCGATCACCAATCCGGGTCCGCTCTCCTTCCGCACCACCGAATATGTCATCCATCGCGGCGGCGTCATCAGCGACGCGCGCTGGGAGCATGGCATCAACACGCTCGAAGTCGGCGGCTGGTACGAGAGCAATACCTTCGATCAGGCGCGCCGCTATTACGGCATGACCGACACCGCCGAGCCGAACCGCCCGACGCTCCAGTTCCAGGACAATCCCTTCCAGACCGACTGGGCCGGCAAATACGACACCGAGACGGTGCAATATCATGTCGAGGACACGATCAAGCTCTTCGACGACAGGCTGGCGGTGAACGGCGGCTGGAAGGGCACGCACGTCATCAACAGCGCCAACATGCAGCCCGGCACGGTGCAGACGCTCGCCGGCGGCCGCATCGACGCGAAGGACTGGTTCCAGCCGCAGGCGGGCATCGTCTACCATCTGACGCCGTCGGCCGAGCTGTTCGCGGACTATACCGAGAATATGCGCGCCTTCGTCTCCTCCGCGACGACAGGGCCGTTCTCGACCACGCAGGCCGGCTTCGACGCGATCAAGGGCACGCTCAAGCCCGAGCGCTCCAAGACCTATGAAGGCGGCGTCCGCTATCGCTCCGGGCCGTTCCAGGCTTCGGCGGTGGGCTATTATGTCGACTTCACCAACCGCCTGCTGAGCTTCTCCAACGGTGCCGGCATCCAGGGCAATCCGGCGACGCTCAACAATGTCGGCTCGGTCCACACCTATGGCGCGGAGCTGAGCGCCAATTATCGCATCCTCCAGCCGCTCTCGCTGTTCGCCAGCTATTCCTACACCCACAGCCAATATGCCGACGACGTGACGGACGCTTCCGGCAAGGTTCTGGTGGCGACCGACGGCAAGACCGTGGTCGACACGCCCAAGCACATGCTCAAGGGCGAGCTGGTCTATGACGGCGGCCGGTTCATGGGCCGCATCGGCGCGGACTATATGACCAGGCGCTACTTCACCTATCTGAACGACGAATCGGTGCCGAGCCGCGTGCTGGTGGATGCCTCGATCGGCTACACCTTCCGCGACGCGGGCTTCCTCAAGGGCTTCGCCATCGAGGCGAGCGTCACCAACCTCACCGACAAGAAATATATCTCGACCATCGGCTCCAACGGCTTCACCGCCAGCGGCGACAGCCAGACCCTGCTGGCCGGCGCGCCGCGCCAATGGTTCGTCACGCTCAAGAAGGGCTTCTGATCGGGGCGAGGGCGCGGCCATCGAGGCCGCGCCCTCCCATCGGAAATCCGCCGGATTGTAACGTGGCCGTCATCAAATCCTAAGGCTGCGTTTACCGTGCGGGCCTAGAGCGACGCCATGGCCACCGCCCTGCTTTCCACGCCGATCGCCGACGTCTTTCCCGCGGCCGCCCTGTGCGAGCCCGGCAGCGACGCGCTCGCCGTCTCCATCCGCGCGTCCATCGCGAGTGCGATCGAGATGTTCCAGGCGCATCCCGACATCCGCCTGCTGCCCGTGCTCGACGAGAACGGGCATCCGATCGGCGCGATCTTCGAAAAGGAGGTCCGCCGCATCCTGTTCAACCCTTATGGCCATGCGCTGCTCAGCAATCCGGCATTCGGCGGTTCGCTGAAGGACCGGGTGCGCGCCTGCCCGATGGCCGACATCGCCACCAGCCTGCCCGATCTGCTGGGGATCTACGCCGCCGCCGGCGGGCGCGAGGGCATGATCCTGACGCGTGGCGGGCGGCTGCATGGCGTCATCTTCAACCAGGCGCTGGTGCGCGCCGCCGCCGGCCACGAGCTGGACCGCATCCGCCACCGCGCCGACCGGCTCGACCGGGTGGACCGCGCCAGCACCCGGTTCGAGAACGAGGTCGCCGGCCTCGTCGACACGCTGAGCGGCCTCGCCCTTTCGATCGACACCCGCGCCCACGACACGGCCGACCGCGCCCAGCAGATCGGCACGCGCGCCTCCGCCGTCGCCAGCGCGGCGGTCCAGACCGGCGACAGCATGGCGATGGTGGCGGACCGCAGCCGCTCGCTCGCCACCGCGCTCGACCGTCTCCACCTCGACACCGAGCGCGCCAAGGCCGCCGCCCGCGAGGCGGTGGGGCAGGTCGCCGCCGGCACCGCCCGCGCCACCGAGCTGGTCGAGACCGCGCGCTCGATCGAGACGGTGCTGACGCTCATCCGCAGCCTCGTCTCCAAGACCGGGCTGCTCGCCATCAATGCCACCATCGAGGCCGCCCGCGCCGGCGAGGCGGGCCGGGGCTTCGCGGTCGTGGCGAGCGAGGTGCGCAGCCTCGCCAGCCAGACCCGCCTCGCCGCCGAGAAGGTCGCGAGCCACGTCGCGGAGGTCCATGCCGCGATCGGCGAGGTCGCGGTCGGCCATGTCGGCATCGAGTCGGTGATCGCCACGGTCGACGCCATCGCCCAGTCGGTGGAGGAAACGGTCGCGGCGCAGCAGGCGGCGACGCTCGGCATCGCGGAAGGGGCAGGGCAGGCCGCCACGGCCAGCGCCGAGATCCGCGACAATATCGGCCAGATCAGCCGCAGCACGCAGGATGCCGCCATCGGATCGATCGAGATGCAGCACAGCGCGACCAGCCTCTCGGAGGCCGCGAACCGCCTCACCCGGCGCGTCGCGGCTTTCGTAGAAGAGATGCGTCGCGCCTGACTTGGCGCTATGCCGATGGACGAGGGAGGGACGGCGTGGCGACGATAGCGGTTTACAGCGCCAAGGGCGGCGTGGGGAAGACGACCCTGGCGGTCAATCTGGCCTGGGCGGCGGCGGCCGGTTCGAAGCGGCGCACGCTGCTCTGGGATCTCGACGCGCAGGGCGCGGCCACCTTCATCCTCGCCACCAGGCCCCCCAGGGCGGAAGCGCGCGAGGTGATCGAGCGTGAACTCGATCCCGGCAAGGCGATCCTGCCGACCGCGACGCCGGGGCTCGACCTGCTCGGCGCGGACCGCTCGATCCGCAGCCTCGACACGCTGTTCGCCGAACTCGACAAGAAGAAGCGGCTGCGCAAGCTGATGGACGATCTGGCCCGCCGCTATGACCGCATCATCCTCGATTGCCCGCCGGGCCTCGGCACCACCAGCGATCAGGTGATCCGCGCCGCCAGCCTGATCGTCACGCCGATGATCCCCTCCACCCTCTCCCGCCGGGCCTATGACGAGGTGCGCGAGCATCTCGGCCGCGAGCATAAGGGCTCGACCCCGGTGCTGCCCGTGTTCAGCATGGCGGATCGCCGCCGCACCGCCCACCGCACCGCGATCGAGGGCGCGCCCGACTGGCCGGTGATCCCGATGGCCAGCGCCGCCGAGCAGATGGCGGACCGTCATGCCGCGATCGGCGCCTATGCGCCGCGATCGCCGGTCACCGCCGCCGTCAACCAGCTCTGGCTCGCGATCGAAAAGCGGCTCAACGCTTGAACGCCGGCGCCATTCCCATGCTCGACGGGGAGGGGCCGCTGTGGCTCCAGATCCGCCGCGCGCTCGCCCTCGCCATCCTCGACGGGCGATGGCCGGCGGGCACGCAGGTGCCGCCCGAGCAACGGCTGACCGAGCATTACGCCACCTCGCGCATGACCGTCCACAAGGCGATCCGCAGCCTCGCCTCGGAGGGGCTGGTCGAGCGGCGGCCCAAGCTCGGCACCCTCGTCACCCCGCGCGCGACCGAACGACCGGTGTTCGAGATCTGGGACGCCGCCGACGCCGTCCATCGCGCCGGCGGCCATTATGGCTACCGGCTGATCGACGCCTCCACGCTGCCGGCGGGGGCGCCGGGCCATGGCGAACTGGGCGTCGCCGACGAGACGCCGGTGCTCCGCCTGCTGGCGCTGCACCTCGCCGACGGGAGGCCCTTCCAGCTCGAGGAGCGGCTGGTCAATGTAGAGGCGGCGCCGCGCATCGCCCGCCAGCCGCTGGAGAAGGTGAGCCCCGGCCAATGGCTGCTCGCCAACGTGCCGTGGACCGAAGCCCGCCACAGCGTCACCGCGCGCGGCGCCGATGCGATGGTGGCGGGGCATCTCGGCCTGCCGCCGGGCGAAGCCTGCCTCGTGGTCGAGCGGCGGACATGGAACCGCGCGGTGCCGGTGACGCTCGGCCGCTTCTGGTATCCGGGCGGGGACCACAGCCTCGAAGGCCGCTTCCGCCCAAGCTGGTGAATCAGCCAGCGAGGCGGCGCAGCGTCTCGCGATAGCGGTGGGCGATGAGGTCGCGCTTCCCGTGACGCCCCTCGCGGACGACCTGTCGGCCGGCGCGCCACACCGAATCGATGCGGCCTTGCGCGAAGATCCAGCGGTCGAGCAGGGCATCGCCGGACACGACCTCGCCATCGTCGGCCAACGCCACGATATCGGCCGGAGCGCCCTCCGTCAGCGCCGGAGCCTCCGCCCCGAGCGCCTGCGCGCCACCGGCGAGCGCGCGGTCGAACAGCGTCCGTCCGGTCGAGGCACCGTCGCGCGCCAGCACATTGCGCTGCCGGCGGACGAGCCGCTGGCCATATTCGAGCAGCCGCAGTTCCTCCGCCGCGTCGATCCGCACGTTGGAATCGGAGCCGATGCCGAATCGCCCGCCGAACCCGGCCGCCGGGAAGAGTCCATCACCCAGATTCGCCTCGGTGATCGGACAGAGGCCGACCACCACGCCGCTCGCCTCGATTCCCACCATCTCGGCCGATTCGACATGGGTGGCGTGGACGAGGCACCAGCGTTCATCGACCGGAACATGCCCCAGCAACCATTCGACGGGCCGCTCTCCGCTCCACGCGAGGCACGCCTCCACCTCCGGCACCTGCTCGGCGATGTGGATATGGACCGGCCCCTCCGGCGCCCACGCGAGGAGGGCGGACAACTCCTCCGGCGTCGCCGCGCGCAGCGAATGGGGGGCAATACCCAGCACCGCGCCGTCGAGCGGCCTCAGCGCCTCGGCACAGCCCTCCCGCAGCCGGGCGAAGCTGTCGAGATCGTTGATGAAGCGCCGTTGCCCTTCATGAGGCGCCGCGCCGCCGAAGCCCGAATGGGCATAGAAGACCGGCAACAGGGTGAGTGCGATCCCCGTTTCCGCCGCAGCCTCCGCCACCGCCGCCGCCATCCGCGCAGGCTCGGCATAAGGACGGCCATCGCGATCATGGTGGAGATAGTGGAACTCTCCGACGCGGGTGAAGCCGGTCTCCAGCATCTCCATGAAGGCCTGCGCGGCGATCACCGCGACATCCTCGGGCGTCAGGCGGCCGACGAGGCCGTACATCGTCTCGCGCCAGCTCCAGAAGTCGTCCCGGCCGACGCCGCCCGGTCGCTCGGCCAGCCCCGCCATCGCGCGCTGGAAGGCATGGCTGTGGAGATCGGGGAGGCCGGGCAGGCCCACCGCATGGCGCTCATCGCCCGGCTCCGCCGCGACACCCGACTCCACGCCCGCGATGCGCCCGCCCGCCAGCGTCACCCGCACCCGCCGCGCCCAACCGCCCGGCAGAAGCGCCGTCTCGAACCAGAGCGTCATAGTCCCTCACATGCCGATGCTGGACAGTAGGTCGGGTCCATGCTTTTGTATAGACAAATGCCCGACACGACCGCCTGTGATACGCTGTGGAGCAACGCCCGTCTCGCCACCATGGCGGGCGAGGGGCTGGGCATCGTCGAGGACGGCCTCGTCGCCGCGAAGGACGGGCGCATCCTTTATGCCGGCCCGGCGGACGGCGCGCCCGCGTTCGACGCCGACATGGAGATCGATTGCGACGGCCGCTGGATCACGCCGGGACTGATCGACTGCCACACCCATCTCGTCCACGCCGGCGATCGCTCGAACGAATGGGCGATGCGGCTCGAAGGCGCGACCTATGAGGAGATCGCGCGGGCCGGCGGCGGCATCGTCTCGACCATGCGCGCCACCCGCGCCGTCGGCGAGGCAGAACTGGTCGCGACCGCGCTGCCCCGCCTCGACGCGCTGCTGGCCGAGGGCGTCACCACCGTCGAGGTGAAGTCGGGCTATGGCCTGACGGTCGAGGACGAGCTGAAGATGCTCCGCGCCGCCCGTGCGCTGGGGGAGGAGCGGCATGTCCGCATCGCCACCACATTGCTCGGCGCGCACGCGCTGCCGCCCGAATATGCCGGACGCGCCGACGACTATGTCGATCTGGTGTGTGACGCCATGATCCCGGCCGCCGTCGGGCTGGCGGACGCCGTGGACGCCTTCTGCGAAGGCATCGGCTTCTCGCCCGCGCAGACCGACCGCGTGCTCCACGCCGCGCGCGCCGCCGGGCTTCCCGTCAAGCTCCATGCCGAGCAACTCTCCGCGCTGCACGGCTCCAGCCTCGCCGCGCACCATGGCGCGCTCTCGGCCGATCATCTCGAATATGCCGACGAGGCGGATGCCAAGGCGATGGCGGCGGCGGGGACGGTCGCGGTGCTGCTGCCCGGCGCCTTCTACTTCATGCGCGAGACGAAGCGCCCGCCGGTCGATCTCTTCCGCGCGGCAGGCGTCCCCATCGCGCTCGCGACCGATTGCAACCCCGGCACCTCACCGACGACTTCGCTGCTGCTGATGCTCAACATGGGCGCGACCCTGTTCCGCCTGACCGTCACCGAGGCGCTGCGCGGCGTCACCGTCCATGCGGCCCGCGCGCTGGGCCTCGCGCACGAGATCGGTACGCTGGAAGCAGGCAAGGCCTGCGACCTCGCCGTCTGGAACATCTCCGAACCCGCCGAGCTGGTTTACCGCATCGGCTTCAACCCTTTGTTTTCCCGCGTGAAGGACGGCCTATGCTGCTGACTCCCGGCGCCGTCCCCGCTGCGGACTGGCGCGCCATCTATCAGGGTGCTGCGCCCACCCTCGATCCCGCCTGCCGCCCCGCGATCGCCGAGAGCGTCGCCGCGATCGAGCGCATCCTGGCCAAGGGCGAGCCGGTCTACGGCATCAACACCGGCTTCGGGAAGCTCGCCACCGTGCGCATTCCGAACGAGGATCTGGCGACGCTCCAGCGCAATATCGTGCTGTCCCACGCCGCCGGCGTCGGCGCGCCCATGCCGGTGCCGGTCGCGCGGCTGATGATGGCGCTCAAGCTCGCCAGCCTCGCGCGCGGAGCTTCGGGCGTGAAGGTCGAGACGGTCGATCTGCTCGAAGCGATGTTGGCCAAGGGGCTGACCCCGGTGGTGCCGGCACAGGGTTCGGTGGGCGCGTCCGGCGACTTGGCCCCTCTCTCGCACATGACCGCCGCGATGATCGGCGTCGGCGAGATGTTCGTGAATGGCCACCGCGTCCCCGCCGAGAAGGCACTGGCCGATGCAGGCCTCAAGCCGCTGGAGCTGGGGCCGAAGGAAGGCTTGGCCCTCCTCAACGGCACGCAATTCTCGACCGCCTATGCGCTCGCCGGCCTGTTCGAGGCGGAGCGTCTCTACCGCGCCGCGCTCGTCACCGGCATCCTCTCGACCGAGGCCGCCAAGGGCTCCGACGCCCCCTTCGATCATCGCATCCACGCCCTGCGCGGCCATAAGGGCCAGATCGAGACCGCCGATGCGCTCCGCCGGATGATGGAGAACTCCCCGATCCGCGCTTCGCACCGGATCGACGACATCCGCGTGCAAGACCCCTACTGCCTGCGCTGCCAGCCTCAGGTGATGGGGGCGATCCTCGATCTGCTGCGCAAGGCCGCCGACACGCTCGTCATCGAGGCGAACGGCGTCTCGGACAATCCGCTGATCTTCCCGGAGACCGACGAGGCGCTGTCGGGCGGCAATTTCCACGCCGAACCCGTCGCCTTCGCCGCCGACATGATCGCGATGGCGCTGTGCGAGATCGGCAGCCTCTCCGAACGCCGCATCGCCATGCTGGTCGATCCGGCGCTCTCCGGCCTGCCTGCCTTCCTGACGCCCAAGCCGGGCCTCAACTCCGGCTTCATGATCCCGCAGGTGACGGCCGCCGCGCTCGTTTCCGAGAACAAGCAGCGCGCGATGCCGGCGAGCGTCGATTCGATCCCGACTTCGGCGAACCAGGAGGATCATGTCTCGATGGCCGCGCACGGCGCACGACGCCTCTCCGAGATGGCGGCGAATGTCGATGCGATCCTCGGCATCGAGCTTTTGGCGGGCGCTCAAGGCTGCGATTTCCACGCGCCGCTGGCCTCCTCGGCACCCGTCGAAGCGGTCCGCAAGCTGCTGCGCGCGCAGGTGCCGACGCTCGACCATGATCGCCATATGGCCCCTGACATGGAGGCTGCGACCGCGCTGATCCGCTCGCCCGCGCTGCTGGAGGCGGTCGGCGCCTTGCCGGGAGTGACGCCATGACATGGCTGCACGTCGAGCAGAGCGACAGCCCGCTGATCCTCGCCTTCCCGCACGGGGGCACGGAGATTCCGGCCGACCTGCTCGACGGCTTCCGCTCGCGCTGGTGGGCGATCCGCGATGCGGACTGGCATATCCGGCCGCTCTACACGGGCCTCGCCGACGCCACCCTGATCTGGACCGACATCTCGCGCAGTGTCGTGGACTGCAATCGCGATCCCTCGGGCGCCTCGCTCTATCCGGGGCAGGCGACGACCGGCCTCTGCCCGACCGAGACGTTCGACAATGATCCGCTCTACGAGGAGGGCAGGGGGCCGGACATCGAATCCAACCGCTGCAATTTTCACTCGCCCTATCATGCCGCGCTGAAGGCCGAGATCGAGCGGCTGCGCGCGATCCATCCTCGCGTCGTGCTCTATGACTGCCACTCGATCCGCAGCCATGTGCCCCGCCTGTTCGAGGGCGAATTGCCCGAACTCAATGTCGGCACCGACAATGGCAAGACTTGCGACATCGCGCTGAGCGATGCCGTGGTGGCCGCCTGCGAGGGCCGCAGCCATGTCCTCAACGGCCGGTTCCGGGGCGGCTGGACGACGCGCCATTACGGCCGCCCGGACAAGGGCGTCCATGCCATCCAGATGGAGACGGCGATGCGCGCCTATCTCCGCGAGCCCGAAGGCGCGCCCAACGCCTCCAACTGGCCGCCCGCCTACGATCCCGACTTCGCCGCGCCCTTGCGCACGCAACTCCAGACCATCCTCGCCGCCGCCCTGACCTTCGCGAAAGGCACCGCATGACCCGCATCGACAATGCCCGCCATATCGAAGCCCCGACCGGCGCCGAACTCAGCGCGAAAAGCTGGCTGACCGAAGCCCCGTTGCGGATGCTGATGAACAATCTCGACGCGCGGGTGGCGGAGAATCCGCAGGAGCTGGTCGTCTATGGCGGCATCGGCCGGGCGGCGCGCGACTGGGAGAGCTTCGATCGCATCGTCGAGGTGCTGAAGCGCCTCGAAGGCGACGAGACGCTGCTCGTCCAGTCGGGCAAGCCGGTCGGCGTGTTCCGCACGCACGAGAATGCGCCCCGCGTGCTGCTCGCCAATTCGAACCTCGTGCCGAAATGGGCGAACTGGGAGCATTTCCACGAGCTCGATCGCGCAGGCCTCATGATGTACGGCCAGATGACCGCCGGCTCGTGGATCTATATCGGCAGCCAAGGCATCGTGCAGGGCACCTACGAGACCTTCGTGGAGGCCGGGCGCCAGCATTATGGCGGCGACCTCTCGGGCCGGTGGATTCTCACCGCGGGCCTCGGCGGCATGGGCGGCGCGCAGCCGCTCGCCGCGACGATGGCGGGGGCGTCCTGCCTCGCGGTCGAGTGCCAGCCGAGCCGGATCGAGATGCGCCTCAAGACCGGCTATGTCGACCGCATGACCGACAGCCTCGACGAGGCGCTGGAGATCGTCACCAGTTCGAAGACGCCGGTCTCGGTCGGCCTGCTCGGCAATGCGGCGGACGTCTATCCCGAGCTGGTGCGGCGCGGCGTCCGCCCCGATGTCGTCACCGACCAGACCTCGGCGCATGATCCGTTGAACGGCTATCTGCCGCAGGGCTGGACGCTCGACCAATGGGCAGCGGCGCGGGAGAGCGATCCCGCCTCGGTGGCACGCGCCGCCAAGGCGTCGATGGCGGTCCATGTCCGCGCGATGCTCGACTTCCACAAGGCCGGCATCCCGACCGTCGATTATGGCAACAATATCCGGCAGGTCGCCAAGGACGAAGGCGTCGAGAACGCCTTCGACTTCCCCGGCTTCGTGCCCGCCTATATCCGCCCGCTGTTCTGCCGGGGCGTCGGCCCGTTCCGCTGGGCGGCGCTCTCGGGCGACCCCGAGGACATCTACAAGACCGACGCCAAGGTGAAGGAGCTGCTGCCCGACAACAGGCATCTCCACCGCTGGCTCGACATGGCCCGCGAGCGCATCCACTTTCAGGGCCTGCCCGCACGCATCTGCTGGGTGGGGCTGGGGGACCGGCACCAGCTCGGCCTCGCCTTCAACGAGATGGTGGCGAAGGGCGAGCTGAAAGCCCCGGTGGTGATCGGCCGCGATCATCTCGATTCGGGCTCGGTCGCCAGCCCCAACCGCGAGACCGAAGCGATGAAGGACGGCAGCGACGCCGTCTCCGACTGGCCGCTGCTCAACGCGCTGCTCAACACCGCGAGCGGAGCCACATGGGTGTCGCTGCACCATGGCGGCGGCGTCGGCATGGGCTATTCGCAGCATTCGGGCATGGTGATCGTCGCCGACGGCACGGCGGACGCCGCCGCCCGGCTGGAGCGCGTCCTCTGGAACGATCCCGCCACCGGCGTGATGCGCCATGCCGATGCGGGCTACGACATCGCCATCGACTGCGCCAAGGAGAAGGGGCTAGACCTGCCGTCGATCTTCTAGGGAGCGGGCGGCATGACGGGGACGATCCGGGTCGGCATCGGCGGCTGGACCTTCGAGCCGTGGCGCGGGACGTTCTTCCCCGAGAAATGGCCGCACGCCCGCGAACTCGATTATGCCGCCTCGAAGCTCACCGCGATCGAGGTGAACGGCACCTATTATGGCAGCCAGAAGCCCGCGACCTTCGCGGCGTGGGCGAAGGCGGTGCCCGATGATTTCGTCTTCGCGCTGAAGGCCTCGCGATTCTGCACCAATCGCAAGGTGCTGGCCGAGGGCGAGGCCTCGGTCGAGAAATTCCTCGCGCAGGGCATCGTCGAGCTGGGCGACAAGCTCGGGCCGATCCTGTGGCAGTTCATGGCGACCAAGAAGTTTGATCCCGAAGATTTCGGCGCCTTCCTCGCGCTGCTCCCGCCCGAGCGGGACGGGGTGAAGCTCACCCATGTCGTCGATGTGCGGCACGAGAGCTTCCGGTGCCCCGAGTTCGTCGCGCTGTGCCGCCAGCATGGCGTCTCGATCGTCCACACCCATTCGGACGACTATCCGCAGATCGGCGACGCCAGCGGCCCCGTCTCCTATGCCCGCCTGATGCGGACCCGCGAGGAGGAGGCGACGGGCTATCCGACCCACGAGATCGATCGCTGGGTGGATGTGGCGAAGCAATGGGCCAGAGGCGGGACGGGCGACACCTTCCCACTCGCCGCGCCCGCCGATCCGGCACCGAAGACGCCCCGCGACGTCTATCTCTTCTACATCAGCGGCGCGAAGGTCCGCGCGCCCCATGCCGCGATGGCGACGATCGCGAAGCTGACGAGCTGACCGTTCGTCATCCTGACGAAAGCCAGGATCCAGGGCAGCGCACGGGGGCCTGGAGCCCGGATCAAGTCCGGGATGACGAGGGAGAGGGCTGGCGTACAGGACGCCAACTCGCCACAAACGGGGCATGATCCGCAAATCCTTCCTCGCGGTGCGCGACCATCTCTCGGGCGAGGCCGGGCCGGGCGTGGTGCTGATGGCCGCGGCCGCCGCCGCGCTGATCGTCGCCAACTCCCCCTGGGGGCCGGCCTATGAGCATCTGATCCATGGGAAGCTGGGGCCGATGGGGCTGCTCCACTGGATCAATGACGGGTTGATGGCCGTCTTCTTCCTGTTCGTCGGGCTGGAGGTGAAGCGCGAAGTCGTGGCAGGCGACTTGTCGACGCCCGCCGCGCGGCGGCTGCCGGTAATCGCGGCGGTGGCGGGGATGGTGGCGCCGGCGCTGGTCTATCTCGCGGTGACGGGGGGCGATCCGGCGCTCATCCGGGGGTGGGCGATCCCGTCCGCCACCGACATCGCCTTCGCGATCGGCGTGCTGGCGCTGCTGGGGAGCCGCGCGCCGGCCTCGCTCAAGCTGTTCCTGACCACCGTCGCGATCGTCGACGATATCGGCGCGGTGGCGATCATCGCGCTCGCTTACACGAGCGGGTTGAAGCTTTGGGCGCTGGTCGCCGCGGCCGTGCTGCTGGGGCTGCTCTTCCTGCTCAACCGGCAGGGCGTGAAGGCGCTCTGGCCCTATCTGCTGCTGGCGCTGCTGCTCTGGGCGGCGGTGCTGCAATCGGGTGTCCATGCGACGGTGGCGGGCGTGCTCGCCGCCCTGTTCGTGCCGCTCGGCGACGACGGCCATGCCCCGCTCGACCGGCTGGAGCACGCCCTCTCGCCCTGGGTGAGCTACGCGATCCTGCCCGTCTTCGGGTTCGCCAATGCCGGCGTGCGCTTCGGGGATGCGCCGCTCTGGGCGCCGCTGCCGCTGGGTGTGGCGCTGGGGCTCTTTCTCGGCAAGCAGATCGGCGTGTTCGGGGCGATGCGGGGCGCGGTGGCGCTCAAACTCGCCGACAGGCCCGAGGGCGCGGGCTGGATGCAGCTCTATGGCGTGGCGCTGCTCGCGGGGATCGGCTTCACGATGAGCCTGTTCATCGGCGGGCTCGCCTTCCGCGATCCGGTGCTGATCGAGGAGGTGAAGATCGGCGTGCTGGCCGGCTCCTGCGCCTCGGCCCTGCTGGGCTACGCTGTCCTGCGGCTCGCCACTACTTCGTCATCCTGACGAAGGTCAGGATCCATTGACGCTCCGATCGATGTTCAAGCGTCGCGCGAATGGACCCTGAAACAAGTTCAGGGTGACGACGATAAGAAAAGGGCGGGAACCTTTGCCGGCCCCGCCCTTCTTGCCTGTCATCCGCCGAACGGATCAGAGCTTGGAGGTCAGCTCCGGCACGATCGTGAACAGATCGCCGACGAGGCCGATATCCGCCACCTGGAAGATGGGGGCGTCCTCGTCCTTGTTGATGGCGATGATCGTCTTCGAGTCCTTCATGCCGGCGAGGTGCTGGATCGCACCCGAGATGCCGACCGCGACATAGACTTCAGGCGCCACGATCTTGCCGGTCTGGCCCACCTGATAGTCGTTGGGCACATAGCCCGCGTCGACCGCAGCGCGCGACGCGCCGACGGCGGCGCCGAGCTTGTCGGCAAGCGGCTCGATCACCGAGTGGAAATTCTCGCTGCTGGCGAGCGCACGGCCACCCGAGACGATCACCTTGGCCGAGGTCAGCTCCGGGCGCTCCGACTTGGAAATCTCGGCACCGACGAACTTGGAGCCTTCGCCCGAAGCCGTGGCCGACACCGCCTCGATCGCGCCCGAACCGCCATCCTTGGCCGCCTTCTCGAAGGCCGTGCCGCGGACGGTGATGACGAGCTTCGCGTCGTTAGACTTGACGGTCGCGATCGCGTTGCCGGCATAGATCGGGCGGGTGAAGGTCTTGTCGCCCTCGACCGAGAGGATGTCCGACACCTGCATCACGTCGAGGAGCGCAGCCACGCGCGGCGCGATATTTTTGCCGTTCGAGGTGGCCGGCGCGACGAACGCATCGTGGTGGCCCATCAGCTCGACGACCAGCGGCGCCACCGCCTCCGGCAGCGCATGAGCATAGGCCGCATTGTCCGCGACATGCACCTTGCCGACACCGGCGATCTTCGCCGCCGCTTCCGCCACGCCGCCGACGCCTTCGCCGGCCACGAGCAGATGCACCTCGCCCAGCTTCGCCGCCGCGGTGACGGCGGAGAGGGTGGCGTCCTTCAGCGCGCCGCCCTCATGCTCGACCCAAACCAGCGTCTTCATGCCGCCACTCCCAGAGCCTTGAGCTTCGCAACCAGTTCATCGACATCGGCCACCTTGATGCCGGCCGAACGCTTCGGCGGCTCGGCGACGGTGAGCGTCTCCAGACGCGGCGCGATGTCGACGCCATAGTCGGCCGGGGTCTTCGCCGCGAGCGGCTTGGACTTGGCCTTCATGATGTTGGGCAGCGACGCATAGCGCGGCTCGTTCAGGCGAAGATCGGTGGTGACGATCGCCGGAAGCGTGAGCGCCACGGTCTCCAGACCGCCATCAACTTCGCGGGTCACGGTGACGGTATCGCCCGCCACCTCGACCTTGGAGGCGAAGGTGCCCTGCGGACGGCCCATCAGCGCCGCCAGCATCTGGCCGGTCTGGTTGCTGTCGTCGTCGATCGCCTGCTTGCCGAGGATCACGAGACCCGGCTGCTCCTCGTCGGCGACCGCCTTCAAGAGCTTCGCCACGCCCAGCGGCTCGACCGTCTCGTCGGTCTGGATCAGGATCGCGCGATCCGCGCCCATGGCGAGCGCGGTGCGGCAGGTTTCCTGCGCCTTGGCCGGCCCGATCGACACGACCACCACCTCGGTCGCCACGCCCTTTTCCTTGAGGCGGATGGCTTCCTCGACCGCGATCTCGTCGAACGGGTTCATCGACATCTTGACGTTGGCAAGATCAACGCCCGTGCCGTCCATCTTCACCCGCGGCTTCACGTTGTAATCGATCACCCGCTTCACGGGGACGAGAACCTTCATGTTTCTCTCCTTGGTATTCTGATGGGCGGCCCGGACGTTTCTTGCCTCAGGCCGCCTGCTTGACCTCGGCGACGATCTTGCGGGCGGCATCGCCCAGATCGTCGGCCGCCACGATCGGCAGGCCCGAATTGCCGAGGATGGCCTTGCCCTGCTCGACGTTCGTGCCTTCGAGGCGCACGACCAGCGGCACCGACAGATTCACTTCCTTGGCGGCCGCGATGATGCCTTCCGCGATGATGTCGCAGCGCATGATGCCGCCGAAGATGTTGACGAGGATGCCCTTCACGGCCGGATCGCTCAGGATGATCTTGAACGCCTCGGTCACCTTCTCCTTCGAGGCGCCGCCGCCGACGTCGAGGAAGTTGGCCGGGAACGCGCCGTTGAGCTTGATGATGTCCATCGTCGCCATGGCGAGGCCGGCGCCGTTCACCATGCAGCCGATGTCGCCGTCGAGCTTGATGTAGGCGAGGTCATGCTTGGACGCCTCGACCTCGGCCGGATCTTCCTCGGTCTCGTCGCGGAGCTCGAGGATGTCCTTGTGGCGGAACAGCGCGTTCGAGTCGAACGACACCTTGGCGTCGAGGACGAGCAGCTTGCCGTCGGTCGTCTCGACCAGCGGGTTCACTTCCAGCATCGACATGTCGGTGGCGAGGAAGGCGGTGTAGAGCTGCTGCGCGAGCTTCTGCGCCTGCTTGGCGAGATCGCCCGAGAGCTTGAGCGCGAACGCCACGGCGCGGCCATGATGCGGCATGAAGCCTTCGGCCGGATCGATCGTGATCGTCTCGATCTTCTCGGGCGTGTCATGGGCGACCGCCTCGATGTCCATGCCGCCCTCGGTCGAGACGACCATGGCGATACGGCCGGTCGCGCGATCGACCAGCATCGAGAGATAATATTCCTTGGCGATGTCGGCGCCGTCGGTGACGTAGAGGCGGTTCACCTGCTTGCCATGCTCGCCGGTCTGCACCGTCACGAGCGTGTTGCCGAGCATCTCGGTCGCCGCCGCGCGGACGTCGTCGAGCGACTTGGTGAGGCGCACGCCGCCCTTCGCCTCGGCCGGCAGTTCCTTGAACTTGCCCTTGCCGCGGCCGCCCGCGTGAATCTGCGCCTTCACGACATAGAGCGGCCCGGGCAGCTTGCCGGCGGCGGCCACCGCCTCGTCCACCGACATCGCGGCGTGACCGGCAGGAACGGCGACGCCGAACTTCGCGAGCAGTTCCTTGGCCTGATATTCGTGGATGTTCATGGGAGGCGGCTCCTGTCTCAAGGTTTCCGTTAACGGCAATTGACGCGAACGTAAAGTCCGTGTCCGGCGCCGTTTGGGAGGCCCCCTATCACCCTGCGATGGCGCAGCCCAGCCCCGCGCGCGTCACAACCGACACGATATGCGGATTATTCAGTGCATGAAGCCGGTAGGTCAGCTCGTCGAAGCTCAGCGCGCCGGGATGCTCGCGCGGCAGCCTGGCGACGCGGTTGAGTTCCTTCAGCTCCGAAGTGTCGAGCTTGTGGACCAGCTTGTCGGCCATGCAGCCCGCCATGTGCGGCTTGACGCCGGCGGCGATCAGCTTGTCGCGGACCCTGGCTTCGGGCGAGACGGTCGAGCAACCGGCGAGCAGGCCCGCGAGCGCGAGCGAGGCGGCAAAAAAGGAGGCGGAGCGTTTCATCCGGGCGATCAACAAGGATCGCGATGAGCCTTCGCTGAACGCCCGATTCGCGAGCGGAGCCCTCAGCCGTGCCATTCCTCGGCGAGCAGGCCGTAGATCAGCGAATCCCGGATGCCGATATGCGTGTGCCACTCGCCGCGCAGCCGCCCCTCCAGCCGGAAGCCCAGCCGCTCCAGCAGCGCGACCGAGCCGCGATTGTCGGGATCGGTGTCGGCGAAGACGCGGCGCTGCCCTTCGGCGAAGAGCTGGCCGATCACGCCTTTCACCGCCTCCTGCGCGATGCCCTGCCCCTGCGCCTCGGGGACGAGCAGATAGCCGATCTCCGACACGCCGCCCTGCCGCTTCTCGCCGGCGGCGACGAAGCCGAGCGCGCGATCCTCTCCCGGCCGGGTGATCGCCCAGCTCCGCCACGGATCGCCCGCGCGCACCGCGAAGTCGGCGCGCACATCCTCCACGGTCGTGTAGGGCGCGCGCGACCACCAGGTCATCACCGCCGGATCGGAAAGCGCGGGGAACAACGCCTCGGCATCCTCGGGCAGGCGGCCGCGCAGTCGGAGCCGCCCGGTCGTCAGGACGGGAAGGGCCGCCCCGCCGGGCGTCACAGATCCCTGGCCTTCATGGCGAAGATCGTCCGGTGCGGCTGATACTCCGCCATGCGGGCGAGCAGGTCGTCGAGATCGTCGCTGGCGATCAGCAGGCCCCGGTGCTGGGCTCGCACGAAGCCGACCTCGCCCATCTTCGCCCAGAACTCCAGCAGCCCGTCATAATAGCCCGCGACGTTGAGCAGGCCGACCGGCTTGGCGTGATAGCCGAGCTGCGCCCAGCTCATCGCCTCCCACAGCTCGTCCATGGTGCCGGTGCCGCCGGGGATGGTGACGAAGCCGTCGGAAAGGTCGGTGAAGGCCTGCTTCCTCTGGTGCATCGTCTCGACGACGTGCAGCTCGGTGCAGCCCTTGTGCGCCACCTCGGCATCGACCAGCGCGGTCGGGATCACGCCGATCACCTCGCCGCCGGCCTCCAGCGTCGCATCGGCGACGGCGCCCATCAGGCCGAGCCGCCCGCCGCCATAGACGAGGCCGATGCCGCGCTCGGCAAAGCTGTGCCCGACGGCGCGGGCGCATTCGATGTAGCGGGGATCGGTGGGGGTGGCGGAGCCGCAATAGACGGCGAGGCGCTTCATGATGTGTCAGTCCTTCAGGATCGGCGGAGGTCGTCGAGCATCAGCGCGGCGGTCGCCTTGGCGGAGCCGACCACGCCGGGGATTCCCGCCCCCGGATGGGTGGCGGCGCCGACGAAATAGAGATTGGGGATGCGGTCGTCACGGTTGTGGACGCGGAAGAAGGCGGATTGGGTCAGCACGGGCTCGAGGCTGAAGGCCGAGCCGAGATGCGCGTTGTAATCGCCCGCGAAATCGCGCGGTGTGTAGTGGAAGCGCGTCACCAGCCGCTCGCGCAGGCCGGGGATCAGCCGCGCCTCGAGATGATCGAGGATGCGATCGGCGAGGATCGGGCCGATCTCGTCCCACTCGATCGGCAGCTTGCCGAGATGCGGCACGGGCGCGAGCGCATGGAAGGTCGAGCAGCCCTCGGGCGCCAGCGCCGGGTCGGTGACGGTCGGGTGGTGGAGATAGAGCGCGAAGTCGCGCGGCAGCACGCCATGGTCGAAAATGTCGGCGAGCAGCCCCTGATAGCGCGGCCCGAACAGGATCGAATGATGGGGTATGCCGGGGAAGGTGCCCCTGATCCCGAAATGGACGAGGAACATCGAAGGCGAGAATCGCTTGTCCTGAAGCGCGCGCGCCGCGCGCTGGCCGCGGGTCGAATGGCCGATCAGGTCGCGATAGCTGTGGACCGCGTCGGCGTTGGAAGCGACCGCATCGAACGGCGCGCTCCATCCGCTCCGGCAGGCGAGGCCGGTCACCCGGTCGCCGAGCGTGTCGATCGCCACCACCGGATCACCGAGGCGCACCGTGCCGCCCAGCCGCTCGAAATGGGCGACCATGCCCCGCACCAGCGCATGGGTGCCGCCGCGCGGAAACCAGATCCCGCTTTCGCGCTCCAGCTTGTGGATCAGCGCATAGATCGCGCTCGCGCTCATCGGGTTGCCGCCGATCAGCAGCGTGTGGAAGCTGAGCGCCTGCCGCAGATGCTCGTCCTTCACGAAGGACGACACGATCGAATAGACCGAGCGCCACGCCTGACTCTTCACGAGCTGGGGGGCGGCCTTCACCATCGTCCTGAAATCGAGGAAGGCCGTGGTGCCGAGCTTGCGATAGCCCTGCTCGTAAACCTCGCCGGCATAATCGAGGAAACGGCGATAGCCGGCCACATCCTCGGGGTTCAGCATCGCGATCTGGCGGGTGAGCGCGGCATCGTCGTTGGAATAGTCGAAGCTCGTGCCGTCGGGCCACATCAGCCTGTAGAAGGGCGAGACGGGCAGCAGCTCGACATCCTCGCCGATCTCGCGGCCGGACAGGCGCCAGAGCTCGGCCAGGCAATCGGGATCGGTGATGACGGTCGGCCCGGCGTCGAAGGTGAAGCCGTCCTTCTCCCAGGCGTAGGCGCGCCCGCCCGCCTTGTCGCGCGCCTCGACGAGGGTGGTCGCGATGCCCGCCGATTGCAGGCGGATGGCGAGCGCCAGCCCGCCGAACCCCGCCCCGATCACCGCCGCCGTCTTCATCCGCACCGAATCCCTTACGCCGGCGACCATCGCCCCATTGCCGTCTTCACCGCCCGCCCGCCACTATCCGGGCCTTGTCCCGCGCTGTCGAGTGACTCGCGTGAAAGCGCCGGATCGGGGATTCGTCCAGTCGGTAGAATCGTTCGGACACGCGATCGGATGGGCCAGCAACCGGCCGGGGCCGTGCGCGCATTCCTGCGAGAAGCCATGGGGGAGGGATGGTGGACGCACTTGGGCTCGAACCAAGGACCCGCTGATTAAGAGTCAGCTGCTCTACCAACTGAGCTATGCGTCCACACCGTCGTTCGGCGATTTGGTGTTCGCCGTCGGGAGCGGCCCCCTAGCAAGCGAATCGGGCTTTGTCTCCATCCAATTTTCATCCGGCCGCGATTTTTCTCGGGAAGACGCCCAAAAGCGGCGTGGCCGATCCCGCCGCGAAGGGTCAGCGGCAGCGCACCTCGCCCTTGTCGACCGAATGGCCGAGCAACCCGCCACCGCCCGCGCCGAGCAGCGTGCCGAGCAATCCGCCGCCGCCAAGGATCGCGCCCAGCGCCGCGCCCGCCACCGCGCCGACGACGAGGCCGGTCGTTCCATCGGAGCGCTTGCAGTAATAGCGCCCGTCATCGCCGCGATAGACCCGGTCGTCGCGCGAGAGCGAGCGTCCATCGCCCCGCTCCTCGCGATAGTCGCGTGCCGGATCATAGCCGGGCGGGGGCGCAGCCGCGTCCCGTCCATCATAGCCGGAGCCCGCCGGAGGGGGCGGGGGTTCGTTATAGCCGCGCCGGTCGTCATAGCCGTGGCCATGATCGCGCGGCGCCACGCAGCCGGCCATCGAAGTCATCATCGAGAGCGCGACCAGCCCCGCCATCGGACGTTTCATGTCCATTCGTCCCTCCTCGTTTCGCCCGCATGAAGCCGGCGGCGATCCGAACAACGCCGGATCGGCCCCTTTGTCTCCGATGCCGCCCGGCCGGACGCACGCTCCCTTTGCGTGGGGGCCGGCGTTGGTCTATGAGAGGGGCTTCCCCGGGGGGCCGCTGACACGCGGCTGAGAGGCGGGCGTTGAAGCCCGCGACCCGTCGAACCTGATCCGGTTGACACCGGCGGAGGGAGGGAGCGGCCACGCACTCCCCTTCCGTTTGAACGAGGAGACGGCGTGGTCCACACGCTCACCGTGCTGACCTTGCGACTGGCGGAGGCGATCGGCCTCTACTGGCTGGCGGCCGGCATCGGCCTTCTCATCGTGCCGCAGAAGCTGCGGGCGATCGTCGACGATTTCGATCGATCGCCCGGCCTCGTCTATGCGGTCGGCATCGCCGCCTTCGCGATCGGGACGGCGATCCTGATCCCGCACCATGTCCTCGCCGATCCGCTGAGCGTGATCGTCACCGTCCTCGCAGCCCTGCTCGCGATCGAAGGGCTGGTGCTGATCGCGGCGCCGCAGATTCTCCTCGGCTTCGCCCGCTCCTTCGTCACCAGCGCCCGCCTCTGGGCGCTCGTGGCGATCGTGCTGGGCTTGCTTCTCTTCCTCGCCGGCTTCACAGGCCGCGCCGACGCGCTTCCCTGAAAGGACTTCTTCCCATGGCAGACATCCCCGCCCGCACCGAGCTCAAGGTGACGACCGGCCCGATCCGGGGCTCGCGGAAGATTTATGTCGGCGACTTAAAGGTCGCGATGCGCGAGATCGAACTGGAGCCCTCGGCCAACGAACCGGCGGTGCGCGTCTATGACACGTCGGGGCCGTATACCGACCCCAACGCCAGGATCGACATCATGGCAGGCCTGCCCGAACTCCGCCGCGACTGGATTCGTTCGCGCGGCGACGTCGAGGAAGTCGATCAGCGCGAGGTGAAGCCCGAGGACAATGGCCAGCTCGGCCCGGACCGTTCGGGCGGCGTTCCGGCCTTCCCGCAGGTGCGCGGCCGCGTGCTGCGCGCCAAGCCCGGCATGAACGTCAGCCAGATGCACTATGCCAGGAAGGGCATCATCACGCCCGAGATGGAATATGTCGCGATCCGCGAGAATATGGGCCGCGCCGCGCTCAAGGAGAAGCTGCTGCGCGACGGTCAGGATTTCGGCGCCGAAATCCCCGATTTCGTGACGCCCGAGTTCGTGCGTGAGGAAGTCGCGCGCGGCCGCGCGATCATCCCCAACAACATCAACCACCCCGAATCCGAGCCGATGGCGATCGGCCGCAACTTCCTCGTGAAGATCAACGCCAATATCGGCAATTCGGCCGTCGCCTCCGACGTGGCGAACGAGGTCGACAAGATGGTCTGGTCGATCCGCTGGGGCGCGGACACGGTGATGGACCTCTCCACCGGCCGCAACATCCACGACACGCGCGAGTGGATCATGCGCAACTCGCCGGTGCCGATCGGCACGGTGCCGATCTATCAGGCGCTGGAGAAGGTCGGCGGCATCGCCGAGGATCTCACCTGGGAAATCTTCCGCGACACGCTGATCGAGCAGGCCGAGCAGGGCGTCGACTATTTCACCATCCACGCCGGCGTCCGCCTGCCCTACATCCCGCTGACCGCCAAGCGCGTCACCGGCATCGTCTCGCGCGGCGGCTCGATCATGGCGAAGTGGTGCCTCGCGCACCACAAGGAGAGCTTCCTCTACGAGCGCTTCGAGGAAATCTGCGAGATCATGAAGGCCTATGACGTGGCCTTCTCACTCGGCGACGGCCTGCGTCCGGGCTCGATCGCCGACGCCAATGACGAGGCGCAGTTCGCCGAGCTGGCGACGCTGGGCGAGCTCACCCAGATCGCGTGGAAGCACGACGTGCAGGTGATGATCGAAGGCCCCGGCCATGTGCCGATGCACAAGATCAAGCAGAATATGGACAAGCAGCTCGAGGCGTGCGGCGAGGCCCCCTTCTACACGCTCGGGCCGCTCACCACCGACATCGCGCCGGGCTACGACCACATCACCTCGGCGATCGGCGCGGCGATGATCGGCTGGTTCGGCACCGCGATGCTTTGCTACGTCACGCCCAAGGAGCATCTGGGGCTTCCCGACCGCAACGACGTGAAGGTGGGTGTCGTCACCTATAAGCTCGCGGCGCACGCGGCCGATCTCGCCAAGGGTCATCCGGGCGCCAAGGTGCGCGACGATGCCTTGAGCCGCGCCCGCTTCGAATTCCGCTGGCGCGACCAGTTCAACCTGTCGCTCGATCCCGACACGGCCGAGGAATATCACGACCAGACGCTGCCGGCGGAAGGCGCCAAGACGGCGCATTTCTGCTCGATGTGCGGCCCGAAATTCTGCTCGATGAAGATCACGCAGGAAGTGCGCGACTTCGCGGCGAAGCAGAACGCCAGCGCCGACACCTTCCTCGCCGCGACGCCCTTGGGCGAGGCGGAAGCCGAAGCGGGGATGCAGCAGATGAGCGAGACGTTCCGCGAGAAGGGCGGGGAAATCTATCTGCCGGCGGCGGAGTGAGGCTTATGCGGCGACAGTTGATCGGATCGGCTGTCGCCGCGCTTCTCGCGGCGACGCCAGCGGTTCATGCGATGAAACCCGATTTCTCGGCCGTCCAGAGCCACGATGCTGCAAAGGCGCTTGCGGTCGAGGGCAAGCTCGTGGCGATTCTGCTGTTCCCGGCCGAGCTCGGTGGACAGGATGTCGAGGCGAATCGCGTTTATGTGACACCCGAGGCCGCACAGGCGCGAGCTTCGGCGGTCGCGAGTCTCATCCGCATGGTCCAGCAAGGTGCGATCGACAAGATGAACGTCATCCCCACCTACAAGGGCAAGAGCTTCATTCCGGCGACGATCGAGATGAAGGCGTCCAACAGCAAGACGGGCGGCCATTTCGATCAGCAGATCGTCGTCTGGTAATCGCGGCCGGCGCCCTTGGCCTTCACACCCCCGGCAAAGCCCAATCGATCGGCTTCAGCCCCCGGCTCTCCAGAAACGCATTCGTCTTGGAGAAATGCCGGCACCCGAGAAAGCCGTTATGCGCCGAAAGCGGCGACGGATGCGCCGCCTTCAGCACCAGATGCCGCCCGCCCTGCTCGACCGACTGGATGAACCCCGCTTTCTTCTGCGCGTAGCTGCCCCACAGCAGGAACACGACCGGTTCCTCCTTCGCCGCCACCAGCCGGATCACCGCATCGGTGAACTTCTCCCAGCCGCGATCGCGGTGCGAGGCGGCGAGGCCCATCTCCACCGTCAGCACCGAGTTCAGCAGCAGCACGCCTTGCTTCGCCCAATGTTCCAGAAAGCCGTGCGAAGGCCGCGCGATGCCGAGGTCGCTGTCCAGCTCCTTGTAGATGTTGACGAGGCTCGGCGGCGGCCGCACGCCCGGCTGCACCGAGAAGCACAGGCCATGCGCCTGCCCCTCGCCATGATAGGGATCTTGGCCCAGGATCACGACGCGCACCTGGTCGAGCGGGGTGAGGTCCAGCGCGCGGAACCATTCGCCGCCCTTGGGGAAGATGCGCTTGCCGGATGCCTTCTCGGCGACGAGGAACTGCTTCAGCGCCGCCATATAGGGGCTGGCGAACTCCTGCCCGAGCGGCTCGCGCCAGCTTTCGTGCAGCTTCACCGCCTGCGCTTCTCCGCCCATGCCGTTCCTCCTGTGCCGGCCCGCGGATGTGCGCAAGCGCGCGGCCTCCGTCAATCGGGGACAGGGCTCAGCGGGTGCGTTTGGGCGGCGGGCGCAGGCGGCAGATCGCGCGCACCGCCATCTCGCCGGTGGTGCCGGGGGTCGCCGGGCCGAGCCGCGCGATCGCCGCGGTCGGGCTCTCGCGGGCATCGGCGACGAGGCTGCCGTCGGGGCGCAGCGTCACCTGCTCGAGCGTGGTGCTGAGCCCGCGCGCGCAGTCGACCGCATCGAGATGCCGCTCCACCACGGTGCCGTCGGGCCGGGGCTCGGCCAGCGTCAGCCGCCACCAGCCGCGGATGAGCCCGCCCCATGGCACGATCGAGCGCGTGTCGACCTCCACCGGGCCGCCGTCGACATGGCTGCCGACGCGCACCCAGTTCGGCCCGCGCGGCGGCCCCGCCGCCACGATCGCGGCCGATGCCGCGCTCAGGATCAGGATCTGTGCCACCCGCATCGGACGCCCTCCCGTTGGCCGGGGCCATGACGGCCCCGCACCGATCCTAGCGCAGCGGCCCGCGCTTCAGAAGATGCCGTGGCCCACCGACAGGCGCACGATCCCGACGAGGATCACCAGCAGGTTGAGATTGCGCCCGCCGGTGCGGCTCGACAGCACGCCGAAGCCCAGGCCCAGCACCGCGATCGGGATGACGAGCCAGTACATCCAGCCGAACAGCGGCAGGAAGGCGACCAGCGCCCAGAGCAGCGCGGCGAGACCGATCAGGATCGAGATCAGGTTCATGCCCACACCTATCGCGCGGGCGGGCGGCGCTGCCAAGTCCGCTTGACAAATGAGAACAAACATGGAACATAAGCGCCGACCGATTCAGGAAGGACAGCCGCCGATGGCCACGCCTGTCGAATCCCGCCTCTATCTCTTCGCCCGCCTGCCGGACGATGTCGGCGCGCATCTGGACATATCGAACGATGTCGAGCCGGCGCTGCCGGGGCTGAATCTCGTCTCGGCGGCGCGGCGGCACATCACGATCGCGCGGCTCAGCGAAATCGACGCGCCGGAGGATCATGCGATCGCGCTCACCCGCTGGATCATGGCGACGATGCCGCCGCTCGCCTTCCATGTCGTGTTCGACGAGGTGGTGGTGAGCGCGCGCAGCACCCTGCTCAAGGCGAGCCGGCCGCTGGTCGGGGCGCTGGAATGTCAGGCGCATGTGCTCGACATGCTGCGCCATTATGGCTCCGCACCGGGCAGCAGGGCGGCGCCGGTGCCGCATGTCACGCTCGGCTACGGCGCGCGCGACGCACGCGGCGCGCGGCCGATCGACGGGATAAGCTGGCTGGTCGACGAGCTGGTGCTGGTCAGGAGCTGGCACGGGCGGACATGGCATGAGGAGCTGGGCCGCTGGCATCTGCCGGTGAAGCCCCGCGCGGTGGCGTGACGGGGCCTCATCCGGTCGACTTCGCGGCCTCAGGCGGCGCAGGTGATCCGTCGCCAGAGGCCGCCGTCGGCGAGAATCTCGCGCGCCGCATTATGGCCCGGAGCCCCGGTGACGCCGCCGCCCGGATGCGTGCCGGCGCCGCACATATAGAGGCCCTTGAGCGGACCCCGATAGGCGCCATGGCCGAGGATCGGCCGCGCAGACCAAAGCTGATCGAGGCTCATATTGCCATGCATGATGTCGCCGCCGATCAACCCGAACTTGCGCTCCAGATCGAGCGGCGAATGGATCTGCCGCGCGATCACCGAGGCCCTGAAGCCGGGCGCCCAGCGCTCGACCGTATCGATGATGAGGTCCGCCGCCTCTTCACGGACGTCGTCCCAGCTCCGGCCATCGGGAAGCTCGGGCGCGAACTGCTGGCAGAACAGGCTGGCGACATGCTGGCCGGGAGGGGCGAGGCTGTCGTCCACCGTGGACGGGATCAGCATCTCAACGATCGGCGCCTTCGACATGCCGGTCTGCTTCGCGTCGGTATAGGCGCGGTCCATATAATCGAGCGTCGGCGCGATGATGATGCCCGACTGGTGATGCTCGCCGGCCTCGGGCAGGCAGGTGAAGCGCGGCAGCTCGCTGAGCGCCACATTCATGCGGAACGTGCCCGAGCCGACCTTGAAGCCCTTCACCCGGCGACGGAATTCGGGCGCGAGATCGGCCGGATCGATCAGCCGGTCATAGAGCAGGCGCGGGCCGACATTCGAGACGATGGACTGGCCCATCACCTCCTGCCCGCCCTCCAGCCGCACGCCGACGGCGCGGCCGCCATCGACCAGCACGCGCTCCACCGGCGCGTCGACGCTGATCTGGACGCCGATCTCCTCGCACGCCTGCCGCATCGCCTGCGTGATCGCGCCCATGCCGCCGATGGCGTGGCCCCAGGCGCCCTTCTTGCCGTTCACCTCGCCGAAGACATGATGGAGCAGCACATAGGCCGATCCCGGCGTATCCGGCGACGCGAAATTCCCCACCACCGCATCGAAGCCGAACGCCGCCTTGACCGCCTCGCTCTCGAACCAGCTATCGAGGAAGGTGCGGGCGGACTTGGTGAAGAGATCGAGCACGTCGCGCTGCTGGGCGAGGCTGAGCCCCGCGAGCCGCCGCCCCTGTCGCGCGGCGGAGAGCAGGGTGCCCAGCCCCTCGCCCATATTGGGCGGCGAGCGCAGCGCGAGATCGCGCAGCACGTCGGCCACCACGTCGAGCGCCTCGTAATAAGCGGGCAGCACCTCGGCATCATGGTGCGAGAATTTGCGGAACTCGGCTTGCGTCCGCTCCAGACCGCCGCCGAGCTTGAGGTAACGCCCGTCGTCCTGCGGCAGGAAGTTGGAGATCGGCCGCTCGATGATCCGCAGGCCGCGCTCGGCCAGCTTCATGTCGCGGATGACCTTGGGCTGGAGCAGGCTGACCGTGTAGCTCGCCACCGAATTGCGGAAGCCGGGGTGGAATTCCTCCGTCACCGCCGCGCCGCCGACGATGGGCCGCCGCTCGAGCACGCGCACCCGCTTGCCCGCGCGCGCCAGATAATAAGCGCAGACGAGGCCATTATGGCCGCCGCCGATCATCACCGCATCAACACGCTCAGTCATTCAAGAACACTCCATGCGGACGGCGGCTCCAGCCGGGCAGCGGCGCGCGGTGCTGTCTGGATTCGGGGAGGATGTGGCGGATCTTGCGGCAGAAGTTGCGCAGCGCGACCTCCTGCTCGCTCAAGGGGCCGACGGTGAAGCTCTGCGAGGCCATGCCCTGCTGGACGCGGGCGATCAGCGTGGTGTCCTCGGCGTTGACCTGCCGGTTGATCCGCCAGTTGAGATAGCGCGCGGCCTTCATCTCGCGGCGGCCATCGGGGAGGCAATAGGCGATCTCGCGGATCAGCGTCTCGGTCGGCGAGACGGGGAGCCACTGCATGAAGTCGATCTGGTCGGGATAGATGTCGAAGGCGATGTTCGGCCAGAGCTTGAAATAGGTCCACAGCCGCTGCCGTTCTGGCGGCAGATGCGGCACCGGCGGCAGGAAATGCTGGTAGGCCCGCTCGGACAGGTTGGCGGAGGGGCGCTCAACGATCGGCCCCCACATCTTGTCGACATGCTCGCTGGCCTCGACGCCATAGCCCTTGCCCATCAGCCGCTTGAGGCCGGGATGGGCGACGGCGATGTGCAGGCCGTCCGAATAATTGTCGCCGACATTCTTCCAGTTCACCGGCCGCGGGCGCAGCGTCACCCGGCCGAAGGCGCTGAGTTCCTCGAAGCGATAGGGCGCGACCTCCGCCTCATAGGGCGCCATCATCTCCGCCACGGACGGCCCGCCGCCCTCCAGCCGCACGAAGACGAAGCCGCGCCAGATCTCGACCTCCACGGGCGCGAGACCATGCTTCGAGGGATCGAGCGCATAGGTTTCGCGCATCGGCAGGCCGGTCAGGCGGCCGTCGAGATCATAGGTCCAGGCGTGATAGGGGCAGACGATCTTCTTGGCGCAGCCCGAGGGGCCATCGAGCAGCCGCGCGCCGCGATGGCGGCAGACATTGGTGAAGCCGTTGATCCCGCCGTCGCGCGTGCGGACGACGACGACGCTCTCGCCGACATAATCGAGCGTGTGGAAATCGCCGGTCGCGGGCACGTCGCTCTCATGGCAGACGATCTGCCAGGACGGACGGATGACGCGCGCCACCTCGGCGTCGAAAAATTCCGGGTCCGAATAGGTCCAGGCCGGCAGGCTCCAGCCCGCGTCCGGGTCGCCCCACGCCTGTCCCGCCGGTTTCGCCTCAGCCACGCCGACCTCCGCTCGTTGTTACACGATCGTACAGCAAGCGATGTGCAACGCAAGGGCCTAGCGATCGCGCCAATAGGCGAAGGCTTCCTGCTGGAGGACGGTCACGAAGGCGCGCGCCGCCGGCCCTTCCCACGGACCGTCATAGCCGAGCATCATGGCATGGCCGCCACCCCACCAGCCCTGCCCCGGAAGGCCATCCGATTCCCGGACGAGCAGCACGGCGAGCTCAGGCTCCCCGGCCGCCGCGCCCGCCTCGTCGATGGCCCCGAGGGTGCGGCAGACGGCGCGCATCTTCGGGCGAGTGAAGCGATGGCCGAGCTGGGCGAGCAACGCCGAATAGCTGATCGCCTCGCCGGCGCGCGCGGCCTCGACCATCAGCGCGCGCACCCGCGCGATGTCGGCGATCGGATCGACGGCGGCGATCATGGCGCGCCCGGCGCCCAGCCGGCGGGCGCGAGCGTGAAGCCCGCGAAGTCGAAGCCCGGCGCGACGATGCACGACACCAGCGCCCAGCCGCCGGTCGTCTCGGTCGATTGCCAGTGATGGGGCGGAACCAGACCCTGCGGCGCCTCGCCGCTCGCGATATCCGGCCCGAGGCGATGTTCGGTGACCGGGCCGGACTCCGACGGCGCAGTCAGCAGGCGGAGCGGCGCGCCGGCGTGCCACAGCCAGAGTTCGGCCGCGTCCACCCGGTGCCAGTGCGATCGCTGGCCGGCTTCGAGCAGGAAATAGATGGCGGTCGCCCCTGCGCGGGCGCCGGGCTCGGCCTCGGCACGCCAGGTTTCGCGATACCAGCCGCCTTCGGGATGGGGCTGGAGGTTCAGTCGTTCGATGATGGCCTGGGCGCTGTGCATCGCCGGAAGATCGTCGGCGGAAGCGCGTCAGGCAAGGGGCGGGCGGAAGGAGCGCTCAGCGCTCCCCCGCCAGCCAGCCGATCAGGCAGTAGAGGATGACCCCCGGCAGGCCGAAGCTCACCACGGTGAGAACCAGCAGGGCGATGCGGACCAGCGCGACCGGCAGGCCGGTGAAATCCGCAACGCCCTGGCACACGCCGAGCCACAAACCCTGGCGGCGATCGATCACGAAACGGTTGGACATAGGTGCCTCCGTATCCGCGTCGATCAGATGCCGAGGATGGCGGCGGCGGCAGGCTGCGCCGGCAGGACGGCCGCACCGACCAGAACGGACGCGAACAGCACCGCGCCAACCATCGAAGCGAGCTGCTGACGCAGGGCGGAAAAGTCGATCGAGAACATGGCAAATCTCCCTCTGTGATCCTTGCCTCGCCGTGTTTGGCGGGACGTCAGGAGTATTGCAGGGGCCGTGCCAAGTTGCGGAAAGCCCGGATTCCGGGGCGTTCCGATGACGAATTTCCGATCAGCGCCAGAAATATTCCGAGAGCTGAGCGCATTTTCCCAAGTATTGGCGAAATTTTTCCGACGCTTTCGAAATCCACAGCGTCGCATTGGCGGGAGCCGCCGACGGACCTATGTTAGCGGCCTATGCCACCCGATCATTCCAGCGGGGCGGACGCGAAGGCCGATGTCGGCTTCGCCTCGCTCGGCCGCTTCCTGCCCTATCTCTGGCCGGCCGACGCGCCGATGCTGCGGCTGCGCATCGTCGTGGCGCTGCTGTTCGTCATCCTGTCCAAGATCGTGCAGGTCTATGGCGCGCCCTTCGCGCTTCAGGGCGCGATCGACCGGATGGCCCATGGCGACCGCTCGGTCGCGACGCTGATCGTGGCGCTGGTGGTCGGCTATGCGGCGGCGCGCTTCGGCAGCACATTGTTCGACAACCTGCGCAACGCCGTGTTCGAGCGGGTTGGGCAGGACGCGACGCGCCGGCTCGCCTCCGCCGTGTTCCGCCATCTCCACCAATTGTCGCTGCGCTTCCATCTCGGCCGGCGGACGGGCGCCGTCACCAAGGTGGTCGAGCGCGGCACCAAGAGCATCGACACGATGCTCTATTTCCTGCTCTTCAACATCGCGCCGACCGTGCTCGAACTCGTGCTGGTGGTGCAGATCTTCTGGTCGCGGTTCGGCTTCTGGCTGGTCGGCTCGACGCTGGTGATGGTGGTGGCGTACATCGTCTTCACCCGCCTCGTGACCGACTGGCGCAACGCATTGCGCGCGAAGATGAACGATCTCGACACGCGCTCGGTGGCGCACGCGGTCGATTCGCTGCTGAACTTCGAGACGGTCAAATATTTCAACGCCGAGGAGCGCGAGGCCGAGCGCTATGATCGCGCCGTCACCGCCTATGCCAACGCCGCGGTGAAGAACGAGACGTCGCTGGCCTGGCTCAACATCGGCCAGAGCCTCATCACCAACCTGATGATGGCGGGCGGCATGGGGCTGGTCGTCACCGGCTGGGCACGCGGGCAGTTCACGCCCGGCGACACGGTGCTGGTGAGCACGCTGCTCGCCCAGCTCTTCCGCCCGCTCGATCTGCTCGGCATGGTCTATCGCACGGTGCGGCAGGGGCTGCTCGACATGGCGGCGATGTTCGAGCTGCTCGATACGCCGGCCGAGGTGGTCGACATGGCCGACGCGCCGCCGCTGCTGGTCGGGCGCGGGCACGTCCGCTTCGAGGACGTGCATTTCGGCTATGAGGGCGAGCGCGCGATCCTCAAGGGCATCGACATCGACGTGCCGGCGGGCAGCACGCTCGCCATCGTCGGGCCGTCTGGCGCGGGCAAGTCGACGATCGCGCGACTGCTGTATCGCTTCTACAACCTCAGCTCCGGCCGCATCACCATCGACGGGCAGGATATCGCCGAGGTCGAGCAGGCCTCGCTGCGCGCCGCGATCGGCATCGTCCCGCAGGACACGGTGCTGTTCAACGACACGATCGGCTACAATATCGCCTATGGCCGCGCCGGCGCCACCGACGAGGAGATCCGCATGGCCGCGCGGGGCGCCGCGATCGACCGCTTCATCGAGGCCCAGCCCAAGGGCTATGGCACGGAGGTCGGCGAGCGCGGGCTCAAGCTCTCGGGCGGCGAGAAGCAGCGCGTCGCGATCGCGCGGACATTGCTGAAAGATCCGCCGATCCTGATCCTCGACGAGGCGACCAGCGCGCTCGACAGCCGCACCGAGGCGGACATCCTCCAGACGCTCGGCGCGGTGACGGCCCGGCGGACCACCATCACCATCGCGCATCGCCTCTCCACCATCGCCGACGCCGACCAGATCGTGGTGCTCGAAGCGGGCCGCGTCGCCGAGCGGGGCACCCACGCCTCGCTGATGGCGGCGGGCGGACTCTATGCCGAGATGTGGGCGCGGCAGGCGGCCGAGCGCGAATCGGGGCAGGCGATGGCGGCGGAATGATTCCCGCCGCTTGAACCCGCCCGGCATCGGTGTAGCATCTCCCTAAAACACGAGGGGGAAGAGGGCTATGCCATTGTCGACACCCGCGGCCGCTCTGGCGGCGCTCCTGGCTCTGGGCCAATCCCCTCCGGCGGCGCCGCTCACCACGCGCGCCACCGTGCAGCCGCCGCCGCCCGCGGCACCGGGGCAGCCGCTCCCCGACGACGCCGCGCCGCCCGGGGATAGCGGCTCGACCGCCGTGGCGCTCCGCAATGCGGATCAGCGCATGACGGTGAAGGTGATGATAAACGGCGCGGGGCCGTTCCGTTTCATCGTCGACAGCGGGGCGACACGCACCGTCATCTCCCGGCGGCTGGCGACGCTGCTCGGATTGCCGTCGGCGGGGACGGTCACGCTGCACAGCGTCGGCGGCGAGAGTCAGGTCGAGGCGGTCAAGATCGCCGCCCTCTCGCTCAGCGACATGCCCGCCCAGCCCATCATCGCGCCGGAACTGGCGGAGGCGGACCTCGGCGGCGTCGGTATCCTCGGCATCGACATGCTCGCCAACAAGCGCGTGGTGATCGACCTCAAGAACAACCGCATGAGGGTGGAGCCCGCCGGCCACTACCGCCCGCCCGCCGAACTGGGCGAGATCGTCGTCACGGCGCGCCGCCGCTACGGCCAGCTCGTGCTCGCCGACGCGGATGCGGTGGGCACGCGCATCTATGCCGTGATCGACACGGGCAGCAGCGTGACGCTCGGCAATATCGTGCTGCGCGACAAGCTGGTCCGCCGCAAGCGGGCGCAGGCGCTGCCGGTCGATATCATCGACGTCACCGGCCATGTCATCAAGGGCCATTATGCCCAGATCAACGACATCCGGCTCGGCACGACGCACATCCAGCAATCGACCATCGCCTTTTCCGACGCCCATGCCTTCGAGCGTTTCGGCCTCGACAAGAAGCCGAGCATGTTGGTCGGCATGGACCTGCTGCGCTGTTTCGATCGCGTGTCGATCGACTTCAAGCATAAGACGGTGTCGCTGATCGCCTCCCGCCCGTCGATCGGCTGACGGGGGCGATCAGGCCGGCCTGCTCAGGCCCATTGGGCCAGCCAGTCGGCCAGCGCCTGCGGGTTCATGTGGCGCGCGTCGGTGAGCGCGAAGAGGCGGCCGTTGTTGAGCAGCCTGTCATGCACCGGATCGACGGCGAGGATGGCGGGCACCCCTTGCAGCTTGGCGATGCCGTAGCGGGCGGCGATGTCGCCATTCTTGTCGTAGCGGCCGATATCCACCTTCACGACGACGAAGTGCCGCGCGACATAGGGCTTCAGCTCCGGCAGATCGAGGATGCCGGCCAGCACGCGGCAATCGCCGCACCAGTTGCCGCCGAGATCGATCAGCAGCGTCTTGTGCTCGCGCTTCGCCTGCGCCTTGGCCCTGGCGACGGCGGCCTTGGCGTCGGCCTGCTCGTCATAGGGATAGGGGAGCGGCTGGGCGAGCTGGTCGATGCTCGTGATCGAGAGGTGCGGCGCGGGCGCCTGGGCCGCGAGCGGAGCCGCCAGGGCCACAGCGGCGATGGCGAGGAAAGGGAGCGCGGAGAGCTTCGTCATGCGGCGATGCTAGCGCCGTGCCGGAAGAGGCCGCCAGCAAGGCTTTGCTGCCCCGCATCAAGCCCAGCTTGGCACGGCGCGCGACGAAATCATGGGCCGCCGGGGTGACGCGCGCCGCCCCAGACGGTAACCGGGGCGCAAATGGCCTCCGATCCCCTCGACATCCTCCACGCGACTTTCGGCTTCTCGGGCTTCCGGGGGGTCCAGCAGGCGGTGGTGGATCGCGTGATGGCCGGCGCGGGGACGCTCGCGGTGATGCCGACGGGCGCGGGCAAGTCGCTCTGCTACCAGCTTCCGGCGCTCGCGCGGGAAGGGACGGCGGTGGTCGTGTCGCCGCTGATCGCGCTGATGCACGATCAGGTCCGCTCGGCCGAGGGCTTCGGGATCAGGGCCGCGACGCTCACCTCCGCCGACGACGATCGCGCCGAGACGATGCGCCGCTTCCGCAGCGGAGAGCTGGACCTGCTCTATGTCGCGCCCGAGCGGGCTTCCGGCGAAAGCTTCCGCAACCTGCTGCGATCGACCCCGCTGGCGCTGTTCGCAATCGACGAGGCGCATTGCGTGTCGGAATGGGGGCATGATTTCCGCCCCGACTACCGGCTGCTCCGCCCGCTGCTCGACGCCTTCCCCGAGGTGCCGCGCCTCGCGCTCACCGCCACCGCCGACGCGCATACGCGGGCCGACATCCTCCAGCAGCTCGGGCTGCCGCAGGACGGGCTGATCGTCGCCGGCTTCGACCGGCCCAACATCCGCTACGGCATCTCGCCCCGCGACAGCCTGACCGCACAGCTCAAGAGCTTCCTCGCCGAACAGCCCGGCGCGGGCATCATCTACGCCCCCACCCGCGACGCGACCGACCGGATCGCCGCGCAGGTGGCGCAGATCGGCCGCCCGGTGCGCGCCTATCATGCCGGGCTCGACGCCAATGTCCGCGCCAGAAACCAGCGCGAGTTCGTGGCCTCCGAGGACATGGTGATGGTGGCGACGATCGCCTTCGGCATGGGCATCGACAAGCCCGACGTCCGCTTCGTGGCCCATGCCGGCCTGCCCAAGTCGGTCGAGGCCTATTATCAGGAGACCGGACGCGCGGGCCGCGACGGCGAACCGGCGGTGGCGCAGCTCTTCTGGGGTGCCGAGGATTTCGCCCGCGCCCAGCGCCGCATCGTCGAGGTCGACGAGGCCCGCCAGCGCGGCGAACGCGCGCGGCTCTCGGCGCTCAGCGATCTGGTCGAGACGGCGGAATGCCGCCGCGCCATCCTGCTGCGCTATTTCGGCGAGCAGCCCGCGCCCCGCTGCGGCAATTGCGACAATTGCCTCTCGCCGCCCGCCACCGTCGATGCGACCGAGGTCGCGCGCAAGCTGCTCTCCGCCGCCTTCCGCACCGAGATGCGCTTCGGCGTCGGCCACCTGACCGACGTGCTGGCCGGCCGCGACACCGACAAGGTGATCTCCAACGGCCACAACCGCCTGTCGGTCTACGGCATCGCCGACGAGGAGGAGCTGAAGCTGATCCGCCCCGTCGCCCGCGCGCTGATCGCCCGCGACGCGCTGCGCGCCGACGAATATGGCGGCCTGTCCTTCGGCCCCAGCGCCCGCCCGATCCTCAAGGGGGAGGAGTCGGTCGGCCTCGTCCTGCCGCCCAAGCGCGAGCGCAAGCGCCGCAGCCGCGATGCCGAGGAGCATCCCCATGATCCGCTGTTCGAGGCGCTGCGCGCGAAACGCCGGGAGATCGCCATGGAACGCGGCGTGCCGCCCTATGTGATCTTCCACGATTCGACGCTGCGCGAGATGTCCGGGCTGCATCCCACCACCATGGCCGGCCTCGCGCAGGTGACGGGCGTGGGCCAGGCCAAGCGCGACGCCTATGGCGAGGCCTTCCTCGAAGTGCTGCGCAACTGGCGGGGATAGGCTAGGGGCAATTCCGAACCCAAGGAGGCCCCCATGTTCCGCACCATCGACGAGACGCTTCAGGTAGCCGGTCAGATCACCCCCGCAGACGTGGCGGCGGCGGCGGCACAGGGCATCCGCACCATCATCAACAACCGCCCCGACGGCGAGCAGCCCGGCCAGCCGACCTCCGCCGAGATCGAGGCGGCGGCGATGGCAGCGGGGCTCGGCTATGCCCATATCCCGGTCGACCATTCGGGCTTCTCGATGGAGCAGGTCGAGGCGATGACCGCGGCCCTCGCCCAGCCGGCCCCGGCGCTCGCCTTCTGCCGCTCGGGCACGCGATCGACCTTCCTGTGGTCGCTCGCGCGCGGCCTCGCCGGTGACGAGCCGACCGAGATCGCCGCCAAGGCCGCCAACGCCGGCTATGACGTCTCGCCGCTCATGCCGATGATCCAGAGCCTGCGGAAGTAAGCCCCGCACAGCTTTTCCAGCGGACAAAAAAAGGCCGGCGAGTCGCCCCGCCGGCCCAGGTCTTCGCAGGAGGAAGCTCAGTTGTAGGCGCGCTCGCCATGCTCCCCGAGATCGAGGCCTTCGCGCTCGACTTCGGGGCTGACGCGCAGGCCCGTCACCGCCTTGGCGATGAAGATCGCGATCACCGTGCCGATGCTGGTCCAGACGATCGTCGTCACGACCGTCTCGAACTGCACGAGAAGCTGGTGCGCCATGTCGTAGGGCGCCTTGCCCGGACCGCCGAGCGACGGGGAATAGACGATGCCCGTGCCGATCGCGCCGATCATGCCGCCGATGCCATGCACGCCGAAGGCGTCCAGCGCGTCGTCATAGCCGAGCTTCGGCTTGAGGACGGAGACCGCGTAGAAGCAGATGACGGAAGCGACGGCGCCGAGCACGATCGCGCCGAACGGGCCGGAATTGCCCGCCGCCGGCGTGACCGCGACAAGGCCGGCGACGATGCCCGAGCAGAAACCCAGCGCCGAGCCCTTGTGGCCGTTCAGCCGCTCGATCAGCATCCAGGCGAGGCCGGCCGCGGCGGTCGCCACGAAGGTGTTCATCATCGCCAGCGCCGCCGAGCCGTTGGCCTCCAGCGCGGAACCCGCGTTGAAGCCGAACCAGCCCACCCAGAGAAGGCCGGTGCCGATGCCGGTCATGGTCAGCGAGTGCGGGACGATCCGCTCCTGCGGATAGCCGATGCGCTTGCCGAGAATCAGGCAGGCGACCAGCGCGGAGACGCCGGCGTTGATATGCACCACCGTGCCGCCCGCGAAATCGAGCGCGCCCTTGGTGAAGAAGAAGCCGTTGGGAGCCCACACCATGTGCGCGATCGGGAAATAGACGATCGTCAGCCACACCGCGCCGAACACCATCACGGCGGAGAACTTCATCCGCTCCACCACCGATCCCAGCACCAGCGCCACGGTGATCGCCGCGAAGGTCATCTGGAAGCAGATGAAGACATATTCGGGGATGGCCACGCCCGGCGTGAAGGTCGCCGCCGTGGTGTCCGGCGTGACGCCGGCGAGGAACGCCTTGCTGAGGCTCGCGAAGAAGGGATTGCCGCCGTCACCGAAGGCGAGCGCATAGCCCCACATCACCCAGATCAGCATCGCCAGCGCGGCGACCGCGCCGATCTGCGTCATGGTCGCGAGCATGTTCTTCGAGCGCGTGAGGCCGCCGTAGAACAAAGCGAGGCCCGGCACGATCATCATCAGCACGAGCACGGTGGAGGTCATCATCCAGGCGGTGTCGCCCTTGTTGACCGTCGGCGCGGCGGCCGCCGCCTGTGCCCAGGCCGGAAACGCCGCGAACAGGGCGAGGCCGAGCGCCCCCGCGCCTGCGGCGAGCTTGGTCGATGGCTTCATCATTCCCCCTTCCCTCAAAGCGCGGTTTCGTCGGTCTCGCCGGTGCGGATGCGCACCGCCTCGGCCAGATCGAGGACGAAGATCTTGCCGTCGCCGATCGCGCCGGTGTTGGCCGCCTGCTGGATCGCCTCGACCACGCGCGGCGACAGATCGGAGGTGCAGGCCACCTCGATCTTGATCTTGGGCACCATGTTCGTGCTGTATTCCGCGCCGCGGTAAATCTCGGTCTGGCCCTTCTGCCGACCGAAGCCCTTGACCTCCGTCACCGTCATGCCGGCGACGCCGATGGACGAGAGCGCCTCGCGCACCTCGTCCAGCTTGAATGGCTTGATGATCGCGATGATCAGTTTCATGCCGCCTCCCTGCGCAGGCCCCGTGGGCCGTCCCGAAGGAAACCTTCGCAAGGGGCGTGCCAGTTTTCCGCAGACGCGTTTCTGCGGCGCAGCACGATTCAGGGGCGGAACGACCGCCTAGTGCTTGGGCACCTCGACAGAGATGCCTGTTATTTAGGCAGAGATGTCCGCGAGCAGCCGCTCGGCGGTGGCGCGATCGCTCTCGTCCACCATCAGGCGGACGGGGGTGAGCCCGCCGAAGCCGAGGCTCGCCAGCCCGCTGTCGAACAGCACGGCCTGGATGCCCTCGGCCGCCAGCATCCCGCGCGCCATCTCGGCGACGGCGTGTTCCGGGAAGGTCTCGATCTCGACGAGCGCCATGACGGTCAGGCCGCCGTGCCGCCGACGGTCAGCCGGTCGATCAGCAGCGTCGGCTGGCCGACGCCCGCAGGCACCGACTGGCCGCCCTTGCCGCAGATGCCGACGCCCTCGTCCAGCGCCATGTCGTTGCCGATCGCCGAGACGCGGGTGAGGACCGAGGGGCCGTCGCCGATCAGCGTCGCGCCCTTGATCGGCGCGCCGAGCTTGCCGTTCTCGATCCTGTAGGCCTCGGTGCAGGAGAAGACGAACTTGCCGGACGTGATGTCGACCTGCCCGCCGCCGAAGCTCTTGGCGTAGATGCCGTTCTTCACGCGGCCGAGGATCTCGTCCGGGTCATCCTGCCCGCCGAGCATGAAGGTGTTGGTCATGCGCGGCATCGGCGCGTGGGCGAAGCTCTCGCGGCGGCCGTTGCCGGTGGCGGGGACGCCCATCAGCCGGGCGTTGAGGCGATCCTGCATATAGCCCTTGAGGATGCCGTCCTCGATCAGGACATTGGCCTGCGTCGGCGTGCCCTCGTCGTCGATCGAGAGCGAGCCGCGCCGCTCGCCCATCGAGCCGTCGTCGATCACGGTGACGCCGGGGGCCGCCACGCGCTCGCCGATACGGCCGGAGAAGGCCGACGAGCCCTTGCGGTTGAAATCGCCCTCAAGGCCGTGGCCGACCGCCTCGTGGAGCAGCACGCCCGGCCAGCCGGGGCCGCACACCACGGTCATCTCGCCGGCGGGCGCCGCCACCGCTTCGAGATTGACCAGCGCCTGCGCCAGCGCCTCGTCCACCGCACGGGCACCCGTGGCGGGATCGAACAGGCGATCGTAGAGATAGCGGCCACCGAGCCCGAAGAAGCCCGACTCGCGGCGGCCATTCTGCTCGACCACGATCGAGACGTTGAGCCGCACCAGCGGACGCACGTCGAGCGCGACGAAGCCGTCCGGCCGCACGATCTCGACCACGCTCCACGAGCCCGACAGGCCGACCGACACCTGCGCGACGCGCGGATCGCGGGCGCGGGCCATGGCATCGATGGTCTGGCACAGCTCGACCTTCTTCGCGAAAGGGACGAGGCTCAGCGGATCGGCGTCGCCATAAAGGTGGCGGTTGGTGCGGGCGGGAGGCGCCGCCTTGATGCCGACCGCCGGATCGAGCAGGCTCATCGTCTCGGCGGCGCGGCGGATGGCGCGCTCGGAGATTTCGTTGGCGTGGGCGAAGGCGGTCGTCTCGCCCGACACGCCGCGCAGGCCGAAGCCGGCCTGCGTGTTGAAATCGGCGGTCTTCAGCCGGCCGTCGTCGAAGCCGAAGCTCTCCGAGGCGATATATTGGAGATAGAGCTCGCCATCGTCCGACCGCTGGAGCGCGTCCGCGGTCAGGCGCAGCGCGGCATCGGGGTCGAGCGCGCCGTCGCGATAGAGGAAGGAGCGGGGATCGATGAGGCTCGTCATGCCGGGCATATAGGCCCCGGCTTGGCCCGCGTCATCCCCGCATGGGATCAGGCGGCGGCGGAATGATCCGCAGGGCCGCCGATCAGGATGAAGCGGCGGTCGCAATAGCCGCATTCCACGAAACCGGTCTCGTCGATTTCGAGGAAGACGCGCGGATGGCCGAGCGCAGCCCCGGTGGGGATGTCGCTGGCGCCGTCGCACACCACGCGCGAGGTGGTGACGCGGATCGTTTCGGGCTGGTTCGTGCTCACGAGGCGCCGCATAGCAAGAGGCGCGCAGCCGCGCAATCACGGGCGGCGGATCAGGCGGCAGCGATCGAGGAAAGAATCAGCGGCGGCGCCTCGTGCGGCACGTCCATCACGGCGAGCAGCCCGGCCGCCAGCATCGCCAGCAGAAGCGCGATCTGCGAGCCACGGAGCAGACGCGGGGCGACGAGCGCGGTCATGGAGCGAGCGTCCGCCTCAAGGCCTAACGGATCGTCAAGCAACATGGTGAATGCCGCGCCCCCTAGCGAGTGCCCGCGCGAGCGTCTATCTGCGCTCCCATGAGCGACGCGGCGATCAGCATCCAGAATCTGCAAAAGACCTACGCGGGCGGCAAGACCGCGCTCCACGGCGTCAGTTTCGACGTGCCGCGCGGGCAGATCTTCGGTCTGCTGGGGCCGAACGGGGCGGGCAAGTCGACGCTCATCAACATCCTCGCCGGCCTCGTCAACAAGACGGGCGGCAAGGCCTCGATCTGGGGCTTCGACATCGACGAGCATCCCCGCAACGCCAAGCGATCGATCGGCATCGTGCCGCAGGAGATCCTGTTCGATCCCTTCTTCACGCCCAAGGAAGCGCTGGAGATCCAGGCCGGGCTCTACGGCATCCCGAGGGCCGAGCGCCGCACGATGGAACTGCTCCGCGCCGTCCATCTCGAGGACAAGGCCAACGCCTATGCCCGCACGCTGTCGGGCGGCATGAAGCGGCGCCTGCTGGTCGCCAAGGCGATGGTCCACACGCCGCCGGTGCTGGTGCTCGACGAGCCGACGGCGGGCGTCGACATCGAGCTTCGCCAGCAGCTCTGGGCCTATGTCCGCCAGTTGAACGAGCAGGGCGTGACGGTGGTGCTGACCACGCACTATCTCGAAGAGGCGCAGGAACTCTGCGACCGGATCGCGATCATCAACCATGGCCGCCTGATCGCCAACGAGCCGACCGCGAGCCTCCTCTCCAAGGCGCAGGAGAAAGTGGTCGAGGTGACGGTGGACCGCGATCTCGCCGCCGTGCCGCAGTCCCCGCTGTTCGAGAAGGCCGAACTCAAGGGCGAGCGCGTAATCGCGATCACCTATCAGAAGGACCGCGCCAACGCCGGTGATGTGCTGGCGGCGGTCAGCGCGGCGGGCTTCGGCGTGGTCGACGTCTCGACCCGCGAGGCCGATCTGGAGGATGTCTTCCTCAGCCTCACCAGCGATCGGGCCGCCGCCTGATGGTCACGCGCCCGTTTGACGTCGTCATCGTCGGCTCGGGCGCGGCGGGGCTCACCGCCGCACTCAGCCTCGCGGAGCGCTTCCGGGTCGCGGTGCTCGCCAAGGGCGGGCTTTCGGAGGGGTCGACCGCCTGGGCGCAGGGCGGCATCGCCGCCGTGCTCGAAGAGGGCGACACCTTCGAAAGCCATATCGAGGACACGATGGTGGCCGGCGCCGGCCTCAATAACCGCGCCTCGGTCGAGTTCGTGATCGAGAATGCGCCGCGCTCGATCGAGCGGCTGGTCGAGCTGGGTGTCCCCTTCAACCAGGACGGCAACGCGCTCCACCTGACGCGGGAAGGCGGACACAGCCATCGCCGCATCGTCCATGTCAACGACGCGACCGGCTGGGCCGTGCAGGAGGCGCTGGAGACGGCCGCCAAGCGCCATCCCAACATCACGCTGGTGCCCGACATGGCGGCGATCGACCTCGCCACCTCGCGCCATGGCGAGCGCTATCTGGGCGACGGGCATGTCTGGGGCGTCTATGCGCTCAACCGGCGGACCGGGCAGGTCGAGACCTTCACCAGCAAGGCGACCATCCTCGCCACCGGCGGCGCGGGGCGGACCTATCTCTATTCGACCGCGCCGCGCGGCGCGACCGGCGACGGCATCGCGATGGCATGGCGGGCGGGCGCGCGCGTCTCCAACATGGAGATGATGCAGTTCCACCCGACCTGCCTGTGGAACCTCGACGTCAAGAATTTCCTCATCACCGAGGCGATGCGCGGCGAGGGCGGGCGGCTGAAGCTGCCGCCGGGCGTGCCGGGCGCCGGCCACCGCTTCATGCCGGATTTCGATCCCCGCGAGGAGCTGGCGCCGCGCGACATCGTCGCCCGCGCGATCGACCATGAGATCAAGCGGCTCGGCCTCGACTATGTCCATCTCGACATCAGCCACCAGCCGCCGGAGTTCGTGAAGCACCACTTCCCGACCATCTACGCCAAGCTGCTCACCCTCGGCATCGACATCACCACCGCTCCGATCCCCGTCGTCCCGGCCCAGCATTACACCTGTGGCGGCGTGATCGTGGATCTGAAGGGCCGCACCGATCTGCCCGGCCTCTATGCGGCGGGCGAGGTGACGCAATCGGGGCTGCACGGGGCGAACCGTCTGGCGTCGAACTCGCTGCTCGAATGCTTCGTCTTCGGCGAGGCGGCGGCGGGGCATATCACCCGCCACTGGGACGAGCTGCCATCGCCTCCGCCGATCCGGCCGTGGGACGAGAGCCGCGTCACCGATTCGGACGAAGAGGTCATCGTCCAGCACAACTGGCGCGAGATCCGCCGCTTCATGTGGGACTATGTCGGCATCGTCCGCACCACCAAGCGGCTGGAGCGGGCGCAGCACCGCATCAAGCTGCTCCGCCGCGAGGTGGAGGAATATTACGGCAACTTCCGCGTGACCGCCGACCTGATCGAGCTGCGCAATCTCGTCGAGGTCGCCGACCTGATCGTCCGCTCCGCGCTCGCCCGCAAGGAGAGCCGGGGCCTCCACTACACGCTCGACTATCCCGAGATGCTGGCGGAGGCCAGGGACACCATCCTCGTCCCCTGACGCCCTCCTGCCGTCACCCCGGACTTGATCCGGCATGACGAAACAGGGAGACTGGCGAGGGAAGGGAAGCGTCAGCCGCTGTGATGCCTCGCCCGGCGATGATGGCGCACTGGCGCCAGCTTCCTGCCCAGCATCGCGCGATAGCGGCGCTCGGCCGTGCGCTGGTCGACCTCCATCAGCACCTTGCCGCTCGGCACGTCGACGAAATAGGCGGTGAAGCGCCTCTTCGCCGGGCAATCCGCCTTCTCGGGCATCGTCGCCGCCACGATCAGCCGCTTGCCGCTCGTCCAGCCGAGCGAGACCAGGTCGGGCGCGATATCCCCGGCGCAGCCCGCCGGCGCGCGATAGACCTTCGCCACCGCCTCGGCGAGATTCACCCGACGCCACCCGCGCGGCTTGCGCCGCACGAGGATGGCGGTCCGCAGCCTCTCCTCGTCATCCTCATAGGTGACGGCGAGCGCGCGCGAATCCGGCGCCCAGAGCAGCTCCGCCCCCGGCCCGCCGGGGAAGTGGAAACCGCCGCGCGTGCCGAGATAGACGATGAGGTTATCCTCCTCCTTGTCCTCGGTGAAGCGGGCGACCGCGCGGGTGCGGTCGTCGGGCGCGCTGACGGTCATCGGGCGCGACGAGCCGACGATATCGGTGAGCGCCGTCGCCTTCTTCGAAAACACCCCCGCGGCCGCCGGCGCGGCGCAGAGGAAAGCCAGCAGCAGGGCCTTCGCCAGTCGTGATGGATACATGTTCAGCCACTGTGCTCCCGGATCATGTCGCCCATGGTAACTTCGTCACAGCTTCGCTGCCAAGCGCCGCCGGAACGCAAGCCGCCTGTCGCCTTCGCCGCGCCCGCTTGCTAAAGCCCGCCGATGTCTTCCCAGCATCTCTACCTCGTCGACGGATCGAGCTATATTTTCCGGGCCTATCACCGGCTTCCGCCGCTGACCAACCGCCATGGCCAGCCGGCCGGCGCGGTCTACGGCTTCACCACCATGTTGTGGAAGCTGCTCACCGATCTCACGGGGGAGGGCGGGCCGAGCCATCTGGCGGTGATCTTCGACGCCTCGTCCAAGACCTTCCGCAACGACATGTACGATCAGTACAAGGCGAACCGGCCGCCGGCGCCCGAGGATCTGATCCCGCAATTCCCGATGATCCGCGATGCCACCCGCGCCTTCTCGGTGCCCTGCATCGAGACCGAGGGGCTGGAAGCGGACGATATCATCGCCTGCTATTCGCAGGCCGCGATCGGCGCGGGCTGGAAGGTGACGATCGTCTCGTCCGACAAGGATCTGATGCAGCTCATCGTGCCCGGCCTCGACATGCTCGACACGATGAACGACCGCCGGATGGGCGCGGAGCATGTCGTCGAGAAGTTCGGCGTCACGCCGGACAAGCTCGGCGACGTGCTGGCGCTGATGGGCGACAGCGTCGACAATGTGCCGGGCGTGCCGGGCGTCGGCCCCAAGACCGCCTCGCAGCTCATCCAGCAATATGGCGATCTCGAATCGGTGCTGGCCGCCGCGCCGACGATCACCAAGCCCAAGCTGCGCCAGTCGCTGATCGACCATGCCGAGATGGCGCGCCTGTCGCGCCGTCTGGTGGCGCTCGAATGCAATGCGCCGCTGCCGCAGCCGCTCGACGAGCTGGTGCTTCAGGGCATCCCGCCGGCGCCGCTGCGCGCCTTCCTCGAGGAGCATGGCTTCCGCTCGCTGCTGACCAAGCTCGGCGACGCGCCCGCCATGCCGGCCGCCACGCCCTCGTCCGGGCCGGCCGCCGAGGAAGAGCCGCCGTTCAAGCATGACGATTACGAGACCGTCGTCACCGAGGAGGCGCTCGACCGCTGGATCGCGGAAGCCACGGCACAGGGCTTCGTCGCGGTCGACACCGAGACCGACCAGCTCGACGCGCTGCGTGCGACCCTCGTCGGCATCAGCCTCGCCACGAAGCCGGGCAAGGCCTGCTACATCCCCGTCGGCCATCGCGGCGACGGGCTGCTCTCCGAGGCACCGGTGCAACTGCCGCGCGATGTCGTGCTGGCAAAGCTCGCGCCGTTGCTGGCCGATCCGGCGGTGCTGAAGATCGGGCAGAACATCAAATATGATCTGCTGGTGTTCCAGCGCGCCGGCGTGCCGGTGGTGGCGCCCTATGACGACACCATGCTGCTGAGCTACGATCTCGACGCCGGCAAGCATGGCCATGGCATGGACGATCTGTGCAAGACGCACCTCGGCCACACCACGATCAGCTTCAAGGACGTCTGCGGCACCGGCAAGAATCAGCTCACGTTCGATCTCGTCCCCCTCGATCGCGCGACGCATTACGCCGCCGAGGATGCCGACGTGACGCTGCGCCTGTGGAAGCGCCTGAAGCCGCGTCTCCCGAAGGAAGGCGCGACGCGCGTCTTTGAGATGGTCGATCGCCCGCTGGTGCCCGTCGTTGCCGCGATGGAGGCGGCCGGCATCCTCGTCGACCGCGCCGAGCTGGCGCGGCTTTCCACCGATTATGCCGCCGAGATCGCCCGCCTCGAAGGCGTGATCCACGAGGCCGCCGGTGGCCCCTTCACCATCGGCAGCCCCAAGCAGTTGGGCGAGGTACTGTTCGAGCGCATGGGCCTCAAGGGCGGGCGCAAGGGCAAGTCGGGCGTCTATTCGACCGACGTCAACGAGATGGAGCGGCTCGCGGGCGAGGGCGTCGAGGTGGCGCGGCTCGTGCTGGAATGGCGCCAGCTCTCCAAGCTCAAGTCGACCTACACCGACGCCCTCCAGCAGCAGATCAACCCCGAGACCGGCCGCGTCCACACCAGCTTCAGCCTCGCCGTTGCACAGACCGGGCGCTTGTCCTCCACCGACCCCAATCTCCAGAACATCCCGATCCGCACCGAGCTTGGCCGCCGCATCCGCGACGCGTTCGTGGCGGCGCCGGGCAACGTCATCCTCTCGGCCGACTATTCGCAGATCGAACTGCGCCTCGCCGCGCACATGGCCGACGTGCCCGAGTTGCGCGAAGCCTTCCGGCAGGGCACGGACATCCACAACCTCACCGCGCAGGAACTGTTCGGCGAGGTCAACCGCGACACCCGCGGCCGCGCCAAGACGATCAACTTCGCGATCCTCTACGGCATCTCGGCCTTTGGCCTCGCCGGGCGGCTCGGTGTCGATCGCGGCGAGGCGCAGCGGATCATCGATCGCTATTTCGAGCGCTTCCCCGGCGTCAGCCGCTACATCGCCGACACGCTGACCCTGGTCCGCGACAAGGGCTTCGTCTCGACGCTGTTCGGCCGCAAGACATGGCTGCCCGGCATCAAGGGCAAGATGCAGGGCGAGCGGCAGGCGGCCGAGCGGCAGGCGATCAACGCTCCCATTCAGGGCACGTCGGCCGATCTCATCAAGCGGGCGATGGTCCGCATCGGGCCGGCGCTGGCGGACGCGGGGCTCGGCCATGTGCGAATGCTGCTCCAGGTCCATGACGAATTGGTGTTCGAGCTTCCGCAAGCCGATGTCGAGGCGGCGAGCGCGGTCATCCGTCGCGTGATGGAAGGGGCCGCCGGACCCGCCGTCACCCTTTCGGTGCCGCTCGGCGTCGAGATCGGCACGGGTGCGAGCTGGGGAGCGGCGCATTGAGCAACGCGTTCACCGCCAACGAGGAGGGGCCGGGCGACATCGCCGCGCTGGCCAAGGGCGGACGCACCAATTTCTTCGGCTTCCTGCTGCGTCTGGCGGCGCGGCTGCCCTTCCTGTTCATCGCCGGCCGCATCTACGGCGCCGACGTGCTGGGCCGCTTCGCCTATGCGACGATCATCGTCGAGTTCGCCGCCCAGCTCGCGACGCTCGGCCTCAAGCGCGGCCTCGCCCAGCAGCTCGCCAAGACCAGCCGCCCCCATGTCCATGTCGTGTGGGACGGGATGCTGGTCGGCTGGCTGGTGTCGATCCTCGCCGCCGGCATCCTGATGCTCTGGCCGATCCTGCTCTTCCCCAATTCCGAGGTGAACGGGTTCGACTGGATGCTGCCGATGACGGTGTTCGCGTGGACGGGATCGGACATCGCGCTCGCCGGCCTCGCCTATCGCGGCAATATCGGCGCCACCGTCACCGCGCGCTCGCTGATCGAGCCCTGGACGATCAGCATCGCGGCCTTCGCCTTCTCCTTCTATTCGCTGCGCGACGGCCTGATCCTGTCCTACGCGCTCTCGGCCATCGCCGCGCTGATCGCCTCGATCGTGCCGCTGATGCGCGAATATGGCCGCCCGCGCGGCTGGGCGCCGGAGCCCGTGCGCCTGTTCTCGATGATGAAGCGCAACCTGCCGCTGGCGGGCGCGGACGCGATCGAATGGGGCTCGCGCCGGCTCGACATCGCCATCCTCGGCCTGTTCTTCTCGCCGGCGATCGTCGGCATCTACTACGTCGCCCAGCAGGTCGCCTCGCTGCCGCAGAAGCTCAAGACCAGCTTCGATCCGATCCTCGGCCCGGTCATCACCCAGAACCTCGCCGAGAACAACAAGGCCGCCGTCGCCAAGCAGGTGCGGCAGGTCGGCTTCTGGATCATCGCCGCCCAGATCGGCATCGCGCTGGCGCTCGGCATTCCGGGCGAGGCGGTGATGGGGCTGGTCGGCCCACGCTTCGTCGGCGGCACCGGCGCGCTTGGCGTGCTGCTCGCCGCCGAGGCGATCGCCGCCACCGCCGTGGTGAGCGAGGCGGCGCTGATCTACATCGCGGCCAAGCGCAACCTCGCCATCTCGGTGGCGATGATCGTCGGGCAGACGATCCTGTCGGTGATCCTGATCTACATGATCCGCGCCGCGCATCCCGTGGCCGATCTCAAGGACGACGCCATCGCCGCCGCCGGCCCGGCCATCGCGCTGATGCTGATGCTGGGCGCCGCCTCGATCGCCAAGGCGCGGCTGCTGCGCCGGCTGCTCGGGCATCGCGTCTCGGGCTGGCGCTGGCCGCTGGTGCCGGCGGCGGCGGCGGGCATGGCGGTCGGCGCGCTGGCGACCTGGTTCCCCGAATGGATGGAGCTGATGCTGGGCGTGCCGCTGATCCTAGCCGCCTATGGCGCGGTGATCTGGTATCGCGGCTTCGGCGAGGAGGACCGGCTGCTGTTCAGCCTGAAGCCCGGCGCCGAGCCGCAACCGGCCTGAGAAAAAAGGGGCGGAGGTTTCGACACCTCCGCCCCTTTTCGGATCAGTGCCGGAAGTGACGCATTCCGGTGAAGACCATCGCGAGGCCGGCTTCGTCGGCAGCGGCGATCACCTCCTCGTCGCGGATCGAGCCACCCGGCTGGATCACCGCCGTGGCCCCGGCCTCGACCGCCGCCAGCAGGCCGTCCGCGAAGGGGAAGAAGGCGTCCGACGCGACCGCCGAGCCGATCGTGCGGGGCTCGGCCCAGCCGGCCTTGTCGGCGGCGTCCTTGGCCTTCCACGCGGCGATGCGGGCGCTTTCGAGGCGGTTCATCTGCCCCGCGCCGACGCCGGCGGTCGAGCCGCCCTTGGCATAGACGATGGCGTTCGACTTGACATGCTTGGCGACCGTCCAGGCGAAGAGGCAGTCCTCCAGCTCCTGCGCGGTCGGCTCGCGCTTGGTCACGACCTTGAGCAGGTCGCGGGTGATGCGGCCATTGTCGCGCGACTGGACGAGCATCCCGCCCGCGATCGACTTCATGGTGAGGCCGCCGCGTGCCGGATCGGGAAGCTCGCCGGTCAGCAGCAAGCGGAGATTCTTCTTCTTCGCGAACACCGCACGAGCGTCCGCATCGGCGTCGGGCGCGCAGACCACCTCGGTGAAGATGCCGGAGATCGCTTCGGCCGTCGGGCCGTCGAGCGGACGGTTGACCGCGATGATGCCGCCAAAAGCCGAGACGCTGTCGCAGGCGAGGGCCGCCTGATAGGCCTCGATCAGCGTATCCGCCGTGGCGACGCCACAGGGGTTCGCGTGCTTGACGATGACGACGGTCGGCGGGCCGTCGCGGAACTCGCTGACCAGCTCCAGCGCCGCGTCGGCGTCGTTGTAATTGTTGTAGCTGAGCTCCTTGCCCTGCACCTGCTCGGCCTGCGCGATGCCCCGCGCCGAGGGGCCGAGCGGCAGATAGAGCGCCGCCGACTGGTGCGGATTCTCGCCATAACGCAGCGCAGCGCCCTTCCTGAGCGGCACCGACAGCGCCTCGGGCAGCGTCTCGCCCTGATCGGCGAAGGCGAACCAGGAGGAGATCATGCCGTCATAGGCCGCCGTCGCCGCGAAGGCCTTGGCGGCGAGCTTGCGGCGCAGCGCCAGCGTGGTCGAGCCGGCGTTGGCGTCCAGCTCCTCGATGATCGTCGCATAATCGGCCGGATCGGTCGCGATCGCGACATAGGCGTGGTTCTTGGCGGCCGAACGCACCATCGACGGGCCGCCGATATCGATATTCTCGATGATCTCGTCGCGCTCGGCGCCCTTCGCGACCGTCTGCGCGAAGGGATAGAGGTTCACCACCACCAGATCGATCGGCGCAATGCCATGATCGACCATCGCCTGCGCGTGCTCGGCATTGTCGCGCACCGCGAGCAGGCCGCCATGGACCATCGGGTGCAGCGTCTTGACGCGGCCGTCCATCATCTCGGGGAAGCCGGTCAGGTCCGACACGTCGCGCACCTCGAGCCCGGCGTCGCGCAGCGCCTTGGCGGTGCCGCCGGTCGAAACCAGCTCCACGCCGTGACGCACCAGCGCCGCCCCAAGCTCCGCCAGCCCGCTCTTGTCCGATACGGAGAGCAGTGCGCGGGTGATCTTCACATTCGACATGACCGGTCCTTGAAAGAAGAAGGCGGGCTCAACCGGCCCGCTTGAACGCCCAGGAAATGCTGGTGCCGCCGGCCGGGGTCTCCCCCGTCACGACGAGCTGGTTGGTCGACACGGGGCGCCCGCGCGAGTCGATCCAGATGCTTTCTTCGATGCCGAGCGCGCCGCCCCGGCAGCGGAACTGCCACAGCGGTCCGCCCTCGATGCGCAGCAGCGCGCCGAGCCCGTCGGCGGTCGGCGTCGCCTCGACGCCGGGCGCGAGATGGAAGCGCGCCGCGAAACCGATCGACTGGCCCGACTTGCGCGAGCCCGACGGCAGCAGCACGTCCTCGCCGCCCAGCTCCCGCCCATCGGCCGACAGCGCCAGCTTGCGGCGGTGCGACAGGCCGTAGCGGCGGACATAGCCGTCATGGCTGGCCTCGATGCGGCTGGCGCTCTCCTGCTCCTGCCGGTCAAGCTCGACCATCGTCACGCCGCGGCCCAGCGAGCCGTCGACATGGATCGCGGTCGAGTTGGAATCGGCCAGCACGAGGGTGGAATGGGCGGCGCTGGTGCGCAGCGCCTCGGAAATGGCGGTGGGGAGAGCCCCCCATGGCTTGTCGCCGCCGCAATTGACGATCAGGCGCCAGGCGCCGTCGCTCAGCTCGAAGCCCAGCGTCGAAGCGCAGCCGCCGCGCCCCAGCCGGCTGGCGGGCGGCGGCGCGCAATCGACGACGGCGACGGTGCTCCCGCCGGCGAGGCGCTGGAAACCCCATTCGCGCGACTGGCGCAGCGGCCGGGTGCGGATGCCCGACGCGCCCACCGCGCGGGTGACGCGATCGGCGCGCAGCGGCCCGCCGCCCTGCCAGCTCGACAACGCCCCGTCGCCGAGCGTCACGCCCAGCAGCGCCGGCACCGCCTTGGCAAGCGCGGAGGCGACGGCGGGGAGAGGCTCGCGCCGTCGCTCGTCATAGACGGCCACGAGCTGCGACAGAATCTCGACCAGCTCCAAAAGCTCGACCGGCGAACGGCTGACGATGCCGCCATCGGGCAGCACCGCCTGCGCCAGCGCCTTGGTCATGCCCTGCTCGCCATGGGCGAGGCGCGGGTCGCCGCCGGGGATCAGCAGCCCGGCCGCGATCGTGCCGGCGCAGGCCGCGACACGAGGCAGGCCCGCCGGCACCTTGTCGGCCGTGCGATCGAGATGGCGGGCGCCGCGCGCCAGCGCGTTCAGCACCGCGGATCGATAGACGAGATCGGAAGAGGACAGGATGATCGGAGCGTGCGCCGTCCAGGCGAGGATGCGGCGGCCCCACAGGTCCGGCCGCCATGCCAGCTCGTCCGCCGTCTTGCCATGCGTCTCCAGCCAGCGACGCATCAGCGGCTCGGCATAGGGCGCGACATCGAGCCGGGTGCCCGCCGCCGCGAGGTCGCGCAGCCAGGCGAAGCTCTGGAGATGGTCGGCGAAGCCCGTGGGCCGGCCTGCTTCCGCGAAATCGAGCGTCGCGGTGGAAGCGCGCTCGCGGCCGAGGCTGATCTCGCCGTCCATGATGTCGAGCCCCGCCTCGCGGTCGCCCGCGATCGGATCGCGCGGCACGCCCAGAAGCTTCAGCGGAAAACGCCCGCGCAGGCGGAAGCTGTGGAGCGGCGTGCCCCAGGTCAGCCGGTTGAAGCGGGCGACCACGCGTTCGGCGAGCGACGCGCCCTTCTCGTCCCCGACACGGATCAGCCGGCGGCCGGGTTCGATACCGTCGGCATCCGGGACGGGCACGGCGGAGCCCTCTGCAATCCGGCGGACGACGGTCATATGCGGCTTATCCCCCCCTCAGCGCGCGGATATTGGCGGCATAGGCGTCCGGCCCGCCCCTGAAGGTGGCGCTTCCCGCCACCAGCGCATCGGCCCCCGCCTCGATGCACAAGGCGGCGGTCGTATGATCGACCCCGCCATCCACTTCCAGATCGATGTCGCGGCCCGAGCGGTCGATCATCGCGCGCACGGCGGCGATCTTCCTGAGCTGCGAATGGATAAAGCGCTGCCCGCCGAAACCGGGGTTCACCGACATGATGAGCACGAGATCGACCTCGTCGATCAGATAATCGAGCGCATCCTCGGGCGTCGCCGGGCACAGCACCACGCCGGCGCGCTTGCCGAGCGCCTTGATCGTCTGGACGGTGCGGTGGACGTGCGGCCCGGCCTCGGGATGGACCGTGATGCAATCCGCCCCGGCCTCCGCGAACGCCTCCAGATAGGGATCGATCGGCTGGATCATCAGATGCACGTCGAACGGCTTGGCGGTGTGCGGGCGCAGCGCCTTCACCACCGCCGGGCCGATCGTGATGTTGGGCACGAAATGGCCGTCCATCACGTCGATATGGATCCAGTCGGCGCCGGCCGCGTCGATCGCGCGCACCTCCTCGCCCAGCCGCGCGAAGTCGGCGGAGAGGATCGAGGGGGCGATGCGGACCGGTTTCACCATCCCCTGCGCGACTAACCGCAAGCGAGGGTCGGCTTCAAGCCTTCACGAAGCGCGCGACGAAGAAGCCGTCGCAACCGCCCTGATCGGAGAGGGCTCCGGGCGCGACGCGAAGGAAGCCGTCGGCGTCGGGCGCGAGGCCCTCGGGCAGTTCCTCCGCCCGGATCGGATCGCGCGAAAAGCCGGGCGCGGCGAAGGCTTCAGCGACCTTCTCGCCCTCGCGCGGCTCCAGCGAGCAGACCGCATAGACCAGCGTGCCGCCGGGTTTCACCCACTCGGCCGCCCGCGCCAGCATCGCCGCCTGCGTGTCAGCCAGTTCGGCGATGGCGGAGGGGCGGACGCGGTGGAGGACGTCGGGGTGCCGACGGAAGATGCCGGTCGCCGAGCAGGGCGCGTCGAGCAACACCGCATCGACCGGGGCAGGCGGCGCCCAGCGCATGACGTCGGCCTCCACCGTCTCGGCGGAGAGTTTGGTGCGCTCCAGATTCTCGGAAAGGCGTGCGAGACGCGCGCCCGCCATCTCGACCGCCGTCACCTGCCAGCCTGCCGCCGCGAGCTGGAGCGTCTTGCCGCCCGGTGCGGCGCACAGATCGAGCGCGCGGCCTTCGCCGGTCGGACGCCCCAGAAGGCGCGCCGGCATTGAGGCGGAGAGATCCTGCACCCACCATGCGCCTTCGTCATAGCCTTCGAGGCCGGTCACGCCGCCAGCCTCGTCGAGGCGCAGATGCCCCGTCATCAGGCTCCGCGCGCCGAGGCGTTCAGCCCATTCGGCGGTCCGGGCGGGATCGGCCAGCGTCAGGTCGAGCGGCGGCTTGCCGGTGAGCCCGGTCCGCGCGGCTTCCGTGGCGTCCTCGCCCCAGGCCGCCCGCCAGCGCATCGCCACCGGCACCGGCAGCTCGGGCGGGGTGGGGAGGGTGGCGCCGTTCCGCATCAGCGTGCCGAACACGCCGTGGACGAGCTTGCGCGGGCCGCCGTCGACCAGCGGCAGCGCGGTCGAGATCGCGGCGTGGGGCGGCGTGTCCATCGCCAGCGCCTGGACGAGCGCGATACGGAGCGCGAAGCGGGCCTTGGCGTCGTCGGGAAGCGGGCGCTGGGTGGCGCTGTCGATCAGCGCGTCGAGATCGGGCATCCGGCGCAGCGCTTCGGAGGCGATGGCGCGGGCGAGGCCGCGATCCTCGGCCTTGGGCAAGCCGCCGACCGCGCCCAGCGCCGCCTCCAGCGGCAATCCGCGCCGCATCACCGCGTCGAGCAGGCGGAGCGCGGCGCGGCGGGCGGCGGTGCCGGGCGGATCGCCGGCGGGAGACGTCTTGTTCATGGCTTGCCAATCAGGATGCGACCGCCGATCTGGGGTCTGGAGACAGATGATGACCGAACGACGCCCCGGCGAACGCCCCCCGCATGTGAAAGCCCCCGCACACCTCTCGCCGAGCCCGCCCGTGCCCGCGCCCAAAGCGGCCGAGGACAGGCGCGCCGCGCTCGACCCGACGCGCTATGGCGACTGGGAGCGCAAGGGAATCGCGATCGACTTCTAGGCATCAGCGCGCTTCGTCGCCGATCGGGCGAGCGAGCAGCCGCTCGACCACGGCATCGACGCCCGCCACGCCGGCCAGCAGATCGCGCACCGCCTCGACGATCGGCATCTCGACGCCCGCCGCCCGCGCCGCCTCGGCAAGCACCGGGGCGGTGGCCGCGCCCTCCGCGACGGTGCGGCGGTTGGAGAGCAGCGCCCCGGCGCTCTCGCCCCGGCCAAGGCCCAGACCGAGACTGAAATTGCGCGAACTGGTCGACGAGCAGGTCAGCACCAGATCGCCAAGGCCCGAAAGACCCGCCAGCGTCTCGGCCCGCGCGCCGCGCGCATGGCCGAAGCGCCGCATCTCGGCGAAACCGCGCGCGATCAGCGCGGCGGCGGCATTCTGCCCGAGCCCACGCCCCGCCACGACACCGCAGGCGATCGCCAGCACATTCTTGACCGCCCCGCCGATCTCCGCGCCGAGCACGTCGTCCGAGCGATAGGGGCGGAAGCCCGGCCGCGCGAGCCGCATCGCCAGCGCCCGCCCCAGCGCCTCGTCGGCGCAGGCGAGGGTGACGGCGGTGGGAAGGCCTTTCGCCACCTCATGCGCGAAGGTCGGCCCGGACAGCACCGCGATCGGCGCGCCCGGCCGCAGCTCGGCGGCGAGTTCGGACATCAGGAGCCGCGTCCCGGCCTCGATCCCCTTCGAGCAGAGGATCAGCGGCTGGCTCGTCACCGGCAGGCTCGCCATCACACCCCGCAGATGCTGCGCCGGCGTCACCAGCAGCAGCGCGCCGCAGTCCGCCAGATCCGCCGCATCCGTGGTCGCGCGGATCGTGCGGGAGAGCGGGATGTCCGGCAGATAGGCCGGGTTGGCATGGCCCCTGTTGATCGCATCGACCACCTCGGCCGAGCGCGCCCACAGCGTCACCGGGCCGCCCGCCGCCGCGACCTGCGCCAGCGCCGTGCCCCAGGCGCCTCCACCGACGATTCCGAGCTTCATGCCTTCACCCCCGCGCCGCGCACCTTCTCCGCCTCCGGGTCGAGCGGCCAGCGCGCCCGCGCCGGCGTGTCGAGCGGGTCGGTGATGCCGGCCGCGAAACGCTCGGCCCCGGCCCAGGCGATCATCGCCGCATTGTCCGTGCAGAGCCATTGCGGCGGCGCGGAGAAGGGCAGGCCATGCTCGGCGGCCAGCCCCTCCAAAGCGCCGCGCACGGCCTTGTTGGCGGCCACGCCGCCCGCCACGACCAGCGCCGTTGCGCCCTCCGCCCTGGCCAGAGCGCGGCGGGTGCGATCGAGCAGGCAGTCGACCACCGCCTGCTGGAAGGAGGCGGCGATATCCTCGGTGCGATGGATGCCCGCGTCACGGGCGCGCAGCACCGCGCTCTTCAATCCCGCGAAGGAGAAATGCGGCTCGGCCGAACCGAGCAGCGGGCGCGGCAGCGGCACGGCGTAAGGATCGCCCTCGGCCGCCGCGCGCTCGACCGCCGGGCCACCGGGGAAACCGAGGCCGAGCAGCTTGGCGGTCTTGTCGAAAGCCTCGCCCGATGCATCGTCGATCGTCGTCGCCAGCCGGCGATAACGGCCGACCCCCTCGACGAAGAGCAACTGGCAATGCCCGCCCGACACCAGCAGCAGCAGATAGGGGAAGCGCAGCGCAGCGTCCGCGAGGCGGGGCGAAAGCGCATGGCCCTCGAGATGATTCACCGCCACCAGCGGCTTGCCGGCGGCAAGCGCGATGCCCTTGGCCATCAGCAGCCCCACCATGACGCCGCCGATCAGCCCCGGCCCGGCGGTCGCGGCGATCGCGTCGACATCGGCGAGCGTCTTGCCCGCATCGGCCAGCGCGCCCTCGATCAGCGGCCCCAGCGCCTCGACATGGGCACGCGCGGCGATCTCCGGCACGACGCCGCCGAAGGGGCGGTGCTGGGCTTCCTGGCCGGCGAGGCGATGGGCGAGAATGAGGCGATCACCGTCGACGAGCGCGGCGGCCGTCTCGTCGCAGGAGGATTCGAGTCCGAGGATCAGGGGCATGGCGCGCTTCCCTGCACCGCTTCGGGCCTTTAGAGCAACCTTCCGATGGATATGCCCTCTCGCCCCCTTCGTCTCGGCACGCGCGGATCGCCGCTCGCGCTCACCCAGGCCCGCATGGTCGCGGCCGCCCTCTGCGCCGCCCATGGATGGCCGCGCGAGGCTGTGGACATCCACACCGTCCGCACCACCGGAGACAGGGTGCAGGACCGTCCGCTGGCGGAAATCGGCGGGAAAGCGCTGTGGACGAAAGAGCTGGACCGCGCGCTTCTGGATGGCGAGATCGACTTCGCCGTCCACTCGATGAAGGATGTCGAGACGATCCGCCCGGCGGCGATCCGCATCGCCGCGATGCTGCCGCGCGCCGATGTGCGCGACAGGCTGGTGGGCGCCGAGAGCGTGGCGGCGTTGCCCCGGAATGCGCGAATCGGCACCTCCTCGCCCCGCCGCGCGGCGCAGCTTCGCCATCTGCGGCCCGATCTCGCCATCGTGCACTTCCGCGGCAATGTCGACACGCGCCTGCGCAAGCTCGCTGACGGCGAGGCGGAAGCGACCCTGCTCGCCGCCGCCGGGCTCGATCGGCTGGAGCGGCCCGAGATCGGCCATGCCATCCCGATCGACATCCTGCTCCCGGCGCCGGCGCAGGGCGCGGTCGGCATCGAGGCGCGGACGGACGACGCGACCACCCTCGCGCTGCTCGCCGCGATCGACCATGCCGAGACGCATGTCTGCGTGCTGGCCGAGCGCGCCTTCCTCGCGGCGCTGGGGGCGGGCTGTCACTCGCCGGTCGGCGCGCTGGCGATGATCGCGGACGGCACCCTGACGATCCGCGCCGAGATCCTGAGCGAGGACGGCGCGCTCCGCGTCGGCGGCGAGGCGTCGGGCGAGAATGCCGCCGACGGCACGCTCGCCGACCGGCTGCTGGCCGAGGCGCCGCCCGCTCTGGCGCGGCTGTTCGCGGGGCGCTGATGCCCGCCGTGCTGGTGCTGCGCCCCGAGCCCGGCGCCACGGCGACCGTCTCGGCGGCGCGGGCACTCGGGCTGGAGGCGATCGCGGCGCCGCTGTTCGAGGTGCGCGCGCTCGACTGGACGCCGCCTGCGACACCTCCCGAAGCCGTGCTGATGACCAGCGCGCAGGCGGCGCGTCTCGGCGGGGCGGGGCTCGCCATGCTTCGCGACCGACCGCTCTATGCGGTGGGCGAGGCCACCGCCGCCGCCGCGCGGCAGGCCGGCTTCACCCGCCTGATCGTCGGAGACGCGGGCGTGGACGCGATCGTGGCCCGCGCCGCGCGCGACGGCGTTCGCTCGCTCCTCCACCTCACCGCCCGCGAGCATCGCGCGCCCGCCGACATGGGCGTCACCATCGAGCGCCGGCTCGTCTATGCGGCCGACGCGGCGCCGACACTGCCCGAGGCCGCCCGTGCGGCGCTGCCTCATGCCGTCGCGCTGCTGCATTCGCCCCGCGCCGCCGCGCTCTTCGCCGGTCTGGTCGATCCCATGGCGATCCGCATCGCCGCGATCAGCCCGGCGACACGCGATGCGGCCGGGCAAGGCTGGCGTGCCGCCATCGTCGCGGAGCATCCCACCGACGCCTCCCTGCTGGCGGCGGCCGCCAAGCTGTGCAATCACGAGGCCTGAGGAAGACGGGGCCTGCATGGAACGCGATTACGATCCTTATGAGCGCCGGTCGCGCGCCTGGTTGTGGGCGCTTCTGCTCGTGCTGGCCGCGTTCGTCGGCGGCGGCTTCGCGATGGGCTATGCGGTGACGCATGACGCGCGCACCGCGCGGATGCTGCATCTCCAGACGATCGAGCAGGCCCAGGCGCAGGCGGCGCTCGCCCAGCATATCGTGGTGCGCCCGTCTCCCGCGACCGCACCCGCCCCGACGACGCCCCCCGTCGCCGCCGCCGATCCGCAGATGGCGACGCGCGTCGCCACGCTGGAGGACAAGGTCGACGATATCGAGGCGCAGGCGAGGGAAGCCACCGGCGACGCCTCGCGCGCCGAGGGGCTGCTCGTCACCTTCGCCGCCCGCCGCGCGCTCGATCGCGGGGTGGAACTCGGCTATCTCGAGGGCCTGCTGCGCCAGCGCTTCGGCAACACCCAGCCGCAGGCGGTGGCGACCATCCTCTCCGCCGCGCGCCAGCCGGTGACGCTCGTCGACCTCCAGAACGGCCTCGACGCGATCGCGCCAACCCTTTCGGCCAGCGGCGCCCCCCAGACGAGCTGGTGGCAGAGCTTCCGCCACGAGCTGGCCGGAATGGTGGTGGTGCGCCGCAGCGGCGAACCCTCGGCCGTCCCCGCCGATCGGGTCGCCCGCGCCGGGCGGCGGCTGGAGGCGGGGCAGGTCGACGCCGCGCTGGCCGAGATCGTGCGCCTGCCCGATCATCGCGCCGCCGACGGCTGGATCGTGGCCGCCCGCCGCTATCTGAGCGGCCGCGCCGCGCTCGATCAGATCGAGACGGCGGCGCTGCTCGATCCGGGCACGCCGCGGACGCCGCCGGGCGCATCGGGCTGGCCCGCCGCGCCGCAGGCGCCGCACCCGGCGCCGGTCAAGCCGGCCGCCGGCTGAGCCGGATCGCCGCCGCCTCCATCTTGCGCAGCGCGGCGTCGAGGTTGCGGATCTCCTCGACGGAAAACTCCTCCAGCAGCGCGCGCTCCATCGCCAGCGCCTCCGGCCCGACGCTTTCGTAGAGGGTCCGCCCCGCGTCGCTCAGCGACAGCAGGCTGGAACGCTTGTCGCCGCTATGGGGCGTGCGATCGACCAGCCCGCGCTCGACCAGCGGCCGCACGGCGCGGCTGACCGTCATCTTGTCCATCACCGTCTGCCTGACGATGGCGAGCTGGGTCAGCGGCGCAGCCTCGCCCAGAACCGCGATCACGCGCCATTCGGGGATGCTGAGGCCGAACAGCCGGTCATAGGCCTCCGCCACCAGATCGCTCACCCGGTTGGACGCGATCGAGAGACGATAGGGCAGGAAGGTTTCGAGCCGCAGGGACTGGCGCTTGGTCATCCCGCCTTCTTCGCGACTGGCAGTCACGGGGGCAAGCCCGCGCCGCTTCGGGCCGCCATTCGCGCGATGCCATCGGATTGAAGCCATTTCGGCTACGATTCCCGCCACCCTCCCGTACACCGGTTTCCGGTTGGGGGGCCGTGTATGGTTGCGTATCCGATCCTGCTCGTCGGGCTGGCGACGCGTGAGCTGGCTTTGTTCGCCGCCTGCGGATTCCTGGCCGGCGGGCTGGACGATCTGTTCATAGACATCATCTGGCTCGGCCGCTCCGCCTGGCGATCGCTGGTCGTCTATCGCCGCCACCGCCGCGTCTGCGCCACGACCATCACCGCCCCCGAGGAGCCGGGCCGCCTCGCCATCTTCGTCGCCGCCTGGCGGGAGGAGGCGGTGATCGGCGGCATGGTGTCGACGGCGCTGGCTCGCCTGCGCCATCCCGACTGGCGGCTCTATGTCGGCTGCTATCCCAACGATCCGGGGACGATCGCCGCGGTGGAACGGGCATCCGGCGGCGATCTGCGCGTGCGAATCGTGATCGGCGACGAACCGGGCGGCACGACGAAGGCCGGCTGCCTCAACTGGATCTGGCAGGCGATGCTGGGGGATGAACGCGCGGAGGGCGCGCGCTTCAAGGCCGTCATCCTCCATGACGCCGAGGATGTCGTCCATCCCGACGAACTGACCGTCTATGACGCGCTGATCGGGCGTTTCGATCTGGTGCAGCTTCCGGTCCATGCCGTGACGGTGCGGGGCGCGGGCTCCTTCGCGGCGCTGATCTCCTCCCATTATTGCGGCGAGTTCTCGGAGGCGCACAGCAAGCAGGTGGTGGTGCGCGAGGCGGTCGGCGCGGCGGTGCCGTCGGCGGGCGTGGGCTGCGCGATCGAGCGAGGGATGCTCGCCGCCATCGCGGAGGGGCGCGACGGCCCCTTCGATCCCCGCAGCCTCACCGAGGATTATGAGCTGGGCCTGCGCATCGGCGCGCTCGGCGGGCGGGGAGTCTTCGTGCGGCTGCCGGCGGGGGACGGGCGGGGGATGGTCGCGGTGCGCGCCTGCTTCCCGCATAGCGTGGTGGGGGCGGTCCGGCAGAAGTCCCGCTGGCTGACCGGAATCGCGCTGGCGGGGTGGGACAGGCTCGGATGGTCGGGCGGGCTCGCCGAGCGCTGGATGCGGCTGCGCGATCGCCGCGCGCCGCTCGCCGCGCTGGTGCTGACATGCGGCTATGCGGCGCTGGCCGGCTGGGCGGCGACCCACCTCGCCGCGCGGATGCTGGGCACGGAGGCTCCACGGCCCGCGATTCCCATGCCGCTGCTGCTCGCCAATCTCGGGCTGCTGGGATGGCGGATCGGGATACGCTTCACCATCACGGCACGCTCGCATGGCTGGCGCATGGCGGCGCTGACCCCGCTTCATATGGTGATCGGCAATCTCGTCGCGATCGCGGCCGCCGTGCGGGCGTTCGGCCTTTATGCAGGCATCGTCCGCCATGGGCGGGTGCGCTGGGACAAGACGACGCATGTGCTTCCACTGGGCGGGGAGGGCGCGTGACGGGATCGCTCCACCGGGCGGCGCCGATCCGGTTCCTGATCGGCGTCGTCATCGTCTGGACGATCGGGCGCGGGGTGGTGCTGGCAGGCTGGCAGCCGGATGAGCCCGCGCCGACGGAGCCCGTGGCCCCACGCCCATCGAAGCGGATTCGGATGGCCACATCGCGGCAGGCCGCCGCCCCCGCTTTGATTCGGGAGCCATCCGCCCCCCCGTTCCGCGACGGAAAAGCTGCGAAGGTGGCCGCTTTTCACGGCACGGGAGACGCTGTGCCGCCCTTCCGATGGACCGCGCGCACGTTCGTTTTGAATCCACCCCTGTCCGCCTCCATCGTCAGGAAGCCCGCTTCCCCGCCTCCACGGGAGCTGACGGGAGAGACGGCCGCCGCCATCACGCTCCCGCCCCCTGCCGCGCACGCTTCCCGCTGGTCCGGTTCGGCATGGGCTTTGGCGCGAGGCGGCGGGAAAGCCTCTCCGCTCGCGCCGGGCGGACAGATCGGCGGCGGACAGGCAGGCGCGCGGCTGCTCTTCCATCTCGATGATTCGGGGCGGTTCTCGCTCTCCGGCCGCTTCTCGCGCACCGTCGGCGGACCGCGACAGACCGAGGCGGCGGCCGGGCTCGACTGGCAGCCGGCGAGGACGATCCCTCTCCACCTCACGCTCGAACGCCGCGTCGCGCTCGACCGGGGCGGGCGCAACGCCTGGACCGCCGGGGCGGCGGGCGGGGTCTATGCCGTGCCGGTGGTGAAGGGCTGGCGGCTCGACGCCTATGCGGAGGCCGGCGTCGTCGGCACGCAGCGCCGCGACCTCTACGCCGATGGCGCCGCCCGCATCGCCCGGTCGCTGGATCTCGGACATGGCCGATCGCTGGCGCTCGGCGGCGGAGCGTGGGGGGCAGCCCAGCCCGGCGCAACCCGGCTCGACCTCGGCCCATCCGCCGTGCTCCGGCTTCCCGTGGCCCGGCGCGCCATCGCCCTCGCGCTCGACTGGCGGCAGCGCGTCGCCGGAGCGGCCCGGCCCGGCTCCGGCCCCGCGCTCACCCTGGCCAGCGACTTCTAGCCCTCCGCGCGCGGATCGGTTAGCGCTAGGCCATGCACGTCTATCTGCCCATCGCCGGTCTGTCGGTGAACATGCTGGTGATCGTGCTGCTGGGCGGCGGCGTCGGCCTGCTCTCGGGCATGTTCGGGGTGGGCGGCGGCTTCCTCACCACGCCGCTGCTGATCTTCTACGGCATCCCGCCCACCGTCGCGGTCGCCTCCTCCGCCACGCAGATCACCGGGGCCAGCGTCTCCGGCGTGCTCGCCCAGATGCGGCGCAACGGCGTCGATTTCCAGATGGGCTGCGTGATGGTGGCGGGCGGCATCGTCGGCTCCGGCCTCGGCGCGATGCTGTTCCGTTTCCTCGAGCGGCTCGGCCAGATCGATACGGTGATCTCGCTCACTTATGTCGCGCTGCTCGGCAGCATCGGCGGGATGATGGCGCGCGAATCGATCCAGACCATCCTCGCGCACCGCCGCGGCGAGGCGCCGCGCCATCGCCAGCGTCGCCACCATCCGCTGATCGCCGTGCTGCCGATGCGCTGGCGCTTCTATCGCTCGGGCCTCTACATCTCGCCGCTCGCGCCGTTCCTGCTCGGCGTGCTGACCGGCGTGCTGACCGTCAGCCTCGGCGTCGGCGGCGGCTTCGTCATGGTGCCGGCGATGATCTATCTGCTTGGCATGGCGGCGCAGGTGGTGGTGGGCACCTCGCTCTTCCAGATCCTGTTCGTCACCGCCGCGACCACCATGATCCACGCCACCACCACCAAGGCGGTGGACATCGTGCTGGCGCTGCTGCTGCTCGTCGGATCGGCGATCGGGGCGCAGATCGGCAGCCGCTTCGCGATGAAGCTCAAGCCCGAATATCTGCGCCTGCTGCTGGCGCTGCTGGTGCTGGCGGTGGCGGTGCGCATGGCGGTGGGGCTGACCTGGCGGCCGGGCGAGATCTTCAGCGTGGCTTTGGAATGAGGCGCGCGTGGATGGCCGTGGCCGCGCTCGCCTGCCTCGGCGCGGGCAAGCCGGTGCTGGTGCCCGACGTGTCGGACCGGCAGGTGCAGATCGTCTACAGCTTCACCGGCGCGGACCTGCTGCTGTTCGGCGCAATCCTCTATCCGCAGGGCCGCGCGCCCGATCACCCCGCCGACATCGCCGTGGTGCTCAAGGGGCCGACCCAGTCGATCCTGGTGCGCGAGAAGCGGAAGGTGGCGGGCATGTGGCTCAACGCCGACAGCGCGCGCTTCCGCTCCGCGCCTTCCTTCTACGCGATCGCCACCTCGCGCCCGCTCGCCCGGCTCGTCGACGGGCGGACGGCCGCGATCTACGAGCTGGGGCTCGACAGCCTCCAGATGTCGCCGGCCTCCAGCGCGCCGCCGGACGAGCAGAACCGCTTCGAGCAGGGCCTGATCGACCTCAAGCGCCGCGCCGGCCTCTATGTACAGGACGCGCATGGCGTCGAGATCAGCGACGGCGTGCTCTATCGTGCGCGTATCGCCATACCGGCGCGCGTGCCGGTGGGCCGCTATGTCGCCGAGACCTTCCTGATCCAGGACGGCAAGGTGGTCGCCGGCGCGGTGCGCGAGGTGCGCATCGACAAATCCGGCTTCGAACGCTTCGTCGCGCAGGCGGCGGATCGCTGGTCGCTCGCCTATGGGCTGGTCGCGGTGGGCATGTCGCTCGCGATCGGCTGGGGCGCGGGCGCGCTGTTCCGACGCCGCTGACCGCTCCGGCGGAGCGATTTGTTTACCCACCGCCGCCTAGAATCGCCGCTCCCCAGATGAGAGGAGCGAAGCGGGTGGACGGATTGGCCTGGCAGGGCGCGGACGGCATTGGCCCGTCGCACACGGCTTCCCGCGGCGCGCCGGTCGAGATCGGCCGCGTCGTCGACATCGGCGGCGGCACCGCGCGGATCATCCTCGACGGGCCGACCGTGCGCCGCCTCCACGAGGCCGATCCCGGCGAGGGGCTGGCGCTGGCCGGCGAGGTGGGCAGCCAGGTCAAGATGCAGTCCGGCGGCCTGTGGCTGGTGGCGAACGTCCGCTCGCTGAAGCTGGAGGTGGCGGACGGCGACCTCATCATCGCCGAGATCGACTTCCTCGGCGAAGGCCGCGTCTGCCCGGCGACCGGCCGGATGCTCGATTTCCGTCGCGGCGTGACGCGCTATCCGATGCCGGGCTACCGGGTCTATCCGGCGGTCCATGCCGACATGCTCCAGATCTTCGCCGCCGAGGATCGCCCGCATATCGAGATCGGCACCGTCTACCCCACCGCCGACGTGCGCGGCGCGCTCTATATCGATTCGCTGCTCGGCCGCCATTTCGCGCTGGTCGGATCGACCGGCACCGGCAAATCGACCAGCCTCGCGCTCATCCTTCACAAGATCTGCGCGATGGCGCCGCACGGCCATATCGTGATGATCGATCCGCACGGCGAATATCCGGCCGCCTTCAAGGGCGAGGGCGAGCTGTTCGACGTCGACAATCTCGCGCTGCCCTATTGGCTGATGAACTTCGAGGAACATGCCGAGGTGCTCGTCACCTCGGAGGGCGCCGAGCGGCAGCGCGACATGGACGTGCTCGCCAAATGCCTGCTCGCGGCGCGCCAGAAGAGCCGCGCGGCGGAGGGGCTCTCCAAGCTCACCGTCGACAGCCCGATTCCCTATCTGCTGTCCGATCTGGTCAATTTCATCACGCAGGAGATGGGCAAGCTCGATCGCGCCGGCGACACCGGCCCCTATATGCGCCTCAAGACCAAGATCGAGGAGATCCGGTCGGACCCGCGCTACAGCTTCATGTTCTCCGGGATGCTGGTGGGCGACACGATGGCCGCCACGCTGTCGCGCATCTTCCGCCTGCCGACCGACGGCAAGCCGATCTCGATCGTCGACGTGTCGGGCGTCCCTTCCGAGATCACCTCGGTGGTGGTGGCGCTGCTCAGCCGCCTCGTGTTCGACTATGCGATCTGGGCGCGCAACGAGACGCCGCGCCCGATCCTGCTCGTCTGCGAGGAAGCGCATCGCTACATCCCGTCCGATCGCGTCACCACCGGATCGGCGGTGCGCAACGTGCTCGAGCGGATCGCCAAGGAGGGCCGCAAATATGGCGTCGCGCTCGGCCTCGTCACGCAGCGCCCGTCGGACCTTGCCGAGGGCGTGCTCTCCCAGTGCGGCACGATCATCGCGATGCGGCTCAACAACGAGCGCGATCAGGCGCATGTGAAGGCCGCCATGCCCGAGGGCGCGCGCGGCTTCATGGAAACGATCCCCGCGCTTCGGAACCGCGAATGCGTGGTGTGCGGCGAAGGCACCTCGATCCCGATGCGCGTCGCGCTCGACACGCTGGAGGAGGCGAAGCGCCCGGCATCGAGCGACCCGCTCTTCTCCGAACTCTGGACCCAGTCGGGCGGCGAGGGGGAGATGATCGCCCGCGTGATCGGCCGCTGGCGGCGCCAGGGGCGCTAGCCTCTGGGCGGCGCCTTGGCGGTCGCGACCTCGGTCCGGCCGCCCGGCGGCAGCGCGGTCAGCCGCGCCAGAGTCGCCCGGAAGCGCTTGAGCGCCTCGCCCCCGATCTGTGACGTCATGGCGAAACGCGCGGTCGCCGGATTGATCGGGTGGCCGCCGCGATAGACCTCGAAATGGCAATGCGGCCCGGTCGACAGGCCCGTCGAGCCGACATAGCCGATCAACTGCCCCTGCCGCACGCTCTGGCCGGGATGGACGACATAGCGGCTCATATGGCCATAGCCGGTGCCCATGCCGCCGGCGTGCGCGATCTGGACGAAATTGCCGTGCCCGCCATGCCAGCCGGCGAAACGCACCACGCCGTCGCTCGCCGCCACGATCGGCGTGCCGTAGGGCGCGGCGAGATCGATGCCCTGATGCATCCGGCTGAAGCCAAGGATCGGGTGGAAGCGCATCCCGAAATTCGAGGTGAGCCGCGCGCCCGCGACCGGCATGGAGAAGCCCTCGCGCCGCTCGCCGACACCGGCCGCGTCGAACCATTGCTCCCGCCCGTCGAGCGTCCAGCGCAGCAGGCGGATCGGTTTCCCCTCATGCACGATGCCGGCGTAGAGCAGCCGCCCGGTCTGCACCTCGCCGGTCGCCGCGCGCTTGTGCTCGAAGACGAGGTCGTAACGGTCGAAGGGCGAGATGTCGCCGATGTCGACATGCGGCGCGACGGCGCGGATATAGTCCGCCACCACCGACGGCGTGGCGCCGGCCGACCGCTCCGAGCGATAGAGGCTGTCGCCGACATCGCCGGTCAGCCGCATCGGCGTGTCGTCCACCGCGATCGGCTGGCGGTGGAGCACGAGCCCGCCATGCACCCGCTCGAGGCTCAGCGCCAGATCGAAGCGCGCGCGGAAGGAGAGGCCGTCGAGCGGCCGCGCCACTTTGCGATTGGGGCGGCGGCCGAGCGTGATGGCGAGCTTCGTACCCCCCGCGATATCGCCGAGCGGGACGGCTTCCGCCACCAGCGACGCGGCCTGCGCGGCATCGGCCGCACCCGCGCCCTCGCGCTCCAGCACGCGGGCGAGGCCATCCCCCAGACCGATCGTCGCGACCAGATCGAGGCGCGGGCGCTCGGGCGTCGAGGTCAGCGGCTCGGCGCGGTCAGTCGCGGCGAGGCGGCGGCCGCTGTCCGCGCCATAGGCGGCGGGCGCGATGCCGATCGCGCGCATCTCGTCGAACCGCGCGGGCGCGAGCGTTGCCGGGATATTGCCGGGGAGCGGGGTGAAGCCGGGCGCGACATACCACAGCGCCGCCAGCATCCCGCCCAGCGTCGCGAGGCCGCGGAACCATTCGGGCGAGCCCAGCCGCGCGCCGAGATCGACCACCAGATCGATCTCGCCCCACGAACGGCGGCGCGGCGCCTCTGGAACGGGCGCGGGCTCGAGTGCATCGATCCGCCCGGCGCGACCGAACGCCGCCGGGGCCAGTGCCACCGCACCGCCCATTCCCGATCCGAATTCCTGGTTCTCGCGCTGGTACAAGCGCTTGTTTCCCCTGCTGCCGCTTCCCGCCACCGGCAGGCGACGTGGCGGGAGTCTGCCCCGACAGGGTTAAGGTCAAGCTAATCGCTTGGGGCCACGCGACGGACGATTCCAAACCCGCGACGAGCCGAGTCGGCATCCCGCTTCGGACTCTTGCGTTCGCGTGCGCGAAACCCCAGATTCTCAGCAGGATGGGCAGTCTTAAAACCGATCGGCTCGTCGCCGTGCTCGGCCCGACCAACACGGGCAAGACCCACTATGCGATCGAGCGCATGTGCGGCCATTCCTCCGGCCTCATGGGATTCCCGCTGCGCCTGCTGGCCCGCGAGGTCTATGACCGGGTGGTCGCGATCAAGGGCAAGGATCAGGTCGCGCTCTTGACCGGCGAGGAGAAGATCCTGCCGCCCAAGGCCCGCTATTTCCTCTGCACCGCGGAATCGATGCCGACCGATCGCGACTTCGCCTTCGTCGCATTGGACGAGGCTCAGCTCGGCGCGGATACCGAGCGGGGGCATGTCTTCACGGATCGCCTCCTGCGCGCGAGGGGGCGCGAGGAGACGCTGATCCTCGGCTCCGAGATGCTGCGCCCGATGCTGCGCGCCCTGGTGCCGGGGATCGAGATCATCGGCCGGCCGCGTTTCTCGACGCTCACCTATGCCGGGCCGAAGAAGCTGTCGCGCCTGCCCAAGCGCTCGGTGGTCGTCGCCTTCTCGGCCGAGGAGGTCTATGCGGTGGCCGAGATGCTGCGCCGGTTGCGCGGCGGCGCGGCGGTGGTGATGGGCGCGCTCTCGCCCCGCACCCGCAACGCGCAGGTCGCCATGTATCAGGCGGGCGAGGTGGATTATCTGGTCGCCACCGACGCGATCGGCATGGGCCTCAACATGGACGTGGCGCATGTCGCCTTCGCCTCGCTCAGGAAGTTCGACGGGCGCCGCTCGCGCCGGCTGACCATCCCCGAAATGGCGCAGATCGCGGGCCGCGCCGGGCGCCACCAGCGCGACGGCACCTTCGGCACATTGGGCTCCGAACATTCGGGCGCGACGTTCGAGCCCGAGGAGGTGATGGCGATCGAGGGCCATCATTTCACCCCGCTCGATCATCTCTACTGGCGCTGCGGCACCCCCGATTTCGCCAGCGTGGACCGGCTGATCGCCAGCCTCGAGGCCAAGCCCGACAAGCCCGGCCTGCGCGCCGCGCCGGAAGCGGTGGACATGAAGGTGCTGAAACGCCTCGCCGCCGAGCCCGACGTCGCCCACCGCGCCCGCGGACAGGCGATGACGCAGCGGCTGTGGGCGGCCTGCGGCCTCCCCGATTTCCGCAAGACCGGGCCGGAGCATCATGCCCGCCTCGTCGGCCGCATCTTCCAGCATCTGAGCGAGGGCGATCATCGCCTGCCCGCGCAGTGGTTCGCCGACGAGATCCAGCGGCTCGACACGGTGCAGGGCGATGTCGAGACGATCGCCGACCGCATCGCCGCCGCGCGCACCTGGGCCTATATCGCCCACCGCGCCGACTGGCTGGCCGAGCCCGCCCATTGGGCCGAGCGCACCCGCGTGCTGGAGGAGAAGCTCTCCGACGCGCTGCACGAGCGGCTGACCCAGCGCTTCGTCGACCGCCGCACCTCGGTGCTGCTGCGCGACCTGTCGGCGCGGGGCAGCGACATGCTCCCCGTCACCATCGCCGAGGACGGGCAGGTGAGCGTGGCGGACGAGCCGATCGGCCATCTCACCGGTTTCCGCTTCGTCGCCGACGCCAATGCCCGCCATGCCGACATGAAGCGGCTGATGGCGGCCGCCGAACGCCGCTTGGGCGTCGAGATGGCGCGCCGGGCCGGGGCGCTCGCCGGCGACAATGACCAGGCTTTCACCCTCGCGACTGACCCCGGCCGCCCGGTCGCGATCTTCTGGCGAGGCGATGTCGTCGCCCGCCTCGGCCGGGGACGTTCGCTGACCGCCCCGCGCATGACGCTCCACCGCACGCTCGATCCGCTCTCGCCGGATGACCGGGCGCGCGTATCGGTGCGGCTGGAGGCCTGGCTCCAGAGCCAGATCGGGAAGCAGCTCGCCCCGCTCGCCGCCATCGCCGCCGCCGGGCGCGACCGGGCGGCCGCGCCGGCGCTGCGCGGCATCCTCGCCCCCGTCGCCGAGGCCGGCGGCATGGTCGCGCGCGAGGCGGTGGAGGCGGCACTCCCGGCGCTCAGCCGTGACCAGCGCCGCGCCGCCGCCCATCTCGGCCTCAAGATCGGCACGCTCGACCTGTTCGTGAGCGGCCTGCTCAAGCCCGAGGCGATCCGCTGGCGGCTGGCGCTGCTCGCCGCGCGCGCCGACGACGTGATGCCGCCGCTGCCGACGCCGGGCGCCGCGATGATCGACCGGCCGGACCCGGTGCTGCGCGCCGCCGCGCTCCATGCCGGTTTCCGCGATCTCGGCGACCAGATGCTGCGCGTCGATCTCGTCGAGCGGCTCGCGCGGCAGGCCCATGACGCGCGCGAGGGGCGGCGCCCGTTCGTGCCCGATCCTTCGCTTTCCACATCCCTTGGGCTGAAGCCGCCATCGGTCGCGCGCCTGATGCGCACGCTCGGCTTCGCCCGCCGCGAGGGCGAGGGCGGCCATGTCGCCTGGCTCTGGCGTGGCCGCCGTCCCGATCGGGTCGACGCGCCGAGGCTGCGCCCCGGCAATGCGTTCGGCGCGCTCGCCCGACTTCTTCCCGCCCAAGCCGAAGGTGCGCATGGCTGACACGACGATCCGGCTCGACCAGTTCCTCTGTTTCGCCCGCTTCGCCAAGACGCGGAGCATCGCCCAGGCCCTCGTCGGCCAGGGGCATATTCGGATCGACGGCAGGCCCGTCTGCAAATCTTCCGCGCAGGTGCGCGTCGGCTCGGTGCTCGGCGTGCCGGTCGGGGGCCATGTCCGCGTGGTCCGCGTCGAGGCGCTGCCGATGCGGCGCGGCCCGGCGCCCGAGGCACGGACCTGCTACACCGATCTGGTCTGATCGCACGGGCGCCATTGACGCCCCTTATGGCCGCGACTAGCAGGGACGCCGTTTCACACGCTCAAGAGATCCGATCCCATGACCTACGTCGTCACTGATGCCTGCATCCGCTGCAAGTATATGGACTGCGTGGAGGTTTGCCCCGTCGATTGCTTCTACGAGGGCGACAACATGCTCGTTATCAATCCGAACGAGTGCATCGACTGCGGCGTGTGCGAGCCGGAATGCCCGGCCGAGGCGATCCTGCCCGACACCGAGGGCGGGCTGGAGAAGTGGCAGGAACTGAATGCCACCTTCTCCGCCCAGTGGCCCAACATCACCCGCAAGCGCGAGGCGCCGGCCGACGCCGATCAGTGGAAGGGTGTCGAGGGCAAGTACGAGAACCATTTCTCGCCGGAGCCCGGCCAGGGCGACTGATCCGGGGCGGTTCGCCGCATCCCGTCCCAAGACGCTACCCTTTCCGTGGAAACTGTGTTACAAGTCGACCCTGTCGGGGGACGGCTTGCGATTTCGCGTGATCGCATGGAGCGTCCCCCTATCTTCTTGTGGGTGGTCGATCGGATTGCCTGCGGCCGCGCGGCTAGGGGAGTGGAGTGCGGACCGTAAGGGATTCTTTCGGCCAGACAGTCCGGAAAGGTGTAAAATGGCTGCAAAGGCGCTGAGCTTCGACGTCGGCGACTATGTCGTCTATCCCAAGCATGGCGTGGGGCGGGTGATCGAGCTGCAAAGCCAGGAAATCGCCGGCGCGAAGCTCGAACTCTATGTTCTGCGCTTCGAGAAGGAGCGCATGACGCTGCGCGTTCCGACCAACAAGGCCGAATCCGTGGGTATGCGCAAGCTCTCCTCCTCGGTGACGCTGCGCGAAGCGCTCGACACGCTCAAGGGCAAGCCCAAGGTGAAGCGCACCATGTGGTCGCGCCGCGCCCAGGAATATGAAGCGAAGATCAACTCGGGCGACCTCGTGTCGATCGCCGAGGTGGTGCGCGATCTGTTCCGCGCGGACGACCAGCCCGAGCAGAGCTATTCCGAGCGCCAGATCTTCGAAGCGGCGACCAGCCGCCTCGCCCGCGAGCTGGCCGCGATGGAAGAGACCGACGAGCCCCGCGCGCAGGAGAAGATTCTCGACATCCTCCGCGAGGCTGCTGCGATCCACGCCAAGTAAGCGCAACCCGCGTCACGCGGACGGAAAGGGCGGCTTCGGCCGCCCTTTTTGTTGGGGGAGAACGGCCCCTTGCGCCCATCCCTTCCAGGTGTATTGTAATGGCAATACAGTTGGAGACCGATCGATGCGCCTGCTGCTCTGTTCCCTCGCCGCCGCCGCGCTGCTTCCCTCTGCCGCCGGTGCCGCCACGCGCGACTATCCGGCGCGCGACTTCGATCATGTCGATCTGCGCGCCGCCGCCGAGGTGACGATCACCGCCGGGCCGCGCTTCGCCGTCCATGCCGATGGCGATCCGCGGCTCGTCCAGCGCCTCACCGCCGATGTGCGGAACGGCACGCTGGTGCTCGGCTGGCAGCCGAACAGCGGATCGGTCGAGACGCACAACAATCCGCTCCGCATCGCCGTCACCATGCCGCGCGTCGCGGGCGCGGGCGTGTCGGGCGCCGGCACCATCGCCATCGATCGCGCCGAGGCCCCGGCCTTCACCGCCGATGTCGGCGGCGCCGGCACGATCCGCGTCGGCCAGCTCCGCAGCAACCGGGCGGACCTCACCATGGGCGGCACCGGAACGATCACGGTCGCCGGCACGACCGGCCGGGTCGACGCGCGCGTTTCGGGCGTGGGCTCGATCGACGCGGCGCGTCTGGCGGCACGCGAAGGCCGCGCCACCATGTCGGGCACCGGCTCGATCCGCGCGCAGGTCGACGGCCCGGTCGACGTCACCATGTCCGGCATGGGCCATGTCGAGATCGGCGGCCACCCGCGCTGCACCGTCCACAAGAGCGGCCTCGGCAACGTCCGCTGCGGCTGATATCCCACCCGTATCGAGGGGAGCTTCCATCATGCGTGCCAAGAGTCTCGGGCTTGCCGTCCTGTTGCCCGTCGCCGCCGCCTGCTCGACCGGATCGGCCGTGGCCGCGACGCACAGCTATGGCCTCACCAGCTTCGATCGGATTCGGGTCAGCGGGCCGTTCGACGTGCATGTCCATGTCGGCGGATCGCCGTCGGCGCGCGCCACCGGCCCGCAGGAGGCGATCGACCGCCTCTCGGTGGAGCAGCAGGGCAACCAGCTCGTCATCAAGCCGCTGCCGGGCGGCTGGGGTGGCTGGCCGACCGGCTTCCACGGCAAGCTCGTGATCGATGTCGTGGCGCCGGCGGTGTCGAACCTGGTCGTCTCGGGATCGGGCAACGTCTCGGTCGATCGGGCGAAGGGCGACCAGCTCGACCTCGTGCTCTCCGGCTCGGGCACGCTCGACGTCGCCGCGATCGACGTCACCAGCCTCACCGCGACGCTCACCGGATCGGGCGACGTGACGCTCGCCGGCCGCAGCCGACAGGCCCGCACGACGCTCACCGGATCGGGCGATCTCAAGGCGGCGGGCCTCGCGGTGGACGACGCGACCGTCGGCCTCGTCGGCTCCGGCGATCTGACGATCGGCGCCCGCCATACCGCGAAGGGCAGTCTCGCCGGATCGGGCGACATCACCATCGCCGGCCCGGCCGCCTGCGCGATCTCGCGCAGCGGCTCAGGCGACGTCCACTGCGCGCACGAGGCGCAGAACTAGATCAGCGCGAGCGCGCTCAGCTCGGCGGCCATGGCGGAGGGGAGGGCGGCCATGCCCTCCGCCTCGTCGTCGCCGAGATCGGCCGGCGCATCGGCGCCTGCTAGGTAGCGCCAGCCCTGATGCGCCCGCTTGGGATGCGCGCGGACCGGCCGCAGATCGGCCGAGAGCAGGATGCGGCAGCGCTTGCCGTCGGGATCGTCCTCGAAGCCGAGAATCTCCTGCCGCGCCACCAGCCGATGCTTGATGATCCAGAACAGCGAGCCGCCGACCAGCTCGCCCTCGCGCTTCGGCCGGAAGCGCGTGGTGATGAAGGTCTCGCCCGCCTGCGCCCGCGATTCCAGCCGTTCGCGGAGCGTCTCGATCTCCGCGCAGCCGACCGCGACCTTGGTGATGTGCAACTCTGCCGCCATGCCGGCCAGATGGGCGCTCCGGCCCCGGCCGACAAGCTCAATGCAGGTTGAACAGCGCGGCCAGCCCCAGGAAACTGAAGAAACCCATGCAGTCGGTCATCGTCGTCACGAAGACGGTGGAGGTGACGGCCGGGTCGATCCGCACCTTCTCCAGCCCGATCGGGATCAGCACGCCCGACAGGCCGGCGTTGAGGCTGTTGATGAGCATGGCGAGGAACAGCACGAGGGTCAGCCCCCAGTCGTGATAGACGAGCTGGCACCCCACCGCCATCAGCGCGCCGAGGCCGAGGCCGTTGGCGCTGGCGATCCACCATTCGCGCACGATCATGCGCAGCGTGTTGGACGAGGTGAGCTGGTTGGTGGCGAGCGCGCGGACCGTCACCGCCATCGTCTGCGTCGCCGCATTGCCGCCCATGCCCGCCACGATCGGCATCAGCACCGCCAGCGTGACGAGCCGCGAGATGGTGTCCTGGAAGATCGCCACCACCGCCGAGGCGAGCATCGCCGTGCCGAGATTGACGAACAGCCACCACATGCGCGTCTTGATGGTGGAGGGCAGCGGCTCGTTGATGTCGCCGTCGCCCGCGCCGGACATGGCGAGGATGTCCTCGCTCGCTTCCTGCTGGATGATGTGGACGACGTCGTCGACCGTTATCATGCCGACGAGGCGGCCCGACGCATCGATCACGGCGGCCGAGATCAGCGCATATTTCTGGAAGCGGAGCGCCACCTCCTCCTGATCCATGTCGACGGGCACGAGCGTCTGCTCGCGCTGCATGATGTCGGCGATGGCGATGTCGCGGGGCGTACGCAGCACCCAGCTCAGCTTACAGGTGCCGACCGGGTGGTGCGACGCATCGACGACGTAGATCTCCCAGAAATCGGTCGTCAGATCCTCGTTGCGGCGCAGATAGTCGAGCACGTCGCCGACATGCCAATGCTCGGGCACCGCGATCAGGTCGCGCTGCATCAGGCGGCCGGCGGATTCCTCGGGGTAGCTCAGCGCCTCCTCGATCGCGGCGCGATCGTCGGGGTCCAGCGCGCGCAGAACCTCGCGCTGGTCCTCGATGTCCATGTCCTCGATGATCGCGACGGCGTCGTCGGTATCGAGTTCGGTGGCGAGCGCCGCGACCTGCTGCGGTTCGAGCGCCTGGAGCACGACATCGCGCACCCAGTCGTTCATCTCGGCCAGCACGTCGCCGTCGAGCAGCTCGGCGAGCGCGGCGGCGAGCGGCGCGCGCCACTCGTTGGGCGCCAGCTCGAACAGGTCGGCGATGTCGGCCGGGTGGAGCGGGCGGACCAGCGCGCGCGCGCCCTCGTCGTCGCCTTCCTCCAGCCGCTCGACGACGGTGTCGACGAAATCGCGGGTCAGGCGGTTGTCTTCGTCATGGCTGGGCTCGGCGGGCGGCGGTGGCGTCTCGTCGTCGATCGCGGGAGGAACAGGCGCCTCGAGGTCGGTGTCGCTCATGGGTGCCGCCTCCCTGCTGAACTGCGCGTCGCCGCCTCTTAGGCGGGGAAACCAGCCCTGTCAGCCGCTTTTCCGCCTTCCCGTGCCATGCGCCATTTCCCCCGCCTCCAAATCGCTCTAGACCCGCCCCCAGATCCCAAAGGAGATTGACCATGGCGACCATCGCCGATCCCGAGAACACCCTTATCATGACGCTCGACGGCGGCGACGTCGTGATCCAGCTTCGCCCCGATCTCGCGCCCGGCCATGTCGAGCGCATCAAGGAACTGGCGCGCGAAGGCTTTTACGACGGCATCGTGTTCCACCGCGTCATCCCCGGCTTCATGGCGCAGGGCGGCGATCCGAACGGCACCGGCATGGGCGGCTCGAAGAAGCCGAACCTCAAGGCCGAGTTCAGCGCCGAGCCGCACATCCGCGGCGTCTGCTCGATGGCGCGCACGTCGGACCCGAACTCGGCCAACAGCCAGTTCTTCATCTGCTTCGACGACGCGACCTTCCTCGATCGCCAGTACACCGTGTGGGGCGTGGTGACCGAAGGCATGGAGCATGTCGACGCGCTGCCCAAGGGCGAGCCGCCCCGCGCTCCGGGCAAAATCCATGCGATGAAGGTCGCGGCGGACGCCTGACCCTTGTCCGGCCCCTTCCCTTCGGGGAGGGGGCCTCAGGCCTCAGGCCTCCGGCCCGCCCACCAGCCAGTCGTGGAACAGCCGGACCGGCCGGCGCGACAGGGCCGGGCGGCGGCAGACGAACCAGTAGCTCGATTCGCTGTCCGCCTCTTCCGCGAAGAGCTTGACCAGACGCGGATCGCTCGCGCCTTCCAGATGGAAGTCGAGCATGAAGGCGACGCCCAGCCCCTCGGCCGCCGATTCCAGCATGAGCTGGCCTGAATCGAACAGATCGATGGCGCGCGGCTCCAGGCCGGGAATGCCCGCCGCCTGCCGCCACAGCATGAAATTCTCCTGCATGTCGCGATGCAGAAGGATCGTCATGTTGGCGAGATCGCGCGGGCCGGACAGCGCCAGATCGCGATTGCCGATCGCGATGATGCGGTTGCGGCCCAGCCTGCGGCCATAGAGCGGCGGCTCGATCTCCCGCGCCAGCACGATCGCCGCATCCAGCCCGTCGCTGAGCCGCGTCAGCGCATGGCCGCCGGTGTCGATATCGATGTGGAGATGCGGATGGCGCGCGCGCAGGTCCGGCAGCCGATGGATGAGCTGGCGCGAGGCGTAGAGCGGCAGCACGCCGAGCTTGAGCCGCATGATCTCCGCCTCGCCGGTGACCTGCTCGATCGCCTCGCCCAGCGAATCGAGCGCGGGGGCGATGCGGGCGAGCAGCAGTTCGCCATCGGCGTTGAGCAGCATCGCCTGATGGCGGCGGGCGAAAAGCGGGCGGCCGATGAAGCGCTCCATCGCCTGCACGCGGCGGCTGAGCGCGGGCGAGGAGAGCGCCAGCTCTTCCGCGGCGGCTTTCACGGAGCCGAGGCGCGCGACCTGCACGAACGCCTCGACGGCGGTGAGCGGCGGCAAGCGTCTCATCGGACAACCTCGTTCGTGCGAAAAATTCGCGTCGATTGTGCGATGCAATAAGCCATCGGGCTCTTCCCTGCAACGACGGCCGCCGGCCTCGTTGCGCGAAATAGGGCATAGATGCAGAAAATGCAACCATACCCCAGTTCCTTCGCATTTGCACAATAAGTCGGATCACGGCAGAAAGTCCCTGCCTTTCAGGCATCCTCTCCTAAAACTTCAGGCCGTCCCTCGGGGCGGCCTTTTTTTTCGCCCCTTGCCTCTCACGGGATGCTCAGGCGTTGCTTATCTCTGTCCGACCCATAACGGAGCAGCAACGATGGCAGACCCCGAGACTCCCGGCGAAAACCATAGTCATCGACTGCAGGTGGCGAATGCCCGGCCAGATGATTCGGGCCATGGCCTCGCCCGTCTGCCGCGCGGCGCGATGCAGCTTCTCGGCGTGGTCGAGGGGGATATCGTCCAGATCGAGGGCAAGCGCTCCACCCCGGCGCGCGCCGTGCTGCCCTATCCCGAGGACGAGGGGCTCGACATCCTGCGGCTGGACGGCCTCCAGCGCGCCAATGCCGGCGTCGGCTCGGGCGATTTCGTGCGCGTCCGCAAGATCGAGAGCAAGCCGGCGCAGCGCGTCGTGTTCGCGCCCGCCCAGCAGAATCTGCGGCTCCAGGGATCGGGGCAGGCGTTGAAGCGCAGCTTCCAGATGAAGCCGCTGACCGCCGGCGACATCGTCTCCACCACCGGCCAGCAGCGCGTGACGCAGGAGGATCTGCCGCCGCAGCTCCGCCAGATGCTCAATCGCCCGGCCTATTCGTTGCAGGAAATCCGCCTGCTGGTCGTCTCCACCTCGCCCAAGGGCGTGGTGCATATCGACCAGAACACCGAGGTCGAGCTGCGGCCCGAATATGAGGAGCCCAAGGAGGCCCGGCGCGCCGACGTCACCTATGACGATCTCGGCGGCCTCGGCGAGACGATCGACCAGATCCGCGAGATGGTCGAGCTGCCGCTGCGCTACCCCGAGCTGTTCGAGCGGCTCGGCGTCGAGCCGCCCAAGGGCGTTCTCCTCCACGGCCCGCCCGGCACCGGCAAGACGCGCCTCGCCCGCGCCGTCGCCAACGAGAGCGACGCCGAGTTCTTCCACATCGCCGGCCCCGAGATCATGGGCTCGGCCTATGGCGAGAGCGAGAAGCGCCTGCGCGAGGTGTTCGAGGAGGCGGCCAAGGCCGCGCCCTCGATCGTCTTCATCGACGAGATCGATTCGATCGCGCCCAAGCGGGGCCAGGTGACGGGCGAGGCCGAGAAGCGCCTCGTCGCCCAGCTCCTCACCCTGATGGACGGGCTGGAGAAGCGCACCAACCTCGTCGTCATCGCCGCCACCAACCGGCCCGAGGCGATCGACGAGGCGCTGCGCCGCCCCGGCCGCTTCGACCGCGAGATCGTGATCGGCGTGCCCGACGAGCGCGGCCGCCGCGAGGTGCTCGGCATCCACACCCGCGGTATGCCGCTCGGCGAACATGTCGACCTCAAGGAGCTGGCGCGTACCACCTACGGCTTCGTCGGCGCCGATCTCGCCGCTTTGTGCCGCGAGGCGGCGATCGAGGCGGTCCGGCGGATCATGCCGCGCCTCAACCTCGAGGACCGCACCATCCCGCCCGAGGTGCTCGAGGAACTGATGGTGACGCGCGAGGACTTCCTCTCGGCGCTGAAGCGCGTCCAGCCGTCGGCCATGCGCGAGGTGATGGTGCAGGCGCCCAATGTCGGCTGGGCCGATGTCGGCGGCCTCGATCAGGCGCGCGAGCGGCTGCGCGAGGGCGTGGAGCTGCCGTTGAAGCATCCCGACGCCTTCCGCCGCATGGGCATCCGCCCGGCCAAGGGCTTCCTGCTCTACGGGCCGCCCGGCACCGGCAAGACGCTGCTCGCCAAGGCGGTCGCGCGGGAGGCGGAGGCGAACTTCATCGCCACCAAATCCTCCGACATGCTGAGCAAATGGTATGGCGAGAGCGAGCAGCAGATCGCCCGCCTGTTCGCCCGCGCGCGGCAGGTGGCGCCGACCGTGATCTTCATCGACGAGCTCGACTCGCTGGTGCCGGCGCGCGGCGGCGGCATGGGCGAGCCGGCGGTGACGGAGCGGGTGGTCAACACCATCCTCGCCGAGATGGACGGGCTGGAGGAGCTGCAATCGGTGGTCGTCATCGGCGCCACCAACCGGCCCAACCTGATCGACCCGGCGCTGCTGCGCCCCGGCCGCTTCGACGAGCTGATCTACGTCCCCGTGCCCGACGAGGGCGGGCGGCGGCGCATCCTCGCCATCCATGTCGGCGACATGCCGCTGGCGGATGACGTCAACCTCGATCTGCTCGCGGCACGGACCGAGCGCTTCACCGGCGCCGATCTGGAGGATCTGGTCCGCCGCGCCGGCATGATCGCGCTGCGCCAGTCGCTCGACGCCACGGCGGTCCGCATGGCGCATTTCGACGAGGCACTGGAGGAGACCCGCGCCTCCGTCACCCCCGAGATGGAGCGCGAATATGAGCAGATCTCGCAGCGGCTGAAGCAGGATGCGCTGGCGTTGCAGCCGATCGGCTTCGTCACGCCCGGCACGATGGAGCGCGGCGAGGTGAAGGCGCGCTGAGCCGCTTCAGGTCGGCCGCGTCCAGCCATAGGCGCGGTCGACCGTGGCGACCACGACGCGATACCAGTCGTACCAGAGGGCACGGCCCCGATCGCGGATGCGCGCATGATCGGGATCGTCGCGCCAGGCGAGCGCGGCCGCCTCGTCGCGCCACCAGCTCACCGTGATGCCGATGCCGTCCGCGTCGCGCGCGGAGTCGATGCCGAGATAGCCGTCCCGCACGCTCGCGGCCCGCTCCATCGCCTCGGCGGCGGCCCCATAGCCCTCCGCATCGGCGGCTGTGCGGCCCGAGAGAAAGATGACGGCGATCGCGCCGGGAGGAGGATTCACCATATTCTCCAGACGGACCGGCCTCCGTTCAGGATGAAACGGCGCCGTTCGTCGCGCCGACTCTTGCCCGACACGCCCTTGAAACGCCATATACGCGCGAACGTCACGAAGGATGCTTGCCTTCGCGGCGCGGGCTTGCCAACGCTGGGACGGGGGGCAAGTCCCCATGGTGGAGACGACATGACCGGTTTTTCCGCGGAGCAGACCGCAGATCGCAAGCGCGCCAGGAAGGCCCTCGGGCCGATGGCGATGTTCTTTCGCGGTTTCCTCAAGCATCCGGTCATGGTCGGTTCGATCATCCCGTCGTCCAAGACGCTCATCAACCGGATGCTGGAGCCGGTGGATTGGGCGAACACAAAGCTGTTCGTCGAATATGGCCCCGGCGTCGGCACCTTCACGCGGCCGATCCTGGAGCGGCTGGCGCCCGACGCGACGCTGGTGGCGATCGATACCAACCCGGATTTCTGCGATTATCTGAAGCGCTCGATCAGCGATTCCCGCCTCCAGATCGTCAACGGCTCGGCCGCCGACGTGGTGGAGATTCTGACCGAGCTGGGCCTCGGCAAGGCGGATTACACCATCTCCGGCCTGCCTTTCTCGACGCTGCCGGCCGGCGTCGGCCCGGCGATCGCCAAGGCGACGGCGGCGGCGCTGAAGCCCGGCGGCTCCTTCCTCGTCTATCAGTTCCGGCCGAGCGTGCGGAACATCATCGCGCCCTTCTTCCAGCGCGTCGACCATGCGTTCGAGCCGATCAACGTGCCGCCGGCGCAGCTCTGGTGGTTCCACACCAACTGACGGTCAGCCGATCTCCGCGCCCGCGCTGCCGAAATTCACGCGGCGGGTGACGGTGTAGTCCACGATCGCGACGAGGAAATAGGCGATCCGCCACTTGAGGCGGGTCAGCCAGCCGACGCGCTCGCGGATAAAGTCGAGGCTGGCCTCGCGCCCGTCCGCCGTCTCGCCGTCGACATAGAGCCGCATCCGCTCGGCGAAGGCCGCGTTCTCGATGCGCAGCATGATCTCGCAGTTGATGTAGAGGCTGCGCATGTCGAAGTTGGACGAGCCGATATAGGTCTTGTCGTCGACGACGAAGAGCTTGGTGTGCAGCTTCATCGGCCGATATTCCCAGATGCGCGCGCCGCGCCTGAGCAGCCGGCGATAGCAATGCCGCGCCGCGCCGATCGTCATCATATTGTCGGATTTCGACGCGGTGACGATGCGCAGCGCCCCCCGCCGCGCCAGCCGGCCGAGGCGGCGCAACGTGCCGGGGTTGGGCGCGAAATAGGCGGCGATCACGTCCAGCCGGCGGCCGCGCACGATGTCGGTCTTGAGCGCGCTGGTCCACGGGCTCAGCCGCTGGCTGGGGCCGCCGAACAGCCAGCGCAGATGCCCCCGCCTCTGGCTCCAGCGCCTGAGCGTCCGGGTGAGGCCGCGAATCTTCGCCTGCGGATCATGCGCCCAGGCCATCATGGCGTCGAAATAGCCGGCCAGATGCGCCGCCGCCGGCCCCTCGACCAGCAGGCCGAGATCGCGCCAGCCATCCTCCTCGGCGGAGGCGAAATAGCCGCTGTCGATGTTGAACCCGCCGATCAGCGCGCGGCGATGATCCGCCAGCGCGATCTTCTGGTGGTTGCGCAGCAGATAGCGCCGCCCGAAGCGGGGAAGGAAGCGGCACACCGTCCCCCCGGCATCGCGCAGCGGCTGGAAGAAGCCCTCCGTCGTCTCCTCGCTGCCGAATCCGTCGACCAGCAGAGACACCGCCACGCCGCGCCCGCACGCCGCCACCAGCGCATCGCGGACGCGGACGCCCACCGCATCGTCGCTGAAGATGTAATAAAGCAGGCGCAGCTCCCGCTCGGCGCCGTCGATCAGCGCCATCAGCGCGTCGAGCCGGTCGTCGCGATCGATCAGCAGGCCGAGACGGTTGCCGTCGACCTCGAATCGGTCGCGCTCCTCTACCTGCGGCATCCATTCGCGCGTCGCCATATGCCTTGATGGCGATAGCGGTGGAGGGAATGCAAGCCCGTGCGGGGGCGGCTCCCTCTTCATTGACAGAATCATGGCAAGGCGTTAGCGCGTCGAGATTATCCGACATTCCTGTTTTGCAAGCACGGAGCCACCATGGCGCGCGTTACGGTCGAGGATTGCGTCGACAAGGTTCAGAACCGCTTTGATCTCGTGCTGCTGGCCGCGCATCGCGCCCGGCAGATCTCGGGCGGCGCGGAGCTTACCATCGATCGCGATCGCGACAAAAATCCGGTCGTCGCGCTCCGCGAGATCGCCGATCAGACGATCACGCCGGCCCAGCTTTCGGATTCGGCGATCTCCGGCCTCCAGCGCGTGCGCGTGGACGAGGACGACGCCGTCGACGAGATGGGCTCGCTGGCCCAGTCGGCCGAGGCGCTCCGCCTGACCGCCGCGGCGCCGGCCCGCAACCAGAATGTCGGGCCGGACTACGAATAAGGCCCGATAACAGGAAAGGCCGCCGCTCCCCGAGAGCCGGCGGCCTTTTCCTTTGGGCGAAGCGCCGAAGGCTCAGCCCGCCGCCGTGCGGCCCGGCCAGGCTTCCTCGCTCTTGCCGGGCGAGGCCTCGTCCTGGTCGATCACGATCCAGCGCAGCTCGTCGAGGCTCAGCTTGCGGCCGTCCGCCGCCTGCACCGATACCTCTGCCACCGGCAGACCGTCGCGGATATCGACCAGCCGCGTGTTGCAGGGCGGCCCGTCGCCCCAGCGCTCGCCCCACTGGCGCAGCGCCACCAGCGCCGGCATCAGCGCCATGCCCTTCTCGGTGAGGCGATATTCCACCTTGCGGCGATCGTCCGCGCAGGGGAGGCGCTCCATCAACCCATGCGCGACGAGGCGCGCCAGACGGTTGGCGAGGATGTTGCGGGCGATGCCGAGCGTCGCCTGGAACTGCTCGAAATGGCTGAGGCCGTTGAACGATCCGCGCAGAATCAGGAACGACCAGCGCTCCCCCACGGCCTCCAGGGCCGCGGTGAGGCTGCAACCGGTGACGATCCGGCGAATGGTGTCGCTCTCCTCCACGGAGCCCTAGATAGGATGTGCGTGCCGAAAACCCAAATCGCGACGCACGGAAAGCACAGAAAGCCAAAAAGCGCGCCTCAAAGGCCACATCCGTGGTTGCGCTTGGACGGCGAAAAGCCACATCATAGCGCGTGCTCAGACAGTATGAACTTGTGGAACGGGTCCGTCGCTACGACCCGGAGGCCGACGAGGCGCTGATTAACCGCGCCTATGTGTTTTCGATGCAGGCGCACGGCTCGCAGAAGCGGGCGTCGGGCGATCCCTATTTCAGCCACCCGATCGAGGTGGCCGGCATCCTCACCGATCTCCGCCTCGACGACGAGACGATCGTCACCGCGATCCTGCACGACACGATCGAGGATACCGTCGCCACCTATGAGGAGATCGAGCGGCTGTTCGGGCCGAACGTCGCGCGGATGGTGGACGGCGTCACCAAGCTCTCCAAGATCGAGGCGCAATCCGAGAGCGAGCGCGCCGCCGAGAATCTGCGCAAGTTCCTGCTGGCGATGTCCGACGACATCCGCGTGCTGCTGGTGAAGCTGGCCGACCGGCTGCACAACATGCGCACGCTCCATCACATCCCCAACGAGGCGAAGCGCCGCCGCATCGCCAAGGAGACGATGGATATCTACGCGCCGCTCGCCGAGCGCGTGGGCATGTACGAGTTCATGAAGGAGATGCAGACGCTCGCCTTCCAGATCCTCGAACCCGAAGCCTATGAATCGATCACCAAGCGCCTCGCCCAGCTTCAGGAGGGCGGCGGGGACCGGATCGCGCGCATCGCCTCCGGCCTCACGCTGCTGCTCGGCCGCCACGGCATCCAGGCCGAGGTGACGGGCCGCGAGAAGCATCCCTACTCGATCTGGCGCAAGATGACCGAGCGCCACATCAGCTTCGAGCAGCTTTCCGACGTCATGGCCTTCCGCTGCGTGGTGGCGGATACCGAGCAATGCTACCGCACGCTCGGCCTGATCCACGAACGCTGGCCGATGGTGCCGGGGCGCTTCAAGGATTATGTCTCGACGCCCAAGCGCAACGGCTATCGATCGCTCCACACCTCGGTGATCCACAACGAGAAGGTGCGGATCGAGATCCAGATCCGATCCGAGGCGATGCACGCGCAGGCCGAATATGGCTATGCCGCGCACTGGGCCTACAAGCAGGGCACCGCGGCCGACATCGGCGGCACCAAGGTGAGCTGGATTCGCGACCTCGTCGAGATCCTCGACCATGCCGAGAGCCCGGAAGAGCTGCTCGAGCATACCCGCATGGCGATGTATCAGGATCGCATCTTCGCCTTCACGCCCAATGGCGAGCTGATCCAGCTTCCCAAGGGCTCGACCCCGATCGACTTCGCCTATGCGGTCCACACCGATCTCGGCAACCAGGCGGTGGGCGCCAAGGTCAACGGCCGGCTGGTGCCGCTGCGCACCGCGATCCAGAATGGCGATCAGGTGCAGATCCTGAAGTCCGCCGCGCAGCAGCCGCAGCCCGAATGGCTGAACTTCGTGGTGACGGGCAAGGCGCGGGCGTCGCTGCGCCGCTTCGTCCGCCACAAGGAGCGCGAGGAGATGATCGCGCTCGGCCGGAAATTCTACGACGAGATCGTCTCGCGGCTTCCCGCCCCGCTGGGGCCGGACGCGCTGGGGCAGGCGCTCAAGCGGCTCCATCTCGGCGACGAGGGCGCGCTCATGGAAGCGATCGCGCGCCGCACCATCGACGATGCCGCCGTGACCGAGGCGCTGATGCCGGGCGCCGCCGGGATCGCGCGCCCCGCCACCCGCCCGCTGCCGCAGCGCGATGCCGTGTCGATCCGCGGCCTCACCCCCGGCGTCGCCTTCCGGCTGGCGGACTGCTGCCATCCCGTGCCGGGGGACCGCATCGTCGGCCTGCGGCGCCCCGATGCGCCGGTCGAGGTCCACACCATCGACTGCGCCTCGCTGGCGAGCGGATCGGCGGATGCGGACTGGGTGGACCTTGCATGGGGCGACAAGTCGGACGGCGGCACCGCGCGGCTGTCGATCATCCTGCGCAACGAGCCCGGCGCGCTGGGCGCTATGGCGAGCATCCTCGGCGCGCACGCGGCCAACATCCTCAACCTCACGCTCGTCCACCGCGACGGCAGCTTCCACACCTTCCTGGTGGACCTGGAGGTGCATGACCTCGCGCACCTGATGCGCATCCTCGCGGCGCTGCGCGCGGCGGATGCGATCTCGCAGGCCGAGCGCGTGCGGCTCGGCGACGAGGAGCGCTGGGAGGCGGCCTGAACGCCGCCCCGTCGATCAATCCTCGGGGATGGCGCGCGCGTCGGTGACGGCGTCGAGCGGGATCGCGCCATAGACGTGCGGGAAGAGCTGCCCGCCCCGCGACGGCTCCCACTTCACGCTGTCGCCCAGCGCGTCGAGATCGACCTCGGCCAGCACCAGATCGGAGAGGCCGGCGAAATGCTTGGCCGCCGTCTCCGCCACCTGATCGGCGGAGGAGAGGTGGATATAGCCATCCTCGATGTCGATCGGCGCGCCGGTGAACACGCCACGATCCTGCCAGCCTGCCCACTGGCCCGCCGTCAGAATCTTGTAAGCCTTACTCATGCGCGTGTCCTGTCCGGGATTGGTCCTGTTCAACGCCCCATGCCGCACGGGCGGACGTTCGTCGAGCGTCCGGGCGCTGTCCGTCCCGCAGATTAGCCCAATTTCACAGCGCCAGCAAAAAGGGCCACCGGAGACGGTCTCCGATGGCCCCGATGGCGTCTCTGGAAGGAAGTCCGCTCAGACGATCTCGTCCATCGCCGCCAGCATCGCCGAGCCGCCCTTCTCCGCCTCGTCCGCGCCGTGGCGCATGAAGGCGAAGAGTTCGCGGCCGGTGCCGAGCGGGGGCGGAGGCGGAAGCGCGGGATCGCGGCCCTCCCACTCGTCCTGATCGACCAGCACTTCGAGCGACCCCTCCTCGGCCGACAGGCGGATCATGTCGCCGTCGCGGACGCGCGCGAGCGGCCCGCCGCCCAGCGCTTCCGGGGAGACATGGATCGCCGCCGGCACCTTGCCCGACGCGCCCGACATGCGCCCGTCGGTGACGAGCGCGACACGGAAGCCCTTGTCCTGCAACACGCCGAGCGGCGGAGTCAGCTTGTGGAGTTCCGGCATTCCCGTGGCGCGCGGCCCCTGGAAGCGGACCACCACCACCACGTCACGCTCCAGCTCGCCCGCCTTGAACGCGGCCAGCACCTCGTTCTGATCCGAGAAGACGCGCGCGGGCGCCTCGATCGTCCAGCGCGTGGGATCGACGGCGCTGTTCTTGAAGATGGCGCGGCCGATATTGCCCTTCACCAGCCGCATCCCGCCATCCGGCTGGAACGGGTGACTGGCCGGGCGGAGCATATTCTCGTCGAGCGGCTTTTCCGGCGCCGGCTCCCACACGAGCACATCGTCCTTGAAGCGCGGCGCGGTGGTATAGGCGGAGAAACCCTCCTTCGCGACCGTCAGGATGTCTCCGTGGAGCAGGCCATGCTCCAGCAGCGACGAGATGACGTAGGCAAGGCCGCCCGCCGCCTCGAAATGGTTCACGTCGCCCGCGCCGTTGGGATAGACGCGCGCCACCAGCGGGATCACGGAGGAGAGGCGATCGAAATCCTCCCAGTCGATGATGATGCCCGCCGCCCGCGCGATGGCGGGGAGGTGGATGGCATGGTTGGTCGAGCCGCCGGTCGCCAGCAGGCCGATGGCCGCGTTGACGATCGCCTTCTCGTCGACGACCTTGCCGAGCGGACGATAATCCTCGCCGCCCCAGCCAATCTCGGCGAGGCGGTGGACGGCCGCGCGGGTCAGCTCCTGACGCAGCTTCGTGCCCGGATTGACGAAGGCCGAGTTCGGGACATGCAGCCCCATCATCTCCATCATCATCTGGTTGGAGTTGGCGGTGCCGTAGAAGGTGCAGGTGCCCGCGCCATGATAGGAGGCGGCCTCCGCCTCCAGCAGCTCCTCACGGCCGCACTTACCCTCGGCGTAGAGCTGGCGGACGCGCACCTTCTCCTTGTTGGCGAGGCCCGAGGGCATCGGGCCGGCCGGGATCAGGATCGCAGGCAGATGGCCGAAGCGCAGCGCGCCGATCAGCAGGCCCGGCACGATCTTGTCGCAGATGCCGAGCATCGCGGTGCCCTCGAACATGCCGTGCGACAGGCCGACCGCCGCCGACAGCGCGATCACGTCGCGGCTGAACAGCGACAGGTCCATGCCCGCCAGCCCCTGCGTCACGCCGTCGCACATCGCCGGCACGCCGCCCGCGACCTGCGCCGTCGCGCCCACCTCGCGCGCCCAGAGCTTCATCTGCTCGGGGTAGCGATAATAAGGCTGATGCGCCGACAGCATGTCGTTGTAGGCGGTGACGATGCCGATGTTCATGGCACCGCCCGCGCGGATGCTCGCCTTGTCCTCGCCCGCCGCCGCGAAGCCGTGGGCAAGGTTGCCGCAGCCCATGCGCGAGCGGTCGACACCCTGCTCGCGCTGGGCCTCGATCAGATCGAGATAGCGCTTCCGCGTCGGGGCCGAACGCTCGATGATGCGGGCGGTGACGGCCGCGACGGCGGGGTGGAGGCTCATGCCTGGCTCCAGTGGATGTCGATCGCCTGCTCGGCATCGGCCAGCACGCGGCCGATCGGATAGGCCGACTTCGCGCCCTGCTCGATCGCTTCCTCCAGCACCGCGCGCTTCTTGTCGCCCGCGATGGTGAGCAGGATCGTGCGCGCCGACAGGATCGCCGAACGGGTGAGCGTCACGCGCGCCACCGGCGCCTCCGGCGGCAGCGGATCGGGCATCGTGCCGATCGCGCGGCGCGGGCTCGACAGCGCCTCGTCATAATCGGGGCCGGGGAAGATCGAAGCGGTGTGCCCGTCCGTCCCCATGCCCAGCCACACCAGATCCGGCGGCCACTTGAGATCCTTGAGGCGCGCTTCCGCCGCGTCGCCGGCCTGGCGATAGCCGAGGTTCGCGCTCACCGTCGGCACCACGCGCGCGCCGAGCGGCATGAAATGCTTCGCCAGCAGCGCGACGTTGGAGAGCGGGTCGTCCACCGGCACGAGGCGGTCGTCGCCCGGCACGATGGTGACGCGCTTCCAGTTGATCTTCGCATCCTTCAGCCGATCGAAGATCGGGATCGGCGACTTGCCGCCCGGCAGCGCCAGCAGGCAGTCGTTGCGGGCGTCGAGCGCGCTTTCGATGATGAAGCCGACATCGCCCGCGACGGCATCGGCCATCTCGTCGGACGTGTCATATTCCCACCACTCGGCTTCAATCATGCCAATGCACTCCATCTCTCTCCGTCAGCGCGATCGCCGCCGAAGGCCCCCACGTCCCCGCACCATAAGGGCGCGGTGTGACATTGGCGGCATCCCAGCCGTCGCGGATCGCGTCGATCCATTCCCATTGCGCCTCCACCTCGTCGCGACGGACGAACAGGGTGGGATCGCCTTCGATCAGGTCCAGCAGCAGCCGCTCATAGGCGATGCGGCGGCGGAAGCCGGCGAATGCCGTGGTGAGCGACAGATCGAGCGGCACTTCCCTCAAACGAATGCCGTCGCGATCGAGGCCCGGTTCCTTCGCCATCACCATCAGGCGGATGCTTTCCTCCGGCTGGAGGCGGATCAGCAGCTTGTTCGATTGCAGCACCGCGCCGCGACCGGCGAAGATCGAGTGCGGCACCTCGCGGAACTGGATCACGATCTCCGAATGGCGGTTGGGCAGGCGCTTGCCGGTGCGCAGGTAGAAAGGCACGCCGTGCCAGCGCCAATTGTCGACATGCGCCTTCACCGCGACGAAGGTTTCGGTGTTGGAGGGCTTGCCCAGCTCGTCGATATAGCCCGGCACCGATTTCCCGCCGACGGCGCCCTCGGTGTACTGGCCGGTGACGGTGTGCGTCGCCACCGTCGCGCGGTCGATGCGGCGGAGCGAGCGGAGCACCTTCACCTTCTCGTCGCGGACCGAACGCGGGCCGAAGCGGGCGGGCGGCTCCATCGCCACCAGCGCAAGCAACTGGAGCATGTGGTTCTGCACCATGTCGCGGAGAGCGCCGACGCCGTCATAATAGGAAACGCGGCCTTCGAGCCCGACCGTCTCGCCAACGGTGATCTGGACATGCTCGATATTCTCGGCGTTCCACAGCGGCTCGAACATGCGGTTGCCGAAGCGCAGAGCCAGCAGGTTCTGGACGGTTTCCTTGCCGAGATAATGGTCGATGCGGAAGGTCTGCGCCTCGGTATAGGCATCCGCCACCGCGTCGTTGATGACCGCCGAGGAGGCGAGATCGTGGCCGAGCGGCTTCTCCAGCCCGACGCGCACGTTCGGGCCGTCGAGCCCCGCCAGCTTCAGGCCCGCGATGGTCGATCCGAACAGCGACGGCGCGGTGGAGAGATAGATCGCGGTGTGCTGGTTGCGATCGGTGCCCATCACATCCCTGAGCGCCGTGAAGCTCTCGGGCTTCGACGCGTCGAGCGGCACATAATGCAGGCGATCGAGGAAGGAGGGGATCGCCTCGGGCTTGCGCGCCTCGGCCGCGAGGAACTTCTCCAGCGCCTCGGCCGCCACCTTGCGGAAGCCCTCGTCGTCGAGGTCCGATCGCGCCGTGCCGATGATCTTGACGTCCGCCGCGATCAGCCCCTCGGCATGGAGCGAGAAGAGCGAGGGCAGCAGCATCCGCTGCGACAGGTCGCCGGTCGCGCCGAACAGCAGCAGCCGGCTGGCGGGCAGGGTGGCGGTGGAGGGCGTCCGTGCGAAACTATCGGTCATGCAGGCATCTCTCGATGGCGGGCTCTGGCGAGCCTCCGGGCTTCTTTGGCTCAACGGGGCCGGAAAGGCTAGATGGCAGCGTTGTCTTTTCCGGTCTCCGTCACTCTCCTAGCGGCGTTCCGACGCCGTTTTCCCACGGATGGCGGCAAACTCCGATCCGGTGTTCCACACAGGCCATTCGCGCGAGTCCGCGAGGCGGCGGCCGATGGTGTAGAACAGGGTGACATCCTGCGCCGCGCCGCGCAGATCCCAGTCCGCGCTCCAGGTGTCGCAGGTCTGGTGATAGCAGTGCGCGGTGTAATCGCTCACCCACTTGTCCCCAGCCTCCCGGCCACCCTTCACGAGATCGGCGCCACCGCCGGCCCCCATCAACAGCAGCGTCGGCACGCCGCGCTTGGCGAGCGAGAAATGGTCGGCGCGATAGAAGAGTCCGCGCTCGGGCCTGGCGTCGGGCGTGACGGTGCGGCCCTGCTTCGCGGCGGCTTCGGCGAGATCCTTCTCGAGGCTGTCCTGCCCGGCGCCGATCAGCACCACGTCGCGCGCGGGGCCGGCGGTCTGGAGGATGTCGATGGTCAGCGCGCCGACCGTCTTCGCGAGCGGATAGACCGGGTTCTGCGCATAATATTCGGAGCCGAGCAGGCCGCGCTCCTCGGCGGTCCACAGGCCGAAGACGATGGTGCGATCAGGCTGCGGCCCCGCCTTGAACGCCTTCGCGAGCGCCAGCACGCCGGCGACGCCGAGGCCGTCGTCATTGGCGCCGGGGCGGATCGTCCGTCCCTGCGCGTCGGGCGCGCCGACGCCATAGGCATCCCAGTGCGCGCCATAGAGGATCGACTCGTCGGGGTGGGCCTTGCCGGGAATCTTGGCCAGCACATTGTGGCTCTCGATCCGGGTCGACTGGACCGGCATGTCGATCGAGAAACGCGCCCCGTCGAGCGGCACCGGGCGGAAGTCCGCCGAACGGGCCTTCACCTTGAGCTGCGCGAGGTCGAGCCCGGCCTTGGCGAAAAGCTTTGTCGCGAAGCCGTGGCTGATCCACGCCTGCAACGCCACCGGCGTCGGCGCGCCGGCCGCGGGCGGCAGCGCATAGGTGCCGCCCACCGTGTTGCCCGCGACGTTCCAGCCATAGCCGGCCGGGCCGTCCTCGTGGATCAGCAGCGCGCCGATCGCGCCCTGGCGTGCCGCTTCCTCATATTTGTAGGTCCAGCGGCCATAATAGGTCATCGCCTTGCCGCCGAACTTGCCGGCCACCGGCTCGCCGGGCTGCGCTTCGAAATCGGGGTCGTTGACGAGGAAGACCGCGACCTTGCCGTGCAGATCGACGCCCTTGAAGTCGTCCCAGCCGCGTTCCGGGGCGGAGACGCCATAGCCGACGAACACCATCGGCGCATTCTCGATGGCGACGCGATCGGTCGCGCGGGTCGTGGCGGGCGCGATGTCGCTGCCCGTCGCGATGGGCAGCGATGCGCCGCCCACCTCGACCTTCAGCGTGGAGGGCGTGCCGGCGATGTTGTGGATCATCGGCACCGCCTGCGTCCACTGGCCGCCCGGACCGCCCGGCTGGAGCCCCAGCGCGCGGAAGCGGCCGACCAGATAGTCGATCGTCTTCTTTTCCCCCTCGGTGCCGGGCGCGCGGCCCTGATAGGCATCCGACGAGATGGTCTTCACCGTGGCCGACAGCTCGGCCGGGGTGATGGTGGGAGCAGGCGCCGCCGCCCAGAGCAGCGGCGTTGCGAGCAGCAGGGCGGCGGGCATCTTCATCTTACAGCGCTCCGTAGGCGGCCATGATGTCATGGCGCAGCGCGGCGCCACTGTCGGGGCGCGCATAGAACATGTGCCCGCCCGGATACATATGCAGCTTCACCCGGTTCGGCACGCCGTAGGTCGGCATCTGCGCGACGATCAGGCGCGAGCCGTAATAAGGGCAGGAAAGATCGTCCCAGCCATGGACGATCGTCACCGCCATCTTGGGATCGATCGCGATCGCCTTGCGCAGATCGGTGACGGGGTTGTCGCTGTTGTCGCGATCCCACTTGTTGTTCACGTCGAAGGAGAGCGCGTTGTAGCGCGCATCCACCTTCCAGCCGACCTGATTGGTCACGAAGTCGACCATCGCCGAGGTGGTCGGCGCGATCAGGGTGGTGAGCAGCGGATCGCTATACTTCGCGTCGGCGCTCGCCGGGAAAGGATCGTAGGCGGTGAAGTTCGAGTCGTAGACCGAGCCGATCTTGCCCTCGCCGCGACGGATCTCGCGCAGATAGGTGGCGATGTCGACGCGGCCGTTCATGCGGCGCACCAGCGTCGGATCGAGGCCAGTCAGCTCCGCCACCTTGGCCGAGAGGCGATCGGTCGCCGCCTTGTCCTCGGGGCCGGCGAGGAAATCCTGCACGAACTGGGTGCGGTCATAAAGCTCGACCGGACCCATCGTCTCGTCGTTGAGCGGCTTGCCCTGGCGTTCGAAATTGCCCGCCGCCATCGCCGGCAGGTTAATCATCCACGGCAGCGGCGAGAGCGCGTCGTCCTCGCCGATCGCGGGCGGATCGAGATAGGGCGACACCATCGTCATGCCGGAGATGCCGACGCCGAGCTGGGTCTGGAGATAATAAGCCAGGCGCGGCACGCGATAGCCGCCATAGCTTTCGCCGACGAGATATTTGCGGCTCGTCATGCGGTCGTTGGTGAGCAGCCAGTCATACACGACGCGGCTCAGATAATGGATGTCGGCCTCGGCGTTGTAGAAGGCCTTCTTGGTCTGCTCGTCGTCGACACGGGTGCGCGAGAAGCCGGTGCCGATCGGATCGATGAAGACGAGGTCGGTGAAGTCGAGCCAGCTCGCCGGATTGTCGCGCAGGATGGCGGGGTCGGAAGGCGCGTCGCCCTGCGCGCCGAACTGCACGCGCTTCGGCCCGATCGCGCCGAGGTTGAGATAGACGGACGCCGCGCCGGGGCCGCCGTTGAACGCGAAGGTGACGGGGCGCGAGGCGCCGCGGCCGGGCACGGTGTAGGCGGTATAGACCACCTCGCCGATCGTCTTGCCCTTCTCGTCCTTGACCGGGATCGAGCCGACCGTGGCGGTGTAATCGAGGCGCTTGCCGCCGATCACCGCCGACTGCTTGATCGATTTCGCCGCCGGGAAAGGCGTGAGATCGGAATCAGGCTTCGCCGCGTCCTTGGAGGCCTCCTTCGCGTCGGCCTTGGGCGCCTTGTCGGCGGCGAGAGCAGGCGCACCCAGCGCCACGAGGAGGGAAACGCACGAGGCGAGCGAGATGATTCGCATGGGAAGGAGGCCCCTTGAAGACAGCACCGGAAGTGCCGGGAAGGGCAGGCGTTAAATCATGCGATGGAAAGGGCCGCAAGGGCGGCAAGACGATATCGGGAACCCCGCGAGGGGATTTTTCTCTCAACCGAAATGTCTTGGAAAACTGGAGCGGGCGAAGGGATTCGAACCCTCGACCCCAACCTTGGCAAGGTTGTGCTCTACCCCTGAGCTACGCCCGCTCTGGCGTTACCGTTCGGGGCGTGCCCCGCCGGTGGAGGGGGCCACTAGCACCGGCCTTTGGGGTCGGCAACCCCATTCGGACAACTTTTTTGCCCGAAGCCGTTCGAAACCCGTCCGGGGCTTGGCAGCCCGCCCTGCGCGACCACATAAGACGCCGGACACAAGATGGAGTGATCGAGCGTGGCGACGTTGGGACTGAGTGCGGCGGAACGCGAAGCGGTGGAGGCGTTCCGTCGCAACGTGGTCGAGCCGTCGATGACTGAGCTCGTCATCGTCGACTTCTGGGCGGAATGGTGCGGCCCCTGCAAGCAGCTCGGCCCGGTGATCGAGAAGGTCGCCAAGGACTATGCGCCACGCGGCGTGAAGCTGGTGAAGATCGACGTCGACAAGGACAAGTTCATCGCGGCCCAGTTCCGCGTCCAGTCGATCCCGACCGTCTACGCGCTCTTCCAGGGCCAGCCGGTCGCCGATCTCACCAACGCGCGCACCGAATCGCAGCTTTCGCGGATGCTCGACCAGCTTCTCGCCCAGCTTCCGGTCCAGCCGGGCGATGCCGATCCGATGGCGGCCGACATCGAGCAGTTCGTGGCGATGGGGCAGGCGGTGCTCGCCGACGGCGATGTCGAGCGGGCGCTCTCGATCTTCCAGCAGGTGGCGGAGATCGCGCCCGACCATCTGCCCGCCATCGCGGGCCATGCGCAGGCGCTGCTCCAGCTCGGCCGCGTGGACGAGGCGGAGGCCCTCCTCGCCGCCGTGCCCGCCGACAAGGCGAAGGACGCGACGCTCGCGCAGGTCCGCGCGGGCCTCGCACTGGCGAAGGACGCCACGCCGGTCGCCGATCTTGCCGGCCTCGCGCGTCAGGTCGAGGCTACGCCCGACGATCTGGAGAAGCGTTACGAGCTTGCCGGCGGCCTGATGGCGATCGGCGACCGCGACGGCGCGGTGGACCAGCTTCTCGCCAGCATCGCGCAGGATCGCGCCTGGAACGGCGGCGCGGCGCGGGATCGTCTGCTCAAGCTGTTCGCCGCCGTCGGGCTCGAAGATCCGTGGGTGGCGGCGCAGCGCCGTCGCCTGTCCGCCGTGCTGTTCACCTGAGATCGCAGGGGTGGCGCGCCTCTCCATCTTTCCGCTGGCGGGTGCCCTGCTCTTTCCGCGTGCCCATCTGCCGCTGCATATCTTCGAGCCGCGCTATCGGGCGCTCGTCACCGACGCGATGGCGCGGGATCGGCGGATCGGCATGATCCAGCCGCGCGACGGCCAATCCCATCGGCCGACCCTGTTCGACGTGGGCTGCGTCGGCCGCATCAGCGATATCGAGGCGCTCGACGACGGGCGCTTCAATATCGTGCTGGAGGGAGTGAGCCGCTTCCGCCTCGTGAAGGAGCTGGAGGTGTCGACGCCGTTCCGGCAAGTCGAGGCCGACTGCACGAGCTTCGCCAACGACGCGGCGGTCCCCGATCCGCTGGCGCTGGTGATCCGCGCCGATCTCGAGCGCGAGGCCAAGCGCTACGCCGAAGCCAAGGGCTATGCGATCGATTGGGACGCGGTGGGTCGCCTCGACGACGAATCGCTGGTCAACGGCGTGGCGCAGGTCGCACCGTTCGACGTCGCCTCCAAGCAGGCGCTGCTCGAAGCCCCCGACATGGCGGCGCGCGCCGATCTCACCATCCAGTTTCTCCGCTTCTTCCGCCTCGGCGAGGAAGACGACGGCCACGGAGCCACTCTGCAATGATCGACCCCGAACTGCTCGCCGTGCTTGTCTGCCCGCTCACCCGCACGCCGCTGCGCCTCGATGCGGAGCGGCAGGAGCTGGTGTCCGAAGAGGCCGGCCTCGCCTACCCGATCCGCGACGGCGTGCCGGTGATGCTGGTCGAGGAAGCGCGGCGGCTCTAAATCTGCTGGCCGCTGAGCAGGCGGGGGAGGGCGCCGCTCTCGCCGCGCGCCTCGGCCATGAAGAAGTCCTTGAGCGGCGGGATATGGTTCACCATGCCGATGCCGAAGCGGCGGACGCGGCTGGCGGTGCGGCCGGGGACGCCGAACAGGCGGGTCAGGCCGTCGGTCGCCGCCGCCACCATGAAGGTGTCGAGCCCGCGCCAGCGCTCGTAGCGCTGGAGGAGCTGATGATCGCCCGGATCGAGCCCGAGCCGTGCGCCCTCGATCAGCACTTCCGCCAAAGCCGCCACGTCACGGAAGCCGAGATTGAGCCCCTGTCCCGCGATCGGGTGGATGCCATGCCCCGCATCCCCCGCCAGCGCGAGCCGCTCGCCGGTGATCCGCGCGGCATGGTGGAAGCCGAGCGGATAGCTCGACAGCGGCGCCGCCAGCTTCAGCGCGCCCAGCATCCCGCCGATGCGCTTGCCGGCCTCGGCAAGGAAGGCGCGCTCGGAGAGCGACAGCATCGCCGGCGCATCCTTCTCCGATACCGTCCACACCAGCGCCGAACGATGCCCGCCCTTCATCGGCAGCAGCGCGAACGGCCCGGCGGTGTAGAACAGCTCGTGCGCGACATTGCCGTGATCGGCCTCATGGTCGAGCATCCCGACGATCGCGACATGATGATATTCCCAGCGCGCGACGGCGATCCCGGCCTCGTCGCGGGTCGGTGAACGGCGCCCCTCGGCCCCGATCAGCAGGCTGCCGGCGAGGCGGCGACCGTCCGCCAGCGTCACGCGGACGCCCGAGGCATCGCGCTCCACCTGCGCCGCGCGGGCGGGCATCAGCAGGGTCACGCCGTCCGCAGCCGCCGCGGCCTCGCGCAGGCCGATGCGGAGATAGCGATTCTCCACCATCATGCCGAGCGGGCCATCGGCTTCGAGATCGGGCGTGAAGGCGAGGAGGCCATGCGCGCCCTGCTCGCCGACCTGGATCTGCTCGATCGGGCTCGCCTCCGCCGCGAAATGATCGAGCACGCCGATCGCCTTCATCATCCGCCAGGACGAGCTGGAGACCGCCGAGGCGCGCCCGTCCGCCCGCGTGTCGCGGATCGCGTCGGGCTGGGCCGGATCGACGACGATGCTGCTCACCCCGCCCCGCGCCAGCGCCACCGCCAGCGCCGAGCCGACCAGCCCCGCGCCGAGAATGATGACGTCGCTGCGCATGATATCCGACATGATGAACCCTTTCTCGTGGGCCGCTCTAGCGATCCGGCGCGCGCACCGCCACCGTCGGCGCGCATCCAACGGCCCGCCGCGCTCGGCTTGACCTCTGCCCCCTCCCCCTGACATGGTGCCCGAACCGGAACATTTGGGGCACGGACAGCCTCCGGGGAGCAAGACGGACATGGCGAGCAACGTGGCGGCGCGGGGGGCGCCCTGGCGCGACAGGCTGGCGCGGGGCCTCGCGCGGAGCGGAGGGGTGGCCGCCGGCGTCGCGCTGATCGCCGTCGCCATACTGATCGTGCTCGCGCTCGTCAGCTACCGGCGCAGCGACCCCGCGATCAACACCGATGCGGGCGGCCCGGCGATGAACTGGCTGGGCCAGCCGGGCGCCTGGGCGGCCGACCTCATCCTCTCCGCCTTCGGGCCGCTCGGCGGCGCGTGGGTGCCGATCATCCTGCTCGCCGGCGTGCGGCTGGTGCGGGGGCGCGATTCCGGCCGCTGGGGACGCGCGGCGCTGTTCACCATCCTCGGCCTGTTCCTGGCCGGCACCGCCGCATCGCTGTTCCGCGAGGGCGCCAGCCTCGCGCTGCCGGCGGGATGGGGCGGCATCGCCGGGCTGGTCGGCGCCAAGCTCGTCGATGCGGGCCTCGGCCTGATCCCGGCACCAGGCCTCCTCACGCCGCTGCGCTATAGCATGATGGGCATCGGCGTGATCGCGGGCCTGTGGCTGTGGTTCGTCGCGATCGGTCTCGAAGCCGACGAGCGCGCCTGGTTCATCAAGGCGGGTCGTGCCGGTGCCCGTCCGGCCGCGCGCGTCGCCCGTTCGCGCGGGAAGGGGCGGCAGGACGACGCCTTCTACGACGAGGATGAGGACGAGGAGGCGGATTACGACGCCTATGATACGCCGCCGGTGATCTCCGAGCCGCAGCGCGCGCCGGCCCGCCCGATCATCGCGGATCGGCAGGCGGCCGCCGCCCGCCGCATCGAGAATGGCCGTCAGGCCTCGCTCGACCTGCGCGACGATTATGTGCTGCCTTCGCTCGATCTGCTCGCGCCGGTCCCGCAGAACAGCGGCCAGACCGTCGACAAGGCCTCACTGGAGCGCAACGCCCAGTTGCTCGCGACCGTGCTGGAGGATTTCCACGTCAAGGGCCGGATCATCCAGGTCCGCCCCGGCCCGGTCGTCACCATGTACGAGCTGGAGCCCGCGCCCGGCATCAAGGCGTCGCGCGTGATCGCGCTGGCCGACGATATCGCGCGCAACATGTCGGCGCTCTCGGCCCGCGTCGCCACCATCCCCGGCCGCACCGTGATCGGCATCGAGCTTCCCAACGCCAAGCGGGAATCGGTGATGCTGTCCGAGCTGATCTCATCGCAGGCGTTCGAAGACGGCGCCGCCCAGCTCCCGATCGTGCTGGGCAAGAACATCTTCGGCGATCCGGTGGTCGCCGATCTCGCGCCGATGCCGCACCTGCTCGTCGCCGGCACCACCGGCTCGGGCAAGTCGGTCGGCCTCAACGCCATGATCGCCTCGCTGCTGTATCGGCTGAATCCGAAGCAGTGCCGGATGATTATGATCGATCCCAAGATGCTCGAACTCAGCATCTATGACGATATCCCCCATCTCCTCTCGCCCGTGGTCACCGAGCCCGCCAAGGCGGTGCGCGCGCTCAAATGGGCGGTGGAGACGATGGAGGAACGCTATCGCATGATGGCGTCCGTGGGCGTGCGCAGCCTCGCCTCGTTCAACGAGAAGGTGAAGGTCGCCAAGTCCAAGAATCAGCGCCTCGGCCGCCGCGTCCAGACCGGCTACGACGCCGATTCCGGCCATCCGGTCTATGAGGAGGAGGAACTCGACTTCGAGACCCTGCCGCAGATCGTCGTCATCGTCGACGAGCTGGCCGACCTGATGATGACCGCCGGCAAAGAAGTGGAGTTCCTCATCCAGCGCCTCGCCCAGAAGGCACGCGCGGCGGGCATCCACCTCATCATGGCGACGCAGCGCCCCTCGGTCGACGTCATCACCGGCGTCATCAAGGCCAATCTGCCGACGCGCATCAGCTTCTCGGTCACCTCCAAGATCGACAGCCGCACCATCCTGGGCGAGCAGGGCGCCGAGCAGCTCCTGGGCAAGGGCGACATGCTCTACATGCCCGGCGGCAAGCAGATCGCCCGCGTCCACGGTCCCTTCGTCAGCGACGAGGAGGTGCGCGCCATCGCCGACCATTGGCGCGGGCAGGGGACGCCGGACTATATCCAGGCCGTCACCGAGGAGCCCGAGGATGGCGGCTTCGCCCTCGACGGCGCGCCGGCCGACGACGATTCCCCCGACGCCGCGCTCTATCGCAAGGCCGTGCAGGTGGTGGCCGAATCGCAGAAGGCCTCGACCAGCTATGTCCAGCGCCAGCTCCGCATCGGCTACAACTCGGCCGCGCGCCTGATCGAGCGGATGGAGAAGGAGGGCAAGGTCGGCGCACCCGATCATGTCGGCCGCCGCGAGGTGCTGATCGATCGCGACGGCCAGCCGGCCTGAGCGACCGCACGCACGGATCGTTTCACTCCCGCGCAAGTTCAGTGCGCGTTCAAACCCGCCGCGCTAGTCGCGCCATCATGACCCGGAGCCTTCCCATGCGTGTCCTGCCTCTGCTGGCCGCCTTCGCCCTGACCGCGCCCGCCATCGTTCAGGCCGCGGCCCCTTCGCCCGCCGCCGCGGCGCTTTCGCCCGAACTCGCGATGGTGCAGGCGCATCTTCGCGCCGTGACCACCATGACGGCCGACTTCACCCAAACCGACCGCAACGGCGCCACGCTCACCGGCACGCTCCAGATCAAGAAGCCCGGCCGCGTCCGCTTCCAGTATCAGAAGGGCGTGCCCCTGCTCGTCGTCGGCGACGGCAAGGCGCTCATCATGATCGACTATCAGGTGAAGCAGGTGTCGCGCTGGCCGATCGGCAACACGCCGCTCGCGCTGCTGCTCGATCCCAACAAAAATATCGCGCGCTACGCCCGGATCGTGCCCTCGGGCGATCCCGAGACGCTGCTCGTCACCGGGCAGGATGCCAAGCATCGCGAATATGGCAGCATCACCGTCGCCTTCCGCCGCTCGGCGGGCGCGCCCGGCGGGCTCCAGCTCGATGGCTGGACGGTTCTCGACGCCCAGAACAACCGCACGACGGTCCGGCTCTCCAACCAGCGCTTCAACGGCCCGGTGGACGACTCGGCCTTCCGCTGGAACGATCCTCGTCCTGTCGGCCCACGCCACTGAGGATGAATGGTGCGTCGACAACGATGCACCGAAACGGGACAGGTTTGCGGCCAGCCCCCCGTTCATCGAAGCGACAGCTAAAAAGGCCTAGATCGTCAGGCGCGGTCATGAGGCCTTTCCGGGATTCCCCCTGTTGCCCGGACGGATACGCCTCCTGTCCCGCCTGCGTGACGAACGCCAGGTCGGCCCCCGTTCCATGCCCCCGGAACGGGGGCCTTTCCATTTGTCGCACGGTTCGACTGGCGAAGCGGGATGCGACTCATTACATCGCCGACAATGTCTGCCACGATCAAGATCGCATCCTGGAACATCAACTCCGTCCGCGCGCGGATCGACATCGTCCAACGTTTCCTGACCGAGGAGCAGCCCGATGTGCTGTGCCTTCAGGAAACGAAGGTCGCTGACCCGATCTTCCCGCACGCGCCGTTCGAGAGACTGGGCTATGTCCACCGCGTGCTAGCCGGCCAGCCGATGCATCACGGCGTGGCCATCCTCTCGAAGCTGCCGCTCGGCGAGCATGGCCGGCACGACTGGCAGGACAATGGCGAGGCGCGGCACGTCGGCGCGCGGCTGCCCAACGGCATCCGGCTGGAGAATGTCTATGTCCCGGCGGGCGGCGATATCCCCGATCCCGCGCTGAACCCGAAGTTCGGGCAGAAGCTCGCCTTCGTCGAGCGCATGACCCGCTGGTCCGAAGACCTGCGGGAGCCGACGCTGATCGTGGGGGACTTCAACATCGCCCCGCTCGAATCCGACGTATGGAGCCACAGGCAACTCCTCGACGTGGTCAGCCATACGCCCGTCGAGGTGGAGGCGCTGGGCCGGCTTCAGGCTGCGCATGGCTGGGTCGATCTCGGTCGCCATTTCGTGCCGGCTCCGCAACGACTTTACACCTGGTGGAGCTATCGCGCCAAGGATTGGGCCGCCTCCGATCGCGGCCGCCGTCTCGACCATATGTGGGCAAGCCCCGAGGTTGCGAAGACGGCGACGGCCCATCGCGTCCATGAGGATTGCCGGAGCTGGCTCAAGCCGTCCGATCATGTGCCGCTCGTCACCGAGTTCAACTGGTGAGCGGCCCTCGGGAGGTCGCGCGTGGCATCGATGCGCTCCGGCGGGGCTGGCCGGTCATCCTGCACGACGGCGCCGATCACCTCACCTTGCTGCCGATCGAAACCGCCGATGCCGACCGGTTGGCCGCCTTCGCTCCCGATGGCCGCTTCGATGTCCTGCTGTCGCCCGAGCGCGCGGCGACGCTGACCCTCACCAACCAGCGCCCCGCTGCCGACGCCGGCTCCTCGGGTGCCGTGCGTGTGGCGCATGTGCCGTGGCTCGATCTCGATACCGCCACGGCGCTCGCCGATCCGGCTCAGGATCTGTCGACGCCGCTCAAGGGGCCATTCCGCACCCTCGACGCCGGCAAGCCCGCGGTGTCCGCCGCTGCCCTGAAGCTCGCACGCCTCGCCGGCCTGCTACCGGCCTTCTTCGTGCGGGAGGGCATTCCTCACGAAGGCACGGCGACGCTCCGGGCTGCCGACGTGGCGGATTATGACTCTCCCTCGCATCTGCGGATCGCGTCGCGCGCGCGCCTTCCGGTCGAAGCGAATGAAGGGACCGAGATCGTCGCCTTCCGATCCGCCGAAGAAGCCGTGGAGCATGTCGCGCTGGTGATCGGCGCGCCCAACGGCAAGCCGCCGCTCGTCCGCCTCCACAGCGAATGCCTGACGGGAGACGTATTCGGCTCCCTCAAATGCGATTGCGGTCCGCAGCTCGACGCGGCGCTACACCGCATCGCGCATGAAGGCTGGGGCGTGCTGCTCTATCTTCGGCAGGAGGGGAGGGGCATCGGGCTCGTCAACAAATTGCGGGCTTATGCCTTGCAGGATCAAGGCTTCGATACGGTCGACGCCAATCTGCGGCTCGGCTTCGCGATCGACGCCCGCGACTTTGGCGTGGCAGCGAAGATGCTGGAGCTGCTCGGCCAGGACCGGGTTCGCCTGCTGACCAACAACCCGGCCAAGGTCGCCGGTCTCTCGGCGGCTGGCATCGAAGTGGTGGAACGCGTTGCCCACCAGATCGCGGCCAATCCTCACAATGAAGCCTATCTAGCGACCAAGCGCGACCGGACCGGGCACGTCCTGCTGTGATCGAACTCGTCGTCGATAGCTCGGCGCGCACCCTCCAGATCGGCAACGCTGTCGTCGCCTGCGCCATCGGCCGCGGCGGCGCGCGTGACGCCGCCGACAAGCGCGAGGGAGACGGCGCCACCCCGCTCGGACGATGGCCGATCCGCGCCGCCCTGCTCCGCCCGGATCGCGGGCTCGTACCACCGGCGCATCTCCCCTGGCGCTGGCTGCGCAAGGAGGATGGCTGGAGCGACGATCCGCGCGATCCCGCCTATAACCGGCCCGTCCGGCATCCCCACGGCTACTCCGCCGAGCGATTGTGGAGGGAGGACGGCCTGTACGACGCCATCCTGCTCCTCGGCCATAATGACCATCCGCCGGTGGCTGGAATGGGAAGCGCCATCTTCCTGCATCTCCGCGAGGGCGACTCGACCGAAGGCTGCGTCGCTGTTCCACGTGAAACAATGTCGGCGCTTCTCGCCCTGCTCGTGCCCGGATCGATCCTCACGATCCGTTGAGTTGGCTTGTCACCGTTCCTCGGCTACACAGAATCCTGTTTTCGGCGAAGGAGCGCCCCGGTGAAGATTACCGTCGACGTTGACTGCACGCCGGAAGAAGCCCGTCGCTTCATGGGCCTGCCGGACCTCTCCTCCGTCCACGAAGCCTATCTCTCCAAGATGCGCACGGCGATCGATCAGGGCGTTACGCCCGACATGCTGCAAGCCATGACGCAGAGCTGGGGGCCGATGGGGGAGGCTGGGCTCGCTATCTGGCGCCAAGTTCTGGATCATATGGGTGGCAACAAGAAATAAGTCCGCGTCCAGCGACACGATCTACGCGCTCTCGAGCGGACCACCGCCCGCCGCCATCGCCATCATCCGAATCAGCGGCCCGGAAGCCTGCCTCGTTCTGGAAAGGCTGACCGGTGTCCTCCCCGAACCTCGTCGCGCCAGCCTGCGCATGTTGCGCGACGCGTCCGGTGACATTCTCGACCATGCGCTGACTTTGTGGTTCCCCGGCCCTGCGACAGCCACCGGGGAGGGTCTCGCGGAACTGCATCTCCACGGCGGCCGGGCTGTGGTGGACGCCGTGCTGTCTGCGCTTCCGGCTCTGGGCCACGGACTGCGCCTCGCGGAGCCGGGGGAGTTCACCCGCCGCGCGCTGCTCAACGGCCAAATGGATCTCAGCGCGGTGGAAGGGCTCGCTGACCTTCTGACGGCGGAAACCGAACGCCAGCGCAAGGAAGCGCTGCGCCGGGCCGATGGTGCTCTTACACGCCGCCTCGGCGATTGGACCCGCTCGCTCCTCGCCATCGCGGCGAGGATCGAGGCGGAAATCGATTATGACGGCGAGGTCGAACTCGGCTCCGACTCCACAGCGTCTCCGATCTCCACGCTCTCCGCCGACATCGACAAGGCGCTGGCCGTGCCACCGGCGGAGCGACTCCGCGACGGCCTGCGGGTGGCGATCGTCGGCCCGCCCAATGCCGGCAAGTCCACCTTGTTCAACGCACTCGTCGGCCGCGAGGTGGCAATCGTCTCCGACATTCCCGGTACGACGCGTGATGCGATCGAGCGTCCGCTTTCCATCGCCGGAATGCCCTTCGTGCTGGTCGATACAGCGGGCCTGCGCGAGACGGATGATCCGATCGAGCGCATCGGCGTCGAGCGCGCGCATAACCAGCGCGCCCTGGCCGACATCATCATTGACCTCACAGGAGACATGGCGGCCGGAGACCAACCCGTTATTTCCGTGTCGACCAAAGCCGACGTCGGGCCTCCCCGTGAGGGCGCGCTCGCCCTGTCCGCCGTGACGGGGGAGGGGCTTGCAACGCTTCATGCGCGCCTCGCCGATATCGGCTCGCGTTTGCTGCCCCGGGAAGGCGAAGTGGCTCTCGACCGCCGCTATCGGGAACGGCTATATGAGGTGCGCGCCGAACTGGACGCAGCCCTCGCAACGAGCGATCCGCTGTTACGCGCCGAGCATATCCGTATCGCCCGCGAGCGGATCGATAGTCTGACCGGAGGGGCAGGAATCGAGGATATGCTGGATGCCCTGTTCGGACGGTTTTGCCTCGGCAAATGATGTTTCACGTGGAACAGGACGAATGAGAGTGGCCGCTCGGTTTGACATCATCGTGGTGGGTGGAGGCCATGCCGGCTGCGAGGCCGCCGCCGCGGCCGCGCGCGCCGGCTGCTCGGTCCTGTTGCTCGCAATCGATCGTCGAGGCGTCGGCGCCATGTCGTGCAATCCGGCCATCGGGGGGGTCGGCAAGGGCCATCTCGTTCGTGAGATCGATGTGTTCGAAGGCCTCATTGCTCCGGCCGCCGACGATGCCGCGATCCATTATCGGATGCTCAACGCGAGCAAGGGAAGCGCCGTCCATGGCCCTCGCGTCCAGGCGGATCGCGGCCTTTTCCGGGCGTCGATTCAGCGCCGACTGGCATCGCTCCAGACCCTCACTATCCTGGAAGGGGAGGTGGTCGGACTGCTCCTGGAGCAGGATCGGATCGCGGGTGTGACTCTGGCGACCGGCGAACATCTTTCTGCCGGACATGTCATTCTCGCGACCGGCACCTTTCTCGGCGGCCGCCTGTTCCGTGGAGAAGAGCGCTTCGAGGGAGGGCGGATCGGCGAGCCGGGCGCGCACCGCCTGGCGCAGCAGCTTCGCGATCTTGGTCTTCCCGTCGCACGTCTCAAGACCGGAACGCCTCCGCGCCTCGATGGCCGTTCGATCGACTGGGCGCGGCTGGATCGTCAGGACTCGGACGGAGGCGAGTGGACACTCTCCGTGGCAGGGAAGCGTGCCAATCCCCAGCTCTTCTGCGGTGTCACCCGCACCACCCTGGCGACGCATGACGTGATCCGTTCGTCGCTCGGTCGTTCTCCCTTGTTCAGCGGTGATATCGAGGGGAGGGGGCCGCGCTATTGCCCCTCGATCGAGGACAAGGTGAATCGCTTTGGCGATCGCGATGGGCACCAGATCTTCCTCGAACCCGAGACGCTCGACGGCGCGCTGATCTATCCCAACGGCATCTCCACCTCGCTCCCGACCGACGTGCAGGAACGCTTCGTGCGCACGGTTCCCGGCCTCGAGCAGGCTGTGATCGCCGAGCCGGGCTATGCGGTGGAATATGACCATGTCGATCCCCGTATCCTCTCCACGACGCTGGAAGTGGGGACGATGAAGGGGCTGTATCTGGCGGGCCAGATCAACGGCACCACCGGCTATGAGGAGGCCGCCGCGCAGGGGCTCGTCGCCGGCCTCTCTGCTATCGCGGGAGCGCGGGGCCGGGAGCCCGTCCGCTTCGATCGCTCGACCAGCTATATCGGCGTCCTGCTTGACGATCTCACCCTGCACGGCGTCACCGAGCCCTATCGCATGTTGACCTCGCGCGCTGAGCATCGGCTTCATCTCCGCGCGGATAATGCGGAGGCCCGTCTCGGGGAAACCGCGCTGTCGAGCGGAGTGATACAGGGCGGGAGGGCCGAGGAGCTTCGCCGCCGTCTCGACCAGCGGGGCGTCGGGCAAGCCGCGCTCGACCGCTCCCCAGCCATCACCCGGACGGCATTGCTCGCGGAGAATATCGCGCCCGATTTCGCGCGGGAGCATGTTTCCGGCTGGGGCGATCTCCCAGATCCACTCATTCGCGAGTTGCTGAGCGATCACCGCTATGCGCCTTATGTCCGCCGCCAGCGCGCGGAGGCGACACGCATCGCCACCTCGTCGCAGCCCATCCCCGAAGGCTTCGCCTTCGACAGTGTCGCCGGACTGTCGAGCGAGATGGTCGAGCGACTGACCGTGGCCCGCCCCGATACCGTGGCGCAGGCGTCGCGTGTTCGCGGGATCACGCCGGCCGCGCTCACCGCGCTTCTCGTCGCCACCCGGCGGGCCGCCGCATGACCTGGGAAACGAGTGTTCCACGTGAAACAGCCGAACTGCTCCACCGCCTCAAGGACGCGGTGATCGCAGAGTCGGAACGGCAGAATCTGGTCTCCGCCGCGACGATTCCGCAGTTCGACGAACGCCATCTTCTCGATTCGCTCCAGTTGCTGCCGCACCTGCAAGACGGCGTGCTCGTCGACATCGGATCGGGTGGCGGTTTTCCCGGCCTGGTCCTCGCCTGCTGCCGAACAGACCCGATCCATCTCGTCGAACCCCGCGCCAAACGCGCCACTTTCCTCGATGCCACCACGCAGGCATTGGGAATCGGGCAACGGGTGACCGTCCACGCCAGCAAGATCGAGCGAGTCGCATTGCCCCCGGTCCGCACGATCACCGCCCGCGCCGTCGCCTCATTGGATGCCTTGTTCGGCATGGCCGCTCATCTGGCCGATGAATCGACGCGGTGGGTGCTTCCGAAAGGCCGAAGTGCAGCATCGGAACTGGAAGCCGCGCGGCAGACATGGCAGGGTGCGTTTCGCCTCGTTCCAAGCATCACGGATTCCGAGGCGGCCATCGTCATAGCCGAGGGCGTTCGACGGAGACGGGCTCGATGATTCGTATCGCGGTTGCGAACCAGAAGGGGGGCGTCGGCAAGACGACCACCGCCATCAATATCGGTACTGCGCTGGCCGCGAGCGGCTGGAAGGTGCTGATCGTGGACCTCGATCCGCAAGGCAATGCGTCGACGGGTCTGGGCATCGATCGTGCCGAACGTACGCGTTCGAGCTATGATCTGCTCGTCGGCGATTGCGATGTCGCAGAGGCCGCCATCGCCACCAAGGTTCCGCGTCTGGATATCGTCGCATCCACGGTGGATCTGTCCGGTGCGGAGATCGAGCTGGTCGATATGGAGCGGCGCGCCCATCGTCTGGACATGGCGCTGGCCGAAGCGCCGCCGGGGCGCTGGGATGTCGTCATCATCGATTGCCCGCCGTCGCTGGGCCTGCTCACCATCAACGCCATGAGCGCGGCCTCGTCGCTGCTCGTGCCGCTCCAATGCGAGTTTTTCGCGCTCGAAGGCTTGAGCCAATTGCTTCAGACGATCGAGCGGGTGAGGGCGCGCTTCAATCCCGAACTTCAGATCCTGGGTGTCGCCCTGACCATGTACGACCGCCGCAACCGATTGTCCGAACTGGTCGCGCAGGATGTGCGCGCCTGTCTCGGCAAGCTCGTGTTCGAGACCATCATTCCGCGCAACGTCCGCCTGTCGGAGGCGCCCAGCCATGGCGTGCCGGCGCTGATCTACGATCATCGCTGCCTCGGTTCGGAAGCCTATATCGCCCTGGCGCGCGAGCTGATGCAGCGTCTGCCGGCGCCCGCACAGGCGGCCGCATGAGCGAGGGAGCCATTCCCGCGCGCCGCCGGCCCGCCGGGCTCGGCCGTGGCCTCTCGGCCCTGATGGGCGAGGTGGAGCGCGAACAGCCGGTCGGCGCCGATGCCGAACGCAGCGAAGGCGTCCGCCTGCTGCCGGTCGCCGTCATCCGCCCGCACCCCGACCAGCCGCGTCGCCATTTCGACGAGGAGAAGCTGGAGGAGCTGGCGCAATCCATCGCCGAGCGCGGCGTGCTGCAACCCATCGTCGTCCGCAAGGTCGGCACTGGATATCAGATCGTGGCGGGCGAACGCCGCTGGCGCGCGTCGCAGCGGGCAAGGCTGCATGAAATCCCGGCACTCGTCCGCGAACTGGACGACACCCAGACCCTCGAAATCGCGATCATCGAGAACATCCAGCGCGCCGATCTCAATGCCATCGAAGAAGCTGAGGCTTATCAAAGGCTTATCGGAGATTTCGGGCATAGCCAGGAGGCGCTGGGCAAACTCGTCCAGAAATCGCGCAGCCATGTCGCGAATCTGCTGCGCCTGCTCGATCTGCCCGCCCCGGTGCGACAGGATGTGGCCAATGGCTCGCTCACCATGGGCCATGCGCGGGCGCTCATCACCGCGCCCGATCCCGAGAAGCTCGCGGCCGACGTCATCAAGCATGGCCTGTCCGTCCGCGAGACGGAGAAGCTGGCGCGTTCGGTCAAGCCCGCCGGACGTGAGGCGCGGGAACCGAAGAACGGCAAGGCCGCGCCCAATGCCGACATCGCCGCGCTGGAACGCCAATTGGGTGACCTGCTCGGACTCGCGGTGAAGATCGGACATGGCGAGACGGGTGGGACGGTGACGCTGTCCTACTCGACGCTCGATCAGCTCGACATGATCTGCCAGCGACTGAGCGGCGAGCGCATCTGAACGGCGAGGGCGCGCGCGTGATGGATGCCCCCGCTTCCCCCGAAACCCCGCGGGGCACACCGGCCGCCGATCCCCGGCTACTCCGCATCTGGCTGACGGGCTGGTGCAAGGCGCGGGGCGCTCCTCTGCCGACGGCGGCTTATGGCGGCTGGCACGTTGCCGTCGGTCTGCCCGAGCAAAAGGCGCGGCTGGTGTTCGCCTCCGCCTCCACCGGATTGTCGAAGGCGTCCGAGGCGATCCGGGAACCTCATATCTTCCTGAAAGCCTGCGCCACGGCCGAGAAGATGGCACGGTGCCTGGCGCCGGGCTGGGAGATGCGGCCGCCGGGATATCTGATGGATCAGCCGGTATTGGGCTCAACCTGGGCCGAAGGCGTGTCGATACGGCAGGAGGAACCGGGCCTGCTGAAGGCGGAGATCATTCGGGACGGCGCCCTCGCCGCCTGCGGCACGGTGGTGCTGGTCGACGGCCTTGCGATCTTCGACCGAATCCAGACCGATGAAGCCCATCGTCGACAGGGGCTCGGCCGGAGGATCATGACGCACCTCGGCGCGGCCGCCCACGCAGCCGGAGCACGCCATGGCCTGCTGGTCGCGACGGCGGAGGGAAGGGCACTGTACGAAGCGATCGGCTGGCGTCTGCACAGCCCCTATTCGACGGCCGTGAGGCCCTCGAAGGCCTAACGCTTGCGCGACGCCGCGCGGGCGATGGCGAAGAATTCCGCATCGGCGCCGATCGCACCGGGGCCAGCGCTTCGCCGCAGCTCGCGATCGAGCAGCGACAGCCGGTCGATCGCGCGTGCGATCCGCGCCGCCGGCCAGCGGCCGACATCGCGCGCAATCGCATTCTTCTCCTTCCAGAACAGCATCCGCCCGATGCGATCCGCCGCCTGTGCGGGCGAGATGCCGCGCTCGACCTCGGCCCGTGCCGCAGCCAGCGACATCAGCCTGCGGAGCAGCGCACGGACGAGCGGGATACCTTCCTGCCCCTCAGCCGCCAGACGCGCCAGTTCGCGCTCCAGCAGGGCTTCCTGCCCGCCTATGACGGCATCGACGAAACGGGTGAGATCCGCCTCGCCATTGTCGGCGCCGATCGCGTCGATCATGTCGTGGCTGGCCTCGCGCGGATGCTCGGGCGAAGCATCGGCGTAGAGGGCGAGCTTCTCGATCTCGGAGGCGAGGACGGCGCGATCACCACCCGACGCATCGGCCAGCCGGCGCGCCAGATCGGCATCGAGCTTCAGCCCCTGTTCGCGCGCCAGCATCGCGGCCAGCCGATCGGCATCGCCACCCTCCGGCGGATAGCTCGCGAACAGCATCGCCGCGCCATCGCCGTCGATGCGCTTGACGATCTTGGCGTCCTTCTTGAGCGCACCGCCGATCAGCACCACCGGATTGCCCGCCGCCGGCGCCTCCAGCAGCGCCTCGATCGCGGGGAGGCAGGCGTCGGTCACGCCCTCGACGCGGATGTGGCGCGCGCCGCCGAACAACGAGACCGAGGCCGCTTCATCGGCGAGAATCGCCGGGTCGGAGGCAAGCCGCCCGGCCTCGATGTCGATGCGCTCGGCATCCGGCCCCAACGCCTTGACCAGCCGCTGGGCCAGCGCGCGCGAGCCGGACTCATCGGGGCCGTAGAGGAGATAGCAGCGGACCAAGGGGTCCGCGATATCCAGCGCGCGCTCGATCGCGGCGCTTTTCGCCATCGTCAGCGCGCCTGATCGCGGTGCGCGAAGGTCGCGACGCGGGCAACGATCTGGTCGGCGAGGTCGTTCACCAGATTTTCGAGCGCGGTCTGCTCGGCGGCGACAGTCGCATAATCCGAGCTGACCACGTCGATGCCGGTGTTGGAGCCGGCGCTGGCGTCGAGCAGCGTCGTGCCTTCCGCATCCGCGGTCACCAGCCGGAAGCGGGCGCGCAGCGTGCGCCGCTCGCGCGTGACGGTGTTGTCGGAGCGGATGCCGAGCCCGGTGAGCTGGTCGCTCAGCTCGACCTCCAGCTTATATTTGGGGGCCGCATTCCCGCTCGCGCCCAGCCGGTCGACCAGCGCATTGCGCATCAGCCAGCCAGCCTGTCCGCCGATCTGGCCGACCTCGACCTGCGCCAGCTTCTCGGCGACCGGGCCGTGCGTGCCGCCCGCATACATCGGGTGCAGTCCACAGCCGGAAAGCGCGCCGAACGCGATCGGCATCAGGGCGAGGGCGGCGAGCCGCTTCATGCGACGAGGTTCACCAGACGGTCGGGCACGACGATCACCTTCTTGGGTTCCTTGCCTTCGAGGAAGGCGATCACCTTCTCCGATCCGCGCGCCATCGCCTCGAGGGTGGCCTTGTCGGCGCCCTTCGGCGCGGTGAGCGTATCACGGAGCTTGCCGTTGATCTGCACCGCGATCGTCACCTCGTCATCGACCAGCAGCGCAGGATCGACCGCCGGCCAGCCGGCTTGCGCAATCAGGCCTTCATGCCCGCGCGCGCTCCATGCCTCTTCGGAAAGGTGCGGGATCATCGGCGCCACGAGCAGCAGCATGGTATCGATCGCCTGCGTCCGCGAGGCGGAGGGAGCGGCCTTCTCCAGCGCGCTCGCCAGCTCGTAGAGCTTGGCCACGGCCTTGTTGAAGGACAGCGCCTCGATATCCTCGGCGACGCCGGCGATGGTCTTGTGGAGCTTGCGGTCGAGATCCTTGTCCGCGCCCTCGGCCGGCTCGCGATCGATCGCGAGGCGCCATACGCGCTGGACGAAGCGCCACGCGCCCTCGATGCCCGCTTCGGACCATTCGAGATCGCGCTCGGGCGGGCTGTCCGACAGCATGAACCAGCGCGCCGCGTCCGCCCCGTACTGGTCGAGGATTTCGGTCGGATCGACGGTGTTCTTCTTGGATTTGGACATCTTCTCGACGCGGCCGACTGTCACCGGCTCGCCCGTCTCGACGATCACCCCGTCCTTGATCTCCTCGGGCGAGATCCAGCGGCCATCGGGCGCCTTGTAGGTCTCGTGCGTCACCATGCCCTGCGTGAACAGGCCTGCGAAGGGCTCGGCCACGTCGAGCTTGCCGATGCGCTTGAGCGCCCGCGTCCAGAAACGCGCATAGAGCAGATGCAGGATCGCATGTTCGACACCGCCGATATACTGGCCGACCGGCAGCCACTGCGCGACGGTGTCACGGTCGAAGGCCTTGTCCTTCGGCTGGCTGGCGAAGCGGACGAAATACCAGGACGAGTCCGCGAAGGTGTCGAGCGTATCAGTCTCGCGACGTGCCTCGCCGCCGCAGGACGGGCAGGCAACATGGCGCCAGGTCGGATGGCGATCGAGCGGGTTGCCGGGGATATCGAACGACACGTCCTCGGGCAGCACGACGGGAAGCTGGTCCTTGGGCACCGGCACGACGCCGCAAGCCTCGCAATGGATCACCGGGATCGGCGTGCCCCAGTAACGCTGGCGCGAGACGCCCCAGTCGCGCAGGCGCCATACGGTCGTGCCCTGGCCCCAGCCCTCGGCCTCGGCGCGCGCGATCGCGGCGGCCTTGCCGTCCTCCACGGTCATGCCGTCGAGGAAACCCGAATGGATGAGCTTGCCGGGACCGGTATAGGCCTCGTCATGGATCGGCGCGTCGGCCTCCTCAGGCGAGGGGGCGACGACGCGCGTGACCGGCAGGGCATATTTGCGCGCGAAGTCGAGGTCGCGCTGGTCGTGCGCCGGGCAGCCGAAGACGGCGCCGGTGCCATAATCCATCAGCACGAAGTTCGCGACGAAGACGGGCAGCGTCCATGCCGGATCGAAGGGGTGGACGACCGACAGACCGGTGTCATAGCCCTTCTTCTCGGCCGTCTCGATATCGGCGGTCGCGGTGCCGGTGTGGCGGCACTCCTCGGCGAAAGCGGCCAGCGCGGCGTTGTTCTCGGCGAGCGCCAGCGCCAGCGGATGATCCGCCGCGATCGCCACGAAGCTCGCGCCGTAGAGCGTGTCGGGGCGCGTCGTATAGACCTCGATCGAGGCCCTCTCCGCCACCGGTTCGGCGAGCGCGAAATGCATCTTCAGGCCCTTGGATCGGCCGATCCAGTTGGCCTGCATCAGCTTCACCTTCTCGGGCCAATGGTCGAGCGTCTCCAGCCCGTCCAGCAGCTCGTCGGCGAAGTCGGTGATCTTGAGGAACCACTGCGACAGCTTGCGCCGCTCGACCAGCGCGCCCGAACGCCAGCCGCGTCCGTCGATCACCTGCTCGTTGGCGAGCACGGTCATGTCGACCGGATCCCAGTTGACGTCGCTTTCCTTGCGATAGACGAGCCCGGCCTCGAGCATGTCGAGGAACAGCGCCTGCTCATGGCCGTAATAATCGGGCTCGCAGGTCGCCAGTTCGCGGCTCCAGTCGAGCGCGAAGCCGAGGCGCTTCAATTGCGCCTTCATCGCCGCGATGTTGGCGCGGGTCCAGGTGCCGGGATGGACCTTCTTCTCCATCGCCGCATTCTCGGCCGGCATCCCGAAGGCGTCCCACCCCATCGGGTGAAGCACCTCATGCCCCGTCATCCGCTTGTAGCGGGCGAGCACGTCGCCCATCGTATAGTTGCGGACATGGCCCATGTGGATGCGCCCCGACGGATAGGGGAACATCTCCAGCACATAGGCCTTGGGCTTGGGGCTGGCATCGTCGGCGCGGAAGGCCTCCGCCTCGTCCCAGGCCTGTTGCCAGCGCCCGTCGGCGGCGGCGGGGTTGAAGCGGCGGTCCATCGGATGCGACATCGGAAGCGTTATACCCTTGAGACCGATCAGCCGCTGATCGCGCCGCGGCGCAGATCGCGCGCGTGCTGGAGGATGATGTCCTCCAGCTTCTGGACGGTCTGCGCGGCCACCGGCGCATCGACCCACTGGCCGTTCTCGTTCACCTCGCGCGAGGCGGCGACGCGGACGGCGTCGGCGCGAAGATCCTGATCGAGGATGGTGACGGTGAGCTTCATCCGCTCGGTCGGCGTCGACGGATTGGCATACCAGTCGGTGACGATCACGCCGCCGTTGGAATCGACCTGCGTCAACGGCATGAACGACACCGTGTCGAGCGCCGCGCGCCACAGATAGGCGTTGACGCCGATCTGGGTGATCTTGGACGCGGCGAGGTCGGCATTGACGTCCTTGGCCAGGCGATGGTGGTGGGCGCAGCCGCCCAGCAGGAGAGCGGCGGCGAACGCGCCGGTCATCGGACGCAGGGAGCGGGCAGAAAACAGCATCATCGGGGTGCCTTCGGACGCGTGGAGAGCCTTCGGAAGCTGGCATCTATAGAGGCTGGGCCGTTCCCGGCAAGCGCCAGCGGAGCTGAGGGACCGCCGGATTGTGGGCTGGATGCAACAGGCTGGCTGATTCCGACGATTACCCCACCGGCGTCGATGACATCGCCAAGCCTGCCATGCTACCGCGAGACACAAGGGGAGTTTGCCAGACAAATGAACGCGAGTCGGAATATGAACATCAAGAGCAAGGGGGTCGTTCTCGCGGCGCTCGCGCTTGCGTTCATTCCGTCGATCGCGCCGGCTGCGCAAACCCAGCAGATTCACAAGAAGCGCGCGCCGCGCGCCGCGCAGCCGCTGACCGGCTCGATCGGGTCGTTCACGCCGGCCGCCGCCGATCCGCGCTTCGGCGCGACCTATGGGCGGGGCGGGCTCGCCTCGTCGGGTTTCCGCTTCACGCCGTCGGTCGCTCCCGGCAGCAATCGCCGCGTCACCGTCGCGGTGCGTACCCGCGCCGGCACGCCCGAGCAGGCCGAACATGCCGGGATCACCGGCAACAATGGCGGCTTCACCGCTTATGCCTATAATCTGGGCGTCTCGGTGGGCTGGAAGCGCTTCGCCGTCACCAGCGATTATAACAAGGTGGATCTCGGCAACGTTCCCGGCAGCCATGAGGCGACCGATGTCGCCGTCAGCTATGCCGGCAGGCATTGGAGCACGCGCCTGGCCGTGGCCGCGGATCGCAGCCTGGGCGAGGTTTCGCGGCTGGTCGATGGCGAGCGCGGCGTTTCGGTCGATCTGGGCGGCTCCTATTCGATCAACAGCCGCCTCGATGTGACGGGTGGCCTGCGTTACAAGATGCAGCATGACCGCCTGCTCGACCTGAACGACGATCGTCGCGACAGCCAGGCCGTCTATGTCGGAACCGCGTTTCGCTTCTGATCGCTGACGCCACCCTCAGCTTCTCGGCCGTAACCGCGCGTCGCTAAGGCGCCATCCACGCATCGATCGCCGCCCAGCGCCTGATGCCGATCGCCTTGCAGGAACGGGCGCGCCGGGCCGTCATGCCGCCCAGCGCCACCGCCCGACCGCGATCTCCGTCGATCATCAGCCCCGCACGCGCCACGCCCAGCACAGGCGCGGACGGATGCGAGCGGGTCGGGAAGAGCGGCGAGACGAACAGCAGGTCGCATCCCCGCCGGCGCCCTGCGATCCACGCCGGCCGATCGTGCGCAGGGGCGGAGCGCAGCAGCGGCCGCGTCGAAAGACGGTGAGGAGAGGGGCCATGCACGCCGTCGGCCCCCCAAGCACGCGCCAGACGCTCCGGGCCGCCCAGCAGCAGCCGCAGACCACGCCGCCGGGCGACCGCACGCACCCGTTCGAACAGCGCGCGCCGCTCGACGGGCGGAAGCCGGTAATGCCGGAACACCACACCCGCTCCGCGCGGCAGCCGTTCGAGCGCGCGCCACAGGGCGTCTCCCATCCGTTCGTCGGTCATCAGGAAGAGGCTCGGCAGCGAGCGGGCTTGGCGGGACGGCATCCGCGGCCTTATAGGCGCGCCATGCCCGAAACCGAAGCTCTCGACACCGTCCGCGCCCAGATTGCCCATGCCGCCGAGCTGGGCGGCCGCCCGGCCGATGCGGCCACGCTGATCGCCGTCTCCAAGACCGTGCCGGCGGAGCGCATCCTCCCGCTGCTCGAAGCGGGCCAGCGCGATTATGGTGAGAACCGCGTGCAGGAGGCGCAGGCCAAATGGCCCGATTTGCGGGCACGCTTCTCCGATGTCCGCCTTCATCTCGTCGGCCAGCTCCAGTCCAACAAGGCGGCCGATGCGGTCGCGCTGTTCGACACGATCCATTCGGTCGACCGTTCCTCGCTGGTGGCGGCGCTCGCCAGGGCGATGGAGACGCAGGGCAGGCGGCCGGACTGCTTCGTCCAGGTCAATATCGGTGACGAGGAGCAGAAGGGTGGCGTCGCCATCGCCGAACTTCCCGCGCTACTGGACGAGGCCCGCGTCGCGGGGCTTCCGATCGTCGGGCTGATGGCGGTGCCGCCGGCCGATACCGAGCCCGCGCCCTATTTCGCGCTGCTCGCCAAACTGGCGAGGGAGCATGGCCTGTCGCAGCTCAGCATGGGCATGTCGGGTGACTATGAGACGGCGGCGCTGATCGGCGCCACCCATATCCGCGTCGGCACCGCGCTGTTCGGGGCGCGGCGCTAGGCTTCAGCGCAGCAGGCCGAGCACGCCGATGTCGGGATCGGCGATGCCCTGCCAGATCATCCGCCCGGCCACCCACAGGATCACCGCCAGCCCGAGATAGGCGATCCAGCGATGGCGCTCGATGAACCCCGCGATCAGGTTCGCGGCGACCGCCATCAGCGCCACCGAGCCCGCCAGCCCGAGCAGGAGCACGGTGGGATGCTCCCGCGCCGCGCCGGCCACGCCCAGCACATTGTCAAGGCTCATCGACAGATCGGCCAGCGCCACCTGAAGAACCGCATCGCGGAAGCTGCGGACGGGCTTGACGCTTTCGCTGTCCGCCTCACCCTGCCCGGAAGAGCGCAGCTCCCGGAACAGCTTCCACGCCACCCAGAGCAGCAGCAGCCCGCCCGCGAACAGCAATCCGACGATCTTGAGGAGCTGCGTCGCCACGAGGGCGAAGGCGATCCGGCAGACCAGCGCGACGCCGACGCCGATCGCCAGCACCTTGCGCCGCTGCTCCGGGGACAGCCTCGCCACCAACGTGCCCAGCACGACGACATTGTCGCCGGCGAGCATCAGGTCGATCGCCAGCACCTGCGCCAGCGCCGCCAGCCCGCCTGTGGTGAGGAGATCGGAGAAATCCATGACGGGGCGAACGCCGCCCGCGTCTTACTGGTTCATCGAGTCGAAGAAATCCTCGTTGGTCTTCGAGTCCTTCATCTTGTCGAGCAGGAACTCCATCGCGTCGGTGGTGCCCATCTGCATGAGGATGCGGCGCAGCACCCACATCTTCGACAGCTTGGACTTCTCGACCAGCAGCTCTTCCTTGCGGGTGCCGGACTTGCCGACGTCCATCGCCGGGAAGATGCGCTTGTCGGCCACCTTGCGGTCGAGGACGATCTCCGAGTTGCCGGTGCCCTTGAACTCTTCGAAGATGACTTCGTCCATGCGGCTGCCGGTGTCGATCAGCGCGGTCGCGATGATCGAGAGCGAGCCGCCTTCCTCGATGTTGCGGGCGGCGCCGAAGAAGCGCTTCGGGCGCTGGAGCGCGTTGGCGTCGACACCGCCGGTCAGCACCTTGCCCGACGAGGGCACGACGGTGTTGTAGGCGCGGCCGAGGCGGGTGATCGAGTCGAGCAGGATCACCACGTCCTTCTTGTGCTCGACGAGGCGCTTGGCCTTCTCGATCACCATCTCGGCGACCTGGACGTGGCGCTGGGCCGGCTCGTCGAAGGTGGAGGAGATCACCTCGCCCTTCACCGAACGCTGCATGTCGGTGACTTCCTCGGGGCGCTCGTCGATGAGCAGCACGATCAGGAAGACTTCCGGGTGATTGTCGGTGATCGCCTTCGCCATGTTCTGGAGAAGCACGGTCTTGCCGACGCGCGGCGGGGCGACGATCAGCGAGCGCTGGCCCTTGCCCTGCGGCGCGACGATGTCGATCACGCGGGCCGAGCGATCCTTGACCGTCGGGTCGAGCGTGTCGAGGTTGAGCTTCCGCTCGGGATAGAGCGGCGTGAGATTGTCGAAATTGACGCGATGGCGGACCACGTCGGGATCGTCGAAATTGATCGAGATGAGGCGGGTCAGCGCGAAATAACGCTCGCCATCCTTGGGCGCGCGGATCTCGCCTTCCACCGTGTCGCCGGTGCGCAGGCCGAACTTGCGGACCTGGTTGGGCGAAACGTAGATATCGTCCGGGCCGGCGAGATAATTGGCTTCCGGCGAGCGCAGGAAGCCGAAGCCGTCGGGCAGCACCTCGATCGTGCCGAGGCCCATGATCTGGTCGCCCTGCTCGGCCTGCTCCTTGAGGATGGCGAACAGCAGATCCTGTTTGCGCATCGTCGATGCGCCCTCGACACCGAGTTCCTCGGCCATGCTCACCAGCTCGGCGGGGGACGTCTTCTTGAGGTCTTTGAGATGCATGGGTGCCTTGGGGATCCTGATGGAGAGGCTTCGCGACGGTCTTGGGACGGGGCGAGAACGCCGATGTCGGGAATGGAGGTCAGCGCGAACGGCGACCGGCCTTGAATCGGCGGTTACGGCGCGTGCGGATTCAAGTCAAGCAGCAGCGGATGAGTCATGCGACGAGCACGCCCATCCGCCAAGATTCCGGCTCAGAACGGTTTCACGATCACAAGGATGACGATCAGCGCCGTGGCGATGCCCGGCACCTCGTTCGCCAGGCGGAGCGATGTGTCGGATTCGGGCCGGAAACCGCGCGCGATCTTCTTGGCCGTGCCCACCGCCCAGCCGTGATAGGCCGACAGCAGCAGCACGAGCAGCAGCTTCATGTGGAACCAGCCCATGTGGAACGCGCCGATATCGAGCGCGAGGCTCAAGCCCAGCAGCCAGACGAGGATCATCGACGGATTGAGGATGATCGACCGCAGCCGGCGGATGCGCTCCACCCAGGCGAGATCCTCCGCCGAGCCGGGCACGGTCGAGACCTGATAGATCAGGAAACGGGGCAGCATGAACAGCCCGGCGATCCAGAAGATCACGAAGATCAGGTGCGCGGCCTTCACCCAGGGATAGAGCGCCGGATCGATAAAGCCTGCCATCATGCCCTCACCAGCTCCAGCAGTCGTTCGACATGGTCGACGGGCACCTGCGGCAGGATGCCATGGCCCAGGTTGAACACATGCGGGCGGGCCGCGAAGGCCTGCCGGATGCGTCGCACCGCGCTCTCCAATGCCTCGCCACCGGTCAGCAACGCAAGCGGATCGAGATTGCCCTGCACCGGGAGGCCCGGCGGCAGCACGCTGTCCGCCCAGAGCGGATCGACCGTCTCGTCGATGCCAAGCGCATCCACCATCGTTCCTTCGGCATAGGCCGCGAGCTTTCCGCCGGCGCCCTTCGGAAAGCCGATCACCGGCACGCCGGGGCGACGGGCTTTGACGGCGCGCACGATCGTCCGCGTCGGCTCGATCACCCAGCGCTCGAACTGGTCGGGCGCGAGGCTGCCGGCCCAGCTTTCGAATATCTGCACGGCGTGGACGCCCGCGTCGATCTGGCCGCACAGATAATCGACCGTGATCTCGACGATGCGCTCGATCAGCTCGGCGAAGGCCTCTGGCTCGCGATAGGCCATGATGCGCGCGGCGGCGTGATCCTTCGAACCCTCGCCGGCCACCATGTAGGTCGCGACCGTCCACGGTGCGCCCGCGAAGCCGAGGAAGGTGGTGTGGGCGGGAAGGGCCGCCGCGACCCGGCGCACGGTTTCATACACAGGCTCCAGCCGCTCCGGTCGGGGGACCAGCGACGATAGCGGAGCATGGCTCAGCGGGGGATCGAGGCGGGGGCCTTCGCCGGCCGTGAAGCTCAGATGCTGTCCCATCGCATGGGGGATGACGAGGATGTCCGAGAACAGGATCGCCCCGTCGAACCCGAAGCGGCGGATCGGCTGGAGGGTCACCTCCGCGGCGGAGTCCGGGTCGTAGCAGAGATCGAGGAAGCCTCCCTTTTGGGCGCGAAGTTCCCGATATTCCGGGAGATACCGGCCGGCCTGGCGCATGAGCCAGACGGGTGGGGGATCGCGTCGCTCACCCCGAAGCACGGCGAGAAGGGGGCGTTCCCGATCGGACTCGCGGATCGACTCCATAACTATCCTTTTTTGAATCTTGAGTCTGGGGAGGCAGTGGGGCCGCCGGAATCGGGGTTTATTCGCGACTCGCTCGATTCGCCAACATGAGTCCGATTCAGCGACTCGTGAATGAGTCACGAGTCGCAATGATTCCCCCCCGTTATCCACAGGTGGGGGAAAAGACTCGAACGCTGTGGGCGAATCCGTCAGCCGGTTTCGAGTCACGGGGGCGAATCGTTGGAATCGGATCGCCGGCCGGCTTGTCGCCAGAAGACTCTCATGGTTATCCACAGCCTTTGCCCCATGGGCGTCGAACGAGAGGACGAAACCCGCCGCGATGACGCGCTTGCATCTCCATCTTTTGTCGGATTCGACCGGGGAAACGCTCGAGACGGTCGCCAAGGCGGGCCTCGCCCAGTTCGAGGGCGTCGAGGCGGTCAAGCATTTCTGGCCGATGGTGCGCTCCGAGGGGCATCTCGACCGCGTGCTCCTCGAGATCGCCGCGAAACCGGGGCTGGTGATCTACACATTGGTCAACTCGACGGTGCGCAAGCGGCTGGAGTCCCGCTGCCATGGGCTGGGGCTCCACGCCGTCTCGGCGCTCGATCCGGTGATCGATGCGCTCTCGCGCCTGCTCGGCAAGGAGACGATCACGCGGCCGGGCGGGCAGCACGCGCTCGACGCCGCCTATTTCGATCGCGTCGAGGCCATTCATTACACCATCGCGCATGACGACGGCATCGCGTCCGACGATTGGGAGGAGGCGGATATCGTGCTGGCGGGCGTGTCGCGCTCGTCCAAGACGCCAACCTCGATCTATCTCGCCAATCGCGGCTATCGCGTCGCCAATATCCCGCTGGTGATCGAGAGCCCGCCGCCGCCGATCCTGTTCAACCTCAACCGGCCGCTGGTCGTGGGGCTCACCACCAGCCAGGATCGGCTGATCCAGATCCGCCGCAACCGGCTGCTCTCGCTCAATGAGACGACGACGACCGCTTATGTCGACGAGGAGCGGGTGGCGCGTGAGATCGCTTATGCTAGGCGCATGTTCTCCGACCATGGCTGGCCGGTGATCGACGTCACCCGGCGCTCGATCGAGGAGACGGCCGCGGCGATCATCAACCTTGTCGCCGAACGGCGCGAACAACAGGCGCAGGCATGACCATCATTCTCGCATCGGGGAGCGCGTCGCGACGCGCCATGCTGGAGGCCGCCGGCGTGGGCTTCGAGATCGTCCGCCCGCAGGTCGACGAGGATGCCGCCAAGGACGCGCTGAAGGCGGAAGGGATCGAGGCGCGGGGCCTCGCCGACGCGCTGGCGGAACTCAAGGCGGTGGCGGTGTCGCGGCGGATGCCGGGACGGATCGTGATCGGGAGCGATTCGACGGTGGCGCTGGCCGACGGCACGATGCTCGACAAGCCCGACACGCGCGAGCGGGCGGCGGAGCAGCTCCGCAGGATGCGCGGCGGCACGCATCGGCTGGTGAGCGCCGTAGTCGGCGCACGCGACGGCGTTCCGGTGTGGCGGCATGTCGATGTCGCGAAGCTCCATGTCCGCGATTTCTCGGAGGCTTTTCTGGAAGCCTATCTCGATGCCGAATGGCCGGCGATCGCGGGCTGCGTCGGCTGCTTCCGCATCGAAGGGCCGGGCGTGCAGCTTTTCTCGAAGGTCGAGGGGAGCCAGTTCACCATTCTCGGAATGCCGCTGATGCCGTTGCTCGGCTGGCTCCGTGATGTCGGCGAGATGCCGGCATGAACGGCCCCTATGCCGAGGTGATCGGCGATCCGATCGCCCAGTCCAAATCGCCGGTCATCCATGGCTTCTGGCTGAAGGCATTGGGGCTTCCCGGCGATTATCGCCGCCAGCTCGTCCATGGCGACGGGCTGGCCGATTATCTCGCGGACCGTTGCGCCGATCCTGACTGGCGCGGCTGCAACGTCACCATGCCGCACAAGCAGGCGATCATCCCGCTGCTCGACCGGCTCGATCCCTCGGCCGGGCGGATCGGCGCGGTCAACACCGTGGTGCGCGAGGCGGACGGCACGCTCACCGGCCATAATACCGACGCATCCGGCTTCCTCGAACCGTTGCGGCCGTGGCTCCGGCATCAGCACCTGTTTCGCATGGCGCGCGTCCTCGGCACCGGCGGGGCCGCGCGGGCGATCGTCACGGCGCTGGCGGGGGAGGGCTTCACGCTGGTCCTCGCCGGCCGCGACACGGAGAAGGCGCGCGCGCTGCTCGACGAGCTGGCGCCGGGCGAGCATCATATCGCGCCGCTCGGCCATTTCGCGGAGGCGACCGACTTCCCCTTCGACGATCGCATCGGCTGCCTCGATCTCATCGTCAACGCGACCGCGCTCGGCATGGCGGGCCAGCCGCCGCTCGCCTTCGATCTCAGCCATGCGCCGCCGGGGAGCATCGTCTACGACATCGTCACCGCCCCGCCGGAGACGCCTTTGCTCGCCGCCGCCCGTGCGCGCGGGATGCCGACCGTCGACGGGCTCGAAATGCTGATCGGGCAGGCGGACGCCGCCTTCCGGCTCTTCTTCGGCGCGGAGCCGCCGCGGGACGAGGATGGAGCGCTGCGGGCGCTGCTCACCGCATGATCCTGATCGGGCTCACCGGCTCGATCGGCATGGGCAAGTCCACGGTGGCGGGCATGTTCCGCGCGGCCGGCGTTCCGGTGTTCGATGCCGACGCCGCCGTCCACCGCTTGCAGGGGCCGGGCGGCGCGCTGCTGCCCGCGATCGAGGCGGCCTTTCCGGGGACGACCGGCCCCAAGGGCGTCGATCGCGCCGCGCTCGGCCGCGCCGTGTTCGGGAATCGCGCCGCGCTCGGGCGGCTGGAGGCGATCGTCCATCCGGCCGTCGCGCGGGCTCGGGCGGACTTCCTCCGCCGCCATCGCGCGCAGCGGATCGTGGTCGACGACGTGCCCCTGCTGTTCGAGACGGGCGGCGACCGGCGGGTGGACGCGGTGGTGGTGGTTTCGGCGCCCGCCTGGGTGCAGCGCCGCCGCGTGCTCGCACGGCCGGGCATGACGCAGGCTCGTTTCGCCGATATTCTCGCCCGCCAGACGCCCGACGCGGAGAAGCGCCGCCGCGCCGATTTCGTGCTGTCCACGGGCGTCACCCGCGCACAAACCCGCGCAAAGCTCTTTTCGCTGATCGCTTGCTTACGGGCGCATGGAATCCGATATTGTCGTTCATGCGTGAGATAGTCTTCGACACCGAAACAACCGGGCTCAGCCCAGCGAATGGGGACCGGCTGGTCGAGATAGGCTGCATCGAGCTCAGCAACCGGGTCGAGACCGGCCGCACCTTCCACGCCTATTTCCATCCCGATCGCGACATGCCGGCCGAGGCCGAGCGGGTCCATGGCCTGTCGATCGCCTTTCTGTCCGACAAGCCGCGCTTCGCCGAGACGGTGGACGCGCTGCTGGAGTTCATCGGCGACGCGCCGCTGGTGGCGCACAACGCCGCCTTCGACTTCGGCTTCCTCAACGCGGAGCTGGCGATGTGCGGGCGCGAGCCGGTGGCGATGACGCGCATGGTCGACACGCTGGCGATGGCGCGGGCGCGGCATCCCGGCGCGAAGCACAGCCTCGACGCGCTCTGCTCGCGCTACGGCATCGATCGCAGCCACCGCGTCAAGCATGGCGCGCTGCTCGACGCCCAGCTTCTCGCGCAGCTCTATGTCGAGCTGAGCGGCGGGCGGCAGATCGGGCTCGGCCTGCTCGACGCGGCGCCCGCGGCCACCATGGCCGAGATCGACGCGGCGACGGCGGGCGCTCCGGTGGTCGCGCGGGCGCGCACGCCGCGTCCGCATCGGGCGAGCGCGGCGGAGCTGGAGCGGCACGAGGCGTTCGTCGCAACGTTGGTGAATCCCGTCTGGGCTACGATCGGCCAGACGGTTGACGCGTCGGGTGGGCAGGCATAGCCCGCCCGCAAATAGAAGGAGGACGAGACATGGACATCCGCGTTTCCGGCCATCAGGTCGACACCGGCGAGGCTCTTCGCGAGCATGTCTCCGATCGACTCGGCTCCATCGCGGACAAATATTTCGCCCGCGCGATCTCGGCGACGGCCACGTTCGGCTCCGGGCCGCACGACAACGGCTTCAGTTGCGACATCATCGCCCATGTCATGCAGGGCGTGGTGCTGAAGGCGTCCGGCTCGGGCATGGAGGCGCACCCCGCCTTCGACGAGGCCGCCGGCAAGATCGAGAAGCAGCTCCGCCGCTATGTGAAGCGGCTGAAGGCGCGCGGCGGCAACGGCCTGGGCGACGACATAGACGGCAGCATCGATGCCAATGCCGGCTACACCGTGTTCGAGCTGGTGGACGAGGAGGAGCCGGTCGATCATCCCCCGGTGATCGCCGAAACCCGCGTCGATATCCCCGATACGACGGTATCCGACGCGGTGATGATGCTCGACCTGCGTAACACCAACGCGCTACTGTTCCGCAATTCGGGTACGGGAGCGTTCAACATGGTCTATCGCCGGGGAGATGGGACGATCGGGTGGGTCGAACCGAACCGGGGGGCCTGATCGCGCGTTAATTCACAGTGGACGATTTCAGCGACATCCTGCCTCCCGAGGCCGTCTTCCATGATCTGGCGGCGGCCTCGAAAAAGGCTCTGTTCCAGACTCTCGCCAATCTGGCGGCGGAGAGGCTCGGCCTCGACGCGCGCCAGGTGGGCGAGCGGCTGGCCGAACGCGAGCGGCTGGGCTCCACCGGCTTCGGCGGCGGCGTCGCCATTCCGCATGGCAAGATCGACGATCTCGGCCATGTCGTGGCGCTGTTCGTCAAGCTGCCCCAGCCGATCGAGTTCGCGGCGATCGACGGAATGCCGGTCGATCTGGTCTTCCTGCTGCTCTCGCCGCCGGACGCGGGCGTCGATCATCTCAAGGCGCTGGCGCGGGTGAGCCGCAGGCTCCGGGACCGGGCCTTCGTCGCCAAGCTGCGCGGCGCGGGATCGGCCGATGCGCTCTACGCCCTGTTCGCCGACAGCCAGGCGCGCGACGCCGCGTGACCGGAAGCCCCGATACGCCGGCGGGCGAGCGCGCGCATTTCGCCGCGCTGGAATCGCTCTATGCGGCCGCGCCGATCAACAGGCTGTTCGCATCCCGCCTCGAGATTCCCGAAGCGGGCGTCACCCGCATCCATTTCGACGTGGACGAGCGTTTCTATCATGCCGCCGGGGCGGCGCACGGCACCATCTATTTCAAGATGCTGGACGATGCGGCTTTCTACGCGGCGAACAGCCTGGTCAGCGATCGCTTCGTGCTGACCACCGCGTTCAACCTGCTGCTGACCCGCCCGATCAAGGCCGGCCCGGCGGTGGCGGAAGGGCGGTGGGTGAGCGGCCGGCGGCGCGTGCTGGTCGCCGATGCGCGCCTGCTCGATTCCACCGGCGAGGAGGTGTCTCGCGGCACGGGCACCTTCATGCGCTCGCATTTCCCGCTGTCCTCGCTGCCCGGCTACGCCAGCGCCTCCGCCCCGAACGGATGAGCGCGCGCCTTGCCGCGCGGGTGGAGGTGTCCGCCCTGATCCGCCGGGTCGAGGGAGAGGGAGGGCACGCCGCCCTATTGCGGCGGGGCGATCCCGAAGCCGGCGCGATCCTGTTGCTGCTCGCCGAGCGGGGCGTCCCTAAAATGCTGCTCGAACGGCTTCTTGACCCAAAAGGAGACTATCGCTGGTCGCCGACGGGGCCGCACGACTTGACGGAAAATGAGGAACTTTCCGGCTATATTGAGCGTCGGCGCAGGTTCGACAGCGATCTGTGGATCGTGGAACTGGATGTCGCAGGAGTCGAACGGTTCGCCGCTGCAATGATCTCGACGGGTTGACGGCGGGCCTCCGCCCCGCGAAAGAGACCTCACATTTTGATAACGGCGGCCGCCTGCGTTTCCAGGGCAGCCCCCGTAGTCGGGAGATCGACACCGTCCCAGCGTATCCTTGGGGGACGGAACGTACGGTCTGCCGCATGTTCGCGGATCATAATGCGCACGTTTTCGCGCGCTGCCCTCGCGGTGGCGTCCCTTTTCTGCCTGCTTGGCACCCTGACCGTCGCGGCGCCGTCCTTCGCAGCCGAAGGCTCCGCCCCCCGGGGAACCGCCACAGTGATGCTGGCAGCGGTCACGGCTCCTCTTCTCGCCGTGGATGTGCGCTCTCTCGAAGCCCGCAATTCCGATTTCTCCACCTCGTCCTCGACCGACATCCCACTGGCGCCTCCGGCCCAAGCCGACGACCAGCAGGCCGCGGCCCCCACGCCCCAGAGCCTCGAAGACCTCGTGGCCGAGCGCGTTGCCGACACCACGGGCGACAAGCAGGGCGATTGCCTCGCCACCTCGGTCTATTTCGAAGCCAAGGGCGAGCCGCTGAACGGCCAGCTCGCCGTCGCGCAGACGATCATGAATCGCACCGCCTCGGGTCGTTTCCCGGATTCGGTGTGCGGTGTCGTGCGTCAGCCGGGCCAGTTCTCCTTCCTGCACAAGGGATCGATGCCGACCCCGCCGCGCGCGAGCACGGCATGGAAGCGCGCCGTGGCGATCGCGAAGATCGCGCGTGACGGCCTGTGGAAGCAGGTGGCCCCCGATGCGCTCTTCTTCCACGCCCGCCGCGTTTCGCCGGGCTGGGGCAAGATCAAGGTCGCCTCGCTCGGCAACCACATCTTCTTCCGCTGATCGATCTTTCGTCTGTTCGCCTGATGTTCTAATCAGGCGACATGGCGATTCCCGCTGAGCTTCCGAATTGCCTCGCCGATGCCCCGCTGATCGCGGGCGACGTCGCGCGGGGCGTTTCGCGTCTCTTCTATCGGGCGGACTGGATGGCGCTGTGCGAAGTGCCGCTCGGCAATGGCCGCCGCGCCGATATCATGGCGATCGACGGCAAAGGCCTCGTCACCATCGTCGAGATCAAGGTCTCGCGCGCCGATCTGCTCGGCGACATGAAGTGGCCGGATTATCTCGATTATTGCGACCGCTTCTACTGGGCGCTGCCGACCGGGTTCGACCTCTCGCCGCTGGAGGGCGAGGCGTTCCGGCCCGATCTGGCCGGGCTGATCGTGGCGGATCGCTATGACGCGGCGATCCTGCGCGAGGCGGCGTGCCGGCCGCTGGCGGCGGCGCGGCGCAAGGCCGAGACGCTGCGTTTCGCCCGGCGGGCGGCGCGGCGGATGATGGCGGGGCTCGATTCCGGCCTCGAAGGCGCGGACTGAGGCCCGCGCCCGCCCGGCTTCAGTTCAGGGTCGGGCCGGAGACCTTCTTCTTCACGACCGGCTTGGCCTCTTCGAACACCTTCAGGATCGCGGCCGAGCGGCCATCGCGCTTGGCATAGTCATAGGCCGACATGCCGGCGACATGATCGGTCTCCTTCGGGTCCGCGCCATGGGCGACAAGCACGCGGACCGAGGCGAGATCATGCGTCTGGGTCGCGATGATGAGGGGCGTCTCGCCGCGATTGTTGGCGAGATCCACCGAGGCGCCGACGTCGAGCAGCAGTTGCTCGGCCTCGACGAAGCCGATCTGCGCGGCGTCGAGCAGGGGGGTGTTGCCCTGATTGTCGCGCCCGTCCATCGCCGCGCCCTTCGCCAGCATATAGCGCACCCATGCCATGTCGCGGCGCTTCACGACGATGTGCAGCGCGTTCTCGCCGGTCTTCTCGTCGCGGGAGAGGACCATGGTGTTGCCCGGCCTGTCGAGCGCGCCCTGCACCTTGTCGCCGTCGCGGTCGCGCACCGCCTTGATGAACTTATAGCCCTGCGAGACGATGTCCTGGGCCTGGAGCGACGCCGGAAAGGCCGCCAGCGTGCCGGCCAAGATCAGCGTCCCGAATACGCGCCCTACACAACGCCCCATCGACCTCACTCCCTGTCCGCGGGAAACGCCCGCCTTGCTTGCATCGCGCGCCATAGCAAAGCATGGCTGGCGTTGCCATGAATGTGCGTACCCCCTCCGCCGCCATCGCCGCCCTTGCCCTGTCGCTGACGGTGCTCGGCGGATGTTCCCGCCAGCCCGCCGCCCAAACGCCGCCGCTGGCGGGCGCGCGGCTGGGCGGGGCCTTCTCGCTGGTCGATCAGGATGGCCGGCCGACCACCGACAGGAGCTTCGCCGGCCGCTATCGCGCGGTCTATTTCGGCTACAGCTTCTGCCCGGATGTCTGCCCGACGACCTTGCAGGCGCTGATGCAGGGCTATCGGGCCTTCGCCTCGGCCTCGCCGGCGGAAGCCGCGAAGCTGGTGCCCGTCTTCATCACCGTCGATCCCGAGCGGGATACGCCGGCGGTGCTCAAATCCTATGTCGCCGCCTTCGGAAAGCCGCTGGTCGGGCTGACCGGCACGCCGGACGCGATCGCCGCCGCCGCCAAGGCCTATGGCGTCTATTATCATAAGCAGGCGACAGCGGCGGGTGCGAGCGGCTATCTTGTCGATCATAGCAGCCAGGTGATTCTGTTCGGGCCGGACGGCCAGCCGATCGCGCTGGTCCCGACCGATCAGGGCGCCAAGGCCGTCGCCGACACGCTGGCGCAGTGGGTGCATTGAGTCATGGCCGTTCCGGCTGATCGTTTCTGGGAAACCAAGCGTCTCGAGGACATGACCCGGGACGAATGGGAGTCGCTGTGCGACGGCTGCGGCAAATGCTGCCTGCACAAGCTGGAGGATGACGCGACGGGGGAGATCTATCCCACCAACGTCGCCTGCCGCCTGCTCGACCGCCGCGCGGGGCGCTGCAAGGATTATCGGCACCGCCACGCCTATGTCCCGGAATGCGTGCGGCTGAACCCGCGCACGCTGGCGACGATCGACTGGCTGCCCACCACCTGCGCCTATCGCCTGCTCGCGGAGGGCCGGCCTCTGGAGGACTGGCATCCGCTGATCTCGGGCGACCCGGAATCGGTGCATCGCGCCGGCGTCTCGGTGCGCGGCTGGACGGTGTCCGAGGATGAGGCGGGCGATCTCGAACTGCATATCGTCGAGCGTGAGCTCTGAGCCGGTCTTCGTCGGTGGAGCGCTCAGCCGCCCGCTGATCGTGCGCCGCGTCGCCAGTGCGCGGCGCGTGCGGCTGGCGGTCGACCCGCGCGACGGCAGCGTGCGGCTCACCCTGCCGCGCCGGGGATCGGAGCGTGCCGCCCGCCAGTGGGTCGAGGCGCATCGCGACTGGATCGAGCAGCAGCTCGCGCTCCTCCCGCAACCCCGGCCGATCGTCGCGGGCGGGGTCATTCCCTTTCGCGGCGTGGAGACGCGAATCGACTGGTCGCCCGCCCATTCGCGCATCGTGAGGCTGGAGGGCGACCGGCTGCTCGTCGGCGGCCCGGAGGAGGGCATCGCCAGGCGCGTGATCGCTTGGACGAAGCGCGAGGCGCTGCGCCAGCTCGAGGCCGAGACCCGTGAGGTCGCCGCGCGGGCCGGCGTCACCGTCGGGCGCGTCTCGATCGGCGATCCGCGCGCGCGCTGGGGGAGCTGCTCCTCATCCGGGAATATCCGCTATGCGTGGCGGCTGATCCTCGCGCCGCCCTTCGTCCTCAGCTCGACCGTGGCGCATGAGGTCGCGCACCGGCTGCATATGGACCATTCGCCCGCCTTCCGCGCCGCCGAGGCCCGGCTGCTCGGCACCGATCCGGGGCCGGCGCGCGCCTGGCTCCGGGCGAACGGGGCGGGGCTTTACTGGATCGGCTGCGAGGGCTGACCGCCCCCGCCGCGCGGCGGGGTGGCCTTGCCATTGCCGCGACCGAGGACGCCGTCCAGCCAGTGCTGGTCGAGCCGCTGCTGAGGCTGCTGTTGCGCCGGAGCGGGCGAAGGCGGCGGCGGCGGGCCGCGCCAGTCGTCATCGGTGCTGGTGTCGGCACCGCGATGGACCTGCACCGCCGGCTGCCCCTGCGGGAGGCCGCCGTCGCCGGGCTGGGCGGGCGTGCCGTCGGGCGTCACGCCCGGCTGGACCACCTGACCATCGGCGTCGATCGTCGGGATGCCGTTGTCGGGCTGGCCATAATAGGCCTCGTCGTCCGGCTCGAGCTGCCATTCGGGCAGCGTCACGGCGGTGTCGAACTGCTCGACCGGGCGGTTGGCGACGGCCTGCTTCATATAGTCGGCGAAGGCGTGCGCCGGGGCACGGCCGCCGTAGAGGCCGGGGTTGGGCTTCGCATCGTCGCGGCCCATCCACACGCCCGTCGTGAGGCCGGAGGAGAAGCCGAGGAACCAGCCATCCTTGTTGGACGAGGTGGTGCCCGTCTTGCCCGCCACCGGGCGGCCGATCTGCGCGGCGCGGGCCGTGCCGGTGTTGACGGCGGTCTGGAGCAGGTCGGTCATCTGCTGGGCCACCTGCGGCGCCACCAGCACGCGCGATTCCGGCGGCGTGTGCTCATAGAGCAGGCGACCCTCGGGGCCGACCACCTTGGTGATCGCATAGGGGATCACCGCGGCGCCCTTGTTGTCGATCTCGGCGAAGGCGCGGGTCATGTCGATCAGGCGCACGTCCGACGTGCCCAGCACCATCGAGGGGTGCGTGTTGATCGGCGTGGTGATGCCGAAGCGGCGCGCCATGTCGGCGACCGTCTGGAAGCCCACCATCTGCCCGAGCTTCGCCGCCACCGTGTTGAGCGAGAAGGCGAAGGCGGTGCGGATGTTGATCTGGCCCGAATAGGTGCGCTCGTCGTTGCGCGGGCTCCAGCCGTCGATGGTGACGGGCTCGTCGACGATCGCCTCGTCGGGCTTGTGCCCGGCCTCGATCGCCGCCAGATAGACGAAAAGCTTCCACGCCGAACCCGGCTGGCGCTGCGCCTGCGTGGCGCGGTTGTAGATCGAGTTGATGTAATCGCGGCCGCCCACCATCGCGCGCACCGCGCCGTCGCGCTCCATCGACACCAGCGCGCCCTGAAGGCCCGCCGGGGTATCCTGCTGGATCGCGCGGTCGGCCGAGCGCTGCATGTTGAGATCGAGCGTGGTCCACACGTCGAGCGGGTCGGTCTGGTCGTCGATCAGCGTGCTGAGCTGCGGCAGAGCCCAGTCGGTGAAGTAGCGGACGCTGTTCTGCTTGGTGTCGGGCGCGAGCTTCACCGCGCCGGGATCGGCGGCGAGCGCCTGGGCGCGGCTGATCTTGCCCGTCTCCACCATCGTGTCGAGGACGACCGAGGCGCGGCCGACGGCGGCCTGCACGTCGGCGGTGGGCGAATAGTTGGACGGCGCCTTGACGAGGCCGGCGATGATCGCGGCTTCGCCGAGGCTCAGTTGATCCGCGCCATGGCCGAAGAATTTGCGGCTCGCGGCGTCAATGCCGTAGCTGCCGCCGCCGAAATAGACCTTGTTGAGATACAGCTCGAGGATCTGATCCTTCGAGAATTTCCGCTCCATCGCCAGCGCGAGAATCTGCTCGTGGATCTTGCGCGTCCACGTCTTGTTGTTGGTGAGGAAGACGTTGCGGGCGAGCTGCTGGGTGATGGTCGATCCGCCCTGGCGCCAGTGCCCGCTCGTGATGCGTACCTGGACCGAGCGCAGGATGCCGATCGGATCGACGCCGGGATGCTCATAGAAGCGGCGGTCCTCCACCGAGACCATCGCATCCTTCATCACCTGCGGAATCTGGTCGCCGCGCAGCCATTGGCCGTAGCTCGGCCCGATCGACACCAGCACCGTGCCGTCGGCGGCGTGGACGCGGATCATCTGCCCGTTGGGCGACGATTTGAGCGCGTCGAAGCTCGGCAGCGACGACATGGTGATGCCGATCGCCACCCCCAGCGCGATCAGCGCGAGCAGGGCCAGACCAGCGAAAATCTTGAGGGACGTGCGCAACGCTTTCACAAAGCCACTCCGTTGGCGGCGGCGGGGCTCGGGCGGCGGGGCCTGTCGGTTGGTGGGGCGTATCGGGCGAGCCATGCTTGTGCGCAGCGGTTAGCCCGTCCTGCGCGGCACGACAAGCGGTCTGCTGTCAGTTGCCGCCGTCGCCGTCGAAATCGAGCGAGGCCGAGTTGATGCAATAGCGTAAGCCCGCCGGCCCCGGACCGTCCGGGAAGACATGGCCGAGATGCCCGCCGCAGCGCGCGCACCGCACCTCGGTGCGGACCATGCCGTGGCTGGTGTCGACGCGCTCCTCGATCAGGGATTCGTCGGCCGGCGCGGTGAAGCTCGGCCAGCCGCAGCCGGAATCAAATTTGGTGCCGCTGTTGAAAAGCTGGGTGCCGCAGCCGGCGCAGAGATATTCGCCGGTCTCGTGGTTGTTCCAGTAGCGGCCGGTGAAGGCGCGCTCGGTGCCGGCCTCGCGCAGCACATGATATTGCTCGACGCTGAGGCGCTGGCGCCATTCGTCGTCGGTGAGGTGCATCTTCTCCATGGGCGGGGAGATGGGGCGACGCATTCCGTCCGTCAATCGAGGCGGGGGCCTACGCCATCGCCTTCAGCAGGATCGTCACGCCCGCGGGCACATCTTCGGGTGGCGGCCCGGCGATGCAGGCGGCGTCGGCGCGCACCCGGCGGAGGATCGCGGCCGGCACGCCGACGTCATGATAGACCTGATCCGCGCGACCGAGCCAGCGGGCCTCGGCGAGGGTCAGATCGTCGGGATCGCCGGAGCGGAGCGCGATGCGGACGGTGATGGCGGATCGCGGCGCGTCGGGCGCGGCGAGCCAGCGCTCCACGGCGGAGGCCGGCACCTCGCCCAGCGCATCGAGTGGCCCGCCCGGATCGAGCGCGGCGTCGATGGCGCGTCGGCGGGTGGCGGCATCAGGGAAGCGCGCGCGGATCGCCGTACGGGCACCGTGGAGCGCGTCTGCCAGCGTGCCGAGGCCGGAGGGGAGAAGCGCCTCCAGACGCTGCCGGAGCGCCTTGGCGAGCCCTGCGGAGGCCCCTCCGGTCCCGATCGCGATCAGCACCGGGTCGCGGTCGACGATGGCCGGGAGGGTGAAGTCGCACAGCGCCGACCGGTCGACCGCGTTGACGAGGATTCCCCGCGCCTTGAGCCGGGCCACGGCCGATTCGGCCTCGGAATCGCCTTCGAGAGCCACGATGGCGAGAGCGGCGTTGCCGGATTCCTCGATGACCCGCGCCCCGGCCCGTTCGAGCAGGCGGCGCTTGGCGTCGGCGGTGTCACCGGTGCCGATCAGGATCACCGGCGTGCCTTCGAGGCGGAGGAAGACGGGCAGGCTGTGCATCGCCCGTCTTGTCGCCGGGAAGGGCGGCCTTGCCAAGCCGGCAGGCCGCCCCCGTCGTCGGATCAGAGGGAGTCGATGAAGGCCTTCACCGCCGGGCCGACGTCGGACCGCTCCAGCGCCAGCGCGATGTTCGCCTGGATGAAGCCGGCCTTGTCGCCGCAATCATGGCGCACGCCGTCGAAGGTGACGCCATGGAACGGCATCTCGCCGATCATGCGCGCCATCGCGTCGGTGAGCTGGATCTCGCCGCCGGCGCCCTTCTCCTGGCTTTCGAGGACGCGCATCACCTCGGGCTGGAGGATGTAGCGGCCGACGATCGCGAGGTTGGACGGCGCGGCCTCGGGCTTGGGCTTTTCGACCAGACCCTTCACCTCGGTCAGCGCGCCGTCGCGCGTGCCGGGCGTGATGATGCCGTATTTGTCGGTGTTCTCGTGCGCGACTTCCTGCGCGCAGATCATGTTGCCGCCGACCTTCTCATAGGCCTCGACCATCTGCTTGAGGCAGCCCGGCTTGCCGACCATGAAGTCGTCGGCGAGCAGCACGGCGAAGGGTTCGTCGCCGACGATGTCGCGCGCGCACCAGACGGCGTGGCCGAGGCCCATCGGCTCCTGCTGGCGGCAATAGGCGATGTTGCCGGGGGTGAGACGCGTGCCTTCCAGCACGGTCAGCGACTTGCCGCGACCGGCCATGGTCGATTCGAGTTCGTAGGCGATGTCGAAATGGTCCTCGATCGCGTGCTTGCCGCGACCGGTGACGAAGATCATCTGTTCGATGCCGGCTTCCAGCGCCTCTTCCACCGCATATTGAATGAGCGGCTTGTCGACGACCGGCAGCATCTCCTTCGGCATGGCCTTGGTCGCAGGCAGAAATCTCGTGCCGAGGCCTCCCACTGGGAACACGGCCTTGCGCAGCTTGCGTACCATCAATCCTCCGTCGGTTCGTTGAGAGCCCACGCGGGAACGCTGTCGGCGGCGATCAGTGCCTCGAGATTCTGTCTTTTTCTCACCACCGCCCAACGATCCCCCGATACCAGAACCTCGGGTGTGAGCGCGCGGCTGTTATAGGTGCTCGCCATGGTGGCCGCATAGGCTCCGGCCGTCATGAAGACGACACGTTCGCCTTCATCCACCCGATCCATGGAACGCTGCATCGCGAAGGTGTCCCCGGTCTCGCAGACCGGGCCGACGACGTTCGCCACGAATCGCTCGCCAGAGGGGCGGACGGCGCGGATGTCGTGCCAGGCGTCGTAGAGGGCGGGGCGCATCAGGTCGTTCATCGCCGCGTCGACGATCACGAACGGGGCCTGGGCGCCCGGCTTCACGCGGATGACGCTGGTCAAGAGCACGCCGGCATTGCCGACGATCAGGCGGCCCGGCTCGAACATCAGGCGGACATTCCACCCGGCGGTCGCGCGGCGGACCATCTCGCCATAGGCCGAGGGGGCAGGCGGGGCGGGCTTGGTCGGGTCGTAAGGCACGCCAAGGCCGCCGCCGAGATCGGCGGTGGTGATCGTGTGGCCCGCCGCGCGGAGGGTGGCGATCAGCGCGCCGATGCGGCCGAAGGCGGTCTCCAGCGGCCCGAGGTCGGTGAGCTGGCTGCCGATATGGACGGCGACGCCCTGAATCGCGAGGCCGGGGAGGGCGGCGGCGCGCGCATAGGCATCGGGCGCCAGATCATAGCCGATGCCGAACTTGTTCTCGGAGCGGCCGGTCGAGATCTTGGCGTGGGTGCCGGCATCGACGTCCGGGTTCACCCGGAAGGCGACGCGGGCGGTGAGGCCGAGGCCGGTCGCGACGGCGGAGAGGGTGCGGGCCTCTTCCTCGGATTCGAGGTTGAACTGGCCGATGCCCTCCTGGAGCGCGAGCGCCATCTCGTCCGCCGTCTTGCCGACGCCGGAGAAGACGATCTTCTCGGCCGCGATCCCCGCCGCACGGGCGCGCATCAGTTCGCCGCCCGACACCACGTCGGCGCCGCAGCCAAGCCCCGCCAGCACCGACAGCACGGCGGCATTGGGATTGGCCTTCACCGCGAAGGCGACGAGCGGGGCCTGCCCCTCATGCTCCAGCCCGGCAAGCGCCTCGCGGAACACGCGGATATGGCGGCGGATGGTCGCCGCCGAATAGACATAGACGGGGGTGCCGACCGCATCCGCGATCGCGTCCAGCGGCACCTGTTCGGCGTGAAGGGCGCCGTTATGAAGGTCGAAATGATCCATGGATTCTGGTCTCAGCCGGGCGGGGGGAGGTCGAACCGGTCGGGCTCGAGCGGTTTGGATTTGGTCACCAGCTCGTCCTCGCGGGTCGGGCGGGCCTCGGTGCCGGGATTGAGCAGGTCGGCCACGCTCGGCTGGCTCGCGGCGGTGGCCGATTTGGGCGGCAGGGTCCGGCCGTCGGCGGGACGCAGCACCGCTTTCTTGCCGCAGCCCGCCAGCAGCGCGAGCGCCGCGAGCGTGAGGATCGCCGTCCGTTTCATGCCTCAGCCTCCAGGATTGCGCGCGCCTTCGCCACCGCTTCGCGGACACGGGCCGGCGCGGTGCCGCCTTCGCTGGCGCGGGCGGCAACGGAGGCGTCGACCGACAGCGCCGCCTTCACGCCCTCGTCGATGCGGGCGTCGACCGCCTGCAATTCGCCGAGCGTCAGGTCGGAGAGGGCGCAGCCCTTGCCTTCGGCGAGCTTCACCACGGTGCCGGTGATATGGTGCGCCTCGCGGAAGGGGACGCCCGCCACGCGGACGAGCCGGTCGGCCAGATCGGTCGCGGTGGAGAAGCCGGCCTCGGCCGCCGCGCGCATCCGGTCGATGCGGAAGGTCAGCGTCTCGATCATCCCGGTCATCGCCGCGATCGAAAGCGCGAGCAGGTCGTGCGCCTCGAAGACGGGCGGCTTGTCGTCCTGCATATCCTTCGAATAGGCGAGCGGCAGGCCCTTCATCGTCACCATCAGCGCGGTGAGGCAGCCCATGATCCGCCCCGAATGGCCGCGCACCAGCTCGGCGGCGTCGGGATTGCGCTTCTGCGGCATGATCGACGAGCCGGTCGACCACTGATCGGGCAGGCTGACGAAGCCGAAGGGCTGCGAGGCCCACAGCACGATCTCTTCCGCCAAGCGCGAGAGGTGGAGCGAGGCCTGCGAAGCGGCCATCAGATAATCGAGCGCGAAGTCGCGGTCCGAGACCGAATCCAGCGAATTGGCGGTCGGCCGGTCGAAGCCGAGCGCCTTGGCCGTCGCCTGCCGGTCGATCGGGAAGCCGGTGCCGGCCAGCGCCGCCGCGCCGAGCGGCGACTCGTTCATCCGCACCCGCGCATCGGCGAAGCGCGAGCGGTCGCGGCGGACCATCTCGTAATAGGCCATCAGATGATGGCCGAGCGTCACCGGCTGCGCGGCCTGGAGATGGGTGAAGCCGGGCATCACGCTTTCCGCATGTTCCCCCGCGCGGGCGACCAGCGCGCGCTGGAGGGCGGCCAGACCCGCATCGACCGAATCGATCGCGTCGCGCACCCAGAGGCGGAAGTCGGTCGCGACCTGATCGTTGCGCGAGCGCGCGGTATGCAGGCGCCCCGCCGCCGGCCCGATCAGTTCGGCCAGACGACTTTCGGTCGCCATATGGATGTCTTCGAGCGCGAGATCGTCGGTGACGCCATGTTCGGCATATTCGGCGGCGACCTTGTCCAGACCGGCGTCGATCGCGGCGACATCCTCGGCCGGGATGATGCCCTGAGCGCCGAGCATGGCGACATGGGCCTTGGAGCCGGCGACGTCCTGTTTCCACAAACGCTTGTCGAACGGGATCGAGGCGTTAATTTCGCGCATCACCGCGGCCGGCCCTTCGGCGAAGCGCCCGCCCCACATCTGATTGGAGCCCGTCTTGCGCTCGTTGTCGGCCCGCTCGCTAATCGTTCTTCTCCCGCTCATGGTCGCCTTGGCAGCCGCCGGCTGCGATAAGCCCAAGCCGTCGGCGGAGCAAGCAAAGGCCACCGCGAATCAGGCCACGCCCCCCGTGGCCCCGCCGGTCGAGACCAGCCGCGTCGACAGCACCCACAAGGGCGAGGCGATGCCGGGGATGCCCTTCGCCGCGCCGGGCGGCTCTCCGGCGACGCTCTCCAGCTTCCGGGGGCATCCGGTGCTGGTCAATCTCTGGGCGACCTGGTGCGGGCCGTGCGTCAAGGAGCTGCCGGCGCTCGACGCGCTGGCGCAGCGCGAGACCGGCAAGCTCGCCGTGGTGACGGTGAGCCAGGACATGGGCGGCGACGCGCAGGTCCAGCCCTTCTGGAAGAGCCACGGCCTGAAGGCGCTCACGGCGTACACCGACGCCAGGAACCAGTTGATGAGCGCCACCGGCGCGGCCGACCTGCCGACCACGATCCTCTATGATTCGAAGGGCAAGGAGGTGTGGCGGGTCAGCGGCGGCATGGACTGGACGAGCCCGGAAGCGGCGGCGCTGATCGCGCAGGCCTCGTAACGGCCACTTAACGGTCGTCAGCCACAGTCCCCGGAGCGTTCATGCATCCGGGGAAGGATGAGATGGCCATGATTCCGTTGCTCGCGATTCTCACGGCGGTGGCGGCCGCGCCGCCGCCTCCGGTCGTCCTCGCGCCGTCGGTGGTGGCCCCGCCCATCATGCGGTCCTCGACCCCGCGCACCACCGAGACGATCGCGGTCCAGCTTCGCCATGGCGGTCGCCTGCTGTGGAGCGGCGATCTCAGCCGCGCGTCGGACGGCACCGCCTCCTTCTCCCAGCAACTGCGCGAATCGCGGGCTTGCCCCGACGCCGATCCGCGCACCGGCAGGACGGGAACGCGCTTCACCACCTTCTCGGTGTCGATCAACCCGGACTATCCGCTGGCCGAAGGCGCGGCGCGGGTCAGCATCGAGCGGACCGCGCCCTATGGCGACGACGATTATTGTGGTGGGCGCGACGCCAGCGGCACCGTGCGTCTGACCAGCCGTGTCGAGCTGCCGCAAGGCAAGCCGGTGACGCTGGAGGGTGAGGGCGGCCTCTCGGTGACGCTTACCCGCCGCTGAAGCCTCAGCGCGCCGCCGGCAGCCTGATCTGGAACAGCAGCGGCCAGTTCTTGCCGGTGACGAACAGGCGGTTTCCCACCTTGTCATAGGCGATGCCGTTGGGGACGGCATCGGGGTCGGTCGCGCCGACCCTGGCGGCGAGCGCGCTGACGTCGATCCAGCCCTTCACATGGCCGGTCGCCGGGTCGATCCGCGCGATCGCGTTGGTCATCCAGATGTTGGCGAGGATCTCGCCGCGCACATATTCCAGCTCGTTGACCTGCCGGATCGGCACGCCATCGGCCGTGACGGTGAGCGTCCGCACCACCTTCAGCGTCTTGGGATCGAGGAAGCGCAGCACGGGCGTGCCGTCCGACAGGATGATGTTGCGCCCGTCCTGGGTCATCGCCCAGCCTTCGCCCTCATAGCGGAAGCTGCCGAGGCGCCTGAACCCCTTGAGCGTCCAGCGCGCGCCGACTCCGCCATGCCAGATCACGCTGTAGAGCTGGTCCTTCCAGTCGACGATGCCCTCGCCGAAGATGCCGGGCGCGAGCGACACGCTCTCGACCGTGCGGCCGGTGGCGAGGTCCACCTTGCGGATGAAGGACTGCCCCTCGCGCCCCGTGCTCTCGTAGAGATAGCCGTCGCGGAACAGCAGGCCTTCGGTGAAGGCATGGGTGTCGTGCGGAAAAGTGCGTACCACCTCCGCCTGTTCGACCGGCAGCGCCGCCCACGCCGCGAAGGGCGCGAGCGTTAGAGCGAGGGCGGCGAGCCGGCCGATGCGGCGCATCAGTCGCGGAGCAGCTCGTTGATGCCGGTCTTGGCGCGGGTCTGCGCATCGACGCGCTTCACGATCACCGCGCAGTAAAGCGACGGGCCGGGCGCGCCGTCCGGGAGTGGCTTGCCGGGGAGCGCGCCGGGCACGACCACCGAGTAAGCCGGCACTTCGCCCACGAACACTTCGCCGGTGGCGCGGTCGACGATCTTGGTCGAGGCGCCGAGATAGACGCCCATCGACAGCACCGCGCCCTCGCGGACGATCACGCCCTCCGCGACTTCCGCGCGGGCGCCGACGAAGCAGCCGTCCTCGATCACCACCGGGTTGGCCTGGAGCGGCTCCAGCACGCCGCCGATGCCGACGCCGCCCGACAGGTGGACGTTGCGGCCGATCTGCGCGCAGCTCCCGACCGTCGCCCAGGTGTCGACCATCGTGCCCTCGCCGACATGGGCGCCGATGTTGACGAAGCTCGGCATCAGCACGACGCCCCTGGCGATGAACGAGCCCCGGCGCGCGACCGCGCCCGGCACGGCGCGGAAGCCCGCGTCGCGGAAGGCAGCCTCGCCCCAGCCGGCGAACTTGCTCGGCACCTTGTCGAAGCCCGGCGCGCCCGCCGAGCCGCCATCGATCACCGCGTTGTCGTTGAGACGGAAGGAGAGCAGCACCGCCTTCTTCAGCCACTGGTGGACATGCCAGTCTCCGTCGATCTTCTCGGCAACGCGGTAATGGCCGCTGTCGAGGCCGAGGATCGCGGCCTCGACAGCCTCGCGCACGGCGCCCTGCGTCTGGAAGTTGAGGCCGTCGCGGGCTTCCCAGGCTTCGTCGATGGTGCGGGCGAGATCGGCGGTCATTGGTCGTCCCCAAGCAGTGAATGGAGCCATTCGGCGAGATCGGTGATGTGGTGGTCCACGAAGGACCGGTCGGCGTCGTGGCCCTGTTCCGATCCGTTGTCGAGCCACACGGTGGTCATGCCCAGCGCCCTGGCGGGCTTGAGGTTGCGCGCCATGTCCTCGACGAAGACGCTGGTCGCCGGGTCGACGCCGAGCCCGGCCACCATCGCGGCGTAGCTCGCCTCGTGCGGCTTGGGCTTGTAGGCGCTGGCGTGGATGTCGTGGATCGCCTCGAAGGTCTTGGACAGGCCGAGCTTCGCCAGCACGCGCTCCGCATAGGGCGCATCGCCATTGGTGAAGATCAGCTTGCGGCCCGGCAGCCGCGCGATCAGGCGGGCGAGGCGGGCATCTTCGGCCAGCACGTCGAGATCGATGTCATGGACGTCGGCGAGATAATGGTGCGGATCGACGTCATGCTCCAGCATCAGCCCGGCCATGGTGGTGCCATGCGCCTGGAAATAGCCCTTCTGGATGCGCCGCGCCTCGGCGAGGTCGTCGATCCCGAGCGTCCTCGCGACATAGGCGGTCATCCGCACGTCCATCAGGCCGAACAGGTCGGCCGACGCCGGATAGAGCGTGTTGTCGAGGTCGAAGATCCAGGCGCGGATATGGGAGAGCGCAGGCGTCATGGGCGCGGAGGTAGCCGCTGGCCGATATCAGAGCAACTGGGCGGATGTAAGCAATTGGTCTTAATCGCACCTACGGCATGTAGAATGCGCGCCGATAATGCTATTGGTACGTTACCGTGATGGTTCTGGCGATTGCGACAGGTTCACCCCTGTCAAAAATGCCTAGCCCGCAAGCGAAAGGACCAAGTAGCGGGAGAAGGCGGCCTCAACTCCGTCATCGTCGCAGTAGGTGCCGAGCAAAAAGTATCTGCTCCTTGTAATCGCACCTAGTTGCCCCTGGGCTGCGATCTCTGAAGCCCCTCCCTCGCGGTTTCATGGTCGCGGGGGAGGGCATCTTCACACCATGAAGCTTTCGCCGCAGCCGCAGCTTCCCTTGGCGTTCGGATTCTCGAACACGAAGCCGGCGGTGAAGTCGTCCTCCACCCAGCTCATCGTCGAGCCGATCAGATAGAGCACCGATCCGCCGTCGACGAAGAAGGTGCCGCCGGGCGTCTCGATGCGCTCGTCCATCGGGTCGGCGTCGGTGACGTAATCGACCGAGTAAGCGAGGCCCGAGCAGCCGCGACGGGGCGTCGAGAGCTTGACGCCGATCGCCCCTTCCGGGGCCTTGGCCATCAGCTCGGCGATGCGCGCCTCGGCCGAGGGCGTCAGGATGATCGCGGCGGGGCGGGGGCGACGGGTGGTGGTCGTCGTCATCACAGCATCCCCAGTTCGAGCTTGGCCTCGTCGGACATCTTCTGCGGATCCCATGGCGGATCCCAGACGAGATTCACCTCGGCCGAGCCGACCCCCGGCACCGCGCCGACCCGCATCTCCACCTCGCCCGGCATCGATTCCGCGACCGGGCAGTGCGGCGTGGTGAGCGTCATGGTGACGATCGCGTGGCCGGCATCGATCTCGACGCCGTAAACGAGGCCGAGATCGTAGATGTTCACCGGAATCTCGGGATCGTAGATTTCCTTGAGCGCGTCGATCACCGCCTCGTAGAGCGCGCCGCCGGGCTCGCCGGAGCCGAGCTCTGCGGGTTTCTGGGAGAGGAAGCCCTCCAGATAATCCTTCTTGCGCTCGAAATCCTCGCGCATGTCGCTCCGCACGTCGGCGTCGGTCAGACGCGGGCGTTCGGGCTTCTCGGGCGCGGCAGACGCTTCCTCGATCATGATACCCTTATCGCTCACCCGGCGAATCCTATCCAAAAATGCGCGTAACACGCTCGATACCCTCGACCAGCGCGGCCACGTCGGCCGGCCCGTTATAGACCCCGAAGCTCGCGCGCGCGGTCGCCTCGACGCCGAGATGCGCCATCAGCGGCTGGGCGCAATGATGCCCCGCGCGGATGGCGACCCGGCTCTCGTCCAATATGGTGCCGATGTCGTGGGGATGAACCCCTTCGATGGCGAAGCTGACGATGCCGGCCGAATCCTCCGGGCCGAACAGCTTGACCGAATTGAGCGAGGCCAGCGCCGCGCGCGTTTCGGCGACGAGTGCCGCCTCATGCGCGTGGATGGCGGGCAGGCCGATGCCCTCCACATAGTCGATCGCGGCATGGAGGCCGACGACGCCGACGATGTGGGGCGTCCCCGCCTCGAAGCGCGCAGGCGCGGGGAGGAAGGTCGTCTTCTCGAAGGTCACCTTGTCGATCATCGACCCGCCGCCCTGCCAGGGTGGCATGGAATCGAGGATTTCGGCCCGCGCCCAGAGCACGCCGATCCCGGTCGGCCCATAGAGCTTGTGGCCCGAGAAGGCATAGAAATCGACGCCGAGCGCCGCCACATCGACGGGCAGGCGGGGGACCGCCTGGCAGCCATCGATGAGAATCTTCGCGCCGACCGCGTGGGCGAGATCCGCCGCGCGCTTCACGTCGAGGATCGAGCCCAGCACGTTCGAGACATGCGCCAGCGCGACCAGCTTGTGCTGCGGCGTCAGCATCCGCTCGGCGGCATCGAGATCGATGCGGCCATCCTCGGTGAGCGGGCAGACGTCGATGGCGATGCCGGTCCGCTCGCGGATGAGCTGCCACGGCACGATGTTGCTGTGATGCTCGAGCGTCGAGAGCAGGATGCGGTCGCCGGGCTTGAGATGGGTGGTGCCCCAGCTCTGCGCGACGAGGTTGATCGCCTCGGTCGCGCCGCGCACGAAGACGATCTCGCCGTCCGACTTGGCGCCGATGAAGCCCGCCACCCGCCGGCGCGCCGCCTCATAAGCGAGCGTCATGTCGGCCGAGCGCTGATACACGCCGCGATGCACGGTGGCGTAGGTCTCGCGATAGGCGCGGTCGATCGCGTCGACCACCGGGGTCGGCTTCTGCGCGGTCGCGGCGGTATCGAGATAGGCCCAGCCCGACGGGATCGCCGGGAAGTCGCTCACCCGATCGAGCGGGCGGTCGGAGGCGAGGACGGTGCTCATGCGATCATCCCCAGCCAGCTATTGGCGGTCGCCTCGAACGCCTCGCGCACCGCATCCTCGCCGATCCGCGCGAGCGCGTCGGCGACGAAGGCGTGGGTGAGGATCGCCCGCGCCTCGACCGGCGGGATGCCGCGCGAGGCGAGATAGAAGAGGCTGTTGCGATCGAGCTCGCCGACGGTCGCGCCATGGCCGCACTTCACGTCGTCGGCGAAGATCTCCAGCTCGGGCTTGAGGTTCACCGCCGCCGTGCGCGCCATCAGCAGGCCGCGCAGCGACTGCTCGCCGTCGGTCTTCTGGGCGTCCCGCGCGACTTCGACGCGGGCCGAGGTCGAGGTGACGGCCTGCTCGTCGGCCACCGCGCGCCAGAGCTGGCGGCTCTGGCCGTGTGCTGCGGCGTGGCGGACGACGAAGGCGGCGTCATGGCGCTGCTTCTTGCGGCCGAGCAGCGCGCCGCCGGCCTCCGCGAAGGCCTCGATGCCGGTGATCGTCAGATGGCCGTCGAGGCGGCTGTCGGCCTGTCCGGCGACCAGCGAGGCGATGGTGAGGCTCGCGGCCTGACCGATCTCGGCGGTGTCGGCGTGGCTCTGGAAGCCGCTCTCGTGGAGGAAGCGGCGCGCCACCATCAGCCGCGCCGAACGCGCGAGGCGGAGCGAGGCGGCACGGTTGACCCAGCCCTCGCCGACGAAGCTCTCGACGATGCTCGCCTGGGCGTCCTCGTCGAGGCGGATGTCGGCAGCGAGATGGTTCGCGCCACCCGTCGAGATATGGACGATCTGGACGGGGCCTTCGGTGGCGGCGTCGCGGCCGAGCGTCAGCGTCCAGCCGGTCGAGCCGGCGAGCTTGCCGAGCGCATGACGACCGGCGTTGGCGTCGGCGGCACCCACCCGCACCGGGCCAGGGGCCGAGCGGCTGGCGTCATAGACGCCATCGACGAACAGCAGGCGCGGGCCGGGCGTGTCGATCCACAGATCGTCCACCGAGCGCGGCGCACCCGTGGGCTGGCCGTCGGCGATGGCGGGCAGGCCGGACAGGTCCGACCAGCGCCACGCCTCGTCGCGTGCCGAGGGGAGGGCGAGGAGGCTCATGCCGCCAGCTCGTCCGTGATCTGGCCGTAGCCCTCGCGCTCCAGCTCATGGGCCAGCTCCGGCCCGCCGGTGCGGACGATGCGGCCGGCGGCCAGCACATGCACGAAGTCCGGCTTCACATAGTCGAGCAGGCGCTGATAGTGGGTGATGAGCAGCACCGCGCGGTCCGGCCGGCGCATGATCGTGTTGATGCCGTGGCCCACCGCCTTCAGCGCGTCGATGTCGAGACCCGAGTCCGTCTCGTCGAGGATGGCGAGCTTAGGCGCAATGATGCCCATCTGCACCATCTCGTTGCGCTTCTTCTCGCCGCCCGAGAAGCCGACATTCACCGGGCGCTTCAGCATCTCGGGATCGAGGCCGAGCGCATCCGCCTCCTTACGGGCGAGCTTGATGAACTCGCCGCCGGAAAGCTCCGCCTCGCCGCGCGCCTTGCGCTGGGCGTTCAATGCGGTGCGCAGGAACTGGAGGTTGGAGACGCCCGGAATCTCGACCGGATATTGGAAGCCGAGGAACAGGCCGGCGGCGGCGCGCTCGTGCGGCTCCATCTCGAACAGGTCTTTACCGTCGAAGGTGGCCGAGCCCTCGGTCACGTCGTAACCGGGGCGGCCGCCAAGCACATAGGCCGTGGTCGACTTGCCGGCGCCGTTCGGGCCCATGATCGCGTGAATCTCGCCCGGATTGATCGAGAGCGTGATGCCCTTGAGGATGGCCTTGCCGTCGACTTCGGCGTGCAGGTTTTCAATCTTCAGCATCACGTTCCCGTTCCAAATCCGTTCGTGCTGAGCGCAGTCGAAGCACATGCCCCAAGCGCTCCGTTTGCCGCACGTCCTTCGACAAGCTCAGGACGAACGGGAAGAAGGAGATCATCCCACCGATCCCTCAAGGCTGATCCCGAGCAGCTTCTGCGCTTCCACCGCGAACTCCATCGGGAGCTGCTGAAGCACTTCGCGGGCGAAGCCGTTGACGATCAGCGCCACCGATTCCTCGGCGTCGAGGCCGCGCTGCATCGCGTAGAAGAGCTGGTCGTCGGAAATCTTCGAGGTCGTCGCCTCATGCTCGATCTGGGCCGAGGGGTTGCGGACCTCGATATAGGGCACGGTGTGCGCCCCGCACTTGTCGCCGAGCAGCAGCGAGTCGCACTGGGTGAAGTTGCGCACGCCCTCCGCCGTCGGGCCGACCTTCACCAGCCCGCGATAGGTGTTGTTCGACTGGCCCGCTGAGATGCCCTTCGACACGATCGTCGAACGCGACCCCTTGCCGAGGTGGATCATCTTGGTGCCGGTGTCGGCCTGCTGATGATTGGTGGTGACGGCGACCGAGTAGAACTCGCCGACCGAATTCTCGCCCGCCAGCACGCAGCTCGGATATTTCCAGGTGATCGCGGAGCCGGTCTCGACCTGCGTCCACGACACCTTCGAGTTCCTGCCCTGGCAGAGCGCGCGCTTGGTGACGAAATTGTAGATGCCGCCCTTGCCCTCGGCGTCGCCGGGATACCAGTTCTGGACGGTCGAATATTTGATCTCGGCATCGTCCAACGCGACCAGCTCGACCACGGCGGCGTGGAGCTGGTTCTCGTCGCGCTGCGGCGCGGTGCAGCCTTCGAGATAGGAGACGTAGGCGCCCTTGTCGGCGACGATCAGCGTGCGCTCGAACTGGCCTGTATTCTCCGCGTTGATGCGGAAATAGGTCGACAGCTCCATCGGGCAGCGGACGCCCTCGGGGATGTAGACGAAGGTGCCGTCCGAGAAGACCGCGCTGTTGAGCGTGGCGAAATAATTGTCATGCTGCGGCACGACCTTGCCGAGCCACTTCTTCACCAGCTCGGGATATTCGCGGATCGCCTCCGAGATGGAGAGGAAGATGACGCCGGCCTTCTTCAGCTCCTCGCGGAAGGTGGTCGCGACCGAGACCGAATCGAACACCGCGTCCACGGCGACCTTGCGCTGGGGCGGGGCATCGGGGTCCGCTTCCTCGACGACGCCGGCGAGCAGCTTCTGCTCGGCGATCGGGATGCCGAGCTTCTCATAGGTGCGCAGGATCTCGGGATCGACCTCGTCGAGCGAGCCGAGCTTCGGCTTGGCCTTGGGCGCCGCGTAATAATAGGCGTCCTGATAGTCGATCGGCGGCACGTTGAGCTTCGCCCAGTCCGGCGGCGTCATCGTCAGCCAGCGGCGGAAGGCCTTGAGGCGCCAGTCGAGCATCCATCCGGGCTCGCCCTTCTTGGCCGAGATGAAGCGCACCGTGTCCTCATTGAGGCCCTTGGGCGCGAATTCCTGCTCGATGTCGGACGTGAAGCCCCATTCGTAGGTGGAGAGCTTCTCCGCCGCCGCCAGGGCCTCTTCGTTGCGAACGCTCACGCCATCACCTCTTGTTCGACGCCGGCCAGTTGATCGAGCCGCACGTCCTCGAATGCCTTGCGCACCGCGCCGTTCACGACGGCCCAGTGCGGCTTCACCTTGCAGGCCTGCTCCAGGGCGCAGTCATGCTTCGCTTCATCCACGCAACTGGTAAGCGCGATGGGGCCTTCCACCGCCTCGATAATCTCGATCAGACTGATCGCCCCGGCCTCGCGCGCCAGCACGAAGCCGCCGGCCGCCCCCCGCTGCGAGGCGAGAAGGCCGGCGCCGGCGAGCTTGCTCACCAGCTTCTGCGCGGTGGGCAGCGGCACGCCCGTCTCGGCCGAGAGGATCGTCGCGGACAGCCGCCCGCCCGCGCCATGACGCGCGGCCGCGGCCATCATCACCACGGCATAATCGGCAAGGCTGGAAAGGCGCATCAATTGCGATCCATTCTCAATTCAGACTGATTCGATCCGAATTGCCATGTGGTCGCGCATGGCCGCGGGGTCAAGGGGCCGCTTTGACAGCGGGCGCGCGGTCCCATAGCGGCAGGGGCCATGTCGCTCTACCCCCTTCTTCGCCCCTTCATCTTCCGACTCGATGGCGAGCGCGCGCATCTGCTGTCGCTCGACGTGCTGGAGAAGGCGCCGCGCCGGACGCCGCCCGTCTTCGCGCCGGCGCTGAAGACCCGCGTGGCGGGGCTCGATTTCCCGACGCCGGTCGGGCTGGCGGCGGGCTATGACAAGGATGCCCGCGTGCCCGACGCGCTGCTGGGGCTGGGCTTCGGCTTCGTCGAGGTTGGGACGCTCACCCCCAGGCCGCAGGCGGGCAACCCTAAGCCACGCCTCTTCCGGCTGGTCGAGGACCGGGCGGTCATCAACCGCATGGGCTTCAACAATGGCGGGCAGGAGGAGGCTTTCGCCCGGCTGTCGAAGCGCGAGCGGCGCGGGATCGTCGGCGTCAATGTCGGCGCCAACAAGGATTCGGCCGATCGCACCGCCGATTATGCGCGCGGGGTGAAGGCGATGGCGCCGGTGGCGGACTATCTGACGATCAACATCTCGTCCCCCAACACACCGGGCCTGCGCGCGTTGCAGGAGGCGGCCGCGCTCGATGCGCTGCTGGCGGCGGCGTATGAGGCGCGGGGCGAGCAGGGGCCGCCGATCTTCCTCAAGGTCGCGCCCGATCTCGACCCTGCCGACATCGACGCGATCGCGAAAGTGGTGGTGGATCGCAAGGTGGACGCGCTGATCGTCGCCAACACCACCGTGTCGCGGCCGCCGCTCTCCTCGCGCCATGCCGGCGAGGGCGGGGGGCTGTCGGGCGAGCCGCTGCGTCCGTTGGCGCTCCAGCGCCTGAAGGATTTCCGCAAGGCGACGGGCGGGCAGGTGCCGTTAATCTCGGCGGGCGGCATCGCCTCGGCGGAGGATGCCTATGCCCGCATCCGCGCCGGCGCGAGCCTCGTCCAGCTCTATTCGGCGCTGGTCTATGAGGGGCCGGGGCTGGCCGCGCGGATTGCGAAAGCTCTGGTGCCGCTGCTCCAGCGCGACGGTTTCGCGAGCCTGTCGGAGGCGGTGGGCGCCTGAGGGGGTTGCCCCGTTTCATTCGGCCACTAGTTTCGCCGGCATGATCCGAACCGCGCTCGCTGCCGCCCTGCTCCTCGCCGCCCCCGCTCTGGCCGATGCGCCGCCGGTCTCGCCGCCGGGCAAGGGCATGGTGTCCGCCGCCGATCCGCGCGCGGCGGAGGCGGGGCGGGAGATCCTGCGCGCCGGTGGGTCCGCCGCCGATGCCGAGGTGGCGATGATCTTCGCGCTGACCGTGGTCGAGCCGCAAAGCTCCGGCATCGGCGGCGGCGGCTATTTCGTCCACTATGACGCGAAGGCCAACAGGATCGAGACGATCGACGGCCGCGAGGTGGCTCCGTCCGCCGCGCGCCCCGATCGCTTCCTTGGCCCCGACGGCAAGCCGATGCCTTTCTCGCAGGAGTTTCCGGGCGGCAAGTCGGTGGGCGTCTCGGGCAATGTCCGCCTCGCGGCGCTGGCGCATCAGAAGTGGGGCAAGCTCCCGTGGAGCCGGCTGCTCGAACCGGCGATCCGGCTGGCCGAGGACGGCTATCAGGTGACCCCGCTGATGGAGAGCCGGCTTCGGGCGATGGTACCGCTGTGGAAGGATTTCCCGGCGATCGCCGCGCTCTATACCGATGATGGCGTGCCCAAGCCGGTCGGCAGCACGATCCGCAATCCCGAGCTGGCCGCCCTCCTCAAGCGCATCGCCGCCGAGGGGCCGGACGCCTTCTACAAGGGCGCCAATGCCGAGGCGATCGCGGCGGCCGTCAGCAACGCGCCGCGCAATCCGGCGCCGTTCACGACGGCGGACCTCGCCGCCTATCAGGCGCGCGCGCAGGCGCCGGTCTGCGGCACCTATCGCGGCTACAAGATCTGCGGGATGGCGCCTTCATCCTCCGGCGGCATCACCATCCTCCAGATTCTCGGGATGCTCGAGCATTTCGACATGGCGAAGCTCGGCCCGAACTCGCCGGTGGCGTGGCACCTGATCGGCGAGGCGATGCAGCTCGCTTATGCCGACCGCGCGCAATATCTGGGGGATACGGCGTTCGTGAAGGTTCCGGTCGCCGGCCTGATCGACAAGGCCTATCTGGCGCGCCGCGCGAAGCTCATCTCCGAGACGCGCTCACTGGGCCAGTACCAGCCCGGCACGCCGCCGGGCGCGGAGAAGCGCACCGCCGGGCTCGGCGTCGACGAGCATGGCACCACCGATTTCGTCGCCGCCGACGGATCGGGCGACATCGTGACGATGACCAGTACGGTCGAGGGCTATTTCGGCAGCCAGCTCGTCGTGAACGGCTTCGTGCTCAACAACCAGCTCACCGATTTCTCCTTCGCGCCCGAGAAGGACGGCGCGCCCGTCGCCAACCGGGTGGAAGCGGGCAAGCGGCCGCTCTCGTCGATGTCGCCGACGATCGTGACCGACCCTTCCGGCAAGGTGGTGCTGGCGGTGGGTTCGGCCGGCGGGCAGCGCATCATCATGCATGTGCTGAAGACGCTGGTCGGCGTCATCGACTGGAAGATGAGCGCGCAGGAGGCGATAGACCTGCCCAACATGTTCTTCGGCGGCGGCGCGCTGCTGGTCGAGAAGAGCCCGCTGATGGACGGCCTCGCGCCCGAAATTGCGAAGCTCGGCCAGCAGGCCAACGAAGTGCCGATCCCCTCCAAGCTCAACGCCATCGAGCGCACGCCTGAGGGCGGCTGGCGCGGTGCCGCGGATGTCACGCGCAGCGAAGGGGTTGCGCTTCCGCAATAAGCGGCCAAAACCGTAACGTCATGCTAGCCTGCGACAGAGAAACGCGGGCAGGAGAGGTCATGCGTCTGCTCGAACATTTCCCGAATCTTGTCACCATGTTCTTCGCGCGTGCTGCCGAGAAGGGTGACGCGCCTTTCCTCTGGCACAAGGCGGGGGGCGATTGGCGCCCGACGACTTGGCGCGAGGCGGCGCGACAGGTGGCGGCACTCGCCGCATCCCTGAAGGCGCAGGGGCTGGAGCCGGGCGACCGCGTGCTGCTGGTGTCCGAGAATCGCCCCGAATGGTGCATCGCCGATCTCGCGATCATGGCGGCGGGCTGCATCACCGTGCCGGCCTATGTCACCAACACCACGCGCGATCATGCCCATGTGCTGGAGAATAGCGGCGCCAAGGCGGTGATCGTCTCCACGGCCAAGCTCGCCACGACGCTGATTCCGGCGGTGCTGCGTTCGGGGCAATGCACGCTCGTCGTCGGCATCGATGCGATGCGGATCGGGCAGGCCGGCCCCTTCCGCTTCGAGACGTTCGAGGCGCTGGCCTCGGGCGATGCGGATGTCGCCGCCTGCGCCGAGGATGCCGGGCGCTTCGGCCGCGAGGATCTCGCCTGCATCATCTACACCTCCGGCACCGGCGGGGCGCCGCGCGGGGTGATGCAGCATCATGGCGCGATCCTCCACAATGTCGCGGGCGCGGCGCGCGTCATCTCGGAGGATTTCGGCTGGGGCGACGAGATATTCCTCTCCTTCCTGCCGCTTTCCCATGCCTATGAGCATACCGGCGGGCAGCATTTCCCGATCGGGCTCGGCGCGCAGATTTATTATGCCGAGGGGCTGGAGAAGCTCGCCGCCAATATCGAGGAGGTGAGGCCCACCATCATGGTGGTGGTGCCGCGCCTGTTCGAGGTGCTGCGCACGCGCATCGCCAAGGCGATCGAGAAGCAGGGGGCGGTGCCGTCCTGGCTGCTCGCGCGGGCCGAGGCGATGGGCGACAGGCCGAAGCTCTGGCAGCGGCCGATGGACCTGCTGCTCTCCGCCACCATCCGCCGCAAGGTGCGTGGACGCTTCGGCGGACGGATGAAGGCGCTGGTCTCGGGCGGGGCGCCGCTCAACCCCGATGTTGGGCGCTTCTTCGCCTCGCTCGGCCTCACCATGCTTCAGGGCTATGGGCAGACCGAGGCGGCGCCGGTCATCTCGTGCAACCGGCCAAAGGCGGGGATCAAGCTCGACACGGTCGGCCCGCCGCTCGACGGGGTGGAGATCCGCATCGCCGAGGATGGCGAGATCCAGGTCCGCGGCGAACTGGTGATGAAGGGCTATTGGCGCAACCCCGAGGAGACGGCCCGCGTGCTGAGCGCGGACGGCTGGCTCTCGACCGGCGACATCGGCCATCTCGACGACAAGGGCCGGCTGGTCATCACCGATCGCAAGAAGGACATCATCGTCAACGACAAGGGCGACAATGTCGCGCCCCAGCGCGTCGAGGGGATGCTGACGCTCCAGCCCGAAATCCTGCAAGCGATGGTGATGGGCGACCGGCGGCCCTATCTGGTCGGCCTCGTCGTGCCCGATCCCGAGTGGCAGGCGGAGTGGGCGAAAGCGCAGGGTGTGGCCAACGATATCGGCCTGCTCGCGCAGAATCCCGTGTTCCACCGCGCCGTGCAGGCGGCGGTGGATCGGGTGAACGCCGATCTCTCGACTACCGAGAAGGTGCGCCGCGTGCTGGTGGCGGAGGAGGCCTTCACCATCGAGAATGCGCAGCTCACGCCCTCGATGAAGATCCGCCGCCACGTCATCCGCAGCGTCTATGGCGCGCGGCTCGACGGGCTCTACAAGCAGGCCGCCTACTGAGCCTTCTTCACCTTCGGATAGGGGACGAAATCACCCAGCCCGCAGCCTCCATAGTCGAAATGGGAGGGGGCATCGAAGATTCGGATGATGTCGCCGCTGCACAGCGATGTGCTGGGCGTGCGGGTGGAGATGGCGCGGTCGTGGCGCAGGAAGGGGCAGTTGCCCGGCGTGTTGAGATAATCCGGCCCGCCGCGCATCCGGTAGAGGATCGCCCCGGAGTCGAAGATTTCCGAGCTGTCGACCCGTGGAAGCTGGATGCAGGAAACGGGCTTGCCGGGCGTGCGTCCGGCGAGGGCCTGCTCCACCGTCCGGGTGCGGGCGTCCGCCGTGCCGGACGCGAGGACGGCCGCGACGGCGGCGAGGGTCAGGATACGCATCGAACTCGATCCTTTCTGCGCGAGAGGGGCGCCCAATGGCGCCCTATCCCTTGAAGCTGTCCTTGGCGGCGCGCCGTTCGGCAAGCTCCCGCGCGTCGCGCGCGCGCAGGAAGGGATTGGTGGCCCGTTCGAGGGCGATGGTGGAGGGCAGCGTCGGCAGGCCCTCGGCGCGCAGCCGCTCGGCGTGCCGGAGAGCCTCGCGCGCGGCCTCGTTGCCGGGCTCGGTCACCACGGCGAAGCGGCCGTTGGCGACGGTATATTCATGGCCGCAGCAGACCCGTGTCTCGCCGGGCAGCGCGCCGAGCTTCTCCATGGCGCGGAACATGTCCTCGGCCGTCCCCTCGAACAGCCGGCCGCAGCCCATGGCGAACAGCGTGTCGCCGGTGAACACCACCGCCTCGTCGGGGATGTGGATGGCGATATGCCCGGCGGTGTGCGCACCGACGGCGATCACATGCCCCTCATGCGCGCCGATGCGGACGGTGTCGCCCTCCTCGACCACGCGATCGAGCGTCGGGATGCGGCCCTGTTCGGAAGGGCCGGTGATGGTGGCGCCGGTGGCCTCCCTGATCGCGGCGTTGCCGCCGACATGATCCGGGTGCCAGTGGGTGTTCCACACCTGCGTGATGCGCCAGCCGCGCGCGTCGGCCGCGGCCAGCACCGGCGGCGCCTCGCCGGGATCGACCGCCACCGTCTCGCCGCTTCGGGCGTCGTGCATCAGCCAGACATAATTGTCGCTGAGCGCGGGGACGGGGACGATCTCCAGAGCCATGGCGCTCACCAGCTTCCGGTGTTGGGCATCGAGGCCCAGGGCTCGGCCGGCGCGAGGCGATCGCCCGCCTGGAGCAGCTCGATCGAGATGGCGTCGGGGGTGCGGATGAAGGCCATGTGGCCGTCGCGCGGCGGGCGGTTGATGGTGATGCCGGCGTCCATCAGCGTCTGGCAGAGCGCGTAGATATTCTCGACACGATAGGCGAGGTGGCCGAAATTGCGGCCGCCGTCATAGCCCGTCTCGTCCCAGTTGTGGGTCAGCTCCACCTCGGCCGCCTCGTCGCCGGGGGCGGCGAGGTAGATCAGCGTGAAGCGGCCGGCCTCGCTTTCCATGCGGCGGGTTTCCTTCAGGCCGAGCAGCTCGAAGAAGCGGATCGTCTCGGCCGGGTCCGAGACGCGGATCATGGTGTGCAGATATTTCATGCCCGCCAATCTAGGCTTCGGCGCGGGGCTTGTGAACCTCAGCGGCCGGGTTTCGGCGCAGGCCTGGGCGCGCTTTCTCCGGTGGCGTCCAGATTGGCGCGGGCGGATTTCGCGACGTCGCTCTGCGGATCGGCGGCGACCGCGCGGGACCATTGCGCGCGGGCATCGTCGATATGGCCATTGGTCGCGGCGATATTGCCCGCCTCATAGAGGATATCCGCCTGGTTGGGCGCGCGCAGCATCGCCTCCTTGATGTCGGCGGCGGCGCGGGTGCCGTCGTTCATGCGGCGCGCCAGCGTGGCGGAGAGCAGCCAGGCCATCGGATCGGCGGGGACGAGCGCCAGCGCATCGTTCATGTCGGTGCGCGCGGCGGGGAGGTCTCCGGCCGCGACATCGGCGCGGGCGCGGTCGAGATAGGCCTCGCCCTTCATCTGCTCGGCGAGCGCGGGATCGGCGAGCGCGCTCGACAGCGCGGCGCGGGCGCGGGCGGTATCGCCGGCCGCCAGCGCGGCGTTGCCGGCCGAGACCCAGTAGCTCGCGGCCATGCGGTCGTGCGTCTTGGAGGCGATGTCGGCGGCGGCGGTGAAGGCGTCGGCCGCGCCCTTCCAGTCCTCGGTGGCGCTGCGCGCGATGCCGAGGCAGTGCGCCGCCAGCGCGCCGCCGCCCGAGGCCGCCCATGTCGTCGCCGCCTGCGCCGCGCCGGCGGGATCGGTGTCGCTTTGCTTGATGCACTCCTGATAGCGCGCCTGCGGGCTGCGTGCGTCGGCGGGGCCAGCCGGAGCGGCAGCCAGCAGAAGGGCGAGGGCGGGGATCACAGGCTCTCCATCAGCACGGCCACCGTGCGCTCCAGCAGGGCGAGATCCTGCGGGCGCGACAGGCGATGATCGCCGTCCTTGACGAGGATGGTCTGCACATCGGCTGAACGGACGAGCGCGGCGATCCGGCCGGCGACCCAGGCCGGCACGTCGGCATCGGCCTCGCCGTGGAGCAGGCGCACCGGCCCGTCGAAGGCGATGGGGCCATGGAGCAGGCGCAACGCCTCGGCCGATTGCCAGAAGGCCTTGGTGGTCACCATCGGCGCGCCATAGGGAGAGGGCTGCTCCAGCCGGCCTTCGCGCAGGATCGTCATCTTCTCGTCCTGCGAATAGCCCCAGTCCGAGAAATCAGGCGCCGCCGCGATGCCGACCAGCGCGCGCACCCGGTCCGGCCGGGCCAGCGCCACCAGCAGCATCAGCCAACCGCCCATCGACGAGCCGACCACCACCAGATCGCCCTCGCACGCATCGACGATCGCCAGCGCGTCGTCGCGCCAGCGGGCGAGCGTGCCCTCCTCGAATGTGCCGTCGCTCTCGCCCGTGCCCGAATAGTCGAAGCGGATCATGGCGTGGCCGGTGCGCTCCGCCCAGCCGTCGAGCGCCAGCGCCTTGCCGCCCATCATGTCGGAGGCATAGCCCGGCAGGAACAGCAGCGCCGGGCCGTGCCCGCCACGGAAACGGACGGCAAGCCTGCGGCCGTCCTTCGTCTCGATGAAGCGCGGGGGCTCCGCGCCGGTCAGATCACCCATCCGCCGGTGCGCATCTCGATGGTGGCATCGCGCTTGGCGCCGCGCGAGCGGACCAGCTTCTGGTTGAGGCGGGCGATCGTCTCGCTGCCGCGCGTCTTGAACAGCGCGGGCACGAGCGCATGGACGAGGCAGGCGATGCCGCCGCCGATCATCGCGAAGCCGTAGCCCGAGGCATGGCGCATATGCTCGCCATAGTTCTCGCCGACATCGGCGGGATGATCGAGGAACAGCTTACCCAGCATCGCGCGATTCCTTGTGACTGACGCGGGACGCGGCGCACCGCTTCCACCCGCCATTATCCTATGCTTGCGTGTCGAGGTCCAGCCGCTCCCTCGGAGGAGTGAGCGCGCCTTCCCATTTGGCGACCACGGCGGTGGCCACCGCATTGCCGATCACGTTGGTGCCCGATCGGCCCATGTCGAGGAACTGGTCGACCGCCAGCACCAGCAGCAGCCCGGCCTCGGGGATGTGGAAATGCCCCATCACGGCGGCGATCACCACGAGGCTGGCGCGCGGCACGCCGGCCATGCCCTTCGACGTCACCATCAGGATCAGCACCATCAGGATCTGCTGCCCGACCGAGATTTCGATGCCATAGGCCTGCGCGATGAACAATGTCGCGAAGGTCATGTAGATCATCGAGCCGTCGAGGTTGAACGAGTAACCGAGCGGCAGCACGAAGCTGGCGATGCGGCGGGGCACGCCGAACATTTCCAGCGTCTCCAGCAGGCGCGGATAGGCGGCCTCCGACGAGGCGGTGGAGAAGGCGAGCAGGGTCGGCTCGCGGATCAGCCGCACGAGCGTCCGCGCCCGCCCGCCCAGCATCACGAAACCCGCGCCGATCAGCACCGCCCACAGCACGAGCAGCGTCAGGTAGAAGCTGCCGACGAAGCGCCCGAAGGTGATGAGGATGCCCGCGCCATTGATCGCCACGGCATGGGCGATGGCGGCGAACACCGCGATCGGGGCGACGCGCATCACATAGTCGGTGATCTTCAGCATCACCGCGACCAGCGCCTCGATGCCGGCGACCAGCGGCTTGCCCTTCTCGCCGACCGCGACCAGCGCCACGCCCATGAACACCGAGAAGACGACGATCGGCAGGATGTCGTTGTTGGCCATCGCCTCGGTGATCGAGGCGGGGACGATGTGGACGAAGAAATCGTGGAGGTTGAAGCCCTTGGCATCGAGCCCCATGCCCTCGCCGGCGGGCGGAAGCGCCAGGCCGGTATGCGCGCCGGGCTGGAGCAGGTTGACCATGACGAGGCCGAGCGTCAGCGAGACGAGGGTGGCGCCGAGAAACCAGCCGAGCGTCCGCGCGCCGATCCGGCCGAGCGCGGAGGTGTCCCCCATATGCGCGATGCCGACCACCAGCGTGGAGAAGACCAGCGGCGCGATAATCATCTTGATGAGGCGCAGGAACAGATCGGTCGGGATGGTGAGGAGGCCCGCCCACTGGCCCAGCGCCGGCTCCGCGAGGAGAGAGTGCATCGCCAGCCCGGCGACGATGCCCAGAACCATGCCGATCAGGATGTAGAGGGTCAGGCGTTGCGCCACGGATGCTCCCCGGAATGACAGAGCCGGCACAAGAGGCGAGCAGGCGCCCGCGGTCAAGCCATGCTAAGTGTGCGGTAAAGCGTTATCATCGTGGGTTCAGGTGACAGACCGTTACGGAGGGCCGATGAAGCATCTCGTCTCCCTTGCCCTGTTTCTGGCCGCCATGCCGCTCCGCGCGGCCGCGCCGGATGACAGCGTCACCCGCATCAACGCGATCCCCGCGCGCGACGGCTGGTTCGTCTGCGATGCGGTGAGCGGCCCTTATGCGCTGTTCGCCGGAAAGCCGGACGCAAGGGGCGCGAGCATCATCACCTTGCTCGACCGGCGCTCCGGCCGGTTCGACACGCAGAGCTATCAGGTGGGCCAGCTCGATCCGGGGGCGGGGCAGGTCCACTGGCCGCTGTCCCGCGGCGGGCAGATCGTCGGCGACGTCCACGGCGTCAATCCCGGCATGATCGAGGATGACGGCGCGACCGTGCCGCCGATCGTCGAGGTGAAGCTCGACGACAAGCAGCTTTCCTGCCGCTGGCTGGCGCACACGCGCTTCATCGGCCTCGATTCGCGGCGCAGCGTGGTGGTGACCGAGACGACGCAGGGCCTCGTCTACCAGAGCTTCGATTTCCTGAAGCGCGGGCCGGTGACGCGCCCCGACGGCGTGCAGCAGAGCAACAAGCCGACGCTGCGCCTGCTCGGCGGGTCGGAGATCGTCGGCGCGCAGGGCGGCTTCCGCTTCGCCAATGCCGACTTCGTCTATTTCGTCCAGCGCCCGCGCAGGACCGAGCCCGCCGCCATCCTCGTCACCCGGCACGGCAGGCTGGCGCACACCGAACGACTGGTGGGCTTCACCTACGCGCCGCCGATCGGCCGCGCGCCGGAGAAGCTGAGCGCCGCGCTCGATGCTGGCGCCGTCTGGTCCGGCGAGGGGCTGGAAGCCTGCCGCGCCAGGACGGAAGGGGGCGGCGAATGCCTGATCGAGCAGATGCGCAAGGGAGGCGCCTCGCTGGGCTCGATCGCGTTCAGCCAGCGGCTCGCGGCGGCGGGGGATGCCGGCTATGTCTCCGCCTGGAAGCAGGTGGGGCCGATCGGCGTCGCGACGGTCACCTACCCCTTTCGCGCCAACACCAACATGGCGACCGTGCTGGTGCCCACCGCTGGCGATCCGATCCTCGCCGATGCCTATGCGCTGACCGCCGACGACAAGGCGCGCGCCGATTATCGCGCCGCGCAGGCCGAACATCCCGATGCCTTCCTGGTGCCGCCGGGCGAGGTGTCGTTCGGCAAGACGCCCGCCGGCAACCTGCGCGTGCTCCTCACCACGCCCACCGCCGTCTGCCATGCCTGCGCGGCGGCGGGGTCGATCGTCGTCGGCTTTGATTTCGACGCCATGGGGCATTATCTCGGCGCGGGGGTCGTCGCCGTCGCCTGATCGGGCATTCGATGGGGCACGGGGCGACTTGCCTCCATCACGACCACGCGGGTAAGCGACATCGGTCGTTTCCCCATCTCATCGAGAGTCTTTCCCATGTCCGCGATGCTCAAGATCACGCTGCCCGACGGTTCCGTCCGTGAGGTGGCTCCGGGGACTACCCCGGCGGACATCGCGGCGGCGATCGGGCCGGGCCTCGCCAAGGCGGCGATCGCGGCGCGCGTCGACGGCGAGCTGCGCGACATCACGCGCCCGCTGGAAGCCGACGCGAAGCTCGCGCTGGTGACGGCGAAGGACGAGGCCGACGCGCTCGAACTCGCCCGGCACGATTATGCGCATCTGCTCGCCGAAGCGGTGCAGAACCTGTTCCCCGGCACGCAGATCACCTTCGGCCCGGCGACGGACGACGGCTTCTATTATGATTTCGCGCCCAAAGACCGCCCCTTCACCGAGGAGGATCTGCCCGCGATCGAGGCCGAGATGCGCAAGCTGATCGCTGCCGACAAGCCGCTCCGCCGCGAGGTCTGGACCCGCGAGGCGCTGATCGCGCGCTGGACGGCCGAGGGCGAGACCTTCAAGGCCGAATGGGCCGCCGAACTGCCCGAGCATGAGGAGCTGACGGTCTATTGGTCGGGCGGCGACTGGCTCGACATGTGCCGTGGCCCGCACTTGGCCTCGACCGGCAAGCTCGCGCCCGACGCCTTCAAGCTGACGCGCGTCTCGGGCGCCTATTGGCGCGGCGACCAGAAGAACGCGATGCTGTCGCGCATCTACGGCACGGGCTGGCTCAACAAGAAGCAGCTCGACCAGCACCTGACGCGCCTCGAGGAGGCCGCCAAGCGCGATCACCGCAAGATCGGCCAGGAGATGGACCTGTTCCACCTCCAGTCCGAGGCGCAGGGTTCGGTGTTCTGGCATCCCAACGGCTTCATCCTGTGGCGCCAGCTCGAGGCCTATATGCGCCGCCGGCTCGACGGCGCGGGCTATGTCGAGGTGAAGACGCCGCAGCTCATGGACGCGCGCCAGTGGGAGCAGTCGGGCCACTGGGGCAAGTATCGCGAGAACATGTTCGTCGTGCCGGACGAGATTCCGAACACCGACGAGGAAGGCCCTGTGCTGTCCGGCGAGGGCGACCTGATGGCATTGAAGCCGATGAACTGCCCGGCGCACGTCCTGATCTTCCGTCAGGGGATCAAGTCGTATCGCGATCTGCCGATCCGCATGGCCGAGTTCGGCTGCTGCCACCGCAACGAGCCGCACGGCGCGCTGCATGGCATCATGCGCGTCCGCCAGTTCACGCAGGACGATGCGCATATCTTCGTGCGCGAGGACCAGCTCGTCGCCGAGATCAGCCAGTTCTGCGACCTGCTCGACAGCGTCTACAAGGATCTCGGCTTCGACAGCTACGCGATCAAGCTGGCGCTGCGCCCCGAGAAGCGCTTCGGCTCGGAAGAGATGTGGGACAAGGCCGAGCAGACGCTGCGCGACGCCGTCGCCGCTTCGGGCCGCGCGACCGAGGCGTTCGGCTGGGAGGAACTGCCGGGCGAGGGCGCCTTCTATGCGCCCAAGCTGGAATTCCACCTGACCGACGCGATCGGCCGGACGTGGCAGGTCGGCACGATCCAGGCGGACACGGTGCTGCCCGAGCGTCTCGATGCGTCCTATGTCGGCGAGGACGGCAACCGTCACCGCCCGGTGATGCTCCACCGCGCGATCCTCGGCACGTTCGAGCGCTTCATCGGCATCCTGATCGAGCATCATGCCGGCAAGTTCCCGCTCTGGCTGGCGCCGGTGCAGGCGGTGGTGGCGACGATCGTGTCGGACGCCGACGGCTATGCCGAGGAAGTGGCCGCAACGCTGCGCGCCGCCGGCATCCGCGTCGAGACCGACCTGCGCAACGAGAAGATCAACTACAAGGTGCGCGAACACAGCCTCGCGAAGGTTCCGTATCTGCTGGTGCTGGGCAAGCGCGAGGCGGAGGAGCGCACCGTCGCGCTCCGTCCGCTCGGTGCGGACGCCAGGCAGGAGGTGATCGGCCTCGACGCGCTGGTCGAGCGGCTCGCCCGAGAAGCGCTGGCGCCCGATCTCGCGCGTTGATCGGCGTCGCGCCGACTCTCGCGGTCTATCTGGCCGCGGCCCTCGCCGAAATCGGGGGCTGTTTCGCCTTCTGGAGCTGGGCGCGATCGGCTGCGAGTCCCTTGTGGCTCGTGCCGGGAATCGCCTCGCTCTGCCTGTTCGGCTGGCTGCTCACGCTCTCCGAACCGGCGGCGGCGGGGCGGGCCTATGCGGCCTATGGCGGCATCTATGTGTTGTGCGCCGTGGGATGGATGGTTCTGGTCGAACGGGTGCCAGTAACGCGCGCAGATGTGGCGGGCGTGCTACTATGCCTCGCGGGATGTGTGGTGATCCTTGTCGGGCGGCGTTGAGTACGGCTTCCGTTCTGGCTCGTGAATCACTATATCGCCCCCGTTCGGGCTACAAACAGGAGAAGCCGCTATACGACCGCCGATGATGCGCCGCCCGCTGGGCGCGCCCCCGATGCCTCTGAATGGCCCCCGCTTTGATGAATTCATCAACGTGCCCAAGGTGCGCGTGATCGATGAGGCGGGCGAGAATCTGGGCGTGATGTACACGCGCGAGGCGATCGAGCAGGCGCATGAGATGGGCCTCAACCTGGTCGAGGTTTCTCCGAACGCCGATCCGCCCGTGTGCAAGTTCCTGGATGTCGGCAAGCACAAGTACGAGGCGCAGAAGAAGGCCAACCTCGCCCGCAAGAGCCAGAAGACGCAGGAGATCAAAGAGATCAAGATGCGTCCGAACATCGACGATCACGATTATCAGACCAAGATGAAGAAGATCTTCGAGTTCATCGGCGAGGGCGACAAGGTGAAATGCACCCTGCGCTTCCGTGGCCGCGAGCTTGCGCATGGCCAGCTTGGTATGCAGGTGCTCCAGCGCGTGCAGGCCGACACGGCGGAGATCGCCAAGGTCGAGCAGTTCCCGCGCATGGAAGGCCGTCAGATGCTGATGGTCATCGCGCCGAAATAAGCCTGATGTCCGGGGTCCGGGCGATGCGCCGGACCCCGCTCAGCCCCGCGCCCGGTGGCGGGGCAGGTGGGTGGCGAGCGTCTCGTCCATCCAGCGGAAGGCGAGGCCCAGCCCCGCGAAGAACAGCGCCATCAGCGCCATGTTGAGCGCCACGCGCGCCGCCCCCAGCTTCGCGACATTGATGAACGGATAGGGATACCATCCCGTCATCGCCCCGTGGGCGATGGTCCAGCCGCCATAAGCGAGCGGATAGATCAGCCAGCGCCAGTGCGCCGTCCGCCCGATCCCGCCATGCGGGTGGAACAGCACCCATCCGCCCAGCCACAGGGCCGGCACGAGCTGATGCACGAGCAGATTGCCCCACCAGCCGAGCGGCGTCAGGTGGACGAGCTTCGCCAGCAGGAGCTGGAAGATCACCGCCACCACCGTGATGTAGACCGATACGGCGGTTCGCGTCGTCGGCCGCCGCGCCCAGCGGTGGAGCGCGCCCTTCCGTTGCGCGAGGCCGAAGCTCGCCGCCATCACCAGCGCGTTGGTGAGGATGGTGAAGAAGCTCAGATAGATCAGCGTCCGTTCCGCAAGCCGGCCTGGATGGCCGTCGATCGTCACCTTATATTCGATGCCGAGCCCGGCGAGCGCCAGCAGCGCCGTCGCCGCGTGCCAGAGCCGGGGGAGGCTCATGCTCCGGCCTCGCCCCGATCGACGCCCGCCGCCAGATCGAAAAGTCCGCCGATTCCCGTGACGCCCATCGTCTTCCCCTCCCGGCGGTCAGGCCACCTCGGTCAACGCCTCTCCCGCCGCCGCGGCGAGCAGGCGCCGTTCGAGCGATTTCAGCCGCTGCGTGCCTGACAGTTTGTCGCCGGTCAGATCGGTCAGGTAGAAGGTGTCGACCGCGCGCTCGCCATAGGTGGCGACGTGGCTGGAATGGATCGTCACCTTCGACTGGAACAGCGCATAGGCCAGCGCATGGAGCAGCGCCGGCCGGTCGCGGGCGTTGACCTCGATCACGGTGAAGCGGTTGGAGGCCTTGTTGTCGATCAGCACCACCGGCTCGATGTCGAAGGCGTCGGCACGGATGCGCGGCAGCGGCTTGGCGGCCAGCCGGTCGGCGAGGCGGGTGCGGTTGGCGAGCGCATCCTCGATCGCGGCGCGCAGGCGGACCAGCCGCTCGGGATCGTCGAAGGGGCGGCCGAACGGATCCTGCACGAGGAAATTGTCGACGCCCATGCCGTCGCGGGTGGTGTGGATGCGCGCGTCGATGATGTTGCCGCCCGCCACATGGATCGCGCCGGCGATGCGGTAGAACAGGCCGGGATGGTCCGCCGCATAGACCGCCACCAGCGTCGCCTCGCGCGCGGGATCGGCGGTGGTGGTGATGGCGAGCGAACTGTTTTCCGCATCCGCCTCGGCGATGGCGCGGGCATTGGCTTCGAGGATGTCGGGCGCCTCGGCGACCCAATAGCTGTCCGGCATCCGCTCGGCGAAGGCGGCGAAGCGCGCCTCCGTCCAGCCGAGCGCGGTGCGGACCTGCGCCTGCTTGCCCTCGATCCGCTCGCGGCGGCCCTTCTGCTTGTGGCCGAGGCGGATCACCTCTTCGGCCGCCTCGTAGAGATCGCCGAGAAGCTGGCGCTTCCAGCCGTTCCACACGCCCGGCCCGACGGCGCGGATATCGACGATGGTGAGCAGCAGGAGAAGCCGCAGACGCTCCGGCGACTGCACCTGCTCGGCGAAATCGAGGATGGTCTTGAAGTCGGAGAGGTCGCGCTTGAAGGCGGTGGCGGACATCAGCAGATGCTTGGCGACCAGCCACGCCACCATCTCCGTCTCGGCGGGCGTGAGGCCGAGGCGCGGCCCGAGCTTCCTCGCCACCTCGGCGCCGAGCACCGAATGGTCGCCGCCCCGCCCCTTGGCGATGTCGTGGAACAGCACGGCGACATAAAGGACGCGCCGCGCGACGATCTGGTGGGTCAGCTCGGTCGCGATCGGATGGTCGGCGATCAGTTCGCCCTTCTCGATGCGGTTGAGCAGCTCGATGGCGTGGATGGTGTGCTCGTCCACCGTGAAATGGTGGTACATGTCGAACTGCATCTGCGCCACGACGCGGCCGAAATCGGGCATGAAGCGGCCGAACACGCCCGCCTCGTTCATCCATCGCAGCACCATGCCGGGGGTGCGCGGGCTGGTCAGCACGTCCATGAAGAGGGCATTGGCGCGCGGATCGTCGCGCACGCCGTCCACCATCTTGGCGTCGCGCGAGGCCTGGCGCATGGCGAGCGGGTGGATTTCCAGCCCGTGCCGGTCGGCGAGGGCGAACAGCTCGATCAGGCGCACCGGGTCTTCGGCGAAGAAGTCGTCCGAGGGCGTGGCGAGGCGGCCGCGTTCGATCACGAAGCCGTCGAGCTTGCGCGGGCGCCGGCGGCTGATGATCGCGGGCATCGCGAAGCGGCGGCCCTTGCGCGCGGAGGCTTCGTCGAGATGGGCGAGGAAGACGCCGGTGAGCGAGCCCACCATCTTCGCCGTCAGGAAATAATGCTGCATGAACCGCTCGACCGCCGATCGGCCGGGGCGATCATTGTAGCGCATCCGGTGGGCGACATCGCGCTGGAGGTCGAAGGTCAGCCGGTCCTCGGCGCGGCGCGCGAGGATGTGGAGGTGGCAGCGCACCGCCCACAGGAAATTGTCGGCGCGCTGGAACTGCTTCAGCTCCTCGCGGGTGAGCAGCCCGGCATCGACCAGCTCGGGCACGGAGCGCACCTCGAACATATATTTGCCGATCCAGAACAGCGTGTGGAGATCGCGCAGGCCGCCCTTGCCCTCCTTGCAGTTGGGCTCGACCACATAGCGGCTGTCGCCCATCCGGTGGTGGCGCTCGTCGCGCTCGGCGAGCTTCTCGGTGACGAAGGTGCGGGCCGTCCCCTGCATCACCTCGACTTCGAAGCGCTTCTTCGCCTCGTCATAAAGTTGGGCATCGCCCCAGATGAAGCGGCCTTCCAGAAGCGCGGTGCGGATGGTGAGATCGGCCTTCGACATCTTCACCATCTCGTCGAGCGAGCGGCTCGAATGGCCGACCTTGAGGCCCAGATCCCAGAGCAGATAGAGGATCGTCTCGATCACCTGCTCGGCCCAGGCGGTCTGCTTCCAGGGGGTGAGGAAGGCGATGTCGACGTCCGAATGGAGCGCCATCTCGGCGCGGCCATAGCCGCCGACGGCCATCAGCGTCAGCCGCTCGCCGGTCGTGCGGTTGCTGAACGGGAGCAGCCGGTCGGTGGCGAGATCGAAGGTGATGCGCAGGATCTGATCGGTGAGGAAGGCGTAGCTCGCCGCCGTCTCATGCCCGCGCGAGGGATGTTCGGAGAGGCGTCGCGCGATTTCCTCGCGGCCCTTGGTGAGCGCGTCGCGCAGCAGCAGCGTCGCCTCGCGCTTGAGCGTCGCGGGATCGTCGGGCAGCGCCGCGATCGCGTCGGCGAGCTTGCGGCGATCGACGATCGCGCGGCGGCTGGGCAGGCTTTCGAAACGGGAGACCATGGCCCAAGATGTAACGCCTTGGCGGGGGAGCGCCAGCCTCGCGTTCAGCCCGTGGCGAGGCCTTTCAGCCGATAGACCAGCTCCAGCGCCTCGCGCGGGCTGAGCGCATCGGCATCGACCGCGCCGAGCGCCTCGCGCAGTGGATCGACGGCTTCGGCCTCACGCTCGACGGCGGCGGCGAAGAGCGGGAGTTCGTCGAGCCCCGCTGCGATCCCGCCGGTTTTCTCGCGGCCCTTCTCCAGCCGCGCCAGCACATCCTTGGCGCGCGCCAGCACAGGCTTGGGAAGCCCCGCCAGCCGCGCCACCGCGAGGCCGTAGCTGCGATCCGCAGCTCCCTGCGCCAGCTCGTGGAGGAGGACGAGATCGCCCTTCCACTCCTTGGCGCGGACATGGTGGAGCGAGAGCGCGTCGAGCCGTTCCGCGAGGCGGGTCAGCTCATGATAATGGGTGGCGAAGAGGCAGCGGCAGCGGTTCGCCTCATGCACCGCCTCCACCACCGCCCAGGCGATGGCGAGGCCGTCATAGGTGGAGGTGCCGCGCCCCACCTCGTCGAGGATGACGAAGGAGCGCTCCGTCGCCTGCGAGAGGATTGCGGCGGTCTCGATCATCTCGACCATGAAGGTCGAGCGCCCGCGCGCGAGGTTGTCCGAGGCGCCGACGCGGCTGAACAGGCGATCGACCAGACCGAGCCTGGCGACGTTCGCCGGCACATAGCTTCCGGCCTGCGCGAGCACCGCGATCAGCGCGTTCTGGCGCAGGAAGGTCGATTTGCCGCCCATGTTCGGCCCGGTGACCAGCCACAGGCGCGATGCTTCCGTGAGCGTGCAGTCGTTGGCGACGAAGCGCTCGCCGGTGGCGGCGACGGCGGCCTCGACGACGGGGTGGCGGCCGCCTTCCACTTCGAAGCAGGCTTCGGGCACGATCTCCGGCCGGCACCAGCCGCCCTCGATGGCGCGCTCCGCCAGCGCCGCCGACACATCGAGCCGGGCGATGGCGTCGGCGGTGGCGGCGATGGGGTCGCGGTGCGAGAGGGCGAGGTCGATCAACTCCTCCAGATGCGCCTGCTCGGCGGCGAGCGCGTGGGCGCCGGCCTGCGACACTTTGGTGGCAAGCTCGTGCAGTTCGGTCGCGTTGAAGCGGACGACACCGGCCAGCGTCTGGCGGTGGGTGAAGCCCGATTCCGCCTTCATCAGCGGATCGGCGAACTTGGCGCCGACCTCGATATGATAGCCGAGCACGCCATTATGGCGGATCTTGAGGCCGGAAATGCCGGTCTGCTCGCGATATCTGGCCTCCAGCGCGGCGATGGCGCGGCGGCCGTCTCCGGCGAGGCCACGCAGATCGTCGAGCGCCGCGTCGAACCCTTCCGCGATGAAGCCGCCGTCCGAAGCGTCGATCGGCGGCGTCTGGACGAGGGCGTGGCCGAGCTTGTCGACCAGCGCGCCATGGCCGCGCAGGCTCGGCAGCAGGGCCGCCAGAAGCGCGGGCGGCCCTTCGAGGCGATCCAGCAGCTCGTGCAGGTCGCGGGCGCCTGCGAGCCCGTCGCGGAGCTGTCCGAGATCGCGCGGAGAGCCGCGTCCGGCCACGAGGCGACCCAGCGCCCGCCCGATATCGGGCAACGCCCGGAGCGATCCCCGCAGCCGATCCCGCAATCCGCCGTCCTCGACGAAGCGACCGACCAGAGTCAGCCGGGCTTCGATGGCGATGGCGTCATGAAGCGGCGCCGAGATGTCGGCGGCGAGCAGGCGGGCGCCGGCACCGGTGACGGTGCGGTCGACGCTGTCGAGCAGGCTGCCTTTGCGCTCGCCCGATTGGGTGCGCGTCAGTTCGAGGCTTTCGCGCGTCGCGGCGTCGATCGCCATATGGTCTTCGGCGGTGCGTGGGGCGGGGGGCTGGAGGAAGGTCGTGCCCCCCTGCGCGGCGCGGTCGAGATAGGCGAGCAGCCCGCCCGCCGCCGCCAGCGCGGGCCGGTCGAACTGGCCGAAGCCATCCAGCGTCGCCACGCCGAATCGGGCTTTCAGCAACCGCTCACCCTCGGCGCTGGCAAAGGTCGAGCGGATCGCGGTGACGGCATCCTCCCGCCCGATCTCCGTGCCCTCAGGCACCACCACCTCGGATGGCCCCAGTCGCGCCAGCTCCGCATCGAGCGAAGTCGCCGCCACCGATGCCAGTTCGAAGCGCCCCGTCGAAATATCCGCCGCCGCGAGGCCGACCCGCCCGCCTTGCTCGACGAGCGCGACAAGCCAGTTGGCGCTGCGAGAGTCGAGCAGCGTCTCCTCGGTCAGCGTGCCGGCGGTGACCAGACGGATGATCTTGCGCGCCACCAGCGCCTTGGAGCCGCGCGCCTTCTTGGCCTGCTCGGGCGTCTCGACCTGCTCGGCGACGGCGACGCGATGCCCGGCCTTGATGAGACGCGCCAGATAGGCGTCGGCGGCGTGGATCGGCACGCCGCACATCGGCACGCCGTCGCCGCGCTGGGTGAGCGCGATGTCGAGGCAGGCGGCGGCCACCTTGGCGTCCTCGAAGAACAGCTCGAAGAAATCGCCCATGCGATAGAACAGCAGGCAATCCGGCGCTTCCGCCTTCAGCCCGTGATATTGCGCCATCATCGGCGTCTGCGCGCCGGCCTGTGCTGCTGCGGTTGCCATCGTCAGGCGTCGATATCGGCTTTCGTGAAAATGAGAAGACGCTTTGCCTTGTGGCGCGGGGTCCGATGCCGCATTGGGGCCAAAACGAACATCGGGAGAGACGTCCATGGCCGAGCGCCTACAGTTTTCCGAGCGCGAGGCGCTGCTGTTCCATTCGCAGGGCCGGCCCGGCAAGATCGAGATCGTCGCCACCAAGCCGATGGCGACCCAGCGCGATCTGGCGCTGGCCTATTCGCCGGGCGTCGCGGTTCCGGTGAAGGCGATCGCCGCCGATCCCGACACCGCCTATGACTATACCGCCAAGGGCAATCTGGTGGCCGTCATCTCGAACGGCACGGCGATCCTCGGCCTCGGCAATCTCGGCGCGCTGGCGTCGAAGCCGGTGATGGAAGGCAAGGCGGTGCTGTTCAAGCGCTTCGCCGACATCGATTCGATCGACCTCGAACTGGCGACCGAGGATGTCGACCGCATCATCGACGCGGTCGAGCTGATGGAGCCGAGCTTCGGCGGCATCAACCTCGAGGACATCAAGGCGCCCGAATGCTTCGTGATCGAGCAGACTCTGCGCGAACGCATGAACATCCCGGTCTTCCATGACGACCAGCACGGCACCGCGATCATCTCGGCCGCCGGGCTCATCAACGCCGCCCACCTGACCGGGCGCCGGCTGGAGGACTTGAAGATCGTCGTCAACGGCGCGGGCGCGGCCTCGATCAGTTGCACCGAGCTGGCCAAGGCGCTCGGCGTGAAGCCCAACAACGTCATCCTCTGCGATTCCAAGGGCGTGATCTACAAGGGCCGCACCGAGGGCATGAACCAGTGGAAGTCGGCCCATGCCGCCGAAACCACCGCCCGCACGCTGGACGAGGCGATCGAGGGCGCGGACGTGTTCTTCGGCCTCTCGGTCGCGGGCGCGCTCACCAAGGCGATGGTGAGGAAGATGGCCCCCAAGCCGATCATCTTCGCCATGGCCAACCCGGACCCGGAAATTCTGCCCGAGGACGCGCTGGAGGCCGCCCCGGACGCGATCATCGCCACCGGCCGGTCGGACTATCCGAACCAGGTCAACAATGTGCTGGGCTTCCCCTTCATCTTCCGCGGCGCGCTCGATGTGCGGGCGACCACGATCAACGAGGAGATGAAGGTCGCGGCCGCGAAGGCGCTCGCCGATCTCGCGCGCCAGCAGGTGCCGGAGGAAGTGGCGGCGGCGTACGGCGTCGCGCACAGCTTCGGGCCGGACTATATCATCCCCGCGCCGTTCGATCCGCGCCTGATCGAGCTGGTGCCGTCGGCGGTGGCGCAGGCGGCGATGGACACCGGCGTCGCGCGCAAGCCGATCGCCGACATGGCCGCCTATCGCGAGCAGTTGAAGGCGCGGCTCAACCCGACCACCTCGGTGCTCACCTCGGTCTATGAGACGGCGCGCGCCAACCCCAAGCGCGTGCTGTTCGCCGAGGGCGAGGAGGAGGTGGTGCTGCGCGCCGCCATCGCCTTCCAGCAGGGCGGCTACGGCATCCCGGTGCTGGTCGGCCATGACGACGTGCATGACCGGCTGAAGGCGCTGGGCGTCGACGATCCCTCCGGCTTCGAGCTGCACAACAGCCGCCGCGCCCCGTTCCGGGCCGAGATGGTCGACCGGCTCTACGAGAAGCTCAGCCGCAAGGGCTTCCTGCGCCGCGACGTGGAGCGGATGGTCAACCGCGACCGCAACATCTTCGGCGCGCTGATGGTCGAGATGGGGCTGGCCGACGTGATGGTGACGGGCGTCACCCGCCATTTCCGCCAGACGCTGAACGAAGTGCGCCGGGTGATCGACTGCGCGCCGGGGCATCATCCGTTCGGCATCCACCTACTGGTCGGCCGCAACCATTCGGTGTTCATCGCCGACACGACGGTGATCGAGCGGCCCACCGCCGAGCAGCTCGCCGACATCGCCGAGCAGACCGCCGAGGTCGCCCGCCGCATGGGGCAGGAGCCGCGCGTGGCCTTCCTCTCCTATTCGACCTTCGGCAACCCGACCGGCGACTGGCTCGGCAATATCCGCGAGGCGGTGGCCGTGCTCGACGGGCGCGGGGTGAGCTTCGAATATGAGGGCGAGATGGCGCCGGACATCGCGCTCAACCCGAAGATGAAGCAATATTACGAGTTCAGCCGTCTGTCCGGCCCGGCGAACATCCTGGTCATGCCGGGGCTCCAGTCGGCGAACCTTTCGGCCAAGCTGCTGAAGGAGCTGGGCGGCGACGCGATGATCGGGCCGATGCTCGTCAACATGGACAAGCCGGTGCAGATCGCCTCGATGACGTCGACCGCGTCGGAACTGGTGACGCTGGCGGTGCTCGCCGCCGCCGGGATCGCCCGCTAGGCGATTTCATCCCCTGCGCGTCCCGGTGGCGCGCAGGGGCAAAGCGCTCGCGTTACGGGCGCGAGCCGCCGGTCGGGTTGTCCGAGGTCGGGCCTTGCGTCGCCGCCGCGCCCACCGCGCCGATATTGCCGAACAGCTCCTGGAACAGGCTGCGCTTGCGGCCCAGCGTCGGCGTCTTGTCGGCCGACGGGTGGATGGTGGAGATCTGGTCGAGCCCCGTGCGGTCCACGCCGGTCACGACGCCGGCCTTGTCGAAATGCACCGCCAGCGCGAGCTGCGCGACCGGCTTGGGCTGGCCGAACGAGAATTGCTGCGTGGAGCGCGACACATAATACCATGTGCCGTCGTCGAACTGCGCGGCGAAGCTGGGATCGCCCAGCGTCTTCTGCACGGATTCGCGGTTATCGACACCCGGCTGCACCGAGGCGACCAGGGCGCGGTCCACCACATAGCCCTGATGGCCGCGCACTTCCGCGCAACCCGAAAGACCCGCGGCCAGCGCGAGGGCGGCCGTGGCCATCACCCCAACGCGACGCTTGCTGGCCGTCATTCGCATCTCCTCCACACACCGGGGAGTCCTCATCCCGGCCCAAGATCAAGCGCCATTGCATCGGCGGTCCAGCCGCTCAATATGCCGTGAGCACGCGCCGCACAAGGCGGCATGGGGCAGATGGACAGCGAACGGGGCAGGCGGAATTGGTCACACTCTTCAAGCGTATCCTGGGGCCACGGGTCGACGCGGACGCGTTCGCCCCGCTCTATGCGTCGGTTGTCGCGCAGGCGCGCCTGCCGCACTGGTATCGGGACGGCGCGGTTCCCGACACGATCGACGGCCGGTTCGACATGGTGTCGACGGTGCTGGCGCTGCTGCTGCTTCGCCTGGAGACGCTGGGTGAGCCGGCGCGCGAATCGTCGGCGCGGGTGACCGAGCTGTTCATCAGCGACATGGACGGGCAGCTCCGCCAGCGCGGCATCGGCGATCTGGTGGTGGGCAAGCATGTCGGGCGGATGATGAGCCAGCTCGGCGGGCGCCTCACCGCCTATCGCGAGGGGCTGGCGGAGGGGGGCGATCTCGCCGGGGCGATCGACCGCAATATCCACCGGGGCGCCGACGTGCCGGTTGCGGCGCGTGCCCATGTCGAGCAGGGGCTCAGGGCATTGGTGGCGGCGCTGGCGGCGCGCGACCTCGCCCAGATCCTGACCGGAGATATCGCATGAACAAGGCCCCCGAATTCGCCCGTCCGTTCCGCCTAGACGGCATCGGCGGCGAACCGCGCGCGGTCCATATCGAGGCGGACGAGGCGGAGCGGGCGGCTTTGGCGGCGCGCTTCGGCCTCGTCTCGATCGATGCACTGGAAGCGGACGCCACGATCCGCCGCGAGGGCGAGCGAGTGTGGGCGGAAGGCCGCATCCGCGCCAGGGCCGTGCAGAGCTGCGTCGCCACCGGCGACCCGATCCGGGCGCGGGTCGACGAGCCTTTCTCGCTGCGCTTCGATCCCGAGGGCGGTGCCGCCGCCGAGGATGAGCTGGAACTGGAGGAGTCGGACCTCGACCTGCTGACCTACGAAGGCGGCGCGATCGATCTGGGCGAGGCGGTGGCGCAGGGCTTCGCGCTGGCGCTCGATCCCTTCCCGCGCGTGGCGGACGCCGACGCACGGCTCCGGGCGGCTGGCGTCGCCAGCGAGGAGGAGGCCGAGGCGCAGCGGCGGGAGACGAGCCCCTTCGCCGCGCTCAAGTCCCTCAAGGAGGATTAATAGGCGTCCTTCAGCCGGGTGAGGTGGGCCTGGCTCAGCTCGACCCGGCATTCGAGCCCGGTCGCCTCCCGCGAGCCGGGATCGCGCTCGGCCGTCGCCTCGAAGGCGCACCATTTGTCGCGATAGCCGGCCCACGCCGCCTCGCCGGCGGTGAGCGTCGCCTGGGACGCCCGATCGGCGCGGAGCTTGGCGACGATCACGCGCCGCTCGGCCGCCAGCGCCGTATCGATGCGGAGCTGCGCCGCACGATAGCAATCGAGGACATGGGAGACGCCGATCGCCGTCCGCGGGCTGTGGGCAAGGCAGCGATCGAGCTGCATGTCACCGGATTTCGCCGGTAGCGCGGAATGGGCCGGAACGGCCAGCAGGGACGCCACCAAAGCCAAGGACAAGGAACGCATTTCGATCCCCCTTCGCAACGACACGCCTCGTCGTCGCATGATCCGGGCGCGGCCGCAACGGCACCCGGATCATGAGGAGGAGAGGAAACCGGGCCAGGCCGGTCGACGGATTCAGAACGGAACGTCGTCGTCCAGATCGCTGTCGAACGCGCTGCCGGGGCGCGAGGCGCCGCCACCCGAGCTGCCGCCGCGCGATCCGCCGCCGAAGCCCGAACCGCCGCCGCCACCGCCGAAGCTGGAGCCGCCGCCGAAATCGTCGCCGCCCTGGCCCCATTCGTCGCCGCCGCCGGAGCGCGAACCGCCGCCGAAGCCGCCACCGCCGCCCTGGCCGCCGCCGGGGCCGTCGAGCATCACCATCGAGCCGTTGAAGCCCTGGAGCACGATCTCGGTGGTGTAGCGGTCCTGCCCGTTATTGTCCTGCCACTTCCGGGTCTGGAGCTGGCCCTCGATATAGACCTTCGAGCCCTTGCGCAGATAGCGTTCGGCCGTGTTGGCGAGGCCCTCGTTGAAGATCGCGACCGAATGCCACTCGGTGCGCTCCTTGCGCTCGCCGGTGTTGCGGTCCTTCCAGGTTTCGGAGGTGGCGATGCGCAGGTTCACCACCTTGCCGCCGTTCTGGAAGCTGCGCGACTGGGGGTCTTGCCCCAGATTGCCGACGAGGATGACTTTGTTGACGCCGGCCATGGCAAATATTCTCCGTTAAAGGCCAGCCCAGGTCGCGATCCAGAATGTGAGGCCCGACGCGACATAGGCGAGTACGAAGAGGTAGCTAACCATGAAGGCGGGCCATTTCCACCCATTCGTTTCGCGCCGCGTGACGGCGATCGTCGAGAGGCATTGAGGGGCGAAGACGAACCACATCAGGAAGGCCAGCGCGGTCGGCAGCGACCAGTCGCGGCCGAGCTTGCCCGAAAGGGCCTGATCGGTCGCATCCTCATTGTCGCCGGCATCGATCGCGTAGGTGGTGGCGAGCGCCGCCACGGCCACTTCGCGCGCCGCCATCGCGGGTGGAAGGGCCAGCGCGATATTGTGGTTGAACCCGATCGGCTTGACCACGACCTCGATGCCCGAGGCGATGCGGCCGGCGATCGAATATTCGGTCTGCTTCTGCCCCGCCGGCGCCACCGGATAGGAGGCCAGCACCCACAGGATGATGTTGGACAGGAGGATGATCGTGCCCGCGCGCTTCAGGAAGATCAGGCAGCGCGCCCACAGCCCCAGCCCGACGTCGCGGAGCGACGGCCTCTGATATTTGGGCATCTCCATCATGAAGCCATGGCTCGGCCCCCTGGTGACCGTCCGCCGCAGCACCAGTGCGGCGAGCAGCGCGCCGACGATGCCGAGGATGTAGAGTCCGAACAGCACCAGCCCCTGCAGGCCGACCCCCGGCAGCACCTGCTTCGCCGGGATGCAGGCGCCGATGATGAGCGTGTAGACCGGCAGCCGTGCCGAGCAGGTGGTGAGCGGCGCGATCAGGATGGTGGTGAGGCGATCCTTGGGATCGTCGATGGTGCGGGTCGCCATGATGCCGGGCACCGCGCAGGCGAAGCTCGACAGCAGCGGAATGAAGGCGCGGCCCGAAAGCCCGACGCGCGCCATCAGCCGGTCCATCATGAACGCGGCGCGGACCATATAGCCCGTCGCCTCCAGCAGCAGGATGAAGAAGAACAGGATCAGGATCTGCGGCAGGAAGGTGACGACCGCGCCCGTGCCCTTGATGACGCCCTGGCTCAGCAGGTTGCGCACGAAGCCGGCCGGCAGCTCCGTATCGACCCATTTGCCGAGCTGGTCGAAGCCGGCGGTGATCGCGTCCATCGGCGCCTGTGCCCAGGCGAACACCGACTGGAAGATCAGGAACAGCAGCCCCGCCAGCAGGATCGGCCCGGCGACCGGATGGAGCGCGATCGAATCGATGCGGTGGCTCCAGGCGCGGGCGCCATGCTCCTCGGTGGTCGCGGCGAGCGCGATGGCGCGGGCGCGGCGCTGGAGGACGACGATATCCTCATGATGGAAGCCGGAGCCGGCCGCGATCTTCTGCACGCCGCCATCGCCGACCAGCCCGGCCATCGCCGCCTTCAGCTCGTCGATGCCGCGCTTCCTCACCGCGACCGTGGGGATGACGGGGACGCCCAGTTCCCTGGACAGCCGCGCGGCGTCGATCTTGAGCCCGTCGCGCTCGGCCATGTCGACCATGTTGAGCGCCACGACGATCGGCAGCCCCAGCCCGATGAGCTGGAGCGTGAAGCGGAGATGGTTGTCGAGATTGGTCGCGTCGACCACGCAGAGGATGGCGCCGGGCAGGCGCTCGCCCTCCTGCTTGCCGAACAGCACGTCGCGGGTGACCTGCTCGTCGGGCGAGGCGGGTTCGAGCGAATAGGTGCCGGGCAGATCGATCAGCTCGATCGGGCGGCCGTCGGGCAGGCTCATCCGCCCGGCCTTCCGCTCGACCGTGACGCCGGGATAATTGCCGACCTTCTGGCGGGCGCCGGTCAGCGCGTTGAACAGGGCGCTCTTGCCGGCATTGGGATTGCCGACCAGCGCCACCACCGGTGCCGGATTCATGCTGCGATGGCTTCCACCGAAATGGCCTGCGCCTGCGCCCGGCGCAGCGCCACCGTCATGCGGCCGACGCGGCAGGCGATGGGGTCTTTCCCGAACGGCGACACATGCACCGCCTCCACCGTCACGCCTTCGTCAAAGCCCAGTTCGCGCAGGCGTTTCGCGGCGGTATCGGCAAGGTCCGCCCACGCGATCGCCAAAACTCTGGCCGGGCGGTTCAGTGGCAGTTGATCGAGGCGCACGGGCACGAATCCAATTTCGACGGAGAAACTCCCCTGCAAGTCATTATCAATTAGTGCCGGGGTGCGCCAGTGCGGGAACGCCCCTTAATGCGCGGGATAGCGCAGGCGGCCGAGGAAGCGGCTCATGCTGAAGCGGCGCTCGGGGTGGGGGATGATCTGCGCCTTGAACTTCTCGAAGCGCATCACGCCCTCGATCCGGCGGGCGAGGAAGGCGCGGGTGTCGGCCTCGCCCTCGCTCTCGTCGTCGAGCCAGACCATCAGCGTCGAGCCATAGACCGCGGAGAGCGTCAGGCGCTTGGTATAATGGTTGAGGTCGGTCGCGGTGTCGCCGGCGATCCGCCACATCAGGTCCGCCGCGTGCCAGCCGAGCTTCGCGGCAGCGGCGGCGTTGCGGGGCTGCGCGAGGATGGCGAGGGCGCTGCGGGCGGCCTGCTTCTCGGGCCGGGCGAGCGCGAGGCGGGCGAGCACCAGCTCGGAGATCCGGTCGCGGAACTTCATCGCGGCGACGCGCTCGGGCGGGAAGGCGGCGGCGAGTCGGGCGTCGATGCTGGCGTACCAGGCTTCGATCATCCCGGTCACGCCGTCGGGGAAGGCGAGGCGGGCATGGCCCGGATCGATGCCGATGGCGCGGGCGGCGTTTTCCAGCGCGGTGTCGCCCCATCCGTCGAAGACGGCATGGGCGGGGATGGCGGCGCCGAGCGCGGCGCGCATCTCGTCGAGCGTGGGATCGGGCGGGAGAACGATATCGGCCATGGGAGCGCTTTAGCTCGCCCGGCCGCGGCGGACCAGCACCAGCGATGCGGCGATGGCGAGCGCGCCGACAAGGTCGAGCGTGCCGAGCTTCTCGCCATAGGCGGCCCAGCCGATCGCCGCCGCCACCACCGGCTGGCAGAGCAGCACCAGCCCGACCACCACCGGCGACAGCATGCCGATCGCGTAGACGAGCAGCCCCTGCCCGATCACCTGGCTGCCGATGGCGAGCGCCACCAGCGGCCCCCAATGCTGGGGCCAGATCGATCCGTCGATGAGGAGCGCGGCCGGCAGCAGCAGCGCGCTGCTCACGATCGTCGCGAGCGAGAGGGTCGGCCAGGTGCCGAGCCGGGATCGCGCCCGATCGATGGCGATCATGTAGCCGGTATAGGCGAGCCCCGCGATCAGGCAGAGCAGATCGCCGAGGAGATGATCCGGCGACAGATGATAGGAGCGGCCGAGCAGCATCACCGTGCCCGACGCCGCGAGCGCCATCGCCACCACCTGCCAGCGGCCCGGCAGCGTGCGCGCGATGATGAAGCCGTAGGCGGCGAAGAAGAAGCTGGAGATGTTGCCGAGCAGGGTCGCGTTGGCGAGCTTGGTATGGAGGATGCCGGCGTGCCAGCTCGAGAGGTCGCCCGCGAAGAAGACGCCCGCGATCAGCGTCGCGGCCCACAGCTTGCCCGGCATCCGGCCGAAGCGCTGGCCCGATGCGCGCGCGATCAGCAGCAGGAAGGGCACCGCGAGCGCAAGCCGCCAGAAGCCCGAGGCGACCGGCCCTACATCGGCCATCCGCACGAACCACGGCCCGATCGCCAGCACCACATTGCCGACGATCAGCGCGACGAAGGCCAGCGGCGATGCGCCCGCCGTTGCAGCTTTCGCTGTGTCGGGCGATAGAATCTCTTCTTCGAAGATCGGGGTGGGCGGGTCTGGTTGGTGGGCCATCCCGCCCCATATACGCGCCCTGCGACGCTTGTCCCGTTGCAAAGGGAGACTGAATTTATGCCCACGCTTTTCGATCCGATCGAGCTTGGCGCGATTCACGCGTCCAACCGCATCGTGATGGCCCCGCTCACCCGCGGCCGCGCCACCCGCGCCCATGTCCCGACCGGGATCATGGTCGACTATTACCGCCAGCGCGCCGCCGCCGGCCTCATCATCACCGAGGGCACCGGCATCACCCGCGAAGGCCTCGGCTGGCCCTATGCGCCGGGCCTGTGGAGCGACGAGCAGGTCGAGGCGTGGAAGCCGGTCACCGACGCCGTCCACGAGGCCGGCGGGCGGATCGTCACCCAGCTCTGGCACATGGGCCGCGTCGTCCATTCGAGCGTCACCGGCCAGCAGCCGGTCTCGTCCTCGGTCACCACCGCGCCCAATCAGGCGCACACCTATGACGGCAAGCAGGATTATGAAGAGGCCCGCGCGCTCGCCATCCACGAGATTCCGCGCCTGCTCGACGAATATCGCCATGCCGCGCGCAACGCGATCCGGGCCGGCTTCGACGGCGTGCAGCTCCATGCCGCCAATGGCTATCTGATCGACCAGTTCCTGCGCGACAATTCCAACTTCCGCGACGACCTCTATGGCGGCCCGGTCGAGAACCGCATCCGCCTGCTCACCGAGGTGGCCCAGGCGCTGGCCGATGAGATCGGCGCGGATCGCACCGGCGTGCGCCTGTCGCCCAATGGCGACGTGCAGGGCGCCAACGACAGCAATCCGCACGCGCTCTTCCCGGCGGCGGCGGCGGCGCTGTCGAAGATCGGCATCGCCTTCCTCGAACTGCGCGAGCCGCAGGGCGAGAGCAGCTTCCGCCCGAACGAGGTGGCGGTGGTGGCGCCGGCGATCCGCGCGGCGTTCGACGGCGCGCTGATCCTGAACTCGGACTTCGCCGGCGAGAGCGCGGAGCGCGCGGTGGCGGACGGGATCGCCGATGCGGTGGCCTTCGGGCGGCCGTTCATCGCCAACCCCGATCTGGTCCGCCGGATCGCGGACGGGCTGCCTTTCAACAAGCCCGACATGGCGACCTTCTACACGCAGGGCGCCGAGGGCTACACCGACTATCCGCTCGCGGAGGAGACGGTGGCGGCCTGAACGGACAGGGCCCTCTCCCCATGGCGGGGAGGGGGCCTTTCCCTATCAGCCGAACTTCTTCTGGAGTTCGAGCATGGCGATCGCGGCCTTGGCCGCCTCGCCGCCCTTGTCCTTCTCGGACTTGCGGGCGCGGGTGAGCGCCTGCGCCTCGTTCTCGGTGGTGAGGATGCCGTTGCCGATGGCGAGGCCGTCGAGCGTCATCGCCATCAGCGCGCGCGCGCTTTCGCCCGCCACGATCTCGAAATGATAGGTCTCGCCGCGGATCACCACGCCGATCGCGACGAAGGCGTCATAATGGTCGGCCGCGAGCGCGATCGCGCCGGGAATTTCCAGCGCGCCGGGCACGGTGATCGTCTCGTGGGAGTGACCGGCGGCCTCGATCGCCGAGCGGGCGCCTTCGAGCAGCAGGTCGTTGAGGTGCGAATAGAAGCGCGCCTCGACGATGAGGATCTTGGCCATCAATGGGTCTCCGAAGGAATGGGGCGCTCGGCCACGACGTTCAGGCCATAGCCGTCGAGCGCGACCAGCGTGTGATGCGAATTGGTGAGCAGGATCATGTCGTGGATGCCCAGCTCCGCGAGGATCTGCGCGCCGACGCCATAGTCGCGCAACTCGTTCATCTCGGGCACCTTCTCGCCGGCGCGGGCGCGGATCACCCGCGAGAGCGGCATGTCGCGGTGCAGGATCACGACCACGCCGCTGCCCTCGTCCGCGATCGCCTGCATGGCGGCGCCGAGCAGCCCCTCGCGCGCGCTCGCCTCGCCCAGCGTGTCGGCGAAGATGTTGAGCGCGTGCATCCGCACGAGCGTGGGCTTGGACGGATCGATCCTGCCCTTCACCAGCGCCAGCGTCTCGGTGTCGATCGCCTTGTTGCGATAGGTGATCGCGGCCCACTCGCCGCCCCAGCGGCTGACGAAGGGGGCCTCGGCGATCTTCTCCACATTATGGTCGTGGCGGCGGCGATAGGCGATGAGGTCGCGGATCGTGCCGATCTTGAGGCCGTGGAGCTGCGCGAAGGAGACGAGATCGTCGAGGCGGGCCATCGTCCCGTCCTCCTTCATGATCTCGCAGATCACGCCCGACGGGTTGAGCCCGGCGAGGCGGGAGACGTCCACCGCCGCCTCGGTATGGCCCGCGCGGACCAGCACGCCGCCCGGACGCGCCACCAGCGGGAAGACATGGCCCGGCGTCACGATATGCTCCGGCCCCTTGGCGGCATCGATGGCCACCGCGACGGTGCGCGCGCGGTCGCCCGCCGAGATGCCGGTGGTGACGCCCTCGCGCGCTTCGATCGAGACGGTGAAGGCGGTCTCGTGGCGGGTGCCGTTCTTGGCGCTCATCAGGTTGAGGCCGAGCTGATCGACCCGCTCCTTGCCCAGCGCGAGGCAGATCAGGCCCTTGCCGTGCGTTGCCATGAAGTTGATCGCGGCCGGCGTCGCCATCTGCGCGGGGATGACGAGATCGCCCTCATTCTCGCGGTCCTCGTCGTCGACGAGGATGAACATGCGGCCGTTGCGCGCTTCGTCGATGATCTCCTCGGTGGAGGAGAGGAAGGCGTGGCGGGGACGCTTCAACGGTTCGGGGGTCATTTCCGAAGCTGCTCCATGCGGCCCAGATAGCGGGCGAGGATATCGATCTCGAGGTTGAACCGGCGGCCCGGCGTCAGCGCGTCGAGCGTCGTCAGGGCCTGCGTATGCGGGATGATGTTGAGCCCGAAGCGGCAGGCGCCGTCGGTCTGATCCTCGACGCTGTTGACGGTGAGCGACACGCCGTCGACCGTGATCGAGCCCTTCGCCGCCAGATAGGGGGCGAGGCTGGCCGGCGCCTCGATCAGCAGGCGGGTGGAATCGCCTTCGGGCACCGCCGACACCAGCGTGCCGACGCCGTCGACATGGCCGGTGACGATATGGCCGCCCAGCTCGTCGCCCACCTTCAGCGCGCGTTCGAGGTTGAGGCGCGCGCCCTCGTGCCACAGCCCCGGCGCGGTGCGCGAGACGGTCTCGCCCGAGACGTCGACCGCGAACCAGCCCGGCTGGCCGGCGGGCGCCTTGTCGACGACGGTGAGGCACACGCCCGAGCAGGCGATCGAGGCGCCGAGATCGACGCCGCCCATGTCGTATCCGCTGTCGATGACGAGGCGGAGGTCGCCGCGCTGCTCCACCTTCGCGATGGTGCCGATGTCGGTGATGATGCCGGTGAACATGGGAGGCCTCTAGCGCTGCCGTTCGTAGATTTCGAGTCGGTCGGCTCCGAATATGCGCGAATCGATACAGCGCCAGCGGCCATGCGCCTCGGCGAGATTCGTGACGCCGATATCGCCGATCGCGGCGCGCCCCTCCCCGATCAGGATCGGCGCGCGATAGAGGAGCAGCCGGTCCACCAGATCGGCGGCGAGGAAGGCGGTGGCCGTCTCCGCACCGCCCTCGACAAAGAGATGATCGATGTTGGCGAGCGAGGCGATGTCGTGCGGCGAGGCGATGCCGTTCCAGCCTTCAGGCGCGGGGTGGCGGCTCAGCAGCAGGCGGACCGGCGAACGCTCCTCCAGCCCCGGCAGGCGCACATCGAGGCGGGGCGCGTCGGCCTCATAGGTGCCGCGCCCGACGAGGATGGCGTCGGCGCGGGCGCGTTCCAGATGCGTGTGGGCGCGGGCCTGCGCCCCCGTGATCCACCGGCTCTCGCCCGAGGGGAGGGCGATCCGGCCGTCGAGCGAGGTGGCGAGCTTCAGCGTCACATGAGGCCGGCCGAGCGTCTGCCGGGTGAGGAAGCCGGACATGGCCCGCCGCGCGGCTTCCGCGCCGACGCGCTCGGTGACGGCGATGCCGGCCGCGCGGAGACGCGCGAAGCCCTCGCCCGAGGTGCGCGGATCGGGATCGGTCAGCGCCCCGACCACGCGCGCGGGGCGGGCCGCGACCAGCAGGTCCGCGCAGGCGGGGCCGCGCGGGCTCTGGTGGGCGCAGGGTTCGAGCGTGACGTAGACGGTGGCGCCCCGCGCCTCCGCACCGGCCTCGGCCAGTGCCATCGCCTCGGCATGGGGGCGGCCGCCGGGCTGGGTCCAGCCGCGCCCGACGACGCGGCCGTTCTTCACGATCAGGCAGCCGACATTGGGATTAGGCGAGGTGCGCCCGCGTCCGCGTTCGGACAGCGCCACCGCTGCCGCCATCCAGCGGGCGTCATCGGCGGTGGCCTTGGTCATCCGCGTGGGATCACTCGATGCCGGTCATCTTGGCGAGGCGGCGATAGGCGGCCTGCCGCTCGGCCATCGCCTTCTGCTTCTGGGCGCGCTCGACCTTCTGCTGGGCGATGATCTCGGCGTCGGTGCGGTTGGCGGGCCAGTTCTGAACGTAGATGACCCGCTCCTGATACGGGAATTTCGAGTCGTGGTAGAAACCCAGCACCAGCAGCACGCAGATGCCGACCGAGAGAGTCGCGAAGACGATCTGGTGCCGCTGGCGGGTCACCAGGAAGGCGCGCAGATCGCGCCACGCGCCGGCAAAGCGCGACAGAACGGGGATGGCCATGGCGCGCAAGATAGGACTCCTCGGGCCGGGACGCTAGGCGGAGAGGCGCGAGACGGCGCGACCCTTGCCGATCAGGGGGAGGAGGGCGGCCATCTCCGGCCCATGGTCGCGGCCGGTCAGGGCCCGACGCAGCGGCAGGAACAGCGCGCGGCCCTTGCGCCCCGTCTCGGCCTTGAGCGCGCCCACGAGCTGGCCCCACGGATCGGCCGACCAGTCGAGCGTTTCCGCGATGGCGGCGGCGCGGGCGCAGAAGGCCTTGTCCTCGGCCTCGAAGGCGGGCGCCGGGACGGGGCCTTCGATCATCGCCCAGCCCTCGGCGGCATCGGCCAGCGTCGTCAGATTCGGGCGGATCGCCAGCCATGCCGCCTCGCTCATGCCTTCGGGCAGGCGCTCGCGGACGGCTTCATAGGGCAGGAGGTGCAGCGTCTTGGCGTTGAGCTGCGTCAGCTCCGCGGGATCGAAGCGGGCGGGCGCGCGGCCCATATGCGCAAAGGCGAAGCCCTCGATCAGTTCGGCGATCGCCGCCACCGCCACCACCGGCTCGCTGGTGCCGAGCCGCGCCAGCAGGCCGAGCATCGCCTGCGGCTCGATCCCCTGATCGCGGAGCTGCCCGACACCGATCGCGCCCTCGCGCTTGGAGAGCTTGCCGTCGGTGCCGACCAGCAGCGCCATGTGCGCGAACTGAGGCACGGCGGCGCCCAGCGCTTCGAACATCTGGAGCTGGATCGCGGTGTTGGCGACATGATCCTCGCCGCGCACGACATGGCTCACCTTCATGTCGATATCGTCGATCACGCTCGGCAGCAGATAGAGCCAGCTCCGGTCCGCGCGGCGGATCACCGGATCGCTCAAAGCCGCGCCCTCGAAATGCTGGGGGCCGCGCACGAGGTCGGTCCATTCGATCGGCTTGGCGTCGAGCCTGAAGCGCCAGTGCGGGCGGATGCCGTCGGCCTCCAGCGCCTGCCGCTCCTCGGCCGAAAGCTTCAGCGCGGCGCGGTCGTAGATCGGCGGCAGGCCGCGCCCGAGCGCCACCTTGCGTCTGATCGACAGCTCCTCCTCGCTCTCATAGCAGGGATAGACCCGGCCGGCGGCGTGGAGCGTCTCGAAGGCGCGCTCGTACAGCGCGAAGCGGTCCGACTGGCGGACCTCGCCGTCGGGGACGAGACCCAGCCAGCCGAGATCGGCGCGGATCGCGTCGACGAATTCCTCGGTGGACCGCGCCCGATCGGTGTCGTCGAGGCGGAGCATGAAGCGTCCGCCCGCCGCCCGCGCCGCCAGCCAGCAGACCAGAGCGGTGCGGATATTGCCGACATGAAGCCGGCCGGTGGGCGAGGGCGCGAAGCGGGTGACGACGGTCATGGGGCGCTCTCTAGCAGCCTGTGGCAGGTCGGCAACTTGGCAGGCGCGCGACTCGCCGCTAAGGCGCGCGGACAGATGCCCGCCTGAGCGGTGCCGCTGGGGATATTCGTCCATGAAACTGCTGTCGGGCAACTCGAACCTGACGTTGGCGAAGGAAATCGCCGACTATCTCGACATCCCGCTGACCAAGGCGAGCGTCCGCCGCTTCGCCGACGAGGAGATCTTCGTCGAGATCCAGGAGAATGTGCGGGGCGAGGACGTGTTCGTCGTCCAGTCGACCGCCTTCCCGGTCAACGACAATCTCATGGAGCTGCTCATCATCATCGACGCGCTGAAGCGCGCGTCGGCGCGGCGGATCACGGCGGTGCTCCCCTATTTCGGCTATGCGCGCCAGGATCGGAAGCCCGGCCCCCGCACGCCGATCTCGGCCAAGCTGGTGGCGAATCTGGTGACGGTGGCGGGCGCCGACCGCGTGCTGTCGGTCGATCTCCATGCCGGGCAGATCCAGGGCTTCTTCGATATCCCGACCGACAATCTCTATGCCGCGCCGGTGATGTCGGCCGACATCCTCGCGCGCTTCTCGGGCAGGAACCTGATGGTCGTCTCGCCCGACGTCGGCGGCGTGGTGCGTGCCCGCGCGCTCTCCAAGCGGCTCAACAACGCGCCGCTCGCCATCGTCGACAAGCGCCGCGAGAAGCCGGGCGAATCGGAGGTGATGAACATCATCGGCGATCCGGCGGGGCGCTTCTGCATCCTCGTCGACGATATCGTCGATTCGGCCGGCACGCTCTGCAACGCGGCCGCCGCGCTGCGGGAGGCGGGGGCCGAGGACGTGGTGGCCTATGTGAGCCATGGCGTTCTTTCGGGCGGCGCCGTGGCGCGGGTCGAGGGCTCGCAGCTTTCCGAACTGGTGGTGACCGATTCGATCGCCGCCCCGCCGGCGGTGGCCGGGGCGGAGAAGGTCCGCCAGCTTCCGATCGCGCCGCTGCTCGCCGAGGCGATCAAGCGCATCGCCGACGAAAGCTCGGTGTCGAGCCTGTTCGACTGATCCGGCGGGGGCGCCGTCAGGCGTCCGCCGGCGGCGGGGCGAACGGATCGTAGCTGCCGAAGCTCCACACATTGCCCTCCGGGTCGCGCGCCGTGTAGCCGCGGCCCGGATAGCCTTCATTGTCGTGCGGCTCGGTGAGGATGTCCGCGCCGGCCGCTCTGGCCCGATCGTGATGCGCGTCCAGGTCTTCGACGACGACATAGGCGCATTGGGTGATGCCGCCGGCCTCCTGCGGCGTCTTCCAGCCGTAAAGCTCCTGCGCTTCGCCTTCCTGCGCGCTCGACAGCATCACCATATTGTTGGCCAGCAGGAGCTGGGCATGGTGGACGAGCTGCTGGTCCTCCTCGTCGGTGTAGATGGCGTGCGGCACGAAGCCGAAGGCGTCGCAGAGGAAGAGGATCGCCTGCGGAGCGTCCTCATAGCGCAGGCAGGGGATGATCGCGGGGCGGACGGACATGATTCGGGGCTCCCCGTACGGGCGGAACGATGGCAGGGAGCCTAGACGCTTTCGTAAGGGCCGACCACATGACCGTAGCCGACCGTTCCGCCGACATCGCCATCGCCCACGCTCTCGCCGAGGCGGCGGGGGCGGCGATCCGCCCCTTCTTCCGCAACCGCTTCGATCGCGAGCAGAAGGCCGACGCCTCGCCCGTCACCGAGGCCGACCGCGCCGCCGAGGCCGCGATGCGCGCGATCCTCGAAGAACGCTGCCCGGAGGACGGCATCGTCGGCGAGGAATATGGCACCGTCCGCGAGGATGCCGCCCGCGTCTGGGTGCTCGACCCGATCGACGGCACGCGCGCCTTCGTCACCGGCCGGCCGCTGTTCGGCACGCTGATCGCGCTGCTGGAGGAAGGTCGCCCGGTTATCGGCGTGATCGACCAGCCGATCCTCCACGAGCGCTGGACCGGCGCGGAAGGCCAGCGCACGCGCTTCAATCAGGGCTTCGCGGGCGTCCGCCACTGCGCGCACCTCGCCGAGGCGCATTTCGGCAGCACCGCGCCCGCCGCCTTCTCGGGCGACCAGCTCGACGCCTATACCCGCGTGACGCAGGACGCCCGCGACGCGATCTGGGGCGGCGACTGCTATAATTACGGCCTCGTCGCGCTCGGCCAGCTCGACGGCGTGATCGAGGCGAATCTCAAGCTCTACGACTTCGCCGCGCTGGTGCCGGTGGTCGAGGGCGCGGGCGGCGTGATGCGCGACTGGAAGGGCCAGCCGCTGGGGCAGGGGAGCGACGGGCGCGTCGTCGCGCTCGGCGATTCGCGGCTGCTGGAGCCGGTGCTGGAGCGGCTGGGCGGCTGAACCCGCCGGCCGGTTGCATCGAATCGGCATTGCCCCTATAGGCCCGCCCTTCGATCGAGGGATCGTCCGGCTGAAAGGGCTGCCGTGGCGTGTCCGCAATCGACATCAAAAAGGAGTCGAAAATGCCCAAGCTCAAGACGAAGAGCGGCGTGAAGAAGCGCTTCAAGCTCACCGCCACCGGCAAGGTGAAGCACGGCGTCGCCGGCAAGCGTCACCGCCTCATCAGCCATAACTCGAAGTACATCCGCACCAACCGCGGCACCACCATGCTCGCCGAGGCCGATACGGCCCGCGTGAAGCTCTGGGCGCCCTACGGTCTGAACTAAGGAGTACTGAGCAATGGCACGCGTCAAGCGCGGTACGACCACCCGCGCCAAGCACAACCGGATCTTGGACGCTGCGAAGGGCTATTATGGCCGTCGCAAGAACACGATCCGCATCGCCCGTCAGGCCGTCGAGAAGGCCGGCCAGTACGCCTATCGCGACCGCAAGGTTAAGAAGCGCTCGTTCCGCGCGCTCTGGATCCAGCGTATCAACGCCGCGGTCCGCGCCGAGGGCCTCACCTACGGCGTGTTCATGCACGGCTTGAAGCTCGCGCACATCGAACTGGACCGCAAGGTTCTGGCCGATCTCGCGATGCACGAGGGCGAGGCGTTCAAGGCCATCGTCGCGCAGGCCAAGGCGGCTCTGCCCGAGGGTGCCCGCGTCGCGGCCTAAACAGCCCACGCGAAGAACTTTCGGTAGAGGGCGCGGTGGCCGAAAGGTCGCCGCGCCCTTTGCTTTTTGGGCCTCGTCTGTCCTAAGGGCTCGGCCATCTCTCCTATCATGCGGATCGCCATGACCACCGACATCGACCAGCTCCGCCAGGAGCTTCTGAGCGCCGTGGAAGGCGCCGCCGATCTGGCCGCGCTCGAAGCCGTGCGCGTCACCGCGCTCGGCAAGCAGGGGGCGGTAACCGGCCTCCTCAAGACGCTCGGCGCGCTCTCGCCCGAAGAGCGGCAGACGACCGGCCCCCGCATCCACGGCCTGCGCGAAGCCGTCACCGAGGCGCTGGCCACTCGCAAGGGCGCGCTCGACCGCGCCGCGCTCAACGCGCGCCTCGCCTCCGAGACGCTGGACATGTCGCTGCCGATCGCTGGCCTTGCGACCGGCTCGGTGCATCCGGTGAGCCAGGTGATGGAAGAGCTGGCGGAGATTTTCGCCGATCTGGGCTTCGCGGTCGCGACCGGCCCCGAGATCGAGGACGACTGGCACAATTTCACCGCGCTCAACATCCCGGAAACCCACCCCGCGCGGGCGATGCACGACACCTTCTACTTCGACGAAGTGGACGGTGAGGGGCGGAAAATGCTGCTCCGCACGCACACCTCGCCGGTGCAGATTCGCACCATGGTGTCGCAGAAGCCGCCGATCCGCATCATCGCGCCGGGCCGCACCTATCGCTCGGACAGCGACGCGACCCACACGCCGATGTTCCATCAGGTCGAGGGCCTGGTGATCGATCGTGGCATCACGATGGGCCATCTCAAGTGGACGCTGGAGACCTTCGTCAAAGCCTTCTTCGAGCGTGACGACATCGTGCTGCGCCTGCGCCCGAGCTATTTCCCCTTCACCGAGCCTTCGATGGAGGTCGATGTCGGCTATACGCGCGACAAGTCCGGTAGGCGGATGATCGGCGGCACCGAGCCTGATGGCTGGATGGAGATCCTCGGCTCCGGCATGGTCCACCGCAAGGTGATCGAGGCGTGCGATCTCGATCCGACCGAGTGGCAGGGCTTCGCCTTCGGCTGCGGCATCGATCGTCTGGCGATGCTCAAATATGGCATCGACGATCTGCGCGCCTTCTTCGACGGCGATCTGCGCTGGCTTCGTCATTATGGTTTCGCGGCGCTGGATGTGCCCACGCTTGCGCAGGGAGTGGGCGCATGAAGTTCACGCTGAGCTGGCTCAAGGAGCATCTCGACACCACCGCCGACGCGACGCAGGTGGCCGACGCGCTGACCCGTATCGGGCTGGAAGTGGAGGATATCTCCAACCCAGCCGACGTGCTGCGCCCGTTCCGCATCGCGCGCGTGCTGACGGCCGCGCCGCATCCGCAGGCGGACAAGCTGCAGGTGCTGTCGGTCGATGCGGGTGAGGGGCCGTTGCAGGTTGTCTGCGGTGCGCCCAACGCGCGCGCGGGCCTCGTCGGAATCTTCGGCGGACCGGGCATGTACGTCCCCGGCCCGGAGATGACGCTGAAGCTGACCTCGATCCGCGGCGTCGAATCGAACGGCATGATGTGCTCGTTCCGCGAGCTGCTGCTGGGCGAGGACCATAACGGCATCGTCGAGCTGCCCGAGGACGCACCGGTCGGCGAGAGCTATGCCGAGTGGGCGGGCCTCGACGATCCGCTTTTCGACGTGGCGATCACGCCCAACCGTCAGGACTGCATGGGCGTGCGCGGCATCGCGCGCGACCTCGCGGCGGCGGGTCTGGGGACGCTGAAGCCGCTGGCCGACGTCTATCGCATGGCCTCGCTCGCGCCGATCGCGGGCGATGGCCCCGCGCCGGACGTGCGGACGGACGATGTGGGCGGCTGCCCGGCTTTCTTCGCGCAGGCCGTCTCGGGCGTCACCAACGGCGCGTCGCCGGAATGGATGCAGGCCAAGCTCAAGGCGATCGGCCAGAAGCCGATCTCGATGCTGGTCGACATCACCAACTTCGTGTCGATCGATCTCGGCCGTCCGCTCCACGTCTATGACCGCGCCAAGCTCTCGGGTGCGCTGGTCGCGAGGCTGGCTAAGGACGGCGAGCAGGTCGTTGCGCTCAACGGCAAGACCTACACGCTCGACAGCACGATGACCGTGATCGCCGACGATGCGGCGGTCCACGACATCGGCGGCATCATGGGCGGCGAGCATTCGGGCGTCAGCGAGACGACCACCGACGTGCTGATCGAGTGCGCCTATTTCGACCCCGACCATATCGCGCTGACCGGCCAGAAGCTGGCGCTCACCAGCGATGCGCGCCAGCGCTTCGAGCGGGGCGTCGATCCGGCCTTCCTCGACGACGGCCTCGCCATCGCGACCAAGCTCGTGCTCGACCATTGCGGCGGCAGCCCAAGCGCCATCACGCGCGCCGGTGCGGCGCCGGTGGCGGCGAAGACGGTCGCCTATGATCCGGCGCTGGCGGCGACGCTCGGCGGCATGGACGTGCCGGCCGATCGCCAGAAGGCGATATTGGAGCGCCTCGGCTTCGTCGTGTCGGACGACTTCGCGGTCACCGTGCCGACATGGCGCCGCGACGTGGATGGCCCGGCCGATCTGGTCGAGGAAGTGATCCGCATCGAGGGGCTCGACAAGCTTCCCTCGACGCCGCTCCCCCGCACCGAAGGCGTCGCCAAGCCCACCGCCACGCCCGAACAGCGGATCGAGCGCAAGGCGCGCCGTGCCGCCGCTGCGCGCGGCTTCGCCGAAGCGGTGACGTGGAGCTTCCTCTCCGAGAAGGAAGCGGCCGCCTTCGGTGGCGGACACTGGACGCTCTCCAACCCGATCAGCGAGGATCTGAAGGTGATGCGCCCGTCGCTGATCCCCGGCCTCGCGCGCGCCGCGCGGCGCAACCGCGATCGCGGCGAGCGCTCGGTCAAGCTGTTCGAGCTCGGCCGTCGCTACCTCGCGGACGCCGAGCGGCAGACGCTCACCGTGCTGATCGCGGGCGAGGCGCAGGGCCGCGACTGGCGGACCGGCAGGGCGCGCGGCGCCGATGCCTTCGACGCCAAGGCCGAGGCATTGGGCGTGCTGGCGGCGGCGGGGGCTCCGGTCGATCGGCTCCAACTGATCGGTCCGGGTGGCGAGACATGGCATCCGGGTCGCTCGGGCCAGCTCGGCCTTGGGCCGAAGATGATCCTCGCGACCTTCGGTGAACTCCATCCCGAGACGCTGCGCGCGCTCGATGTCGAAGGCCCGGTGGTCGCGGCCGAGATCTATCTCGATGCGATCCCCGCCAAGCGCGACACCGGCCGCACCCGCCCGGCCTATGCGCCGGCGGCGTTGCAGGCGGTGCGTCGCGACTTCGCCTTCCTCGTCGCGGCCGATCTTCAGGCCGACAAGCTGATCCGCGCCATCCAGGGTGCGGACAAGCAGGCGATCGTGGAAGTCTCGCTGTTCGACGTGTTCACCGGGCAGGGTGTGCCCGAGGGGCAGAAGTCGCTTGGGCTTGAGGTTGTGTTGCAGCCGACCGACAAGAGCTTCGACGAGGCCGCGCTCAAGGCCATCGCGGACAAGATCGTCGCGGCGGCGGCCAAGCAGGGAGCGACGCTCCGTGGCTGAGGATGCGACCATGCCGCCCGAGGGCAAGCTCGTCTATCGCCTGCTGACCGGCAAGGACGATGATGCCTTCTGCCGCCGCGTCTCGGAGGCGCTGGCGATGGGCTATACGCTCTATGGCTCGCCCTCGATCAGCTACAATGGCGAGCATCCGATCGTGGCCCAAGCCGTGCTGTGGAGCGGCCAGCGCAAGGCGGCGATCGGGGAGGCGTAAGCCTTTCCGTCATCCCGGACTTGATCCGGGATCCAGAGCCTCAGGCGGTAGCGCTTGCGGCTCTGGATGCCGGCGTTTGCCGGGATGACGAATGGAGGCTGAGTGACGGGGAGGCCTTCTATCCCCGCCGGATCAGGAACACCGCGTGCTCGGCGCGGAAATTGGCGGCGGCCGCGCTGGTGAGCCTGTCGCCGTTCAGGAACCACGCCCCTTCGGTGACGATGTCGCGCTCCCTCAGGAAGGCGCGGAAATCGTCGATGGTCAGGTGGTGGATGTTGGGCGTCGCATACCAGGCGACCGGCAGCGTCCGCGTCACCGGCATCCGCCCGCCCCACATCAGCGAGGCGCGCACCCGCCAGTAGGCGAAGTTGGGGAAGGATACGAACGCCTTGCGCCCGATCCGCAGCAGCTCGTCGAGCACCTTGTCGGGCGCGCGCGTGGTCTGGAGCGTCTGGCTCAGGATCGCATAGTCGAAGGCGTCGGACGGATAGTCGGCCAGATCCTCGTCGGCGTCGCCCTGCACCACCGAGAGGCCGCGCCCGACCGCGCTCGCCACATTGGCCGCATCGATCTCGATCCCGCGCGCGTCGGCGGCGGCCCGATCGCGCAGCGCCGCCATCAGCGCGCCGTCGCCGCAGCCGACATCCAGCACGCGGCTGCCGGGCGCGACATTGTCGGCGATGATCGCGAGGTCGGGGCGCAGTGTCTCGCTCATCGGCGGTAGATATCCGGGACGGTGATTTCGAGCAGCCGCTCGGGATGTGCGACCGGCTGCCAGCCGAGCGCCTCGTACACGCCATGCGCGTCGAGCGTGGCGAGGAACCAGCGGCGCAGGCCCTGCAATTCGGGATGCTCCATCAGCGCGCGGACCATGGCGCGGCCGATGCCCTCCCCGCGCGCCCCGTCCAGCACGAAGACGTCGGCGAGATAGGCGAAGGTCGCGCGATCCGACACGACACGGGCGAAGCCGATCTGCCGGCGCTCGCGATAGGCGCCGACGCAGAGCGATCCGGCGATGGCGCGCGCTACCGTCTCGCGCGGGATGCCGGGTGACCAGTAGCTGGTCGTCAGGAAGCCGTGGATCACATCGAGATCGAGTTCGGCCGGGTCGAAGGACAGGGAATGGCTCATAGCCCGCCCGCTTTCAGGAAGCCGTCGACCACGCGGAACAGCTCGGGCACGTCGAGCAGGAAGGCGTCATGGCCGAAGGGGGAGGAGAGTTCGACGAAGCTCGCCGCCGCGCCCGCCGCGTTCAGCGCATGGACGATGCCGCGCGATTCGCGGGTGGGGTAGAGCCAGTCGGTGTCGAAGGAGACGAGGCAGAAGCGCGTCTTCGATCCCCGGAAAGCGTCGGCGAGGCGGCCGCCATGCTCCTCGGCGAGGTCGAAATAATCCATCGCCCGAGTGATGTAGAGATAGGAGTTGGAGTCGAAGCGATCGGTGAAGCTGATCCCCTGATGGCGCAGATAGCTTTCCACCTGAAAGTCGGCGTCGAAGCCGAAGCCCTTGGCATCCCGCGCCTGCAAGCGCCGCCCGAACTTCTCGGTGAGGCCCGCTTCGGAGAGATAGGTGATATGCGCCGCCATCCGCGCGACCGAAAGCCCGGCGGCGGGCGGGTCGTTCGCCTCGTAATAGTCGCCGCCGCGCCATTTCGGATCGGCCATGATCGCCTGCCTGCCGACCTCGTGGAAGGCGATGTTCTGCGCCGAGTGCCGTGCGGCGGACGCGATGATGACGGCGGACTTCACGCGTTCGGGATAGGTCGCGGCCCATTCGAGCACCTGCATCCCGCCCATCGATCCGCCGACGGCGGTCAGCGTGCGGACGCCGAGATGGTCCATCAGCATCGCCTGCGCGCGGACCATGTCGCGGACGGTGATGACCGGGAAGCGCATCGCATAGGGGCTGCCGTCGGCTGCGGCGGTCGCCGGGCCGGACGAGCCCATGCACGATCCGATCACGTTCGAGCAGATGATGAAGTGGCGCGCCGGGTCGATCGGCTTGCCGGCGCCCACCATGCGCGTCCACCAGCCGGGCTTGCCGGTGCGCGGGTGGGTGCTGGCGACATGATGGTCGCCGGTCAGCGCGTGGCAGATCAGGATGGCGTTGCCGCCGTCCGCGTTCAGCCGGCCGTAGGTTTCGTAGGCGATGGTGACGGGGGACAGGCTTTGCCCGCCGTCGAGCGCCAGCGGCCCCGGCAGGGTGACACTGCGCGCCGGTCCGAAACGCTCGTCATGCTCCATGGCGACCGCGCTAGGGGCGGCCGGGAAGGCTTGTCAATCGTCAGCGTCCCGAGACGGCCCTGAGCCACGCCTCCATCTCCACGCCGAGCAGCGGCGGATTGCGCAGCGACGAGGCCGAGAGATCGACATAGCGCGCATCCGCCGCGCCGGCCGAGAGGCTGAGGATGCCCATCGTCGCCAGAGCCGCGAGGCCGCCCGACGGGCCGAGCCCGCGCACCACCATCGCCATCAGGAAGGCGCCGGCCCCCAGCGCGAAGAGCGCGCAGCCCCACGCCACGAGCGCCACCGGCAGGCCGGCGCGATCCGCGCAGAGCAGCAGCGGCACCGCCATCGCCAGCATCCACGGAGCATCGCGGCGGAGCGCCGCCTGGGCGAGCGAGGCGCCGAACGCGCCCACGAGGAGGAGATGGATGGTCTCCATCGGTACACCGAGCAACATGGCAAGCCTTGCGCGACAGGAGGACGGGTGTCTGGCTAACGCAAAGCGGCGGGATTCGGCTTGGACCAAAGTCGAGCGAGCGTCTCATAACGAGATGGATCGATCCGTTTTGGCACGACTTCTCAAAATTCCGGGTGGGCCGTTTGCACCGCGCCGCTTCGCCGCTACACCGCTCCCCCATGACGACGCTCAAGCCGAAACCCTGGATCGACGCGATCGCGCCTTATGTGCCCGGCCGCTCCACCACCGACAGCGGCGTGAAGGCCGCCAAGCTCTCGTCCAACGAGAATCCGCTCGGCACCGCGCCCAGCGTCCGCGAGGCCTTCGCCAGCGCGGCGGCGACGCTGAACATCTATCCCGATGCCGGCGCGACCGCGCTGCGCGAGGCGATCGGCGCGCATTATGGCGTCGATCCGGCGCGCGTGATCCATGGCACGGGTTCGGACGAGGTGCTCCATCTCGCCTGCGGCGCCTTCGCGGGGCCGGGCGACGAGGTGCTGTATGTCCGCTACGGCTTCTCGGTCTATCCGATCGCGGCGCGGCGCGTGGGCGCGACGCCGGTCGAGGCGCCGGACGTCGATTACGCCACCGACGTGGATTCGCTCCTCGCCGCCGTGACCGACAGGACGCGCGTCGTCTTCATCGCCAATCCGAACAACCCGACCGGCACCTATCTGCCCAGGAGCGAGCTGCTGCGCCTCCACGCCGGGTTGCCCAGGGACTGCCTGTTCGTGGTCGATCAGGCCTACACCGAATATCTTTCGCCGGAAGACGATGACGGCGCCTTCGAGCTGGCGACCAGCGAGCCGAACGTCCTCGTCACGCGCACCTTCTCCAAGATATTCGGCCTCGCCGCCGAGCGGATCGGCTGGGGCTATGGCCCCGCCGACGTGATTCAGGCGATGCACAAGATCCGCGCCCCCTTCAACGTCTCGACCGCCGGCCAGCAAGCCGCGATCCAGAGCCTGAAGGCGATGGACTTCGTCGAGGCGAGCCGCGTCCACAACGAGATGTGGCGCGCGTGGATCGTCGAGCAGATCGGGAGCCTCGGCAATGCGGGCCTGCGCGCCGTGCCGTCCAAGGCGAACTTCGTCCTCGTGCTGTTCGAGGGCCGGGTGACCGCCGAGGAGGCCTACACCGGGCTGATGGAGCGCGGTTATATCGTGCGCTGGCTGCCGGGGCAGGGGCTGCGCCACGGGCTGCGCATCTCGATCGGAACCGAAGAGCAGACGCAGGGCATGATGGCCGCGCTGCGCGAGATCGTCGCGGGGTGACCGCGCTTCTCCTCTCGGACGCGGGCTGATGCTGCCTTTCTCGCGTGTCTCGGTGATCGGGCTGGGGCTGATCGGCTCCTCGATCGTGCGCGCCGTGCGCGAGACGATGCCGACCGTGCATCTGACCGGCCATGACGCCGATCCGGCGGTGCGCGCGCGTGTCGTCGAGCTCGGGCTGGTCGACGATGTGGCCGACACGGCGGGCGCCGCGGTGACGGATGCCGATCTCGTCATCCTGTGCGTGCCGCCGCGCTCGATCGGCGCGGTCGGGCGCGAGATCGCCGCCGACGTGGCCGCCGATGCGGTGGTGTCGGACGTGGGCTCGTCCAAGGAAGCGGTGCTCGCCGAGCTTCTGGAGGCGCTGCCCGGCCGTCAGGTGATCCCCGCGCATCCCGTCGCCGGCACCGAGCATAGCGGGCCGGACGCGGGCTTCGCCTCGCTCTTCCATGGCCGCTGGTGCATCGTCACGCCGCCCGAGGGGGCGGACGGGACGGCGGTCGCCCGCGTGGTCGAGTTCTGGCACCGGCTCGGCTCCGAGGTCGAGACGATGGATGCCGCGCACCATGACCGCGTGCTCGCCATCACCAGCCATCTGCCGCACCTGATCGCCTACACGATCGTCGGCACCGCCTCCGATATGGAGGAGGTGACGCAGAGCGAGGTCATCAAATTCTCGGCCGGCGGCTTCCGCGACTTCACCCGCATCGCGGCCTCCGACCCGACGATGTGGCGCGACGTGTTCCTGTCCAACAAGGAGGCGGTGCTGGAGATGCTCCAGCGCTTCACCGAGGATCTGACGATGCTCCAGCGCGCGATCCGCTGGGGGGACGGCGAGCAGTTGTTCGACCTGTTTACGCGCACCCGCGCGGTGCGCCGCTCGATCGTCGAGCAGGGGCAGGACGATCCCGCGCCCGATTTTGGGCGCAGGCACTGACGAATTAATCGTTCAGCGCGTTGATCGCGTTGTGGACCTCGGCCTCGATCTCCTTGCGCGGCATTCCGGCGGGGATGACGTCGCCGAAGCGGATGCGGACGATGCCGGGGCGCTTCAGGAAGCCGCGCGGCCATGCCAGCCCCGCGTCGGTCGCGACCGGCACCACCGGCAGCCCGAGCCGGCCGTAGAGCCCCGCGAAGCCCGCCTGGAGCTTCGGCCGGCGGCCACGCGGCACACGCGTGCCCTCGGGGAAGATCAGCACGGCGCGGTTCTGCGCCCTGGCCTCGTCGGCGGCGGAGAGCATCGCGCGCAGCGCCGCCGAGCTGGCCGACCGGTCGACCGGAATGACCCCATGCCGGCGCGTCAGCTTGCCGAACAGCGGCACGTCGGCGATCTCGCGCTTGAGCACGATCACCGGATCTTCGATCAGCGCGAGCAGCAGCAGCGTCTCATAGGCGGACTCATGCTTGGCCGCGTACAGCACCGGGCCTTCGGGCATCGTCCCTTCGAGCTTCAGCCGCACGCCGAGGATATAACGCGCATAGGCCGCGAGGATGCGCGCCCATGCCCGCGCATAGAGCGCCAGCGCCCGCCGGCTGGCGAGCGCGACCGGAATGCCGGCCAACACCATCACGGCGGTCGTCACATAGGACAGGAGATAGAACAGTACCGAGCGGATCGCGGTCATGGGTCTCGAACGTCAGTAGCCGAAGGGAGCGGCGAGGCGGCGTAGGATATATTTGTGATACTCGGTGAACAGCGTGGCGAAACCGGGCTCGCTGCGCACCGGGTCTGGAAGGATGCTGATGTGATCCTTCCCGAGTTCGCGCGCAAGGTCCGCGTGGGCGCGCGGCATGTGCCAGTCGGTGGTGATGAGGCGGACGCTGGCATAATGGTGCGCGCGCAGCCACTTCGCCGTCTCCACCGCGTTGGAACGGGTATCCACCGACTCCCGGCCGAGATCGACGCAGCAGTCGAACAGCGCCTCCGGCATGTGGGTGCGCAGCGCCAGCTCCTTCTTGCGCACGGTGCGCTGGGTACCGGAGACGAACAGCCGCTGCGCCTTGTGCCGGGCGAGAAGCGCGACGCCCCGCTCCAACCGGCCCTTGCCGCCCGTCAGCACGACGATGGCGTCGGTCTGGCGATCGTCGGCGGCGGGGCGGGGAAGGGTGAGGGCGAAGAGCGCGAAGCCGAGCGCCCACAGCATCACGAGGAAGGAGAAGATGCGCAGGATCACAGAGTTCGTCCCAATGCGCGCTGCACGGTGATGCGCGCCACCGTCAGCGCCAGCACGCCGGCGAGGAGCGGCAGCGCGAGCAGCACGATCCACGCCGTCCACGGCAGCGCGATCGACCCGACCAGCTCCGAGCCGATCTCGCGCATCCTCTCTCCGAGCAGCAGGATCACGCCGACCGCGCCGACAAGGCCCAGCACCCCGCCGAACAGGGCGTCGAGCGCGATACGGCGCTGGAAGAGGCGGGCGATCTGCACGTCGGTGGCGCCCATCAGGTGCATGACGTCGATCGTCTGCCGGTGCGTGTTGAGCGCGGTGCGCGCGGCGAGCACCACGGCGGCGGCGGTCGCCCCCACCATCAGCGCGACGATGCCTCCCGCGAGCAGCCCCAGCGCCCGGATCAGCGAGACGAGCGGCGCGAGCCAGCTCGCATGATCGTCGAGCCGCGCATGGGGTGCGGCGGTGCGCAGGGCGTTCGTGATCGCCCCGAGCCGGTCGCGCCCCGCCCGCGACAGCGAGACGTCGATCATCGCGGGCAGGGGCAGGTCGCGCTCCAGCCCGGCATCGCCGAGCCAGGGGCGGAGCAGCGCCTGCATCTCGTCATCGCCGATGCGGCGCACGTCGGTGACGCCTTGCTGGCGGGCGAGGAGCTGCCGGGCGGCATCCGCCTCCTGATCGCGCTTCGCCGGATCGGCCAGCACGATCTGCACCGTCACCTGCCGGCCGAGATCGGCGCCCAGCCGCGCCGCCGCCGATTCCATGGCGAGGCCGCCCGCCGCCGCCAGCGCGGTCAGGAACATCATGATCGCGATCACCCACGGCATCGGCCCGGCAAGCCGCCCCTCGGGCAGCAGCCGCCGGTCGGCCTTGGAGGCGCCGAACATCATCATGGCCGCGCCTCCTGCCCGAAATCGGGCCGGGGCGGATAGCGCAGGGCGCCGGTCGGATCCTGCAACTGGCCGCGATCGAGCCGCATCACATTGGCGCTGGCGACGCGGCTCAGCAGGTGGATGTCGTGGGTGGCGACGATGATCGTCGTGCCGAGCGTGTTGAGCGCATCGAACAGATGGAGCAGCCGTGCCGCCATCTCGGGGTCGACGTTGCCGGTGGGCTCGTCGGCGACGAGCATCTCCGGCCGGCCGATCACCGCCCGCGCGATCGCGACGCGCTGCTGCTCGCCGCCCGAGAGCGTCGGCGGGCGGGCCGACGCGCGGTCGGCAAGGCCCACCCACGCCAGCATCTCGCGCACCGGCGTCACCAGATCGCGCTCGTCGACGCCCGCGATGCGCAAGGGGAGCGCGATATTGTCGAAGGCGGAGAGGTGCGGGATCAGCCGGAAATCCTGGAACACCATGCCGATGCGGCGGCGGAAGCCGGGCAAGCGGGTGCGGCGGAGCTGCACCACATCCTCGCCGAACAGCCGGATGCTGCCCCGCGAGGGCCGTTGCGCCAGATAGAGCATCTTGAGCAGCGAGGTCTTGCCCGCGCCGGACGGGCCGGTGAGGAAGTAGAATCCGCCCTGCGCGAGGCTGAAGCTCAGGTCCGACAGCGTCTCGGCGCCGGTGCCGTATCGCAGACCGACATTCTCGAACTGCACGATGCCGGCCATTCGTTCGCCTTCACGCCTTTCACCGGTGAGCACTCGGGGCCGCTTTCGCACAAGGCCGATGGCCGGAGCAAGCGCGGGGGTGCTTGCCAGTTGGCGGCCTTGCGTCCTAGACCGGTGCGATCCTCTGATACGGCGTGAGAAAGGCCGGACGACAAAGGCATGATCTTGACCTGCCCGGCGTGCGGCACCCGCTATCTGGTGCCCGACAGCGCGGTCGGCGTGAACGGGCGCCAGGTGCGCTGCGCTTCGTGTCGCCATAGCTGGTTCCAGGAGCCGGCGCCCATCGATGCCGCGCCGCCTCCGCCGCTCGCGATATCGGAGCCGGTGCAGGGCGAGATTCCGATGCCGCCGCCCGAGCCCGCGCGCGCCATGGCCGCGCCGCCGACGGGGATCGAGACGGCGCCTCCGCCGCCCGAGGCTTTCGCCCATGTCCGCCAGCCGGCGGCCGACGCGGCCGATCCCTATGCGCCCGAGCCGCCCTTCCGCCCGCGCCGCAATCCGGCGCGCCGGATGACCATCCTCGCCGTGGCGGTCGCGGTGGTGCTGGTCGCGGCCGCCATGGCGGTGGCCTGGGCCGGGCCGCGCCTGTTCGCCGGCCTGACGGGCAAGGGAGCGGAAAGCCCGTTGATGCTCCAGGTGGTGCGCAAGCCCGAGCGGCGGACGCTGGCGACCGGCAACGAGCTGTTCGCCGTGTCGGGGCGGATCGTGAACCCCACCGACGTGCGCCAGCCGGTGCCCGACATCCGGGCCGAGCTCCGCGACGGGCAGGGGCGCGTCGTCTATGGCTGGACGATCAACGCCCCGGTGCGCGCGCTCGCCCCCAAGGGCTCGGCCGACTTCGACAGCGCGGAGGTGGACGTGCCGCGCGGATCGAAGGCGCTGAACCTCAGTTTCGCGGGCACGAGCGACCACTGAAAAAAGCGCAACAAAGTGCATTGCGTGGTCCGAAAGCCCCTGCTAGAGGCACCCGCCTACCGGCCGCCGGGTTCTTCTGGCGGGCAAGACGACGTGCGGTCGTGGCGGAATTGGTAGACGCGCAGCGTTGAGGTCGCTGTGGCCGAAAGGCCGTGGAAGTTCGAGTCTTCTCGACCGCACCATTTTACAGACAGAGCTGGATCAACCCCTGGCGGGGAACCCCATTCCATGCCGGGATGGGGGTCAGGATTGTTCTTCCATCGAAGCATTGTCTCTGTCTCGGCACGGGATTTCGCGCAACGTCGCGGTTTACGGCTTGGCCCGTTCGATTCGTCTCGTGGAAAGGAATGAGGCCCGGAGCTTCCCCATGCTGGTACGGCACTCGCGGGAAACATCCGGGTCACATTCGGCGCCTGTGCTCGTGCGATGTCAGGCCGCGTTGCGCTGTGGTCTTTTGTAATCGACCACGACACCCTTGAAGTTGAGCGTGAGGTCGGATGCCGTGCCGCCGTTGAAGATGCGGAATTCGTGAATTCCGCCTACTTCGTCGTTGCTGAACTCGACCCGGAATTTGCCGCTCTCCAGGGCCTGCCTCAGTTCGCTACCTTGCAGGCTGTAGGAAGCCACGCGCTGCGCGGAGCGAGCGATGTCCAGCGTCAGCCGCGCGTCCAGGCGCTCAGCCTCATGGGCATCGCCTTCAATGTGGAACTCCGCCACATAGTCCGACGGGCGAAGGCCGATATAGGGTCCGAACACCATGCAGCGATGCTTTTCGGACAGTTCCAGTTCGATCGCCCACGGCCCCGCCCGGTTTAGCGGCGTATGGAACTCACTCGCGGGATAGGCCCTGACCGAACCGTCATCCAGGTGCCAATAAGGCGGACGGATCTTCTCGATCACCAGTTCGATTTCGTAGCAGCCCGATGAACCTTCGCCCGGTGCCGGCCGATAGTCGAAATCCTTGTCGTTTTCGACACAATGGCGGATGCGATAGGAGTTTTCCTCGAATGCCTCCTCGATTTCGGCGAGAAGGCTCTTCGAGGTATAGTATCGCTTGTGATCTGGATTGAAGTATGAGGGAAGGTGCCTCTTCCTTTCGAAAAGGAACTGGTGCGGAACGACGATGACCAGGTGCCCACCATAGCGCAGCAGACGATACCAGTCGCGTAATACTTCTTTCCACGGGCCAATATGCTCGAAGCAATGACTGCTGTAGATGCCGTCGAAGCTTTCGTCTGCGAAGGGGAAGCTGGATCCGTCATAGCCCGGATAATCGACGTCCACGCCAATCGCCTGCGGCACGATGGGTACTGTGCCGCCGTCATAGCCCTTGTAGCCCACCTCCATGATTCGCGGACCGGAGAGGTAGCGATCGAAGAAGCCGCTCGCGATCTTGTCCCCATAGGTCTTGCTGCTCTCGAAGCCGACCGTGCGATCCGGCGTCAGGGTCTCCAGCGTCTCGAAGACATGATCGATCTCGACCCCTTCGATATCGAGCGACACGCCCAGCCGGCAGAAGAGGCGGACTTCGAACCCCGTGACGGCCGGGATGTCGACGGACATCTCGATCGTCTTCCTGCGCCAGTTGAGCAGGTGGAGGGCTTCGGACGCCAGGGTCTGCTTGCCGTCGCTGGTCGTCAGATCCATCCGCACCCGGCCTTGGCTCGGCCCGCGCAGCACTATCCGTACGGTGCAGCGGCCGGCGGGAAGATCGAGATAGGGCCCGTGCAGCGCGCATCCGCGATGTGCCCGGATGCGAATGACGTCCTCGATCTTCTCGCCGACAACCGTTTTGAGGGCAGCATTGCGAGCCGGGAAACGCCAGTTGATCTCGCTCTTCACAATTCTACTCCCTTGCGGATAGACGGAACCAGGCCGTCCTTCGTAAAATGAGACAATTATCCCGTGGGATTTGTCTTGTTTTGTATCCAGGACAAGATGTGCGTATCGTACGAAAAGGAAAATCTTCGATGTATTGATTTGATTCAAATTTGATCTTAAAAAATATTATTTGTGCGCCACGGTAAGGTCGCGATGAAATAAAGCATATATCGCTATATCAGCATATTTGTGGGGTCAATGTGAAGATTGCCGACGAATTGGCGGCGATTTTGTGCGAAATCGATCGGTGTCGAGGTCGGAAGGGCAAGCCCTTCAGTGCGCCGGTCAGTCATGTGCCCGGCGGATGCTTGTCGCGTGCCCGTTCAGGAGCGTCGGCGGAGCATCCGGGCCGCGCCGATGGCTGCATCTCCGATCGAGCGCCCCCGCGCGCCGCGCTTATGGGCGAAACGCGGTTGCGCGCGCAGCAGGGCCGGCAAACCGTAACTTCCCGCGCGCAGGCCCGTCCGTGCCATCTGCCACCAGAGCCGCGAGGCATTTTCCAGCGCCTCCTCGGCCGGCAGCGCGCCCTGCGTCGCGAGCAGATGCTCCATCACCGCGCCGCAACGCTGGAGCACCAGCGCATCGGGCGGGGCGTGACGCGCGCTGGCGTAGCGGCTCATCAGCAGCGCGGCGTCGAGCGCCCCATCCCCGAACAGCGGCTCATAGCGTTCGAGCAGCACCCGCGCGGCCGAGGCGATCATCCCTTCCTCATGGCGTTGCGACGCGCCGCCCGGATGGAGGCGATAGCGGACCAGCGGCTCGGCGATCCGGCCGATCCGTCCGTGGGCGCGGACGCGGCGATAGAGATCGAAATCCTCGGCGAAGCGATACTCGTCGCGCTCGAACGGATCGAGCGCCCGCGCCACCTCGCCCCGCATCATCACGGTCGACCAGGCGATGGGGTTGAGCATCGTCATCATCCAGTCGATCCGCTCGGGCTCGACCAGATCGGGGAAGGGGCCGGGGCGCACGCGCTCGCCGCAGAACGGCTCGATCGCGGAACCGACCAGCGCGATGCCGGGATGCGCCTCCAGATAAGCGAGCTGCACCGCGAAGCGATCGGGGCGGCAGAGATCGTCCTGATCGAGCCCGGCGATGAAGCGGCCGCGCGCATGGCCCATCGCGATCGTCCGCGCGACGGCGGGGCCGCCGTTCCGCTCGGCCTGGAACACGCGCAGGCGCGGGTCGCCGATCGCCGCCAGCACGGCCGGCGTATCGTCCTTCGAGCGGTCGTCGACGACGACGATCTCGAAGTCCGCCATGGTCTGGGCGAAGACGCTGTCGATGGTGTCCCTGATGAACGCCGCGCCATTATAGGCGGCCATGATGACGCTGACCGCCGGATATTCGAGACTCATCCCAGGGCACGCTCCGCGGCATGGGCCGGACAGGACGACAGGATCTGATCGACGATAAGCTGGCCGACGTCATTCTGCCAGAGCCACAGGCCATTGGCCTGCCCCCGGAAGCTCGCCTCGCCGCCGAGCTTGCCGCGCGGGACGAAGCCGGCCGCGAGCCCGATGCCGTAGACGCCGGGCACCGGCATCGCGTCGGTATCCACCACGCGGCAGAGATCGTCGACCATCGGCCCGCGCACCGGCCCTTCGCAGCGCAGGCGGATGGCGCGGCCGCGCGCGTCGATGAGGGGCAGGGCGTGCGGCTGATAGCCGAGCGCCGCCACCACGAGATCGGCTTCGTCGAGGATCGCGGCGGCGGCCTCGTCCTCCTCGCCGGAGAGCTGGTGGAGGCGCAGACGCGGATCGCCGGTGCGCCCGCCGATGCCGAGCGCGTGGATCACCGCCTCGCGCGCCTCCAGACGGAAGCCGGCGAGGCGATAGACGAAGCCCGAGATCGGGCAGATGTCGTCCGGGCCGAAATCGGCATAGCCGTCCGCCCGCGCGGATTCGGCCGAAGGATAGAAGGGGCGCAGCGGCCGGCGGTGCAGCAGCGTGACCGACTGCGGCCCCAGCGGCAGCGCCGGGCTCGCCTTGAGCAGGCGGACGGCGGCGGTGACCGCGCTGGTCGATCCGCCGACGATGGCGATGCGCGCCGGGCGATCCCGCGGCAGGCGCTCGCGGATGGTTTCGAGGCCGCCCTCGGCCAGCAGCGTGCCGGACTGGATCAGCCGGTCGCCGCAGCGCTCGACCAGCGAGGCGCCGGCGACCTTCTGCTCGACCAGACGGATCGGCGGCTGGTGCCCGCCGGTGGCGACGATCAGGCTGCGCGAAAGCAGCTCGATCGAGCCTCCGTCGGCGATGCGGCGGGCGCGGGTGCGCCACAGGCCGTCGGCGGTCTGTTGTGCCGAGACGACCTCATGGCCGCTCAGGATATCCCCGCCGAGCGCGCGCAGCCGCTGGCCGAGCACCGTGCCGAGGCGGTCGAGATAGGCGCCCACCTTGGGCAACGGCACGCCGAGCGCGCCCTTATGCTCGGCGATGGCGCGGCCGACGGCTTCGTCCGCGATGCCGAGCCCGGCGGGCAGCGCGTTGTCGGCGGTGAGGAAGGTCTCGGCCGTGCTGTCCGAGGTGATGGCATAGCGGCCGAGTTCGCCCGAGCCGATCGCCTCGCCCCGGTCGAGGATGGCGATCCCGGCCTGCGCCAGCGCGTCGAGCCGCCCGGCCTTGCCCGCCGCGCAGAGCAGCGCCGTGCCGCCCGGCCCGCCGCCGACCACCACCGCGCCCAGCACGCGGTCGCGCGGCGTCGCGGCGATGGTAGGGAGCGTGCGGGGCAGCGTGTCGCAGATCGCGATCAGCGCGTCCGACACGCGATCGACATCCGCCATCGTCATATTGTCGGTGACGGGGAGCACCAGCATCCGCGCCGCGATATCGTCGGTGACGGGCAGCGCGTCGAGCACGCAGGCTTCGCGGAAATAAGGCTGCTCGCCCAGATGCGGGCTGAAGTAGGTGCCGGCGCCGATGCTCTTGTCGGCGAGCATGGCGATGATCCGCGCCCGATGCGGCGCCAGCGCGCGGGGCAGCAACACCGCCATGAACTGCATCGCCTGGGCATGGCCCCGCGGCTTCTGGAGCGAGAAGGCGACGAGGCGTTCGCGATACCGTTCGGCCAGCGCCTCGCGGTGGGCGGCGATCCTGCCGATCTCGCCGAGCTTGGCCTCGGCGATCAGCGCGGAGACCTCGGCAAGCTTGGCGTTGATCCCCGGCAGGGTGGCGGCGCGGCCGGTCTCGAAGCCGAAATTGGCCATGGCGCGCAGCGTCTCGATCGTGGCCGGGTCCGAGCAGTGGATGAGCCCGCCTTCCGAGGTCGAGAAGGTCTTGGTCGCGTGCATCGAATAGACGACCGGGAAGGGGCAATCGGTGCCGAAGCCGCGCCCTTCGGCGTCGAGCGAGCCGAGCGAGGCGGCGGCATCCACCACGATCGCGACGTCATGCCGGCGCGACAGCCAGGCATAGCGTTCGAGGTCGATCGAATTGCCGAAGGTGGCATAAGGGACGATCGCCGAGATGCGGCGGCCATGCTCGGCGAGCAGGCGCTCCTCGGCGCGCGGGCAGAGCGCCCAGTCGTCCGGGTCGCAATCGGCGAGCAGCGGAGTGAGTCCGGCCCAGATCGCGGCATGGCCGGTGGCGGCGAAGGTGAAGGCGGGGAGGAGGGCGAGCTGGCGTTCCTCCTCCTGCCCGATCCGCGCGAGGCGCAGCGCCAGCATCAGCCCCAGCGTGGCGTTGGCGACCGCGAGGCAGGCGCCGCGTCCGCCGAACAGCACCTGCGTCGCCTCGTGCTCGAAGCGGCGTGCGACGGGGCCGTTGTTGCTGAAGGTGCCGGAGGCCTCGATCGCTTCCAGCCCGGCGGTGAGCTGGCTGAGCTTGGGAGGGTTGGGCCGGATCAGGGGCAGGTCCATGGCGTCAGTCCGCAAGAGAAGATGACAGATATCGGCGTTAGGGGTGATCGCCAGCCGACACCATCCGCACCCTTGTCGTAAGCCTCCTAAGGAAGCGTGTATGCTGTCCCGTTTCGGGGGGGTAAAATCACCCCCGTAAAAGGATGAGGCGGGCTTGCCGTTCGCGGACAGGCGCGCCATGCCATTGCAAACCCCGGTTTCTCTCGGAGTATCGCATGAGCATCGCCCGCTTTCCCCGCCGCCGTTACACGCCCGGCATGACCGCGATCGAGCGGCTGGACCGGCTGAGCGAGGCACTCGGCGGGCCGACGATCTGGATCAAGCGCGACGATCAGCTCGGCCTGTCGGCGGGCGGCAACAAGACGCGCAAGCTGGAGTTTCTGGTGGCGGACGCGCTGGCGCAAGGCGCCGACACGCTCGTCACCACCGGGGCGCCGCAGTCGAATCATTGCCGGCTGACCGCCGCCGCCGCCGTGAAGGAGGGGCTGAAGTGCCGCCTGCTGATCGAGGAGCGCATCCCCGGCAGCTTCGATTCCGATGCCAGCGGCAACCATTTCCTGTTCGATCTGCTCGGCGTGGAATCGATCGAGGTGGTCCCCGCCGGCACCGATCTCGCCGCCGGCATGGCGCGGATCGCGGAAGGCCTGAAGGCGGAAGGCCGCAAGCCCTATGTCATCCCCGGCGGCGGCTCCAATCCGCTGGGCGCGCTCGGCTATGTCGCCTGCGCGGGCGAGATCGTGGCGCAGTCGGCCGATATGGGCGTGGCGTTCGACGCGGTGGTCTGCGCCAGCGGCAGCGCGGGGACTCATGCCGGCCTGCTCGTCGGGCTGGAGGCGGCGCGCTCGCAGATGCCGCTCACCGGCATCAGCGTCCGCCGCGCCGTGGCCGAGCAGACCGCGCTGGTCGAGGGGCTGGCGCTGCGCACGGCTGAGCTGCTCGGCCACGACGCGTCGGTGGTGGCCGGCAAGGTGGCGGTGGACGATCGCTGGGTGGGCGAGGGCTATGCCATCCCCACCGATACCATGATCGAGGCGGTCAGGATGCTCGCCGGGCGGGAGGGTGTGCTGCTCGATCCGGTCTATACCGGCAAGGCGATGGCCGGGCTGATCGGGCAGGTGCGCGAAGGGCGCTGGAAGAAGGGCGATAACATCCTCTTCGTCCACACCGGCGGATCGCCCGCGCTCTATGCCTATCGCCCGGCGCTGGCCAAGGGCGTGCCGCTCGCGTGAGCCGCGCCATCGGCATTCTGGGCGGCATGGGGCCGGCGGCGACCGTCGACCTGATGGGCCGGATCGTCGCGGCGACGCCGGCGCAGGGCGATGCCGGCCACCTTCGCCTGCTGGTCGACAGCAACCCGGCGGTGCCCGATCGCAACCGCGCCATCGCGGGCGAGGGGCCTTCGCCGGGGCCTGCGCTTGCCGCCATGGCGCGCGGGCTGGAGGCGCAGGGGGCGGAGATGCTCGCCATCGCCTGCAACTCCGCCCATGCCTGGGCCGGGGAGATCCGCGCGGCGGCTTCCGTCCCGCTCGTCTCGATGATCGACGCCACGGTGGAGGCGATCCGCCGCGATCATCCCGGCGCGCGGACGATCGGGCTGCTGGCGGCGGACGCGTGTCTGGGCGCCGGGCTCTATCAGGGGCCGCTGGCGCAGGCGGGCTTCGAGGTGCTGCTGAGCGAGGATCAGCCGGGCTTCATCGCGCTGGTCTACGGCGTCAAGGGCGGCGAGACGGGGGCGGCCGCGCGGGCCGGCATGGCGGCGCAGGCGGAAGCGCTGGCGGCGCGGGGGGCGGAGCTGATCGTCGCGGCCTGCACCGAGGTGCCGTTGTTGCTCGGGCCGGAGGAAAGTCCGGTGCCGCTCGTCGACAGCACGGCGGCATTGGTGGCGAAACTGGTCCATCTTGCCGCCGACTGATCCGCATCGGGGCTTTCGCATTCGCGAGATGCAACGCTATCACTGGCGCGGTCGACGTTGCAGCGCCGACATCGCCAAGCAAGACATGGGGTGAACAGAGCCGACATGGCGGTTGCCGGAGGGAATGGGGGGAAGATGCGACGGGGCGTGGCGGGCATCGCCGCGGCCGCGCTGTCGCTCGCGCTGGCGGGATGCGCGGTCGGCCCCGATTATCATGCGCCATCGGCGACGAAGCTCGGTGTGCCCTATCGTTTCTCGACCACCATCCCGGCCGGCGCGGTGGCACCCGGCGAGCGCGAGCTGGCGACCTGGTGGGCGTCGCTCGGCGATCCCGTGCTCGATCGGCTGGTGACGGAGGCGCTTGCCGCCAACCCGGACATCTCGGCCGCCGGCGCGCGGCTCCGGCAGGCGCGGGCGAGCTACAAGGGCGCGCGGGCGTCGCTCTTCCCGTCGATCAGCGGCAACACGTCGGTCGGCCACACGTCGCTGCTCGGCAAGGGGGCCGCCGGCCTCATCACCAATCCCGGCGGCGGCACCACCTCCTTCGCGACCGGCGGCGATTCCGACCAGTTCAGCGCCGGGCTCGACGCCTCCTACGAGGTGGACCTGTTCGGCGGCGTGCGCCGCTCGGTCGAGGCGGCGAAGGGCGATTATGCGAGCGCGGCCGAGCAGCTCCGCGACACCCAGCGCAGCATCGTCGCCGAAGTGGCGCTCAACTATGTCGACGCGCGCTCGGCGCAGGAGCGGCTGGCGATCGCGCGCGCCAACCTGAAGAGCCAGGACGAGACGGTCCAGCTCGTCGGCTGGCGGGTGAAGGCGGGGCTGGTCTCCAGCCTCGATCTCGCCCAGGCGCGTGCCCAGCGCGAGCAGACCGCCGCCACCGTCCCCGCGCTGGAGACGAGCCTCGCCCAGTCGGCCAACGCGCTGTCGATCCTGATCGGTCAGGCGCCCGGCGCCGTCACCGACGCATTGCAGCCGCCGCGCCCCGTGCCGGTGGCGGATCGCGCGCTCGGCGCCAATGTGCCCGCCGCGGTGCTGGCCCAGCGGCCCGACGTGCGCGCCGCCGAACGCACGCTCGCCGCCGCCACCGCGCGGATCGGCGTCGCCAAGGCGCAGCTCTATCCCGCGCTGCGGCTCACCGGCTCGCTTGGCGGCAACGGCACGCGGATCAGCGACATCACCCGCTTCTCCACCGGCACGCTGCTCGCGGCGGTGACCGCGCCGATCTTCGACGGCGGCGCGATCCGCGCCCAGATCGAGAATGCGCGCGGCGGGGCCGACCTCGCGCTCGCGCAATATCGCACGGCCGTGCTGACCGCGCTTTCGGATGTCGAGAATGCGCTGGTCTCGCTTGCCAACAGCCGTCGCCGGGTGGTGACGCTCGGCGAGGCGGCCGAGGATTCGCACGCGGCCTATGTCTTCGCGCAGAGCCAGTATCGCGCCGGCCTGATCGATTTCCAGACGCTGCTCGATTCGGAGCGGACCCTGCTCTCCAGCCAGGACGGCCTCGCCCAGGCGCGTGCCGACCGGGCGACCGCGCTCGTCCAGCTCTACAAGGCGCTGGGCGGCGGCTGGCAGGCAGCACCCATGCCGGCGAGCGCACTCCCCTACACCCCCGCGGCGATCGAGCTGCCGGACGCCAATGCGACCCCGGCCCCGATCAAGACCACCGCCATCCGCCCTTCCGAAAGGCCCTGACGTGGATCACACCAACGCGGCGCCCGCCGACACCGATCTGGACAGCTTCCTCGGCGTCGAGGGCCAGCACAAGGGCCGCCGCATCGCGCGGCGCGTCGCCATCGCGGTGGGCGTGGTGCTGGTGCTGCTGCTCGTCGTCCGCTGCGTGTCGGGCGCCAAGGAGCGGCCGCATTATTCGACGGTCGCGGCGAAGCAGGGCGATCTCGCCGTCACCGTCTCGGCCACCGGCAACCTCACGCCCACCAAGCAGATCAATGTCGGCTCGGAGGAATCGGGCATCGTCACCGACGTGTTCGTCCAGAACAACGACCATGTGACCAAGGGCGAGCCGCTCGCCCGCCTCGACACCTCGCGCCTCAAGGATGCGCTGGTGCAGAGCCAGGCGCAGTTGCTCGCGGCGCAGGCGGCGGTGCTTCAGAATCAGGCGACGGTCGATCAGTCGGGCGCGACGCTGAAGCGCTATCAGGAGGTGGCGCGCCTCTCGGGCGGCAAGGTGCCGTCGGCGACCGAGATGGACACCGCGCGCGGCGACTATGCGCGGGCGGTGGCGAACCTCAAATCGGCCGAGGCGCAGGTCGCGCAATCCAGGGCGGAGGTTTCGACCAACCAGACCAACCTCGCCAAGGCGACGATCTATTCGCCGGTCGACGGCGTGGTGCTGTCGCGGCAGGTCGAGCCGGGGCAGACGGTGGCGGCGCAGTTCAACGTCGCGACCCTGTTCACCATCGCCGAAGACCTGACCCAGATGAAGCTCGACGTGAAGGTGGACGAGGCCGATGTCGGCGAGGTCGCTGTCGGCGATGCGGCGAACTTCACCGTGGACGCCTATCCGGGCCGCACCTTCCTCGGCCGGGTGACGCGCATCGATCTCGGCGCCAATGCGACGCCGACGGTCAACAGCGCCGGCACCACCACCAATTCGACCAGCACGGTGGTCGCCTACACCGCCTCGCTGACCGTCGCGAACCCCGAGACGCTGCTCCGCCCCGGCATGACGGCGACGGCGGCGATCCTCACTAGGACGCTGCATAACGCGTTGCTGGTGCCGAACGCGGCGCTGCGCTTCACGCCCGAGGGCTGGAAGAGCGGCGGCGGCGGGCCGTTCCAGCTTGGCGGGCCGAAGCGCGGCAGCGGCGGTTTCGGCGTGGCGGGGCAGGAGAAGACCGCCGACATCGGCCGGGGCAGCCAGCAGACCGTCTACATCCTCGACGCCAAGGGAGAGCCCAAGGCGATCCGCGTGACCGTCGGCAGCAGCAACGGCACGCTGACGGCGGTGGCCGGCCCCGATCTCAAGCCGGGGATGAACGTCATCACCGGTCGCCTCGCCCAGAAGGGCAAGTGAGCGCCGCCGTGACCCAACCGCTGATCCGGCTGAGCGGCGTCACCAAGCGCTTCGGCGCGGGGGCGGCGGCGTTTCAGGCGTTGAAGGGCGTCGACCTCGATGTCGAGGCGGGCGACTTCATGGCGGTGATGGGGCCGTCGGGCTCGGGCAAGTCGACGACGATGAACATCCTCGGCTGCCTCGACGTGCCGACCACCGGCCATTTCCTGTTCCGCGGCCATCATGTCGAGAGCCTCGGGCGAGATCAGCGGGCGCTGCTCAGGCGGCGGTATCTCGGCTTCGTGTTCCAGGGCTTCAACCTGCTCGCCCGCACGACGGCGCTGGAGAATGTCGAGCTGCCTTTGCTCTATCGCGGTGAGGATCGCTGGACGCGCCACGCTGCCGCCATGGACGCGCTGGAGCAGGTGGGGCTGGCCGACTGGGCCAAGCATACGCCCGCCGAACTCTCCGGCGGCCAGCAGCAGCGCGTCGCCATCGCCCGCGCGATCGTCACGCGGCCGGACGTGCTGCTTGCCGATGAGCCGACCGGCAATCTCGATACGGAGCGCTCGGTGGAGATCATGCAGCTCCTCACCCGCTTGAATCAGGAGAGCGGCATCACCGTGCTGATGGTGACGCACGAGGCGGAGATGGCCGCCTATGCCCGCACCATCGTCCATTTCCGCGACGGCCTCGTCGAGACGATCGAGCGGAAGGCGGCGGCATGAGCCTCGATCACGACGCCCCGCCGCCGCCCGGCCATATCTCCCCGACGCGATTGCTCGGCACCACCATGCTGCTCGCGATCCGGGCGATCCGGCGGCATCTGATGCGCTCCTTCCTCACCGTACTCGGCATCGTCATCGGCGTGTTCGCGGTGGTGACGATGGTGACGCTCGGCAATGGCGCGGCCAAGTCGGTCCACGATCAGGTATCGAACCTCGGCGCCAACGTGCTCGCCATCCTGCCGGGGCAGGGCAACGGGCGCGGCGGAGGCGGAGAGGCGCCGCCACCCTTCAAGCCCGAGGATCTCGAAGCGCTGCGGGCGCAGGTGTCGGGCGTCACCGCCGTCGCCCCGCAGGCGCAGGCCTCGGTCACCGCGATCCACAATGCCGCCAACTGGTCCACCACGGTCAACGGCACCAGCAACGACTATCTCGATGCGGAGAACTGGAAGCTCGCCGAAGGCCGCCGTTTCAGCGAAACGGAGCAGGAGGCGGGCAAGTCGGTCTGCCTCATCGGCAACACGGTGAAGACCAATCTCTATCCGCGGGACGAGCCGGTCGGCTCGAACCTGCGCCTCGGCAATATCAGTTGCGAGGTGATCGGCGTGCTCGATACGCGCGGGCAGGGCGGCTTCGGGCAGGATGCGGACGACACGGTGGTGATGCCGATCAAGGCGGTTCAGCGCCGCTTCACCGGCAACCGCGACATTCGCGCGATCATCGTCGCCGCGGATCCCGCTTATGACAGTGCCGACGTCCAGCAGTCGATCACCGCCCTCATGCGCGAGCGGCGCAACATCAGCGGCGGCAAGGTCGACGACTTCACCGTGTTCGACAATCGCCAGATCGCCGACACGCTGTCCGGCATCACCGGCGTGCTGACCGCGATCGTCAGCGCGGTGGCGGCGATCTCGCTGCTGGTCGGCGGGATCGGGATCATGAACATCATGCTGGTGTCCGTCACCGAGCGGACGCGTGAGATCGGCATCCGCCTCGCCATCGGCGCGGTCGCGCGCGAGGTGATGCTGCAATTCCTCGTCGAGGCTGTGGTGCTCTCCTGCATCGGCGGGCTGATCGGGCTGGTGCTGGCGCTGTTCGCCTCGATCGGCTTGTCGAAGCTGCTCGATGTGCCGTTCGTGTTCGATCCGTGGACCAACCTCGTGGCCTTCGTCTTCTCGGGCCTGATCGGCGTGGTGTTCGGCTATTTCCCGGCGCGCCGCGCGGCCTCGCTCAACCCGATCGACGCGCTGCGCCACGAATGATGCTGCTCCTCGCCTTGCTCGCGGCGGCGCAGGACGCAGCGCCTCCGCCTGCTCCGCCGCCGTCCGACATCGTCGTCACGGGGGCTGCGGCCGGCTGCGGGCCGCCCTTCGCGCGCACCTATATCGCGCCGATGGGCCAGCCCTTCCGCACCGACGGGCAGACGGACCCGATGAAGGCCTGGTTCACCGCCGCCGATGCCGATCATGACGGGACGCTGACCCTCGCCGAGTTCCTGGCCGATGCGGACCGCTATTTCACCGTGCTGGACCGCGATCATTCGGGCGAGATCGATCCCGAGGAGATGTCGTTCTACGAAAACACGCTCGCGCCCGAGATCAAGCTTTACCAGCGCGGGCAGGACAAGCGCCCCCGCACCGGCAAGCAGAAGCACGAGGCCAAGGCCGCCGCCCGCCGGCGCGCCGATTACGAGGCGCCCTATGGCGCGGGCATCTGGGCGTCGCTCAACATCCCGCAGCCGATCGTCTCGGCCGACCTCGATCTCAATCGCGGCGTCTCCCGCGCCGAGCTGGCGGAGGTGGCGTCCCGTCGCTTCCCGCTGCTCGATCCGACGGGGCGCGGCACTCTGACCTATGACACGCTGCCCCGCTCGCCGGCGCAGAAGGATATCGACGCCTGCCGCGCCGAGGCCGATAGGAAGAAGCGATGAACGATCTCACCCCGCCCCGCCTGCTGGTCGTCGACGACGATTCCGATCTGCGAGACCTGATCGCCGGCTTCCTGCGCGACCATCATCTCGAGGTCGAGACCGCCGCCGACGCCGAGGGCATGGACGCGGCGCTCGCCCGCCAGCGCTTCGACTGCGTGATCCTCGATCTGATGATGCCGGGCGAGGACGGGCTGTCGGTGCTGCGCCGGATGCGGGGGAAGGACCGGACGCCCGTCATCATGCTCTCCGCCATGGGCGAAGACGTGGACCGCATCGTCGGCCTCGAAGTCGGCGCGGACGACTATCTCGCCAAGCCCTGCAACCCGCGCGAGCTGCTCGCCCGCGTGCGCGCGCTGCTCCGGCGGACGTCCCGCCCGGACGAGGTGACGACCGATCTCGGCGGTGGCGCGACGCCGCGCCGTCGCTTCGGGGACTGGTCGCTCGATCTGGTCGAGCGGACCCTCTATCGCACCGGCTATCCCGACGCGCCGCTCACCGATGCGGAGTTCCGCGTGCTCACCGCCTTCCTCGACCGGCCGCAGCGAGTCCTCTCGCGCGACACGCTGATCGAGCTGGCCAAGGGATCGGACGCCGACGTGTTCGATCGCGCGATCGACGTCACCATCAGCCGGCTGCGCAAGAAGCTCGGGCCGGGCGATCCGATCCGCACCATCCGCAACGAAGGCTATATGCTCGCGCTGAGGCCCGAGGATGGCTGAACGCCGGGCCAGCCTGCGCTTCGGGTCGCTGCCGATCTTCTGGCAGACGCTGGTCCTGCTGCTGGCGGGGCTGGTGATGGCGCAGATCGTCTCGATCCTGCTGGTCATCTATCTGCCGGCGCCGCGGCCGGATTTCTACACCATGACCGAGATCGCCGAGCGGCTGCGGCTGGAGCCGGGCTCGGTCCACGAGCTGACCGTCCGCCATGTCGACAGCGAGCCCGTGGCCGAAGGCGGCATGATCTCGGACCCGGCGATCACCGAGCGACTGGCCTATCAGCTCGGCCGGCCGGTGGACGATGTCCGCCTGCTGTTCGAGGCGGACCAGTCGGAGGTGTTTCCCTTCACCCGCCAGCCGGGCAGCAGCGCCGTGCCGATCCGCCACGGCCAGCCCTATTTCTTCAACACGGTGGAAGCCGCCGAGCGCGATCCCGCCGGCGGCTGGCGCGTGCTGAGGACGCCGCCCAAGGCGGGCATCACCGTGTGGCAGCAGCGCACGATGATCTGGTTCGGGCTGACGGCGCTGGCGCTGCTGCCCTTCGGCTGGCTGTTCGCGCGGCGGCTGACGCGGCCGATCCGGCGCTTCGTCGGCGCGGTCGAGCGGCTCGGTCATGATCGCGACGCGCCGCCCGTGCCGGTCGAGGGGCCGTCCGAGCTGCGGCTGACCGCGCAGGCGCTGAACGAGATGCACGCGCGCCTCCACGCCCATCTGCGCGAGCGCACCGCGATGATCGGCGCGATCGCGCACGATCTGCGCACGCCGATGGCGCGCATCGCCTTCCGCATCGAGGGCGCGCCGGACAAGATCCGCGTGCCGGTGCAGGCCGATATCGAGCAGATGCGCCAGATGGTGACGGCGACGATCGGCTTCCTGCGCGGCGACGCGGGAACGGGCGAGCGCCATCCGGTCGATCTCGCGGCGCTGGCACGCCGGCTGGCGGGCGAGGCGAGCGATACCGGCTCGCCCGTCTCGATCGCGATGATCGAGCGCGCGGTGGTGAGCGGGGACCGCTCGGCGCTGGAGCGGCTGATCCAGAATCTCATCGACAATGCCGTGCAATATGGCGGCGGCGCCGAGCTGATCGTCGAGCGCGACATCGATCGCGCGCGGCTGACCGTCGCGGATCGCGGGCCGGGCATCCCCGAGGAGGAACTGGAGCGGATGTTCGAGCCGTTCGAGCGCCGCGACCCGTCGCGCAGCCGCTCGACCGGAGGCCTCGGTCTCGGCCTCGCCATCGCGCGCTCGATCGCGCAGGCGCATGGCGGCACGATCCACGCCGGAAATCGCGACGGCGGCGGGCTGGCCGTGACGGTGGACCTGCCCGCCGCCGCCTGAGCGGCATCAGCCGCTGTTGCGCAGCGCCGTCGCGATCGCGTTGATCGACAGCTCGATGCCCTCGCGGATGCGCGGGTCGGTCTCGCCCGCACGATGCCGCTTGAGCAGCTCGACCTGGAGCAGGTTGAGCGGCTCGATATAGGGCAGGCGCAGGCGGATCGAGCTGTCGAGCGCGGGAAGCTTCTCCAGCAGCCGCGTCTGCCTCGTGACCGCGAGCAGGGCGTCGTGCGAACGCTCCCAGCCCTCGCGGATGCGGCCGAAGATCGCCTCGCCCGCCGCCTTGTCCTCGACCAGCGGGAGGTAATGCGCGGCGATCTTCATGTCCGATTTCGCCAGCACCATCTCCATGTTGGCGAGCGTGGCGGCGAGGAAGGGCCAGCCGTCCAGCATCTCGCGCAGCAGGCCCATGTCGGGGAAGTCGGAGAGCGCGCGGCCGACGCCGTACCAGCCCGGCAGCATGATCCGCGCCTGCGCCCAGGAGAAGACCCACGGAATCGCGCGCAGATCCTCGATCCGGTCGCTCTTGGTGCGGCTGGCGGGGCGAGAGCCGATCTTGAGGCCGGAAATCTCCGGCAGCGGCGTGATCTGGCGGAAGAAGGTGCGGAAAGCATCGTCGCCATAGACGAGGTCGCGATAGGTCTTGAACGCCGTGCCTGAGATCGTCGCCATGGCGCCCGCGAAACGCTCATAGTCCGCGTTCGGGAGCTTGGGCGCCTCCAGCGAGGCGAGGAGGGTGGCCGACGCCATCGCCTCGAGATTCACCGCGGCGGAATCGCGCGTGCCATATTTGGCGGCGATCACCTCGCCCTGCTCGGTGATGCGGATGCGGCCGTTGACGGTGCCCGGCGGCTGCGCCTGGATCGCCGCGAAGGAGGAGCCGCCGCCGCGCCCGACCGCGCCGCCGCGGCCGTGGAAGAGCTGCATCCGCACGCCGGCTTTGGCGAACACCGGGGCCAGCGCCCGGCTCGCCTGGTGCAGCGACCAGACCGAGGTGAGATAGCCCCCGTCCTTGTTCGAGTCCGAATAGCCGACCATCACCTCCTGATGCCCGCGCGCGCGGGTGAGCAGCGCGATCTCGGGCAGCGCCAGCCAGTCGGCCATGACGGCAGGCGCATTCTCAAGGTCGCCGATCGTCTCGAACAGCGGGACGGCCATGATCGCGGCGTGCGGCGCCTCGCCCTCGTTGGCGGCGGGCCGATAGAGGCCGACCTCCTTGAGAAGGGTGTGGACCTCCAGCATGTCCGACACGCTTTCGGACTTGGAGATGTTGTAGATGCCGATCGAGGCCGGGCCGTAACGCCGGTGCGCCTCGGCGGCCGCGCGCAGGATGGCGAGTTCGGAGCGCGCCTCGTCCGAATAGTCGCCCCACGGGCTCGACAGCGGGCGGGCATGGGCGAGTTCGCGGCGGAGCAGGGCGACGCGCGCCTGTTCGTCGAGCGCGAGATAGTCCGCCTCGACGCCCGCCACCTTGAGCAGTTCGGCGACGACACGTTCGTGGACGTCGGCATTCTGGCGCAGGTCGAGCGCGGCGAGATGGAAGCCGAAGATGTCGATCGCGCGGATCAGGCGGGCGAGCGCTCCGCCGCCCTCCTGGCCCAGTTCCCCGGCGAGGATCGAGAGATCGTGGCGCAGCGCTTGCGGATCGGGATAGGCCTCCGCCTCGACGCGGGCGGGGCGAGGCGGGGCATGGCCGACGATCTCGGCATAGGTCGCGGCGACGCGCGCATAGATGCCGGTCAGCGCGCGGCGATAGGGCTCGTCGCCCCGCGCGCGGCCCGGATCGTGCGCGGCGTCGGCCAGTGCGACCAGCGCCTCGCTCACCGGCGCCAGCTCGGTCGAGATCGAAAGCTCGGCGCCGAGCGCGTGGATCTCGTCGAGATAATGGCCGATCACAGCCTCGGCCGAGCGGGCGAGGACATGATTCAACGAATCCGCGCCGACATTGGGATTGCCGTCGCGATCGCCGCCGATCCAGTTGCCGAGCCGCAGGAAGGAGGGGGTGTGCTCGCCCAGCGCCCGATCCCAGCGCGCATAGAGCGCCGGCAACGTCGGCAGCAGCACGTCGCGCAGATAGGCGAGCGCCGTGTCGATCTCGTCGACCACATAGAGGCGCTCGCGGCGCAGCGTCCGCGTCTGCCAGAGCAGTGCGATCTGGCGGATGATCGACTCTTCGATCAGATCGCCGTCTTCCGTCTCCAGCGCGCCCGTATCCTTGAGCTGCATCAGCTCGGCGATGTGGTTGCGATGATCGATCATGCTCTTGCGCCGCACCTCGGTCGGGTGCGCGGTGAGCACGGGGACGAGCAGCGAATGTTCGAGCAGCGCCAGCACCTTGTCGCGGCCGATGCCCTGCCGATCGAGGCGGGTGAGCGTGCGCGCCACGTCGGCATCGGGTTCGGCGGCGACGCCCTGCCGGTCCTCGGCGAGGTTGGCGAGCATCGAGAACAGCATGAAGCCGCGCACGAAGGCGAGCGTGTCGTCGAGCGTCAGCGCGTCGAGCCCGGTGTCGATCGCCTCGGCGCCGGCGATGCCGCGCGCGCGGTCCACCGAGACGGAGCGGATATATTCGATGCGCCGGAACAGCGCGTCGCCGCCGTGCGTGCGGATCACATCCCCCAGCAGCTTGCCGAGGAAACGGACATCAGGGTTTTGCGTGATCGGGAAGGTCGTGGCCATGGCGGGGGGTGCTGCATCGCAGCAGCGGCCACGTCAATGCTTTGTTGCGTTGAATTGCCCGATACCGGTCAGAATCTTTCTGAAATCATGCCTCCAGCGGCACATCCCAATAAAGCCAGTCGTGCCAGCTATCGTGCAGATAGTTGGGCGGGAAGCGCCGGCCATTCTCCTGAAGCGCCCAGCTCGTCGGCCGTTCGGGCGTGCTGGCCAGCTCCATACGCGCCTGCCTGGGCGTTCGGCCGCCCTTGCGCAGGTTGCACGGCGCGCAGGCGGTGGCCACATTCTCCCAGGTGGTGCGGCCGCCTTGCGCGCGGGGGATGACATGGTCGAACGTCAGATCGTGGCGGCAGCCGCAATATTGGCAGGCGAAGCTGTCGCGCAGGAACAGGTTGAAGCGCGTGAACGCCGGATAGGCCGACGGCTTCACGAATTGCCTGAGCGCGATCACCGAAGGCAGCTTCATCGAGAAGCTGGGCGAATGCACCTCGCGCTCATAGTGGGAGACGATGTCGACCCGTTCGAGGAAGACGGCCTTGATGGCGGTCTGCCAGGGCCAGAGCGACAGGGGATAGTAACTCAGCGGCGTATAATCCGCGTTGAGCACCAGCGTGGGACATCCATCGGGGTGCCGGATCAGATCGGGGTGATACATGGAACGACATGACCTCCGCTCGGCGGCGCCCGTCCGAGCCAGCTTCATGCCCTGTCGCACTCAGGACGCGTTGCCGGTAAGGGCACAGCGTCGTCTCTTCGTCGCGCCCCGGATGCCCGAACAGCGTGACCGGAGCATGACAACATGTCTCACGACTCGCGGTCAAGAGCCGGTTTGATGAATTTGATCCCCACCAGCCTTATCGTCACCCGCTTCGCCCCAAGCCCGACCGGACGGTTGCATCCCGGCCACGCTTATTCGGCGTTGCGTTCGCACGATCTGGCGCGCGCGGCGGGCGGGCGCTTCCTGTTGCGCATGGAGGATATCGATCCGGGCCGCTCGCGCGAGGCGTTCGTCGCGGGCATCGAGGAGGATCTGGGCTGGCTCGGGCTGACATGGGATGGCCCGGTGCTGCGCCAGTCGACGAGGCTCGGCGCCTATCGCGCGGCGCTGGACGCGCTCGATGCCGCGGGGCTGCTCTACCCCTGCTTCTGCACGCGTGCCGACATCGCCGCGGCGGCGACGGCGCCGCATGGGCCGGAGGGGGCGGCCTATCCCGGCACCTGCCGCGCGCTCGATCCCGCGACGCGTCGGGAGCGGATCGCCGCCGAGCCCCATGCCTGGCGGCTCGACATGGCGCGCGCGGCGGCGCTCGCGGGGCCGCTGCGCTGGCATGACGCCACCGCCGGCACGATCGAGGCCGATCCCCGGAGCTTCGGCGACGTGGTGCTGGCGCGCAAGGATGCGCCCGCCTCCTATCATCTCGCCGTCACCATCGACGATGCGTGGCAGGGCGTGACCGACGTGGTCCGGGGGCTGGACCTGTTCGAGGCGACGCACGTCCATCGGCTGCTTCAGGCGCTGCTCGGCCTGCCGACGCCGCGCTATCACCACCATCCGCTGCTCGCCGATGCGGAGGGGCGCAGGCTCGCCAAGCGGGCCGGCGCCCGCACGCTGGCCGATCTGCGCGAGGCGGGGGCGGACCCCGTCGATCTGGTCGGGACGCTGCGCGCCGGGCGGCTGCCGCACAGCTTCGGGGCGATGCTCGGCGGCGCGTGAAGAGAGGATTGCCAAGGGCGTCAACAGGTCTAGGGTGAGGGGATGCAGACGGTGCTGTTCATCCTCGTGATCCTGTTCGCGATCGGTGCGCTGGTCGCGCTGGTGCGGGGGATCGTCACGTTCCTGCGCACGACCGACGAGGAACTGCGCCGCGATCCGCAGGAGGGGCCGAGCCCGTCCAGCCTCAAGCAGAATCAGATGATGTGGCGGCGCATCCAGTTCCAGGCGCTGGCCGTGATCGCGGCGGTGCTGCTCCTCCTGCTCGCCCATCCGCACGCCTGATCCGCGGGCACGCGCGATGGTGAAGCTCAACAAGATCTACACGCGCACCGGCGACGGCGGCGAGACGGGCCTCGTCGACGGTTCACGCGCGCCCAAGCACGACGCCCGCTTCGCCGCGATCGGCGATGTCGACGAGGCGAACTCGGCGATCGGTGTGGCGCGTCTGCATGTCGGAGGCGAGGCGGACGCGATGCTGGGCCGTATCCAGAACGAGCTGTTCGACCTCGGCGCCGATCTCGCGACGCCGGGTGAGGATTTCGCCCCGACCGGGATGAGCTTGCGCATCGTCGCCTCCCAGATCGAGCGGCTGGAGCGCGAGATCGATGCGATGAACGAGGGCCTCGCGCCGCTGCGCAGCTTCATCCTGCCGGGTGGCGATCCGGGCGCGGCGCATCTCCATCTCGCCCGCGCGACGGTGCGCCGGGCGGAGCGGAGCGCGGTGGCGGCGGCGTCCGTCCATGCGCTGAATCCGCTGGCGTTGCGGTATCTGAATCGGCTATCGGATCATTTGTTCACGCTTTGTCGCGTGTTGAGCGATGGCGGTACGCGGGATGTTCTGTGGCGGCCAGGCGCAACGCGCGGCGATTGAAGCCCTTGAAATCGGACGGATCGTCGCAACCTTTACGCGCACGAGCTCGTTAATCTTCCTTACCGCGGGAGTGCAGGGATGGCCGCAAGAGCCGACGCGATCGCGCCGACATGCGACACGCCACAAGGGGGATGTGCGATCCTCGATCGTTTCCGCCGCGTTCGCGCGCTGACGCTCGCGCTGGCGGAAAGGCTCTCCGACGCGGATGCCACCGCCCAGTCGATGCCCGATGCGTCGCCCGCGAAATGGCATCTGGCGCACGTCACCTGGTTCTTCGAGACCTTCGTGCTGCGCGATCATGTGGCGGACTATCGGCCGTTCGATGCGAGCTGGCCCTTCCTCTTCAACAGCTATTACGAGGCCGAGGGCGAGCGGATCGCGCGGGCCTCTCGGGGAATGCTGACCCGGCCCTCGCTCGACGAGGTGCGCGCCTATCGCGCGCATGTCGATGCCGCGATCGTGGCGGCGTGGGATGGGCTGCCCGAGGCGGCGTTGGGCCTGATCGAGCTGGGCTGTCACCATGAGGAGCAGCATCAGGAGCTGCTGGTCACCGATATCCTCCATCTCTTCGCGCAGAATCCGCTGGCGCCCGCGCTGTGGCTCGCCGAGCCGCGCCGGCCGAGCCCCGCGCCCGAGCCGCTCCGCTGGATCGAGGGCCGCGCCGGGTGCCAAGAGATCGGCCATGACGGCACGGGCTTCGCCTTCGATTGCGAGGGGCCGCGCCATACGGTCTGGCTCCAGCCTCATGCGCTGGCCGATCGCGTCGTCACCAACGGCGAGTGGCGCGCCTTCGTCGAGGATGGCGGCTATGCCACCGCCTCGCTCTGGCTGTCGGACGGCTGGGGCTGGGTGCGTCAGAACGGGATCGAGGCGCCGCTCCACTGGCGGCGGGACGAGGAGGGCGGCTGGGGCCGCCGCTTCGGGCTCGACGGGCTGACCGCGATGGACCCGTCCGCGCCTGTCCGCCACATCAGCTATTACGAGGCCGACGCCTATGCCCGCTGGGCCGGCGCGCGGCTGCCCACCGAGGCGGAGTGGGAGACGGCGGCCGAGGGGCTCGACCCGATGCGCGGCACCTTCCTCGATGGTCCGGGCGCGATCCGGCCGCTCCCCGCCGCTCCCGGCGCCGGGCTCAGGCAGATGTTCGGCGACGTCTGGGAATGGACCGCGTCCGCCTATCTCGCCCACCCCGGCTTCCGCGCGGCGCCGGGCGCGGTCGGCGAGTATAATGGCAAGTTCATGTCCGGGCAGTTCGTGCTCAAGGGCGGGAGCTCGGCCACCCCGCGCGGCCATGCCCGCGCCAGCTACCGCAATTTCTTCTACCCCCATCAGCGCTGGCAGTTCACCGGCGTCCGCCTCGCGAAGGATATCTGACATGCTGCTGGAAGCGGAACGCGAAACGAAGCCCGACGTCGATCCCGCGTTCCGCGCCGATGTCATCGCCGGGCTTTCGGGCGAGCGGAAGGCGATCCCGGCGCGCTGGTTCTACGACCGGCGCGGATCGGAGCTGTTCGAGGAGATCACCGAGCTTCCCGAATATTACCCCACCCGCACCGAGCGCGCGCTGCTGGAGATCTATGCCTGCGACGTCGCCAAGCTGGCCGGCCCCGGCCGCGCGGTGGTCGAGTTCGGATCGGGATCGTCGGCCAAGACGCCTTTGCTGCTCGGCGCCGTCGAGCCGTCTTCCTATGTGCCGATCGATATCTCGGGCGACTTCCTGCGCGAATCCGCCGCCGCGCTGTCGCAGCGCTTCCCCGGTCTGCCCGTGCATCCGATCGAGGCCGATTTCATGCATCCGATCGCGCTGCCGCAGGCGATCGGCCATGTGCCCCGGCTGGGCTTCTTCCCCGGCTCGACGGTCGGCAATCTGACGGCGCCCACCGCCGTCGACCTGCTGCGCGCGATGGCGGGGACGCTGGGCGTCGGCGCGATGCTGCTGATCGGCATGGACCGGGTGAAGGACGAGACGGCGCTGGTCTCCGCCTATGACGATGCGCAGGGGGTGACGGCGGCGTTCAACCTCAACCTCCTCCACCGCATCAACCGCGAACTGGACGGCGACATTCCGGTGGAGGCCTTCCGCCACATCGCGCGCTGGAACGATGCCGAAGCCCGGATCGAGATGCATCTCGAAGCCACGCGCGACGTCAGCTTCACCGCCGCCGGCCATCGCTTCGCGATCCGGCAGGGCGAGACGATCCACACCGAGAACAGCCACAAATATGATCGCCGCAGCGCGCGCCTGCTGCTGGCCGCCGGCGGCTGGGCGCCGGTCGCGGAATGGACCGATCCGCAGGACCGCTTCGCCATCCTTCTCGCCGAGGTGAAGCCGCCCCGCACGGCGCCCTGATGTCCCTGTCCTTCGGGCGCGAACCCCGCTAGGCGGGCGCAAAGATCCTGAAGGAGAGTCACATGGAAACCGTCGGCGTCATCGGGGCTGGTCAGATGGGCGCGGGGATCGCGCAGGTGGCGGCCCAGTCGGGCTTCCGCGTGCTGCTGTCCGATCGCGACGTGGCGCTGGCCGAGAAGGGCAAGGCGGGCATCGCCAAGCGGCTCGGCTCGGCGGTCGAGAAGGGCAAGGTGACGGCGGCCGATGCCGAGGCCGCGCTCGCCCGGATCGAGACGGTCGACCATTATGGCGCCTTCGGCGACGCCTTCATCGTCATCGAGGCGGCGACCGAGCGCGAGGAGATCAAGCGCAGCATCTTCGCCGAGGTCGGCGCCCGGATGGGTCCGAACGCGATCCTCGCGACCAACACCTCGTCGATCCCGATCACCCGCCTCGCGCAGGCCGCGCCCGATGCCGGCCGCTTCATGGGCGTGCATTTCTTCAACCCCGTGCCGGTGATGAAGCCGATCGAGCTGATCCGCGGCCTCGCGACCTCGGACGAGACGGTGGCGCGCGTCGAGGCGTTCGCGAAGGCCTTGGGAAAGGAGGTCGTCCACGCCAACGACGCGCCGGGCTTCATCGTCAACCGCGTGCTGATGCCGATGCTCAACGAGGCGATCTTCGCGCTGGGCGAGGGCGTGGCGAACGTGCGGGACATCGATGCGGCGGTGAGCCTCGGGCTCAACCATCCGATGGGGCCGCTGACGCTGGCGGACTTCATCGGCCTCGACACCTGCCTGGAGATCACCAAGGTGCTGTTCACCGGCACCGGCGATCCCAAGTTCCGCCCGGCGCCGCTGCTGGTGAAATATGTCGAGGCCGGCTGGCTGGGCCGCAAGACGAAACGCGGCTTCTACGACTATTCGGGCGCCGAGCCCGTGCCGACCCGCTGATGCGGGCTCTCCTCGCTCTTGCCACCCTCGCGCTTGCTGCGCCTGCGGTGGCCGAGGTGGCGCCCGGCACCACGCCGGGCTCCGCCACGGGGCTTTATGGCGCCTATGACAAGGGCAACGCCTTCGCCCGCATTCTGGCGGGCAAGCTGCCGGCGACGAAGGTGTACGAGGACGGGCAGGTGCTCGCCTTCATGAACATCCATCCGCTCTCGACCGGTGACCTGCTGGTGATCCCCAAGGGGCATTACCGCAATCTGATGGACATCCCCGCGCCCGTGCTCGACCATCTGATGCGGGTGACGCAGCGGCTGGCGAAGGCAGAGGCCCGCGCGCTTCATCCCGACGGCATCTTCATCCGCCAGAACAGCGGCGAGGCGGCGGGGCAGACCGTCTTCCATTTCCACATGCATGTGACGCCGCAGTGGAAGAATGTGCCGCTGGCCAGGACGTCCTACAAGCAGCCGCCCGCCAGCCCCGCGCAACTGGCCGCGATTGCGACCAAAATCCGGTCCGCCATGCGCTGAGCGGGCCATGGCATGTCGTGCCGCCTATGTTATGGTCCCATGGGGTCAAGGAGGAGGAACGAGCATGAAGATGGTCTTCGCGAGTTCGATGCTGCTGGTCACGGCGGGGCTGGCGATGCCGGCGCACGCCGCCGACAACATCATGAAGGTCTGCGGCGCCAAATATCAGGCGGCCAAGGCCAACAAGACGCTTCCCGCCGGCCAGACCTGGAACCAGTTCCTCGCGCAGTGCCGCGGATCGGGCGCGGCGACAGCCGCTGCCCCGGCTCCGGCCGTGAAGCCGGTCGCGCCCGCGCCCGTGGTCAAGCCGGTCGCGGCGGCGAAGGCGAACCCCGCCTCGCATCTGCCCTCCGCGCAGAGCCCGGCGATGCAGGCCATGCACGATCGCCAGCGCCAGTGCGGCCAGATGTGGAAGGCCGACAAGGCCGCCGGCAAGATCCCCGCCGGCCAGACCTGGCCGCAATATTGGAGCGCCTGCAACACCCGCCTGAAGAAGTAAGCGGATCGGGCGCCGATGCCGCCGTGGCGCGGCGCCCCTCCCGCGATCAGGCGAGCAGCAGCCCCGCGAACGCCGCCGACATCAGATTGGCGAGGCTGCCGGCGAGCAGCGCCCTGAGGCCGAGCTTGGCGATGGTCGGCCGCTGGTTGGGCGCGAGATTGCCCGTCACCGCCATCTGGATCGCGATCGACGAGAAGTTGGCGAAGCCACAAAGGGCAAAGGTTACCACCGCGACCGTGTGCGGCGAGAGCAGCGCCTGATCCTTGCCGAGCGAGATGTAGGCGACGAATTCGTTGAGCACGATCTTCTCGCCGAACAGCCCGCCCGCGATCCCCGCTTCGTGCCACGGCACGTTCAGGAGGAACATCACCGGCGCGAAGCAGTAGCCGAGCAGGCGCTGGAAGGTGAGATCCTCGAAGCCGAACCAGTGGCCGACTCCGGTCAGCAGGCCGTTGGCGAGCGCCACCAGCGCGACGAACGCCAGCACCATCGCGCCCACCGCCACCGCGAGGCGGACGCCGGTCTGCGCCCCTTGCGCGGCCGCCATGATGATGTTGGCGGGCTTCTCGTCGCCATGATGGGCTTCCATCTGCGGCGGCGCCTCGCCTTCGGGGAGGAGGGCGGCCGGCCCCTGCCCGCTGATGCGGGCCTGCGCCAGCTCGATCTGTTCGTCCTGCACATGCGGGTCGATCCGGTCGGGCATGATGATCTTGGCCATCAGCAGGCCGCCCGGCGCGGACATGAAGCTCGCCGCCAGCAGATAGTCGATCTTGATCCCCATCGAGGCATAGGCGGCGAGGATCGTGCCGGCGACGCCCGCCATGCCGCTGGTCATCACCGCGAACACCTGCGTCTGCGACAGGCCCGCGAGATAGGGGCGGATGACGAGCGGCGATTCGCTCTGCCCGACGAAGATGTTGGCGGCGGCGCACAGCGACTCGACCTTGGAGACGCCGATCACCGTCTCGATCGCGCCGCCGATCCAGCGCACCACGAGCTGCATGATCCCGACATGGTAGAGGATCGAGACCAGGGCTGCGAAGAAGATGATGACCGGCAGCGCCTGGATGGCGAACATCTGGCCGAGGCGGTCGGTCGCGAGCGCGCCGAACAGGAATTGGGTGCCCGCGTTCGCATAGCCGAGCAGATCGGACACCCCGCCGGACATCTGCGCCAGCACCCAGCGGCCGGTCGGCACATAGAGGACGAGCACGGCGATGGCCGCCTGGAGCGCGAAGGCGGCCCCCACCACGCGCAGCCGGATGGCGCGGCGATCGGCCGAGAAGATATAGGCGATCAGCAGGATTACGGCGATGCCGGCCAGGCCGGTCAGGAACTTGGTCATCGAGTGGCAGGCTTCCCCGTGGGCGGAAGGCGCGCGCCCCCCGGCCGCGCCGGGATCGCACTCATACACAGCGCGGCAATTTGAGCCAGCCTCGATCGCACGGTTCGCCCCGTCCCGTTCTTCGGCCCCGTCCCGTTCAACGGACGTTCAGTGGCGGTGCGCAGGATGACCCCCGCATCCGTCCACCACCGATGAGGGAAATGTTCCGATGCCTTCCAAGCGACTCCTGATGTTCACGGGCGTGGCCGTGGCGCTGGCCGGCGTCACCGCCGTCGCCGCGGCCGAGCGCGTGCCCGTTCATGTGATGACCGTCCAGCTTCCCGACGGCAGCGTCGAGCAGATCCACTACACCGGCACCGTCGCTCCGCGCGTCGTCGTGCGCGACGAGGCCGTGCCGATGGCGGCCGCCGGCTTCTTCGACACGGCCTTCGGCCCCGATTCGCCTTTTGCCGCGCTCGATCGCATCGGCGCCGAGATGGACCGGCAGGCCGCGCTGATGATGCAGCAGGCGGCGCTGATGCGCTCCTCGCCGGACACGGCGATCCACGCCGCGACGCTGGCGGGCGCTCCGGCCGGGGCGAGCAGCTTCACGCAGGTGTCGATGTCGAACGGGCAGGGCGTCTGCACCCAGAGCGTGCAGGTGACCTCGATGGGCGACGGCAAGGCGCCCAAGGTCGAACGCAGCAGCTCGGGTGCGTGCGGCACGGCGGTCCAGCCTTCGGCCGCGCCGGCGACGCCGTCCGCTGCCAAGCCCGGTCCGATCTCGCGCAACAGCATCTGATCGATCGACAGGCCGGACGGATCGTGATGCGTCCGGCCTTTTCGTCTCCGCCGAAAGCGGATAGTGGGGCGCATGTCCACGACGACGGCGCCCGCCACCCATCCTATCCCCCGCTCGCTATTTCTTTTCTCGCTCTTCTACGGCGGGATGGTCTGCATGGCGGGCATTCTCGGCGTGAAGCAGGTCGCGCTCGGGCCGCTGGCGGTGGAAGCGGGCATCTTCGCCTTCCTGCTGCTGGTCGCGCTGGGCAGCGCCACCGCCGAGCTTTACGGACAGGCGACCGCAACCCGGCTGGTCCGTTTCGGTTTCGTGCCGATGATTACCGCCGCCGTGCTGATCCAGATCGTGCTGCTGCTGCCCGCCGACAAGGATATGTACGCGCCGGCCGTCTCCGCTTTCCCGATCGTGGTCGGGCAGGGCGCGCGGATGATGATGGCGGGCTTCATCTCCTACGGCACGTCGCAGACGCTCAACGTGCTGATCTTCTCCAAGCTGTCGCGGGGCGAGGGCAAGCTGATCTGGCTGCGCGGCATGATCGCGAGCATGGTCAGCCAGATCATCGACACGTTGCTGTTCATCACCATCTCCTTCCTCGGCGAGCGCCCGATCCTCGCGCTGATGGCGGGGCAGATGCTGACCAAGGTGGTGCTGTCGGTGGTGTTCGTGCCGTGGCTCATCACCGGGCTGGTGTGGCTCGGCCGGCGGATCGACGCGCGCGCGGCATAAGAGGGTTCCGGCGGGGGCTCGCTCCCGCTATGGCGCAGCCATGACGCTGCTGCCCGATCTCCTCCCCGATCCCGCCATGCTCGCCAAGGCGGAAACGCTCACCGAGGCGCTGCCCTATCTCCAGCGCTATGCGGGCAAGACCTTCGTGGTCAAATATGGCGGCCACGCCATGGGCGACCCGGAGCTGGCGCGCAGCTTCGCCGAGGATGTCGTGCTGCTGAAGGCGGTCGGCATCAACCCGGTGGTGGTGCATGGCGGCGGCCCGCAGATCGGATCGATGCTGAAGCGCCTCGGCGTCGAATCGCGCTTCGTCGACGGGCTTCGCGTCACCGACGCCGAGACCGCGCAGATCGCCGAGATGGTGCTGGCGGGATCGATCAACAAGGAAATCGTCGGCTGGATCGGGGCGGCGGGCGGCCGCGCCGTCGGCCTTTCGGGCAAGGATGCGCGGCTGGTGACGGCCGAGAAGGTCGGCCGCTCGCAGCCCGACAAGCTCCAGGGCATCGAACGCCATGTCGATCTCGGCTTCGTCGGCGAGCCGACCCGCGTCGACCGCACCATCCTCGACCAGCTTTCCGCCTCGGGCGTGATCCCGGTGGTGGCGCCGATCGCGATCGGGACGGACGGCCACACCTACAACATCAATGCCGACACGATGGCGGGCGCGATCGCCGCCGCGCTGGGCGCCTCGCGGCTGTTCCTGCTGACCGACGTGGCCGGCGTGCTCGACAAGGAGAAGAAGCTCCTGTCGGACCTCGTGCCTTCGGATGTCGAGCGGCTGAAGGCGGACGGCACGATCTCCGGCGGGATGATCCCCAAGATGGAGACCTGCGTCCACGCCATCGAAGCCGGCGTCGACGCGGCGGTCATCCTCGACGGGCGCATCCGCCACGCGATGCTGCTCGAAATCTTCACCCGTCAGGGCGCGGGCACGCTGGTGCGCGCGGGCTGAGTGGAAAGCGGCGCGGGGCTCGGATAGAAGGGCTCGGGGCCAGAGGGATTGTCCATGCTTTCGATCTTCCAGATTCTGATGCTGCTGCTCGACGTGCTGTTCTGGATCATCATGATCCAGATCGTGCTGTCCTGGCTGGTGGCGTTCAACGTCATCAACACGCGCAACGATTTCGTGCGCCAGTTCCTCTATGCGCTCGATCGGGTGACGGAGCCGCTCTACCGGCCGATCCGGCGCATCCTGCCGGATTTCGGCGGGCTGGATTTCTCGCCGATGGTGGTGTTGCTGGCGATCTCGATCCTCCAGAAGATCCTGCTGCCCAACATCTTCTCCTCGCTGATGGGGGCAACGGCGTGAGCGCTGCGGTGATCGACGGCAAGGCCTTCGCGGCGGGCCTTCGCGAGAAGGTCGCCGGCCTCGTGCCCGCCTTCGAGGCGGCGGCGGGGCGCAAGCCCGGCCTCGCGGTGGTGATCGTCGGTGAAGACCCGGCGAGCCAGGTCTATGTCCGCTCCAAGGGCAAGGCGACCGAAGCCTCCGGCATGGCGAGTTTCACCCACAAGCTCCCCGCCGAGACCACGGAAGAGGCGCTGCTCGATCTCGTCCACCAGCTCAACGGCGATGCGAGCGTGGATGGCATCCTCGTCCAGTTGCCGCTGCCCAGGCATATCGACGAGAGCCGCGTCATCGCGACGATCGACCCGGACAAGGATGTCGACGGCTTCCATGTCGTCAATGTCGGGCGCCTCGCGACGGGGCTTGAGGGCTTCGTGCCCTGCACGCCGCTCGGCTGCCTGATGCTGCTGGAGGATCGTCTGGGCGACCTCTCCGGGCTCAACGCGGTGGTGATCGGCCGCTCCAACATCGTCGGCAAGCCGATGGCGCAGTTGCTGCTCTCCAAGAGCTGCACCGTCACCATCGCGCACTCGCGGACCAAGGATCTGCCCGCGTTGTGCCGCACCGCCGACATCCTCGTCGCGGCCGTCGGCCGGCCCGAGATGGTCAGGGGCGACTGGATCAAGCCGGGCGCGACCGTGATCGACGTCGGCATCAACCGGATCGACAATGGCGAAGGCGGCACGAAGCTGGTCGGCGATGTCGATTTCGCGGATGCCGCGACGGTCGCAGGCGCGATCACGCCGGTGCCGGGCGGCGTCGGCCCGATGACCATCGCCGTGCTTCTTCGCAACACGCTCGTCTCCGCCTATCGCCGTGCCGGCGTTCCGCTGGACAAGGGAAGCATCTGAGGTGATCGCCGCGCTGGCCCTGCTCGCCGCGGCCGCCGCGGCGGGCCAGACGGTCGCCGATGCGGAGCGCGCGTTCGCCGAGCAGGCGCGAACCGGCGGGCAGTGGAACGCCTTCCGCGCTTTCGCCGCACCCGATGCCGTGCTCTATTCGCCCACCGCGACGCCGGCCCGCACCGTGCTCTCCCGCGCGATCGAGCCGACCACGCCGCTCCTCTGGCGGCCCGCGCACACGCTGACGTCGTGCGACGGCACGCTGGCCTACTCGACCGGCCCCTGGACCAAGGACGGCAAGTCGGGGAGCTTCGGCACGCTCTGGCGGCACGATACGGCCGGCTGGAAGTGGATCTACGACGGTGGCCATGATGGCGGCGTGCTCGCATCCGCACCGATCGGGGCCGTCGCCGAGGACCATGCCGCCTGTCCGGGGCCGATCGGCTCGGTCGGCGAGCAGACCGAGGTGCTGCCCGACGTGGCGGTGCCGGTCGCGACCTTGAGGGGTGGGGCGCTCGCCAGCCTCATCATGGCCTCCGACGGGCCGATGTCGGCCTCGCTCCATCTCGGCCACGCGACCGAGGAGGGGGCGTCCGTCGATCGCACGCTGCGCTGGCGGATCAACCCGGTGCGCGATGCCGCGACCGGCGCGCATCTGCTGCGCATCTGGTCGTGGGACGGGCGGCGCTATCGCCTTGCGGTGTTCGACGTGACGGGGACGCGTTCATGATTGCTTTGTTCGTCTCCGCCTTCGTCACCTTCTTCGTGGTGATCGATCCGCCGGGCTGCGCGCCGATCTTCGCCGGGCTCACGCGCGGCACCGACATGGCGCATCGCGCGGCGATGGCGGTGCGCTCGACGCTGGTGGCCGCCGCGATCCTGCTGGTGTTCGCGCTGCTCGGCGAGCCTTTGCTCAAGACGCTGGGCATCAGTCTCGACGCCTTCCGCATCGCGGGCGGCATCATGCTGTTCCTGATCGCGCTGGAGATGGTGTTCGAGAAGCGCCAGCAGCGCCGCGAGGAGCGCGCCCACGAGATCGAGCAGCATCCCGAGCAATATGAGGACATCTCCATCTTCCCGATGGCGATGCCGATGATCGCGGGGCCGGGCTCGATCGCGTCGATCATGCTGATGATGCAGCGCAGCCATGGCCTCGTCGCGCATATCGTCGTGCTGGGGGCGCTGGCCGTCGTGCTGGCGATGATGATGGCGGCGCTGCTCGCGGCGGGGCCGCTGATGCGCTTCCTGGGCTATAAGGTGGAGGCGGTCATCACCCGCCTGCTGGGCGTGCTGCTGGCGGCGCTGGCGGCGCAGTTCGTGGTCGACGGGGTGCGCGCCTCCTTCGGCGGCTGATCCTTCAGCGCACCACCCTGAAAAGCTGGTAGGGCGAGTTCGCGGGCAATTGCACCCGCGTCAGCCAGTTCGGCACGAAGCCCTGCGACAGCTTGGCGTAGAAGCCGCCCGGCGCCTCCACCTCGTAGATCGTCGCCTCGGACATGTGCGGGCAGATCAGCACATAGTCGGCATGATGGCCGGCGATGATGGTGTGCGCCTGATCGGGCGTGCCGCGGAAGGCGTGCTCGGTGTCGAGGATCGCCTGCCAGTTGCGGTGATAGGGGCCGGCGACGGCGCGGTGGTGGGTCAGCGTGATGAGGCGCGGGCCGTTGTCGATCAACGTGAAGAAGGTCGCCGGCGGCAGCTTCCCGATCGGCGCCAGCGCCGGGATGGTCGGGCAGCGGCGGTTGGCGAGCCTGGTGAGATTGGGCGCCTTCTTGCCCGGCACGGCGGCCTTGGGAAGCTTCTCGCGGCCGGTGGCGATCGCCCAGAGATTGGCGACCTTCAGATTGGCGAAGCGCCCCGGCACGATGTCGAGCCCGCCCGCCACGACCACGCTCGCCAGCGCGCAGAGCGCGAGCGCCGCGCCGATGGTCCGCCCCGGCACCCAGCCGCCCGCCTCGATGCGCAGATAGATGCGCCACGCCAGCCAGGTCGCGCCCGGCACAGCCAGCATCTGCGCGCTCGGGCTGGTGCGGATCTGCCAGAAGAGCAGCGCCGTCGCGAACAGCGCGAAGAGCGAGACGGGCGCCCACTCGGCCGCCTTGCGCGTCCCCCGGAGCCGCCACATCGCCATCAGGCTGCCGACCGTGCCGATGAAGGGCAGGGTGGCCATCGGCACCAGCGTTGAGAGCGGGTGGAGATAGATCGGCCGCGCCTCGCTGACATGGCTGAGCCAGAGCCGCTCGGCTTCGGGGGGGATGCCCTCCAGCCGGTGGCCGAAGCATTGCGGGAAGGCGAGGATATAGAGCGCGCCCGCCGCGGCGCCCGCCACCAGCACCAGCGCGAGCCGCGCCGCCGGGTGCCGCGCGGGCACGAAGGTGATGGCCACCAGCAGCAGCGCCGCCGCCGAGACGGTCGTCAGCCAGACGGGCGAAAGCGCGTCGCAGACGGCGCGCCAATTGTCGTTGGGCGCGAAGATCAGGAAGCCGAGCGCCGTCGCCACCGCCAGCACGAGGCCGTAGGTGCGCATCCGCTGCGTCTCGCGCGCGTCCCAGGCCCAGTGCAGCGCCACCGCCGCGCCGGCGAAGGCCACATAAGGCAGCATCTCCAGTCCGATCACCAGCGACAGCGCCGAGGAAAGCGCGATCATCGCGCCCGAGCGGCGCATGTCGGGCTCGGTCAGCCCCGCCACCGTCATCATCAGGAAGGCGAGCTGCCAGCCATGATGATCGATGCGCAGCGGGGTCCACATCCCCATCGCGTTGCCCGCGCAGAGGAGGAGGGCGAGCGCCACCACATAGCTGCCCTTCGACACCAGCCGGCGCACCACCACCGCCATCATCAGGAAGGCGAGCAGCATCGGCAGCATCGGCGCGAGCGCGCAGGCGAAGCGATAGGCCTGCTGCGTGCCGACGAAGGGCTGGAAGGCGAGGATCAGCCCGGCGATCGGCAGATCGACCAGCCGCGACCAGTGGATGTTGAACCCGTCCGGCGGATTGAGGCGATACTGGCGCAGATCGTACCAGCCCTGCCCGCCGAGCCAGTCGCGCACCTGGTCGAAGCGCATATTGTCGTCGGTGTCGCTGAGCGCGAACCAGTGGATGGCGTTCTGCTTCTGATAGAGAAGCACGGCGGCCGTCCCGATCCAGAACAGCAATGTGACGAGCTTCCAGCGCGTCGCCACGAAGCGATCGAACATCCGTTCGAGGCGATCGAGGAGCGACAGGGGGGCAGGGGGCTGGAGGCCGGTATCCGTCATGCGAGCGCGCTTCGTCCGATTGGATTTGAGATTCCCTGTCCGCCGCTCTAGTCCCTGCGCGGCGGTGGACAAGGGGCGGCGTCTTGCGTGAAGATATGGTAAGGCTGTGGCACGGGCTCGCGCCCGAGCGTCGCGCCCTGTTCGTGCAGCTCATCCGCTATGGCGTGGTGGGCGTCGGCGTGACGCTGTTCCAGATCGCGATCTACAATCTGCTGATCGGGGCCGGGCATCGCCCGCCGCTCGTCGCCAACACGCTGGCGACCGCCGCCGCGATGGTGGTCGGCTACACGATCCACAGCCGCTTCACCTTCGACGGCCATGGCGAGCGGGAAAGCGAGCTGCGCGCCATCCTGCGCTTCGTCGCCGCCAACATGGTGGGCTTCGCGGCCAACAGCTTCTGGGTGTGGCTGTTCACCTCCGCGCTGCACCTCTCCGCCCATTGGCCGTCCGTGCCGATGTTCTGCGTGACACCCGCCCTTCTGTTCTGGCTGAACCGCATGTGGGTTTTCGAGTAAGCCGGAACGCGCCTAAGGTATGCTGATGAACGATGCGTCCCCTCTGATGACCGTCCTCGTCCCCGTGAAGGACGAGGAGGATGCGATCCGGCATTTCGTCGAGCGCGTCGGCGCCGTGCTGGAGGCCCTGAACGAGCCGCAGGGCTGGGAAATCCTGTTCGTCGACGATGGCAGCCGCGACAACACGCTGGCCGCGATCCTGGCGGCGCATCGCGCGGACCCGAGGGTCCGCTGCCTCTCGCTGTCGCGCAATTTCGGCAAGGAGGCGGCGCTGTCCGCCGGGCTCGACCATGCGGCGGGGCAGGTGGTGATCCCGCTCGACGTCGACCTGCAAGACCCGCCCGAGGTGATCGGCACGATGGTGGCGCGCTGGCGCGAGGGCAACGACGTGGTCTACGGCGTCCGCCGCAACCGCGAGACGGACAGCTTCCCCAAGCGGCTGACCGCCGACCTCTATTACCGCGCGCACAATTATCTCTCGGCGGACAAGATTCCCGAACATGCCGGCGATTTCCGCCTGCTCGATCGCAAGGTGGTGGACGTCATCCGCTCGATGCCCGAGCGCAACCGCTTCATGAAGGGGCTGTTCGCCTGGGCGGGCTTCCGCCAGGCGGCGGTGGAATATGATCGCGTGCCGCGCAACGTCGGCACCACCAAGTTCAACTACTGGAAGCTCTGGACGCTGGCGCTCGACGGCATCACCTCGGGCTCGACCCTGCCGCTGCGGGTGTGGAGCTATCTGGGCGGCATCGTCGCGGTGGGGGCGCTGGTCTATGCGGGGTTCCTCGTCCTGCGCACCTTCATCCATGGCGGCGACGTGCCGGGCTATCCCTCGCTGATGGTGGCGATCCTGTTCTTCGGGGGCGTGCAGCTTCTCTCGCTCGGCGTGCTTGGCGAATATGTCGGGCGTATCCTCGTCGAGACGAAGCACCGGCCGATCTATGTCGTCCGCGAGACGATAGGCACCTCGCTCCAGCCGATGGCGGGCTGATGGATCGGGCCATCTATGACCGCATGGCGGAAATAGATGCCGAACATTGGTGGTTTGCGGCGCGGCGGCGGATCGTCTCCGCGCTGATCCGCGATCAGGTGCCGCTGAACCCGCACGCGGAGATATTGGAGGTGGGCGCGGGCACCGGCTCGAACCTGACGATGCTTCAGGGGATGGGCCATGTCGACGCGATCGAGCCCGACGCCAAGGCCCGCGCGCTCGCCAGCCGGCGGGCGGGCATCCATGTCGAGGGCGGGATGCTGCCGGACCGGGTGCATCTGGAGGACCGGCATTACGACCTGATCCTGCTGCTCGACGTGCTGGAGCATATCGGGGACGATCATGGCTCGCTCCGCGTGCTGCGCGGCAAGCTCGCGCCCGGCGGACGGATGGTGCTGACCGTGCCGGCGTCCCCCTGGATGTGGAGCGCCCACGACGTCGCCCATCATCACAAGCGCCGCTACACCGCCCGCACGCTCCGCGCCGCCTTCGATGCGGGCGGGCTCAGCGTGCGGCACATGAGCCACTTCAACACGCTGCTCTATCCGCTGATCGCCGCCGCGCGGATCGCCGGGCGGCTGCGCCACCGCGAAGGCAGCGACGAGGCGATGCCCTCGCCGCTGGTCAATGCGGTGCTGGAGCGCGTCTTCGCGGCCGAGCGTCACTGGGTGACGCGCGGCACGCTGCCCTTCGGCGTCTCGTTGCTGGCGGTGGTCGAACCCGCCCCGCGGTGAACGATGCGATAGAGCACGCCGAAGCGCTTGCCCTCCCAGATCGGCACGAGATCCGGGTCGACCGGCCAGCGATCGCGCGGCATGTCGATCATCCAGACATAATCGAAGGCGTTGCGCGGGAAATATTGCAGCGCCAGTTCGAGGATCGGCTCGTTGCGCGCGCGGCAATCCGGGCGGCGGACGATCTGTGACGGATCGTGCGAGAAATAGCGCCCCGCATCCCGGTAGCGCACGCGCAGGAGCTGGGCGCCGGGCGCCTCCCACTGGTCGTTGACGAAGGCCCGCCGGCGGACCGTGGCCATCGAGCTCAGATGCTCCATGCGCGTCGTGTACCAGGCGCTGCGGCAGGGGACGTTGGCGAGCGCCATCACCCGGCTGCCCATCGGCACATGGTCGAGCGCCTTCAACTGCTGCTGATAGTTGCGCTCGAACTTGAGGAAGGCGAGCGTCGACACCGCCATGCGCGCGCCGAAGAAGAGCAGGCCGGCCGCCGCCACCGCGTTCGCCACCCGCTTGTTGGCGATCGGGCGCAGCGCCAGGATCGGCATCGCCACCATATAAGGGACGAGGCGCATGTCGGCATAGGCCGAGCTCAGCAGCACGCGCGGCAGGCAGATGAAGACGATCGCCAGCAGGATGGAGATGATGCCCAGCGTCGCCTCATAGCGCCGCCACGGCCGCCTCGAGGCGAAGCCCGACAGGCCGACGAGGATCAGGATGGCGGCGCTCGCCTCGTCCCACAGCTCGACGCGCTCGCGCAGCACCGAATAGAGCCAGCGCCACTTGAACCACCATTTGAACCAGTCGAACGTGCCGTGCGGGGCGCTGCCGCCGCGCCATGGCAGCAGCAGGATCGCCGGCGGCGCGAGCGGCAGGCAGGCGACGAAGGCGCGCCAGCCGCTTTGCACCCAGTCCTCCCCTTCCCTGCGGCAGCGGACCACCTCCGCGATGAAGCAGAGGATGCCGAGCACGCCCCACGCGAAGCTGTGCGCCACCCAGATCAGGAAGCTGACGACGAAGAAGATATGGGGCCGGTATTTCAGCCGCCCCGTCCGCGCGAGCCTCAGCCAGAAGGCGAAGGCGATCAGCATCAGCCCCATCGCCATCGCGAAATTGATGAAGCCGAACTGGAAGGGATAGCCATAGGCCAAGGGCAGCGCGAAGAGCGCGGTGGGTGGAATCCGCCCGTGGATCTCGCGCGCGATCAGCAGCAGGCCCGCGACCGTCACCGCCGGGATCGCCATGACGATCAGCTTCACCGCCAGCTCGAGCCCGAGGATCGGCCCCAGCACCTGCACCATCAGATCGCAGGCAAGGTTGCCGATCAGCGCCCAGTTGAAGCTGTAATAGCGCGACAGGAAAGGCGAGCTGTCGATCTCGAGCTGGACGCGGTAGCGCCCCATATGCCCCATCAGGTCGGTGAGCGGCGGGATCGGCGGCAGCAGCAGCGGCACCAGCGCCAACGCGATCATGGCGAAGGCGAAGGCGCGGGTTTCCCACCAGGCAGACGGACGCGGTGACGGCGACGGTTCGATCATACGGATTCCGGCGATAGTCCGCGCCGGGGCCTGCGAGCAAGCGGGCTTCGCAGGCCCCGGATCAGTAGATCACCGAATAGACCTGCGCATCGGGGACTTCGGGCATGGCGACGGGCCTCAGCCAGGATGGCGGCCTGCCCGCGATCAGGCGCGCGGCGATGTCGCCGGGCGCCGCCTGGGCCAGCCCGCGCGCGCTGTTCGAGGCGGGGCAGAAATAGACATAGGCCGGCCGCCGCCGCTCCACCACGGCGCGCGCCTGCGCCTCGTCGGTGGCGAAGAAGCGGAGCACGTCGTCCATCGCCTGCGGCGTGCGATGATAGCTGGCGGCGATCACGCTGTGGCGCGTGCTCGACACGATCGCGCTCGCGAAATCGAGGTCGGACAGCCACAGGCCGGTCGGCAGCGCGTCGAGCCGGTGCACATGCGCGAGATCGGTGCAGGCGGCGAAGGCGTCGCCCGCGCGCTTCTCGCTGGCGGGCGGGGTCACCGCGCCGGCCGCCAGCATCGCCGGCGTGACGGGCAGCAGCAGCAGCACCGCGCCCGCCTGCGCGAGAATGCGGGCGGCGGGCAGGCGGAACGCCCGGATCGGCGTGCTGACGATCCTGAGCAGCATCAGCGCGCCGGGAATGGCGAGGATGTTCGAGACGGCGCCCGCGCGCAGCACGAGTACGCCGATCGCGGTGGCGGCGAGCAGCAGGAAGCCATAATCGACGAGGATCGGGCTGCGGCGCGGCGAGCGCAGTTCGGCGATCACGCCGACGAGGCCGATCAGCGGGAAACCGAGCCAGCCGAAGATATCGTGCATCGGCTCGTGCCAGATCGGCTGCCCCTCGGCGACGCGGCTGTACCAGAGCCGGACGTCGAGCGGGGTCAGCATCGAGAAGGCGCCCGCGCCGCATTGGGGCGCCCAGGCCTTGTAGAGCGCGGCGCAGGCGAGCGCGGTGAGGCCCAGCGCGACAAGCCGCACCGCCGGCCCCTTTTCGGCGCAACGCAGCGCCGCGAGCGATCCGAGCGTGGCCAATGCGAAGACGCCCATGTGGACGGGCGACACCGCGTCGCAGAAGGTCCGGTCGAACAGCGCGCCGCCATGGGCGAGGAGGAACAGCGCGAGGCTCGCCAGCGTCAGCGCGCCGAGATAGGCGGGGAGCGCCGCGCGCTCGCGCTGCGGCTGGACCACCCAGCGCAGGCCGAGCCCGGCGCCGGACGCCGCCGCGAAGACGATCCCTTCGAGCGAGATATGCATCCACAGCGCGGCGGCGGCTCCGGCGAGCGCCGTGCGCCGGGGGCTGCGCCGGCCGAGCAGGGCCGAGACGATCAGCAGCGCGCAGACCGCCTGCCAGCCATGATGATCGATGCGCAGCGGGTGGGCGAGGGCGTAGCTGCCCGCATCGGCGCCGCAGAAGACGGCGGCGAGCAGCGCGAGGGGGCGGCTGTCGAAGATCTGCCGCGTGATGCGCGCGATCAGCCCGGTCAGCGCCGCGAAGGTGAGGAAGGGCACGACGACGCAGGCGACCAGCTCCGCCGCCGGCTGGCCGAGCAGCGGCCGGAACAGCAGGATCACCGCCGCGATCGGCACGTCGAGCAGGCGGGACCAGTGCATCGGCAGGCCGGCCGGCGGATTGACGCGATACTGGGTGACGTCGAACCAGCTCTGCCCCGCGATCCAGTCGCGCACCTGCTGGAGGCGCATCAGATCGTCGGGATCGTGGAAGCGCTCGCCCCGAATCCCGGACCAGGAGCTGAACACCATCAGCCCGTAGAACAGCAGGATGATCGCGGTCAGCAACAGCCCGTAGAGACGCGGAGATAGGCGCATCGGCTCGCCCCCCGACGAGTCCGATGCGCCGGCGGCCCCGTCCGCCAACCGTGTGTCGCTCATGCTGCGTGCAGGCGGCGGGGCACGGCGCGGACCGAGCCCAGCGCCGCGCGAGCGTCATCCTCGATCGGGCGGGCGATCCGGGCGGCTTCGCCCTCGTTGCCCGCCTCGTGATATTCGGCGTCCTCGTTCACCGCCCAGACGTCGAACTGGCGGTGGCCGGCCAGGATGTTGCGGACGGTCAGCATCGCCGTCATCATCGCGTGATCCTGGTTGTTGTAGCGGTGCATCCCGTTGCGGCCGACGAGGTGGAGCGTCGGATAGGCGGCCTCCAGCTCCTCGCGCATCGCGGTGACGTGCTGCGCATAGGCGTCGTCATAGACCGGATAGGCCTTCTCCTGCCGCACCACCACGCCGCCTTCGACAGCGGCCGGATCGCAGAGACCCAGCAGCCCCATCTCCTTGGTCGCGAGCGCGACAAGGTCGGCGTCGGACGCATTCCACAGCCCATCGCCCTCGAAGCAGAAATATTCGAGGCCGACGCAGGCGAGATCGGGATCGGGCACCATCTCGGGCGACCAGGACCGGAAGTTCTGGATGCGGCCGACCTTCACCTTCGAATCATGGATGTAGATCCAGTTGTCCGGGAAGAGATCGGGCGAGCGGATCATCAGCGCGACGGTCAGGAAGTCGCGATATTTGAGGTCGAGCGCGTCGGGAAGCGAGGCCGGCAGCGGATGGATGCGCCCCGCCAGCTCGCGCATCGGCGCGGACGAGATGACATGGTCGGCGCGGATGACGCGCTCGCCGTCCGGCCCGGTGGCGGTGACGCGCCAGCCGCCGGCATCCTGCGAAAGCTGCTTCAGCGCATGGGCCATCAGCACCGTGTTGCCGCCTTCGACCACCCGATCGCGCGCGGCTTCCCACATCATGCCGGGGCCGCGCCGCGGATAGCGGAAGCTCTCCAGCAGCGTCTTGGTCTCCATGCCGTCATTGGGCTTCTTGTTGAGCCCCAGCGAGCGCTTGAAGCCGTCCAGCACCGCCTTGCCGAGGCTGAGGCCCTTGATGCGCTGCGCCGCCCAGTCGGCGGAGATCTCGTCGCAGGGCATCCCCCAGACCTTCTCGGTGTAGGTCTTGAAGAAGATGCCGAACAGCTTGGCGCCGAACTGGTTGATCGTCCAATCCTGGAAGGAGCGGGCCTCCTTCTTGGGAAAGAGCTTCCAGCGCAGATAGCTCGCCATGCACAGGGCAGAGCGCAGGATGCCGAGGTTCCACAGCGCCTCGAACGCGCGCAGCGGATAGCTGTAGAACTTGCCCTCGTAATAGATGCGGCTCATGCGTGGCCGCTCGATGAAATCGTCCGGCAGGATCTCGTTCCAGAGATCGACCACCTCGCGCGATTTCGAGAAGAATCGGTGGCCGCCGATGTCGAAGCGGAAGCCCTTGTGCTCGACGGTGCGGCTGATGCCGCCGACATAGACCGGGTCTTTCTCGATCACCGTGACGCGCTTGCCGGCCTTGGTGAGGAGATAGGCGGCGGTGAGGCCCGCAGGCCCCGCGCCGATGATGGCGACGTCCACCTTGTCCTGATGCCGAGCGCCCACACGCCTCTCCCGAAGATCCATGCCCTCGGGATGCCTGTGGAGAAATAATTTAGGGTTAACGCTGCCCGAGTCGCGATGACGGCAAAAGAAAGGGCGGCGAATCCCTTGCGAGGATTCGCCGCCCTTCTTCGAATCGATTCGCCGATCAGCGGCCGTCGCGGCGGCCGAGCAGGCGGAGACGGAGCGCGTTCAATTTGATGAAGCCCGCCGCGTCGCGCTGGTCGTAAGCGCCGGCGTCGTCCTCGAAGGTGACGACCTTCTCGGAATAGAGCGTGTTCGGCGACTTGCGGCCGACGACGTAGCAGCCGCCCTTGTAGAGCTTGAGGCGGACGGTGCCCGCCACCTTCTCCTGGCTGTGGTCGATCGCCGACTGGAGCATCTCGCGCTCGGGCGAGAACCAGAAGCCGTTGTAGATCAGCTCGGCATAGCGGACGGCCAGTTCGTCCTTGAGGTGGGCCGCGCCGCGATCGAGGGTGATCTGCTCGATGCCGCGGTGCGCCGCGTGATAGATGGTGCCGCCCGGCGTCTCGTACATGCCGCGCGACTTCATGCCCACGAAGCGGTTCTCGACGAGATCGAGGCGGCCGATGCCATGCTTGCGGCCGAGATCGTTGAGCGCCGCCAGCAGCGTCGCCGGCGACATGCCGACGCCGTTCAGCGCGACGCCGTCGCCCCGCTCGAAGTCGATGGTGATATATTCGGGCGCGTCGGGCGCGTCCTCCGGGTTGACGGTGCGCGAATAGACATAGTCCGGCACCTCGTCCCACGGATTCTCCAGAACCTTACCCTCGGACGAGGTGTGGAGCAGGTTCGCGTCGGTGGAGAAGGGCGATTCGCCGCGCTTGTCCTTGGGCACCGGAATCTGGTGCTTCTCGGCATATTCGATCAGCCTGGTGCGGCTGGTCAGATCCCATTCGCGCCACGGCGCGATCACCTTGATGTCGGGCTGGAGCGCGTAATAGCCGAGCTCGAAGCGGACCTGGTCGTTGCCCTTGCCGGTGGCGCCATGGCTGACGGCATCGGCGCCGACCAGCTTGGCGATCTCGATCTGGCGCTTGGCGATCAGCGGGCGCGCGATCGATGTGCCGAGCAGATAGGTGCCCTCGTAGAGCGCGTTGGCGCGCATCATCGGGAACACATAGTCGCGGGTGAATTCCTCGCGCAGATCGTCGATGAAGATATGCTCGGGCTTCACGCCCATCAGCTCGGCCTTCTTGCGCGCCGGCTCCAGTTCCTCCCCCTGGCCGAGGTCCGCCGTGAAGGTGACGACCTCGCAATTATAGGTCTCCTTCAGCCATTTGAGGATGACGCTGGTGTCGAGGCCGCCCGAATAGGCGAGGACGACGCGATTGACCTGTTGCGTCATGGCTGATTCCTTCGTGGGGTTTGGGGGTTACGGATCGGGCGCGCCTGTGCCATCGCGACGCCCGCGGTTCAACCCGGAGTGTCATGATGTCGAGATGCGGGCTGCTTCTTTTGCCCATGATCTGTGTCTCCGGGACGGCATTTGCCGATCCGCCGCCGGTCAGGCGCGCCGATGTGGTGAACCGCGCCGCGACGATGTTCGACCGGGCCGACACCAATCATGACGGCATCCTGACCCGCGAGGAATATCACGCCGCGCTCGCCGCCATCGCCAAAGCGAAGAGCGCGACTCCGACGGAGAAGGGCTGGGCGATGGTCGACGCGCAGTTCGACGCGGTCGACCAGTCCCATACCGGCCGCATCCCGCGCGACGCGTTCATTGCCGCCGCCACGGCCCATTTCGACGGGGCGGACCTCAACCGGGACGGCATCGTCACCCCCGGCGAGGCGCGCAAGGCCGCGAAGATGAAGCGCAAGGCGATGAAGGCCGCCCAGGGGAAATAGCGCTCAACCCCTGGCGATCAGTTCCTTCTCGGCCCGCGCCATATAGTCGCGGGTGATCGGCAGCGCGCGGCGATCCTTCACGAACTGGAGCTGGAAATTGACCATCTCGCCCCAGCGGAACGCCGTCAACGCCCCGGCGAGATAGAAACGCCACATCCGGTAGAAACGCTCGTCGTACAGCTCGACGATCTGCGCCTTGGCGGCGGTGGTGCGCTCATACCAATGTTCGATGGTGAGCGCATAATGGAGGCGCAATATCTCGACGTCGGACAGCATCAGCCGCTCGCGTTCGCTCGCCGCCACGGTTTCGCTGAGCGCCGGGATATAACCGCCGGGGAAGATATATTTGGCGGTGAAGCTGTCGGTGTAGCTCGGCCCGCCGACGCGGCCGATGGTGTGGATCAGCGCCACGCCGTCCTCGGCCAGCAGCTCACGGACCCTGGCGAAATAGTTGCGGAAATGCGGCGCGCCGACATGCTCGAACATGCCGACCGAGACGATCCGGTCGAATCGGCCGTCGAGCGTGCGATAGTCGATCAGCTCGAACTTCACGCGATCGGCGACGCCGGCTTCCTGCGCCCGGCGGCGCGCGACCTTGAGCTGCTCCTCGCTGAGCGTGATGCCGAGCACGTCCACATCGGCGACGCGGTTGAGATAGAGCGCCATGCCACCCCAGCCGCACCCGATGTCCAGCACCTTGAGGCCGGGCTTGAGGTTGAGCTTGGCGGCGATGTGCGCCTTCTTGTCGAGCTGTGCGCGCTCGAGATCGTGGGCGCGGTTGTCCTCGCCGAAATAGGCGCAGCTATATTGGCGGTCGCGATCCAGGAAGAGGTCGTAGAGCCGGTCGTTGAGATCGTAATGATGGGCGACGTTGCGCTTCGACTGAAGCAGCGAGTTGGCCCGGCCGAGCTTCATCAGCCAGGGATGCTCGCCGATGCCGAGCCCGTCCTCGACCGCCTTCTCCCACGCCGTGTTGAACCGGAAGAGATCGAGGAAGCCGAGGATGTCGTCGCCCTCGATGTCGAGCCGGCCGTCCATATAGGCTTCCGGCATCCCGAGCGTCGGGCGGCGCATGATGTCGAGGGGCACGCGCTTGTCGTGGAAGCGCAGCGTTATGGGCGGACGCTCCGGGTCCGGCGCGCCGTAGCGGCGCGTCTGCCCGGAGGCATCTGTGACGATCAATTCGCCCGACCGGACGATACGGCGCAGGAACGGATCAAGTAGCATGTCGAAACCGAGGTTAACCGGCTCCGTGTTGATTTCGCAAGCTTATCCGAGCGCGGCCTGCTTCTCTTCGGCGAGACGGTCGAGTTCGGCGCGGCTGCGCTTCTCGGCCGATGTCTTGAGCTGGCCGCAGGCGGCGTCGATGTCGCGGCCGCGCGGGGTGCGGACCGGAGCCGAGATGCCCCCCTCGAACACGATGTTCGAGAAGGCGCGGATCCGCTCCGGCGTCGAGCATTCGTAGGCCGCGCCCTCCCACGGGTTGAACGGGATAAGGTTCACCTTGGCGGGCAGCTTGTACTTGCGGATCAGGCGGACCAGCTCGTGCGCGTCGGCGTCGCTGTCGTTCTTGTCCTTCAGCATCACATATTCGAAGGTGATGCGGCGCGCATTGTTGGCGCCCGGATAGGCGGCGCAGGCGGCGAGCAGCTCCTCGATGCCGTATTTCTTGTTCAAGGGCACGATCTCGTCGCGCACCTCCTTGGTGACGGCATGGAGCGACACCGCGAGGTTGACGCCGATCTCCTCGCCGGCGCGCGCCATCATCGGCACCACGCCCGAGGTGGAGAGGGTGATCCGGCGCTTGGAGAGGGCGAGGCCGTCGCCGTCCATCACGATCCTGAGCGCATCGCGCACCGCGTCGAAATTGTAGAGCGGCTCGCCCATGCCCATCATCACGATGTTGGTGAGCATCCGGCCCTCGGGCTGGCTCGGCCATTCGCCCAGCGAATCGCGCGCCAGCATCACCTGGCCGACGATCTCGCCCGGCGTCAGGTTGCGCACCAGCTTCATCGTGCCGGTGTGGCAGAAACGGCAGTTGAGCGTGCAGCCGACCTGCGACGAGACGCACAGCGTGCCGCGATCCGCGTCGGGGATGAAGACCATCTCAAAATCATGGCCGTCGGTGGAGCGCAGCAGCCATTTGCGCGTGCCGTCCGACGAGACCTGCGCCTCGACCACCGCCGGACGGTCGACCGCGAAGCGCTCGGCCAGCCACGGGTGCTGGGCCTTGGCGATGTCGGTCATCGTCTCGAACGAGGTGGCGCCGCGGTTGTAGATCCAGTGCCAGAGCTGCTTGGAGCGGAGCTTGGCCTGCTTGGGCTCCATGCCGGCGGTTTCCAGCGCGCCCCGGATCTGATCGCGGGTGAGGCCGACGAGGTCCATCTTGCCGTCGGCGCGGGCCGGGGTGGCGCGCGGAACGGGCACGGGATCGACGTGGCCGGGAATCGGCATCAGGTTCGGGGCGGTCTGCATGGTCGCGCACATAGGCGAAGATGGGCGATTTTTCCAGCGCCGGCGGGAGCGGGCCTTCAGCGCATCGGGCAGGCCAGCATCGCCGCGTCGATCGCGCTCGCCGCGCCGCGCAGGCGATAGGCGTCGGCAAAGGGCGTGCCGTCCGGTGCGACGCTGCTCACGCTCATCGAACTGCCCGATCGAATCGCCGAGACGATCCGCGCGTCCGCATGGCGATCCCGCGCCCAGGCGGATCGCCCCTGCGCGGTGAGCCGGAAAGCCGAATCGCCGATGATGAGCGTCACCGGCGCGCCGTCGCGATGGTCGTGGCTGAGGCGGATCGAAATTTGCGCTCGGATTCGTTTTTGGGGCCAACTGGCCACCGAGGCGAATGCGCCTCGCCCCGCGGCGCGCGTTCCGGGCGGCGGCTCGGCGATCGCGAAGCAGCGCGTCGGCGATCCTTCGGAACCTTCGCGAAATGCGCCCCAATCGCGGAAGACGGCGAGCGAGGAACGCTCTCCGGCATGGGCCGCGGAGGCCAGAAGCAGGCCCGCGCATAGTATCGCCAGACGAGTTTCAAGTCCCAAAGCCCGCAATCCCCCAACGAATGTTGCACTGCGGCAACAGCCGATATGACGTTTATGTGACGTTCATGTGCCGGGTTCCAGAGGCCCCGCCGCGAACCCGGCATCCCCCTCAATCAGCCGGGACGCAAGCGTAAGGAGTTTAGATATGCGTATTGCTCTTGCCGCCGTTGCGGCCATTGCCATCGCCGCTCCTGCCTTCGCGCAGGACGCTGCCCCCTTCACCGGCGCGCGTGTCGGCGCCACCCTGGGCTGGGACAAGGCCCATGGCCAGGACGGCTTCACCTATGGCGGCGCCATCGGGTACGACAAGCTCGTCGCGCCGAAGATCACCGTGGGCGCCGAGGCGACCTTCGAGGACTCGACCGCCAAGGGCGCCGGCATCCACGCCTCGCGTGACGTCGCCATCTCGGGCCGCGTCGGCTATGTCCTGACGCCGAAGCTGCTCGGCTTCGCCAAGGTCGGCTACGACACCACCCGCTTCGACATCGCGGGCGCCGGCCACACCAACCTCGAGGGCGTCCGTTACGGCGGCGGTCTCGAATATTCGGTGACGCCGCGCACCTACATCTCGGCGGAATATCGCCGCACCGAGTATGAGAACAACTTCGGTGGCCGCGACGCGGCGATCGCCGGCTTCGGCGTCCGCTTCTAAGAGCGGGCCGTCCGCAAGGACGGATCGACATGGGGGCCGGGGCGGCGACGCTCCGGCCCCTTTCGCTTGGGGGCTTTCGGGGCTGGCGGTGGCCGGCGCGCGCGCTATAACCGGCTCCCAATCATGCGTGTAGCGGGGACGGAATGAAGGCGACGATCGAGCGTGCAACGCTTCTCAAGGGGCTGAGCCATGTCCAGTCCGTGGTGGAGCGGCGCAACACCATCCCGATCCTGTCGAACGTGCTCATCGAGGCGGCGGCGGAAGGCGGCCTCAAGCTGATGGCGACCGACCTCGATCTCCAGATCGTCGAGACGGTCGATGCCGCCGTGGATACGGCGGGCGCCACCACGGTGTCGGCGCACACCTTGTTCGACATCGTGCGCAAGCTGCCCGAGGGCTCTCAGGTCCAGCTCTCGGCCTCGGAGGGCAAGATGCTGGTGACGGCGGGCCGCGCCCGCTTCAACCTCGCGACGCTGCCGCGCGACGATTTCCCGGTGATCGCCGAGGGCGACCTGCCGACCAAGTTCGATCTTCCGGCCGCGACCCTGCGCCAGATCATCGACAAGACGCGCTTCGCCATCTCGACCGAAGAGACGCGCTATTATCTGAACGGCATCTACGTCCACGCCGCCGAGGACGGCCCGGAAGGCCCGGTGCTCAAGGCCGCGGCGACCGATGGCCACCGCCTCGCGCGCTTCACCGCGCCGCAGCCGCAGGGTGCCGCCGGAATGCCGGGCATCATCATCCCGCGCAAGTGCGTGGGCGAGCTGCGCAAGCTGCTCGAGGAGGTGGACGGCTCGGTCGAGGTGTCGCTCTCGGCCACCAAGATCCGCTTCGGGCTGGGCACCGCGATCCTGACCTCCAAGCTGATCGACGGCACCTTCCCGGATTATTCGCGCGTCATCCCGACCGCGAACGACAAGCTGCTCAAGATCGATCCCAAGAGCTTCATGGAGGGCGTCGACCGCGTCGCCACCATCGCGTCCGAGAAGACGCGCGCGGTGAAGATGAGCCTCGATCGCGACAAAATCACGCTTTCGGTGACGTCGCCCGAGAACGGCACGGCGGCCGAGGAAGTGCCCGGCCTCTATGCGTCGATGGGCTTCGATATCGGCTTCAACGCGCGCTATCTGATGGACATCCTCGGCCAGATCGAGGGCGACGAGGTGGAGGTCCATCTCGCCGACGCCGCCGGCCCGACGCTGATCCGCGAGGGCGACAACGCGCCGGCGCTCTACGTGCTGATGCCGATGCGCGTGTGACGCGCCGGACATCGACGGCCTGAACAGGGGCGGCGGCGTCGGGCGATGCCGCCGCCCTTTTCTTTTCGGCTTCCCGCACATCCGTTCCGGTGCTTGAAAGGCGGGACGGACGGCGTGCCTTTCGAGCGAAGAGGGGATTGGTTGCGATGCGTTTGATTCTCGCCCTGCTGCTGCCCTGGCTGCAATTCTTCACGATCGGAAAGCCGATCTCGGGGATCGTCTGCCTGATCCTGCAACTGACGATCATCGGCTGGCTGCCGGCCGCGATCTGGTCGGTCTATGCGTTGAGCCAATACAAGACCGACCAGAAGATCCGCGAGGCGGCAGGCCGGCGCTGAGCGGGCGCTCGCGACGATGGCCGCACCCATCGCGGAAGGGCTGGACGCGCCGTCGCCGGGCCTCCGGCTGCGCTCGATCCTCGGAGGTGCCGCGGGCAATCTGGTCGAATGGTATGACTGGTATGCCTATTCGGCCTTCGCGCTCTATTTCGCGGGCGCCTTCTTCCCCAAGGCGGACCAGACCGCGCAGCTCCTGAACACGGCCGCCGTCTTCGCGGTGGGCTTCGTCATGCGGCCGGTGGGCGGCTGGCTGATGGGGGCGTTCGCCGATCGCAGGGGGCGCAAGGCGGGCCTCACCCTCTCGGTGGTGCTGATGTGCGCGGGCGCGCTGCTGATCGCGCTGTGCCCGCCTTATGCGCGGATCGGCGCCGCCGCTCCGGTGGTGCTGGTGGTGGCGCGGCTGCTGCAAGGCCTCAGCCTCGGCGGCGAATATGGGGCGAGCGCGGTCTATCTCTCCGAGATGGCGGGGCGGCGGCATCGCGGCTTCTGGTCGAGCTTCCAATATGTAACGCTGATCTCGGGCCAGCTCGTGTCGCTGGCGCTGCTGCTGGTGTTGCAGGCCCTGCTGGACCACGGGCAGATGGCGGCGTGGGGCTGGCGCATCCCCTTCGCGATCGGAGCGGGGCTGGCGATCATCGTGTGGCGCATCCGGCGCGGGCTCGCCGAGACCGAGAGTTTTCGGAACGTCCAGCGTAGCGGCAGGCGGCGCGGCGCGGTGGCCGATCTCCTCGGGCCGCATCGTCGCGAGGCGGCGCTGGTGCTGGCGCTGACGGCGGGCGGCACCGTCGCCTTCTACGCCTGGTCGATCTACATGCAGAAATTCCTTGCCAACACGGCCGGATTCAGCGCGGGCACGGCGAGCGCGATCATGGCGCTGGCGCTGCTGCTCTACACCGCGCTCCAGCCGGCGGCGGGGGCGCTCAGCGATGTGATCGGGCGCAAGCCGCTGATGGTGGGCTTCGGCGTTTCGGGCGTGCTGCTGACCGTGCCGATCTTCACCGCGCTGGAGCATGTCCACTCCGCCACGGGCGCGTTCCTGCTGGTGATGGCGGGGCTGCTCTCGATCAGCGGCTACACCTCGATCAACGCGGTGGTGAAGGCCGAGCTGTTTCCGGCCGAGGTGCGCGGGCTGGGCGTGGCGCTCCCTTATGCGATCGCCAATGCGCTGTTCGGGGGCACCGCCGAATATGTCGCCTTGTGGTTCAAGCAGGCGGGGCTGGAACGCGGCTTCTACTGGTATGTGACCGGGCTCGTGGCAGTATCGCTGATCGCCTATCTGCGGATGCGCGAGACCAAGGATGCAAGCGCGATCGTGGAGGATTGATCGTCCGGGCCGGAAGCCCCAGGGAGGACGCCGTGCATGTCTCCCGCCTGATCCTCACCGATTTCCGCTCCTACGCCGCCGCGACGATCGAGGCGGGGCGGGGCTTCGTCGTGCTGACCGGCGAGAATGGCGCGGGCAAGACCAACGTGCTGGAGGCCGTCTCCCTGCTCGCGCCGGGCAAGGGGCTGCGCGGCGCGGCGCTGCCGGAGATGGCGCGGAGCGGCGGGGCGGGAGGCTTCGCGGTGGCCGCCCGGCTGGAGCCCGGAATCGAGATCGGCACCGGCACCACGCCCGGCGCGCCCGAGCGGCGGCAGGTCCGCATCAACGGCGCGACGGCGGCGGCGACGGCGCTCTCCGAATGGCTGTCGGTGCTGTGGCTGACGCCGGCGATGGACCGCCTCTTCACCGAGGGCGCGAGTGGACGCCGCCGTTTCCTCGATCGCCTCGTGCTGGCGATGGAGCCGGCGCACGGCCACCACGCGGCACGCTACGAAGCCGCGATGCGGGCGCGCAACAAGCTGCTGGGCGAACCGGATCAGGCCGACCCCGCCTGGCTCGCCGCGCTGGAGGCGGGGATGGCCGAGCATGGCGCGGCCATCGCCGCCGCACGCGTCCGCACCGTCGCGGCGCTGGCCGAACGCCTCTTTGGCCAGCCCGAGGGGCCGTTCGCCCGTGCCGGCCTCGCGCTCGGCGGCTGGCCGGCGGCGGACGAGGCCGCCTTTGCAGCCGAACTGCGCGCTGGGCGCCCTCGCGACGCCGCCGCCGGGCGGACGCTCGCCGGGCCGCATCGCTCGGACCTGCTGGTCACCCATCTCGGCAAGGCGCAGCCCGCCGACCGCTGCTCGACCGGCGAGCAGAAGGCGCTGCTTCTCGCCATCGTGCTGGCCCATGCCGATCTCGTCGCCGAGCGTCTCGCCCGTCCGCCGCTGCTGCTGCTCGACGAGGTGGCGGCGCATCTCGACCCGCTGCGCCGCGCCGCGCTGTTCGAGCGGCTGGCGGCCGGCGGCGGTCAGGTGTGGATGACGGGCACCGAGCGCGCGCTGTTCGAGGGGCTCGGCGCCGCGACATGGCTCGCCGTGCAACAGGGCGCGGCACTGCCCGGCTGAACCGCCAATCCCTGTTCCACCAACGGCGGAAAGCGTTCGACAAACGACAGGCACGGGCGCTAGCCCTCGCGGGCCGGGCCGTTTATGGTCCGCCCGCGTCAGCCACAGGAGCCCCCCGGATCATGCATCGCCGCCGCCCCTCCGATCGCCGCCGCGCCCTGCGCCGCGACATCCTGGGCACGCTGGCGCTGTGCGGCATGATCTTCGTGTCGATCCTGGCGCTGCCGTTCGGGCGGGTGCATGAACATGCCTGCCGCGTTGTCGCCCATGTCGCCGGGCGTGAAGTGCCGTGCGGGCTCACAGCGCTCAGCGTTTCGATCGACATGGGCCACAGCCCGTATTTTTCCATCGCCATCCTGCCGCGAAAGCTCCCCATTTCGCTTTAGTTTCGGGCTCCGCCTGCCTATATCATCGCCATGGCAAGCACTCCTGAGCAGAATGATTACGGCGCCTCCTCGATCAAGGTGCTGAAGGGCCTCGATGCCGTCCGCAAGCGGCCGGGCATGTATATCGGCGATACCGACGACGGATCGGGCCTGCACCATATGGTGTTCGAGGTCTCCGACAACGCGATCGACGAGGCTCTGGCCGGTCATTGCGACCGGGTGCTCATCACGCTCAACCCCGATGGCTCGGTCTCGGTCGAGGATAATGGCCGCGGCATCCCGACGGGCATCCACCCGGAAGAGGGCGTCTCGGCGGCCGAGGTCATCATGACCCAGCTCCACGCCGGCGGTAAGTTCGACAACACGTCGGACTCGAATGCCTACAAGGTGTCGGGCGGCCTGCACGGCGTGGGCGTGTCCGTGGTGAACGCGCTCAGCGATTTCCTCGACCTGACGATCTGGCGCGACGGTGAGGAGCATTATATGCGCTTCGCGCGCGGCGACGCGGTCGCCCCGCTCAAGGTGGTGGGCAAGGCCGAGGGCAAGCGCGGCACCCGCGTCACCTTCCTGCCGTCCGTCGAGACGTTCAAGATCACCGAGTTCGATTTCGAGAAGCTGGAGCATCGCTATCGCGAGCTGGCGTTCCTCAATTCGGGCGTCCGCCTCGTGCTGGCCGATGCGCGCCATGCCGAGCGCAAGGAGGTCGAGCTTTATTATGAGGGCGGCATCGCGGCCTTCGTGAAATATCTCGATCGCGCCAAGACGCCGCTGATGCCCGATCCGATCGCGATCACCGGGCAGCGCGAGGATGTCGGCATCGACGTCGCGCTGGAGTGGAACGACAGCTATTATGAGCAGGTTCTCTGCTTCACGAACAACATCCCGCAGCGCGACGGCGGCACGCACCTCGCGGCCTTCCGCGCGGCGCTGACCCGCACGCTCAACAATTATGCGGACAAGTCGGGCCTGCTGAAGAAGGAGAAGGTCTCCCTCACCGGCGACGACATGCGCGAGGGCCTCTCGGCGATCGTCTCGGTCAAGCTGCCGGACCCCAAGTTCAGCTCGCAGACCAAGGACAAGCTGGTCTCGTCCGAGGTGCGCGCGCCGCTCGAATCGCTGATGGCCGACAAGCTCGCCGAGTGGCTGGAGGAAAACCCCGCCCACGCGCGCACCATCGTCCAGAAGATCATCGACGCCGCCGCCGCGCGCGAGGCCGCCCGCAAGGCGCGCGATCTCACGCGCCGCAAGGGCGTGCTCGACATCGCCTCGCTGCCCGGCAAGCTCGCCGACTGCCAGGAGCGCGATCCCGCCAAGTCCGAACTGTTCATCGTCGAGGGTGACTCGGCCGGCGGCTCGGCCAAGCAGGGGCGCAACCGCCACAATCAGGCGATCCTGCCCTTGAAGGGCAAAATCCTGAACGTCGAGCGCGCGCGGTTCGACCGAATGCTCTCGTCCAAGGAAGTCGGCACGCTGATCCAGGCGCTCGGCACCGGCATCGGCCGCGACGATTTCAACGCCGACAAGCTGCGCTACCACAAGATCGTCATCATGACGGACGCCGACGTCGACGGCGCCCACATCCGCACGCTGCTCTTGACCTTCTTCTACCGGCAGATGCCGGAGATCATCAGCCGCGGCCATCTCTTCATCGCCCAGCCGCCGCTCTACAAGGTGTCGAAGGGCCGCTCGGAGGTCTATCTCAAGGACCAGAAGGCGCTCGACGACTATCTGGTCGAGGCGGGCGTCGCGACGATGGCGCTCGACACCGTCGGCGGCCGCCGCGCGGGCAACGATCTTCAGGCGCTGATCGACCATAGCCGCCGGATGCGGACGCTGATGTCCTATGTGCCGCGCCGCTATGAGCCGGCGATCGTCGAGGCGCTGGCGCTCAACGGCGCGCTGGAGCCGTCGGTCGATCGCACGGCGGCGGCCGCGCGCGTGGCGACGTGGCTGGCCTCGGCCGATCCCGAGGCGGAGTGGACCGGCGAGGCGCCGGAGATCGGCGGCTATCGTCTCGTCCGCAAGTGGCGCGGCGTGTCGGACATCCACGAGATCGACGCGGGCTTCCTGGGCTCGGCCGAGGCACGCAAGCTGCACGGCCTCGCGGCCGAGCAGGCCGATGCCTATGCGTCGCCCTCGCGCCTCGTCTCGATCAAGACCGCCGAGCGCGCCGAGGGCGAGGACGAGGATCTCCCCGCCGATCCCAAGGGCGTTTCGATCGGCCGCCCGTCCGAGCTGCTCGACGCGGTGTTCGCCGCCGGGCGCAAGGGCCTGTCGATCGCGCGCTACAAGGGCCTTGGCGAGATGAACGCCGAGCAGCTCTGGGAGACCACGCTCGATCCGGCCAACCGCTCGCTGTTGCAGGTCGAGGTGACGCAGGCCGATCTCGCCGACGAGATTTTCACCCGCCTGATGGGCGACGTGGTGGAGCCCCGTCGCGAGTTCATCCAGGAAAACGCGCTGTCGGTTGCCAATCTGGACGTCTGATCAGGTCGCGCCGAGCAGCAGCGTGACGTTGGAGGTGCGGGGATCGTCGGGCTTCGGCGCGGTGTCCCCGCCCTGTTGCAGCACCCGGTGGAGCGTCGCCGGCAGGCCATAGCGCCGCTCCGCCAGCCGGCCGGGGAAGACCGCGATCGAATCGAGCCCGACCGGCAGCTCCTCCCAGCGGTCGCCCGCATAGACCTGCGTGTGGATATTGGCGCGCCGCCCGCAAAGCCCGGTGAACAGCCGGCTGTCGACATGCGGTCCCTCGATCACCCGCTGGTCGTCGTCGATCCGGTAGCGGCCGTCGATCCGCCCGGCCAGCGCATTGGCCGCCTGCGCCACGCTGCGGGCGAGCGGCACCATCATCAGCAATCCATAAAGATCGGCTGGCCCCTTGCGGGCGGACATGCCGGCGAAACGCTGGCGCTGGCAGTCGATCGCATAGCCGAACCGCCCCCACCGGCCGAGCGAATGGGCGGTCAGCTCCGCGAGCAGGCCGAGATCGTCGCTGCTGCTCTGATATTTGAGCCGCTGGACGGCGACCTTGTAGGCCGGAGCCTCCGCCCGTTCGGGCGTCATGGCGAGCGCGATCCTGTCGGTGATCGAGCAGCATTCGTCGATCAGGTCGGCGGGCGGCGCGTAGGTGTCGTCCCCCTGATGGAAGCGGGCCGGATGCAGCGCGGCCGGACCCGCACCCGGCGGCCGGTCGATCTCCAGCTTGCGGGCGATATAGCCATGCAGGCCGGGCTGGAAATAATAGACGTCGCCAAGGCTGACGGTGATGTCCTTTGAGCCATGATGGTTGCGCGCGATGTCGATCAGCGGCGCTTCCCAGGGAAGGCGTTCCGCCGGATTTTCGAGGAGCCGCCGCCAGAGCGCGCGCAACCGGCCGTCACAGCGGATGACCGCCGCGACCGCGCCGTGCAGGAAGGCGGCCGCCAACACACCCTGTTGGAGATCCTCCAGTCCGATCTCGAAGATCGCCACAGCCCACTCCTGCGCCGCTCCCCCTGGATTGGCAGCGGCGGGTCATCTCGATCGGGAGGCGGGAGCGCGTCAAGTTTCCGGAAGAGGTAATGCGGGCGGCGAGCCGTGCCGGAAGGAGCGCCCTTTCCGCTTTTGCAAACCAGCTTTCCGGTAGCGCAATCATGATTTTGTTGTTCGCACTTGCAAAAATCTATGACGCAGCGCACAAAGAACCTGCCTTTCAGGCATCCTCTCCTAAAACTTCAGGCCGTCCCTTGGGGCGGCCTTTTTTTGTGCCTTGGGTCAGCGCGCCAGCAATTTCTGGCGTCGGCGCTGCACCGACGAGCCGAGACCGAGCGATTCGCGATATTTGGCGACGGTGCGGCGCGCGATGTCGAACCCTCGCTCGCGCAGCAGATCGACGAGCGAATCATCGGAGAGGATGGCGTTGGCCGGCTCCTCGGCGATCAGCCTGGCGATGTGGCTCTTCACCGCCTGCGCCGAAGCCGCCTCGCCGCCGTCGGCGGCCTGGATCGCGCTGGTGAAGAAATATTTGAGCTCGAACAGCCCGCGATCGCTGGACAGATATTTGTTCGTGGTGACGCGGCTGACCGTCGACTCGTGCATCCCGATGGCTTCGGCCACCGTCTTCAGCGTCAGCGGGCGCAGATGCTCGACCCCGTGGCGGAAGAAGCCTTCCTGCTGCTTCACGATCTCGGTCGCGACCTTGATGATGGTGCGCGCGCGCTGGTCGAGAGCCTTCAGCAGCCAGTTGGCGCTTTGCAGCCGCTCGCCCAGCCATGCCCGGCTCGCCTGATCGTGGGCGGCGCCGGACAGTTCCGCATAATAGCCGCGATTGACGATCAGCCGGGGGAGGGTGGCGTTGTTCAGCTCGATCGCCCAGCCGGTGGCGGTGCGGGCGACGAAGATGTCCGCCACCACCGTCTGCGTGTCGCTGGGCGCGAAGCGCAGGCCGGGCTTGGGATCATAGGCGCGCAGCTCGCGGATCATGTCGGCCAGATCCTCGTCGTCCACGCCGCAGAGCCGGCGGAGCTGCGGCAGGCCGCCGCGCGCGAGCAGATCGAGATGGCCGATCAGCGCCGCCATGGCGGGATCGTAGCGGTCCGCCTCCTGCGCCTGGAGCGCGAGGCACTCGGCGAGGTCGCGCGCGCCGATGCCGGTGGGGTCGAAGCCCTGCACCACGCCCAGCACGCGCTCGACATCGCAGAGCGCGACGCCCAGCCGTTCGGCGATGTCGAGGAGCGGCGTGGTGAGATAGCCCGCCTCGTCCAGCGCATCGATGATATGGCCGGCGATCAGCAGCTTCTCGCCGGACAGCACGGCGCCCGCCTGCGCCATCAGATGATCGGCGAGGGTGAGGCTGCCGGTCAGCGAATCCTGGAAGTCCCCGCCTTCGCCGCCGCCCGTGGCGCCGCTGTCGAGCCCGAGCGAACCGTCGAGGCCTTGGCCGGCGGGCATGTCCGAGGGGGAATCATGGTGGAAGGTCTCGGCCGCATAATCGACGTCGAGCGGGGCCTCGTCGCTGCCGGCGGAAAGGCCGGAGAGCGCGTCGGTCGGCTCGGGTTCGGCACCACCGTCTCCGTCGGACGCGTCGTCATTGTCGGGGGGCGGTGCGTCGCTCTCGTCGGAGGAGCCCGCTTCGATCAGCGGGTTCTTCTCCAGCTCCTCGGCGATGAACGCCTCGATCTCGAGATTGGAGAGCGCGAGGAGCTTGATCGCCTGCTGAAGCTGCGGCGTCATCACCAGCGACTGCGACTGGCGCAGGTCGAGGCGAGGGCCGAGCGCCATCGCTGGTCCCGTCGCTAGCGCTTACCGCCGAAGGGGCGGCAATAGGTCACAGCGCGAATCCCTCGCCCAGATAGAGGCGCCGCACGTCGGGATTGGCGACCAGCGCAGCCGGCGATCCCTGGAACAGCACTTTGCCATCATAGATGATGCAGGCGCGATCGACGATATCGAGCGTCTCGCGGACGTTGTGATCGGTGATGAGCACGCCGATGTCGCGGCGCTTCAGATCCTTCACCAGATCGCGGATGTCGCTGATCGAGATGGGATCGATGCCGGCGAAAGGCTCGTCGAGGAGCATGATCGAGGGTTCGCCGGCCAGCGCGCGCGCGATCTCGCAGCGGCGACGCTCGCCGCCGGACAGGGCGGTGGCGCGCGCGTCGCGGAGGTGGCCGATGTGGAATTCCTCCAGCAGCGTCGCGAGCCGCTTCTCGCGCTGCTCGGGATCGGGCTCGCTCATCTCCAGCACCGAGGAGATGTTCTGCGCCACGGTCAGCCCGCGGAAAATCGAGGTTTCCTGCGGCAGATAGCCGAGGCCGAGGATCGCGCGGCGATACATCGGAAGCGCGGTGATGTCCTCGCCGTCGAGCAGGATGCGCCCGGCGTCGGGCTTCACCAGGCCCATCACCGAATAGAAGCAGGTCGTCTTGCCCGCGCCGTTGGGGCCGAGCAGGCCGACCACCTCGCCGCGCGCCACCTCGAGGCTGACGTCCTGAAGCACCGGCCGCCCGTCATAGGCCTTGGCGATCGAGACGATCGACAGCGCGCGCGTCTGCGGCGGCGCGGGGAAGGCGCTGTCGCGGTGGGAGGGGGCGTTGTCGTTCATCGTCTATGATCTCTTGGGCGAGTGCGGCCCCGGACATCTGGCAGGCGTCCCGCCGGGCGATCAAGCCCCGGAGGACGCCGCCGCGTCAGGATTGTGCCGGCTTCGGCGCGGTGGCGGGCTTGGCGGCCGGCGTACCGGACGAATTCTTGTCATTGTCGTGCTGGGGCACGGTGAAGCGACCGGACACCCGGCCGCCGGTGCCGGCCGTGCCGTTGCCGCCGACCGCGCTGCCATCCATGTTGGCCTGATTGGTGTTGAGGTTGATGACCAGCCGCCCGCCGCGAACCGTGCCGGCATTGGGGCCGGTGCGATCGAGCGTGACATTGCCGATCAGCGTGACCAGCCGCTTGTCGAGATCGTAGATGCCATATTCGCCGTGCGCGACCTCGTTGGGGCGGGTGACGACGACATGGCCGTTGGCGTCCAGCCGGTGGAGCTGCAGATTGCCGCCGTCCGCGCCCGTGCCGCCGCTGTTGGCGACGCTGCCGGTATAGTTGGCGGTCGCGCGGTCGGCGGTGAGCGTCATGTCCTGCTGCACCGCCTTGACGTTGCCGATCAGGATCGCGCGATGATCCTTGTCGTGGACCTCCATGCGATCCGCATCCCAGTCGATCGGGGCGTTGCTGTCATGCTTCGCCTGCTGGGCATGGGCAAGGCCGGCGCCCCCCGCGACCAGCACGAGGGCGGCAAGCATGGAAGGCGTGGCGAGTTTCATCGCCGCGATGTGCCGTTTCGCTGCACGATATGCAAGCGGGCGTGCCCGTCGAGGATGACCACATGATTGTCGAGATCGGCATGCATCCGGTCGGCGCTGTAATTGCCGAGCGGCATGGTGCCCGTCACCGGCGCGCGGCTGGCGAGCTGACGGCTCTGCATGTCGAGGATGACGTCGTGGGTCTGGAGCGTATAGCCGTCATTGCTGTGGAAGTTGACGGGGCCGTCCAGCGCGACGCGCTGGTTGTCGAGATTGTAGCGACCCTTGGGCGCGACCAGTTCGGCCGGCCCGCCCTGAAGCTGGATCTTGGCGAAGATCTGGTCGAGCCGGACGATCGGATCGGCCGAGGTCTGCTGCACGGCCGACTTCGCGGTCAGCGAGAAGGGCTGGCCGTTCGAATCCTCGCCGCGATAGAGCGCCTGCGTCACGCGCATCCGCTCCTTGGCGACGGCGACGCGATCCTTGGAGAGCACGAAGGAGATATCGCGCCCGGAGGTGAGCGGTGCGGTCGCCAGCGCGATGGTGAGCACGCCCACCGCGGCGGGCAGCACCACGCGCCCGATGGCGATGACGCGGTCATGGCTCGAGCCCGGATTCGCCCAGGCCCGCCGGCGGCGTCGCTCGGCGCGGGCCGCATCGGAAAGAGGCCCGGCGACGCTCTCAGGCATGGGCGAAGATGTCCACCTCCGGCCAGCCGGCGAGATCCAGCTCGGCGCGGGCGGGCAGGAAGTCGAAGCAGGACTGCGCCAGCGCCATGCGGCCTTCGCGAATCAGGCGCTCGTCGAGCTTCTCCTTCATCGCGTGGAGATAGCGCACGTCGGAGGCCGCATAATCCTTCTGCGCATCCGAAAGCTCGGGCGCACCCCAGTCCGACGATTGCTGCTGCTTGGAGACGTCGACGCCGAGCAGCTCGCGCACCAGCTCCTTGAGGCCGTGGCGGTCGGTATAGGTGCGGATCAGGCGCGAGGCGATCTTGGTGCAATAGACCGGCGCCGCCACCACGCCCAGATAATGGCGGATCGCGGCGAGATCGAAGCGGGCGAAGTGATAGAGCTTCAGCCGATCCGGGTCCGCCAGCACGGCGCGCAGATTGGGCGCGGCATAGTCGCTGCCCGGCCCGAAACGGACGAGATGCTCGTCGCCGCGGCCATCCGAGATCTGGACGACGCACAGCCGGTCGCGGGGCGTGATGAGGCCCATCGTCTCGGTGTCGACGGCAACGGCGGCACCGGGGGCGAACACGCCGGCGGGAAGGTCTTCCTCGTGGAAATAAACGGTCATTCCCCGCGCATAGGGCTTCGCGCGGCGTTGCTCAATGGCCCGCGCCTCCGCGTCGGCGGCGCGCGGCCATGTTGAGGGCCTCCACGCCGGCCGAGAAGCCCATCGCGGCATAGACATAGCCCCTCGGCACATGGATGCCGAAGCCGTCCGCGATCAGCATCGCGCCGATCATCAGCAGGAAGCCCAGCGCCAGCATCACCACCGTCGGGTTGCGGCCGATGAAGCGCGCCAGCGGATCGGCGGCGACCAGCATCAGCCCCACCGCGATGACGACCGCCGCCACCATCACCGGAAGCTCGCTGGTCATGCCCACCGCGGTGAGGATCGAATCGATCGAAAAGACGATGTCCAGCGCCACGATCTGCGCGATCGCAGAACCAAATCCGATATGGCCGGCATGGGCCGATTCGGGCTTTTCGCCGCCTTCCTCCATCGTGTGATGGATTTCCTTGGTGGCCTTCCAGATCAGGAACAGGCCGCCGGCGATCAGGATCAGGTCGCGCGCCGAGAAGGCCGTCTCGAAGGCGGGATGCCCGTCCACCAGCGGCCCGGTGAGGCCGAGATCGAGGATCGGCGCGGTCAGCCCCACCAGCCAGGCGATCGCCGACAGCAGCGCGAGGCGCAGCCCCAGCGCCAGCCCGATGCCGATCCGGCGCGCCTTCGTCTGCTGCGCGGGCGGCAGGCGATTCGACAGGATCGAGACGAAGACGAGATTGTCGATTCCCAACACCACTTCCATCACCACGAGAGTGGCGAGAGCGATCCAGGTGCCGGGATTGGCGATGAGCGACAGGAGATCGGGCATGACGGCCGCGACCGTGCCTTGTCGTTCCGGCCTCAGCAAGCATTTCGACGAGGTTAGTTGCAACTTTGTCACGCGGATGCGGTGTTGCGCCAGTCGCTCGCGACAAAATGGCTCGCGAGGCTAATGGTTTTGCGGTATGACGGGTCTAAGCGCGCACTTTGTTTCGCGCCCGGAGTTTGCACGCTGCGCCCGGTGTGTCATCTTCAAGATATGATGGGCGACCCGGGAAAGATTATTCCAGCATGAGTTTCGATCGTGGGCGGCGCGGGCAGCGCGGCAAGGACAAGCGCGACGGCTTCGGCGGCGACGATTTTGGCGGTGGCTACGGCGGCGGCGGCTTCGGTGGCGGTGATCGCTTCGGCGGCGGCGACCGTTTCGGCGGTGGCGGCGATCGCTTCGGTGGCGGTGGTGACCGTTTCGGCGGCGGTGGCGGTGGCGGCGGTGGTCGCTTCGGCGGCGGCGGTGGCGGCGGCTTCGGCGGTGGTCGTAGCGGCGGCGGCTTCGGCGGCGGTGGCGGCTTCGGCGGCGGCCGTGGCGGCGGCGGCGGAATGCCCGCCCAGGTGATCGGCGAAGCCAAGGGCACCGTGAAGTTCTTCAACGGCCAGAAGGGCTTCGGCTTCATCGTCCGTGACGATGGCGGCGAAGACGTCTTCGTGCATATCTCGGCCGTCGAGCAGGCGGGCCTGACCGGCCTCGCGGAAGGCCAGACGCTGGCGTTCACGCTCGTCGATCGCGGCGGCCGCGTCTCGGCGTCGGACCTCAAGATCGAGGGCGAAGCGCTCCCGGTCACCGAGGCGCCGCGCGCGCCGGCCCGTCAGCTCACCGGCGAGAAGGCTTCCGGCACCGTGAAGTTCTTCAACCCGATGAAGGGTTTCGGCTTCATCCAGCGCGATGACGGCCAGCCGGATGCGTTCGTGCATATCTCGGCGGTCGAGCGCGCGGGCATGACCTCGCTGAACGAGGGTGACCGTCTCGAGTTCGAACTCGAGGTCGATCGTCGCGGCAAGTACGCCGCCGTGAACCTGACGCCCGTTCACGAGTAAGTTTCCCGGGAGGGGGATGCCGGAGGCCCGGCCCACGTCAACGAGCGTGGGCCGGGCCTTTTGCTTGGCCGGGCGCGGCCTTCCGGGTGGCCGCGCACGGATGCCGCCGGGGTGGAGGGGGCTTCCCATTCACCCGGCGCGCGATTTGCTCTAGCGTGCCTCCGCGCGGCTGACTGCGCCGCGACAAGGGGGCGTGACGTGTCGATGATGCTGGGCCTGCTCGCGATTCCGCTGATTATCCTGCTGACGGCGGCGCTGAAAACCTTCGGGATCAACCAGGAATATGAACGCGCCGTGGTCTTCCGGCTGGGGCGCGTCACCGAGCCCAAGGGGCCGGGCTGGTACTGGCTGATCCCCTTCGTCGACCGCGCCGTGCGGATCGACACCCGCACCGTCACCATCGCGCTCGACACGCAGGAGACGGTTACCCGCGATGGCGTGGCGGTGCGCGTCAACGCGGTGCTGTGGTTCCGCGCGATCAACCCCGTGCGCGTGGTGACGGTGGTGGAGGCGTGGCAGCGCGCCGTGCTCCAGGCCGCCGAGACGGGCCTTCGCGACGCCATCGGCCAGTCCGATCTCGATCAGCTCCTCAAGGATCGCGCCGTCATCAACCAGCGGCTGATGGGAATGCTGACCCGCGCCGTCGAGCAATGGGGCGTGGCGGTCGATGCCGTGGAACTGAAGGATCTCGACATCCCCGAGGCGATGCAGCGCGCCATCGGCCGAGAGGCCGAGGCGGTGCGCGAGAAGCGCGCGCGCATCATCAAGGCCGAGGGCGAGCAGGAGGCCGCGCAGAAGCTGGCCGATGCCGCCGCCACCATCGGCGGCAGCTCGGGCGCGCTCGAACTGCGCCGCCTCCAGACCCTCTCCGAAATCGGTGCCGAGCATAACAGCACGGTGATCGCGATGTTGCCGGTCGAGCTGATCGAGGCGGCGCGCACGCTGGCGGGCAGGAAGGAGTGACCGCACTCACCGTCAACGGCCAGCCGGTGCGCTATCGTCTCGCACCGGAGACGCCGCTGCTGTTCGCGCTGCGGGACGTCTCCAACCTCACCGGCACCAAATATGGCTGCGGCACGGGCGAATGCGGGGCCTGCACGGTGCATGTCGACGGCAAGGCGGCGCGCTCCTGCCGGGTCAGCATCGCCGAGGCGGAGGGGACGTTCGTCACCACGATCGAGGCGCTGTCGCGCGATCGCGGCCATCCCGTGCAGCAGGCGATGGCGGCGGAAGGGGCGGTGCAATGCGGCTTCTGCGCGCCCGGCATCATCATGACGGCCGCTGCGCTGATCGAGGCCCGGCCCAGTGTCGCGGATGCCGAGATCGTTGCGGCGATCACCCATCTCTGCCGCTGTGGGGTTCAGCCGCGCCTCGTTGCGGCGATTCGGCGGGCGGCGGCGATGGCGCGGGGCGAGGAAGCCATTCTCGCGGCTCCCCCGCCCGGCATCGATCCGGCGGACGCGGCGCGGGCCGTTCCCGCGCTTACCCCGCCCCGGCGTTAGGCGATCCCGGCGAGGCGGATCACCACCAGCGCCACCGCGCCGAGGATCACCAGCGACAGCGTGACCACCGCCGTCACCCGCGGCCCGGCGGCGGCGACGCTGCGCAGGTCCACGCCGAGGCCGAGCGCCGCCATGGACACGATGGTGAGCAGCCCGGCGAGCTGGCCCGCGCCCGCCACCGCCACCTCCGGCAGCAGCCCCAGCGACCGCGCGGCGGCAAGCGCGAGGAAGGCGAGGATGAACCACGGCAGGAAGCGGGTGATGGAGGCGATGGAATGGCCGGCCACCGGCGCGCGCTCCGCGCCGTGGCGGCGGCCCATGATGAGCGAGAGCGTCATCACCACCGGCCCGAGCATCAGCACGCGCACCAGCTTCACCAGCGTGCCGAGCTGCACGGCGGCGACGCCCAACGGAGCGGCGGCGGCCAGCACCTGCGGCACGGCATAGACGGTCAGCCCCGCCAGCGCGCCGCCGCCATGCTGGCCGAGGCCCAGCACATGGGCGATGAGCGGGAGCAGCAGCACCACGGCCACGCCGAGCACGGCGGTGAAGGCGATCGAGGCGGCGACGTCGTCGCTCTCGGCATCGATCACCGGGGCGACGGCGGCGATCGCGGAATTGCCGCAGATCGCGTTGCCGCAGGCGATGAGCATGGCGAGCTTGCGCGGCAGGCCGAACAGCCGCCCGAGCGTGAAGCTCGCTGTGATGGAGATGGCGACCGCGGCGACGATCCCCGCCACCAGCGGCGCGCCCGCGCCGACGATCGCGCCGAGGCTGATCGTCGCGCCCAGCATCGCCACCGCCAGCTCGAGCAGCGTCTTGGCGGAGAAATGGATGCCCGCCTGCCAGCGCTCGGCGGGCGACCAGGCGGTGCGCACCGCGGTGCCGATCAGGATCGCCAGCACCAGCGCCTCCAGCCAGGCGCGGCCGGTCAGCGCCACCTCGATCCGCTGCGCGGTGAGGGCGGCAAAGGTGACGGCTGCACACAGGACGATGCCCGGGAGAAGGCCCGAGCCGCGCTGCATGATCGTCGACGGAGCGGTGTGGAGAGGTGCGGTAGCCATGGCGCTGGAGTGCGCCCGACGGTTAGACAAATCCAATCGATTGATAATATATAATCCATAGATTATAGTTATTGAATGACTCTGGAGCAGCTTCGTATCTTCGTCGGCGTCGCCGAACGGCTCAGCATGACGCGTGCGGCGGAGGCGCTGCACCTCACCCAGCCGGCGGTCAGCGCGGCGGTCGCGGCGCTGGAGGATCGGCACGCCACGCGGCTGTTCGACCGGGTCGGGCGGGGGCTGGCGCTGTCGGAGGCGGGGCGGGTGTTCCTGCCCGAGGCGAAGGCGGTGCTGGCGCGCGCGGCGGCGGCGCAGCGGATGCTCGACGATCTCGCAGGGCTCAGGCGGGGCGAACTGCGCCTCGCCGCGAGCCAGACGGTGGCGGGCTATTGGTTGCCGGCACGCATGGCGCGCTTCGCCGCCGCGCAGCCCGGCGTGAAGCTGTCGATGACGGTGGGCAACAGCACGCAGGCGGCGGCGTCCGTGCTGGCGGGCGAGGCGGACCTCGCCTTCGTCGAGGGGCGGGTGGACGATCCGCACCTGCGCGCCGCCGAGGTGGGCGGCGATCGGCTCGGCCTCTATGTCGCGCCGGGGCATCCTTTGCTGGGCGCGCGGATCGATCGCGTCTCGTTGCGCCAGGCCGCCTGGGTGCTGCGCGAACCCGGATCGGGCACGCGCGACCATTTCGCGCAGGCGATCGCATCGGTGGGCGTGGCGTTGCCCGATCTCGACGTGCGGCTGGAGCTGCCCTCCAACGGGGCGGTGCTGGCGGCGGTGGAGGCGGGCGGGCTCGTCGCCGCCGTCTCCGATCTCGCGGCGGCGGCGCGGCTGGCGGCGGGGCATGTCGCGCGGCTCGACTTCCCGTTGCCGGAGCGCGCCTTCACCATGCTCGCCCATCGCGAGCGGCATCCGAGCCGCGCGGCCGAGGCGTTCGTTGCGGCCTTGTGAGATGCTTTCGCATTGCTGACTAAGGGGTTCAGCGATGTGACATCCGATCGGGCGCATTTGCGGAGACATGGTGGCGCACGCTGCGCCCGCACGAATGGAAGGTGGAGTGGGATGCGACTGTTGATCTCCGCAATGTTGCTGGCTTCGGCCGCGGCGGCGCCGGCGGTGGCGCAGGACTGGAATCATGGCGGCCAGCATGAGGGCGGCGGCCAGCATCAGGGTGGCGGCGACCATCATGGTGGCGGCGGCGGCTGGCAGGGTCGGGGGCAAGGGCAGGGACGACCCGGCCCGGCTCCGCAGGCGCAGCCGCGTCCGCAGGGGCAGCCCGGTGGCGGGCAGAACTGGGCCGACCATGGCGATCACGGCCGTCCGGGCGGCTGGCAGGGCGGCGGCGCGCAGCCGCGCCCCAACGTGCCGGCCAATACCGGCCAGGTCCGCCCGCGCGAGGGGCATTGGGCGGGCAATAACGCCCCCGGCCGCCCCGGCGGCTGGGACCGCGGCGACCATCATGACGGCCGCCCCGGCGGCGGCGATTGGAACCATGGCCGTCCGGGCAATGCCGTTCCGGGGCGTCCGGGGGGCGACTGGGATCATGGCCGGCCCGGCTATGGCGGGGTGCATGTCCGCTCCGGCAACGACTGGAACCATGGTCGTCCGGGCGGGGGCTGGAACAGCGGATGGCGCAACGACAACCGCTATGACTGGCGCGGCTGGCGCGACGCGAACCGCGATCGCTTCCATGTCGGCCGCTATCGTCCGCCGTCGGGCTATGGCTGGGGCTATCGCCGCTACGGCATCGGCGTGCGGCTGGCGCCGTTGTTCTTCAGCTCGGCCTACTGGATCGCCGATCCGTGGGAATATCGCCTGCCGCCGGCTTACGGCCCCTATCGCTGGGTCCGCTATTACAACGACGCGCTGCTGGTCGATGTCTCCACCGGCTATGTGGTCGACGAGATACCGGATTTCTTCTGGTAGGCGAGGCGGGATCGCGTGAACGGCCCGGCGCGAGGGAACCCTCGCGCCGGGTCTTTCGTTATCGGCGCCCGGCGATCCGCCCGGCCGACATGAAGACGAAATCACGAATATCGAAGATGAATCCCGGATAAAAGCATCATTCCGGCGGCGTTCATATCGATCGTGGCAAATCAAAGCTATCGGCAGGGTGTGATTTCCAACCAGGCCCGAAACAGAGAGGGATGTTCAACATGCGTAAGCTCATTCTCGCTTCCGCGCTCATGGCGACGCTGCTGCCGGCGGCGGCCATGGCCCAGTCCTATGGCGAGGTTCGCCACGACCAGCGCGAGATTCGTCAGGATCAGCGCGATCTGAACCGCGCTTATGCCCGTGGCGACCGTCATGACGTCCGCGATGCGCGCCGCGATCTGCGCAATGACCGCCGCGAGGCCCGTGGCGACTGGCGCGACTATCGCCGCTCGCATCCCGAGGCTTTCCGTGGCCCGGCCTATGTCGGCCCGCGCGCCGGCTGGCGCTATCGTCCGGTCGCGGTCGGCTATCGCTTCGAGCCGGGCTTCTACAATCGCCGCTACTGGATCGATCCGGTCCGTTACCGCCTGCCCCCGGTCGTCGGCTATCAGCGCTGGGTCCGCTACGGCAATGACGTGGTGCTGGTCGACACCCGCTCGGGCCGCGTCCTGAACGTCTATGGCGGGTTCTTCTTCTAAGACGCCTTGCTTGCCGGTGTGACGGCCGGTCGATAAGCCTCCGCGATCCATCTGAATCGCGGAGGCTTTCCCGATGACCGTTGCCCGTTCCCTTCGCACCTTCCTGCTCGCCGCCGCGCTGCTGCCCGCGTCCGCTTATGCCGCGCCCGCCACGCCCGACGCCGCGACGCGTCTCCACAGGCTGTTCGCCGACACCGACGAGGGGCTGCTCAAGCGCAATCCGCTCCAGGCGCTCTATCGCGGCGACCTGCGCTATGCTGACCAGATCGGCGATCTCTATTCCGACGCCCATTATGCCGGCGAGAAGGCCGCCGACGAGGATGCGCTGAAGCAGCTCTCGGCCATCCCGCGCGCCTCGCTCGATCCGACCGACCGGATCGCCTACGACACGTTCAAGCGGAACACCGAGATCGATCTCGAAAGCTATCGCCCCGATCTGCTCAAGGTCGCGGAGGTGATGCCGATCAACCATTTCTATGGCCTGCACCTCGATTATGCCGACCTTTCCTCCGGGCAGGGCGCGGCGCCGTTCAAGACGGTGAAGGATTATGAGGACGCGCTGAAGCGCCACGCCCAATATCCGCATCTGGTCGACGAGATCATCGCCCGCTTCCGCCAGGGCATCGCCGCCGGCATCGTCGAGCCCAAGCTGGTCGTGAACAACATGATCGACGAGCTGACGCTTCAGGCCGCGGGCGGCGTCGAGGGCACGCCCTATTACGGCCCGGTGAAGAGCTTCCCGGACACGATTCCGGCCGCCGATCAGGCGCGCCTGCGCGATGCCTACACGACGGCCATCCGCGACGGCATCCTGCCCGCCAACGCGAAGCTGCTGGCTTTCCTCAAGACCGAATATCTGCCGCACGCGCGCGATACGGTGGGTCTGGGGGCGCTGCCCGGCGGCAAGGCCTATTATAATTACCTGATCGAGCAGAACACGACGCTGCCGATGACTGCGGAGCAGGTCCACCAGTTGGGCCTGAACGAGGTGGCGCGGATCACCAGGGAGCTGGAGGCGGTGAAGGCCAAGGTCGGCTTCAAGGGTGATCTCCACGCCTTCTTCCACTACATGACCACCGACCCCAAGTTCGCGCCGCCCTCGCGTGACTGGCTCCAGACGCGCTACCGCCAGATTCAGGCGCGGATCGAGCAGCGCATCCCCGAGCAGTTCTCGCTCGTCCCCAAGACGCCGTTCGAGATCCGCGCCGAGCCGGCCTACAAGGAGAAGTCCTCCGCGGCCGGCGAATATATGCAGGGCTCGGCGGACGGCACGCGTCCGGGCGTGTTCTATTACAACGGCTACGATCTCCCGACCCGCTTCACCTGGGGCGAGGAGACGCTGTTCCTGCACGAGGCGATCCCCGGCCATCATTTCCAGATCAGTTTGGCGCAGGAGAATACCAAGCTCCCCAACTTCATGCGTTTCGGCGGCAACACGGCGTTCGTCGAGGGCTGGGCGCTCTATTCGGAATCGCTCTGGCCGGAACTGGGGATGGAGACCGATCCGTACCAGCGCTTCGGCGGCCTCAATGACGAGATGCTGCGCGCGATGCGTCTGGTGGTGGACAGCGGCATCCACGCGATGGGCTGGACCCGCGATCAGGCGATCACCTACATGACCACCAACTCCGCCATGGGGAAGGCGGACGTCACGGCCGAGGTCGAGCGCTACATCGCCATTCCGGGGCAGGCGCTGGCCTACAAGGTCGGCCAGCTCACCATCCTCAAGGAAAAGGCCAAGGCCAAGGCGGCGCTGGGCGCCAAATTCGATCCCCGCGCGTTCCATGCGCAGGTGCTCGACACGGGGGCTCTGCCGATGACGGTGCTGGAAAAGAAGATCGACGACTGGATCGCCGCCCAGAAGGGGAAGTGAGCGTCATGGCCTCCGAACCCGTCCGCGCGCCCCGCCTTGCCGTCCTGATCGATGCGGACAATGCCAGCGCGCGGATCGCGCCCGGCCTGTTCGAGGAGATCGCCAAGATCGGCGAGGCGAGCGTGCGGCGGATCTATGGGGACTTCTCGAGTCCCCGCCTGAAGTCGTGGGCGGACATCCTCGCCGCCCACGCCATCCTGCCGCACCAGAATTTCGCCTACACGCAGGGCAAGAACGCCTCGGATATCGCGCTGGTGATCGATGCGATGGACCTGCTCCATTCGGGGCGCTTCGACGGCTTCTGCCTCGTCTCGTCGGACAGCGACTTCACCCGGCTCGCGGCGCGCATCCGCGAGCAGGGCGTCGACGTCTACGGTTTCGGCGAGCAGAAGACGCCCGAGGCCTTCCGGCAGGCGTGCCGCCGCTTCATCTACACCGAGAACCTCCTCCCCGAGGCGCCTGCCGCCGACGAGCCCGAACGGCCCGATGCGCGCCCCGCCTCGGTGGCACGCCCGGCGAGCGCGGCGGTGCCGCTGCTGCGCCGGGCGGTGGCGCAGCTCGAAGATGATGATGGCTGGGTGACGCTCGGCGGTGTCGGGCAGCGACTCTCGACGCTCGCTCCTGATTTCGATCCGCGCACCTTCGGTCAGGCCAAGCTGGTGACGCTGGTGGAGAAGACCGGGGCGTTTGAAGTACGCCGGACCAGTGGACGCGCGATCCACATCCGCCCGAAACCGAAAGCCTAGCTGATCGAGCCGAACGGCAGGAGCTGCTTGGCGATCCGCGCGGCGGCATCGCCCTTGCCGGCCTGAAGCGACGGGATCAGCCGGGCGGCGGCGCGCTGCATGATGCGGTCGAGCGGGGTCGGCGCGGGCGTCGCGGCGGCGCGCTCGGCGAGGCGCAGCGCGGTGGCGGTGTCCGAGGTGTCGAGCTTGATGCGGATCAGCGCCGCATAGGCCGGGAAGAAGGCGCGGTTGCTGCCCATCTCCACCGCCTTGTCGAGTGCCGCCAGCCCCTTCGCCCGGCTCGCGCCGAGCAGCGCGCGGGCGAGGAAATCGCCCAGATCGCCGACCGCCGTCAGATGCCAGCCGGCAAGCGCGACCTGCGTCTCGGCATCGCGTGGATCGGCGGCGGCGATGGCCTCCAGCGCGCTGTGGGCGGCCTTGGCGTCGGACGGCGAGCGGGTGAGCTGGCCGCGATAGCCGATGCCCAGCGCGTGCTGGAGTTGCGCCTCATGGTCGGAGACCGTGCGCGTCTCGGCGATCGCCTCGTTGACGAGCGCTAGCGCCTGCGCCTTGTCGTGCGTGCCGAAGGCGGCGCGGATGAGGGTATCGCGCGGGCTCTCGGCCTGGGCCGAGCCGGCGATGGTGGTGACGATGGCGATCGCGGCGGCGCCGCGCAGGACTGGATGCATGACGGCTCCTTATTCCGGGGCCGGACGTGAATGTCGACTGACTGCGGCGAGATGGCGGAAGGCTCCGCATGGCCGCGCCGCGCGAACCCGGATCGCGCGGGCATCGATCCGAAAGGGCGGGCCGTGAGGATGAACGCATCACGGCCCGATCGGTTCTTCGCTCAGCCTGTCCGGGCGAGCGCGTCGGCGATGAGCTGGCGCGTCTCGGCAAGGCCGTAGAGCGCGGCGAAGCTGCCCATGCGCGGCCCCTGGCTGGAGCCGAGCAGCGTCTCGTAGAGCGTCCTGAACCAGTCGCGGAGCGACTCGAACGGGTGCGCCTTGCCGCACTCATAGACCTCGAACTGGATCGCCTCGGCGTCCGCATCGGCGGGGAGGGCGGCGAAGCGCGCGTCGAGATCGGCGAGCGCGGCCTTCTCCATCTCCGTCGGCGCGCGGCGCTGGAGCGTGGCGGCCACGAAATCGCGGAAATAGGCGACGGCATAGCCGAGCAGCTTGTCCAGCTCCGGGTGCGTCTCCGGGCTCACCTGCGGGGCGTAGCGCTGGACGTAGCGCCACAGCAGCGCCTTGTCCTCGGTCATCGCCACGCTGACGAGGTTGAGCAGCAGGCCGAAGCTGAGCGGCATGTCGACCGCCGGCACCTGGCCCAGATGGACATGGTGGACGGGGTTGCCGAGCTGCTGCTCGATCGGCTGCGTCGGATAGGTGGCGAGGAACTGGTAATACTCATCCACCGCGCGCGGGATCACGCTGAAGCTCAGCGCGCGGGCCTTCCTGGGCTCGCGATAGATGTAGAAGGCGAGGCTCTCGATCGGGGCGTAGGTCAGCCATTCCTCGATCGTCAGGCCGTTGCCCTTGGTCTTCGAGATCTTGGCGCCATGCTCGTCGAGGAACATCTCGTAGTTGAAGCCGTCGGGCGGCGTCGCGCCCAGCACGCGGGCGATCTTGCCGGACTGGATGGCCGAATCGATCAGATCCTTGCCCGCCATCTCGTAATCGACCCCGAAGGCGACCCAGCGCAGCGCCCAGTCGACCTTCCACTGCGCCTTGGCGAGCCCGCCCAGCACCGACTGCTCGCGGCGCTCGCCCGAGATGGGATCGGTGTAGGCGACGAGGCCGGCATCCGCATCGACCACCTCGATCGGCACCTGGAGCACCTTGCCGGTCTCAGGGTGGATCGGGAAGATCGGCGAATAGGTCTTGCGGCGCTCCTCGCCGAGCGTCGGCAGCATCACGCCCATGATCTTGTCATAGTGGCGCAGGATGGACTTCAGCGTCTCGTCGAAGCGGCCGTCGGCATAGGCCTCGGAGGCGGGGATGAACTCGTAATCGAAGCCGAACTGGTCGAGGAAGCTGCGCAGGCGCGCATTGTTGTGGGCGGCGAAGCTCTCATGCGTGCCGAACGGATCGGGCACGCGGCTCAAGGGCAGGTCGAGATGGGCGTGGAGCATCTCCTGCTCGGGCAGGTTGCCCGGCACCTTGCGCATCCCGTCCATGTCGTCGGAGAAGGCGACGAGGCGCGTCTTGCCGCCGGTCATCTCCTCATAGGCATTGCGCACCATCGACGTGCGCGCCACCTCGGTGAAGGTGCCGATATGCGGCAGGCCCGAGGGGCCGTAGCCCGTCTGGAACAGCATCGCCGCATCGGCGGGTTTCCCCTCCGGCCACCGTTTCATCAGCTTGCGCGCTTCCTCATAGGGCCAGGCCTTGCTGGCGAGGGCGGCGGTGCGGTGATCGGGGGCGGTGGCTGGAGTGTCGGTCATGATGCCCGCTCCTTTAAGGGCATCGTCATCCCAGCGAAAGCTGGGATCTCGTCGGGGCGGGCGCCGTGGTCCCTCCGGGAGATTCCGGCTTTCGGCAGGGTGGCGGAGAAGAAGAGACGGAGGTCGTTTCCCTTCCGTTCGCTCCGCCTTATACAAAGCGGGTGACTCCCTTCCTGCTGCCGCCCCTCGCTCTCCACGCCACCCATGGCGGCATCTGGGTTGCCGAACGGGACGGCCCGACGCGCGCGGTGTCGCGGGGGGAGGCGATCGCGCTCGCCGCCGAGCGGCCGCTGGTGATGCTCAACACGCCGCTGGTGGGCCAGCGCCTCGGCTATGCCGAGATCAACGGGCTCGATCTGCTGGAGCTGTTCGCCTTCCTCCATCCGGCGCGCTTCGCGGTGCCGACGCCCGCCGGCATGGCCCGCGCATTGGGGCTGGAGCCGCCCGCCGACGATGCTTCCGCCACGGCCACCTTGCTCGCCTGCGCCGACAGGCTGCTCATGGTGGCGGAGGGCGACTGGCCCGAGCGGCATGGCGCGTGGGACGTGGCGCACGCGCTCGGCCGCCTGCGCTGGCCCTGGGCGCAGGCGCTGATCCAGCGCATGACCGAGCCCGAGCGGACCGAGCGCGGCCTCTTCGCCAAGCTCCCCGAATGGGAGGAGGTGGCGCCGCGCCCGGCACCCCGCACCGTCAGCATCGGCGAGGGGGATGCGGTGGAGCGGCTCGCCACGCTCACCGGGCAGGGCGCCGAGGCTCGCCCCGGCCAGCGGGCCTATGCCGCCGCCGTCGCCCATGCCTTCGCGCCGAGGATGGCGGAGGGGCGCCCCCGCGTGATGCTGGCCGAGGCCGGCACGGGCATCGGCAAGACGCTTGGCTATCTCGCCCCCGCCGGCCTCTGGGCGGAGCGGGCCGAGGGGACGGTGTGGATCTCGACCTACACCCGCGCCCTGCAACGCCAGCTCGACCGCGAGACCGAGCGGCTCTTCCCCGATCCGGCGGTGCGGCGGCAGAAGGTGGCGGTGCGCAAGGGGCGCGAGAATTATCTCTGCCTGCTCAATCTGGAGGACGCGCTGTTCGGCGGCTTCCAGGGCCGCGCGGCGGTGCTGGCGCAACTCGTGGCGCGCTGGGCGGCCTATACGCGCGATGGCGACATGGTCGGCGGCGACCTTCCCGGCTGGCTGCCGACGCTGTTCCGCCGCGCCGGCGCCACCGCGCTCACCGACCGGCGCGGCGAGTGCGTCTATGCCGGCTGCCCGCATTATCGCCGCTGCTTCATCGAGCATTCCGTCCGCCGTGCCGAGGAAGCGGACATCGTCATCGCCAACCATGCGCTGGTCATGCTGCTCGCCGAGCGGCGGCGCGAGGAGGGGCGGGCGCTCGGCCGGATCGTGTTCGACGAAGGGCATCACCTGTTCGACGCCGCCGACTCGACCTTCTCCTCCGCGCTGACGGGGCAGGAGGCGATCGAGCTGCGCCGATGGATCGTCGGCCCCGAACGTGCCTCGCGCGGGCGGCGGCGGGGCCTGTCGGCGCGGCTGGCGGACGTCGTCTCCTATGACGAGGCGGGCGCGCTGGCGCTCGATGCGGTGGTGCAGGGCGCGCAGGCGCTGGTCGCGGACGGCTGGCTCGGCCGGATCGGCGAAGGTCTGCCGATGGGGCCGGTCGAGAAGCTGCTCGCGGCGGTGCGCGGGGCCGTGCTCGCCCGCGCCACGGCGGCGGATGCGGGATATGGCATCGAGACCGAGGCGGTCGCGCTCGACGGCGCCACGATCGAGGCGGCGGGCGAGGCCTCCACCGCGCTCGAACAGTTGATGCGCCCGATGGTGGCGCTGAGCGGCCGCCTGCTCGCGGTGCTGGAGGAAGCGCCCGACTGGCTCGACGGCCCGGCCCGCGCGCGCATCGAAGGGGCGGCGGCGGGGCTCGGCACGCGGGCGCGGATGATCGCGGGCTGGCTGGCGCTGCTCGGCCGGCTCGGCGGCGAGGTCGATCCCGATTTCGTCGACTGGCTGGCGGTGGACCGCATCGAGGGTCGCGAGTTCGACATCGGGCTGCACCGGCACTGGCTCGATCCCGGCCGGCCGCTCGCGTCCACCGTGCTCGCGCCCGCGCATGGCGTGCTGGTGACGTCCGCGACGCTGACGGGCGCGGCCAACTCGCCCGAGGCCGGCTGGGCACGGGCCGAGGCGCGCGCCGGCACCCGTCATCTCGATACGGCGGTGGAGCATTTCGCCGCCGCCAGCCCGTTCGACTATGCCAAGGCGGCCGAAGTGCTGGTCGTCACCGACCTGAAGCGCGGCGACATGCCCCAGCTCGCTCACGCCTATGCCCGGCTGATCGAGGCGTCGCGGGGCGGCACGCTCGGCCTGTTCACCGCGATCGCGCGGCTGAAGGCGGTCTATGCCCGCATCGCCGACCATCTCGCCCGCGAAGGCCTGCCGCTCTACGCCCAGCATGTCGATCCGATCGACACCGGCACGCTGGTCGACATCTTCCGCGACGATCCGCGCGCCTCGCTGCTCGGCACCGATGCGCTGCGTGACGGCATCGACGTGCCCGGCCATTCGCTCCGCCTCGTGGTGATGGAGCAGGTGCCGTGGCCGCGCCCCAACGTGCTCCATGCGGCTCGGCGGGCGGCAGGCGGCGGCTCGGCCTATGACGACGAAGTGGTGCGCGCGCGGCTCGCGCAGGCGTTCGGGCGGCTGATCCGCCGGGGCGACGATCGCGGGCGCTTCGTGCTGCTCTCCTCCGCCACGCCGTCGCGGCTGCTCGATGCGTTTCCGGCGGGCGTCCGCGTCCGGCGGGTGACTCTCGACGAAGCGGTGGCGGCCGTCGCAAGCGGCCTTCCCACGGCCGGCCCGATCGGGCATCACCCTGCGGAGGTCGGCAGCGGGGAGGTGGCATGAAGCGGCTGATTACCTTCCGCCACGCCAAATCGGGCTGGGAACAGCCTGCGATCCGCGATTTCGACCGTGCCCTCAACGACAAGGGCCGCCGCGCCGCCGCGACCATGGGGCGGCATATGCGCCAGCTCGGGCTGCGTTTCGATTCGGTGGTCGCGTCTCCCGCAGTGCGCGTCGCCGAGACGCTGGACGCGATGTTCGACGGCTATGGCCGCCGTATGGCACCGAGCTGGGACCGGCGCGCCTATCTCGCCACCGCCGCGACGCTGCTGGAGATGGTGCAGGAGACGCCCGACGGGGTCGAGGCGCTGATGCTGGTCGGCCACAATCCGGGGCTGGAGGAGCTGGTGCTGCTGCTCGCCGGATCGGAAGGGCCGACGGACGGCGGCACGCGCGATTCGATCGGGGAGAAATATCCCACCGCCAGCGTCGCCGAGATCCATTTCGAAGCCGACCATTGGCAGGATATCCACGCCGGCGACGGGCATCTCGTCCGCTTCATCCGCCCGCGCGATCTCGATCCCGCGCTGGGGCCGGACCGGCGCCTCTGAGCGGCCTCAGCCCGCCGCGAGCAGATCGGCGAGCTGCGAGCGGATCGCGCGCAATTCGTCGAGCGGCACCGATGGCGTCATGATCGGCGCGGGCCGTGGGGCCGCGACCACCGCCACCGGCTCCGCATCGGGCGCCCCCCTGGCGGCGAGCAGCTTCTGCACACCCTTCACCGTATAGCCGTCGCGGTTGAGCAGCGTGTGGATGCGGCGGGCCAGCGTCACGTCGGCGGGCCGGTAATAGCGGCGATTGCCGGCGCGCTGGATCGGTTTCAACTGCGGAAAGCGCGTTTCCCAATAGCGCAGCACATGCTGCGCCACGCCCAGCTCTTCCGAAACCTCGCCGATGGTGCGGAAGGCGGCGTCGGATTTATCCATGCTCTCGTTCAACTTGCCTCTGCGATGCGATCGCGCAGCATGTTGCTGGCGCGGAAGGTGAGAACCCGGCGGGGCGCGATCGGCACCTCGACACCGGTCTTGGGGTTGCGGCCGATGCGCTCGCCCTTGTCGCGCAGCACGAAGGTGCCGAAGCCGGAGATCTTGACGTTCTCGCTGTTCGCCATCGCGCCGCACATCAGCGACAGCACCTGCTCGACCATGGAGGCCGAATCCGCGCGCGACAGGCCGATCTCGCGATGGACCACATCGCTGAGGTCCGCACGCGTCAAGGTCTCGATATCGGCCATGAATTCCCCCCGTCAGGACTCGTATTGCAGACCCGCAATATTAGCGGCCCCGAGGGCGGTCGCCAATGGGGGCTTGCGATCGGCCGGTATCAGTAGCGGACGACCGCCGCGCCCCAGGTGAAGCCGCCGCCCATCGCCTCGAGGACGAGCAGGTCGCCGCGCTTGATGCGGCCGTCGCGCACCGCGACGTCGAGCGCCAGCGGCACCGAGGCGGCCGACGTGTTGGCATGTTCGTCGACGGTCACGATGACGCGCTCGGCCGGCAGGTCGAGCTTGCGCGCGGTGGCGTCGAGGATGCGGGCGTTCGCCTGATGGGGAACCAGCCAGTCGATGTCGGCGGGCGTGAGGCCGGCTTCGGCCAGCACTTCGCCGAGCACCGAGGCGAGGTTGACCACGGCATGGCGGAACACCTCGCGGCCCTTCATGCGGACCTTGCCGACCGTGCCGGTGGTCGACGGGCCGCCGTCGACGAACAGCAGCTCGTTATGGCGCCCGTCCGCGTGGAGGCGCGACGAGAGCAGGCCGCGCGCGGCCTTGTCGGCGGGATCGGCGGCGCTCGTCTCGGCGCGCAGCACCACGGCGCCGGCGCCATCGCCGAACAGCACGCAGGTGGCGCGATCCTGCCAGTCGAGGATGCGGCTGAACGTCTCGGCGCCGATCACCAGCGCGGCCTTGGCCGCCCCGCCGCGCATCATGCTCTCGGCGACCGACAGTGCGTAGAGGAAGCCCGAGCAGACCGCCTGCACGTCGAACGCCACGCAGTCGTTGATGCCGAGCGCGGCCTGCACCTTGGTGGCGGACGCCGGGAAGGTCTGGTCCGGGGTCGCGGTGGCGAGGACGATCAGGCCGATCTCGCTCGGCTCCATGCCGGCGGCCTCGAGCGCCTTGCGCGCGGCGTCGGTGGCGAGGCTGGAGGTCGTCTCGTCCTCGGCGGCGATGTGGCGGGCGCGGATGCCGGTGCGCTCGACGATCCACTCGTCGGAGGTGTCCACCGTCTCGGCCAGCTCGGCGTTGGTGACGCGGCGGCGGGGGAGGGCGGAGCCGGTCCCCGCGATCACGGCGCGCAGGACGGGGGCGGAGATCGGAAGCTGATCGGTCATTTCACCGCGATCGATTCGGAAGGGGAGGTTGCCCGGTAATCGGCGAGATCATGGGCGATGCGGCGGGCCAGATCCTCGCGCAGCACCTTGGCGGCGACCGCGATGGCGTTGGCGACGCCCTTGTCGTCGGCGCCGCCATGGCTCTTCACGACGATGCCGTTGAGGCCGAGGAAGATCGCGCCATTATGGTTGTTCGGATCGAGATGGACGCGCAGCAGGTGCAGCGCCGGCTTCGACAGCAGGAAGCCCATCTTCGAACGGAACGAGCTGCTGAACGAGCGGCGGAGCAGATCGGTGACGAAGCGCACCGTGCCCTCGGCCGTCTTGAGCGCGATATTGCCCGAGAAGCCGTCCGACACGACCACGTCGACATCGCCGCGGCTGATCCGGTTGCCCTCGATGAAGCCGATGAATTCGAGCGGCAGCGAGGCCGAGGCGTCGCGCAGCATCTGCGCGGCGCGCTTCAGCTCCTCGGTGCCCTTCAGCTCCTCGGTGCCGATGTTGAGCAGCGCTACCTTGGGGCGCGCGATGTCCAGCGCGGTGCGCGAATAGGCGGCGCCCATCAGCGCGAACTGGACGAGATTGTTGGCGTCGCACTCGGTGTTGGCGCCGAGGTCGAGCATCACCGTGTCGGTCTCGCCGAGGCTGGGCATCAGGGCGGACAGCGCCGGCCGGTCGATGCCCGGCATGGTGCGCAGCGCGAGCTTGGACATCGCCATCAGCGCGCCGGTGTTGCCCGAAGACACGGCAGCCCCCGCATCGCCGTCCTTCACGGCGGCGATGGCGAGGCCCATCGACGTGGTCTTGGCGCGGCGGATCGCCTGACTCGGCTTGTCGTCGCCCGAAATCATGTCGGGCGCGTGCCGAACCTCGCACGCGGCCGCGAGGCCGCGATGGCGTGCAAGCTCCGGCCCGACGACGGCCTCGTCGCCGACGATCAGGAATTTCAGATCGGGAGCCCGCGACAGGGCCAGAGCGGCGCCTGCCAGCATCGTGGCCGCCCCGCCATCTCCTCCCATCGCATCGATGGCGATCCGCGGCGCGTCCACGATCAATCCGCCTTTTGCGTGCGTAAGATCAGGCCTCGGCCGAGACGATCTCGCGGCCGTTATAATGGCCGCACGCGTTGCACAGGTTGTGCGGGCGCTTCAGTTCGCCGCAGTTCGGGCATTCCTGGAACGCCTGCACGGTCAGCGCATCGTGGCTGCGACGCATGTTGCGCCGCGAGGGCGAGGTCTTTCGCTTGGGGACGGCCATCTCGGCACCTTCGTTCGTTCAATGGATGCGGGGCCGCATACCATCCAAATCGCCACAGCCTTCACGGCCGCGGACCATTCAGCGGCCAGCCTCGACGCGAGTGGCCGCCCTATACCGAATTTCCGCGCTGTTGCAAGCAGGCGCTTGCCATGCGAGCGAGGAAGACCCTTTCTTGAGCCTCGGGAGCCCGTCCGCCAATGCCCTCCGTTTCGTTGACCTTCGCCGGCGCGCTGGCGCTCCTGAACCTCTGGCTGGCCTTTCGCGTGATCCAGGTGCGGCGCTCGGGCAAGGTGCTGGTGGGCGACGGCGACAATCCGCTGCTCGTCTGCCGGATGCGGGCGCAGGCGAATTTCGTCGAATATACGCCCTTCGTCCTGATCCTGATGGCGCTGATCGAGATCGCCGGCGGGCCGAAGCCGTGGCTGTGGGGAATCGGCATCGTCTATGTGCTGGGCCGAATCGTCCACGCCTTCGGGATGGACAGGCGCTCCATGCCCAATCCCGCGCGCGGGATGGGCGCCTGTGTCACCTGGGCGATCCTGCTCGGCCTCGGCCTGTGGGCGATCTGGATGGCCTCCCATGCGCCGGCGGCCGTCCATTATCTCTGAGGCGGGGCGTCAGCCGAACTGCGAATCGGCCACGAACGGGTTGGTCCGGCGCTCCACCCCGAAGGTGGAGGTCGGGCCGTGGCCCGGCACGAAGGCGACGTCGTCGCCCATCGGCCAAAGTCGAGTGGTGATCGAGTCGATCAACGTGGCATGATCGCCCATCGGGAAGTCGGTCCGCCCGATCGACCCGCGGAAGAGGACATCTCCGACGAGAGCGAATCGCGATTCGGGGTGGAGGAACACGACATGGCCGGGGGTGTGCCCCGGCGTGTGGCGGACGTGCAGGGTGAGTTCGCCCACCGTCACCGTGTCGCCGTCGACCAGCCAGCGGTCCGGCTCGAAGCTCCGGCTCGGGATCTGCCACTGGCGGCCATCGTCGTCGAGGCGCGCGATCCAGAAGCGATCCGCCTCGTGAGGGCCTTCGATCGGCACGCCGAGCTTCGCGGCCAGCACGCCCGCCTGCCCGCAATGATCGACATGGCCATGGGTGAGCAGCAGCTTCTCCACCGTCACGCCGTGCCGGGCGGCCGCCGCTTCCAATCGATCCAGATCGCCGCCGGGATCGACGAACGCGCCGCGCATCGTCTTGGTACACCAGAGCAAGGTGCAGTTCTGCTGGAAGGCGGTGACGGGAACCACCGCCGCGCGCAGCGGCGGGACGGGCTTGGCGGGCGTGTCGGTCATGCCCTGCCTGATGGGCACGCGCCGCCGGCGATGCAAGCGCATGGTTCGGAGAGGCTTGCCCCGATCGCCCCGTCGCGGGCAGGGAGGCTGGGATGACCGTTGCCCTGTCCCTTCCGCGCCTCGACCGTTCGCGCCCCTTCGTGCTGTTCGACGACGCGACCGGGGCGGGGGCCGGCCCGGCGCGGCTCTATCGCGATCCGGCGGAGGTGGTGACAGCCTCCACCCGCGAGGGGTTGGCCGAGGCGTTCGCGACGCTGCGCGCGGCGCAGGCGCGCGGCCTCCACGCGGCGGGGTGGATCGCCTATGACGCGGGCGCTCCGGGCGAGGCATCGACCGGCGCGGTGGGCGAGGGGCCGCTGCTCTGGTTCGGCCTGTTCGAGCGCTACGAGACGATTCCCGCCGCCGACGTGCCCGCGCTGTTTCCCGATCCGGCGGGCGCGTGGGCGGGGGCGCCGGCGCCGCGCATCGCCTTCGCCGCCTATGCCGAGGCCTTTGCCCGCGTGGAGGCCTATATCGCGGCGGGCGACATCTATCAGGCCAACCTCACCTTTCAGGCGGACGTGGCGACGGCGGGCGATCCGCTGGCGCTCTATGCCCGCATCCGGGGCCGGGCCGCGGCGGGGTGGGGCGGCATCGTCCATGACGGACGGCGGACCCTGCTCTCCTTCTCGCCCGAGATGTTCTTCCGCCTGACCGGCCGGCGCATCGAGGCGCGGCCGATGAAGGGCACGGCGACGCGGGGCGCCGATCCTCTCGCCGATGCCGAGGCGATCCGCACGCTCGCCAGCGACGCCAAGCAGCGCGCCGAGAATCTCATGATCGTCGATCTGATCCGCAACGACCTGTCGCGCATCGCGGTGCCGGGCAGCGTGGCGGTGCCGGCGCTGTTCACGGTCGAGACCTATCCGACCATCCACCAGATGACCTCCACCGTCACCGCCGAGCTGGCCGAGGGCGGCGATGCGGCGGGCGTGCTGGAGGCGGCCTTCCCGTGCGGATCGATCACCGGCGCGCCCAAGCTGCGCGCCATGGAGATCGCCGCCGAAGTCGAGCACGCGCCACGCGGCGCCTATACTGGCGCGATCGGCCGGATCGACGCGGATGGGGATGCCGCCTTCAACGTCGCGATCCGCACGCTGACCATAAGCGAGGCGGGACGGGCCGCGATCGGGCTCGGCTCGGGCATCGTCGCCGATTCGGATGTCGGGGCGGAATGGCGCGAATGCCTTGCCAAGGGCGGCTTCATCGGCGCGGCCTGCCCGCCCTTCGATCTCCTCGAGACGATGCTGTTCGATCCCCTCGAAGGGGTGATGGAGCTGGAGCGCCACCTGTTGCGCCTGAAGCGCTCGGCGCAGGCGCTGGGCTTCGTCTTCAACCGGCACGACGTCCGCAACGAGCTTCAGGCGGCGAGCTTCCGGCTGCGCGATCCGGCTCGGGTCCGGCTCCGCGTCTCGCGCACGGGCCGCGCCGCGGTGGAGGTGCGCCCGCTGCCCGCTCCGCCGATCGAGCCGGTGGTGGCGCCGGTCGTGCCGCTGCCGGTCGACCCGTCCGACTTCCGCCTCGTCCACAAGACCAGCGACCGCGCCTTCCACGATGCGGCGCGGGCCGGGCATTTCGAGGTGCTGTTCGTCCGGCCCGACGGACTGCTCACCGAGGGCAGCTTCACCAATCTTTTCGTGCGCGGCGAGGATGGCCGGCTGCGCACGCCTCCTCTGGCGCGCGGGCTGCTCCCCGGCATCCTGCGCGAGCGGCTGCTCGCCGAGGGGCAGGCGGTCGAATCGGATATCGTCGAGGCCGATCTTCGGGACGGATTCTTGCTTGGAAATGCGCTTCGGGGATTGATTCGAGCGCGGTTGCCCTGATGCGCGACATCCGGCTATAGGCCCGCCCGTCCTTTTCCTCCCACCGGAAAGCCTTGTCCCATGCGAACCACGTCGGAAGCGCTCGGCCGTATCCAGCCGTCCGCCACCCTTGCCATGACCAGCCGCGTGCTGGACCTGAAGCGCCAGGGCATCGACGTGATCGGCCTCGGCGCCGGCGAGCCCGACTTCGACACGCCCGACTTCGTGAAGGACGCCGCGATCGAGGCGATCCGTCAGGGCAAGACCAAATACACCAATGTCGACGGCACCGCCGAGCTGAAGGAGGCGATCGCCGCCAAGTTCAGGCGCGACAACGGCCTCTCCTACGAGACCAGCCAGATCAGCGTGAACGTCGGCGGCAAGCACACGCTGTTCAACGCGCTGGTCGCGACCGTCGATGCGGGCGACGAGGTCATCATCCCGGCGCCTTACTGGGTGAGCTACCCGGATATCGTGCAGTTCGCGGGCGGCACGCCGGTCATCATCAAGGCGGGCGCGGACCAGGCCTACAAGATCCGCCCCGAGCAGCTCGAAGCGGCGATCACGCCGAAGACGCGCTGGGTGATCCTGAACTCGCCGTCCAACCCGACCGGCGCCGCCTACACCGCCGACGAGCTGCGCGCGCTGGGCGCGGTGATCGAGCGCCATCCGCATGTCTGGGTGATGGCGGACGATATGTACGAGCATATCGTCTATGACGATTTCGAGTTCGCCACGATCGCGCAGGTCTGCCCGTCGCTCTACGAGCGCACGCTGACCGTCAACGGCACCTCCAAGGCCTATGCGATGACCGGCTGGCGCATCGGCTTCGCGGGCGGCCCGCAGTGGCTCATCAAGGCGATGGCCAAGCTCCAGTCGCAGTCGACGTCCAACCCCTGCTCGATCGCGCAGGCGGCGGCGGCGGCGGCGCTCAACGGCCCGCAGGATTTCCTCAAGGAGCGTGCCGCCGCCTTCCAGCGCCGCCGCGATCTGGTGGTGGCGGGCCTCAATGCCATCCCCGGCATCCACTGCCCGACACCGGAGGGCGCCTTCTACGTCTATCCCGACGTCTCGGGCCTGATCGGCAAGACGACGCCGGGCGGCCTCCTCATCGACACCGACGAGAAGCTGGTCGGCTATCTGCTCGATGAGGGCCGGGTGGCGGCGGTGCATGGCGGCGCCTTCGGCCTCGAGCCGGCGTTCCGCGTCAGCTACGCGACCTCCGACGCGCTGCTGACCGAGGCGTGCAACCGCATCGCCGAGGCGGTCCACGCGCTGCGCTGATCTGTAACCGATCGGGGGCGCCGAACGGATCAGGGGGCATGTTCCCCTGATAAGGCGCCCCCGATGCCCCGTTCTCTTCCCCTGGCCGTTGCGCTGGTTGCCGGCGCGGCCTTCTTCCTCGCCGTCCAGCCGGGCATCGCCGCCGAAGCGGTGGTGAAGGCGCCGGCTCCGGCACTCACCGAACCCGTCTCCGGTCATCGCGAGACCGCGATCTTCGCCGGCGGCTGTTTCTGGGGCGTGCAGGGCGTGTTCGCCCATGTGAAGGGCGTGGTCGACACCACCTCGGGTTATACCGGCGGCCGCGCCTCGACCGCCCAATATGAGGATGTCGAGACCGGCACCACCGGCCATGCGGAATCGGTGAAGGTCGTGTTCGATCCGGCGCAGGTCAATTATGCCGATCTGCTGCGCATCTATTTCTCGGTCATCACCGATCCGACCCAGCTCAACCGGCAGGGGCCGGATTCAGGCCCGCAATATCGTTCGGCCCTGTTCCCGCAGTCGCCCGCGCAGGAGAAGGTGGCGCGCGCCTATATCGCGCAGCTTTCCACCGCGCATGTCTATGGCCGCCCGATCGTGACGACGATCGAGAAGGCGCCCGGCTTCTTCCCGGCCGAATCCTATCATCAGGACTTCATGGCCCGGAATCCGGGCTATCCGTACATCGTCATCAACGACCGGCCGAAGGTCGAGGCGCTGAAGCGCATCTTCCCGATGAGCTGGAAGGCCTGAGCCGTCCCTCTTTCGTCATGCCGGGCACGACTCGGCACGACGGGAGTCGCACTGGCTAAGCCGTGATCGGGAAGCGCAGCAGCCGGCCGGCGACGGGCACCAGCGCGTCCGCCGGCCGGTGGGCGAGGGCGGCGCGGATCGCCGGATCGCCCGCGTCCATCCCGCCGGTCAGCGCCCCGAAGGCGGGCAGGATCAGCTTGGTCGCGCTCGCCACGAAACAGCGGCGGGAGACATGCTTGCCGCGGATCGTCATCCGAAGCTTGGGGTGGAAATGGCCCGACAGCTCGGGGCGCGGCTCGGCCGGATCGGCCTCGTGGCGGAGCAGCAGGCCGTCCACCTCCACCTCGCCCACCACGCGCCCGCCGCAATGATCGGCGAGGCGGGCGGCGTGGAGATCGTGGTTGCCCGCGATCCACGTCCAGCGCGTCGCGGAGGTCAGTCGGCGGAGCGTGTCGCGCGTCTCGGGCGCCAGCCGCTCGCAGCCCTCCGCGTCATGGAAGCTGTCGCCGAGGCACCAGACCTCCTCCGCCCCCGTCGCGTCGACCAGCGCGGCCAGCTCGCCCAGCGTGGCGTGCGAATCATAGGGCGGCAGCATCTGCCCGCCGAGCGCGTAGAAGCTTGCCTTCTCGAGATGCAGATCGGCCACCAGCAGCGCGCGCCGGGCCGGCCAGGCGAGCGCGCCCGGCGCCAGCGCGGCCAGTTCGGCCCCGGCGAACGAAAAGCGAACCATGCCTCGCCCATAACAGCCCCCCGTGTGGAGGCAAGCCGGCTTGCGGCGGGTGGTTTGCCCATGCAATACAGCCGGCGGGGGACAGGGGGAGAGACCGGATCATGCAGGGGCATCAGGCGGCGGGGCCGTGGCTGAGCTATGCGATTCCCTTCGCGATCATCGCGGTGGTGATGGCGCTGCGCTGGCGCTCGATGCGGCGCGCGCGCAAGCTTCGGGTCGAGATGCTGTGGATATTGCCGGCGGTCTATGCCGCGATCATGGCGCTGGTCTTCTTCGAAAGACCGCCGGGGCCGAGCGGCTGGCTCTGGTCGGCGCTGGCGCTTGGCAGCGGAGCGGCGATCGGCTGGTATCGCGGGCGGATGATGCGGATCACCGTCGATCCCGAGACGCATGAGCTGAGCCAGCAGGCATCTCCGGCCGCCTTCTTCCTGCTGATCGGCCTCGTCCTCGTGCGCAGCGTCGCGCGGCAGGAGATGGGCGGAAGCGCCGGCCCGCAGGTGGATCATCACGCCGCGATCTGGCGACCGACATCCTGATGGCCTTCGCCTTCGGCCTGATCGCGGCGACGCGGGTGGAGATGGCGCTCCGGGCGAGGCGTCTGCTCGCCGCCGCGCGGCTGGCTTAGCCGAGCGAGTCGATCACCGCGCCGACGATGTCGGGCGAGGGGCCGGACAGCTCCTTGCTCGGGTGCGCGATCTGCACGCCCGAGGTGGCCGAGCGGCCATAGATGAAGCCGTAGACCGGATAGGCGGTGGTGCCGAGGCCATGATGATCGCGCCACCAGACGCGCACCTGGCTCCAGTCGTTGCCGGCCGAGACGTCGACCAGCGTCACGTCGCGCTCGATCTGCCCGCGCACGCCGCCGATCCGCGACCAGTTGGCATGGGTAATCATCAGGATGCGGTTGCTGACGATGCGGCTGACCACGGCGACATGGCCGAGGCGCATCGGCCCGTGCGGACGGAATACCAGCACGGCGCCGACGCGCGGCTGGCTGCCTTCCTCATAGCGATTGGCGGCCTGGTTCCACCAGGTCCAGGCATCGCCGAAGATCTGGATGCCCGACATCTGGCGCGCGAAGGGGACGCATTCGAGGCCGTTGCCGATGCGGCCGTCGCTGTCGTCATCCTGCGCGGCGACGGGCGTGGCCAAAGCCATCACCGCCAGACACCCCGCGAATAGAAACCCCTTCACGATATCAACACCCTGCCCGGATCGTTTCGCCGAACGACTCGCTGGATAGCCGAGTTCCGGGGCTCAAGGGTTAACGCTCGTTCATAGCTTCGGCGACGAGCGCCTCCGCCTCGATCAGCAGCGCGTCGTCGACCGTCCCCTGCGCGACCCGCTCGCGCCCGATCAGCACGAGCACCGGCACGGCCAGCGGCGACACGCGATCCAGCGCGACATGCTCGATCCGCCCGGCGGCGGTGTCGAGCAGGCGGCCGAGGCGGCCGACATCGGTCATCCGCGCCTTGGCGTCCGCCCATGCCGCCTCCAGCAGCAGGTGCGAGGGTTCGTAGCGGCGCAGCACGTCGTAGATGAGGTCGGTCGAGAAGCTCACCTGCCGGCCCGTCTTGCGCGTGCCGGGATGCTGGCGCTCGACGAGCCCGCCGATCACCGCCACCTCGCGGAAGGCGCGCTTCAGCAGCGCCGATTCCTGCACCCAGTCGACGAACTCATGCTCGAGGATATCGGGCGAGAAGAGCGGCCTCGGATCGGTGACGGGCTTCAGCGAGTAAGTGGCGATCGCATAATCCGAGGCGACGAAGCCGATCGGTTGCAGCCCCGCCGTCTCCATCCGCCGCGTGACCAGCATCCCGAGCGACTGGTGCGCGTTCCAGCCCTCGAAGCTGTAGACGACCATGTAGTGCCGCCCCTCGCGCGGGAAGGTCTCGATCAGCAGTCTCTCGGGCGCGGGGAGTTGCGAGCGGCGCTGCTGCATCTCCAGCCAGTCGCGCACATCGTCGGGGAAGCGCGGCCATTGTTCCGGCTCGTGGAGGAAATGGCGGACGCGATCGGCGAGGTTGGTCGAGATCGGCATCCGCGCGCCGCCATAGGTCGGGATGCGCGCGGGGCGGGCGGTGGCGCGGACGATCAGGTCTTCGCCCTTCACCCCCTCCACCTCCAGGCTGAGGCCGGAGAAGAAGAAGGTGTCCTTCGGCGAGAGGGTGGCGGCGAAGCCCTCCTCGATCTTGCCGAGCGAGCGGCCGTTCCTGAAGCGCACGGTCAGCATCGGCGCCTCGACGATGATGCCGGCGTTCATGCGGAACTGCGTGACGAAGCGGGGATGGGTGACGCGCCAGAGGCCGTCGGCGCCCTCGGTCAGCCGCCTGTACCGGTCATAGGCGCGCAGCGCGTAGCCGCCGGTCGCGACGAAGCCGAGCACCCTGTCGAAGGTCTCGGCGGGGAGGGTGGCATAGGGCGCGGCCTCGCGGACCTCGTCCAGCAGCGCGTCGCGGGCGAAGGGTTCGGCGGAGGCGACGCCCATGATGTGCTGGGCGAGCACGTCCAGCGCGCCCTCGCGGAAGATATCGGGGTCGCGCTCGCCGGCCTCCACGGCGTCGACGGCCGCGCGGGCCTCCAGATATTCGAAGCGGTTGCCGGGCACGATCAGCGCCTTCGACGGCACATCCAGCCGGTGATTGGCGCGGCCGATGCGCTGGAGCAGGCGCGACGATCCCTTGGGCGCGCCCATCTGGATGACGAGATCGACATCGCCCCAGTCCACCCCCAGATCGAGGCTGGCGGTGGCGACCAGCGCGCGCAGCCGCCCGTCGGCCATCGCCTGCTCCACCTTGCGGCGCGCGGCGATGTCGAGGCTGCCATGATGGATGCCGATGGGCAGGTGCGCCTCGTTCACCGCCCAGAGATCCTGGAAGATCAGCTCGGCGAGGCTGCGGGTGTTGCAGAAGATGATCGTCGTGCGGTGCGCGGCGATCTCGGCCATCACCTGCTCGGCGGCATAGCGGCCCGAGTGGCCCGCCCATGGCACGGTGCCATGGGGGAGGAGGATCGCGATGTCGGGATCGGCGCCGGGATCGCCCTCGACCAGAGTCACGGAATCGAGATCGCCCGTGCCCGAGAGCCAGCCGCGATAGAGGTCCGGCTCCGCCACCGTCGCGGAGAGCGCGACGCGGCGCATCTCGGGCGCGAGGCGGGCGAGGCGGGCCATCGACAGCGCCAGCAGATTGCCGCGCTTGGTCGGCGCGAAGGCGTGGACCTCGTCGATCACCAGCGTCTTCAGGCCCGCGAACATCTGCGCGGCGTCGGGATAGGAGAGGAGGAGGCTCAGCGATTCCGGCGTCGTCAGCAGCATCTGCGGCGGCTTGACGCGCTGGCGGGCCTTGCGGTCCGAAGGGGTGTCGCCGGTGCGCGTCTCGACGCGGATGGGGAGGCCCATCTCCGCGATCGGGCCGAGCAGGTTGCGCTGCACGTCCACCGCCAGCGCCTTCAGCGGCGAGACATAGAGGGTGTGGAGCGTATCGGCCGGCTGCTCGATCAGCTCGACGAGCGAAGGGAGGAAGCCCGCCAGCGTCTTGCCCGCGCCGGTGGGGGCGACGAGCAGCGCGCTCTGCCCCGCGCGGGCGGCGTCGAGCATGGCGAGCTGGTGGCGGCGCGGAGTCCAGCCGCGGCCTGCGAACCATCGGTCGAGAATCGGGGGAAGCTCGGACATTCGTTTCAGAACATCGGCGTTCGAGGCCCGTTCCGCCAGCCCTCGCCAGCATCGCGGCGGCGGTCTACAGCTAGGCCGATAAGGAGATACGCGATGGCCGAGGGCTTCGTTCGACACAAACAGCCCTGGACTTCGGATGAGATCCAGAAGCTGCACCGCCTCGCCGCCAAGGGCATGGCCTTGAAGGCGATCGGCAAGGCGCTCACCCGCAGCGAGGAGTCGATTCAGGCACGCGCCAAGCAGGACGGTCTCAAGATCGCCAAGCTGCGCTAGGGGGAGGGCTCCGGGGCTCCTCCCTTCGTCATCCCGGACTTGATCCGGGATCCAGAGCCCCAGGCTTCCCGCGAGACGCTCTGGATCCTGACGTTCGTCAGGATGACGGGCGGCCGGATGGAACCGCCGCGCTCGCCATCCATATAGATCCCATGCCGCGCCTCGGTTCCTGGATCGAGCCCTGCCCCGAGGGCATCTATGTCCCCGCCGCCGACGCGTGGATCGATCCCTCTCGGCCCAAGCCCCGCGCGCTCGTGACGCACGGCCATGCCGACCATGCCCGCGGCGGCCATGGCGCGGTGCTCGCCACGCCCGAGACGCTGGCGATCATGGCGACGCGCTACGGCCCGCAGAATGGCCAGCCGATCCGCTATGGCAAGGGGGTGCGGCTGGGGGAGGTGTCAGTCAGGTTCGTGCCGGCGGGGCATGTGCTGGGCTCCGCGCAGATCGTGCTGGAGCGGGGCTCCGAGCGCATCGTCGTCAGCGGCGATTACAAGCGCCGGCCCGATCCGACCTGCGCGCCGTTCGAGCCGGTGCCCTGCGATATCTTCATTACCGAGGCGACCTTCGGGCTCCCCGTCTTCCGCCATCCCGATACCGGGGCGGAGGTGGACCGGCTGCTGGAGGCGCTCCACGCCAACCCGGAACGCTGCGTGCTGGTCGGCGCCTATGCGCTCGGCAAGGCCCAGCGGCTGATCGCGGAACTGCGCCGGCGCGGCCATCATGACGTCATCCATCTCCACGGCGCGCTGGAGCGGCTGTGCGCGCTCTATGTCGAGCTGGGGGTGGATCTGGGAGAGCTGGCGCCGGCCACCGGGCTTCCGGCGGCGGCGCTCAAGGGGAAGATCGTGTTGGCGCCTCCGGGGGCGCTCAACGATCGCTGGTCGCGGCGGCTGCCCGATCCGATCACGGCGATGGCCTCGGGCTGGATGCGCGTCCGCCAGCGGGCGCGGCAGCGCAATGTCGAGCTGCCGCTGGTCGTCTCCGACCACGCCGACTGGGACGAGCTGACCGCCACCATCCGCGAACTCGCCCCACAGGAGCTATGGGTGACCCACGGCCGCGAGGAGGCGCTCGTCCGCTGGTGCGAGATGCACCAGATCAGGGCGCGGGCGCTGGCTCTGCCCGGCTATGAGGATGAAGACGATTGAGCACGGCCCGCTGGCGTCGCCTCCGCCCCACATGCAGCCACACCCGTGCGACGAAATCGCCGGCGAGGCAGGTCAGCGCCGGATAGATCAGCCAGCAATAGCGGATCACCGGCTGGAACGGGATATAGAGGAGCGCCGGCCCGATCACGAAGGGCAGCACATAGAGATAGCGGGGCGAGCGCCGCGCCAGCGCGAAGGCGAGGCCGAGGAAGCCCAATATGTTGACCGTCCGCGCCAGCCAGGAGCGCACCACCGGCAGCCAGACGCCGTGCGACGTCATGAACATCCACGTTCCCGGCAGCGTCATCTGGCCGAGATGGCGGCGGCAGAGCAGCAGGAAGTCGGACGGGTTGGCGGCGATCCACGCCTTGGTCTCACGGCCGAGCTTCTGCGAATAGGCGACCTCGCCGCCGGCCTCGATCATCGCGCGCTGGGCGATGGGGTGGATATAGGGCTGGATCGCGGTCAGTCTGTTGTAGAACACCGTGTTGCGATCATCGCCGTGGACGGCTTCAGGATAGTTGGCGACGGCCAGCTCCATGCCGAGATCGTCGCGCAGCGGGATGGGGTGGCCCATCACCAGCCAGTTGCGCGCCGTCCACGGCCCGATCAGCAGCGCCAGCGTCAGCAGCGTTCCGGCGGTGGCGCGGGCGATGCCGGAGATGCTGCGCCGGTTGCGCCACAGATAGAGCGCCCAGCCGGCATAGGCGGCGAGCCCGATCACCGGGTTCACGAAGAAGGTCAGGGCCGGCAGCACCGCCAGCCACAGGCCGAAGCGCCGCACCGGCTGCCCGGTGTCCGCCCGCACCACCAGATAGAGCGTCAGATTGCCGAGCAGCAGGCCGAGCCCGCCTTCCCACACGCGCCATTCGAAGGCCTCGTTGGTGGTGTAGATCGGCGCCACCAGCAGGAAGACGAGCGCTCCCAGCCGGGCCCAGCGGGGCGTCCCCAGTCGCTTGAAGACGGCGTAAAGCAGCGCGTAGCTGGCGAAGCTGATCCCGATCGACCAGGCGCACAGCACCGCCTCGGCCGCGACGGTGCGGATGCCGAACAGCCAGTAGACCGCGCCCGCGATGGCGGGCGCGAGGGGCAGCAGATGCGCGGTCGGCCCCTGCCCCGCCATGAAGGCGTCCGAGAAGCCATGGCCCTGCGCCAGCGCCATCGCGACATTGGGGGCCTCGCCGGTCGCCCAGGGCGTCCGCCGCAGCATCGCCCACCCGACGCGGACGGCGAGGCCGACGAACAGGGCGATCAGCAGAAGACGCCGGCCCGATCCCAGGATGGAGCGGGGCGGGGGAACGATATTCTCACTACGCATCGGCCCGTGGCCTCTCCGTTCAGCGTGTCTCCGTCAACCGACGCTCAATCCGCCTGTCGGGAATCAGCCACACCGCGGCGAGAGCGATGTAGAGGCCGATCGCGATCAGCGGTTCGAAGAAAGCGGCGATCACTGCTAAGACGTAGCCAATGATCGACCACATTCCCTTGCGGTCGCGGCCCAGCGCTTCGGCGAGGGTGGAGGAGGCTCCGCCATTGGCTTCGATGATCGCGTTCTGGAGCCAGTGATAGCCCACCGCCGCCATGCCGAGCACCACGCCATAGGCCGCCACTGGCGCCGCCACGAAGCCCGCCTCGTCGATCCAGCGGATCACGAAGGGGATCAGCGACATCCAGAACAGCAGGAAGAGATTGGCCCACAATCCGCGGCCGTCGACATTCTCGGCGGTCTGGATCAGGTGGTGGTGGTTGTTCCAGAAGAGCCCGACATTGACGTAGCTCAGCACATAGGCGCCGAGGATCGGCGCGGCGGCGAGCAGGGCGTGCAGCTCGCCGCTATGCGGCACCCTCAGCTCGAGCACCATGATGGTGATGATGATCGCCACCACGCCGTCCGTGAAAGCCGCCAGTCGCTCAACCCGCATCGCATATCCCCTTGTTGGAGATGAATGCTTATCCGGGGAGCAAGACGTGCCGCCAGCTTGATCGGCGGTGAACGAAGCGTTTCCCCCCTCCCGTCGAGCGGCGGGAGGGGGAGAATCCGTCGATCAGTGGTGGCCGGCGAGCACCGGTTCGACGCCGCTCTGGGCGAGCTGGTCGTTGATCTGGCCCATCAGGCGCTCCAGGCCCGCCTCGTCCTTCGCTTCGGCGCGGGCGACCAGCACGTCCTGCGTGTTGGACGCGCGGAGCAGCCACCAGCCGTCCGCCGTGTTGACGCGCGCGCCGTCGGTGCGGTTGACGTCGGCGCCCTGCGCCGCGAGCCGGTCCAGCACCTCCTCGACCACCTTGAACTTGCGGTCCTCGGAAGACTGGAAGCGCATCTCCGGCGTGTTGACCATCACCGGCATCGCATCCTTGAGCGCGGTCAGCGAGCCGCCCAGCACGCGCACGGCGCGGATCAGGCGGATCGCGGCATATTGCGCGTCGTCGAAGCCGTAATAGTCGTGCGCGAAGAAGATATGGCCCGACATCTCGCCGGCGAGCGGGGAGTCGGTCTCCTTCATCTTGGTCTTGATGAGGCTGTGGCCGGTCTTCCACATCAGCGGCGTGCCGCCCAGTTCCGCCACGCGGTCATAGAGCGCCTGGCTGGCCTTCACGTCGGCGATGATGGTGGCGCCGGGCAGCTCGCGCAGCACCGGCTCGGCGAGGATGGCGAGGAGTTGGTCGCCCCACACCACGCGGCCCTGTCCGTCCACCGCGCCGATGCGGTCGCCGTCGCCGTCGAAGGCGATGCCGAAGTCCAGGCCCTTATCCTTCACCAGCTTCTGGAGATCGGCGAGGTTCTTCTCCTCGGTGGGATCGGGGTGATGGTTGGGGAAATTGCCGTCGACCTCGGTGAAGAGCGTATGATGCTCGCCGGGCAGCAGCTTGACGAGGCGATCGATCACCGGGCCGGCCGCGCCGTTGCCCGCGTCCCAGCCGATCCTGAACGCGCCGCCGCCATAGCCGACCATCAGGCGGGCGACATAATCCTCCATGATCTCGTAGGTGGAGATGGCGCCTTCGCCCTCTTCCCAGTCGCCCTCGGCGGCGAGGCGGCCGAGATCCTGGATGTCGGCGCCGAAGAAGGGCTTGTGCTGGAGCACCATCTTGAAGCCGTTGTAATCGGCCGGATTGTGGCTGCCGGTGATCTGGATGCCGCCGTCGACCTCCAGCGTCGCCTCCGCGAAATAGAGCATCGGGGTCGGCCCCATGCCGATGCGGACGACGTCGACGCCGCCCCGGGTCAGCCCCTCGATCAGGGCTGCCTCGAGCAGCGGCGAGTGGGTGCGGCCGTCATAGCCGACGGCGACGCGGGTGCCGCCCGCACGGCGCACGCGCGTGGCGAAGCCACGGCCGATCGCGGTGGCGTCGGCCGGCCCCAGCGTCTTTCCCACGATGCCGCGGATGTCATATTCCCGAAGCGACGTCGGATCGAAACGATGGGTCATTCGGCAACTCCTATACTGAAAATCTGGCGTCCAGACGCTCAAACGCGCTTTCGGTTCAATTCCGTGACAAGCAAATCCCGCGCTGCGTTGACCCGCCCCGCCAGCGCGGCAGACCCCCCGGTATCGGGGTGAACGCGCCCGATCAGCCGGCGATGGGCGGCGCGGATCTCCTCCTCGCCGGCGCCGGCCGATACGCCGAGCAGCTCGCGCGCCTCGCGGAGCGAGAGCGTAGAGGATTTGCGGCGGCCGCCCATCCACCAGATGGCGTAGATGACGGCGCAGGCGATGAGGAACTTCATGCGCGGGTGCCGGCGCTCAGGCGCCGACGGTGACGGCCGCGCGGCTGGTCATGTCCTCGGCCAACGGCAGTTGCAGGCCCGACACCATCTCGCGCAGCTCCTGCCGGGCGGCGACATGGCTGAGCCCCACGTCGCGGATCGCGTTCAGGTCGAGCAGCGTCAGCCCCTGCGGGAACAGCTCGCGATAGATGACGCGCTCGCCCAGGCCCGGGATCACCCGGAAGCCCACGCGCTTGGACAGCTCGTCCACCGCCGCGCCCACGCGGCGCATGTTCTTCGCCTCCAGATGCTGGAGGCGATTGCGGAGTACCACCCAGTCGACCGTACCCCCATCGATCTTGGCGCGGGCCTTTCGGGCATCCCACACCATCTCGGCATAGAAGCTCGGCCGCTTGATCCGATAGGTTTCGGGATCGACCTGGCCGATCAGATCGAGGTCGATGAAGCTGTCGTTGATCGGCGTGACCAGCGTGTCGGCACGCGCGGCGGCCTTCATCGCATAAGGGTCGTCGCGGCCCGGCGTGTCGACGATCACGAACTCCGCGTCTTCGGCCAGACCATCGATCTGGCGCTCGATTGCCGGGTCTTTCTCAGGGTCGAACACGGCGAAGCGCGGGCAGGGGAGATCGATCTCCTCGCGCCGCGCGGTGGCGGTGCGGTTCTCCAGATAGCGGGCGAGGGTCTTCTGCCGGGTGTCGAGATCGATCGCCGCCACCCGCCGGCCCTGCGTGGCGAGAGCGACGGCGACATGCATCGCGGTGGTCGACTTTCCGGTGCCGCCCTTTTCATTGGCGAACACGATGAGATGCGCGCGCGAAGCCATGCTGTTCGAAACTTCCCCAATCCACCCCTGGCGGCTCTTGATTTGGCCCCGACGCCGCCGCAGAGAGCACGCCCAATGCCATATCGGAGGCCCTGTCGTCGTGCAAATCATCCGTGAACTGGAGGCGCTGCGTCAGGCGGTCGCCGAATATCGCGGGTCCGGCAAGCGAATCGCGCTGGTGCCGACGATGGGTGCGCTGCACGCCGGGCACATGGCGCTGATCGAGGAAGGGCTGCGCCGCGCCGATGCCGTGATCGCCTCGATCTTCGTGAACCCCAGGCAGTTCGGCCCGAACGAGGATCTGGCCGCCTATCCCCGCCGCGAGCGCACCGACGCGCAGATGCTGGAGAAGCATGGCTGCGCGATCCTGTGGGCGCCGGCGGTGGAGACGATGTACCCGGAGGGCTTCGCCACCACCGTGTCGGTGTCGGGCGTGTCCGAGGTGCTGGAGGGCGCGGCGCGTCCCGGCCATTTCGACGGCGTCTCCACCGTGGTGCTGAAGCTGCTCAACCAGGTCCAGCCCGACATCGCGCTGTTCGGTGAGAAGGACTGGCAGCAGCTCGCGGTGATCCGCCGCATGGCGACCGACCTCGATCTGCCGGTCGAGATCCACGGCGTGCCGATCGAGCGCGACGATCAGGGTTTGGCCCTCTCTTCGCGCAATGCCTATCTGTCGGAGGAGGAGCTGGTGGCGGCGCGCACGCTGCCTCGCGCGCTGGGCGAGGCGGCGGCGGCGATCGGGCGCGGCGAGCCGGCCGAGGCCGCGCTGGCGGCGGCAACCGCGCGGCTCGCCGAAGCGGGCTTCACCGACATCGACTATGTCACGCTGCGCGACGCGGCCACGCTCCAGCCGATCGAGGCGCTCGGCGAAGCGCCCGCCCGGCTGCTGGCGGCGGCGCGGATGGGGCCGGCCCGGCTGATCGACAATCTCCCCGTCGAGCCTACGACCAGCGTCTAATCCCCGCCGTTAACCATTTCTTTCGGGAGCTGCTGCCAAACCCTGCCGCATGAACGGGGGAATCAGCAGATGGGAAACAGCTACAAGTCCGCCGCCTTACTGACAGACAACCGCCTTGCCATGGCGGCGATGGGCGACGCCGCCGCGCTCTATGACCTCGGCATCGCCTGTTCGTCGGGCACCGGCGGCTATGATGTCGACCTGATCCAGGCGCACAAGTGGTTCAACCTCGCGGCCCTGTCGGGCTCGGTCGAGGCGCAGGAATGCCGCGCCGAGATCGCCGACGAGATGACCGCCCGCGAGATCGCCGAGGCCCAGCGTCAGGCCCGCGCCTGGCTCGCGCTCAACCAGCGCCGCGCCGCGTAGGAGCCCGCCTCAGCCGTCCTTCCTGAACGGCGCCATCTGATCGAGCAGCTCGATCTCCTCTTCCATCGCGCGGCGCTCCTGCGTCAGGAAGTCCGCCACCGCCCGGCGGAAGCCGGGATGGGGGATGAAATGCGCCGACCATGTCGGCACCGGGCGATAGCCCCGCGCGAGCTTGTGTTCGCCCTGCGCGCCGGCCTCGACCCTTTGGAGGCCCATGGCGATGGCGGCCTCGATCGCCTGATAATAGCACAGCTCGAAATGGAGGAAGGGCACCTCCTCGGTGCAGCCCCAATAGCGGCCGTAGAGCGTGTCGCCGCCGATCAGGTTGAGCGCGCCCGCGATCGGCTGCCCGTCGCGATAGGCGATGAGGAGCAGCACCTTATCGGCCATCCGCTCGCCCAGCATCGAGAAGAAGCGGCGGGTGAGATAGGGGCGGCCCCACTTCCGGCTGCCGGTATCCTGATAGAAGGTCCAGAAGGCATCCCACTCGGCCTCGCCCAGCGCGGCGCCGGTGAGCGCGCGGATGTCGAGCCCTTCCCGCGCGGCGGCGCGCTCCTTGACGATCGCCTTGCGCTTCCTTGACGCCAGCGCGCCGAGGAAGTCGGCGAAGCTCGCATAGCCTTGATTGTGCCAGTGGAACTGGGTGCCCTGACGGATCAGCCAACCGGCGGCCTCGAACAGCGGCAATTGCTCGGGTGTCAGGAAGGTCGCGTGGGCGGAGGAGAGTTCGTGCTGCGCCACCATCGCCTCGATGGCGGCGATCAGCGCGGGCGCGGCCGACGGATCGCGCAGCAGCAGCCGTGGCCCCGGCACCGGCGTGAACGGCACGGCGATCTGGAGCTTGGGGTAATATTCGCCGCCCGCCCGCTGCCATGCCTCGGCCCAGGCATGATCGAACACATATTCGCCCTGGCTGTGGCTCTTGGCATAAGCGGGGACGATGCCGGCGGGGCGACCGTCCGCGCCGTCGATCACGAGCGGCACCGGCTGCCACCCGGCGCGCGCGACCGCGCTGCCCGAATCCTCGAGCGCGGAGAGGAAGGCGTGGCTCAGGAAGGGATTGTCCGCGCCGGCGCAGGCGTCCCAGTCCTCCGCCGCGATCGCGCCGATGCCGTTGGCGACGCGCGCCGTGACGGGCTCGCTCATGCGGTGCGCGGCCCCTCGAAGATCGGCCGGTCGGCATGAGCGGCGACGATGGCGCGCTCCTCGGGTGTGCGCACGGTCCAGCTCAACACCGGCATTCCCCCGGCATGGAGCGCGGCGGGCAGGGCGGAGGGCAGGAAGCGGACATCATAGCCAAGGAAATCGGGTTTCGCCCGCGCTACCGCAAGACGTCTCACGATGGCATCGCGAAAGGCCCGGAAAGGGCTCTCGCGATGCTCGGTCATGACGAGGCCATGGACGATGCGCGGCGCGTGGCGTCCGAACCAGCGCGAAACCTCGGGGTTGAACCCCATCACCGCCACCTGCCCGCGATAGCCCTCCAGCACGCGCCGCACCGCAAGGCAGAGCGGGGCGGTATCCGTCATCCGGTCGGTCTTGATCTCGATGATGAGCGGCACGCGTCCGGCGATCAGCGCGAGGAGCTGCGCCAGCGTCGGCACCGGTTCGTCGCCGTCCTTGAGGCGGAGCGCGGCGATGGCGCGCGCGTCGCGCTGTCCGAGCGGGCCGGGCTCGCCGGTCAGCCGCTCGGTGTCGGCGTCGTGGAAGACGAAGACGGTGCCGTCGCGTGACAGGCGGACGTCGCATTCGATGCCGAAACCACCCTCGATCGCGGCGCGGGCGGCGGCGAGGCTGTTCTCGGCCACGCCAGCGCCCCACAGCCCGCGATGCGCGATGTCATGCGATCGGAGGAAGGCGACGCGCCCCGCCTCGGGGGCCGCCGCCCACCGTCGATCAAGCGCCGCGAAGGGCGACGATCGCATCCACTTCCACCGCCGCGCCGAGCGGCAGCACCGGCACGCCGACCGCCGAGCGGGCGTGCTTGCCCGCCTCGCCGAACAGCGCGACCATCAGCTCGGAGGCGCCATTGGCGACCTTGGGCTGATCGGTGAATTCGGGGCCGGAGGCGATGAAGGCGCCGAGCTTGACGATGCGCTCCACCCGGTCGAGCGAGCCGCCGAGCGCGGCCTTGATCTGGGCGACCAGCATCAGCGCGCAGCGCTTGGCCGCTTCCTGACCGCGCGCGACGTCGTCGGCGCCGTCGAGGCGGCCGCGCATGAGCTGGCCGGCCTCGTCGAAGGGCAACTGGCCCGAGATGTGGAGGAGCCCGCCAGCCTCGACGGCGGGGACATAGGCTGCCACCGGGGCGGCGGCCTGCGGAAGGGTGAGGCCGAGCTGCCCCAAGCGCGCTTCGATATCCATATATCCGCTATGCCTCGTGCGTGGGTTGGGTCAAGGCCGGAGCCGGGCCTTGGGCGAAACGATCGAGAATCCAGTCCACCGCCTCGGCCCAGCCGTCGATGCGGGCATGTGCCGCCGCGGCGGGCGGGCGGTGTCGCGCCACCAGCGGTTCCGCCACCATGTGCAGCCGCCAGACATGCGGGGCATGTTCGGCCACCGAGGCGTGCTGGGTGGAAAGATCGTCGACGAACACGGCGACGTCCGGCCGGTGCGCCTCCAGAATGGCGGCGAGCGCACGGCCCTTGCCGCCCTGATTGCAATAGACCTCGTGGCGGATGCCGTGGCTGGCGAGCTGGTCGATGCGCGGCTGGCGGCGATGATCGGGCAGGTTGGTGAGGACGACGATGTCGGCGTGGGCACCGATTCGCTCGAGCGCCTCGATCGCGCCGGGGACGGGGCCTTGCCGCGCCATCTCGGTGTCGAAGAAGCCGTCGACGAACGGCCAGACCTGATCGGTCGGCACGATCTCTCGGGTGTCGCGGCGGACCAGCGCCTGGCCCCAGTCCTCATGCTCGATCGCGAAGTCGATGCCGTGCGCGTCGGCCAGCCAGTCGCGGAAGTGGCTGACCATGTGGAGCAGCACTTCGTCGCAGTCGGTGATGAGCAGGGGGCGCCTCATGCCTCCAGCTCCCGCTGGGCGGTGGCGAGGGCCTGCGGGGCGATGTCGAGCGCATCGGCGCAGGCGGTGAGATCGGGCTCGTGGCTGGCGAGGAAGCCCAGCACGGCGGCTTGCAGCGCGGGGTCCATGGCGCGCTCGCGCAGCTCTCCGGCGTCGAGGCCGGTCAGTGCCAGCAGCCGCTCGGCCCGCTGCGAATCGCTCAGCACCCAGGCCAGTGCGGAGAGCGCGAGCGTGGCCGCATCGGGATGGTTTGTATCGCGGGCGCGCATCGCTTATCTCCGCATGTCTCTTCGGAAGGAAAGCGGGCTTTGCCGGGCAAGGTGCTCGTTGTCGAGGACAACGAACTCAATCTCAAACTGTTCTGCGACCTGCTGGAGGTCCATGGCTATGAGCCGACGCCCGTCCGCGATGGCGGCGAGGCGCTCGACACCGCGCGCGCGGTGACGCCGGACCTGATCGTGATGGATATCCAGCTTCCGCATGTGAGCGGGCTGGAGCTGATCGCGGCGCTGCGCGAGGATGAGGCGCTGTCCTCGATCCCGATCCTGGCGGTGACGGCCTATGCGTCCCCCGCCGACGAGGAGAAGGCGCGCGCGGCTGGCGCCGCCGCCTATGTCTCCAAGCCGATCTCGCTGATGCGCTTCATCGAGGCGGTCGAGCGGCTGGCGCCGCCCGCCTGATATCGGGCGGGCACGCCAAAGGGCGCCGCGACGGGCACGGCGCCCTTTGAGGAAAGCGATGCGCGAAGGCGGAGCGTCAGCCCCGCCGCCGGATCACTTGATCTTGGCTTCCTTGAACTCGACATGCTTGCGCACGACCGGGTCATACTTCGAGAAGGAGAGCTTCTCGGTCTTGGTGCGCGGGTTCTTCTTCGTGACGTAGAAGAAGCCGGTGTCGGCGGACGAGACGAGCTTGATCTTGACGGTGGTCGGCTTGGCCATGATGCCCTCTGAACTCAATGCGCGCTTCGCCGCCACCGGAGGCCGGGTTTGCCGAATCGCCGAAAATGCAAAAAGCGGCGCTGAAGCCGCTCCCATCGGGCGCGCTCCTGCGGCAGAGAGGCCGCGCTGTCAAGTCCGGGCGCGATTCCGGCCATCCTCCCGAAGGCTTTAACCGGCCTGCAATCCTCCGCTGATATCATGGCTTCCAACGAGAACGGAGGATGCCGTGGCCGCTGGAACGGGCGAGGGGTTGAAGCTGGTGCGGGCCGATCTGAGCGGCCGGCTGGACAGGCTGGAGGCCGGGCTCGCCGCGCGCGGATCGATCGGGGTGGCGTCGGATGCGGGCATCATCGCCTCGCTCGCGGGCGAATATGGCATGATCCCCACGCAGCGCCTGGCCGAGGGGCTGGCGGTGGCGCTGGGCTCCGGCGGGCGGGGCGCGGCGATCGGCCCATGGATCGAGCGCCTGCGCGATTCGATCGGCTGCGAGGCGGTGGACGAGAGCGGCGGCGACAATTGGCTCGCCTCGGTGATGGTGCGCCTCGCCGGATGACGTTTTTCATGGCAGACCGGCGCTGAATGGACGCTCTGGTACCCGCTTTCATCGTCGCGCTGCTGGCCGAACTGGGGGATCGCACCCAGTTGCTCGCGATGCTGCTCGGCTCCCGCTTCCGCGCGCCCGCCGCCGTGCTGGCGGGGATCGCGGTCGCGGCCATCGTCAACATGGGGATCGCCGGCGCGGTCGGCATGGAGATCGCGGCCCTCATCCCGCATCGCGCCGTCCAGCTCATGACCGGCCTCGCCTTGCTGCTCGCGGCATCGGGGGCGATGTTGCGGGTCAAGCCGGCGCCGTCGGTCGATCGCTGGACGCTGGGCGCCTTCGCTTCCTCGGCCGGGGCCTTCTTCATCCTCGCCTTTGGCGACAAGACGCAATTCCTGACCGTGACGATCGCGGCGGGGAGCGGGCATCCGGCGCTGGCGGCGGCGGGAGCCGCGGCGGGCGTCACGCTGGCCAACGCGCCCGCCGTGGTGCTGGGCGAGCGCTGGCCTAAGCTCGTGCCGCTCAAGGCGATCCGCATCGGCGCGGGAATAGCGCTGGCGCTGGCGGGCATCCTTCTGGTGATCGGCGCGCTCGGCCTGTCCTGATTCAATCGATCAGGGCAATCGCGATAATTCCACGTCGAACCCTCTTTCGCGCGAACCCTCGGGCGATTAGCTCGTTGTTGACGCGAACCAACTGCCCCTCTGAACAGGAGTTGCCTCATGGCTGACCACGCCCCCGCCCCCCTCGATACGCCGACCGACATCAAGAGCAACAAGGCCGCGACCGTCGCCGACGCGCTGAACGCGATCCTGGCGGACAGCTTCGCGCTGTATCTCAAGACCAAGAATTTCCACTGGCACGTCTCCGGCCCGCATTTCCGCGACTATCATCTGATGCTCGACGATCAGGCGACGCAGATTCTCGGCACCACCGACCAGATCGCCGAGCGCGTCCGCAAGACGGGCAACACCACGCTGCGCTCGATCGGCGACGTCTCGCGCCGCCAGCGCATCAAGGACAACGACAAGGATTTCGTCTCCGCCGCCGACATGCTGGCCGAGCTGCGCGAGGACAATCTCGCGCTGGTCGAGACGCTGCGCGAGGCGAAGGATATCGTCGACGAGGCGAAGGACAACGCCACCTCCGGCATCCTCGACGATTGGACCGATCTGGCCGAGGAGCGCGCCTGGTTCCTGTTCGAGGCCAGCCGCAAGGCCTGATGCAATGCTGAGGGCACGGCGGAACGACGCCGTGCCCTCTCCGTGTCGCGTAGCGGGCGCGTTTTTTTGGGGCGTCTTGCATCGGCTTCCCTTGCGCGCCCGCGCGCCGCATCCTTTCTGAATGCGCGCCTTCGCCAAGCTGCTGGACGGCCTCGTCTATACGCGCTCGCGCAACGCCAAGCTCAAGCTGATCGCCGACTATCTCCGTGCCACGCCCGACCCGGATCGCGGCTGGACGATGGCGGCATTGACCGGCGCGATCGACCTCAAGGCGGTGAAGCCCGCCGCGATCCGCGCGATGGTGGAGCGGCGTGTCGACGCCGCGCTGTTCGCGATGAGCCGCGATTTCGTCGGCGATCTCGCCGAGACGGTGGCGCTGATCTGGCCCAAGCCCGAGGGATTCGAGCCCGAGCTGGACGACGGATCGCTCACCGTCTCGGCCGTCATCGGGCGGCTGGAGGCGGCGCCCCGCGCCCGTGCGCCGGACGAGCTGGCGGCGATGCTCGACCATCTCGATTCGTCCGGCCGCTATGCGCTCATCAAGCTCGCCACCGGCGCGCTCAGGGTCGGCATCTCGGCGCGGCTCGCCAAGACGGCGCTGGCGCAGGCCTTCGGGCTCGACGTCGATCAGGTGGAGGAGCTGTGGCACGGCCTCGCGCCACCCTATGCGCCGCTGTTCGACTGGGCAGAGGGGCGCGGCGAGCGGCCCGTGCCCGAGAATCTGCCCGTCTTCCGGCCCTTCATGCTGGCCCATCCGCTGGAAGGCGGGGCGGTCGACCTCGCCGATTATGCGGCCGAATGGAAGTGGGACGGTATCCGCGTCCAGATCGTCGGCATCGGCGGGGCCGTGCGACTCTATAGCCGCGCGGGCGACGACATCACCGCGACCTTTCCCGATGTGGCGGCCGCCTTTTCGGGGACGGGCGTGCTCGACGGCGAGCTGCTCGTGCGCGGCGAGGCGCAGGGCGGGGCCGGGCATGGCGGCGGCGCGGCGAGCTTCAACGCGCTCCAGCAGCGACTGGGCCGCAAGCAGGTCAGCGCGAAGATGCAGGCGGATTATCCGGCCTTCGTCCGCCTCTACGACATCCTCTTCGACGGCGCGGAAGACCTGCGCGCGCTCCCGTGGACGGAACGCCGGGGGCGGCTGGAATCGTTCGTCGAGCGTCTGCCGCCTGCCCGCTTCGACCTCTCCGCGCTGATCGCGGCGGCGGATTTCGAGGCGCTCGCGGACATCCGCCTCGGCGCGCGCGACGCCGCGATCGAAGGCGTGATGCTCAAGCGCCGCGACAGCCCCTATGTCGCCGGGCGGCGCGCGGGGCTCTGGTACAAATGGAAGCGCGATCCGCTCGTGGCGGACTGCGTGATGATGTACGCCCAGCGCGGCCATGGGAAGCGATCGAGCTTCTATTCGGACTACAGCTTTGGGTGCTGGACCGCCCCGCCCGAGGAGGGCGGCGAACTGCTGCCGGTGGGCAAGGCCTATTCGGGCTTCACCGACGAGGAGCTGAAGGCGCTCGACCGTTTCGTGCGCAACCACACCGTCCAGCGATTCGGCCCCGTGCGCGAGGTGGAGAAGACTCTGGTGCTGGAAGTCGCCTTCGATTCGATCCATGAGTCGAAACGGCACAAGTCCGGCCTCGCCATGCGCTTTCCCCGCATCCGCCGCATTCGCACCGACAAGCCGGCCGCCGAGGCCGATCTGATTGCGACCTTGCGACGGATGATCGCCTGACGCCCCGCGAAACCTTGCCCCGAATCATATTCGCTGCTAGGGCGCGCCCTTTCCCGGCGTGGGTCAGCCACGACGGGCCTTTTTCGACGCGCTGTCGTGGTTCTGCGGGGCAGGAGGCCCCGGTCCCCACGCGGCGCTGCTGGAGATAGACGGGTTTATGCAGATCATCGTTCGCGACAACAATGTCGACCAGGCGCTCCGGGCCCTCAAGAAGAAGCTCCAGCGCGAGGGCGTGTATCGCGAGATGAAGCTGCGCCGTCACTATGAGAAGCCCTCGGAGAAGCGCGCGCGTGAGCGCGCCGCCGCCATCCGCCGCGCCCGCAAGCTCGAGCGCAAGCGCGCGGAGCGTGACGGCGTTCGGTAAGACAATGCGCCGGGGCGGTTGACCCGCCCCGCTGCTTCTGTCTCTGGACGCGGCGCGCATCACCGGGCAGAAGCCCGGCCGAACGCCTGTCCTTATCCGAGCGAGGTCGCCTATGTCCAAAGTCACCGCCGTTCCCCTGCGTCCCGTCGCCAAGGGAACGCTGACCAAGCTGTGGCTGGGCGTAGGCGTCGCCGTCGTGATCGGCGCGGGCGTGGCCTGGGCCGGCACCTACCGGCAGGTCGCGATGGGCGAATCGCCCACCGCCTTCCTCGCCGCCAACGCCAAGAAGCATGGCGTCGTCACCACGCCGTCGGGCCTCGAATATCAGGTTCTGGCGGAAGGCCAGGGCGCGAAGGCCGGGCCGCAGGACATCGTCCTGATCGATTATGACGGCAAGCTGCTCAACGGCCAAACCTTCGATTCGACGGCGCAGCACGGCCAGCCGGCGGTGATGCCGGTCGCGGGCTCGATCCCCGGCTTCAGCGAGGGTCTTCAGCTCATGAACCGCGGCGCGCGCTATCGCTTCTGGATTCCGCCGCAGCTCGCTTATGGCGAGCAGGGCGCGGGCGACGGGGTGATCCCGCCGAACAGCGTGCTCCAGTTCGATGTGTCGCTGCGCGAGATCGCGCCGCAGCAGCCGGGCTATGGTCAGGCGGGCATGAGCGGTCCGGGCGGCCAGCCCTGACCGGTCTCTGATCCGAGCCACTCGAAACGGCGCCCTGCCATCCGGCAGCGGCGCCGTTTTCGTATCTAGCGTTCCTGCTCGGGATCGAGGCCGGAGCGGCGCTCCAGCGCCACCTTGGTCATCGCCACGATCGGATCGGCGAACATCAGCCCGAGGATGCCGAACAAGGCGCCGAGCAGGAGCTGCATCCCCAGCACCAGCGCCGGCGCCAGATCGACCGAGCGGCGCGCCACCATCGGCACCACCACATAGCCGTCGAAGATCTGCACCATCGCATAGACGCCGATGGCGAGCAGGCCGGTGTCGGTGCCGGCCGAGAAACCGACGAGGATGGTCAGCACGCCCGAAACGATCGCGCCGATATTGGGGAGGAAGGCGAGGATGCCGGTGATGAGGCCGAGCAGGCCGGCCATCGGCACGCCGACCAGCGTGAGCGCGATCCAGATGAAGAAGCCCTCCACCGCCATGCCCAGCAGCCGGCCCGCCATCAGCCGGCGCAGCGTGCGGGCCATGTCGGTGGTGGCGTCGTAGAAGCCTTCGCGCTGGTCGATCGGCAGCATCCAGGCGAGGCCGCGCTCGTAGATGCGCGGCTCGGCGGCGATGAACAGGCCGAGCACGACGATCATCGCGAGGCTGGAGACGGCGCCGAGCGCGGTACCGACGGCACTGGTGAGCTGGCCGAGCGAACCCATGAGCTGGCGGCCGATATCCTCCGCCGGGCCGCCCCTGGGCATCAGGCCGAGCTGGCTCGCCCAGCCCTGGATGAGCTGGAGCTGGGTGGTGACGACGGCCTTCAGCGCCTCGAACTGGCCGACCAGCTCGACGCCGGCATACCAGACCACGCCGATCAGGAAGAGCAGCGCGAACAGCGCGACGATGGCGATGCGCGGCCCCCGGCTGATCGGGAGCACCCGGCCGATGAGGCGCGCGCCGCCGTCCAGCATGGCGGCGAACACCATGCCGCCGACGATCAGCAGCAGCGGCTGCGCCAGCACATAAGTGAGCACCACCGCAAGCACGACCGACACCCACACGATCGCGCGCTTGAGTTCGGCCCGCGTCAGCGGGTCACGCATCTCGACAGGGCCGGGCGCCTCGACATGGGGTGGGTTCGAGGGCACCCGGCGCGGCATCAATGCCGGGCCGGGGCGGCGATGGCCGGGTGGAGGTTGGTCCCCGCCCGTCCGCCGCGCAGCGCGGTGAACCAGCTCAGCGGGTTCCAGATCTCGGAAGTGCCGTCGAGCGAGAAGGTGATGAACTCCGCGCGGCCGCCGAGATTCTCCCACGGAACCGGCCCGCCGAGCCCGCCTTCCTCGATCGGATAGCGGCTGTCGGCCGATTCATCGCGATTGTCGCCCATCACGAACACCTGGCCGGGGCCGACGGTGACGGGGCCGTAATCGTCGCCCGAACCAGGGATATAGCCCATGTCCACCGTGTCGTAGCTGCGGCCCGACGGCAGCGTTTCGCGGAAGATCGGCAACGCGCAGTAGAGCTTGCCGTCCTTGCCGGTGATGCGGTGCGCGGCTTCGAGGCCGCGATCGCACGGCACGTTGGCGTCGACCGGGATCATCGCGGCCGGACGCTCGACGCGCGGGATCGGCTTGCCGTTCAGCCACACCACGCCCTCGCGCACCTCGATCGTGTCGCCGGGCAGGCCGATGACGCGCTTGATGTAATCGCTGCTCTCGCCCGGAGGCGTGAGGATCACGACGTCGCCGCGCTGGGGCATATGGCCGAACAGGCGACCGTGGATGAAGGGCAGGACATGGAAGCTGGGCGACACATAGCTCCAGCCATAGGGATATTTGGTCACCACCAGCCGGTCGCCCTTGATGAGCGTCGGCATCATCGATTCGCTGGGGATGTAGAAGGGCTTGGCGATGAAGCACCAGAAGGCCAGCACGCCCAGCACCAGCCACAGGATGCCGCGCCCTTCGGCGGCCCAGTCGGTGTCCTGCTTGGCGGGGGCGGTGGTGGCGGGCGCTTCGGCCTCGGTGTCGCTCAACTCAGCTATCCTCATTTCGCGCCGGATGTGATCGGCAGCGCCTCGATGATGACGAAGGCCTGCGCCCAGGGATGGTCGTCGGTCATCGTCAGATGCACAGACGCGGCGTGGCCCGCCGGGATCAGCGCGTCAAGCCTCGCTTTGGCGCCGCCGGTCAGCGCCAGCGTCGGCGCGCCCGAGGGCAGGTTCACCACGCCGATGTCGCGGAGGAACACGCCCTGCTTGAATCCGGTTCCCACCGCCTTGCTGAATGCCTCCTTGGCGGCGAAGCGCTTGGCGTAGGTGGCGGCGCGCGTGAGGGTGCGGCGCTCGGCCTTGGCCTGCTCGCGCTCCGTGAAGCAGCGCTGGACGAAGCGCTCGCCAAAGCGATCCAGCGAGTTCTGGATGCGCTCGATGTTGCAGAGATCGGAGCCGATGCCGACGATCACCGCGCGACGTCCATGGCGGCGCGCATCTCGCGGATCGCGGCGTCGAGGCCGATGAAGATCGCCTCGCCGATCAGGTAATGGCCGATGTTCAGCTCCGCGATCTGCGGGATCGCCGCGACCGGGCCGACATTCGCCGTGGTGAGGCCGTGGCCGGCATGGGGCTCGATGCCGTTCTTGGCGGCGAGCGCGACGGCATCCGTCAGGCGGCGGAGTTCCGGCGCGCGATCGGCCTCGGCGAGATGGGCATAGGCGCCGGTGTGGAACTCGACCACCGGCGCGCCGAGCCTCACCGCCGCCTCGATCTGGGCGGGGGTGGGCTCGATGAACAGGCTGACGCGGATGCCGGCGTCGCGGAGCTTCGCCACGATCGGGGTGAGCGTCTCGATCTGGCCGGCTGCGTCGAGGCCGCCTTCGGTGGTGCGCTCCTCGCGCCGCTCGGGGACGATGCAGGCGGCGTGGGGGCGATGGCGGAGCGCGATCGCCAGCATCTCCCCGGTCGCGGCCATCTCCAGGTTGAGCGGCAGCGCGATCTCGGCGCGGAGGCGGGCGATATCGTCGTCGGTGATGTGGCGGCGATCCTCACGCAGATGCGCGGTGATGCCGTCGGCGCCGGCGGCGGCCGCGATATGGGCGGCGCGCAGCGGATCGGGATGGCCGCCGCCCCGCGCGTTGCGGATGGTGGCGACATGATCGATGTTGACGCCCAGCCTCAGTCTTGCGGTCATGCCCTGCACCCTATCGTCGACAGCATTTCATACGCGAAGCCCTTGGCCTGCCAAACCTCGCCGAAATCGAAATCGCCCCGCCGCGTGAAGAGGACAAGGGCTCGCTTCGTTTCGGGCAGGATAAAGTTTCTAATCTGAACGCCGCCGATCTGCCCCCGGCGCTCGACCACCGAGACGGGGGCGGGGCAGCCGGCGAGCGGGGCTTCATATTGCCATTGCCCCAGGGCGGCGGCGCCGAGGCCGGGATCGCCCTTCCACATCTTGGCGGTCGCGGCCTCGCCGAGCAGCCTGTGATCGAGCAGCGCCCGGTCGAAGGCATAGAGCGCCAGCGGCGATCCATAGAGCGCGCCGGCCGCGCCATAGCTGCCGAGATTGCCGATATCCTCGGGCCTGCCCGGTGCGGCGAGGCCGAGGACGTGGCGCACCGGCGGGCGATCGGGATCGAACAGGCCGATGGCGAGGCCGAGCGGCCGGGCGATCCGCTCCTCCACCAGCGTGGCGAAACTCCGCCCTGTGGTCCGCTCCAGCAGCGCGCCCAGCACGATGAAGTCGCAATTGTTGTAGCGATAGGAGACGCCCGGTTCGGCGCGGGGATGCTCGGCGCAGAAATGGGTGGCTTCATAGGCCATGCCGCCCTGGCCGGCAGGCGGGCGATAAAAGGCCGGCAGCCCGTCGGGCAGGGTTGGCCCGGTCTGGTTGGGATCGGCCAGCCCGCTGGTGTGGCGGAGCAGGTCGCGGATCGTGATGCGATCGGAGAAGACCTGCGGCCAGTCCGGCCAGGTGGCCGTCACCGGCTGGTCGAGATCGAGTCGGCCGGCCTCGACCTCCTGCATCGCGATGACGGTGGTGATCTGCTTGGTGACCGACGCCCAGCGCCAGATCGCATTGGCGCGGTTGGGGATGCCCTTCGCGGCAAGCCCTGTGGCGATCACGGTATCGGGCTTGTCCGCACCGCCGGCGATCGCGATGCCGTTGAAATGGGCCTCCGCGATCAGCCGGTCGAGCGGTTGGCGCGGCGCGGGGACCGCCGCCAGCAATGCGAGCGCCAGGACGCTCGCGACGGGTTTCACGCGGCGGCCCGGCTGCCGGGCTTGATCGCGGGGATGGCGGCCAGCTCGGCCGGCAGCGAGTCGGGGGAATAGGTCGGCACGTCCATGGTGACGAGTGCGCTCAGCGGCACGCCGATGTCGGCCTTGCCGCCCGAGCGATCGACCAGGCAGGCCGCCGCGATCACGCGGCCGCCGGCGGCCTCGATCGCTTTGATCGCCTCGCGCGAGGAGAGGCCCGTGGTGATGACGTCCTCCATCATCAACACCTTCTGGCCCGGCTCCAGCGCGAAGCCGCGGCGCAGCTCGAAGGTGCCGGTCGGGCGTTCGACGAACATCGCCTCGACGCCCATCGCGCGCGCCATCTCATAGCCCGCGATCACGCCGCCCATCGCCGGCGACACGACGGCCGAGACGCCGGCATGGACGGCGGGCGTCAGCCGCGAGGCCAGCTCGGCGCACAGGCGCGCGGCGCGCTTCGGGTCCATCAGCACGCGGGCGCACTGGAGATAAGTGGGGCTTCGAAGGCCCGACGACAGAATGAAATGCCCGTCCAGCAGGGCATGGGCCGCGCGGAATTCCGCCAGCACTTCGTCGTCCGTCATAATCGCCTCTATCGTCAACCAGCCCCCGGATGGCGGCCTGATAGGCGCGCGGAGCCTGCGCATCAATGGTGCTGTGGCGGTTCGCAGTCCCGCTTTGTTTCGCATTTATTTGGCAGGACCGGCGCTTGAGGGTTGGAAAACCGCTGTTATAACGGTCTCGAATGGTCGTTGCAGGGCTTACTGTCCGCGGCAGTCCATCGCGGGAAGAGGGGTGACATGACGAGGGTGAAGTCAAAGCTCATCGCGGTCGGTCTGGGGGTCTTGGCGCTGACGGGCGCCGCATCGGCGCAAGCGCCGGCACCAGCGGCGGCAACAGCATCTCCCACGGCAACGGCGACCGCGCCGGCCTCAGGACAGGCGCCGCAGATCGTCTCTTCGGCCAACGCGCCGGCACCCGCTCCCGCCGCCACGGCGACTCAGCCGGCAGCGGAGCCCGGCAAGACGCCGATCCCCGAATTCTACGGCCCGACACCGGGCATCGGCCAGCCGACCGACCAGATCGCCCTCCAGACCCAGGTGACCGACCTCGGCAAGTTCGCCGCCTGGATGCACAACACCGTGCTGATGCCGATCATCAGCGTCATCTGCCTGCTGGTGCTGGGCCTGCTGCTGTGGGTGGCGGTGCGCTACAATCGCCGCGCCAACACGGTGCCTTCGCGCACATCGCACAACACCGTGATCGAGATCATCTGGACGGTGATGCCGGTGCTGATCCTGCTGGTGATCGCGGTGCCGTCGATCAAGCTGCTCGCGGCGCAATATTCGACGCCCAAGCCGGATATCACGGTGAAGGTGATCGGGCACCAGTGGTACTGGTCCTATCAATATCCCGACAATGGCGATTTCGAGGTCGTCTCCAATATCCTCAAGGACGACGAGGACAAGAAGCGCGGCGAACCCCGCCAGCTTGGCGTCGACGCCCGCATGGTGGTGCCGGCCGGCGCGGTGGTGAAGGTCATCACCACGTCCGACGACGTGATCCATTCCTTCGCGGTGCCGGCCTTCTGGATCAAGATGGACGCGGTGCCCGGCCGCCTCAACGAAACCTGGTTCAAGGTGGATCGCCCCGGCCTCTATTACGGCCAGTGCTCGGAACTGTGCGGCGCGCGGCACGGCTATATGCCGATCGCGGTCGAGGTGGTGACCAAGCAGCAGTTCGCCCAGTGGGTGGCGGCCAATGGCGGCACGCTGAAGGGCCAGCCGAAGAGCCCGGATGCGACGGCCAACTCGCCGATCAGCAACCCGCCGGCGGCGACGGCCTCGCCGACGCCGATGGCGCGCGCGCCCTCCACCCCGACCGAGAATGCGACCGCCGCGGCCCAGCCCGCGACGACGGCCGCCACGACGAACTGAGGCGAGGATCATGACCGACACGACGGCCAACGCCCATTTCTTCCAGCACGAAGAAGGCCATGGGCATCATGACGCCCATCACAAGCCGGGCTTCTTCTCGCGCTGGTTCCTGTCGACCAACCACAAGGATATCGGCACGCTCTATCTGATCTTCGCGATCACCGCGGGGATCATCGGCGGCGCGATCTCGGGCATGATGCGCGCCGAGCTGGCCCATCCGGGCATCCAGTATCTGCCCGCCATGGCACATTTCTTCCATGAGCCCGCCGGCAACGACGCGGCGCTCCATTTCTGGAACGTGATGGTGACGGCGCACGGCCTCATCATGGTGTTCTTCATGGTGATGCCGGCGATGATCGGCGGCTTCGGCAACTGGTTCGTGCCGATCATGATCGGCGCGCCGGACATGGCCTTCCCGCGCATGAACAATGTCAGCTTCTGGCTGATCGTGCCGTCCTTCACGCTGCTTCTGGGCTCGCTGTTCGTAAGCGGAGGCACGGCCAATGGCGCGGGGACGGGGTGGACGCTCTATGCGCCACTCTCGACATCGGGGTCCGCCGGGCCATCGGTCGACATGGTGATCCTGTCGCTCCATCTCGCGGGCGCCTCGTCGATCCTCGGCGCGATCAATTTCATCACCACCATCTTCAACATGCGCGCGCCGGGCATGACGCTGCACAAGATGCCGCTCTTCGCCTGGTCGGTGCTGGTGACGGCCTTCCTGCTGCTGCTGGCGCTGCCGGTGCTGGCGGCGGCGATCACCATGCTGCTGACCGATCGCAACTTCGGCACGACCTTCTTCGATGCGTCGGGCGGCGGCGATCCGATCCTCTACCAGCATCTGTTCTGGTTCTTCGGGCATCCCGAGGTCTACATCATGATCCTGCCGGGCTTCGGCATGATCTCCCACATCATCGCGACCTTCTCGAAGAAGCCGGTGTTCGGCTATCTCGGCATGGCTTACGCGATGGTCGCGATCGGCGTGGTCGGCTTCGTCGTGTGGGCGCACCACATGTATACGACCGGGCTCGACGTGAACACGAAGATGTACTTCACCGCCGCGACGATGGTGATCGCGGTGCCGACCGGCATCAAGATCTTCTCCTGGATCGCGACGATGTGGGGCGGCTCGATCGACTTCAGGGTGCCGATGGTGTGGGCGCTGGGCTTCATCTTCATGTTCACCGTCGGCGGCGTGACCGGCGTGGTGCTCGCCAATGGCGGCATCGATAACTATTTCCAGGACACCTATTATGTCGTCGCCCACTTCCACTATGTGCTGTCGTTGGGCGCGGTGTTCTCGCTGTTCGCGGGCTTCTATTACTGGTTCCCCAAGATGTCGGGGAAGATGTACAGCGAGCTGCTCGGCCACCTGCATTTCTGGATATTCTTCATCGGCGTGAACATGCTGTTCTTCCCGATGCACTTCCTCGGCGCGCAGGGGATGCCGCGGCGTTACCCGGATTACCCGGATGCCTTCGCCAAGTGGAACGGCGTCGCCAGCCATGGCTATGAGGTGATGGCCGTCGGCATGATGATCTTCTTCGTCAACGTGATCTACACGTTCGCGGCGGGAAAGAAGGCGCCGGCCAATCCCTGGGGCGAAGGCGCCACCACGCTGGAGTGGACGCTGCCGAGCCCGCCGCCCTATCACCAGTTCGAGACGCTCCCGAGGATCGACTGATCCTTCGGGTGCGCCCGATTCCACAGCAGGGCGGATTTCTGCTAAGGGCCGCGCCCGGGATGGGGACTCATTCCGGGTGACGGCATTTACGATGAAGGACCGAATGGCGACTGCGCCTATCGACGCCCCTGCTGCGGGGCTACCAGCCGACTGGCGCGACTTTTGGGCGCTGACCAAGCCGCGCGTGATGACGCTGGTGGTGTTCACGGGGCTATGCGGGCTGCTGATCGCGCCGGGGCATATCCATCCGGTGCTGGCGTTCACCGCGATCCTGTGCATCGCCATGGGCGCGGGCGCGGCGGCGGCGCTCAACCAATGGTATGAGGCCGATCTCGACGCCAAGATGAAGCGCACCCGCAACCGGCCCCTGCCGGCGGGGCGCATGGAGCGGCAGGCGGCGCTGCATTTCGGCGTGGGGCTGGGCGCCTTCTCGGTGGTGCTGATGGGGCTGGCGGTGAACCTGCTGGCGGCCGCGATCCTCACCGTGTCGATCCTCTTCTATGTGCTGATCTACACCGTCTGGCTGAAACGCCGGACGCCGCAGAACATCGTCATCGGCGGGGCGGCCGGCGCCTTCCCGGCGCTGATCGGCTGGGCGGCGGTGACGGGACGGGTGGAGCTGCTGCCGGTGCTGCTGTTCCTGCTCGTCTTCCTGTGGACGCCGCCGCATTTCTGGGCGCTGTCGCTGTTCGTGAACTCGGACTATGCGGCCGCCGGCGTGCCGATGATGTCGGTGGTCGCGGGCACCAGGGCGACGCGGCTCCAGGCCTTTCTCTACACGCTGCCGATGGTGGCCGTCGCGATCCTGCCATGGCCGCTGGGGCTTGCCGGGCCGATCTATGGCGTGGCCGCGGTGGGGCTCAACGCGATCTTCTTGATGCTGGCCATCCGCGTCGGCTTCAGCCGCGAGGAAGACCCCGCGCTGATGAAAGCCGAACGGCGGCTGTTCGCCTATTCGATCCTCTATCTGTTCGCGAGCTTCGGCGTGCTGGTGGTCGACAGGCTGTGGTTCGCCTGATGGCCCGGCCCGATCCCACCCCGGCCGACGACGAGGCGATCCGCAAGCGGCAGCGGTCGCGCTCGATCGTGACCGCGCTGATCCTGTTCGCGCTGGTCGTCCTGTTCTACGCGATCAGCATCGCGAAGATGCTATGAGGAGAGCGGGGTGAGCGTCTCGCGCAATCTCCGCACCGGCCTGATCGCGGGCGCTGTCGCCTGCTCGATGGTCGGCGTGGGGTTTGCCGCGGTGCCGCTCTACCGCATCTTCTGCCAGAAGACCGGCTTCGGCGGCACAGCCCGCATCGAGGAGGGGGCGAAGGCGCCAGGCTCGACCGGCCGCATCGTCACCGTCCGCTTCGACGCCAATGTCAGCCCCGCGCTCGGCTGGCGCTTCGAGCCCGAGCAGAAGACCGAGCGCGTGGCGATCGGCGCCCGCCAGCTCGCCTTCTTCAACGCCACCAACCTCACCGACAAGCCGGTGACGGGTTCGGCCGCCTTCAACATCTCGCCGGATCAGAGCGCGCAATATTTCGTCAAGGTGCAGTGCTTCTGCTTCACCCAGCAGACGCTCCAGCCCGGCGAGACGCAGCGTATGCCGGTGGTGTTCTACATCGACCCCCAATTCCTCAAGGATCGCGACGATCAGGGGGTCAGCGAAATCACGCTTTCCTACACATTCTATCCTGTGGACCAGAAGCCCAGCGATAGCTAAGCTCAGGATGAATCAGGCCGAATAGAGCCGGAAACAAGGGATGCAGCGATGGCCGGTGCGAAGAACCACGACTATCATATCTTGCCCCCGAGCCCCTGGCCGTTGCTGACAGCCTTCTCGGCGTTGGTGCTGGCTTCCGGCTTCGTCATGTATCTTCACTCCGTCCCCTACGGCACGCTGATCGCGCCGGCGGGGTTTCTGCTTGTGCTGTTCTGCATGGCGAGCTGGTGGGTGGACGTGGTGAAGGAGGCCCATGCCGGCGATCACACGCCGGTCGTGCAGCTTCATCTGCGCTACGGCATGATCCTGTTCATCGCCTCGGAGGTGATGTTCTTCCTCGGCTGGTTCTGGGCCTTCTTCGACGCCTCGCTCTTCCCCAAGGCGGTGGAAGCGGTCGGCGGCGTGTGGCCGCCCAAGGGGATCACGCCGCTCAATCCGTTCCAGCTCCCGCTGCTCAACACGATGATCCTGCTGTGCTCGGGCACGACCGTCACCTGGGCGCACCACGCGCTGATCCATGGCGACCGCAGGGGCCTGAAGCAGGGGCTGTGGTGTACGATCGCGCTGGGCCTGGCGTTCTCGTCGATCCAGGCGTGGGAATATATCCACGCGCCCTTCGCCTTTAAGGGCAACATCTTCGGCGCGACCTTCTTCATGGCGACCGGCTTCCACGGCTTCCATGTGATCGTCGGCACCATCTTCCTCGCGGTCTGCCAGTTCCGCGCCTATCGGGGCGACTTCACGCCGCGCCAGCATTTCGGCTTCGAGGCGGCGGCCTGGTACTGGCACTTCGTCGACGTGGTGTGGCTGTTCCTGTTCATCTCGATCTATGTCTGGGGTGGCTGGGGCGCGACCTACGCGAGCTGACGACCCCGCGATGCCCAGGATGGAAGGGCGGGGGCTTCCGCCCTTCATTCCGCCCCGGAGAATGCCGCGATGACGGGCGTGCCCGAGATCGACCCGCCGGCTTCGCCTCCGCCCACGATCGTGGAGGCGGGGCTGAAGGGGCTCTGTCCGCGCTGCGGCGCGCCGACGCTGTTCGCCGGTATGATCCGCTTCGCGTCGCGATGCCGGGCCTGCGGGCTCGATTATGACGCCTTCAATGTCGGCGACGGGCCGGCGGCGTTGTTGACGCTCGTCATCGGCGCGCTGGTCTCCATCGGCGCGATCACGCTGGAACTGACCGCCCATCCGCCGGTCTGGGTGCATGTCCTGCTGTGGCCGCCCATCACGATCGGGCTGGTGATCGGGGCGCTGCGCGTCGCCAAGGGGATGCTGATCGCGTCCGAATATCGTCATCGTGCCCGTGAGGGGAGTATCGTCGAGGATCGGGCCGAGCGATGAGCGATCGTCTGCGCCTGCCCGTGCTGCCCACGCTGCTCGTCGCGCTGGCGGTGGTGGCGATGGTGGCGCTCGGCTTCTGGCAGATCCAGCGGCTGCATCAGAAGGAGGCGCTGCTCGCCGAATATGCCGCCGCGGCCGGCAAGCCGGCGGTGGCCTTCCCCAACGTCCCGACCGACCGGGCCTTGCTGTTCCGCCATGCCGAGGCCTTCTGCCTGCAACCGGTCGGCTGGCGGGCGAGCGCGGGGCGCAACCGCGCCGGCGAGCCCGGCTGGCGGCACGTTGCCGATTGCCGCACCGGCGCTGAGGGGCCGGGCATCGCGGTCGACATGGGCTGGTCCAAGGATTCCGGTGCGCCCGCCCAGTGGAAGGGCGGAGAGGTTCGCGGCGTGATCGGCCCCGATCATGACGGGCAGGTGCTGCTCGTATCGGACGAGGCCGCGCCCGGTCTCCAGCCCAGCGCGCCGCCGAGCCTGGACGAGATCCCCAACAATCATTTCGCCTATGCGGTGCAGTGGTTCCTGTTCGCGGGCGTGGCGGTGGTCATCTATGGCATCGCGCTCCGGCGCCGGCGGCCGCCCGCCGCTTCCTGACATGGGCCATCTGCGGCGGCGACAAGTCTTGTTTGCTTGCCGCCCCGGCCCCCGACGTTTAAGCCGCCGGGCCATATGCGCTATATCAGCACCCGAGGGCGCGCTCCCGCGCTCGGCTTCGAAGCCGCCACGCTCACCGGCCTCGCCTCCGACGGCGGCCTGTATGTCCCCGAGAACTGGCCGACGCTGACGCGCGCCCAGATCGAGGCGCTGGCCGGCCTCTCCTATGCGGAGACGGCGGTGCGGATTCTCACGCCCTTCGTCGGCGAGGCGCTGGGCGAGACGGAGCTGCGCACGCTGTGCGAGGCCGCTTATGGCCGCTTCAGCCATGCCGGCGTGACGCCGCTCACGCAGCTCGACCATCGTCATTTCCTGCTGGAGCTGTTCCACGGGCCGACGCTGGCCTTCAAGGATGTCGCGCTCCAGCTTCTCGGCCTGCTGTTCGAGCGCTTCCTGTCGAAGGGCGACCAGCATCTCACCATCGTCGGCGCGACCTCGGGCGATACCGGCTCGGCGGCGATCGAGGCGGTGGCCAACCGCGCGCATGTCGACATCTTCATGCTGCACCCCAAGGGCCGCGTCTCCGACGTGCAGCGCCGGCAGATGACGACGGTGCTGGCGCCCAACGTCCACAACATCGCGATCGAGGGCGATTTCGATCAGGCCCAGGCGCTGGTGAAGCAGATGTTCGGTGACAGCGATTTCGCCGGCCGCTTTCAGCTTTCGGCGGTGAACTCGATCAACTGGGCGCGGCTCGCGGCGCAGATCGTCTATTATTTCTACACCGCCGTCCGCCTCGGCGCGCCGCATCGCGCGGTCGCCTTCTCGGTACCGACCGGCAATTTCGGCGACGTGTTCGCGGGCTATGTGGCGAGCCGCATGGGGCTGCCGGTGGCGCGGCTGATCATCGCGACCAACGTCAACGACATCCTCCACCGCGCGCTTTCGGCGGGCGATTACTCGACCGGCACCGTCTCGCCCACCGCGACGCCGTCGATGGATATCCAGGTCAGCTCCAATTTCGAGCGGCTGCTGTTCGATCTGCACGGTCGGGACGCGGGCGCGCTCTCGGCGGCGATGCGGGGCTTCGAGCAGGACCGCACCATGACCCTCCCGACCGGCCTGCGCGATCGCGCGGCGGCCGATTTCGCGAGCGCCCGCATCGACCATGCCGCGATGACGGAGGCGATGCGCTGGGCGCATGGCGCGGCGGGACAGGTGATCGATCCGCACACCGCGATCGGCCTTGCCGCTGCGCGTGCCGCCGATCTGCCGGCCGACGTGCCGGTGGTCACGCTGGCGACGGCGCACCCGGCCAAGTTCGGCGACGCGGTGGAAGCCGCCATCGGCGTCCGCCCGGCGCTCCCCGAGCGGATCGCGGGGCTGATGGAGAAGGAGGAGCGCTGCGCCGTCCTCCCCGCCAGCTTCGATGCCATCACCGGCTATATCGCCGAGCGGGCGGTCGCGCGGGCATGACCGCGAAGCTCCACCGTCTGCCCAACGGGCTGACCGTCGCGATCGACCCGATGCCCGATGTCGAGACGCTGGCGGTCGGCCTCTATGCCGATGTCGGCAGCCGATCGGAGCCCGCGCATCTCACCGGCCTCGCCCATATGGTCGAGCATATGGTGTTCAAGGGCGCGGGCGAGAGGAACGCGCGCGCGATCGCCGAGGCTGCCGAGGATGTCGGCGGCCAGCTCAACGCCTGGACCTCGCGCGACACCACCGTCTTCCATGCCCGCCTGCTGCCGGACGATCTGGCGCTGGGCGTCGGCCTCATCGCCGATCTGGTCCGCGCGCCTCACTTCGCGGCCGAGGAGCTGGAGCGCGAGAAGCAGGTCGTGCTCGCCGAGCTGGGCGAATCGCGGGATACGCCCGACGACATCATCTTCGATCATCTCTCGGCCGCGGCCTATCAGGGGCAGACCTATGGCCGCCCGGTGCTCGGCGACGAGACCAGCATCGCCGCGATCGACGTGGCGGCGCTGCGCCGCTGGCTGGAGGAGCAGTATCGCCCGTCCGGCCTGATCCTCGCCGCCGCCGGCAAGGTGGACGAGGATGCATTGCTCAAGCTCGCGGAATCGCGCTTCGGCGATCTCGCGGCGGGGCGCCCGCCGGTGTTCGAGCCGGCGCGCTTCACCAGTGGCGTCGTCACCGACGCGCGGCGCTTCGATCAGGTCCACATCGCCTTCGCCCATCCCGGCGTCGATCAGCGCCATGACGATGTCTATGCGCTCAACCTCTTCGCCAGCGCGGTCGGCGGCGGCATGTCGTCGCGGCTGTTCCAGGAGGTGCGCGAGGAGCGCGGGCTGGCTTATTCCATCTATGCGTGGAGCGCGGCCTCGGCCGACACCGGGCAGCTCGGCGTCTATTGCGCGGCGGCCAAGGCGGAGGCGCCGCGCGCCTTCGCGCTGTCGCGCGAGGTGCTGGCCCGCTCCGCCGAGGATCTCGCCGAGACCGAGCTTGAGCGCGCCAAGGCGCAGGCCAAGGCCGGCCTGCTGATGGGCCTGGAATCGGTGCAGTCGCGCTGCGATCATCTGGCGCGGCAGGTGCAGGTGCAGGGCCGCATCGTCCCCGTCGCCGAGACGGTGGCGCAGATCGATGGCGTCGATCTCGCACAGGCGCGTCAGGCAGGGGCGACGGCGCTCTCCGGCGGCCTCGCGACCGCCAGCGTCGGCGGCAAGCTCGCCCGCGTGGCGTGAACGGATATCCGGTGAAGCTCGATACCCTCATCACTGAACCCTGGGCCGATTACGGGCTCGTCGATTCCGGCCATGGCCGCAAGCTGGAGCGCTATGGCCGCTTCCGCTTCGTCCGCCCCGAGCCGCAGGCGATGTGGGCGCCGGCGTCCGACGAGTGGAAGCATGACGGCGAGTTCGTCGGCGCCTCCGATGAGGAGGGCGGCGGCCGCTGGCATCTCGGCCGCAACGTGCCCAAGGACTGGCCGCTCGGCTGGCAGGATGTGAAGTTCCACGCCGCCAACACCAATTTCCGCCACTTGGCCTTCTTCCCCGACATGGCGCCGCAATGGGCGTGGATGCGGGGCAAGGTGGCCGAGGGCGACGAGGTGATGAACCTGTTCGGCTATACCGGCGTGGGCTCGCTGGCGCTGGCGGCCAAGGGCGCGCGCGTCACCCATGTCGATGCCTCGAAGAAGTCGGTCGAGAACGGCAAGGCCAACGCGGTGCTGTCCGGCATGGCCGACAAGCCGATCCGCTGGATGATCGACGATGCCGTCAAGTTCACCGCGCGCGAGGTGCGCCGCGAGCGGACCTATGCCGGGATCATGCTCGATCCGCCCAAGTTCGGGCGCGGGCCGACCGGCGAGACATGGCGTCTGGAGGAGGGGCTCCCCGGCCTGATCGCCGATTGCGTGAAGCTGCTGACGCCGGAATCGAAATTCCTCGTGCTCACCGTCTATGCGGTGCGCATGTCGGCGCTGGCGATCGCGGAACTTCTGCGGCAGGCGACCGCCTCGCTCGGCGGGCGGGTCGAGGCCGGCGAGATGGCGGTGCGCGAGGAAGCGCGAGGCCTGCTGCTCCCCACCGCCATCTTCGCCCGCTGGACGCGGGACTGACCGGCCTCAGTAGACGAGGATCTGCCCCTGCATCCCCGAGGCGACATCGAGCGCCTTCGAGGATTTGAGATCATAATGGCCCCGGCGCGGGATCAGGCGGATGGTGCGGCTCGAATGGCCCGGCACGTTGAGTCGGCTCTTCTGGAGCGCGCCGGCATCGGCGGGGAACAGCCTCGCCGCGCCGAAGAAGGCGGGGGCGTAGAAATCATGCTCGGTGCGGTCCGGGTTGACGAGGCGCAGGCGATAGAGCTGGCCTCCCTTCAGGCGGATCACCTGAGGGCGGAACTTGCGGTCGCCCATGTTGACCGTGACGGTGGTCGGCTTGGGCGGCGGCGGCGCGGCGAGGGCCGGCGCGGCGGCGAGAAGAGAGGCGGCGAGCAGCATCGTCTTGCGCATCATGGTCTCCTTCATGGTCATTCCCTGATCGCCCTCAACGCCGCACCGGCGGCAAAGGATGCACCCGTAACGAACAGCAGCGACACGGCGGCGAGAAGCTTCATGGCGCTGGCTCCGTCCGGCTGAATCGCGCCCGCGCCGAAGATCAGCAGCGGCACGGCGAGCGGCAGCAGCATGAGGCCGGCGAGAGCGCCCGCGCCGCGCAGGCCCGCCGTCAGCGCCGCGACGGTGAAGCCGAGCGCCGCCAGCGCCGGCGTGCCGATGGCGAGCCCCGCCTCCAGCCGGAGGAGCGTCGCCCCGTCGAGCCCGAGCAGCGCCGCGCCGGGCAGCGCCGCCAGCATCAGCGGCGGGCCGAAGCCCAGCCAGTGCGCCGCGATCTTGGCCGCTGCCACCGCTTCGTCCGCGAACCCGCGCACGGCGAGCTGGTCGAGGATGCCGGCCTCCGCATCGGGCGCCACCAGCCGCTCCACCGGCAGCAGGGCGGCGAGGAGCGCGGCGAGCCACAGCATTCCGCCGCCGGTCTTCGCCAGCAGCTTCGCGTCCGGCCCGACCGCGAAGGGAAACAGCGTCGCCGCGATCAGGAAGAAGGCGACGGGCAATCCGGCGGCGCGCAGGCCACGGGCGGCGTCGCGGCGGATGAGGGTGAGGATCATGCCAGCGCGTGCGTCCGGGCGCCGTCGAGCGGCAGCGGCACATGGCTCGCCGCCAGCACCGCTCCGCCTTTCGCGCGATGCGCGGCCATGGCGTGGCCGAGCCGCTCGATGCCCTCGACGTCGAGCCCATTGGAGGGCTCGTCGAGCAGCCACAGCGGCGCGGCGCCGGCGATGGTGCGCGCGATCGCGGCGCGGCGGCGCTGGCCGGTCGAGAGCCAGCGTACCGGCACGCGGGCGAGGTGCGCGACGCCCATCGCCTCCATCGCCGCCTCCAGCCCCTCGGCGCGGTCGAGCTTCGCCCAGAAGCCGAGCGCCTCGCCGAGCGTCCGGTCTCCGTCGAGCGCGGCCTGCTCGCCCAGCCATGCCACCCGCGCCGGCCGCTCGACCGCTCCGGCGGCGGGGCGGAGCAGGCCGGCGGCGATGCGCAGCAGGCTCGACTTTCCGACGCCGTTGGGGCCGGTGACGACCAGCGCGCCGCCGGCTTCCAGCACGAGATCGAACCCCTCGAACAGCAGCCGTTCGCCGCGCAGGCAGGCGATCCCCCGCATCGCCAGCATCATGAGGCGGAGGCCTCCAGCGCGTGCATGTCGTCGTCCGACAGGCCGAAATGATGGCCGACCTCGTGGATCAGAACATGCGCGACCAGAGCCTCCAGCGTCACCCCCGTCTCAGCCCATTCGTCCAGGATCGGGCGGCGATAGAGGTGGATCATGTCGGGCAGGGCGCCGCTATCCTCGACGCTCTTCAGCCCGACCGGCCGCCCGCGATAGAGGCCGGAAAGCGCGAAGGGATCGTCGATGCCCAACTCGTCGAGCGTCGCCTCGTCGGCGAACTCCTCGACGCGCAGCACCACATCGCCCAGATGAAGGCGAAAGGGCTCGGGCAGGCGCGCCATGGTCGCGCGGGCCATCGCGTCGATGGCGGCGGCGTCGGGGGAAGGCCCCCAGGGGGTTTGACGGGCGGTCATGCTTGCCGGACAGTAGAAGAGCCGGCGGCGGTGCGCCAGCGGAGGGGCGATTGGACGAGCGCGGGCCGGACATCCGATTCGAAGGCGTGACGAAACGCTTTGCCGGCGCCGCCGTCTCGGACGTCGATTGCACGATTGCGGCGGGCAGCTTCGTGGCGCTGGTCGGGGGATCGGGTGCGGGCAAGTCGACGCTGCTGCGCATGGTCAACCGGCTGGTCGAGCCCGATTCGGGGCGCGTTCTGCTCGGCGGTGCGGATGTGGCGGAGGGGCCGGCCTACGCGCTCAGGCGGCGGATCGGCTATGTCTTCCAGTCGATCGGCCTGATGCCGCACATGAGCGTCGCCGAGAATATCGCGCTGGTGCCGCGCCTCGCGGGCGATCCTCCGGCCGATGTCGCGGCGCTGCTGGAGATGGTGGAGCTGCCTGTCGTCTATGCGTCCCGCGCGCCCTCGGCGCTGTCGGGGGGCGAGCGGCAGCGGGTCGGTGTCGCCCGCGCGCTGGCGACGGGGGCGAGGCTGATGCTGCTCGACGAACCCTTCGGCGCGCTCGATCCGGTGACGCGCGATGCGATCGGCCGGCGGTATCGCGATCTGCACGAGCGGCTCGGCCTCACCAGCCTGATGGTGACGCACGATATGGCCGAGGCGCTGCTGCTGGCCGACCGTATCCTTGTGATGGCGAAGGGCAGGATCGTCGGCGATGCGACGCCTTCGGACATGCTCGCCGGCCGCGCGGGCGAGGAGGCGAGCGCGCTCGTCGCGGTGGCGGCGCGGCAGGCGGAACGGATCGAGGCGTTGAAGGCGTGAGCGAACTGCTCGCCCCGCTGCCCGGCCTCGCCGCGCATCACCTGCTGCTGTCGGCCGCGGCGCTGGGGCTGGCGCTGGTGGTGGCGCTGCCGCTGGGGCTCGTCGCGGCGCGCAGGCCGCGGCTGGCGGGGGCGGCGCTGGGCGTGGCGGGGGTGATCCAGACGATTCCGGGGCTGGCGCTGCTGGCCCTCTTCTATCCGCTGCTGCTGGCGATCGGGCATGGCGTGCCGGCGCTGGGCTTCCTGCCGGCGTGGCTGGCGCTCGCGCTCTATGCGCTGCTGCCGATCCTGCGGAACGTCGTGGCCGGCTTGCGCGGGCTCGATCCGGCGGTGATCGAGGCGGCGGACGGCCTCGGCATGACGGCCGGGCAGCGGCTCCGGCTGGTCGAGGCGCCGCTCGCCGCGCCCGTGGTGATGGCCGGCATCCGCACCGCGACCGTCTGGACCATCGGCGCGGCGACGCTCGCCACCACGGTGGGCGCGGCGAGCCTCGGCAACCTCATCTTCTCCGGCCTCCAGACCGAGGACTGGTCGCAGGTGCTGGCCGGCTGCCTCGCGTCGGCGGCGCTGGCCCTCGTCGCGGACGGGCTGCTGGCGCTGATCGAGCGCGGGCTGGCGCGGCGCGAGCGCTGGTCTCTGACGCTCGGCAGCCTCGGTGTCATGGCGGGGCTGCTGCTGGCCTGCGCGCCGATGCTGGGCGGAGGCGCGCGGCCGGTGGTGGTCGGCGCCAAGAATTTCTCCGAACAGTTCATCCTCGCCCGGCTGATCGGCGCGCGGCTGGAGCGGGCGGGCTATGCGGTCAGCTATCGCGAGGGGCTGGGATCGGCGGTGGCGCTGAGAGCGCTCCGGCAGGGCGATATCGACGTCTATGTCGATTATTCGGGCACGATCTGGGCGGATTCGATGCACCGGAGCAAGCCTGCGCCGAAACCAGAGACGCTGGCCGGGATCGCCGATTTCCTGAAGCCCGCCGCGCTGCTCGGGCCGCTGGGCTTCGAGAATGCCTATGCGCTGGCGATGACGAAGGCCGGCGCGGCGCGACATCATGTCACGGATCTGCGCACGCTGGCGGCGGCCGCGCCGTCGCTGACGCTGGGAGCCGACCTCGAATTCCTCTCGCGGCCCGAATGGCGGGCGGTGCGCGAGGCCTATGGGCTGCGCTTCGCGGCCTCGCGCGCTTATGCGCCGAGCTTCATGTATCGCGCGCTGGAGAGCGGACAGGCGGACGTCATCTCCGCCTTCTCCAGCGACGGGCGGATCGCGGCGGACGATCTGGTGGTGCTCCCCGATCCGGCGCATGCGCTGCCCGGCTATGACGCGATCCTGCTGGTGTCGCCGGCCCATGCGGGGGACCAGCGCTTTCTCGGCGCGATCCGGCCGCTGATCGGCGCGATCCCGGTGGAAGCGATGCGTCGCGCCAACTACATGGTCGACCGGGATCGCGACAAGGCGAGCCCCGAGGCCGCCGCCCGCTGGCTGGCCGCCCAACTGGAGCATCGCTGATGGCCGAGATCGTCAACCTCAACCGCGCCCGCAAGGCGAAGGCGCGGGTGGATGCGGCGAAGCAGGCCGAGGCGAACCGCGCCAAGTTCGGCCGCACCAGGGCCGATCGCGAGGCCGAGGCCGCCGAACAGGCCCGGCGCAAGGCGCTGCTCGATGGGGCGAAGCGCGAGGATTAGGGCCGGAAGGGCAGCCCCACCCAGTCCTCGGCCATCGCCCAGAGCCGGGCGGCGGCGTCATGGTCGCGCGTCGCGGGCGGGAGCGCGGCGCGCCCCGGCGGCCCGCGCAGCTCGAAGGGGCCGGTCGAGCCCAGATAATCGCCCGAATGCACGTCGGGATCGGTGGCGGCGCGCAGCACCGGGAGCGCGCCGGCGGCGGCCGACTGGCTGACGAGATTGCCCAGATAGCGGATCGACCAGCCGCGAAGGCCGCGCGTTCCCGGCCCGTTGGCGAGCAGGCTGGTCCGCGCGAAGCCGGGATGGGCGGGGACGCTCGCGACACCGGTGCCCACCGCGCGGCGCGCCAGTTCCAGCCCGAACATCAGCATGGCGAGCTTGCTCTGCGCATAGACGGCCCAGGGATCGTAACGCCGCTCCGCCATCGGGTCTGCGAAGTCGATCCGCCCCCGCCACGCGGCGATGCTGGCGAGCGGCACCACCCGCGCGCCTGCCGCCAGCAGCGGCCAGAGCCGCGCCGCCAGCGCGAAATGGCCGAGCAGGTTGGTGCCGAGCTGAAGCTCGAACCCGTCCGCCGAGACGCGCCGCTCGGGCAGCGCCATCACGCCGGCGTTGAGGATCAGCCGGTCGACCGGATGGCCGGCGGCGAGCTGCTCGCCGGCGAATCGCTCCACCGAGGCGAGGCAGGCGAGATCGAGCGGCCGCCACACCGCGCCATGGCCGATCGCCTCCGCCGCGGCCCGGCCCCTGGCCTCGTCCCGCGCCGCGAGGATCAGCGTCGCGCCCGCTTCCGCCAGCGCCCGCGCCGTCTCATAACCGATGCCGCTGTTGGCGCCGGTGACGATGACGCGTCGGCCATCCTGCCGGCCCATATCGGCGATCGTCCAGCGGTTCATCCCATGCGTCCCCGGCAAGCGGTGGTGGAGCCTATCGGCCGATCCGCCCGCTGCGGCAACGGCCATCCGTGATACCCCCTTCAGGCTGCGACCAGCGCCTCTTCGGGGATGTCCAGCGTGAAGATGGCGCCGCCCGCCGGATCGGTGGCGGCGGCGACGCCGATGCCGAGCGCGTCGGCGAAACCCTTGACGATGGCGAGGCCGAGGCCGGAATCGCCGCTCCGGTCGCTGCCCTTGCCGCGCGCGAAGGTCTCGAAGATCGCCTCCTCGGCACCGGGCTCGATGCCGGGGCCATGATCGCGCACCTCGAGCAGCAGCCCGCCCGCCACGCGGCGCGCCTCGATCGCGATCGGCCCCTCCGGCCCGCCATGCTGGGTGGCGTTGGCGAGCAGGTTGATGAGGATGTGGTGGAGCAGCCGCGGATCGGTCCGCACCAGCGGCAGCGTGCCGGGGATGGCGAGGTCGATGCGGTTGTGGCGCAGCGTGTCGCGCAGATCGTGGACCGCGCTGCTGACGGCGTCGGTGAGATCGATGGGCTCGGGCGCGAGCTGGAGCGCGCCCGCGTCCATGCGCACCATGTCGACGAGATTGTCCAAGAAGCGCTTGAGGCGGCGGACCTCGGCGCGGGCCATCGCCACGGCGGGCGAGGCGGGGGCTTCCGCCGCCAGCGCCTCGACCGCGCCCGCCACCGAGGTGAGCGGCGTGCGCAGATCGTGCCCGATCGAGGAGAGCAGCGCGGCGCGCAGTCGATCGCGCTCCTTGAGCAGGCCCAGCTCGCGCATCTCGCCCTCCAGCCGCAGCCGCTCGTGCGCCAGTGCCGCCTGGCCCACGAGCGTGGAGAGCAGCACGGTGCGATCGGCGGGCACCGGATCGGTGCCGTCGTCGCGCGCGAGGCCGAGCACGGCGAGCGTGCCGAGCGCCGTCTTGAGCGGGTGGAACTGCCAGTCGGCGGCGGTGAGCGTCGCGGTGCCGCGCCCGGCGGGCTCGCCCCGGCTCCAGCACCATTCGGCCGCCGCCTGATCCACCGGCCCGAGCGGCGCGGCCTCGGGCACGGCGGCCTTCACCATCACCACGCCATCGCGTTCGGCCAGCAGCAGCGTGTCGCAGCCGAGCAGCAGGCCGACCTCGGTGCAGATCGTCGAGGCCGTCTCCTGCCAGGTCGAGGAGCGCGCCAGCGCCTGCGCGAAGGCGGCGACCGAGGCGTTCTCGGTGGCGCTGCGGGTGGAGAGCGTCGCGCGCGCCTTGAGCCGCCCGGCGAGATGGCTGACCAGCCCGGCGATGCCGATCAGCACCAGCATGGTGAGCAGGCTCTGCGGGTCGGCGATGGTGAAATTGTAGAGCGGCGGCAGGAAGAAGAAATTGTAGGCGAGCCCCGCCGCGAGGCTGGCGAACAGGCCGGTGCGCAGGCCGAAGCGCGCCGCCGTCAGGATCACGGGCAGCAGATAGATGAGATCGAGCCCGCCCGCGCCGACCAGCGGCTCCACGAAATGGTCGATCACCGTGGTCACGGCCACCAGCGCCAGCGCCGCGCCGTAGCTCGACGGGCCGCCCCAGCCGCGGGTCAGCGGCGCGAGGCCGCGGCGCGGACGCTCGGCCGGCGCGGTGGCGGGGATGACGTGGAGCGCGAGACCTTCCGGCCCCTCCTTGAGCAGCCGGTCCACCACCGATCCGTGGCGCGCCTCGAACCACCAGCTCCGCCGCGACTTGCCGATGACGAGCTGGGTGGTGCGGGTGCCCGCGATATGATCGATGAGGCCGGAGGCGACGTCTTCCGCCGGCACGCGCGCGATGGTCGCGCCGAGGCTGGCGGCGAGCCTCAGCACGTCGGCGACGCGCTGGCGCTGCGCCTCGTTGAAGCCTTCGGCCCGCGCCGTCTCGATCACGATCGCGGACCATGGCGCGCGCAATGCATCGGCGAGGCGCTTGGCGACGCGGATCAGGGCGTCGCCGCCGGGCTGCTCGCTGACGGCGACCAGCACGCGCTCGCCGCCGGCATAGACGCCGGGCAGCGCGCCCGCGTCTAGCATCTCCAGCATCTGCCGGTCGACGCTGAGCGCGGCGCGGCGCAGCGCCATCTCGCGCAGCGCCGACAGGTTGGGCTTGGAGAAGAAATGCTGGAGGGCGCGCGTCGCCTCCTCCGGCACATAGACCTTGCCGTCCTTCAACCGCTCGATCAGCTCGTCGGGCGGCAGGTCGACCACCTTGATCTCGGCGCCCTCGAACACGCTGTCGGGCACCGTCTCGCGGACGCGGACGCGGGTGAAGCTCGCCACCACGTCATTGAGGCTCTCGACATGCTGGATGTTGAGCGTGGTGTAGACGTCGATCCCGGCGGCGAGCAGTTCCTCGACATCCTGCCAGCGCTTGGGATGGCGGCTGCCCTCGACATTGGAATGGGCATATTCGTCGACGAGGGCGAGCTGCGGCCGGCGCGCCAGCACCGCGTCGATGTCCATTTCGGTGAGCGGGCGGCCATGATGCTCGATCTCGCGGCGGGGGATGATCTCGAACGGCTGGATCAGCGCCTCGGTCTCGGCGCGCCCGTGCGTCTCGACGACGGCCACCACCACGTCGACCCCGGCGCGCAGCCGTTCGGCGCCGTCGGTCAGCATCTCGTAGGTCTTGCCGACGCCCGGCGCCGCGCCGAGGAAGATCTTGAGCTGCCCGCGCGCCTCGCGCGTCGCGTGGCGCAGCAGGGCTTCGGGTGAGGGGCGGGGCGGTTGGGCGGTATGGCTGGCCATAAGCGACGATCTGTACGCCCGCATAACGGATCAGGCTACCGGCTGGCTCGACGCAGGCGCGGCAACGGCATAATCGTCGCGCCATGGCCCTGCCCCCCAAGCTGCTCGTCATCGAGGATGATCCCGCCATCCGCCGCCTGCTGCGCGTCACACTGGAGCGGGCCGGCCATGCCGTCGCCGAGGCCGGAAGCGCGCGCGAGGCGCTGTCGCTGCTGCCGATCGAGAAGCCGCAGGTGATCCTGCTCGATCTCGGCCTGCCCGATCGGGACGGGCTGGAACTGGTGCAGTTGCTCAAGCGCGGCGGCGAGGCGACGCTGATCGTCGTCTCGGCGCGCGAGGCGACGTCGGAGAAGGTCGCCGCGCTCGATCTCGGCGCCGACGATTATCTGGTGAAGCCGTTCGACACCGAGGAGCTGCTCGCCCGCATCCGCGCGGCGCTGCGCCACCGGCTCGACGCGCAGGGCGCCACGCACCGGGTCGAGGCGGGCGGCGGGCTGGTGATCGATCTCGATCATCGCCGCGTCACGCGCTCGGGCACGGAGGTGCATCTCGCGCCCAAGGAATATGGCGTGCTCGCGCTGCTCGCGGCGAAGCCGGACCGGGTGCTGAGCCACGCCCAAATCCTGCGCGAGGTATGGGGGCCGGCGCAGGCCGATCGGGTGGAATATCTGCGCATCGTGGTGCGCAGCCTGCGCCAGAAGCTGGAGGCGGACCCGGCGCGCCCGTCGTTGATCGTCAACGAGCTGGGCGTGGGTTATCGCCTGAAGCCGGGCGCCTGATCGGACGCCCGGCCGGGAGGCTTTCAGGAAATCAGTTCTGCGGGGGCGGCGGCATGTCCTTGCCACCGTGACCGCCATGGCCCTGCCGGCCGCCGCGCATTCCCATCCGCTCGCCCATCGCATGATGGTGGAGCCGGTCCAGCGCGTCGAAACGATGCTGCTGATCGGGGGTGAGGCTGGTGTAGAATTTCCGCGTGGCGTCGATCTTCTGCTTGGCGTCGGCGTCGCGGCGGTCGAGATGGGCGGACATGCGGTCGAGCCGGGCCAGAGTGCCCTCGTCGGCGCTGGGCGGCGTCGCGCCCTCCGGCGGCCGCATCCCGCCTTCGCGGAAGCCATGATGCGGCTCGATCGCGCTCAGGAAGGCCTCGAGCGCCGGCCGCTGATCGGCCCGCAGGCCGAGCAGCAGCGCGACGTCGTCGACATGCTGGGCGCGGATCTTGGCGAAGTCCGGCCTGGCCCAGCCGGCGTGCGGAGCGCGGGCGGGCGTCGCCGGATCGGCGGCGAGCGCCGGTGCGGCAAGGCCGGCCGCGAGCGCGATCAGGAACAGCGTGCGCAAAGGATATCCCCTCAAGTGGTTGACGATCCTGGTTCACCCGCTTTTGTGTCGGCGGAATGTCCGCAGAGTAGCACCATCGAAATCCGCCGCACACATCTTCGCGGCATCGCGGGAGGATGAACATGGAGGCACCGTTCCCCGAGCGCACCGCAGAGTCGATCGCGCATCTGCTGGTCGTCGACGACGACGCCGGCATCCGCCTGCTGCTGGCCGAGCGACTCGGCACCTACGGCTATCGCGTGACGACGGCGTCCGGCGTCGCGGAGATGGACCGGGTGCTGGCGCGCGGCGGGGTCGATCTCGTCATCCTCGATGTGATGATGCCGGGCGAGGACGGGCTCACCGCCTGCCGGCGCCTGGTGCAGGCGGGCGGGCCGCCGGTCATCCTCCTCTCCGCGCTGGGCGACGAGCAGGATCGCATCGTCGGGCTGGAGCTGGGCGCCGACCATTATCTCTCCAAGCCGTGCAGCCCGCGCGAGATCCTCGCCCATGTCCGCGCGCTGCTGCGCCGGCAGAAGGCGCCCGAGGCCGAGGCGCGGCGGGGCTTCGCCTTCATGGGCTGGCGGATGGACCTCGATTCGCACGAGCTGTTCGACCCGGAGGGCGTGCTGGTCCATCTGTCCGACGGTGAGTTCGCGGTGCTGCGCGTCTTCGCCGAGCGTCCGCGCCGGGTGCTGACCCGCGAGGAACTGCTCCACAGCGCGCGCGGGCCGGATTCGGATGCGTTCGATCGCGCCATCGACGTGCAGGTCAGCCGCCTGCGGCGCAAGCTGCGCGCCGGCGACAGCGACCTGATCCGCACCGTCCGCAACGAAGGCTATATGTTCGTGCCCAAGGTGACGCAGGCGTGAAGGCCATTCCGGCGCGGCACCGGCTGCCCCTGTTCCTGCGCATCTTCGGTGTGATGCTGTTCGCGCTGCTCGGCGCGCAGTTGCTCGATTTCGCGATGCTGGTGTCGGTGCCGCCGCCGACGCCGCGCCTCTATCCGATCGCCGAGGTGGCGCAGGTGCTGCATGGCGATGTGCCGGGCAATGGCGACTATCACGTCTCGATCGAATGGGCGCCGCCACCGGATGACGGCCAGCCCCATGGCGAGCATGTGCGGCAGCGTCTGGCCGAGCGACTCGGCGCGTCCGTCGATGACGTCCATGTCGTGATCGACCGGCCGCCGCTGTTCATGGGGCCGCCGAGGCCGCGCCGTTACGAACATGCGCATGGCGAGCAGGGCGAGATCCTGTTCGGGCACTTCACCGCCGCCTATCGCATGGCGGACGGGCGCTGGCGCGTGGTCAGGGTCCGGCATCAGGGGATCGAGCCCTGGCATTGGCGCATCCTGTTGTGGCTGTTGGGAACGCTGGTGGCGGCACTGCCCTTCGCCTGGCTGGTGGCGCGGCATGTCGCCAAGCCGATCGGGCTGTTCGCCGCCGCCGCCGAGCGGCTGGGCCGCGATCCCCGCGCGCCGCCGCTGCTGCTCGACGGGCCGGCCGAGGTCGCGCTCGCGGCGGGCGCCTTCAACGAGATGCAGGCCCGCATCGGCCGCTATGTCGAGGATCGCGTGACGATGGCGGCGGCGATGGCGCATGATCTGCGCACGCCGCTGATGCGGCTCGCGCTGCGGGTCGAGAAGGTCGGGCCCGCCGAGCGTTCCGCCATGGAAACCGATATCGGCGAGATGAAGGAGATGATCGCCGCCGCGCTCGCCTTCGTGCGCGACACCGGCCGCCCGCCGCGCCGGCAGAAGCTCAGCCTCCGCGCGCTCACCGAGAGCGTGGCGGACGGCATGGTCGACATGGGCGCGGACGTGACGGTCGAGCCCGGCGAGGATCTGGTGATCGAGGCCGATGTGGCGGGCCTGAAGGCGATGCTCTCCAACCTGATCGGCAATGCGGTCACTTATGCGGGGCAGGCGCGGGTGCGGATCGCCAGGCCCGACGGTCATGCGCTGATCGAGGTGGCCGACGACGGGCCGGGGCTTCCCGAGGCGCTGCTGGAGCGGGTGTTCGAGCCCTTCTTCCGCGCCGAGCCTTCCCGCAACCGGGAGACGGGCGGCAGCGGCCTCGGCCTCGCCAGCGCGCGGGCGGTGGCGCGCGCGCACGGCGGGGACGTGACGCTTTTCAACCGGGCCGGCGGCGGTCTGCTCGCTCGCGTCCTGCTGCCGCTTTGACAGCGGCGCCCATCGCGCTATCGGCACAGGGACAAGAGGACCAGAGGATATGGGCATGCGGTTCGCGGGATGGTCGTTCGGGGCGTGGTTGCTGATGGGGAGCGCGGCGGTCGCGGCTCCGCAGGATACGCCGCCGGGGGCCGCGCCCGCTCCGGCTTCGTCCGTGGTTGTCTCCGCGCCCGCGCCGGCGGTGACGCCGCTGGCCGGCGGGCACATCTTCATCAGCCCGATGGGCGAGCCCTTCCACGGCGCCGAGGGCGTGTCGGGGGCGGAGGAATGGTTCCGCAAGGCCGACGCCGATCATGACAACCGCATCACGCCCAAGGAGTTCGAGGCCGACGCGATGCGCTTCTTCGCGACGCTCGACACCGATCATGACGGGCTGATCGGCCCGGACGAGATCGAGCATTACGAAACCGACGTCGCGCCGGAAATCCGCGTGCTGAGCACCTATGGCGACCCTTCGCTCGCCAAGACGGACGACGACGGCCATGTCACCCCGCCGCCCTATCCGACGCGACTCGGCGCGGGACGCTACGGCTTTCTCGATTCGCCCGAACCGGTGGTGTCGGCCGACACCAATTTCGACCGTGCCGTCTCGCGGCAGGAGTTCGCGATGACGGCGTCCAAGCGCTTCAAGCTGCTCGACGCGAATGGCGACGGTGTGCTGACCCGCGATGAACTGCCCAAGCTCGATCTCCATGTCGGCCGGAAGGGTGGCTATGGCGGCCGCAACGGCGGCGGCGGTGGGCGAGGCGGTCATGGCGGTCATCATGGCGGCCATGGCGGCGGCATGGGCGGTGGCGGCTTCGGTGGTGGAGGCGGCGGCTTCGGGGGCTGAGCCCCCGTCCGCTCAGGCGAGCATCGTCGCCAGGAACCAGATTCGCGTCGCCTGAGTCCGCATGATCGGCCGGCGGCAATAGCGGCAGACGCCGCGATCGACATCGCCATCCGGCTGTCGGCGCGCCGGAACGGGCGTGTGCCGCCCGGCCCGGCAGCGCTCCGCCCGAGTCATTCTCCCGGCCATCGCTGCCTTCTCCTTCATCGAAGAGGGCAGTGGCAGGCCTATCTGTCGGGCGGATGTCCGATTGTTGCGGAGTCGATCAGCCGGGCTGGCGGCCGTCGAGCATCGCGATGATGGCCGAAAAGTCCCGGTGCCCGCCGCCGGCGTTCACGAAGCTCTGATAAAGCGCCTCGGCGGCCGATCCCATCGGAACGGCGGCGTCGACGCCCTGCGCCGCCTGCATGGCGAGCTTCAGATCCTTGAGCATCAGCGCCGCCGCGAAGCCGCCCTCATAGCCGCGGTCGGCGGGGCTTTCCGGGCCGACGCCGGGCAGCGGGCAATAGCTCGTCAGCGACCAGCTCTGGCCGGATGCCTTGGACGCGATATCGTAGAATTTCCGCGGATCGAGCCCAAGCCGGACGGCCATGGCCAGCGCCTCGCAGGTGGCGATCATCTGGCTGCCGAGGATCATGTTGTTGCAGATCTTGGCGGCCTGCCCCGCGCCCGCGTCGCCGGCATGGATGACGGCCTTGCCCATCCGGGCGAGGATCGGCTCGGCGCGCGCGAAGGCCGCATCCGTGCCGCCGACCATGAAGGTGAGCGTGCCGCCATTGGCCGCCGCGATCCCGCCCGAGACGGGGGCGTCGACCATCTCGAAGCCACGCTCCGCGGCCTGCGCGATCACCGCGCGGGCGGTGGCGACGTCGATGGTGGAGCAGTCGATCAGCAGCGTGCCCGGCTTCACCGCGCCGAAGATCTGCTCGCCATAGACGCTCGCCACATGCTTGCCTGCGGGCAGCATGGTGACGACCGCATCGACCTTCGCGGCGACCTCGGCGGCGGATTCCGCGATGGCGCAGCCGCCGTCGCGCGCGCGGGCGAGCGCCGTCTCGGCGAGATCGAAGGCGACGACCTCATGCCCCGCCTTCACGAGGTTGAGCGCCATCCCACCGCCCATATTGCCAAGCCCGACGAAGCCGATGCGTGCCATGTCCTGTCCTCTCCATTTGCAGTCTCCGTCATCCTGACGAACGTCAGGATCCAGAGCCCCGAACCTTGTGCCCTGAGGCTCTGGATCCCGGATCAAGTCCGGGATGACGGTTGTGGGATCACTTGCCCGTCCAGTTGCCGGGGCGCTTCTCGACGAAGGCCTTCATGCCCTCGGCCTTATCGTCCGTGGCGCAGAGGCCCGCGAACAGGCGCCGCTCGAACAGGATGCCCTGCGCGAGGCCGGTCTCGAACGCGGCGTTGACCATCTCCTTGTTGGCGAGCGTCGCGAGCGGCGGCATCGAGGCGATGGTCCTGGCGGTCTTCATCGCCTCGTCGAGAAGCTCGTCGGCGGGGACGACGCGGGCGACGAGGCCGGAGCGCTCGGCTTCCACCGCGTCCATCATCCGGCCGGTGAGGCACATCTCCATCGCTTTCGCCTTGCCCACCGCGCGGGTGAGCCGCTGCGATCCGCCCATGCCGGGGCCGACGCCGAGCTTGATCTCGGGCTGACCGAACCTGGCGGTGTCGGCGGCGAGGATGAAGTCGCACATCATCGCCACCTCGCAGCCGCCACCCAGCGCATAGCCGGCGACCGCCGCGATGATCGGCTTGCGCGTGCGGGTGAAATCCTCCCAGCCGGCGAAGAAGTTGGTGCCATAGGCGTGGGCGAAACCCATCGCCTCCATCTCCTTGATGTCGGCGCCCGCCGCGAACGCCTTCTCGCTGCCCGTCACGACCATGCAGCGCTGGCTCGGGTCCGCGTCATAGGCGCGGGCGGCCGCGACCATCTCCTTCAGCACCGTCGAGTTGAGCGCGTTCAGCGCCTGCGGGCGGTTGAGGCGGAGCAGCGTGACGGCGTCGTGCTGTTCGACGAGGATGGTTTCGTAGGTCATTGCTTCATCATCTCCCGCGCGACGATCATGCGCATGATCTCGTTGGTGCCTTCGAGGATCCGGTGGACGCGCAGATCGCGCCAGATCCGCTCGATCGGATAGTCCTGCAAATAGCCATAGCCGCCATGCATCTGGAGCGCGCGATCGACCACGGCCGAGCCGGTGTCGGTGGCGAGCCTCTTCGCCATCGCGGCGAATTTGGTCTTGTCATGGGCGCCGTCGGTCACCTTGGCGGCGGCCATGTAGAGGAGCGCGCGGGCGGCCTCCAGCTCGGTCGCCATGTCGGCGAGCTGGAACTGGGTGTTCTGGAAATCGATGATGCGGGTGCCGAACTGGCGGCGCTCGGAGGTGTAGCGCTGCGCCTCGTCGAGCGCGCGCTGGGCACCGCCCAGCGAGCAGGCGCCGATGTTGATGCGGCCGCCGTCGAGGCCCGCCATCGCGATCCTGAAGCCCTCACCCTCGGCGCCGACCAGATTCTCCACCGGCACGCGCACGCCGTCGAAATTGACCTGACTCGTGGGCTGCGAGCGCCAGCCGAGCTTCTTCTCCTGCGCGCCGAAGCTGACGCCCGCCATGTCCTTCTCGATCACGAGGCAGGAGATGCCCTTCGGCCCGTCGACGCCCGTGCGGACCATGACGACATAGACCTCATTCTCCCCGCCGCCCGAGATGAAGGCCTTGGAACCGGTGACGACATAATGATCGCCGTCGCGCACCGCCTTGGTCTTGAGCGCGGCGGCGTCGGAGCCCGAGCCCGGCTCGGTGAGGCAATAAGAGGCGATCCGCTCGCACTGGACGAGATCGGGGAGGTATTTGGCCTTCACCGCCTCGCCGCCGAAGCGATCGATCATCCAGGTCGCCATGTTGTGGATCGAGATGAAGGCGGAGGTGGAGGGGCAGCCATAGGCCATCGCCTCCATGATGAGCGCGGCCTCCAGCCGGCCGAGCCCGATGCCGCCCGATCCTTCCGACACATAGATGGCGCCGAAGCCGAGCTCGGCGGCGGCCTTGACGGTGGCGCGGGGGAAGATGTGCTTCTCGTCCCACTCGGCGGCGTGGGGGGTGATGGCGTCGGCGGTGAAGCGGCGGGCGAGTTCCTGGATCTCGCGCTGGTCGTCGGTGAGGTCGAACTGGGTCATTCTCGGTCTTTCGTCATGCCGGACTTGATCCGGCATCCAGAGCCGGAAACGATGCGGCGATGGAGAAGAGCCCCGCCGTCTACATCGTCGCAAGCGATAGGAACGGTACGATCTATATCGGCGTCACGTCCGATTTGCCCGGCCGAATCCATCAGCATCGAACAGGGGCCTTGGACGGCTTCACGAAACGGTACGGCGCGGCGACGCTGGTCTGGTTCGAGATGCATGAAACGATGGAGACGGCGATCCAGCGCGAGAAGCAACTCAAGAACTGGCGTCGCGACTGGAAGCTGGAATTGATCGAGGCCGGAAATCCGCGCTGGATCGATCTTGCCGAAGATTTGGGCTTCGCCCCCCTCCCGTCGTCCCGGACTTGATCCGGGATCCAGAGCCGCAAGCGATGGCGCCCGTGGCTCTGGATCCTGACGTTCGTCAGGATGACGAAAGGCGGGATCGTCACCCCCCTCGTCACCCCATCGTCGGGATGACGAAGGCGTTGTCGCCCGAGGCCGAGCCGTCGGGCCAGCGGCCGGTGACGGTCTTGATCTTGGTCCAGAACTTCACGCCTTCCATGCCGTGCTGGTTGGTGTCGCCGAACGCCGAGCGCTTCCAGCCGCCGAAGGTGTGGTAGGCGACCGGCACCGGGATCGGCACGTTGATGCCGACCATGCCGACGTTCACGCGCGCCGCGAACTCGCGCGCGGCGTGGCCGTTGCGCGTGAAGATCGCGACGCCGTTGCCGTACTGGTGCTCGGAGGGGAGACGCAGCGCCTCCTCGAAATCATGCGCGCGCACGATCTGGAGGACGGGGCCGAAGATCTCCTCCTGATAGGTCTTCATCTTCGTCGTCACGCGATCGAACAGCGTCGGGCCGACGAAGAAGCCGCTCTCATGCCCCTGAAGCGTGAAGCCGCGGCCGTCGACCACCAGTTCGGCGCCCTCGTCGACGCCCATCTGGATGTAATTCTCGATCTTCGCCTTGTGCGCGGCGGTGACAACCGGGCCGTAATGCGCCTCCGGGTCGGTCGAGACGCCGACACGCAGCGCATTGATCGCGGGGATCAGCTTCGCGCGCAGGCGCTCCGCCGTATCCTCGCCGACCGGCACGACGACCGGCAGCGCCATGCAGCGCTCGCCCGCGCTGCCGAAAGCGGCGCCGGACAAGTCGTTCACCACCTGATCGAGATCGGCGTCGGGCATGACGATGCCGTGGTTCTTGGCGCCGCCCATCGCCTGCACGCGCTTCCCCGCAGCCACGCCGCGCGAATAGACGTAATGCGCGATGTCGGACGAGCCGACGAAGCTCACCGCCGAAATCGCCGGATGATCGAGGATCGCGTCCACCATCTCCTTGTCGCCATGGACGACCTGGAGGATGCCTTCGGGAAGCCCCGCCTCGAGCATCAGCTCGGCGAGGCGCACCGGCACCGACGGATCGCGCTCCGAGGGCTTGAGGATGAAGGCGTTGCCGACCGCGATGGCGACGCCGAACATCCACATCGGGATCATCGCCGGGAAGTTGAACGGGGTGATGCCGGCGCCAATGCCGAGCGGCTGGCGCATCGACCAGACGTCGATGCCGGGGCCGGCCCCTTGCGTGAACTCGCCCTTCAGCGCGTGGGGGATGCCGCAACTGAACTCGATGACGTCGAGGCCACGCATGAGATCGCCACGGGCATCGGCGATCACCTTGCCATGCTCGGAGGCCAGCGTGTGCGCCAGCTCCTCCATGTTCGCCTCGACCAGTTCCTTGAACTTGAACATCACGCGGGCGCGGCGCTGCGGGTTGGTCGCGGCCCAGCCGGGCTGGGCGGCCTGCGCGGCGGCGACGGCGCGCTCCAGATCGGCGGCGGTGCCCAGCGCCACGCGCTTCTGCACCTTGCCCGAATTGGGATCGAAGACGTCGCCGTAGCGCGCGCTTGCCGCATCCGAAGCGCCACCGGCGATCACATGGCCGATATCCAGCACACTGCCTCCCCTTGTCGTTTGGGCCGTCATCGGCCTATGCAGTCCCGCAGGCAAGGGCGACGAAATGCAAACACGATCTGCGAAATCGCAGGGCGGGATTTTCCCGCGATGAACTGGGACGACATGCGCGTCTTCCTCGCGCTCGCGCGCACCGGCACGCTGGCGGCGGCGGCGCGCGCGGCCGGGCAGGACGCCACCACCGTCGCCCGGCGCATCCAGCGGCTGGAGGCGGCGCTCGCCACCACGCTGTTCGAGCATGGCCCCGCCGGCCAAAGCCTCACCGAAGGCGGCCATCGCCTGCTTGCCCATGCCGAGGCGATGGAGGCGGGGGCGCGTGCCGTGCAGCAGCAGGCGGAGGAGGGGGCGGCGCTCGGCGGCACGATCCGGCTGAGTGTGTCGGAAGGCTTCGGCAGCGGCTTCATCGCCCCCCGGCTCGCGGGCTTCGCCGGGCGGCATCCCGGCGTGGCGGTGGACCTGATCGCGTCGACCGGCTTCCTCAATCCTTCCCGGCGCGAGGCGGATATCGCGATCATGCTCGCGCGGCCACGGGGCGGCCCGCTGATCGCCGCCAAGCTCACCGACTATCGGCTGGGCGTCTATGCCGCGCGCGAGCATCTCGAACGGACCGGGCCGGTGGAGAGCGTCGACGCCCTCACCCGCCGCCGGCTGGTCGGCTATGTGCCCGATCTCATCTATGCGCCCGAGCTGCGCTATCTCGCCGAGGTGGACGAGCGGCTGGAGGCGGAGATCCGCTCCTCCAGCATCACCGCGCAGGCGCGGCTGATCGCGAGCGGGGCGGGATGCGGCATCCTGCCCTGCTTCCTCGGCGACACCACGCCCGGCCTTGCGCGCGTGCTAAGGCGGGAGGTGTCGATCGAGCGGAGCTTCTGGCTGGTCGTCCATCGCGACATGCGCCGCGTGGCGCGGGTGGAGGCATTCATCATCTGGCTGCGCGACGAGGTGGCGTCCGCGGCCGCCTTGCTGGCCGGTCGCGGCGGGGCGTGACTTTCCCGCCGGGCGTGCGATCTTGGCGGCCACGAATCGGCGGGCGGAGGGGCCGACGGTGACCGAATGCGTTGTCATCACGACCAGCGTTGCGGGGCGGGAGGACGCGCATCGCCTGGCCGGCGCGCTCGTCGAGGAACGGCTCGCCGCCTGCGTGCAGGTGTCCGCCATCGAGAGCCATTATCGCTGGGAGGGCGAGGTGGAGCAGGCCAGCGAATTGCTGCTCACGATCAAGACCAGCGCCGAACGCGCGCTCGCCGTGCAGGCCCGCATCCTCGCGCTCCACAGCTATGCCGTGCCCGAGGTGCTGGTGACGCCCGTGATCGGCGGCGCGGCGGACTATCTCGACTGGATCGCCGAGCAGGTGAGGCCCGCATCCTGATGCGGCCTCCACCCCGATTTTCGGCTTGCATTTTGGCCGCCTTAAAATGATTAGGCCACTAATGATTTCACGGACCGAAGCCGAAGCAGAGTTCGCGCGCCGCATCCTGCCGCTCGCGCGCCGCTGGCGGGCGGAGGCCGATCGCGCCGTGGCCGATCTCGGCCTGTCCGATGCGACGGGCTGGCTGCTGCTCCATGTCGGGCGGCTCGGCGACGGCGTGCGCCAGACGGAGCTGGCCGTGGCGCTCGACATACAGGGCGCATCGCTGGTGCGCCTCGTCGATCAGCTCGAGGCGGCCGGCCTGGCCGAACGCCGCACCGACGCGCGGGATCGCCGCGCCAACCGCATCTTTCTGACCGAGCCCGGCCGCGCGATGGTGGGCCGGATCGAAACCTCGCTCCGCGCGATCCGCCATCATCTGTTCGAGGGCGTCGAGGACAAGGATCTCGATACCGCCAACCGGGTGCTCGCCTGGCTCGACCAGCGGATGCTGGCCCAGCGGGAGAAGGCGCGGTGAAGGCCGACGCGGAGGCCGTGCTCTTTTCGGTCAAATGCTTCATCGCGGCGATGCTGGCTTATTATGTCGCGCTCAGGATCGGGCTCGTGCGGCCTTATTGGGCGGTGACGACCTCCTACATCGTGGCGCAGCCGCTGGCCGGCGCGGTGCTCTCCAAGGCGGCGTTCCGGCTGATCGGCACGCTGCTCGGCGCGACGGCGGCGGTGGTGCTGGTGCCCACCTTCGTCAACGAACCGGCGGTGCTCAGCATGGCGCTGGCGCTGTGGCTGGGCGCGTGCCTCTATGTCTCGCTGCTCGACCGGACGCCGCGCGCGTACATCTTCCTGCTGGCCGGCTACACCGCCAGCATCATCGGCTTCCCGAGCGTGGATACGCCGGGCGCGATCTTCGACGTGGCGAGCCTGCGCGTGCAGGAGATCACCATCGGCATCCTCGCGGGCAGCCTGGTTCATGGCCTCGTGCTGCCGCGTTCGGTGACGGCGCGGCTGCTCCAGCGGATCGAGACGATCCTCAACGATGCCGAGCGCTGGTCGCGCGCCGCGCTGTCGGGCGTGCGCGAGGAGACGCTGGATCGCGAGCGCCGCCGCCTCGCCATCGATCTCTCCGAGCTGCACCAGCTCTCGATCCACCTGCCGTTCGACACCGCGCGCCTGCTGCCCCGCGTGCGGACGGTGCGGGCGATGGAGGATCAGCTTTCGCTCTTCCTGCCGCTGGCGAGCACGGTGGAGGACCGGCTGGTGGCGCTCTCCGCCTGCGAGGATGGGGTGCCGGAGCCCGTCGCGGAGTATGTCGGGCGGGTGCGCATCTGGCTGGAGGACGGCGTACACAGGCCGGATCGGGGCGAGACCGCCGCCCGGCTGATCGACGAGGCGCGGATGCTGGAGCCGCCCCCCGGCGGGCCGGAGCCGGTCTGGCGCGACATGCTGCTGCTCAACCTGCTGGCGCGCGTGGCGGACCTGATCGCCGCGCATCGCGACTGCCGGGATCTTCAGGACCAGATCCGCTCGCCCAGCCCGCGCGCGCTCTCGCCGCGCGTCGGCGAGCTGCTGGCGCAGGCCGGGGGGCGTGCGCTCCATCGCGATCGGGGGCTTGCGGTGCGCGCCGCCTTCGGCACCATCACCACCATCGCGCTCGGCTGCGCCTTCTGGATCGGCACCGCCTGGCCGGACGGCGCGGGCGCGGTGCTGATCGCGGGGGTGTGCTGCGCGCTGTTCGGCAATGTCGACGATCCGGGGCCGGTGATCTTCACCTTCTTCATCGGCTCGGCGATTGGGCTCGGCGTGGCGATGCTGTGGGCCTATGCGATCCTGCCCCGCACCACCGATTTCGTCACGCTCGCCGCCGTGCTGGCGCCGCCGCTGCTGCTGATGGGATCGATGCTGGCGCGGCCGCCGCTGACGCTGGTGTCGCTCGGCATGTTGCTCGCCTTCCCCAACACCGTGGGGCTGAACGCCACTTACAAGGACAGTTTCGCCGCCTTCGCCAACGGGGCTCTGTCGCAGCTCGTCGGCACCGGGTTCGCGGTGGTGACGGTCGGGCTGTTCCAGACGATCGGCACCGAGCACAGCGTCGCCCGTCTGGTCCGCGCCGGCTGGCGCGACGTGGCCCGCCGCGCGCGGGGCCGGGCGCCGGGCACCGCGCGCTGGACGAGCGGGATGCTCGACCGGATCGGCCTGCTGCTGCCCCGGCTGGCGAAGCAGGCGCCCGATCCCGGCAAGCCGCTGCTCGACGCGCTGGTGGACCTGCGCATCGGCTTCGTCGCCGGTGAGCTGGATCGGCTCGGCCACAGCTCCACGTCCGAGCAGCACGGGCTGATCGTCGATACGCTGGCCGGCATCTGGCGCCATTTCATCGATCTCGATCCGGTGCGGACGGTGCCGCCGCCCGAAGGGCTGCTCACCGAGATCGACCGCACCGTGGCCGCCTTCGCCGCCGATCCGCTGGCCGAGCGGCGGCGGCAGGGCCTCGTGCTGCTCACCAGCCTGCGCCGCAACCTGTTCCCGCAGGCGCCGGCCTACAGGGGATCGCCCGCATGATCGGCGAGGTTTCGATCGGGGGCGTGTTCCTGCCCTCGCTGCTGGTGCTCGCCATCGCGGCGCTGGCGATCGTCGTGCTGCTCTCGCGCCTGCTGGCGCTGGTGGGCGCCTATCGGCTGGTCGCCTATCGTCCGCTGGTGGACGTGGCGCTGTTCCTGCTCATCCTCGGCCTTCTGGCCTCCCTCACGACCACATTCGGACTGCATCCATGAACCGTATCCTCGCGCCGCTCGCCCGCTGGGCCGTGACCCTGAGCATCGTCGTGCTGGCCGTCCTCGTGGCGGTCCGGCTGTGGCGCCATTACGAGACCGACCCCTGGACGCGCGACGGCCATGTCCGCGCCGACGTGGTGCGCGTGGCGCCGGACGTCGGCGGGCTGGTGACCTCCGTGGCGGTGAGGGACAACCAGTTCGTCCACAAGGGCGATCTGCTGTTCGTGGTCGACCAGCCGCGCTACGCCGATGCGCTCAACCAGGCGGACGCCAGCATCGCCAGCGCGCGGGCCACGCTGGAGCAGGCGCGCCGCGTGGCGAAGCGCGACCTCGCATTGGGCGATCTGGTCGCGACCGAGACGCATGAGGAGAATGTCGCCAAGGTGGCGACTGCCGCCGCCGCGCTCGACGCTGCGCTGGCCGCCCGCCAGACCGCCTCGCTCAACGTCGCGCGCACCGCGATCCGCGCGTCGGTGAACGGCATCGTCACCAATCTCGATCTGCATCCGGGCGACTATCTGGGCGCCGGCCATCAGGCGATGGCGGTGGTCGACATGGATTCGCTGCGCATCGAGGGCTATTTCGAGGAGACCAAGCTCCGCCACATCCATGTCGGCGACAAGGCGAAGATCCGCCTGATGGGCGACGAGCGCGATCTCGAAGGCCATGTCGACAGCATCAGCGCGGGCATCGCCGACGATCAGAGCAAGGATACCGCCAATCAGCTCCGCGAGGTGCAGCCGACCTTCAGTTGGGTCCGCCTCGCGCAGCGCATTCCGGTGCGTATCCATGTCGACCGGATGCCCAGGGGCACGCAGCTCATCGCCGGGCGGACGGCCACCGTCACCATCCTCCAGCCCGAGCAGCAGAAGCCGGCGCAACCCCAGCCGCAGCCCCAGCCCGCCGCCAACACGCAGGGGCCGCGCCGGTGAGGATCGCGCCCGCCGCTTCCCTGCTCGCGCTGGCGCTGGCCGCCTGCACGGCGGGGCCGAACTATCATGTGCCGGATAACGCCATGGCCAAGGCGCCGGCCGCCAACCGCGCCTTCGCGAGCGGGGATGAGCCGGCCTATGCGCAGGCGCCGCTGCCCGATCACTGGTGGCGGCTCTACGACGATGCACGGCTGGACGGCTATGTCACCGAGGCGCTGAAGGCGAATACCGACCTGCGCGCCGCCGACGCCAACCTGCGCCGCGCGAGCTATATCGTGCGCGAGGCGGAGGCCGGGCGCACCATCCAGACCAGCATCACCACCGGCGCCGAGGCGGCGCGGGTGGGCTTCTTTACCGAGCCGCTGCCGGGCACCGCTTATTCCTACACGCTGGGGGTCGGCGTCGAATATCCGCTCGATCTGGCGGGCGGCATCCGTCGCGGGATCGAGGCGGCGAAGGACAGTTCCGAGGCGGCGCAGGCGGCACGCGATCAGGTCCGCGTCGCGATCGCGGCGGCGGTGACGCGGAGCTATGCGGCGGCCTGCTCGGCCAACCGCACGCTGGCGGCGACGCAGCATGTGCTCGACATCCAGCGCCAGACGCTCGACGTCACCCATCGGCTGTTCAAGGGCGGGCGCGGCACCAATTTCGACGTGACGCGCGCGCGCGGCGCCGCCGACCAGAGCGCCGCCGCCATCCCGACGATCATCGCCAAACGTCAGGCGGCGCTGTTCGAGCTGGCGGCGCTGATGGGCCGCGCGCCGTCCGATTATCCCAGGGAGCTGGAAAGCTGTCCGGCCCCGCCCGCGCTCAGGCAGCCCATCCCGATCGGCGACGGCTCGGCGCTGATCCGCCGCCGCGCCGACATCCGTGCGGCCGAGCGCAACCTCGCCGCCGCCACCGCCACGATCGGCGTCGAGATGGCGGAGCTGTACCCCAAGGTGACGCTGGGCGGCTCGATGGGCTTTGCCGGCCCGTTCAAGCTGTTCAACTCGGGCGACACCTTCGGCGGCGGCATCGGCCCGCTGGTGTCGTGGAACTTCCCCAACCGCAAGCTGATCCATGCGCGCATCCACGCGGCGGGCGCGGCGGCGGACATCGCCTCCGCGCGCTTCGACGGCACGGTGATCGAGGCGCTGCGCCAGACCGAGACGGCGCTCACCGCCTATGCGCGCGAGATCGACCATGACCATGCGCTCGAACTGGCGCGCGACGATGCCGAGAAGGCGAGCGATCAGGCCAACCGCCTGTTCCGTTTCGGCCGCACCGGCTTCATCAACGTGCTGACCGCGCAGTCCAACCTCGCCAATGCCGAGGCCGCGCTCGCCGCCTCGCAGTCGGAGCTGACGGACCGGCAGATCGACGTGTTCCTGGCGCTCGGCGGCGGCTGGGAGGGATAAGGGTTCAGCTTTCGCCGAACAGGTCGCGCTGGGCGCTCTCCAGCTCGTCGGCATAGCGCTTGCGGACATGCGCCTCGGTCAGCAGGCCGAGCAGCGTGCCGTCGGTGGCGACCACCGCGAGATCGTCGACGCCCAGCCGGTCGAACACCTGCATCACCTCGGCGATGTTCCTGTCCGGCGTGATGGTGTCGTCGGGGTGGCGGGCGAGGCTGGTCGCTTTGGCATGAAGGTCGAGCCCGTCGACATAGGCCTGCGCGGTCGGCACCAGCCCGGCATACTGGTTCTTCTCGTCGAGCAGCACGACGCGGCTGGTCGAGCCGAGCGGGGTGCGGCGGCGGAACTCCGCGATGCTGGTGTCCGCGGGGAGGCAGGCGGGCGCGCGCCGCATCATCTTGCCGGCGGTGAGCTGGCGCACCCAGCCGATGTCGCGCGCCGACTTGATGACCTCGCCGCGCAGATGAAGGCGCCAGGTCGAGAAGCTGTAGCCGAACAGCTCTCGCACCAGCGCGCTCGCCACCAGCGAGGCGGTGAGCACGATCGCGGTGAGCTGGAAATCGCGCGTCGCCTCCAGCACCAGGAAGCTCATCGTCATCGGCCCGCCGATCACCGACACCGCCAGCGCCGCCATGCCGACCAGCGCGGCGTCCTGCGTCCAGAGGTGCTGTCCGGGCAGCAGCAGCTCCACCACGTCGGCATAGATGCGCCCGACCAGCACGCCGAGATAGAGCGAGGCGAAGAACAGCCCGCCGCGGAAGCCGAAGCCCAGCGACACCGACGAGGCCAGCATCTTCAGCCCGAAGATCGCGCACAGCATGGCGAGCGGCACGTCGCTGGCGAGGGTGAGGTGCAGCGCCTCGTGGCCCGCCGAGAGCGCCTGCGGGGCGAGATAGGCGATCGGCATCAGCAGGATGCCCCCCATCATCGGGCGGAGTGCGGGCGGCAGCCCGGTCTTGCGCACGCCGATCTCGAGCAGGCTCACCGCCCGCATCAGCAGGATGCCGACGAAGGCGCAGGCCAGCCCCATGCCGACGAAGGCGAGATAATCCAGGTTGCGGGTGATGCCGGTCGATGCGGCGGTGATGAGATAGGGCACCGCGCCCAGCGTCCGCGCGGTGGCGACGCCGGCGATGGTGGCGGCGGCGACGGGCGCGATCGCGGCGGGTGTATAGGCGCCGATGACGATCTCGAAGGCGTAGAAGGCGCCGGTCAGCGGCGCGCCGAACGCCGCGCCGATCGCAGCGCCCGTGCCGGCGCCGACCAATGTGCGCAGGTCCGAGCGGCGCAGGCTGAACCAGCGGCCGATCACCGAGGCGAGCCCGCCGCCGATCTGCGCATAGGCCGCCTCCAGCCCCACCGAGGCGCCGAAGCCGTTGGAGATGAAGGTCTGCCCCGTCACCGTCAGGCTGTCGCGGAAGGGCACGGCGCCGCCATGCAGCGCGTTCGCCTCGACGACGTCGACCGGCGTGCGCCGCCGCCAGCGCTGGAGCGCGAGGTGGAGCAGGCCGAGCAGCGCGCCCCCCAGCGGCAGCGCCAGCAGCCGGATCGGCTGGAGCGCGGTCATCCCGCTCAGCCGGGTCGTGCCGGGCAGCGCGTAGAGGAGATGCTGGAGCATGTGCGCCGCCAGCCCCAGCGCCACCGCCAGCCCGCCGCCGAGCGCACCCACCAGAACGGCGAGCAGGATGAAGCTCGCTTCGCTCTGCCGGAACTGGCGGCGTAGAATGACGAAATAACGCAGGGTCTTATGGTATCGCACCCGGACGAGCCTCCCCCAGACCCTCCGCCTGTAGCATGACGGGGCCGGCTGTCACCCGTCGAACGTCGGCTCAGGCGCCCTCGACGCGCTCCAGCGCCTCGCGCTCGATCTGGCGCAGCTCGACGATGGTCTGCTCGATCGCGATCTTCTGCTGCTCCAGCTCGTCGGCACGCTCGCGGGCGCGGGTGGCGAGGCGGCGCATCTGCTCCACATGCTGCGGATCGGCGTCGTAGAGGTCGAGGAACTCCTGGATCTCGCGGAGCGAGAAGCCAAGCCGCTTGCCGCGCAGGATGAGATGCATCCGCCCGACCTCGCGCCTTGTGTAGACGCGCGTCGTGCCCACCCGGCGCGGCTCGATCAGCCCCTTGTCCTCGTAGAAGCGCAGCGTCCGCGTGGTGACGCCGAGATCGGACGCGACCTGCTGAATGCCCCTGAGGTCGGTGTCGCCCTGCGCCTTGGGGCCATCGTCAGTCATGGGCGGCCTTCGCCAGCTCCTCTGCGATCAGTTCCTTCTTGGAGAGCTTGCCGATGAGCGTCTTGGGCAGATTGTCTCGGATTTCGATTTCGCGGGGCATCTCGATCTTGCTGAGCTTGTCGGTGAGGAAGCCGCGGAGCTGCTCGGGCGTGGCGGCCATGCCCGGCCGCAGCGACACGAACGCCTTCGGCGCCTGGCCGCGATATGTGTCGGGCACGCCGATGACAACCGCTTCCGCCACCGCCGGATGCTCGTAGAGCGCTTCCTCGATGGTGCGCGGATAGACGTTGTAGCCGCCGCACAGGATCATGTCCTTCATGCGGTCGACGATGAAGAGATAGCCGTCCTCGTCGAGATAGCCGACGTCGCCCGTCCTCAGCGCCCCGTCGACGAACACCTCCTGGTTGGCGTCGGGGCGGTTCCAATAGCCCTTCATGATCTGCGGCCCGCGCGCGCAGATCTCCCCGCGCTCGCCGACCGGCAGAATCTTGTGCGGATCGTCGAGATCGCGGATCTCGATCGTCGTGCCGGGGAAGGCGGGGCCGGCGCTGTTGTCCTTGGGCTCTTTCCCGAGCGGATTGCAGGTGATGATCGGCGAGGCCTCGGACAGGCCATAGCCCTCCACCACCGGCGTCCCCATCCGCGCCTCGAAGCGCTGGCGCACGTCGAAGGGCAGCGGCGCGCCACCCGAGATCGAGCGCCTGACCGACTTGAGCTTGGCCAGCTCGCTGTCGGGCAGACCGTTCAGCGCGCCATAGATGGTCGGCACGGCGAGAAGCTGGGTGCATTGGGTGCGGGCGACCGTGTCCACCATCTGCTTCAGCTCGAAGCGCGGCAGCAGCACCATCTCGGCGCCGGTGTCGACCGAGTAATTGAGCACCGTCGTCAGCGCGAAGACGTGGAACAGCGGGAGGACGCCCAGCGTGCGCTCCTGCTCGTCGGGCAGGTGGCCGACATGGGCGATCATCTGCGCCGAATTGGCGGTGAGATTGGCGTGGGTCAGCATCGCCGCCTTGGGCTCGCCGGTGGTGCCGCCGGTATATTGCAGCACGGCCACGTCGTCCGGCGCCACGGTGATCGGCGTGTGCGGCCGGTGGTTGGCGGTGAGCTGCGCGAAGAACATGTGCAGCGCGTCATGCGGGACGTGCGCGATCTCCTTCCGCTTCAGAACGCGATAGGCGATCGACTTGAAGCGCGGCAGCGCCTCCGACAGCGGACACACGATCAGCTTGCGCACGCCGACCTTCTCGGCAACGTGGGTGACCTTGTCGTGGATCGAGGCGATGTCGACGGTGGCGACGACGCTGGCGCCCGAATCCTCCAGAAGGTGGCAGAGTTCGCGCTCGACATAGAGCGGGTTCAGGTTGACGACGATGCCGCCGATCCTGAGCGTCGCGAAATAGAGGATCACATAATGCGGCATGTTGGGCAGGCAGAGCCCGACCCGGTCGCCCGGCTTCACGCCGATATCCTGAAGCCCGCGCGCGGCGTGCTCCACCAGCGTTCCCAATTCGCCGTAGGTCCAGCGATGGCCGAGGAAATCGATCGCGATCCGCTCGCCCCAGCGGGCGACGGCATTGTCGAGCAGGTCCGTCAGCAGCCGCGGCGCGAAGGTGGGGGATTGGCCGGTCGGGCCACCCCCCGGCGGCGCCGGCCGCTCCCCGGAATGAACGGCCGGCATAGTCATCAGAAGGTCACGCTCCCGCCAATGGAAAGGATGACGGCGTTGGCGTTGTGCAGCACGCCGTCATTCTGGATGATCGTCTGGAGCGGGGTGCCCACATAGGCGGCCTCGGTCTTGTCGATCGGGTTGCTCTTGATCTTGTCGTAGCTGGCGCCCGCGTCGATCGTGAAGTGGCTGGTCATGGCGTAGCTGGTGCCCGCCGCGAAGTTCCAGCGGTTGCCGTCGGGCACGCGCGGATCGCGCTCGCCGGCGCCGATCGGCGACAGATCGCGCTGCACGCCGGCGCGCAGCGTCCAGACCGGCGTCACCTTGAAGTCCACGCCGCCCGCATAGGTCCAGCTATTGTGGTATTTCTCCGGCACCGACTGATCGGCATTGGCGCCGAGGTTCGACAGGTTGATCGCGTCGAACTTGCTCCAGCCGAAGCGCGTGATCTGGCCGTTGAGGGTGAGCCGCGGCGTGACATGGTAACGGGCGCCGAAGATCACCTGCCAGGGCGTGGTGAAGTCGGCATGGGCGTCGTCGACGCGCTGGTTGGCGCCCTGCGTCGCGAGCAGGCCGGTCAGCCCGTCGATGATGAGATGGCCCTTCAGATGATGCTTGATCTTCGACTTGTAGCTGACGCCGAGATCGATCTTGTCGTTATGATACTGGAAGCCCGCCGAGAAGCCGACGTCCCAGCCCGAGCCCTTGAGATACTGGTGGCCGTCATTGGTGTTGAGCGCCGCCGACAGGCCGGGGCCGACGACCGGGATGCCGGCCAGGCTCGGCAGCGGATCGGGCAGATAGTTGCTGAGCGTCGCGCGGACATATTCCACGTTCGGCCCGGCGCCGATGCTGAGCCCGCCCCTGTGATAGGCGAGCACCGGCTGGAGATCGAAGGTGCGCAGGCGCGACTTGTCGGCGGCATAGCGCGCCCAGCTATCGGCGTCGTAATTGCTGGTGAAGCTGTACGGCGACGTCATGGTGAAGCCGAACGCCAAGCTGTCGCCGAGCGGCAGCGCGAAGCCGCCATTGGGCAGATAGCCGGTGTTGATCGGGTTGTGCATGTTCTGCGATCCGCCCACCGGATAGGTGCCGCCCGCGATGTTGCCGAGCGCCGGAATGCCGACAGCGGCGCCCAGCGGGAAGCCCGGCCGGGTGATCGTCGAATTGACGTTGGTGGCGTCGGCGTGCGGGATGATCGCGGTGAAGCCGACATAGTTCTGGATGCTGTCGATGCCGCCGATCGCGGCGGGGTTCCACCACATCTGCTGCGCGCCCTGTTCGGACACTTCGCCCGAGAAGGCGCGGCCGAGGCCCTTGGTCGACTGCTCCTGAATGTAGAAAGCGGCGGCATGGGCCTGCCCCGCCATCGCCAGAGCGGACACCGCGGTGGCGGCAGCCAGCGCTCCCTTTCGGGCGATTCCCCTACGGATTCTCATTATGCAACTCCCCTACTGCTGGTCGGCGGACTGCCGGCGGACGCTCAGCGTACGCGGGTCCAGGTTTGCGTTTTGCAAAGAGGGACGAACACGCAGCCGCGCAGCTTGAGCGTGTTGGCATCCACCGGCGTGATTCGCGCTTTGTAGATGCGGCCGTCCTCGGCGTTGTAGATGGTGCCGCCGTCCCACATGCCGTCGCTCTGGGTGAACCCTTGCAGCATGGTGACGCCCTTCAGCGCACGATCGCGAAGCTTCTCGTCCTTGTTGTTGGCGTCCTTCAGCGCCGGATTGGCCTTGATGCCGTCCGACGTGATGAGCGTGCCGCAGATCGAGGGTCCGCAGCGCTGGATGTTGACGATCCCGTGGCGGGTCTCGGTCATCCACTGGCCGACGACGCTGTCGGCCGACGGGGCGGCGAGCAACGCCGCGAAAAGCATCGTCATCACGATCGCCTCTCCTCCATATGCTTCTCAACATACCCGCGCTCTTTGATGGCGCTTATGGTCGTCACCCGCCGCTGGGGCGGGGCGACTCGCAGACTGTGACCGAAAATTTGGTTGACGTATAGGGAAATCATCGCACCTTAAAGGCAACACGGCGCGGCACTGATCGTCCGGGCCGTTCTTGGAGAGGATTCGCATGACCGATGTCGTGATCGCGGGTTACGCCCGTTCGCCCTTCCACCTCGCCAACAAGGGCGCCTTGGCGCGTGTCCGGCCGGATGATCTCGCCGCCCAGACGATTCGCGGGCTGCTGGAGAAGACCAAGGTCGATCCGGCCGAGATCGAGGACATCGTGCTCGGCTGTGCTTTCCCCGAGGGCGAGCAGGGCCTCAACGTCGCGCGGCTCATCGGCCTGCTGGCCGACTTCCCGCTTCAGGTGGGCGGCGTCACCATCAACCGCTTCTGCGGCTCGTCGATGAGCGCGATCCATTATGCGATGGGCCAGATCGCGATCGGCGCGGGCGAGGCCTTCATCTGCGCCGGCATCGAATCGATGAGCCGGGTGCCGATGATGGGCTTCAACCCGCTGCCCTCGCCGGAACTCGTCGCCAAGCGGCCCGGCGCCTATATGGGCATGGGCGAGACGGCGGAGAATGTCGCCGGGAAATACCAGATCACCCGCGCCGAGCAGGAGGCGCTCGCGGTGAAGAGCCAGCAGAAGGCCGCCGCCGCCCGCGCCTCGGGCAAGCTCAGCGACGAGATCATCCCGATCAGGACGAAGACCGGCGAGGTCTCCGAGGACGGCATCATCCGCCCGGACACCACCGCCGAGATCCTCGCCGGCCTCAAGCCCGCCTTCTCGAAGGACGGCACCGTCACTGCCGGCACCTCCTCGCCGCTGACCGACGGCGCGTCTGCCGTGCTCGTCACCTCGGCGGAGTTCGCCGCGAAGCATGGCCTCAAGGTGCTCGCCAAGATCAAGTCGGTCGGCATCATGGGCTGCGCGCCCGAGACGATGGGCCTCGGCCCGATCGGCGCGTCCAGGAAGGCGCTGGAGCGCGCCGGCATCACCGCCGCCGACCTCGACGTGGTCGAGATCAACGAGGCCTTCGCTTCGCAGGCGATCGCCTGCATCCGCGATCTCGGCCTCAAGGAAGAGACGATCAACATCGACGGCGGCGCGATCGCCATCGGCCATCCGCTGGGGGCGACCGGCGCGCGTATCGTCGGCAAGGCGGCGGCGCTGCTGGAGCGCGAGGGCGGCAAGTACGCGCTCGCCACCCAGTGCATCGGCGGCGGTCAGGGCATCGCCACCGTTCTGGAGCGCGCATGACCATGGCCGACAGCATCCAGAAAGTCTGCGTCATCGGCTCCGGCACGATGGGCGCGGGCATCGCCGCACAGGTCGCCAATGCGGGCGTGCCGGTGCTCCTGCTCGACATCGTCCCCAAGGACGGAACCGACCGCGACGCCATCGCCAAGGGCGCGGTCGCGAAGATGCTCAAGACCGATCCGGCGCCCTTCATGTCGAAGCGCGCGGCCAAGCTGGTCGAGACGGGCAATATCGACGATCATCTCGGCCGCGTCGCGGAATGCGACTGGGTCGTGGAGGCGATCGTCGAGCGGCTGGACATCAAGCAGTCGCTCTATGCGAAGCTGGAAGAGGTGAAGAAGCCGGGCACCGCCGTCTCCTCCAACACCTCGACTATCCCGCTGGAGAGGCTGGTCGAGGGCCGTTCGGACCAGTTCAAGCGCGATTTCCTCATCACCCACTTCTTCAACCCGCCGCGCTATATGCGGCTGCTGGAGATCGTCACCGGCCCGGCGACCGACGAGGCGCTGGCCCGCAAGGTCGAGGATTTCGCCGACCGCGCGCTCGGCAAGCGGGTGATCCGCGCCAAGGACACGCCGGGCTTCATCGCCAATCGGCTGGGCACCTACTGGCTCGCCATCGCGGTCAACGCGGCGATGGACCTCGGCGTCACCATCGAGGAGGCGGACCAGATCGGCGGCAGCCCGATGGGCGTGCCCAAGACCGGCATCTTCGCGCTGATCGATCTGGTCGGCGTGGACCTGATGCCGCTGCTCTCGAAGAGCCTGTCGTCGACGCTGCCTGCGGGCGATCCCTATTTCGACACGGTGCGGCCGATGCCGCTCGTGGACAAGATGATCGCGGACGGCTTCACGGGCCGGAAGGGCAAGGGCGGCTTCTACAAGCTGGAGAAGGGCGCGGACGGCAAGCGCACCAAGTTCGCGCTCGACCTTTCGACCGGCGAATATCGCCCCGAGAAGAAGCCCGAAAGGCTGCCCGGCAAGGCCGACAGGGATCTCGCCGCGCTCGTCACGCTGCCGGGCAAGGCCGGCGACTATGCGTGGACGATCCTCGGCCATGTCCTGTCCTATGCGGCCAAGCTGGTCGGCGAGGCGGCGGACGACATCGTCGCCATCGATGACGCGATGAAGCTCGGCTACAACTGGAAGTTCGGGCCGTTCGAGCTGATCGACAAGCTCGGGCCGGGCAAGCTTGCCGAGCGTCTGGCGGCGGAGGGCCGTCCGGTGCCGGCGCTGCTCAAGACGGCGGGGACCAACCCCTTCTACCGCGTCGAGAACGGCAAGCGGCAGTATCTCGCGGCCGACGGCAGCTATCGCGATGTCGTCCGCGCCGAGGGCGTGGTGCTGCTGGAGGACATCAAGCGCCATTCCGAGCCGCTGCTCAGGAACGCCTCGGCCTCGCTGTGGGATGTGGGCGACGGCGTCGTCGTGCTGGAGTTCACCAGCAAGATGAACTCCTTCGACGAGGAGATCATCAAGCTCATCCAGCAGGCGATCCCGCTGGTGAAGGCGCAGTTCAAGGCGCTGGTGGTCTATAACGAGGGCTCGAACTTCTCGGCGGGCGCGAACCTCGGCCTCGCGCTCTTCGCGGTGAACATCGCGGCGTGGAGCGAGATCGACAAGCTGATCGCGGGCGGGCAGGCGGCGTTCAAGGCGCTGAAATATGCGCCCTTCCCGGTGGTCGCGGCGCCGGCGGGCCTCGCGCTCGGCGGCGGATGCGAGATCTGCCTCAACGCGGACGCCATCCAGGCCCATGCCGAGACCTATATCGGCCTCGTCGAATGCGGCGTCGGGCTGGTGCCGGGCTGGGGCGGAAACGGCGAGATGCTCGATCGCTGGCAGAAGGCCAAGGCGATGCCCAGGGGGCCGATGCCGGCCGTCGCCAAGGTGTTCCAGACCGTCTCGACCGCGACCGTCGCCAAGTCGGCCGCGGAGGCCAAGGAGCATCTCTTCCTGCGGGAGACGGACGGCATCACCATGAACCGCGACCGGCTGCTGGCCGACGCCAAGGCGAAGGCGCTGGCGCTGGCCGACGGCTACACCCCGCCCGAGCCGCCTGTGTTCAGGCTGCCCGGCGAGAGCGGGCGCGTCGGGCTCGGCCTCGCGGTCAAGGACTTCCAGAAGAAGGGGCTCGCGACCGCCTATGACGGTGTCGTCTCCGATCGTCTGGCCGAGGTGCTGACCGGCGGCGAGGCCGATCTGGTCGATACCGTCACCGAGGAGCAGTTGCTGCGTCTGGAGCGCAAGGCGTTCCTCGCCAGTGTCAAGGATCCGCGCACGCAGGCCCGTGTCGAGCATATGCTCACCACCGGCAAGCCGCTGCGCAACTGAGAGGACAAGAGACGATGCAGACCTATGACGCGCCGCTGCGCGACATGCGCTTCGTGCTCCACGAGCTGTTCGAGGGCGACGGCTTCGGCGGCCTCAAGGCGCATGAGGAGTTCACCCCAGACCTGCTCGACGCGGTGCTGGAGGAGGCCAACAAGCTCGCCAAGGACGTGCTGCTGCCGCTCAACGCGAGCGGCGACATCGAGGGCTGCCATTATGAGAATGGCGTCGTCCGCACGCCACAGGGCTTCAGGCAGGCTTACGACACCTTCCGCGAAGGCGGCTGGACGGCGCTCGCCTCCGATCCCGAATGGGGCGGGCAGGGATTGCCGGAGACGGTGAACAAGCTGGTCGAGGAGATGATCTGTTCGACCAACCTGTCCTTCAGCCTCTATCCCGGCCTCACCCACGGCGCGACCACTGCGATCGAGGGCCATGCCACCGATGCGCTCAAGCAGGCTTATCTGCCCAAAATGGTCAGCGGCGAATGGTCGGGGACGATGTGCCTCACCGAATCGCATTGCGGCACCGATCTCGGCCTGCTGCGCACCAAGGCCGAGCCGCAGGCGGACGGCAGCTACAAGGTCACCGGCTCCAAGATCTTCATCTCGGCCGGCGACCATGACCTGACGTCGAACGTCATCCACCTCGTGCTGGCGCGGCTTCCCGATGCGCCCAAGGGCGTGAAGGGCATCTCGCTCTTCCTCGTGCCCAAGTTCCTGCCCAAGGAGGACGGCACGCCCGGCCCGTCCAACGGCGTCTCGGTCGCGGCGATCGAACACAAGATGGGCATGAAGGCGTCCGCCACCTGCCAGATGAACTTCGACGACGCGACCGGCTGGATCGTCGGCGAGCCCAACAAGGGCCTCGCGGCGATGTTCACGATGATGAACACCGAGCGCGTCTCGGTCGGCGTGCAGGGGCTCGGCATCAACGAGATCGCGTACCAGTCGGCCGTCGCCTATGCGAAGGACCGCTTGCAGGGCCGCTCGCTCTCCGGCCCGAAGCGCCCGGACCTGCCGGCGGACCCGATCATCGTCCACCCGGACGTGCGCCGGATGCTGATGACGATGCGCGCCTATGCGGAAGGTTGCCGCGCGCTCGGCCAGTGGTGCGCCCGCGCGCTCGACGCCGAGAAGCATTCGGACGACCCCGAGGTGAAGCAGCGCGCCACCGACTTCATCGCGCTGGTGACCCCGGTGGTGAAGGCGCTGTTCACGGATTTCGGCTCGGAAGCGGCCAATCTCGCCGTCCAGACCTATGGCGGGCACGGCTATATCCGCGAGCATGGCGTCGAGCAGTTCGTCCGCGACAGCCGCATCGCCCAGATCTACGAGGGCACCAACGGCGTGCAGGCGCTCGACCTTGTCGGCCGCAAGCTGCCGGCGAACATGGGGCGGAACCTCAGGCCCTTCTTCCACGCCGTCTCCAACCTGATCGAGGAGATGGGCGCGCCCGAGGACAAGGCGCTGAAAGCCTTCACCGGCGGCCTCCAGCAGGCCTTCGGCGCGCTCCAGCTTGCAACCGGCATGATCGCGCAGAAAGGGCTGAAAGACCCCGAGGAGGCGGGCGCCGCCGCGACCGACTATCTGCGCCTGATGGGGCTGGTCGGCATGGGCTACACCTTCCTCAAGGCCGCGACGATCGCGACCGCCAGGCTCGCGGAAGGGGCGGGCGAGGATGAAGGCTTCTACAAGGCGAAGCTCGCCACCGCGTCCTTTTTCTTCGATCGCATCCTGCCGCAGGCGACGGCGATGTTCCTCGCCATCAAGTCGGGCAAGCGCTCGCTGATGGCGCTCGACGCCGACGCCTTCTGATCCGTGGGCCGTCGCTGCTCAATGCGGGCAGCGGCGGCTCGCCCAGATCAGGATCTCCGCCCAGAAGCGCGAGTAACTGGCGGTCCGCAGCGCTTTCCCCGCGCGCGGCCCGCGATGCGGGATGCCGGCCATCATTTCCCCCCGATCGGCCCGAACGTGAACAGCCCCCGCATATAGTTCATGATGATGACGGTTTCTGTCCGCCCGTTTCCGATGGTGATGCGGGCCTTTTCGGGCGGCGGCTTGCCGTGGGTGACAGGGGGATTGCCCGCGAAGCCGACGCCGTCGTGCCAGATGCTGAAGCTGCGCTTGTTGTCGCGATCGTGGATCAGCGCCAGCGCATAGGTGCCGGGAGCGGGCGCGCGCAGGCACATCTTCACGGGGCCGCTCGCGGGCGGCGCCTCGACGACGCGGCGGAAGGTCTTGCCGGCGGCCAGCAGATCCTTGTCGCCGGCGAGGAAATCCTTGGGATCGGAGGAATAAAGCTCCAGCCGCAGCACGCCGGTGCGGTCCTTGAGGCCTTCGACGCTGACTTCGATGGTGGGGTTGCTGTCTCCGGGGCGGCAATGGCCCTCGTCGGTGCCGGGCTCCGGCGCGGACGGCGGCGGCGCGGCTGCGACGGCGAGTAGCGCCGCGAGGAGCTGGCCCGCCCGCCGCATCAGGCCCTGCCCGCCCGGCGCGGCCGCATCTCGTTCGCCTGCCATGCGATCAGCGAGGGCAGGCCGATCACGATATCCCGCGCCCGCTTGATGAGCGACAGCGCCACCGCGGCTTCAGGATCGAGCCCGAGCAGCGGCCCCAGCAGCACATAGCCCGCCTCCTGCACGCCGATCGCGCCGGGGATGACGAAGGCGGCGGCGCGGATCGCGAAGATCAGGCTTTCGAGCGCGATCACGCGCCACACCGGGATCGGATCGCCGATCAGCATCAGCGCCAGCGCGCCGAGCAGCGACGCCGCCAGCCAGCCGAGCAGGTTGAGCAGGAAGGACATCGCCACCGCGCCGCGCCGCCGGTAGATGTCCGACAGTTCGGCATGGAGCCGGTCGAGCGAGATATGCGCGTTGGGCAGCAGATGCCCGGCCAGCGCGCCTGCCAGCTTCAGCATCGGTTTCTGGAGCAGGATGAAGGCGCCGGTCATCGCGATGGTGACGCCCGCGCCCACCCATGCCAGCGGCGCGACATTGTGCTGCGTGCCGTCGACCAGCACCGAGCCCAGCACGGCGAGGCCGAACAGCGTGAACACCACCTGCCCCGCCATCTCGGTGGTGAGGTCCACCACCATCGCGGCATAGACGCGCGGGCCGGGGAGGCCGGCGCCGGTCAGCGTCCGCGCGCCGACGACGAGGCCGCCGACCTGGCTGAAGGGCAGGAGATCGTTCGCCCCCTCGCGCGCCATCCGCGCCCAGGTGAAGAGCGGCCATTGGCGCAGCGGCTGCCCCGGCATCGAGGCGAGCCACGCCGCGCCCAATATGGCCGAGAGCGCGAGGCTGCCGACGCAGAACAACAGGAAACCGCCCGCGCCCATCCGCAGCGCGGCATGGGCGAGCGCGGTGAAGCCGACCGAGCCGATCGCCCAGATAGCGGCACCGAGGCCTGCAAGAGTCACCAGCGCGATCGGCCAGCGGAGATGGGAGGTCACTGTGCTTTCAGGCCTTTCGTGAATCGCTCATGCCGCCATCTCCCGTCGCGCCAGCACATCGGCGAAACGGCCGAGGCGGATATCTCGTTGCGTCACCTCGGCGCGGACACCGGGATCGAGGAGCGCGGCCAGCTCGGCGCGATAGGCATAGCCCGGCGCCGAACCCGGATACTCGTCCGAGGTGGCGGGGTGGCAGTAAAGTTCGGAGACGCCGTCGGGCAGCGCCTCGATGAGCGCGCGGACCCGCTCGGTGGTCATATGACCGCTCCACGCGAGGCCGAGCACCCGGTCCGGCACCACCAGCCCGGCGGAGCGGAGCCGCCGCGCGACCGAGCGGGCATAAGGCGCGGCGATGCGGCCAGCGAGCGTCTGCGGGGTGGGCTCGATCGCGGCGATCATCTCCAGCGGCTCGACCGGCGCGCGGGCGGCGGCAAGGCCGTAGCGGCGGCCGACCGAGAGGATCAGGCCGGCGATCGTCGGGTGCAGGTGGAAATGCTTGTGCGCGTTGACATGATCGAGCGGCAGGCCGGTCGCGTGGAAGGCGGCGAACTGGGCCTCGATCTCGGCCGCGAGCTGCCGGCGGACGGAGGGGCGGAAGAAGAAGTTGACGCCGGCCAGCGCCATGTTGGTGCGGAAATGGCCGGTGGTCTCGACGAGGTCAGGAACTTGCTCAGGCGGCAAGGCCGGCCGTCCCTCGACCAGCACCAGATGCAGCCCGACGCCCAGCGTCGGCAGATGCCGCGCACGGATCAGCGCATCCTCGGCCGCCTCGCCGGCCACCATCAGGCTGGCGGCGGTGAGGATGCCGGTGCGATGCGCGATCTCGATGCCTTCGTTGACGGCGACCGAGGCCCCGAAATCGTCGGCGGTGACGATGAGGTGTTTCATTGTAGAATTTTACCGCGAAAGACGGTGGGCCAATTCAGTCAAGCGTCACTAAATAACCATCGCCCCGGCGCCGACGAACAAAGCCAATCCGTGGATTGGCCTTTTCCCACGCTAATGCATCATCAAACGTCTCAAAATACAGTTCTTTTTTGGAAGATTCAGCGGGTCTCTGTCTAGTTCGGAATGATCGAGATTCACCGAACTCAGCATCCGAAAAACGCGATATAATCCTATCAACATCTGCGCCAGCACCGAAGGTTCGCTCAAAGTCGCCCATGCTGACCTCGCTCTTGCTTACGCCGCTTCCTTGCGGTGGCGCAGGAAGCTGAAGAACTCGACGCCTTCGCGCAGGCGGCGCTTCATCATGTCCCAGTCGCGCACCATCTCGCCCACGATCGCGCCGATCTTGCGCGGGCGGAAGTAGAAGCGCTTGTAGAACTCCTCCACCTTGTCGAAGATCACCTCCGACGAGAGGTGCGGATAGCTGAGCTGCGCGATCTGCGTGCCGCCGTCGGTCAGCAGATGGTCGCTGCCGTCGAACCACTTGTTCTCGACCGCCTGGTTATACAGGAAGGTGCCCGGATAGGGCGCCGCCAGCGACACCTGGATGGTGTGCGGGTTGATCTCGATCGCGTATTTGATCGTCTCCTCGATCGTCTCCAGCGTCTCGCCGGGGAGGCCGAGGATGAAGGTGCCGTGGATCGTCAGGCCGAGCGCGTGCGCGTCCTTGGTGAACTGGCGCGCCACATCGACGCGCAGGCCCTTCTTGATGTTGTGCAGGATCTTCTGGTTGCCGCTCTCATAGCCGACGAGCAGAACGCGGCAGCCGCCTTCCTTCATCGCCTTGAGGACGGGCTGGGGCACGTTCGCCTTGGCGTTGCAGCCCCACGTCACCGGGAAGCCGGGCTTGCCGAAACCGAGCTTCTTCAGCTCGCCCGACAGCTCGACGACGAACTCATGCGCGTCGGCCAGCGTGTCGTCGTCGAAGAAGATCTCCTTGATCTCGGGCATTTCCTTGAGGATGTACTGGACCTCCTCGATCACCTTGCCGACGGTGCGGTGGCGATAATTGTGCCCGCTGATCGTCTGCGGCCAGAGGCAGAAGGTGCAGCGGCTCTTGCAGCCGCGGCCCGTGTAGAACGAGACATAGGGGTGGCGCTGGTAGCCGCCATAATATTTCAGCAGGTCGAGGTCGCGCCGATAGATCGGCGAGACCATGGGCAGAACGTCCATGTTCTCGATCTGCGCGCGGTCCTTGTTGCGCACGAGCGTGCCGTCGGGGGCGCGCCACGTGATGCCGTCGATCTCCGCGAGCGGGCGGCCCTCGGCCAGCTCGACGCAGGTGAAGTCATATTCCTCGCGGCAGACGAAATCGAGCGCGGCGCAGGCTTCGAGGCTCTTCTGGTCCTCGATCATCACCTTGGCGCCGACCATGCCGACGAGCGCCTTGGGGTTGCGCTCCTTGATGAGCTCGGCGGTGCGCATGTCCTGGTTGAAGCTCGGCGTCGAGGTGTGGAGGATGATGAGCTCCTTGTCGTCCACCTCATGCTTGATGTCGTCCCAGCTCTGGTCCTGTGCGGGGGCGTCGATCAGGCGCGAGCCCTCGATCATCGCCGCGGGCTGGGCGATCCACGTCGGATACCAGAAGGATTTGACCTCGCGCTTCATCTGGTAGCGGGCGCCGGCGCCGCCGTCATAGCCGTCGAACGAGGGGCCCTGCATGAACAGAGTGCGCAGCGTCATGGGTATCGAGTCTCCGTCTCGGCCGTCATGCGGCCGTCATCGGCCATATGAAGGCGCTGCCCGCGCCAATCAACACGGCGGGTGAAAAAGGCCCCGACATAGAGGCCGAACGACAACAGGTCTCGCGCCGGCAGCCACCAGAGCGGCGCGGTGCGTTCGCCGGCGATATAGTCGATCCGCGCGGCAAGTGCGAGCCGGGAGAGAAGCGCGGCCGCCAGCACCCACCAGCCGGCCCCCATGGCCATGGCGAGAAGGGCGAAGGCGGTGGGATAGGTGACGATGCTGCCCGCATAGCCGGCGGGATCGAGCATCCGCACGGTGGCGTTCCAGCGCAGTTCGTGGGCGACCAGTTCGGCGAGACTCGCCTCGGTCGAGCCATGGGTGACGATCATCGGCGGCACGACCACCGCGAGCCCCGTCTCGCGCACCGCCGCGCCGATGGCATGATCGTCGGCGAGCAGATCCTTGAAGCGCTCGAAGCCGCCGATGGCGTCGAGCGTCTCGCGGCGGATCGCGATGGTGGAGCCCATGCAGGGGTGCGCCATGCCGGTGGCGAGCCCGACCATCACGCTCGGCAGGAAGCCCCACGAGATGCCCGCCGCCGCGAGCCTCGACCAGCCGCCGCCGTCGCCGCGCCCGGCATAGAGCAGGGTGACGATGCCGACGCCGGGCCTGGCCATCTCGGCGGCGATGCGCGCGGCATAGTCGCGCGGCACGGCCATGTCGCTGTCCGAGAGGATGATGATGTCGCCCTTGGCCTGCGGGGCCATGTTGATGAGGTTGGAGACCTTGGCGTTGCTGCCATGCCGGCTGCCATCCACCACCAGCGTCGCGCCGACCGCGCGCGCGGCCTTCGCTGCGGGATCGTCGGCGCGGGAGACGCCGCAGACCATGTCGACGGGCGCGGGATAGTCCTGATCGAGGAAGCCCCGGAGCTTCGCCTCCAGCATCGGCTCCGGCCCGTGGAGCGGCTTCAGCATCGTGACCGAGGGCGCATCCGCCGGCGCCTCGGCGGGGCCGCGCGGACGCCATCGTCCGGCCAGCGCCGTTGCGGCGAGCGTGTAGGCGACCCCGATCATGGCGACGAACGCTAGGGCCATCGAGATGAAGCCGGGCACACCAAATCCTTAAACGCGCGTCATGATGGGCGCTTCTGAGCTTCCCAAATGCCTCTCCCGACGCCTAGAAGCCAGCCCCGATGGCAAGAGACGAAACGATCCTCGTAACCGGCGTGTCGGGCTTCGTCGGCGCGGCGGTGGCGCGTGTGATGGCGGCCGACGGCTGGCGCGTGCGCGGCCTCGCGCGCTCGACCAGCCCGGCGACCAACCTTCAGAACTTCCCCGGCGAGATCGTGCGCGGCGACATGCTCGACCGCGCCTCGATCGAGCGGGCGCTGGAGGGCTGCACCGCGCTCGCCCATGTCGCGGCCGACTATCGCCTCTGGGCGCCCGACCCGGAAGAGATCGTCCGCCACAACCGCGAGGGCACGCGCGCCGTGATGGAAGCGGCGCTGGCGGCGGGCGTGAAGCGGATCGTCTATACCAGCAGCGTCGCCACCATCGCGCCGCTCGACGGCGGGGCTGCGGGCGAGGACCGGCCGCTCACCGAGCAGACCGCGATCGGCGCCTATAAGCGCTCCAAGGTGGTCGCCGAACGGCTGGTCGAGCGGATGGTGGCCGAGCAGGGCTTGCCCGCCGTCATCGTCAATCCCTCGACCCCGATCGGCCCGCGCGACGTGAAGCCGACGCCGACGGGGCGCATCCTCGTCGAGGCGGCGACCGGCAAGATTCCGGCCTTCGTCGATACCGGGCTCAACCTCGTCCATGTCGATGACGTGGCGCGCGGCCACCTGCTGGCGCTCACGAAGGGCGTGCCGGGGCGGCGCTATATCCTCGGCGGCGAGGATGTGTCGTTGCAGGAGATGCTGGCCGAGGTGGCGCAGCTTGTCGGCCGCAAGCCGCCGACCATTCGCCTGCCGCGTCTGCCGCTGATGCCGCTCGCCGCCGTGTCCGAGGCGTGGGGGCGGATGACGGGCCGCGAGCCGATGCTGACGCGCGATGCGCTGCGCATGGCGAAATACCGCATGTTCTTCAGCTCGGAGCGGGCCAAGGCCGAACTCGGCTACACCGCGCGGCCGTGGCGCGAAGCCGTCGCCGACGCGATCGGCTGGTTCCGTCAGGAGGGGATGATCGGATGATGATCCTCGGCCTTCTGTCGCTGCTCGTCTGGCTGGGGATGCTGCTGTTCCGCGACGGCTTCTGGCTGGCGCGCGATACCGACGAGGGCATGATGCCCGCACCCGCGCATTGGCCGAACGTCACGGCGGTCGTCCCCGCGCGCGACGAGGCGGCGGTGATCGGGCAGGCGATCGGCTCGCTGATCGCGCAGGATTATCCGGGCGAGTTCCGCATCGTGCTGGTCGACGACGGCAGCAGCGACGGCACCGCGACTGTTGCCCGCGAGGCGGCCGCCAGGCTCGGCTCCGACCGGCTGACCGTGATCGCGGGCTCGCCTCCGCCCGCCGGCTGGACAGGCAAGCTCTGGGCGATGCGCAACGGCATCGAGGAAGCGGGCGTCGCGCCCGACTATCTCTGGCTGACCGACGCCGACATCGCGCACCAGCCCGACACGCTGCGTTCGCTGATCGCGCGGAGCGAGAAGGACGGCCTCGCGCTCAACTCGCTGATGGCGGAGCTGCTCTGCTCCACCTTCGCGGAGAAGGCGCTGATCCCGGCCTTCGTCTTCTTCTTCCAGATGCTCTACCCCTTCGCCCGCGTGAATCGCCCGGCGGCCAAGATGGCGGCGGCGGCGGGCGGCTGCATGTTGGTGAAGCGTCAGGCTCTGGCGCAAGCGGGCGGCGTGGCGGTCATCGCCGATGCGATCATCGACGATTGCGCGATGGGCGCGACGATGAAGCGTCAGGGGCCGATCCGCCTCTCGCTCACGCGCCGCTCGGCGAGCATCCGGCCTTATGGCGGCTGGCGCGAGGTCGGCATGATGATCGCGCGCTCGGCCTATGCGCAGCTCGGCTATTCGCCGCTGATGCTGCTCGGCACGCTCCTCGGCATGGGCATCGTCTATCTGGCGCCGCCTTTGCTCGCGCTGTTCGGGCATGGCGGGGCTCGGGTCGCCGGCGCGCTGGCGTGGCTCGCCATGGCGATCTGCCTCCAGCCGATGCTGCGCTTCTACCGCCGTTCGCCGCTCTGGGGGCTTGCGCTGCCCCTGATCGGCATGTTCTACGCCGGCGCGACTTGGTTCTCCGCGTGGCGTCACTGGCAGGGGCGCGGCGGCATGTGGAAGGGACGGGCGCAGGCCCGGATGCAATCATGAGCGCTTCGACCGCAGCCGACCTCGCCTCGGGCAAGGGCCATAGCGACGAGAATTTCCCCGTCGCCTCGGTGCTGATCGCGCCGCAGTACCGCGCGCCGGTGATGGCCTATTACCGTTTCGCGCGGCTGGCCGACGACATCGCCGATCATGAGACGGCCCCCGCCGCCGAAAAGCTCGCCCGGCTGGAAGCGATGCGCGCCGGCATCACCGGCGAGTCCGACGCCGAGCCGAGCGCGGTGGCCCTGCGCCAAGTGATGGCCGAGCGCGAGCTCGATCCTTCCCACGCGCTCGACCTGCTGGAAGCCTTCCGCCGCGACGTCACCAAGCTGCGCTATGAAAGCTGGGACGATCTGATCGACTATTGCCGCTATTCGGCGATGCCGGTCGGCCGCTTCGTGCTCGACGTGCATGGCGAGAGCCGCGCGACTTGGCCCGCCAACGATGCGCTCTGCGCGGCGTTGCAGATCATCAACCATCTTCAGGATTGCGGAAAGGATGTTCGCGCGATCGACCGCGTCTATATCCCGCAGGATTTGATGAAGGCGGCCGGGGTGACGGTCGAGGAACTGGGCGCGGATCGGGCCTCGCCGGCCTTGAAACAGCTCATTTCCGCATTGGCCGAGCGCTGCCAGCATTTGCTCGCGGAGTCGGCTCCCTTCGCGCGCTCGATCCGCGACCGGCGGCTGGGCGTCGAGGTGGCGGTGATCCAGCGGCTTGCCGTCAGCCTCGCCGCGCGCCTGCGCCGCCGCGATCCGCTTTCCGAGCGTGTGCATCATGGCAAGGCGGAGGCGCTGCTGCTCGCGTCCGGCGCGGCGCTTGGCCGGCTGGTGGCGTTCCGATGACCGCGCAGACCCAGCCCGCCGCCGCCGGCTCCTCCTTCTACGCCGGCATGAAGGTGCTTCCCAAGGCGGAGCGCGAGGCGATGTACGCCGTCTATGACTTCTGCCGCATCGTCGACGACATCGCCGACGACCAGCAGGGCGATCCGGCCAGCCGCAGGGTCGCGCTCGACCAGTGGCGGACCGATCTCGACAGTCTCTTCGCGGGCGGCGAGCCGGGCGTGGCGGCGATGCTGGTCCCGCACGTCCGCGCCTTCGGCCTCAAGCGCGCCGACTTCGAAGCCGTGATCGACGGCATGGCGATGGACCTCGACCGCGACATCCGCTTCCCGTCGATGGACGAACTCGATCTCTATTGCGACCGGGTGGCCTCGGCCGTGGGGCGGTTGTCGGTGCGCATCTTCGGCATGGACGAGACGCCGGGCATCGACCTCGCCTATCATCTCGGTCGCGCGCTCCAGCTCACCAACATCCTGCGCGACATCGACGAGGATGCCGGCATCGGCCGCGCCTATCTGCCGCGCGAGGCGATCGAGGCGCAGGGCATCGCGATCGGCGACGAGATCGCGGCGGTCATCGACGATCCCCGTATCGACGGCGCGGCGCGTATCGTCGCGGAGCGGGCCAAGCGCCATTATGCCGAGGCGCACCGCATCCTCTCCACCCGCCCGCGCGGCCATCTGATCGCGCCGCGGCTGATGGAGGCGGCCTATTCCGAGCTGCTGCGCCGGATGCTCAAGGCGGGCTGGGCCGCGCCGCGCAGCCGCGTCCGCCACAACCGGCTGGCGCTGGCCTGGACGCTGATCCGGCTGCGGCTCGGGCGGTGAAGAGGGCGCATATCGTCGGCGCGGGGCTGGCCGGGCTGTCCGCCGCCGTCGCGCTGACCGAGGCCGGGTTCGCCGTCACGCTGAGCGACGCCGCGCGGCAGGCGGGCGGGCGCTGCCGCTCCTATCGCGATCCGCAGTTGGGGCTGGTGATCGACAACGGCAATCACCTCGTCCTCTCGGGCAATCATGGGGTGCGCGACTATCTCGCGAAGATCGGCGCGGGCGATCGCCTCGCCGGCCCAAGCGAGGCGCGCTTTCCTTATATGGATGTGGCCTCGGGCAGGCGCTGGGAGCTGCGCCCCAATAGCGGTCCCCTGCCGTGGTGGATTCTTGCCCGCAACCGCCGGGTGCCGGGGACGAAGCCGGGCGACTATCTGGCGCTGGCCAAGCTCCTCAGGGCGCGGCCCGACCAGCGCATCCGGGATGTGTTGCCGACGCAAGGGCCGCTCTGGGACGGGCTGCTGGCGAACTTCCTCGTCTCGGCGCTGAACACGCCGGCGGCGGAGGGCTCGGCCGCGCTCGCGGGGGCCGTGGTGCGTGAGACGCTGGCGAAGGGCGGGGCGGCCTGCTTCCCGCTCGTCGCCGAGCCGACGCTGGCCGCCGCCTTCGTCGAGCCCGCATTGGAATGGCTGGAGGCGCGGGGCGCGACGATCCGCCTCGGCCGCCGCCTCCGCTCGATCGAGTGGGGCGAGGGGCGCATCGCCGCGCTCGACTTCGCCGATGGCCGTGAGGAGATCGCGGCCGGAGAGCCTGTGGTGCTGGCGGTGCCGGCATGGGTGGCGGCGGACCTCGTCCCCGGCCTGACCGTGCCTGACGAACACAATGCCATCGTCAACGCCCACTTCCTTCATCCCGCGCCTCCCGGCGCCGCGCCCATCACCGGCGTGATCGGCGGGACGGCGGAGTGGGTGTTCGCCTTTCCCGACCGGCTCTCGACCACCACCAGTGCGGGCGATCGCTTGCTCGACGAGGATCGCGGGGCGCTCGCGGCCCGCCTCTGGGCGGATGTGGCGAAGGTCCACAACCTGTCCGCAGACCTCCCCCGCTGGCAGCTCGTCGTCGAGAAACGCGCCACTTTCGCGGCCACGCCCGAGCAGGATCGCCGCCGCCCCTGCGCCCAAACGAAATGGGACAACCTGTTCCTGGCTGGCGACTGGACGAAAACCGGGCTACCGGCGACCATCGAAGGCGCGCTCCGCTCCGGCCGGACGGCGGCGGCGTGCGCTCACCAGATGGAGACCGGAACTGTTGCGCGCTGACGATCTCGCCGAAGGACTGCCCACCGACCCGCTCGACAGCGTCGAAGCGGCGATCGGCCGTGCCGCCGAGGCCCTGACCAAGGCCCAGCGCGAGGACGGCCATTGGGTGTTCGAGCTGGAAGCCGACGCCACCATCCCGTCGGAATATATCCTGCTGCGCCATTATCTCGGCGAGCCCGACGATCTGGAGCTGGAGGCGGCGATCGGCCGCTATCTGCGCCGGATTCAGGGCGGCCATGGCGGCTGGCCGCTCTATCAGGACGGCGCCTTCGATATCTCGGCGACGGTGAAGGCCTATTATGCGCTCAAGATGATCGGCGACGACATCGACGCGCCGCACATGGCCCGCGCCCGCGCCGAAATCCTGAAGCGCGGCGGGGCGGGGGCCTCCAATGTGTTCACGCGTATCCAGCTCGCGCTGTTCGGGGCGGGCAAGTGGAGCGTGATCCCGGAAATGCCGGTCGAGCTGATGCTCGCACCCAAGAATTTCCCGATCAACCTCTACCGCATGTCCTACTGGGCGCGGACCGTGATCGTGCCGCTGCTCGTGCTGGCGGCGAAGCGCCCGGTCGCGAGGAATCCGCGTGGCGTGAAGGTGGACGAGCTTTACGCCCCCGGCCGCCACATCCTGAAGCGCGCGCTGCCGGGCAAGTGGGTGTGGGAGACGGGCTTCGGCGCGCTCGACATCGTGCTGAAGCGCGGCCGCCGCTTCTGGCCGAAGAAGCTGCGCCAGCGCGCCATACAGGCCTGCGTCGATTTCGTGGTGGAGCGGCTGAACGGCGAGGATGGCCTCGGCGCCATCTATCCGGCGATGGCCAACAGCGTGATGATGTTCGACGCGCTCGGCTACGCGCCCGATCATCCGCATCGGGCGATCGCGCGCGCCTCGGTCGAGAAGCTGCTGGTCCGCCGGGAGGATGGCGAGGTCTATTGCCAGCCCTGCGTCTCGCCGGTGTGGGATACGGCGCTGGCCGCGCACGCCATGCTGGAGGCCGGCGGGGATGCGGCCGAGGCGTCGGCGGTGCGCGGGCTCGACTGGCTGAAGCCGCGCCAGATTCTCGACGTGAAGGGCGACTGGCAGGAGACGCGCCCCGATGTCCGCCCCGGCGGCTGGGCCTTCCAGTACGGCAACGATCATTACCCGGACCTCGACGACACCGCCGTGGTGGTGATGGCGATGGATCGCGCGCGGCCGGCGCTGGGCGATCGCTATGACGAGGCGATCGATCGCGGCGTGGAGTGGAATGTCGGCCTCCAGAGCCATGACGGCGGCTATGCCGCGTTCGATGCCGACAACACGCATTTCTACCTGAACGACATCCCCTTCGCCGATCATGGCGCGCTGCTCGATCCGCCGACCGCCGACGTGACGGCGCGCGTGGTGTCGATGCTGGCGCAGGTCGGCGAGCCGCTCGACAGCCCGCGCATGGTGGCCGCGCTCGACTGGCTGAAGCGCGATCAGCACCCCGAGGGGAGCTGGTGGGGCCGCTGGGGCGTCAACTACATCTACGGCACATGGTCGGTGCTGTGCGCGCTCAACGCCGCCGGGATCGATCCGGCCAACCAGATGATGCGCCGCGCGGCGCGCTGGCTGATCCAGATCCAGAACGCCGACGGCGGCTGGGGCGAGAGCTGCGACAGCTATGATCTGGCGCGCAAGGGGCATGAGGCGGCGCCCTCCAACGCCTCGCAGACGGCGTGGGCATTGCTCGGGCTGATGGCGGCCGGCGAGGTGGATCATCCCGCCGTCGTGCGCGGCATCGCGTGGCTGGAGCGCCACCAGGCCGAGGATGGCCTGTGGGGGCAGGAGCATTATACCGGCGGCGGCTTCCCGCGCGTCTTCTATCTCCGCTACCACGGCTATCCGAAATATTTCCCGCTCTGGGCGCTCGCCCGCTATCGCAACCTCAAGCGCGGCAACACGCGGCGCGTAGCCTACGGCATGTGATGATCCTGATCGCGACAGGCATGAAGCGCGAGGCCAAGGCCTTGAAGCGCGATGGGGTTCAGGTCGTGGTCGGCGGCACCGATCCGGCGCGGCTGGAGGCCGAGCTGGAGGCGGGCGTCGCGGCGGGCGCGACCGCGATCCTCTCCATGGGGCTGGCGGGCGCGCTGGCGCCGCGCATGGCGGTGGGGGACTGGGTGGTCGGCACCATCTCGCCCTCCGGCATGGAGCGGCGCGAATGGAGCGTCGGCGCGGGCAATGCGCGTCGCGAGCACAAGCCGCTGGGGCAGGCCCCTTCGCGCAAGACCGAGGCCTCCAAGGCGTGGATCAACCGCGTGGCGGAGATCCTGCCGGGCGCGGTGGTCGGCCGCATCCATGCGGACGGCGCGATGGTGGTGACGGCGCGGCAGAAGGAGGATTTGCACTTTTCCACCCGCGCCTGCGCCTGCGACATGGAGAGCCACATCGCTGCGCGCGTGGCCGAGCGGCACAATCTGCCCTTCGTCGTGGCCCGCGTGATCTCGGATGCCGCCGATCGCACGCTGCCCAAGGCGGCGCAGGTGGCGATGGGGCCGGACGGCGGGGTCAGGATCGGGGCGGTGCTGCTCGCGATCCTGACGCGGCCATGGCAGCTTCCCGCGCTGATCGGCGTCGCGATGGACGCCGATCGCGCGATGCGGACATTAGTCCGCGGTTACAACATGCTTGGACGCGCCGGGTTTGTTCTTGGCGATCAGCGCTAGCTCGCGCTCGACATGGCTTGAATAGACGTCCTCGGCGGGGCGCGCCGTGCTGAGGTCGATATCCTTCGCCATCGGGCCGGAGGTGCGGATGCCCTTGCGGCCGACGCCCATCATCTTGAACGGATGGCGGATCGCGTCGGTCGCGGCGGTGCCTTCGAAGCCGCAATGGACCATGCAGTTCGAGCACTTCTCATATTTGCCGACGCCGAACTTGTCCCATTCGGTGCCTTCCATCAGCTCGTCGAAGGTCTTCACATAGCCTTCGCCGACGAGATAGCACGGCTTCTGCCAGCCGAAGACGGTGCGCAGCGGCATCGACCATGGCGTACACTGGTAGCTCTGATTGCCGGCGAGGAAATCGAGGAACAGCGGCGAGTTGGTGAAGGCCCAGTTCTTCGCGCCATTGCCGCGCGAGAACACGTCGCGGAAGAACTTCTTGGTGCGCTCGCGGGTGAGGAAATGCTCCTGATCCGAGGCGCGCTCATAGGCATAGCCCGGCGACAGCGTGATCTCGACGTCGAGGCGCTTCATCTCGTCGAAGAAGGCGGCGAGGCGGGCCGGGTCGGCGCCGTCGAAAACGGTGCAGTTGACCTGCACGCGGAAGCCCTTGGACTTGGCGAGTTCGATCGCCTCGACCGCGACCTCATAGGTGCCGTCCTGATCGACCGCATGGTCGTGCATCCCCTTGTCGCCATCGAGATGGATCGACCAGGTGAAGAATTTATGCGGCTTATAGTCGTCGATCTTCTTCTTGAGCAGCAGCGCGTTGGTGCAGAGGATGACGAGCTTCTTCTTCGCCAGATAGCCCTCGACGATCTTAGGCATCTCGCGGTGGAGCAGCGGCTCGCCGCCCGCGATCGAGACGGCGGGCGCGCCGCATTCGTCGATCGCGTCCATGCACTGCTGGAAGCTCAGGCGCTGGTTCAGGATCGCATCCGGATAGTCGATCTTGCCGCAGCCGGGGCAGGCGAGATTGCAGCGCAGCAGCGGCTCCAGCATCAGCACGAGCGGATATTTGCCGCCCTTGATGTGGTTCTTGACGGTGTAGGCGCCGATGCGGGCGGTGACGGCGAGGGGGAGGCCCATAACGTGATCCTTAGGCTACGCGCGCGCGCTGGGGCAGGCGCTCGAGCGCCGGCGGCAGGCGGAACTGCACATTCTCTTCGAGCCCGTCGAGCTTCTCGACGGTGGTGGGGGTGATCGCACGAATCGCGGTGATGACGCTCTGCACCAGCTCCTCGGGCGCCGATGCGCCGGCGGTGAGGCCGATCGTCCCGACGCCGTCCAGCCAGGCCGGATCGAGCTGCGAGCCGTCGGCGATGAGGAAGCTCGGCTTGCCCATCTCCTCGCCGATCTCGCGCAGGCGGTTGGAGTTGGAGCTGTTCGGGCTGCCGACGACGAGCAGCATGTCCGCATGTTCGCACAGCTCGCGCACCGCCGACTGGCGGTTCTGCGTGGCGTAGCAGATGTCGGCGGTGTCCGGGCCGGTGACGTCGGAGAAGCGGGCGGTCAGCGCCGCGATGATCGCGCGCGTGTCGTCGACCGAGAGGGTGGTCTGGGTGATGTAGGCGATCGGCGCATCGAGCGCGAGCGGCAGGCTCTCGACCTCCTCGGGCGTGCCGACGAGATGGACCTCGCCGTCGATCTGGCCGAGCGTGCCTTCCACCTCCGGGTGGCCGGCATGGCCGATCAGGACCAGAGTCCGCCCCGCCTGGACGTAACGCCGACCCTGGATATGGACCTTGCTCACCAGCGGGCAGGTGGCGTCGATCACCGGCAGGCCCCGCGCCTCGGCATCCGCCTGCACCGTGCGGCTGACGCCATGCGCGGAGAAGATCGTCACGGCGCCGGTCGGCACCTCGTTCAGCTCCTCGACGAACACGGCGCCCTTCGCCTTCAGCGTGTCGACGACGTGACGGTTGTGAACGATTTCATGACGGACATAAACGGGCGCCCCCACCCGATCCAGCGCCTGATCCACGATGTCGATCGCGCGGATGACGCCTGCGCAAAAGCCACGGGGTTGGGCGAGAAGCACCTTTACCATCAATATCTCCAGGCGGGTATGGCGCGCACACATAGTCGCTTCGCCGCATCGGCGAAAGGTCACAGCGTGCAACCTTTCGGCTCGACCCTTGTTCAGAGCCGGTTATGACGCCATCCGCGATGAAGCCTCGCTGACCAAAGGATGACGACCGTGACATACAAGACACGCATTGCCGCCGCCCTGGCGCTGATGGCGATCCCGGCCGCGGCGCAGGCGGAGCCCGGCGATTCGGCGGGACGGATCGGGGCCTATAACGACGCGGTGATCGCCATCATGAAGGCGAAGCTGCCACTCCCCGCGCGCGCCGAGCGCTTCGAGACGGTGGTGAAGGCCTATTACGACATGCCCGGAATCGCGGCGCTGGTGGCCGGGCCGGCCTGGGCGAGTGCGTCGGCGGCGGACAAGTCGGCGGCGATCGGCGCGCTGACGCGGCATTCGGCGGTGTCGCTGGCGCGCAACTTCACCAGCTATTCGGGGGAGAAGTTCATCGTCGATCCCAAGGTGATCGAGCGCGGGCCGGAGCGGGTGGTGAAGGTGACGATCGCCGGCACCCCTTTGTTCTACCGGATGCGCCAGTCGGCCGGGCAGTGGAAGATCGTCGACGTGATCTCCAGCGGCGTCTCCAATCTCGCGCTCCAGCGCGCTGATCTGGCGACCACCGTCGCCAAAGGCGGCCTTCCCGCGATGGTGAAGCGCCTCGGCCAGCTCGACGCGGTGAAATAAGCTCGCGCGGGGGGCGTCAGGCGCGGCGGACGCGCTTGTTGTCCCCCAGTAGCGCCGGTTCGAAGATCAGCGCGCAGACCAGCGTCCAGGCGAGCGAGATCATCAGGATCTTGCCCATGCTGGCCGTGCCCGGATGGCGCGAGAGCCAGAGCGAGCCGAAGGCGCTCCCCGTCGCCAGCGCCGAGAAGAACACCGCGCGGGCGAGGGGCGACTGGATCAGATCGGTCGCCCCGCTCCGCCACGCCATCACGAAGTAGATGTGGAAGGCGACGCCGACGCCGAACAGCAGCGGGAAGGCGATGATGTTGGCGAAGTTGATCGGCTGCCCGATCAGCACGCAGGTGCCGAGCGTCAGGAAGCCCGACAGCACCACCGGCGCCAGCGTGAACGCCACCTCGCGCATGTCGCGCAGCACCGCGTAGAGCAGCAGGCTGACGGCGAGCAGCGCGAGCAGCCCGGCCTCGACGAAGGCCATGGCGACGGTGTGCGCGGCGGCCTGCGTCGAAACGGCGGTGCCGGTGGCCGACGGCGCGACATGGCGGACGGCGCGCACGAAGGCGGCGAGCGCGGGGCCGCTGCGATCGGTGCCGGCGGCGACGAGCTGGACGCGGGCCTGCCCGTCTTTGGCGATCCAGTCCTGCCGGATGTCGGCGGGCAACGTGTCGACCGTCACCGGCTGGGCCGAGAGGGCGGCGCGCATCTGATCGAGCATCGTGCCGAGCGGCGGCACCAGCATCGCGGTCGCGGCGGTGCGCGCCGTCTCGGGGGCGCCGGCGAGGCGGGTGAAGGCGTCGGCGAGGCGACGGGCATCTGCATCGGCGCGGGTCTGGCCGGTGGCGGCGGTACGCAGGCCCTCGGCGGTGTGGCGGAGCGCTGCGATCGTCTCGGCATCGCTCGGGGGGGACGCGGGCGCGAAGGGGTTGAGCGTGAAGTCGAGCAGCGCCGAGGCATTGCCGATCAGCGCCAGCTTGGGCGCCTGATCCTCGGGCACGAAGCTCGCGGCGGTGACGGCGTGGCCGACCTCGGGCAGCTTGGACAGCGTGTCGGCCAGCGCCTGCGCATGGGTGAGGTCGGTGGCGAGGATGTCGATCGTGTTGGGATCGCGATCCGGGTCGTGGACCAGATCGGAGAGTGTCGCCATCGCCTCGCCGGCGGGATTGCGCAGGTGGAGCGGGTTGAAGTCGAAATGGACGAAGGCGAGGCTGGCGATGCTCGCCACCATCGACACCCCGAACACGCCCAGCACCCGCTTGCGGCGGCGCATCAGGAAGGCGTCGACGGGCGCGAGCCTGGGGTTGCCGAGTTCCGCCTGAGGGTGTCCGGGCCTGAGCAGCATCAGCAGCGCCGGGAGCAGCGTCACCGACAGCGCCAGCGCCACGATCATGCCGAGCCCGGCGATCACGCCCAGTTCCGCGATGCCGACATAGGCGGTCGGCAGGAAGGCCATGAAGCCGAGGCACACCGCGCCCGCCGCCAGCAGCAGCGGCGCGCCGAGCGCGCGGGCGGCGGCGCACATCGCGGCGGCATGGTCCTCATGCTCCAGCCGTTCGGCCTGGAAGCGCACGCCGAGCTGGATGCCGAAATCGACGCCGAGCCCGACGAACAGCGGGATGAAGGCGACCGAGATCAGGTTGAGCTGCCCCACCGCGGCGAGGCCGATGCCGGTGGTGATGACGAGGCCGGCGATGGTGGTGACGAGGATCGCGCCGACGATCTTCCACGAGCGCACCGCGAGACGCAGCGTCAGCAGCATGGCAAGCACCATCACCGCGCCGACCAGCCAGGCATGATCGGCGAGGCTGGCGAACTCCTCGTCGGCGAGCGGCACCGAGCCGGTGAGGCGGACGGTCACGCCATGGGCGGGGTCGAGGCCAAGCTGCGTCGCGGCGGCGCGCACCGCGTTCGTGGCGGGCTCTCCCGGCATCAGCGAGCCATAGTCGAGCACCGGCGTCGCCAGCACGAGGCGGCGCCTGGGGGCCGCCAGCGATCCCTTGTCGGAGCCGAACAGCGCCTGCCACGAGAAGAAGGCCGGCTTGCCCGCCGCTTGGCTGTCGAGCGCGTCGGCCAGCGCCGCCATCGGCCGGTCGATCCGGGCGAGCGTCGCGTCGCCGCGCGCGACGCCCTGCAACATCGTGTCGAGCGCGCCCGCGATCCCGCGCAGCGACGGGTCGGCGGCGAGCGGCCCAAGGAAGGGCTGGGCGTCGATCATCTGCCTGGTCGCGGCGGCGACATCCGCCTCGCTGCCGAACAGCAGGCCCTCGCGGGCGAAGAAGTCGCCGCCGTCGGGGCGCACGACACGGCGGAAATGGGCGGGGTCGGCGGCCATCTTCGCGGCGAGCCCGGCGGCGGCGCGCTCGGCCAGCTCGGGCGTCTGTCCGTCGATCACCACCAGCACCGAATCGCCGTTCTGCGGGAAGGCGGCGTCCATCTTCTTCTCGTTCACGCGCCAGCCGACCGTGTCGGAGATCAGCGCCGAGGTATCGGTGGTCATCGCGAAGCGGTCGCTGGTGAAGAGCAGCGCGCCGATGGTGAGCAGCAGCGCGGCGGCCAGCACCCACCACGGGCGACGGCAGGCAAGCGTGACGAGGCGATCGAGGGAACGGATCATGCCGGCGCCCTCAGAGGAAGCTGCGCAGCGCAAGCGTGATGCGCTGCCGCTCGCTGCCATGATCGAAGGCGGCATCGGCGAATTTGGGCGGGCTCATATGGACGGGCGCGTCGCGCGAGAAGCCGAGCGGCTCGGTCGGGATGCCGAACAGCGCGCGGTCCACCTTCCCGTTGCCGTTGCGATCGTGGAAGACCTGCGCGGCATAGCGGCCGGGCGGCACGTCGGGCACGGTGACGACGGTGGTGCCGATCGTCGCCGGTGCCTCGGCCGAATAAGGGCAATCCTCCTTCAGGAATTTCTCCTGCGGGCAGATATCGACATGGATGCGCCCCTTGGCCGAGGTGACGTTGGTGACGGCCACGTCGATGGCGGCGGCCTGCGACGGGGCGGGCACGGCCAGCAGGGCCAGCAGCGGAAGCAGCGCAAGGGGCGTCGACATGGCCTTCCCCCACCACAGAATCCCCCGCCTGTCGAGCCATCCGGGCGCATTCAGAAGCTGAGCACGACGCTCACCGTGTCGGTATAATGGCCGGCCGGCGGCGTCGTCTGGGCCGGGTTGACGCCGATCTTGTAGGTCTGCTGCTGGGCCGGCGAGACGAGGCCGGTGCCCTTGCCGCTATTGGCCTGATTGGTCTGCGGGTTGCTCTGGTCCCAGATGGTGACGCCGTCGGGAAGATAGATGTTGTACTGGAGGCTGTGGCCGCCGGTGTCGGTCATCGCCCGCCATGGCCGCGCGCTGTTGTTGCCGCCGGCGGTGAAGGACACCTGATAGGTGCTGCCCCTGGTGCAGTCGGTCAGCACCGCCTTGGTGGCCATGCCGAACTGGCTGGCGAGCGGGGCGCTGCCGAGGCTCACGTCGTTCGCTGTGATCTTGCAGTCCGCGTTGACCTTGAGCGTCACCACGATCGTCGAGGTGCCCGTGCCGGTATCGGAGGTGACGCACACCACCACCGCCACGATGCAGATGTTCCAGCTCCAGGCGACCGTCAGCGTGTCGGTATAGGTGCCGGCGGCGACGTTCGGGCCGGCGCTGAGCTTCATATACATCTTCGGCGTGAAGGTGCCGCCGGTCAGGATGCCCAGCGAGAGGAGCGCGCTGTCCGTATAATTGACCGTCCCGCCCTGCGTGAACGGGATGGTCCCCGCCTGATCGGCCGAGACGCTGAAGGGGATGGCATCGCTGCCGGGGCCGGTCAGGAGCTTGAAGCCGTTGGCGCTCGTCATCGTCGCGTTCGCATAGTTGGTGCCGAGCAGGGCGATCGCCGAGGCGTTGCAGGTGAGGCCCGCCGATCCGTTGATGGCCGGGATGGTCTGTGCCTGCACGTCGTAGGAAGAGGAGGGCTGGAAGGTGAAAGCCGGGTTCGAGACGGTGCAATAGGATGCCGCCCGCGCCACGCCGGGCACGCCCAGCGCCAGCAGCAGGGCGACGAGGAGGCGAGCGAGCCTCACCGGCATGGCACCGGCCCGATCTGCGCGAGCGGTTTGGCGTCGGCGGGCAGCACCACCTCCGCGCGGCAGCGCTGGCCGTCCTGACGGAGTACGGAGAGCGTCGTGCGGCCGGCGATGTCGTCGAGATAGACGATGCCGTCCCAGCCGATCTCGGTGTCGGCGGCGTTGGCGCGGCTGACCCGGCCGCCGGGGGCCAGCGGACGGCCGCGTTCGTCCACCAGCGTCACGGTGGCGCTGCGCACCGTGCGCACCCCCATCCGCACCAGCGCGCCGGTGCCCTCGCGGAGCGCGACGCGCCGCTCCACCGTCGTCGCGACGCGGTCGGCCGGGAGGCCCAGCGTGTCGATGGCGAAGCGGCCGGTATGATAGGAGGTGATGACCGGCACGAAGAGATGGCCGCGCCTGTCGGTGACGCCCATCGGCTGGTTCTCGTAGGAGACCGGTACGCCCGGCATCCCGTCGGTGGAGACGACGGCGAAGGCGTCCGATACCTGATTGGCGGCGAACCAGTCGTGATCCATCACCACCAGCGCGCCGGTCGCGCCCAGCCATTGCGAGTTCTGCCCCCGCGCGAAGGCGCCCCCGGCCTGCACTTCCACCGCCGGACCGCGCCAGGTGAGCGTGCCTTGTCCATAAGCGCGGCCATGCTCGTCGGAGGCGAGGCTGGCATTGGCGCCCAGGCCGCCCTCGCTCGGCACCGAGCGGGCATAATCCAGCTCGCCGAGCAGCCCCCGGCTCGGATCATGGCTGATGCCCGCGCTCACCGTGTTGCGGCCGAACGGCACGATCAGGCGGAGCTGTGCGCTGCTGCTGTGGGCATTGAAGTCGTGATCCGCGCTCAGGAACAGGCTGGCGACGCGGCCGAGCGATCGGGAATAGGAGAGCGATCCGATCCGCGTGCGGGGGCCGGCGAGCGTGCGCGCGTCGATGAAGGCAAGGCCGATGCTGCCCTGCCGATCGAAATTGACGCTGGCCACGATGCGGTCGCTGCGGCGGGTCGGGGCAAAGCTGGCGAGGTCGAAGCTGCCGAGGTCGCGATAGGCGCCGGAGCGCTGGTCATGCTCGGCGCCGATCGTGAAGCGGCGCGAGGAATAGCTGTAGCCCACCGTCCACTGGCTGGCGGTGCGTCCGTCGGCATGGCTGGCGGCGGCGGAGACGGCGAGCGTGCCGATCAGCCCCGGCGCCCAGACGATGCCCGCGCCACCCAGCGCCAGCCCGCGCGTCGCCTCGCCATGCGCTTCGATCGTGACATGGCTGGTGAGCCCGCGCCGCACCGTGCCGCTGGCCGCCAGCGCGCCGTACCGGAAGCTTCGGACGCCATAGGCGCGTCGCAGGAAGCCGATCTCGGCCGAGCCGTCGAGCAGGCCGGGCTTGAGGAGCTGGGAGGAGACGTAGAAGGGGATGGTGGTCGCCACCTGACGGCCGACCGCGTCGGTGGTGATGATGGTGGCCTCGCCCGCGCCGTTCACCACCGGGATGTTGTCGAGCACGAAGCGGCCCGGCGCGACGTCCGCGCCCTGCTGGCGATAGCCGTCGACGAACAGGTCCACGGCGGAGGGCACCGCCGTCTTTCCCGCGAAGCTCGGCAGCGGCATGGTCAGCAGGTCCGGCCGCACCCGATAGTCCCGCGCGATCTGGAAGCCGCCCATCCGCACCGAAGTGGTCCAGGGCAGCGACTGGGTGATGAGGTCGCCCGCCGTGAAGGCCAGCGCATGGTCCTCGTCGACATGGCGATAGCGCGTGTCGTAGCGCAGATAGCCCTGCGGCGCGGAGGAGCCGCCGCCCTGCACCGCGCGCAGCGTGCCGTCGTTGGAGAGCGTGCCGAACGGACCGAACAGCCGCTGCTCGGTCCACAGCGATGCGCTGGTGATGCTGCCGCCGTGCTGCACATAGGCGTCGTAGTTCAGCATCGCGCCGACATTGGCGACGGTCGGGCTGCGTTCGCGATTCTCGGCGACGATATGGCTGGTCGGCAGCAGATCGGGGGAGGCGTCGATGCGCAGCGTCTGCCCCATCGCGTCATATTGCGCGGTCAGGCCATGCATATGCGCCACGTCGACGAGGCCGTCTCCCGGCACCAGCAGCCCGGCCGCGCGCAGGTCCGCGCTGTTCACCATCTGCTGGCCGAAGCGCAGCATCAGCGGCACCACGTCGCCGGACGGGCGGCCGTTGAGCACGATCTCCACGAACAGCGGCTGGCTGGCCGGCGCCGGGTCGATCGGCGGCAGGCTGGCGGCCGCGATCGCCGCCCCGGCCTGTCCGAGCCCCGAGGGAAGAAGGAAGAGGAGAAGGAGGCGCCGCATGGCATCGGTGCGCGGGCTCAGGCTGTCGGCGTCAGGCTGATGTCGCGGCCGTTGACGTTGACGACGAGCGTGCCGTCGACCGGCGCGTCCGCCGGCAGGGGCCAGCGCATCGTCGAGCCCGCCAGCACATAGCCGAGCAGCCCGCCCGCCGCCGTCACCGTCCGCCCTCCGCGCACCACCCGCAGATCGACCAGCCGGGCGTGGAGATCGCCCGTGTTGCGGATTTCGGCATAGGGCTTGCCGCCCACCAGCACGGTGCGCCCCGCGAGCGCGGGCGTGCCATGGGCGCCCGCCCCGTCATAGGCGAAGAGCGGGATCGAATAGCGCATCTGCACCGCAAGATGCGCGCCCACCGCATCGGTGCGCGAGGCGTCGATCGGCGGCGGCAGCTCGTCGATCAGCAGGCGATAGCAATGCTCCGCCGAGGCCGCGCCGGCGGCGCGGCGGATGATGCGGACGAGCTGGCGCTGGCCGGGCGCGACATTGGCGATGGGCGGGCTCGGGATCACCTCGTCCTGCCGGTCGAAACGATCGTCCCCGCCGGGCTGGCTCCACGCGAAGGAGCGGATCTGGAGCGTGACGGGGGCGTTGCCGCGATTCTCGATCCAGAGCGCGGTGGCCTTCTCGCCGCTCGCGATGACGGGATCGATCGGCCACAGCACCACCGATCCCGCGTGCGAAGGCGTGGCGGCCAGCATCGCGGCGGCGAGAAAGGGCAGCGCAAGGGCGCGGCATGTCATCACATCAATCCCCCCAATGCGAGGCGCGCGCTCACCAACTGAGCGTCACGCGAACCGTGTCGGAATAGGCGCCGGCCACCATCGAGCCGGGCAAGGTGGCCTTGGCGTGGACGGGAAAGGCCATGTGCGAGGTGCCCGCCGGGAAGGAGAGGCTGACCGCCTGGCTCGTCCACGGCGTGGCGCTGCCGTTGGCGTAGAGCTGGTACGGCACCCGCGCGCTGGCATTCCCCGCGATGGCGAGCTGGCGCACCCCTCCGCTCGGCTGGTTCCCGTTGTCGGCGGTCAGGCTGACGGTCAGGCCCGGCGTGCAGTCGATCTGGATGCCGTTCGCGCCGCCCGAGAGCAGGTCCGCCTCCACCGTCCCCGTCGCCGAGCTGGAGACGCTGCCCAGCGCGATGTCGCCCCAATGGCCCGATCCGCCGGTGGCGACGAGGCAGCCGTTGACGATATCGGCGGAAACCTGAAACGCCTTGGTCATCTGCGCCGAGGCCGGCCCTCCCGCGAGCAGGCCGATCAGGGCGGTTGCGAGAGGCCCGAGGCGGCGCACGGCGATCGCCCTTTCCCGCCTTCCCCCGATGCTACCAGTTCAGCGTCACCTGGATCGTATCCGTATAGGAGCCCGCAGGCAGGATCACGCCGCCGCTGTTGACATGGGCATAGAGCGGCACGCTGAACGCGGTCGTCGTCGCGGTGCCGAGGCTGATCTGCTGGTTGATGGTGATCTCGTCGGTGGCGCCGGCGTCGCTGTAGAGATGATAGGGGAGCATGTTGCTGCCCGACGCCATGCGATGCACGCCGCTGTCGTCGTGCGCGCCCGTGCCGATCGTCAGCGAAGGCGTGAGGCCGGGCGAGCAGAGCACCGAGATGGCGTTGCCGCCGCCGGTGGCGACGAGCTGTGCGCTGGTGTCCCCGAAGATGCCCGACTGATCGGTGAAGGCGATGCTGCCGATCTGGCCGAGGCTCGACGCCATCGCGGCCCCGTTAACCATGCAGGAGGCGTTGACGTTCAGCGAGACGCCGATCGTGCCCGTCGAGGAGTCGGCCTTGGCCGGCGCGGAGCCCAGCGCCGTCGCGGCGACGGCAAGGGCCGCGAGGCCGATGACGCGGGTCGGTGAATGAGGCTGGAACATGGCTGGATCCTGTTGTGCTTGGCAGGATCGAGAAGCGCCCGGCATGGTTAACAAGCTTCTGCGGAAAAGCCGCCGGCCGGGCGATTTAGACTAGGGTCTAGCCTCTCCGGGCGTTTCCTGCGGGCGGCCAAGCTCCGCCAGCGCCTTGCGGGCGGCGACGCGGGCGGCTTCCCATTGCGAGTCTTCGCCCTCCGACACGGCGAGCCAGATGCGGGAGACTTCGGGGAAACCCAGCGTGCCGGCGATCCCCGCCACCCGATGCGCGCGGGAGCGGCGTTCGCCGGGGTCGTCCGGCGCCGTCAGGGCATCGGCGAGCTGATCGCGGAAGCGGCCCAGCATTGCGAGGATCTCCGCCTCGCCGAACAGGGCGGCGAGGCGTGCGCTGTCATGCGGCCTCGCCGACGGCCGCCACGGCTCGACCGCGGCGAGCAGCTCGGGCGCGGTGAAGGGCTTGCCGATATAGCCGTCCATGCCCGCGCCATGGAGCCGACCGGCGGTCTCGGTATGCGACAGCGCGGTGAAGGCGACGATCGGCATGGTGCCGCCCTCGCCACGGATCGCCGCGGCCGCCTCGAAGCCGTCCATGTCCGGCATCTGGATGTCCATCAGCACCAGCGCATAAGCGCGCCTGCGCACGGCGAGGATCGCCGAAGCCCCGTCTTCCACCGTGTCGACATGCCAGCCGGCCTGCCCCAGCATCACGGACGCGATGCCGCGATTAACCGCTTCGTCATCTACAACAAGAATGGATGGATTTTCCACCATCGTATTAATCCAGTTTGTAGCACGACTGTGCAAATCACATTTCTCTCTGTTGCCCCAAATCTGGGCGAATGCTTCATTGAATAGAGAGGGAGTTTCTGCAAATTCTAAAGCAAATATCGACCAAGGTAGAGGAAAAGGGGTGCGGGGGCGCTCCGTTCAGACAGGGGGTGGCGTTTGGCAGCGCGTTTGTTGCTTGCGGATGATCATCCGCTGATCCGTGAAGGGCTGGCCCTCGCCGCGCGCGTCGCCATGCCGGAATTGACCATCGACAGTGTCGGCAGCATCGCCGAAGCCGAGGCGGCCATAGCCCGCCACAAGGGCTACCGGCTCGCGCTGCTGGACCTGATCCTGCCGGATGCGCGGGGCTTCTCCGGGTTCCTGCGGCTCCAGCACGCGCTGGGCGACGTGCCGATCGTGATCGTCTCCGCCCGGCAGCAGCCGGAACTGGTGGAGGCGGCGCGGGCGCTCGGCGCGGCCGGTTATCTGTCGAAGGCCCAGCCGCTCGACGAGACGCTGGCCTCGCTCCGCATGGTGCTGGCCGGCAAGACGGTCTTCCCCGCGGGTATCGGCCACGGGCGCACGGAAACGGTGGTGGCGCGGCAGCGCATCTCCGAACTGTCGAATGCGCAGCTCCGGGTGCTGATGGCGCTGGCGGACGGGCGCCTCAACAAGCAGATCGCCGGCGAACTCGGTGTCACGGAGGCGACCGTGAAGGCGCACATGACGGCGATCTTCCGCAAGCTCGGCGTCACCAATCGCACCCAGGCGATCCTCGCCATGCAACCCCTCCTGGCGGATCGGCCGGACGACGTCCCATGATGGAGGCGCTGCTCGCGCCCGCCGCACCCGTGCAGCGCCGGCCGTCGCGGACGCCGTTCCTGCTTCTGGGCATGTTGAGCCCGCTGCTTCTGTTCGCGCTGGCGCTGTGGTTCAGCTTACAGACGGGCCATCTGCGGGCGATGCGGAGCGTCATCCGCGCCTCGTTCGAGAAGCGGATCGTCACCAGCGAGCTGCTGCGCGAGCTGTCCGACGCCGAGGCGGAGGAGCGGGGTTATATCCTCACCGGCGATGCCGTGATGCTGCGTAATTTCGATCGCTCGCGGCTGCGGGTGGCGACCGATCTCGCGCAACTGAACGAGCTATATGACGACGAGCCGGCGCAGTCCGAACGGATCGCGCGGCTCCAACTCCTGCTCGGTGCCCGGCTCGGCCGGATGACCGACGCGATCCACGGACGCGAACCGGGGGCGGCGGCGGAGGCGGACCTCCCGAGCCCGGACGAGCGCCGTCAGGCGGACGAGGCCTATGGCATCGTCACCGCGCTGATCGCCAAGGAGGAGGGCACGCTCGCGGCCCGGCTCCAGCTCATCCGCGATCGCAATGATTCGCTTCAGCGCTTCGTCTGGGCGCTGAACCTGACGGTCAGCCTGATCCTGATGCTGGCGCTGTGGATGCTTTGGCGCTCGCGGATCGAGCAGCATCGCGTCGAGCTTCGCGCGCACGATGCGGCGGCGCGGCTCCGGGCGATCTTCGCCAGCACCACCGACGCGATCGTGATCCTCAATCCGCAGGGCATGATCGAGGCGGTGAACGCCGCGACGACGCGGATGCTGGGCTATGGCCCGGCCGAGCTGGTCAGTCGCGATGCCTCCACCCTGCTCGACGTGATGGACGGCGAGGGGCATTTCCACACGCGCGTCGGGCTGGTCGACGGACGGCTGGAGCAGACCGGCTGGCTCGATCGCACCGTCCGCCATCGCGACGGGCATCTCGTGCCGGTGGATATCGGGCTCGGCTTGATGCCCTTGCCGGGCGAGCTGCACATCGTCGCCGCGATCCGCGACATTTCGGAGCGCAAGGCGGTGGAGCGGCTGAAGGACGAGTTCGTCGCCACGGTGAGCCACGAGCTGCGCACGCCGCTCACCTCGGTGGTCGGCTCGCTGGGCTTGCTGCGGGCGGGATCGGTGGGCGAGCTGCCCGATGCGGCGCATCGCCTGGTGGAGATCGCCGAGAACAACAGCCGCCGCCTGATCCGCCTCATCAACGACATTCTCGACATCGAGAAGATCAGCTCGGGCCGGATGCGGTTCGAATGCGAGCCGGTCGATCTGGTGGCGATGGCGGAGCGCGCGATCGAGGGGAGCCGCGGCCTCGCCGACACAAGGCGGGTACGGCTGGAGCTGTCGGCGCGCGAACGGCCGATCGTCGTGCAGGGCGATGAGGAGAGGCTGCTCCAGGTCGTCACCAACCTGCTGTCCAACGCGATCCGCTATTCGCCGGAAGGAGGCGAGGTGCGGGTGTCGCTGCTGGCGGAGAGCGGCACCGCGCAACTGGCGGTGGAGGACGAAGGCCCCGGCATCCCCGCCGAGTTTCACAGCCGTATCTTCGAGCGCTTCGCCCAGGCGCGTCACCCTGCCGCGCGAGACGGCGCCGGCGCGGGGGCGACCGGCGGCGGCACCGGCCTCGGCCTTGCCATCTCGCGCGAGATCATGGCGGCCCATGGCGGCCGCATCTGGTTCGGCAGCGCCGATGGCGGCGGCGCGCGGCTCACCTGCTCGCTGCCGCTGGCCCACAAGGCGGCGCTCACCGCCGACGAGCAGGGCCGCGCCCGCGTGCTGCTCTGCGAGCCGCAGGAGGAGCCGGCCGCAGCGCTCCGCGCCGTCCTCGATCAGGAGGGATATGTCGTCGATCGTGTCGGCACCGGGCAGGAGGCGGAAGAGAGCATGGCTTCCGGCCGCTATGACGTCATGCTGATCGCGCGGATGCTGCCGGACGGCGACGGGCTGGAGACGGTCCGCGCGCTGCGGCGCAATCCGGTGACGCGCGCGTTGCCGGTGATCGTCGTCTCCGGCGCCGGGGCGGAGGCGAGCGGCCCGGAGGGGCTCGATCTGGTCGACTGGCTCGACACGCCGCTCGAGCCCGAGCGGCTGCGCCAGGCGATCGGCCGCGCCGTCGGCCATATGTCCTCCGATCGCCCGACCCTGCTGCACATCGACGACGATCCCGACGTGCAGGAGGTGACCGCCATGGCGCTGGCCGATCAGGGCCGCGTGCTGCGCGCGACCAGCATCGCCTCGGCACGCGCGCTGCTGGCGAACCATGTGCCGGATGTCGTCATCCTCGACTTCAATCTGCCGGACGGCTCCGGGCTCGATCTGCTGCCGGATCTGTCCACCGCCGACGGAAGGGCGATCCCCACCATCATCTATTCGGCCGAGGATGTCGGCCCCGAGGTGCGGGGCCGTGTCGATGCCGTGCTCATCAAATCCCGACGCTCGCTGACCAGCCTGGCGCATACGATCCGCCAGATCCTGGCCGGGGAGCCTGTTAACGTGGCTGGCTTATGAACGAACCCATGAAGATTCTGTGCGTCGACGACGATCATGACATCCGCACCATCGCGGTGATGGCGCTGGGGCTCGATCCGGGGATGGAGGTGCGCTCCGTCGGCTCGGGTATCGAGATGCTGGCGCTGCTCCGCTCCGCCCGCTGGCGACCGGACGCGATCCTGCTCGACGTGATGATGCCGGATATGGATGGCCCGGCCGCGCTCAAGGCAGTGCGCGCCTTCGCCGTCTACGCGAATCTGCCGGTGATCTTCATGACGGCGCGCGCCGGCAAGGCCGATATCGAGGCCTATCGCCGGATGGGCGTGCATGGCGTGATCGTGAAGCCCTTCAACCCCATCCACCTCGCCGACGAAGTACGCGTGATGGTGGACAACCGGGCGCTCGCCCACTGACGGGCGGCGCGCCGGCCTCCGGGCGCGTCAGCCTTCGCGGACGCGCTCGTGGTGATGGATCACCTCGTCGATGATGAAGCGCAGGAATTTCTCGGAGAAATCGGGATCGAGATGCGCCGCCTCGGCGAGGCCGCGCAGCCGGGCGATCTGCTGGCCCTCTCGGCCCGGATCGGCCGGGGGCAGGCCCACGTCGGCCTTGTAGCGCCCCACCGCCTGCGTGACCTTGAAGCGCTCGGCCAAAAGGAACACGAGCGCCGCGTCGATATTGTCGATACTCTCGCGGTAGCGCTTGAGCGTGTCGTCGGTCATCCTGCGTGCGTCCTCCGGCAAAATCCCCCGCTCTCTTCGCGGGCGCTCGCCCGACATGCAAGCCTCGCTTGCCTTTATACGCATCAAGGCTCACAGGACGGCCCGACATGACCGCGACTGTCCATCCCCTCCACTCCGCCGCGCCGGGCACGCCCGCGCCCTCGCTCGATCCGCTGGTGGCGCTGATCGCGTCGGACATGAACCAGGTGAACACGGTGATCCTGGAGCGGATGCAGAGCGAGGTGCCGCTCATCCCGGAGCTGGCGGGTCATCTGATCGCCGGCGGCGGCAAGCGGATGCGCCCGATGCTGACGCTCGCCTGCGCGAAGCTGCTGGGGTATGGCGGCACGCGGCAGCATAAACTGGCCGCGACGGTCGAGTTCATCCACACCGCGACGCTGCTTCATGACGATGTCGTCGACGGCTCGGGGATGCGCCGCGGCCGCCGCACCGCCAACATCATCTGGGGCAACCCGGCGAGCGTGCTGGTCGGCGATTTCCTGTTCTCGCGCGCCTTCGAGCTGATGGTCGAGGACGGCTCGCTGCGGGTGCTGCGCATCCTCTCCAACGCGTCCGCCGTGATCGCGGAGGGCGAGGTCGCCCAGCTCACCGCCCAACGCCGCATCGAGACCGACGAGGAGCGCTATCTCGCGATCATCGGCGCCAAGACCGCCGCGCTGTTCGCCGCCGCCTGCCGCATCGCCGCCGTGGTCGCCGAGCGTGACGACGCCGACGAGGAGGCGCTGGACGCCTATGGCCGCAACCTCGGCATCGCCTTCCAGCTCGTCGACGACGCGATCGATTACGCGTCGGACGGCAACACGATGGGCAAGGACACCGGCGACGATTTCCGCGACGGCAAGGTGACGCTGCCCGTCATCCTCGCTTATGCGCGCGGCGACGACGTCCAGCGGAAGTTCTGGAAGGACGCGATCGAGGGCCGCCGCGTGTCGGACGAGGATCTCGCCCACGCCAACGCCCTGCTCGAGGAGTCGAACGCCGTGGCCGACACGCTGGCCCGCGCCCGCCATTATGGCCAGCGCGCGATCGCTGCGCTCGGCCGCTTCCCGGACGGCCGCGCCAAGTCCGCGCTGATCGAGGCGGCGGAGTTCGCGGTGTCGCGCGCCTATTGAGGAATGCCGTGTCACGAACCGTTCGAGACAAAGATCAAAACTATATCATCGATCTTTGCGATGAATTGCTCGGATTGAACGCGCATCGCGAGTATCGTTTTGATTTCCTGCGCGGTGATCCTGGACGTAATGGGATAGGCAGGAAGCTGCCGGTCGATGCCTATTACGCATCCCTGGCGCTCGTTGTCGAATATCATGAGATTCAGCACCGCCGTTCGGTGCCACATTTCGACAAGCCCGATAGACTGACTGTATCAGGCGTGCATCGCGGCCTGCAGCGTGCGCTCTACGATCAGCGACGGCGCGATGTCCTGCCCCAGCATGGCATTTCTCTGCTCGAAATATCGAGCGATGACTTCGCCTGCGATACTCATGGCCGGTTACAGCGCAGCCCTGCGGATCGAGATATCGTGCGCGCCTGTTTGCGAGATTATCTTGGCTGACCTGCCGATCCATGCCGTCCTTCCCGATCTCCTCGCCGCGCTCCGCGCCGGCCCCTCGGCCGTGCTGGTGGCGCCTCCGGGGGCGGGCAAGACGACGGCGGTGGCACCGGCGCTGATCGGCGAGCCATGGTGTGCGGGCGAGGTGCTGCTGCTCTCGCCCCGCCGCCTCGCCGCGCGCGCGGCGGCCGAGCGGATGGCGCAGCTCGCGGGCGAGCCGGTCGGCAAGACCTTCGGCTATGCGACCCGCCTCGATACGAAGCGATCGGCCGCCACCCGCGTCACGGTGCTGACCGAGGGCATTTTCCGCAACCGCATCCAGGCCGATCCCGAACTGGCGGGCGTTTCCGCCGTGCTGTTCGACGAGGTGCATGAGCGCAGCCTCGACAGTGACTTCGGCCTCGCACTGGCGCTGGATGCGCAGGGGGCGCTCCGCCCCGATCTCCGGCTGGTGGCGATGTCGGCGACGCTGGACGGCGAACGCTTCGCCCGGTTGATGGGCGAGGGGATATCGCTCGTCGAGAGCGCCGGCCGCAGCTTCCCGATCGAGCATCGCCATCTCGGCCGCGATTCGAACCAGCGGATCGAGGACGCGATGGCCGCCGCGATCCGGCAGGCGCTGGCCGATGAAGCGGAGGGCGGCCTGCTCGCCTTCCTGCCCGGCGTCGCCGAAATCGAGCGCACCGCCGAGCGGCTCGACCGTCTTTCGGCGAACATCCTCCTCCACCGCCTCCATGGCAGTCTCGACCCCGCCGAGCAGCGCGCCGCCATCGCCGCCGCGCCGGCGGGAGCGCGCAAGCTGGTGCTGGCGACGTCGATCGCGGAGACCAGCCTGACGCTCGACGGCGTGCGGATCGTTGTCGATTCGGGGCTCGCGCGACGGCCGCGCTACGATCGGGCGGCGGGCGTCACCCGCCTCTCCACCGAGCGGGTGAGCCAGGCCGCCGCGACCCAGCGCGCGGGCCGTGCCGGGCGTCAGGCGCCGGGTGTGGTCTATCGCTTGTGGGAGGCCGCCGCGACCGCCGGCCTGCCGCCCTATGATCCGCCCGAGATTCTCGAAGCCGATCTCTCCGCGCTGCTGCTCGATTGCGCGATTTGGGGCGTGGCCGATCCGGCGCGGCTCCGCTGGCTCGACGTGCCGCCTGCGGCCGCCGTGGCGGAGGCGCGGGGGCGGCTCGCCTCGCTCGGTGCGATCGATGCCGACGGGCGGCCGACCGCGCATGGCCGCGCCATCGCCGCGCTGCCGCTCCCGCCGCGGCTCGGGCATATGCTCGTGGCGGCCGCGCCGCTGGGGCTGGCCGGCGTGGCGGGCGAGGTGGCGGCGCTGCTCTCCGAACGCGGGCTGGGCGGCGATGCGCCCGATCTCGCGCAGCGGCTCCAGCGCTGGCGGGGCGAGCGCGGCAAGCGGGCCGAGGCGGCGCGGGGCCTCGCCCGGCGCTGGGCGAAGCTGGTCGGCGGCGATGCGGCGCATGGCCCGGTCGACGGCGAGGAGGTCGCGACCTGCGTGGCGCTCGCCTACCCGGACCGGATCGCGCGCCGCCGCGACACCTCGGGCGAGACATGGGCGAGCGCGGGCGGTCGCGGCTTCAGGCTCGATCCGCTGTCGCCCCTCGCGCGCGAGGCGTGGCTCACCGTCGCCGAGACGCAGGGCATCGCCGCGGGCGCCCGCATCCTCTCCGCCGCGACCATCGAGCGGGCGACCATCGAACGCCTCTATGGCGATCGCATCGAGGCGGTTCGCTCCGTTCGCTTCGATCCGGCGAACGGCGGCATCGTCGCCACCCGCGAGCGGCGGCTAGGTCAGCTTCGGCTGGGTGGCGGCCCGGACGACAAGCCCGACGCGGAGGCCGTCGCCGCCGCGCTCGTTGAGGGCGTGCGAACCGGGGGGCTCGGCCTGCTGGGCTGGCCCGAAGGCGTCGCCCGCCTGCGCGAGCGGGCCGCCTTCGCGAGGAGGTTCGATCCCGCACTCGCCGATCTCTCCGACGAGGCGCTGCTCGCCGGGCTCGACGACTGGCTGCCCGCGCTGGTCGAGGGGCGGCGGCGGCTCGATGCGATCCCGGCGGGCGACATCGCCAATGCCATCGACGGGCTCATCGGCTGGGACGGGCGCCGCACCGTCGACCGGCTGGCGCCGGACCGGCTCTCGACTCCGGCCGGCAGCTCGCATCCCATCGACTACGCCGCCGACGGCGGGCCGACCGTCGAGCTGCGGCCGCAGGCTCTGTTCGGCCTTTCCGTTCACCCGACCGTCGGGGGCGGGCAGGTGCCGATCATCCTCTCGCTCACCTCGCCGGCGGGGCGGCCGATCCAGACCACGCGCGACCTGCCCGGTTTCTGGGCGGGAAGCTGGTCCGCCGTCGCCAAGGAGATGCGCGGCCGCTACCCGCGCCATCCGTGGCCCGACGATCCCGCCGCCGCCGATCCGACGCTGCGCACCAAGAAGGCGTCCCGGCGGACTTGACCACGCCGGGCTTGACGGGGGCTTGCCCCGTGCGGCAAGCGCTCCCCAAGCAAGAATCCCCGAGGAAACGACAATGGCCGCGCGCATCTATCAGCGGATCAAGAATGCCATGCAGTCGGGCCGCGCCCGTGTCGGCACCTGGACGCTCGAGTTCGAGCCGGCCGAGGCGAAGAAGCCCGATCCGCTCACCGGCTGGGCGGGCTCCGGCGACACCAACGAGCAGGTGCGCCTGACCTTCCCGTCGCTGGAGGCGGCCAGGGCCTATGCCGATCAGTACGGCATCGCCGTGAGCGTGGTGACGGGGCCTGAGCGTACGCTGAAGCTCCAGACCTATGCCGAGAATTTCGCGGTCGGCCCGATCACGCCCGCCGGCGAGTAAGCCTCCTTCAGGCCGCGAAGGCCGTTTTGCTGTCCGGCGTCAGGCGCCCGCGAGGATTCCCGCGCCGAGCAGCAACAGCAGCTTCACATCCGCCATCACGCCCGCCGCGCGGCGTTCGGCGAGGAACTGCGCCACATGCGCCAGCGGCACGCGGTGGACGGTGATGTTCTCGCCCTCGACGCCACCGCCCTCATGCACCTTGGTGAGCCCGACGGCGCGGACCAGCGTGAACGTCTCCGATACCATGCCGGGCGAGGAGGCGAACTCGCCGATCGTCTCGATCCGGTCTGCGCGATAGCCGGTCTCTTCCTCCAGCTCGCGCGCGGCGGCGGCCTCGACCGGCTCGCCCTCGGTCTCGTCGCCGACGAGACCGGCGGGGACTTCGAGACACCGGCGGCCGAGCGGCACGCGATATTGCTCGACCAGCAGCACATGGCCGTCGTCCACCGCGACGATCACGGCGGCGCGGACGTTGCGCGTGCGGCCGACATATTCCCATTTGCCGCGCGTCTTGGCGGCGATGAAGCGGCCCGCCCAGCGAATCTCCTCGGGGGCGGTGAAATCGGGATCGGTCATAGGAGGATCAGGCGGTCCGGCAGTTCGTTGCTGTCGTCGGGCGAGCGGGGGAAATGTGTCGCAAGCACCTGCCCGATCTTCTCGACCGACGCCACCATGCCGTCGCCCGGCCGCCCGTCGCGCACGGCGGAGAGCAGGGCGGCCATCGCCTCGCCCCATGTCTCGGGCGTGACCCTGGCGTTGATCGCGGCGTCTGCGACGATCTCGGCGCGGTGCTCGGCGAGGCTCAAATAGAGCAGCACGCCGGTCTTGGCGCGGGTGCGGTTCTCGGTGGCGAGGCGGAAGAGGAGGAGCGCGCGGCGGCGCACCCGGCGCGCCTTGGTCGAGGCCGGGACAAGCGCGAAGCGGATCGCCTTCAGCCCGAAGATCCAGCGCGCGACGAGGAACTTCACCAGCACCATCGCCAGCAGCGCGGTCATCAGCTCGCGCGGCGTCCAGATCAGCCAGCCGCCCGTGATCCGGTCCAGCAGGCCGATGAAGAAGCCCGGCGCCGCCGCCACCACCGCCAGCGCGAGGAAGGCGACCAGCAACGCCCAGTGCAGCACCGCGTCATGATAGGCGTCGGAGAAGTTGGAGACGACGGTGACGATCTCGCCGTCGCTGTCCGCCTCGGCGCGGGTCACGGCCTCGCCGACGCGGATACGGTCCTGCTCGCTGAGCTTCATCATGCCCCTCACCAGCTACCCGACGATCCGCCGCCGCCGAAGGAGCCTCCTCCGCCGCCGGTGAAGCCGCCGCCGCCCCAGCCGCCGTCGCCGCCGTCGGACGAACCGCCGCCGCCACCGCTGTCCCAGCCGCTCCATCCGCCGCCCCGGCCCCGGTCGCTCAGCGCGTCGGCGGCGGCCCAGAGGAAGATCGGCCAGTTGCTGCCGCCATAGCGCGCGCCGTATCGGCGGCGGCTGAACAGGCCGCCCAGCACCACCCAGCCGATGACGATGATCGGGATCAGCGCGCCCAGCGGCACGCCGCCTTCGCCCGATCGCTTATGCGCCTTGTCATAGGCCGCGACCGCCGCCTGCTCCTTGGCGCGGGCCTGATCGTCGGGGACGGAGAGGATGTCGATGATCGCATCCGTGCCCGCGTCGATGCCGCCGGGCAGGTCGCCGGCCTTGAAGGCGGGGCGGAGCTTGGTGTTGACGATGACGCTCGAATAGGCGTCGGTCAGCACGCCTTCGAGGCCGTAGCCGACCTCGATGCGCATCTTGCGGTCGTTGGGCGCGACGATCAGGATCGCGCCGTTGTTGGCGCCCTTGAGCCCCACGCCCCACGCCCGGCCGAGCTTGTAGCCATAATCCGCGATGTCGTCGCCGCCGAGATCGGGGATGGTGGCGACGACGAGCTGGCGGCTGGTCTTCTGCTGGAAGGCCTCCAGCTTCTGCTCCAGTGCGGCCTTGCGGTCGGCGGGGAGGATGTTGGCGGCATCCACCACCAGCCCCGTGAACGCGGGGAAGCTCTGCGCGAAGGCGGGCGTCGCCATCAGCAGGAGCAGCATCGCCACCGCGCCCGCGAAGGCGGCGCGGAGACGGGGCAGGGGGGATGCGCGCATGGCTGTCGTCAGAAGCTGACCTTCGGCGCCGCCTCGGCATTGGGGGCGGTCGCCGTGAACGGCGTGATCGGCTTGGCGCCGTAGATGATCTTCGCCGTGATCGTATCCGGGAAGGTGCGGATGCGGGTGTTATAGGCCTGCACCGCCGCGTTATAGTCGCTGCGCGCGACGGCGATGCGGTTCTCGGTGCCTTCGAGCTGGCTCTGGAGCGCGAGGAAGTTTTGGTCCGCCTGGAGCTGCGGATAGCTCTCCTGCACCGCCAGCAGGCGGCCGAGCGCGCCCGAAAGCTGGTTCTGCGCGTCCTGGAAGGCCTTCACCTTCGCCGGATCCTTGAGATCGTCGGCGGAGACGGTGATCGAGGTGGCCTTGGCGCGCGCCTCGGTCACGCCTTCCAGCGTCTGCTGTTCGTGCGTGGCATAGCCCTTCACGGTGGCGACGAGGTTGGGGATCAGATCGGCGCGGCGCTGATACTGGTTCTGCACGTCGGCCCACTTGGCCTTGGCATTTTCCTCGGCGGTGGGGATCGCGTTCACGCCGCAGCCGGCGAGTGCGATCGCGGCGAGCGGGGCAGCGAGGGAGAGGCGGCGAAACATCATGCGTCGGAACTCCACGAGGCGTCTGATCCCGGCAATACACTGCCGGCAGGGGGGCCGCAACGTGTCGTCTTGTGCCTGTCGGGCGATCGGTCCACCCTGACGTCAGGGCACGAACGACAAGGAGGGCGGCCATGTTCAAGGAATTCAGGGATTTCATCAATCGCGGCAACGTCATGGATCTGGCCGTCGCGGTCATCATCGGCGCCGCGTTCGGCAAGATCGTCACCTCGCTGACCGACGACATCATCATGCCGGTGGTCGGCAAGCTCTTCGGCGGCCTCGATTTTTCGGGCTATTTCATCCAGCTCGGCCCGGTGCCGGAGAAATATACCGGCTCGCTCACCGATTATGCCGCGCTCAAGAAAGCGGGCGTGCCGCTGCTCGGCTATGGCGAGTTCATCACGCAGGCGGTCGATTTCCTCATCATCGCCTTCATCATCTTCCTGCTGGTCCGCGCGGTGAACCGCGCCATGCCCAAGGCGCCGGAAGCGCCGGCCGCCGAAGCCGCCGACGTCACGCTGCTGCGCGAGATTCGCGACGAGCTGCGCAAGCGCGGCTGAGCGGGCGATGCGCGGTTGCACGGGCGGCCGCGCACCCCTATATCCGGTGGTGCCGGGTTCGCCCGGCTATGGTGATAAATGGTTTCGTGTGAGGCGCAGCGGACCCGGGGGCGGTACCCGGCGGCTCCACCACAAGCCGGACTCCAACCCAGTTTGGGGCGGGTCCGGTCTTCTGATGGGGCCGAACTAGGATCGACGTGTGTACGAGCGCGAGGTTTTTGCCCGGCCTGATTGAGCCGTTAAACCGATCAAATCCACAAGTGCCAACGATAACGAGGCGCTCGCGATTGCCGCGTAATCAAGGCCTCACGGCTTAGATTACAAGGCTTGAACGCGGTTCGGGCCGAACCGGGCAACAGAATCGGACACCGGCGGTACGGGGAGCACCGAGCAACAGAAGCTCCCCACTTCTCTCGACATCGACGGAACCCTTGGGGAAGCTCGGTCGCTTAGCCGCGACTGGGAGGAGAGGGCGATGCGTGCCGCCATCATGTTCGCGATCCTGCTGGCCGGGCTCGGCGGTTGCCACCGCACGAATGCGGATGCCGTGCAGGCGAATTACGATGCCCGCGCCGATGCGATCGAGCGCCAGGCACAGGCCCAGCCCACCGGCATCGCCAGGGACATCTACAAGGATCAGGCCGACGCCATCCGCGAGGAAGGCGAGGATCGGGCCAAGGGCATCCGCAAATCGGGCGCGGACCAGCCGGCACCGCCGCAGCAGCCATAGCCCCAAACGAAGAAGGGGCCTCGTCGCGACGAGGCCCCTTCCGGTCTTCACGATCCCTGGAGAGGATCGATCAGTCGTCGTTGCGGGTCAGGAAGGCCGGGGCGAACTCGCCACCGTCATCCTTGCCGCCTTCGCCGCGCTCACGGCGCGGACCGCGATCGCCACGGCCTTCGCCGCCGCGGCCGCCATCGCGGCGCGGACCACGATCACCGTCACGGCGCGGGCCACGGCCGTCGCCACGCGGGCCACGATCGCCACCCTCACGCGGCTCGCGCGGCGGGCGGGTGTCGGGCAGCTCTTCGCCGGTCTCCTGATCGACGACGCGCATCGACAGGCGGACCTTGCCGCGCGGATCGATCTCGAGAACCTTGACCTTCACTTCCTGGCCTTCGGTCACCACGTCCTTCGGCGAGGCGACGCGCTCGTTCTTCATCTCGGAGACGTGGACGAGGCCGTCCTTGCCGCCCATGAAGTTCACGAACGCACCGAAGTCGACGATGTTGACGACCTTGCCGTTGTAGATCTTGCCGACTTCGGCCTCGGCGACGATGCCGATGATCCAGTTCTTGGCGGCCTCGATCTGCGCCACGTCGGACGACGAGATCTTGACCGTGCCGTCATCGTCGATGTCGACCTTGGCGCCGGTGGTGGCGACGATCTCGCGGATCACCTTGCCGCCGGTGCCGATCACGTCGCGGATCTTGTCCTTGGGGACGCTGATCGTCTCGATGCGCGGCGCGTGGGCCGAAAGCTCGGTGCGGGTGTGGTCGAGCGCCTTGGCCATCTCGCCGAGGATGTGCGCGCGGCCACCCTTCGCCTGCTCGAGGGCGACCTTCATGATCTCCTCGGTGATGCCGGCGATCTTGATGTCCATCTGAAGGCTGGTGATGCCTTCCGACGTGCCGGCCACCTTGAAGTCCATGTCGCCGAGATGATCCTCGTCACCCAGGATGTCGGACAGGACGGCGAAGTCCTTGCCTTCGAGGATCAGGCCCATCGCGATGCCCGAGACCGGGCGCTTGATCGGCACGCCCGCGTCCATGAGCGCGAGCGAACCGCCGCAGACCGTCGCCATCGACGAGGAGCCGTTGCTCTCGGTGATGTCGGAGGTGAGGCGGATCGTGTAGGGGAACTCCTCCTTCGTCGGCAGCACGCCGTGCAGCGCGCGCCACGCCAGCTTGCCATGGCCGATCTCGCGACGGCCCGGCGCGCCGAAGCGGCCCACTTCACCGACCGAGTAGGGCGGGAAGTTGTAGTGGAGCATGAAATGCTCGTAGCGCAGGCCGGTCAGGCCATCGATCATCTGCTCGGCGTCCTTGGTGCCCAGCGTGCAGGTGGCGATGGTCTGGGTCTCGCCGCGCGTGAACAGCGCCGAGCCATGGGCGCGCGGCAGGAAGTGCGCGGTCGCCTCGATCGGGCGCACAGTCTTCGTGTCGCGACCGTCGATGCGGCGGCCGTCCTTGAGGATCGCGGTGCGGACGATGTCGGCCTCGAGCTTCTTGACGAGCTTGGCGGCGACGAGCTGCTCCTGCGGGGTCTTCTCCGCCATCGCGGCCTTGGCCTTCGCGCGCGCCTCGTTGAGGGCGTTCGAGCGGGCCGACTTGTCGACCAGCTTGTAGGCCTTCTCGATGTCCTTGCCGACGAGCTTCTTGAGCTCGGCCTTGACCTTCGTGTTGTCGGCGCCGGTCTTGAGCTCCCACGGATCCTTCGCGGCCTTCTCGGCGAGCTGGATGATCGCGTCGATCACCTGCTGCGAGGCCTTGTGCGCGAACATCACGGCGCCGAGCATCGTCTCTTCCGAAAGCTCCTTGGCTTCGGATTCGACCATCATCACGGCGTCATGAGTGGCGGCGGCGACGAGATCGAGTTCGCCTTCGGCGACCTCGGCGTCGGTCGGGTTCAGGATGTATTCGCCATCCTTGTAGCCGACGCGGGCGGCGCCGATCGGGCCCATGAAGGGAACGCCCGAGATCGTCATCGCGGCCGACGCGGCGACCAGCGCCAGAATGTCGGGCTCGTTCTCGCCGTCATAGGAGAGCACCTGCACGATGCAGTTGATCTCGTTGTAGAAACCTTCCGGGAAGAGCGGGCGGATCGGGCGATCGATCAGGCGGGAGACCAGCGTCTCCTTCTCGGTCGCGCCACGCTCGCGCTTGAAGAAGCCGCCGGGGATGCGACCCGACGAGAAATACTTCTCCTGATAGTGGACGGTCAGCGGGAAGAAGTCCTGCCCCTCCTTCACCGACTTGGCGGCGGTGACCGCGGCCAGCACCACCGTCTCGCCGAGCGTCGCGATCACCGCGCCGTCGGCCTGACGGGCGACGCGGCCCGTCTCGAGCGTCAGGGGCTTGCCGCCCCACTCGATTTCCACCTTCTTGATATCGAACATCTTATTTCCTTCACTCCGGGCGCCCTATGCGGCCGGGGCCTCAGTTGCAGACATGCCGGTCTGCGCGGTTCGGAACCGGTGGTCCCTCGACAGTCGGCCGGATTGCCTGGCTGTCGTTTTTCTCCAGCCTTGGATGCTGGAACGGGCCGACGCAAAGCGCCAGCCCGAATTTCAATTCCGCAAATGCGAAACGGCCCGCCGATGGCGGGCCGTCCGACTTACTTGCGAAGGCCGAGCTTCGCGATCAGGTCAGCGTAGCGCTGCACGTCCTTCTTCTTCAGATAGTCGAGCAGCGAACGGCGCTTGTTGACCATCATGAGCAGGCCGCGGCGCGAGTGGTTGTCCTTCGCGTGGCCCTTGAAGTGCTCGGTGAGGTTCTTGATGCGCTCGGTCAGGATCGCGACCTGGACCTCGGGCGAACCGGTGTCGCCGGAAACGCGGGCATTCTCTTCGATGAGCGTCGTCTTGCGCTCGGCAGTGATCGACATCGTGTCATCCTTTCGATCAGAGGTTGAATCCGCGCACCACCCTGATCCCCATCCCGTCACTCTCGACGAGGGCGACCGGAACAGACCCGGCGGTCGCGAGATAGGGGCCTGGTGTTGCAGCGATCCCGATCACCTGACGCCCCTGACGGAGCGCCCCTGCCTGATCGGGCGTGACGGGTAGAGCCGGGATGTCGTCCAGCCCCGCCGTCAGCGGCAAGAGTGCCTGTTCAAGCGTGCGCCCTTGGCCCAGATCGGCCAGAGAGTCCAGCGATATCGCTTTTTCGAGCGTGAACGGCCCGGCCTTCAGCCGCCGGAGCATCGTCACATGGCCGACCGTGCCCAGCGCCAGCGCGATGTCGCGGGCGAGGCTGCGGATATAAGTGCCCTTGGAGACGGTCGCGACGAGGGTGGCCTCTTCTGGGCTCGCCGCCTCGATGGTGAGCGCATGGATCGTCACGTTGCGGCTGGCGAGCTGCACCTCCTCACCGGCGCGGGCGAGGTCATAGGCGCGCTGGCCGTCGACCTTGAGCGCCGAATAAGCCGGCGGCACCTGCGCGATCGGGCCGGTGAAGTCCGGCAGCACCGCTTCCAGCGCCTCGCGCGTCGGGCGGACATCGGACGTGGCGATCACCTTGCCTTCGAGGTCGAGCGTGTCGGTCTGCTCGCCGAACTTCACCGTGAAGGCATAGGCCTTGTCGGCATCGAGCATCCGGCCGGACAGCTTGGTCGCCTCGCCGAGCGCGATCGGCAGCACGCCGGACGCGAGCGGATCGAGCGTTCCGCCATGGCCGACCTTCACCTTGGCATAGCCGCCCTGCCGCAAGGCGCGCTTGGCGGCGGAGACGATGTCGGTCGATCCGGGGCCGAGCGGCTTGTCGATGATGAGCCAGCCGTGGAGGGCCGGGCCATTTCTGTCCTGTGTCATGGGCGCGCGGCCTAGGCCCGCGGGCGGCCGGCGGCAAGCCTCAGCGGTGCTTGCGCTTGCCCGAACGATAGCCTGGCGGCTCCGGCGAGCGGACCACCGAGCTCAGCCAGCAGCGCTGCCCCTGCACGCTGATGGTGCTGTATTTGTCGAGCCGGCCCGCAGGCCCCGTCTCCACGCCGAAGCCGTCGGCGGCCGCGAGGCGCGGGCATTCGGGGCGGACGCGGAGATAATACCAGTGCCCGTCCTGCGCCCGCAGATAGATGCCGCGCTTGCCGTCGATGCGATAATCGGTGAGGCCGTCCTGCCGGAAACCGAGGACCACGGCCTCGGGGCCGGTCGGCGGTTCGGGCGCCTGGGGCACGGCCAGCGCGGGGGTGGCGATCAGCAGGGCGGCGAACAGGGCACGCATGGGCTCTTCTCCCGGTCGGATCGGCGCCGAGACTAGGCCGGTTCGTCGAACCCGTCGATGAACAGGGCATAGAGCGCCGTATCGCGGACATGCCCGGTCCATGTGACCATATGGCGACGGAGAACGCCCTCGCGCGTGGCGCCGAGCTTCTCCACCGCCGCCATCGAGCGCGTGTTGCGCGTGTCGACGCGGAATTCGATGCGGTGGAAGCCGGCCTCCGCCGCGCGCTCCAGCATCAGGCGCTTGAAGCGGGCGTTGATCCCGGTGCCGCGCGCGTCCGGCGCGAGATAGGTGCCGCCGATCTCGGTCGAACCATGGACGGCGCTGGGGTTGAGATAGCTCGACATGCCGACCACCACGCCCTTGTCGAGGATGGCGAAGGCGATGCGGTGCGCCGCCTCCAGCACCGCGTCGAAATTGGCGTCGAAGCCGGCGGGCGACCAGTCGCTCGGATAGATGTCCCAGATCGCCGTGTCGGCGGCACAGGCATCGGCGAGGCCGGCGCGGTGCGCCTCCGCCAGCGGCTCCAGCCGGAGCGCGCCGTCCGCCATGGCGGGGCGCAGAGCGCCGACGTCGGCCTTCATTGCCCCATCTGCTCCATATAATGGCGCCGGCACAGCGCGACATAGCGGTCGTTGCCGCCGATCTCGGTCTGCGCGCCTTCGGTGATGGCGTGCCCGCCGGCATCGACGCGCAGGTTCATCGTCGCCTTGCGGCCGCACGAGCAGATCGTCTTGATCTCCTGCAAGCTGTCCGCGATGCCGAGCAGCGTCGCCGATCCCTCGAACAATTCCGCCTGGAAATCGGTGCGCAGGCCGTAGCAGAGCACCGGCACCCCCAACTCGTCACAGACGCGGGCGAGCTGGAACACCTGCGCGCGGCTGAGGAACTGCGCCTCGTCGACCAGCACGCAGCCGACCGGCTCCTGCTCCGTCTCGGCGGCGACCATGGCGTGGAGGTCGGTCTGCGCGTCGAAGGGGATGGCGCTCGCCTCCAGCCCGATGCGCGAGTGGATCACGCCCTGCGCGTGGCGATCGTCGACCGCGGCGGTGAACAACATCGTCCGCATCCCGCGCTCGGCATAGTTGAAGCTCGATTGCAGCAGGATCGTCGATTTTCCCGCGTTCATCGAGGCATAATAGAAATAGAGCTTGGCCATGGCAGTGCTCCGTCTGTCACGCGCGGCGGTCCCGCGCAACGGGCGTTCAGAGCTTGCTGAGCGTCATCCGGTCGCCCTCGATCGACACCTTGTCGATGCGGCCGAGGAAGCTCTGCCCGAGCAGCGGCGTCGTGCTGGGCACGTCGAGCACCACGGCCTGCACGTCGGGCAGCTCGATGCTGCCCACCCGAACGCGCGGCAGCGTCACCGGGGCGTAGCGGGTGGTGCCGCCGGCGGTCTGCCCCTCATGGTTGAAGTCGAGGCTGGCGAGGTTGATGCCGGCGCTCTGCGCATCGTCGCGGCCGATCGCGACCGCCGAGGCGCCGGTGTCGACGACGAAGCGGAGCGCTGTGCCGGCGATGTCGCCGTCCACGAAGAAATGTCCTTCGGCCCCGCGCGGGATGGTGAGCGTGCCGGGGGTGAGGAAGGGCGCCGGGGCCGGAGCCGGAGCGGGCGGCGTGGCGGCGGGCCTGGCGGGGGCGATCAGGACATGCGGCGCGGATGGCGCGGGGCGGAGCGCCGGCCATCGTCCGCCGCCCGCCGCCCAGCCGATCAGCGCGGCCGCCACCAGCGCCCCGATCGCGAACCCCCGCATATCCGCACTCCGTCCGACTCGACCGGGCAGCATGACGGCGAGACGTTAAGGCGCGGTATCGGCCTTCGCCCCGCCCGCCTTATCATCCGCCCAGGCCAGGCCGATCGCGTGGCGGCGGACCGCGCTCGGCCAGCCTTCGCTCAATGTCTCGAAGCGGGCGCGGTCGTCGGCATAGAGCGCGCGGATCGCCTCCTCATAATGCGGCCGGTCGCCGGCGATGGCGGTGAGGAAGCGATAGGCGGCGTTGCGGCGGGCGGGGCCATTGCCCTCCGCCTTGCGGGCGGCGTCGATGAGCTTGCGGAGCGCGGCGGATGCGCCGCCGGGCTGCTCGCTTAGCCAGTCCCAGTGGCGGGGCAGCAGCGTCACCTCGCGCGCCACCACGCCAAGGCTGGGGCGGCCGCGCGGGCGGGGGGGCTCCTCCACCGGGAGCGTCTCGCGCAGGTCGAAGTCGATCTGGCGGCCATCCTCATCGTCGAAGACGAGCAGATCGGACGACCGCTCCATCTCCGGCATGGCGCGGAGCGCGGCGGCCACCTCCTCGCGCGTGCCGGTGGCGAGCCACATGTCCTGGGCGAAAGCGGTGTAGGTCTTCATCATCATCCCCTGTTGCGGAGGATGATTTATACCCGGATCAAATGCGAGTCAATTTGACCCGGATATTATTCCTCGTCGTCGCCGCCATCGAGCGACGCGGGCGCCTCGTCGAGATCGCGCGCCACCTTGGGATCGCGCAGCAGCCTGTCGATATGGCTGCCCTCGTCGAAGCTCTCGTCGGCGAGGAACTTCAGCTTGGCGGCGAACTTCAGGTTCACGCGCCGCGCCACCTCGCGCTGGAGATAGGCGGTGTTGGTGCGCAGCGCCTTCAGCACCGCCGCCTCGTCCGCGCCGAGCAGCGACTTGATGAACACGGTGGCATGGCGAAGATCCGGCGACATGCGGACCTCGGTCACCGAGACGGTGTGGCTGGCGAGCGTGTCGTCATGCACGTCGCCTCGGGCCAGCACTTCGGCGAGGATGTGGCGCACCTGCTCGCCGACGCGCAGCAGGCGGACGGAGCGGCCCTCGGAGGTTTCGTTGTGGCGCATGGCGAGACTTCCCAAAAAGGCTCGTCACCCCGGCGAAAGCCGGGGCCTCAGGCGGCTGGAGGGATCGTGCCCGTCCAGCCGCGCGAGATGCCAGCTTTCGCTGGCATGACGATCAATATCAGAGCGTGCGCTCGCGCAGCTCGACCTCGAACGTCTCGAGGAAATCGCCCGGCTTGATGTCGGTGTGGCTTTCGAAGGTCACACCGCATTCCAGGCCGGCGCGGACTTCCGCCACATCGTCCTTGAAGCGACGCAGCGACGCGATCGAGCCGTTGTAGATGATGACATCCTCGCGGGTGATGCGCGCCTTGAGCGCCTTGCGGATGAAGCCCTCGACCACGAGCAGACCGGCGGCGCGGCCATGCTTGCCCGCCGAGAAGACCTCGCGGATTTCGGCGCGGCCGACGACATGCTCGATCGCTTCCGGTCCGAGCTGGCCGGCCATCGCGGCGCGAATCTCGTCGAGCAGGTCGTAGATCACGTCGTAATATTTCAGCGCGACCTGATCGCGGGTGGCGATCTCACGAGCCTTGGCATTGGCGCGGACGTTGAAGCCGATGATCGGCGCGCGCGAGGCGGCCGCCAGCGTCACGTCGCTCTCGGTGATGCCGCCGACGCCCGAGTGCAGGATGCGCACCTGGATATCGTCGGTCGAGATCTTGTTGAGCGAGCCGATGATGGCTTCCACCGAACCCTGCGTGTCCGCCTTGACGACCACCGGGAACTGCTGCGCCTGCTTCTCGCGGAGCGCCGAGAACATCGTCTCGAGGTTCGCGGGAGCGGACGTGGTGCGCTTGCGCTGGATGACGCCGGCACGATAGGCGGCGACCTCACGGGCACGCGCCTCGTTCTCCACCACCGACAGCGGATCGCCGGCGCCGGGGACGCCCGACAGGCCGAGAACCTCCACGGGCACGGACGGGCCGGCCTGCTTCACATTCTTGCCCTTGTCGTCGATCAGCGCGCGGACCTTGCCGCTCTCGGCGCCGACGACGAAGATGTCGCCGACCTTGAGCGTGCCCTTGCGGACGAGGATCGTCGCCACCGGGCCGCGACCCTTGTCGAGCTGCGCCTCGACCACGGTGCCTTCGGCCTCGCGATCGGGATTGGCCTTGAGTTCGAGCACCTCGGCCTGGAGCAGGATCTTGTCGATCAGCTCGTCGAGACCGGTCTTCTTGAGCGCGGAGACCTCGACCTCCTGCACGTCGCCGCCCATGCTCTCCACCTGCACGTCGTGCTGGAGGAGCGCCTCGCGGACGCGCTGCGGGTTGCCGCCCGGCTTGTCGACCTTGTTGATCGCCACGATCATCGGCACGCCGGCCGCCTTGGTGTGGTTGATCGCCTCGATCGTCTGCGGGCGGATGCCGTCGTCGGCGGCCACCACGATGATGACGATGTCGGTGATGTTGGCACCGCGCGCGCGCATGTCGGAGAAGGCCTCATGGCCCGGCGTGTCGAGGAAGGTGACCTTGTCGCCCGACTTCACCGTCACCTGATAGGCGCCGATGTGCTGGGTGATGCCACCGGCCTCGCCCGCCGCCACGTCGGTGCCGCGCAGGGCATCGAGCAGCGAGGTCTTGCCGTGGTCGACATGGCCCATGATCGTCACGACCGGCGGACGCGGCAGCAGCTTGTCCTCGGGATCATTGTCCTCGGAGGCCACGATGTCGATGTCGCTCTCGCTGACGCGCTTCAGGTTGTGGCCGAACTCGGTGACGAGCAGCTCGGCGGTGTCCTGATCGATCGTCTGGGTGAGCGTGACGGGCATACCCATCTTGAACAGCGCCTTCACCAGATCGGCGCCACGCTCGGCCATGCGGTTGGCCAGTTCGGCGACGGTGATCGCCTCCGGCACCACGACGTCGCGGACCTGCTTGGCCTGCGGGCCGCCGGACTGGTGGGCGCGCTTGTCCTTCTCGCGGGCACGCTTGAGCGCGGCGAGCGAGCGGGCGCGGGCGCCACCCTCGTCGTCGAGCGCGCGCGTGACGGTGAGCTTGCCGGACTGGCGGCGATCGTCGCCCTGACGGCCGCGCGACGGGCGCGCCGGTTCGGGGCGCTTGGGCGCCGCGACCGGCGTGAAGCGGCGCGGCGGCGGGTTGGCGCCGCCGGCGGTGCGGGCTTCCGGCTCGGCGGGCTGAGACGCGGCGGCCTCGGCTTCGGCCTTGGCGGCGGCGGCCTGCTCGGCCGCCTCTGCGGCGGCGCGGACAGCCTCTTCGGCCGCGCGCTGCTCGGCTTCCTCGGCGGCGCGGCGATTTTCCTCGGCGCGACGCTTCTCTTCCTCGGAAGCCTCCTGCCGGGCGCGGTCCTCGCGGCGGCGGGCGTCTTCAAGCGCGGCCATGCGCGCTTCCTCGGCTTCGCGCTGGAAGCGCTCGAGCTGCTCGCGACGCTCGAGCGGGGTCAGCGGGCGGTTCGGGCGCGGCGGCGCGGCGCGGGCCGGCGTGGGGGCCGGGCGCGGAGCCTGCTGCGCCGGAGCGGGCGTGGGCTTGGGGGCCGGGGCGGGCGCAGGCTCGGGAGCCTTCGCCACCGGGGCTTCCGGCGCGGCGGCGGCGGGCGCCTCGGCGACCGGCTCAACCGGGGCGGGCGTCGGGGCGGCCGGAGCCGGTTCCGGCGCGGCCTCGACCGGCGCGGCCGCCACGGGGGCGGGCTCGACCGGAGCAGGCGCGGGCGCCGGCGGCGGGGTCGGCGCGGGCGGTGCCACCACGACGGGCGCCTCGACGACGGGTTCGGGGGCCTGTGCCTCGACCTGCGGCTCTTCGCCGGGCCGGCTGAGCACACGACGGCGCTTCACCTCGACGACGACGGTGTTCGAACGGCCATGGCTGAAGCTCTGCTTCACCTTGCCCGTCTCGACCGTGCGCGTGAGGCCCAGCGGCGCGCGCATACCCAGTTTCGGCTTGTCCTGATCGCTCATCGACTACTCAAATCCCCACGTCATCCAGGGCGGCATGGCCGCCATCGTCATCACCATCGGCGGGAAGGCCCGCTTCGTTCAAAGTGGCCGAAGCCGAACGGCCCCGCGAAGAGTCGCGAGGCTCGGCCTCACCGTCCCGTCCGATAAATCCGCGCCAGCGCGCGAGCGCATCGCCGACGCGCCGGGCGGCAGCCCGGTCGACGAGCGCGACATGTACCACATTTTCGCGGCCCAGCGCCATTGCCAATATGGTGCGCGAGACCGGAATGACCAGACCCCGCAAGCCACTTCCTTCGGCATCGGAGCCGACGCGCAGCGCCTGATCGAGCTTGCGCGAGCCATCTTCGCCGGCGTCCGACGCGTGCATCAGCAGGTGGACGCGGCCCTTGCGGGCGGCTTCGTCGATCCGGTCGCTGCCGATCACCAGCTTGCCCGCGCGCGATTCCAGGCCGAGCCGATCGAGGAAGGCGCGTTCCAGCGCCGTCTCGATCATCTGGCCAAGATCGTCGGGCACGGTGAGCGGCTTGCCCTTATAGGCCCGCGCCAGCGCGCCGCGGAACTTGCCCTTGGCCATCGCCGCCTCGAGCGTCGGCCGGTCCACGCCCAGCCACGCGCCGCGGCCGGGCGCCTTGGCGCGCACGTCGGGCAGCACCAGCCCGTCGGGCGAGATGGCGAGGCGGATCAGCGCGTCGCGCGCGTCATGCTTGCCCGAGAGGATGCATTTCCTCTCGGGCTCATGGGTTTCGCGTGGGGTACGCGATGCCTTCGGCGTCAGGCCGTCAGGGTTCTCATTGCTCGCCATCCGCAGCCGCGTCCTCCTGCGTCTGCTCGAGATCGGCGAACCAGCCGGCGGCGGTGCGCGCGGCCATGATGATCTCGTTGCCCTGATCGTCGGTCAGGCCATAGTCGGCGAGCACGCCGGCCTTGTCCTCCGAACGCTGCTTGGAGGGCGCGCTGTCGTTGCGGCGGCGCGGCTCCGAGCGCTTCTTCTGCACCAGCTCGTCGGTGGCGAGGTCGGCCAGATCGTCGAGCGTCTTGATGCCCGCCTTGCCCAGCGTCACCAGCATGGCTTCGGTGAGATAGGGCAGTTCGGCCAGGCCATCCTCGACGCCGAGGCCCTGACGCTCCTCGCGGGCGGCCTGCTCGCGGCGGTCGAGCGCTTCCTGCGCGCGGCTCTGAAGCTCGGCGGCGAGATCCTCGTCGAAGCCCTCGATCGCGGCGAGTTCCGCCGGGTCGACATAGGCGACCTCCTCCAGCGCGCCGAAACCCTCGGCGACGAGGAGCTGGGCCAGCGTCTCGTCGACGTCCAGCTCGCCCTCGAACATGCCGGAGCGCTCGACGAATTCCTTCTGGCGCTTCTCGGAGGCGTCGGCCTCGGTCAGGATGTCGATCGCCTTGCCGGTGAGCTGGCTGGCGAGGCGGACATTCTGGCCGCGGCGGCCGATGGCGAGGCTGAGCTGATCGTCGGGGACGACCACCTCGATGCGCTCGTCATCCTCGTCGATGACGACGCGGGCGACATGCGCGGGCTGGAGCGCGTTCACCACGAAGGTGGCGACGTCCGGCGACCAGGGGATGATGTCAATCTTCTCGCCCTGCATCTCCTGCACGACGGCCTGCACGCGGCTGCCCTTCATGCCGACGCAGGCGCCGACCGGATCGATCGACGAATCGCGGCTGATGACGCCGATCTTGGCGCGCGAGCCCGGATCGCGGGCGGCGGCCATGATGGTGATGACGCCGTCATAGATTTCGGGGACTTCCTGCGCGAACAGCTTCTTCATGAAGTCCGGGTGCGCGCGGGAGAGGAAGATCTGCGGCCCGCGCACTTCGCGCGCGACCTTGAGGATCAGCGAGCGGATGCGATCGCCGACGCGGACGACTTCGCGCGGGATCTGCGCGTCGCGGCGGATGACGCCTTCGGCGCGGCCGAGATCGACGACGACATGGCCGAACTCGACGCGCTTGACGACGCCGGTGATGACCTCGCCGACGCGATCCTTGAACTCGGCGAACTGGCGATCGCGCTCGGCGTCGCGGACCTTCTGGAAGATGATCTGCTTGGAGGCCTGCGCCTGGATGCGGCCGAACTCGATGGGCGGCAGCGGATCGACGATGAAGTCGCCGATCGCGGCGCCCTTCTGGAGCTTCTGGGCGTCGGCGACCGACACCTGCTTGAAGAAGTCGTCGACCGCCTCGACCACCTCGACGACGCGCCACAACCGGAGGTCGCCGGTCTTGGGGTCGATCTTGGCGCGGATGTCGTTCTCGGCGCCGTAGCGCGTCTTGGCGGCGCGCTGGATCGCGTCTTCCATCGCCTCGATGACGATCTCGCGGTCGATCAGCTTTTCGCGCGCGACCGAATCGGCAATGGCGAGCAGTTCGGCCTTGTTGGCGGAAATAGCGGTGGCCACGGGCTTATCCTTCCTTGACGATAGAGTCCGCACCCTCTGTCGAGAGGGGCGCGGTGGCCTTGATGAGCGCGTCGGTCAAGAGCAGCTTGGCCGAAGCGATGGCGGAAAAGGGAAATGCGAACTCGGCGCCGCCCTTCGAAAGGGCGACGGTGACGGTGCCGCCTTCGATGCCGAGGATGCGGCCGTCGAGCTGCTTGCGCCCGTCGATCTCCTCGGCGAGGCGGACGCGGGCGTCGAAGCCGGCCCAGTCGGCGAAGTCGCTCTCGCGGGTCAGCGGGCGGTCGATGCCGGGCGACGACACCTCCAGCCGATAGGCCTCCTCGATCGGATCGGCGGCGTCGAGCACGTCCGAGATTCGGCGGCTCAGCGCCTCGCAGTCGGCGATGTCGAGCTGGCGCGTATCGGGGCGCTCGGCCATGATCTGGAGCGTCGGGTCGGACTTGCCGCCGATCATCTTGATGCGGACCAGCGCGAATCCGAGCGCGTTCGCTTCGGGCTCGATCAGGCTGGTGAGGACGGCGATGTCGGTCATGCGATTCCCGGCTGGATGGTCAAGCGCCTTCCAGCCGGCCCCGTCTGGGACCAGCCTCGGCAGAGTTTCCAATGTCGAGAAGGCACCGTCTCTATAATCCGGTTGACGACGATCGGCAAGCGTGGTGCGGAACGCAGGCTGCCGATGCCGGGGGGCGGGCAGCCGGTTCGGAGACTCATCCCATGCGCAAAGCCCTTTTCGCCGCCGCCCTGTTCGCCACCGCCGCGATGACAGCGATGCCGGTGGCCGCCGAGATGAATTTCGGCAACGCCAGGCCCAATCCGGTGAAGCCCTTCGTCGAGACCCCGGTCGCGACCTTCAACTTCCCGTGGGCGATCGCCTTCCTGCCTGACGGGCACATGCTGATTACCGAGAAGCCGGGGAAAATCTTCCTCGTCAGCCAGACCGGCCAGAAGCAGGAGGTCTCCGGCGTGCCGGCGGTGCAGTATGAAGGGCAGGGCGGCCTGCTCGACGTCGCGATCTCGCCCCATTACGCGGCCGACCATCAGGTCTATATCAGCTATTCCGAGCCCGGCGAGGGCGGCAGCAGCCTCGCCGTCGCGCGCGCCACGCTGAAGGGCACGGCGCTCGAAGGCCTCAAGGTGATCTGGCGGCAGATGCCCAAGGGCGACGGCGGCCAGTTCGGCGGCATCATCACCTTCGATCCGGCCGGCCGGCACATCTTGTTCGCCTCCGGTGAGCGGATGCGCAAGACGCCGGCGCAAGACCCGGATCAGGCGCTCGGCAAGATCATCCGCCTGAACCTCGACGGCTCGGTGCCGACCGACAATCCGATGTTCAAGGAAGGCGGCGTCAAGGCGCAGACTTGGACCACCGGCCACCGCAACCCCTACGGCCTCGCCTATGACGCCAAGGGCACGCTCTGGGAGGTCGAGATGGGGCCGAAGGGGGGCGACGAGCTGAACATCATCACGCCGGGCAAGAATTATGGCTGGCCGACCGTCTCGAACGGCATCAACTATGACGGCACGCCGATCCCGCCGCACGACACCCGCCCCGAGTTCGAGAAGCCGGTGGTCTACTGGACCCCGGTGATCGCGCCGGCGGGCCTCGCTTTCTACTACAAGAGCCTGTTCCCGCAGTGGAAGGGCTCGGCCTTCATCGGCGGATTGAAGGTGATGTCGCTGGTGCGCGTCGCGTTCGACGGCCCCAACGGCGCCCGTGAGGCGGACCGCTGGGACATGGGCCACCGCATCCGTGACGTGGCGGTCGGCCCGGACGGCGCGGTCTGGGTGATCGAGGACGAGGACGCCGGCCGCCTCATCAAGCTGACCCCGAAGAAGAAGTAAGCGGCCGGTCGGGGCGCCTCTCCAGAGGGGCGCCCCGAGGGCTCGTCACGCCGCGGAATGCACCGTGGCCGGCACATCCGTGCGGATGTAGCGGAAATACCAGACCTCATGGCCCTTCGCTCGCGCCTTCTGCTCATAGCGCGTCTCGGGCCAGTCGTCGGGGCGGACGAGGAAGTCGCCCGGCACCTTCGCCTGCCATTCGAACTGGGGCAGCGAGCCCATCACCATCATCGCCCAGCGGACATAGACCGGATGGTCGGTGCCGAAGCGGAACTCGGCGCCCGGCTTCATCTTGGCGGCGAGCAGGCCGATCGGGCCGGGGTTCATGAAACGGCGCTTGGCGTGGCGCGCCTTGGGCCAGGGATCGGGATGGAGCAGCCACGCCCGGTCGAGGCTCGCATCGGGGAGCCGCTCGATCACCTCCAGCGCGTCGTTCATATGGATGCGGACGTTGGAGAGCCCCCGGTCACGCACCTGCATCAGCGCGCCGACCACGCCGTCGAGGAAGGGCTCGCAGCCGATGAAGCCCATCTCGGGGCGCATTGCGGCCTGCTGCGCCATATGCTCGCCCTTGCCGAAGCCGATCTCCAGCGCAAGCGGCCGGTCGGCGCCGAACAGGCGCGCGGCATCGAGCGGGCCTTCCTCGGGCACGGACAGTTTGGGCAGGAACTCTTCGACGAGCGCGGCCTGTCCGGCGCGCAACGCGTGGCCCTGCCGGCGGCCATAGAGCCGGCGGATCGTCAAGGGATCGGTCATGGGGCCGCCCCTTAGCGATTCATGCGGGCCGATGCACCCCTTTGGCGCGGGGGCGTGTCGGCGCCGACACAGCAGCCGATCGGATTAGACGAAAGTTTTTCCGTCCGGCCACCGCAAGGCCTTTCCCAGGGCGCCGAACGGCGCGAGGCCGGCCCCGAATCCACCTAACCGGCTGACTCGCAGACCTTTTGACCGTTACCGTTCGGATACAGCCTGCCCCTATTCGGCACTAATCCCTTCATGACAGGCTTTACGGATGTTGCGCCGCAACGGTTCTATGTGTTTCTTTTGTGCCACGGCAGCGGTGACGGTTAATCCTCGCGCAACCGGGTGAGGCGTAACCTTTCTGTTGCCATGGTGGGGAAAGGCAATGGGTACGCAGGCAAGACCGGCAGACGGTGCAATGGCTTTGGCGGAGATGAGGGAGTTTGCCTCCTTCCCCGCTTCGACGCAGCGATATATCCGGCGTTCGCTCGACGTCGGGCTCGATCGTCAGGACGCGCTCGGCCGCTGGTCGCGCGATGTGGTGGAATCCGCCAGCATCCGGGCGCAGACCCGCATGTACGGGCGGCTCACCTCCTTGCGCGACATCATCCCGGACGATAGCGGGCTGGACGCGATCGAGCCGTTCATGGCGCCTCTGGTCACCATGTCGGCGTTCGATCTCGGGCAGGATCGGCTGTGCAGCTTCGGCGCATATCGCTTCCTCTACGAGCGGCTGCTGGGCGCGTCGGTGCGGCCATGGCTGCCGGGGGCGTTCTGCGCGGCGGCGGCGTTGCCGCATCTCCATCCCGATCGGCGGCGCGCGCTGCTCCAGTCGATCAGCGAGGCGGCGGCGACGGCGGTGGGCTGGTCGTCACGCGAGCCGAGCTTTTTCCCGGAATGGGTGGAAAAGGTCGACACGCACCTTCCCAACTGACGCTTGAGCGGGCAGGGGAAACGGATCACTGTCGAAGGCGTTCGGCAGACGCCCCAGACTGGAGACTTCCGATGCCCGTCATCCGCCTCGAAACCAAGCGCGTCGAGAAGCCCTGGGGGCGCCATGATCTGTGGCCGGGCTTCGAGGATGTTCCCGAAGGCGGCGATCCCGTCGGCGAGATCTGGTTCCAGGCGCCCAAGGGCGTCGGCGAGGACGATCCCGATCTCCTCGTCAAATATCTCTTCACCTCGGAGAAGCTGTCGGTGCAGGTCCACCCGGACGACGCCGACGCCCGCGCGCGGGGCCATGAGCGCGGCAAGAGCGAGGCGTGGCAGATTCTCGCCGCCGAACCGCACGCCACCATCGCCATCGGCACCCGCTCGCCGATGACCAAGGACGAGCTGCGCGCCTCCTCGCTCGACGGATCGATCGAGGACAAGCTCGACTGGAAGGCGGTGAAGGCGGATCAGTTCTGGTATTCGCCGGCGGGCACCGTCCACGCCATCGGGCCGGGGCTCGTGCTGGTCGAGCTTCAGCAGAATGTCGACCTGACCTACAGGCTCTACGACTATGGCAGCGCGCGCGAGCTGCATGTCGACGACGGCGTGGCTGTGGCGGACCCGGTGCCTTATGTGGCGCCCTTCCAGCCGCGCGACATCGAGCCGGGCCGCCGCCTGCTCTCCGCCGAATGCGCCTTCGTCACCGAGCGCTGGACCTCGGCGCGCGCCGGCACGCTCGCTGCGACGCATGAGCGGCCGGTGTGGCTGGTGCCGCTCAAGGGCGAAGGTGTGTTCGATGGCCAGCCGATCGGCCCCGGCGGCGTCTGGCTGGCCGACAGCGCGGTGCCCTTCGAGGTGAAGCTCGGCATCGACCTGCTGGTTGCCTATCCGGGCGGCGATCCCAACGAGGCGCTGCTCGGCTGAGCCTTCAGGACAGCGCGCTGGGCAGCCAGCCGGTGTCGATCGTGCCGTAGCGGTCGACATGGTTGGCGACGGCGGCCAGCTCCGCCTCGTCGAGGATGCGGACCCGGCCGTTGGAGCGCGAGATCAGCCCGGCTTCCGCGAGCTGGCGGATCATGCGGTTGACGTGAACGGCGGTAAGCCCCGTCGCGTCGCCGATCTCTTCCTGCGTGAGGGGGAGGGGGATGCCCTCCTCGATCGGCTCGCCGTGCGCGCGCAGCCGGCGCAGCGCGTCGACCAGCAACGCCGCCACCCGCGCCCGCGCCGAGGTTCGGCCTACCGAGGCGAGCCGGTCCGCCAGCATCACCCGCTCGGCCTGCGCCAGCGTGTGGATCAGCATCGCCAGCCGGGGATGCCGCTCGAACAGGCCGCGCAGCGCCGCCTTGTCGATGATGCGTATGGTCGCGTCGGTGGCGGCGGTGATGGTGAAGGGGGCGTGGTTCCAGGCAAGGCTGGTCTCGCCCGCCAGTTCGCCGGGGAGATGGAGCGTCAGGATCTGCCGGTTGCCGTCCGCCAGCAGCATCGAGCTGTAGAGCCAGCCCTTGCGCACCACATACAGCTCGCGCGTGGGGGATTGCTCGGCGCGCAGCACCGTGCCGCGCGGAACCGACCGCTCGACTTCCTCCAGCTCCAGAAGCGCCCGGCGCTCGGACTCGACAAGATGCAGATATCGGCCGAGCCGTTCCGCCAGACAGCTTTTTTCCACCGCTTCTCCGCTGCGCCCCCTTGCAATCGCGCCAAGCTGTAGGCGGAACGCGCCCATTCCGCGCTAACAACGATCAAGATTTTGAAGCACTTGGCGCGATCGGGGAGACGGCGGCTCGTGCCCGCGCGAGTGTTGTCTTGCGCGCGCGTGGGGATGCTCTAGGAGCGCTGTCATGGACAGGATCGTCATCCGTGGTGGCCGCACGCTTTCGGGCCGTCTTCCGATCTCGGGCGCCAAGAACGCCGCGCTCACGCTGCTGCCTTGCGCGCTGCTGACCGATCAGCCGCTGACGCTCGGCAATCTGCCGCGTCTGGCCGATGTCGACGGCTTCGGGCACCTGCTGAACGGCATGGGCGTCTCGACCGCGATCGCCGGCGGCAGCCCCGACGAGTTCGGCCGCACCATGACGCTGGACGCCAAGCGGATCACGTCGACCACCGCGCCCTATGATTTCGTGCGCAAGATGCGCGCCTCGATTCTCGTGCTCGGCCCGCTGATCGCGCGGATGGGCGAGGCGACCGTGTCGCTGCCCGGCGGCTGCGCGATCGGTAACCGGCCGATCGACCTTCACCTGAAGGCGCTGGAGCAATTGGGCGCCGAGATCGAGATCACCCATGGCTATGTCCGCGCCATCGCGCCGGACGGCGGCCTGCGCGGCGGGCAGATCGTCTTCCCGATCGTCTCGGTCGGCGCCACCGAGAACGCGCTGATGGCGGCCGCGCTCGCCACCGGCGAGACGATCATCGACAATGCCGCGCGCGAGCCCGAGATCGTCGATCTCTGCCGCTGCCTCGTCGCGATGGGCGCGGAGATCGAGGGGATCGGCACGGAGCGGCTGATCGTCCATGGCAAGCCGCGCCTCCACGGCGCCACCTATCAGGTCATGCCCGATCGCATCGAGGCGGGCAGCTATGCCTGCGCGGCGGCGATCACCGGCGGCGATCTCGAGCTGGTCGGCGCGCGGGCGGCGGACATGACCGCGATCCTCGCCGATCTGCGCGAGGCGGGGCTGCACGTCACCGAGACGGCCGACAGCATCCGCGTCGCGGCCGACGGCAAGCTCAAGCCGCTGACCATCTCGACCGCGCCCTATCCGGCTTTCCCGACCGACATGCAGGCGCAGTTCATGGCGATGCTGTCACTGGCGGATGGCGCCTCGGTGCTGACCGAGACGATCTTCGAGAATCGCTACATGCATGTGCCGGAACTGGCGCGCATGGGCGCCGACATCCAGGTGCGCGGCCGCGCGGCGGTGGTGCGCGGCGTCGACAGGCTGGTCGGCGCGGAAGTGATGGCGACCGATCTGCGCGCCTCGATGAGCCTCGTGCTCGCCGGCCTCGCCGCCGAGGGCGAGACGAAGGTGCATCGCGTATACCACCTCGATCGCGGCTATGAGCGGCTGGAGGAGAAGCTCTCCGCCGTCGGTGCCGAGATCGAGCGCCAGCCCGACGAATAAGCGCCCGCCCCGTAGGGAGAGACAGCATCGCGACCGTCGGTGGGAGGCCCGCCAGCGGTCGTTTTCATTCGCCCGGGTGCAGCGCACAAAAAAGATGCTTAAGAAATACATCTTATATTGACCGATGTGTTGAAAGGAGTATTCCACATACATCATTCGTGACTCGGCCGGCGAGAAGACCGGCCCGGACAAAGGGAGTTCGTGTCATGACCGAAGCCGCCAAACCCTTCGCCGAACGCCATCACGAGCCGCGGGATGCGGGCGATGCGTTCGCATATGGAGTGACCAAGTTCCTCCGCTTCTTCGCCGACACGCTGTTTGCCCGCCGCTACGGCCACCGCGCGATCGTGCTGGAGACGGTGGCCGCCGTGCCGGGCATGGTCGGCGCGACGCTCACCCATCTGCGCTGCCTGCGCCGCATGACCGACGATCATGGCTGGATCCGCACCCTGATGGAGGAAGCGGAGAATGAGCGGATGCACCTGATGACCTTCATCGAGGTGGCCCGGCCCAATCTGTTCGAGCGGATGCTGATCCTCGCGGTGCAGTGGCTGTTCTACATCGGCTTCTTCGCGCTCTATCTTCTGGCGCCGCGCGTGGCGCACCGGCTGGTCGGCTATTTCGAGGAAGAGGCGGTCGTCAGCTACACCCATTATCTCGCCGAGATCGACGCCGGCCGCCACGCCAATGGGCCGGCCCCCGCGATCGCCCGCCATTACTGGCATCTGCCGGCCGGAGCCACGCTGCGCGACGTGGTGCTGGTGATCCGCGAGGACGAGGCCCATCACCGCGACGTCAACCATGGCTTCGCGAGCGAGCTGGCCGGGGAAGCCGTCGATCAGGCCGATCACGCCCCCTATCCCGATCACGCCGCCGACATCCGCATGGCCGCATGACCGGGCCGGCCTCAGGACGGGCGCCTTCCTTCGGGAGGGCGCCTGTTCTGCCGTATCAGAGCAGCCGGTCGACGATGTGGATGGCGAGGCCGACCAGCCCGCCCACCAGCGTGCCGTTCACCCGGATATATTGGAGGTCGCGGCCCACCGCCTGCTCCAGCCGGTTGGTGACGGTCACGGCATCCCAGCCGCGCACCGTGTCCGACACGAGCCGCACGATGCCGTCGCCATAGGCCGCCGCCACGCCCACCGCCGCCCGCCTGGCGAAGATGTTGATGGTGCGGGCGAGGCGGGGCTCGCTCTGGAGCGTGGCGCCCAACTGGCGCAGCGCCTCGCCCAGCCGCCCGGCCATCGCCGCGTCGGGATCGCGCGCGCCCTTCAGCAGCGCGAGCCGTGCCTGACCCCACAGCCCATCCAGCCACGCACCCACCGCCGGGCTGTCGATCACCTCGTCCTTGAAGGCGTTGACCTTCTGCTGGAGCGCCTCGTCCTCGCGCAGGCGCCGGGCGAGATCGATCAGGCCGGCCTCGGCCTTGTCGCGCAACGGATGGTCCGGGTCGGTCGCGACCTCGTCGATCAGGCGGTAGAGGCCGTCGAGGATCTTGTTGGCCAGTGTCTCGTCGAGGCCCGTCCAGCGCAGCACCGATCCGGCGCGCTCGCTAATCATCGCGCGGATGACATCCTCGTTGGCGAGCAGCGCGCGGCCCAGCCAGTCGATCGCGCCGTCGAGGATGGGGATGTGCCGATCCCGGTCGATCGCGGCGTCGAGCGCCTGTCCCAGGATCGGGGCGACATCGAGCGCGCGCAGCTTCTGCGCGGCGGCGGAGCGGACCATGCCGCCCAGCCGCTCGGCATCGAGCGCGCCGACGATATCCGCGATCAGGCGCGAGGCGCCGATCCTGAGGCGGCTGGCCTCCTCGACCCTCGCGCCGGGGGCGGCGAGGAAGCGCCCGGCCGCGCCCGCCAGATCGAGCCTGCGCATCCGCCGCGCCACCACCGAAGGGATCAGGAAATTCTGCCGCAGGAAGGCGGCGAGGCTGTCGCCGATCCGATCCTTGTTGCGCGGGATAATCGCGGTGTGCGGAATCGGCAGGCCGAGCGGATGGCGGAAGAGCGCGGTGACGGCGAACCAGTCGGCCAGCCCGCCCACCATCGCGGCCTCGGCGAAGGCGCGGACATAGCCCAGCGCCGGATGGTGCGGCTCCAGCGCGCGCGCGCCGAGATAGAGCGCTGCCATCGCCAGCAGCAACCCGCCCGCCACCCTGCGCATGGTGGCGGCGCCGTTGTCGGACAGGGAAACGCGGTGTCGGGCCAAGGACGCTACGCTCGTCATGCCCCCTTCAAGGCGCGAGGCGGCAGAAGGTTCATTCCGCCGCCTGGCTCACGTTGATCGGATGCGGGCCGGTGGCCTGGCCATGGCCGTGCTGGCCGCCGGTGGTGAACACGCGGCGCGCCCACGGCCCGATCCGGCGCTCGAACCCGTCGGCGAGGCTGAAGGCCGCCGGCACGATCACCAGCGTCAGCATCGTCGAGCAGATCAGGCCGCCGATCACGGTCACCGCCATCGGCTGGTTCCACGAACCGTCTCCGCTGATCGAAAGCGCGGTCGGGATCATGCCGGCGACCATCGCCACTGTGGTCATGATGATCGGCTGGGCGCGCTTGTGCCCGGCTTCCATGATCGCCTCGAATTTGGGCGTGCCGCGGGCCATCTCCTCGATCGCGAAGTCGATCAGCAGGATCGAGTTCTTGGCGACGATGCCGAGCAGCATCAGCACGCCGATCAGCACCGGGAGCGAATCCGCCATGCCGGCGATGTGCAGCGCGAGCGCACCGCCCAGGGGCGCCAGCAGCAGCGAACTCAGGTTCACGAACGGCGGCACCACGCGCTTGTAGAGCAGCACCAGCACCGCGAAGACGAGCAGGATGCCGGAGGCGAGCGCGATCACGAAGTTGGTAATCATCTCGGCCTGCCACTTGGCATCGCCATAATTGGGCCGCTCGACGCCGTCGGGCAGGTGGGCGACCGCCGGCAGCGCGTAGATCTTCTTCATCGCGTCGCCCGCGACCACGCCCGGCGCGAGGTCCGCCGAGATCAGCAGGCGGCGCTCCTGATTGTAGCGGCGGATCTGCGACGGGCCTTCGCCGAAGCCGATATCGGCGACGACGCGCAGCGGCACCGATCCGCCCCGCGTCGTCGGCACCGGCAGGTTCTGGATGGTCGAGAGATCGCGGCGGCTATTCTCGTTGATGACCACGCGGATCGGGATCTGGCGGTCGGAGAGCGAGAACTTCGCCACGTTCTGGTCGATGTCGCCCAGCGTCGCGATGCGGATCGCGGTGGACAGCGCCTGCGTCGACACGCCCATGTCGGCGGCAAGGTCGAAGCGCGGCTTGATGATGAGTTCGGGCCGCGGCAGATCGCCTTCGACGCGCGGAGCGACGATCTCGGAGATGCCCTTCATCTGGGCCACCACCTTGTTGGCGGCGTCTTCCAGCTTGTCGGGATCGTCGCTGGCGAGCAGCAGCGAGATGTCGCGACCGCCGCCGCCCGACTGCGACTGGAAGTTGATGCGGGCGTCCGCGATCTTGTTGAGCACCGGCGCGAGATCGCGCTCGAACTGGATCGAGGTGCGCTTGCGGTCCTTCTTCAGCGTGATGAAGATCGTCGCATTGCCGACGCGGATGCTTTCGAAGGCGGCGGCGACCTCGGGCTGCTGGCGGACCAGCGCCGCGGTCTTGTCGGCGACGGCCGTGGTCTGCTCCAGCGTCGCGCCGGGCACGAGCTGGATCTTCACCTGGCTGAAGTCGAAATTGAGCGGCGGCTGGAACTGGAAGGACAGCGTCGCGAAGGAGAAGACGGTCGCCACCAGCGCCGCCGCGCCGCCCGCCATCGTCCACCAGCGATGCTTGAGCGACCAGCGCAGCACCTTCATGTAGCGCCGCATCATCCAGCTTTCGCCATGCTCCTGCGCGCCGTGGGCCTCCAGGAAATAGGCGGCGACCATTGGCGTCACGAGACGCGCGACGGCAAGGCTCATCAGCACCGCGGCGACGACGGTCAGGCCGAAATTCTTGAAGAACTGCCCGGCGACGCCCGGCATCAGGCCGACCGGCAGGAACACCGCGACGATCGAGAAGGTGGTGGCGACGACGGCGAGGCCGATCTCGTCGGCGGCGTCGATCGCGGCCTGATAGGCGGTCTTGCCCATCCGCATGTGGCGGACGATGTTCTCGATCTCCACGATCGCGTCGTCGACCAGCACGCCCGCCACGAGGCTCAATGCCAGCAGCGTCATGCCGTTGAGCGTGAAGCCCAGCAGGTCCATCGCCCAGAAGGTCGGGATCGCGGAGAGCGGGATGGCGAGCGCGGAGATCACCGTCGCGCGCCAGTCGCGCAGGAAGAAGAACACCACCACGACCGCCAGCACCGCGCCCTCGATCATCGCGTGGATGGCCGACTTGTACTGCATCTTGGTATAGTCGACCGAGGCGTAGAGCTGGGTGAAGTGGACCCTGGGATTGTCCTTCTCGATCTGCTTCAGGGCCTTCATCGCCTCGTCGTAGACGGTGACGTCCGAATAGCCCTTGGCCTTCTGGAGATCGAAGCTCAGCACCTGCCGGTCGTTCATCTTCGCGAGCTTGCGCTGCTCGGCGTAGCTGTCCTTCACGGTGGCGATGTCGGCGAGCTTTATCATGCGGCCGGCCGAGATCTGGATCTGCTTCTGGCTCAGCGCATAGGCATCCTTGGCGTTGCCGAGCACGCGGACCGACTGTTCGGCGCCGGCGATCTCGGCGCGGCCGCCGGCGGCGTTGAGGTTCATCGCCATGAGCTGGGCGTTGACCTGGCTGGCGGTGACGCCCTGCGCCTGCATCCTGGCCGGATCGAGCACGACGCGGATTTCGCGCGTCACGCCGCCCGAACGCTCGACCTGCGCCATGCCGGAGATCGACAGCAGGCGGCGCGCGATCGTGTTGTCGACGTACCAGGAGAGCTGTTCGAGCGTCATGCCGGTCGATTCCACCGACATGAAGGCGATCGGATCACCGTCGATGTCGACGCGGCTGACCTGCGGCTCGAGGATGCCGTCCGGCAGGTCGGAGCGGATGCGCGACACGGCCTCGCGCACGTCGTTGACGGCGCGGTCCACCGGGGTGCCGATGGTGAACTGGACGAAGGTGGAGGACGAGCCCTCGGTGATCGTCGACTGGATTTCGTCGACCCCCGAGATGCCGCGCACGGCGGCCTCGACGCGCTGCGTGACCTGCGTCTCCAGCTCGGTCGGCGCGGCGCCCGGCTGGCTGATGTCGACATTGACGCCGGGGAAGCTGATGTCCGGCTGGTTGTTCACGTCCATCCGCATGAACGCGATGATGCCGGCCAGCGTCAGCGCCGCGAACAGCACCAGCGACGGCACCGGATTGCGGATCGACCAGGCGGAGATGTTACGCATCGCTCTTGTCCCGTCCTCGATCGTCGGCCGTCAGTTCGCGCGCTTCAGGTCGGGGATGACCTTCTCGCCGGGGTTGAGGAAGGCCCCGGCCGAATAGACCACCCGCTCGTCGCCGCTGAGGCCCGAGAGGATCGCGATCCCCGTATCCGACACGTCGCCGATCTTCACGCCGCGGCGCGCGACCATGTTGTTCTTGTCGATCACATAGACATAATTGCCCTGCGCGTCGCTCAGCACCGCCGATTCCGGCAGCACCGGCGCCTGGACGTGCTGGGCCGAGAAGATGGCCGTGGCGAAGCCGCCGGGGCGCAGATCGGGCGAATAGGCGAGCTGCACGCGCGCCACGCCCTGCCGGGTCGTCGGGTCGATGATCGGCGACACCTGCCACACCGTGCCGGTGAAGCTCCTGGACGCGCCGACCGGCGTGACGGTGACGGGCATCCCCACCTTCACGTCCGCCAGATCCTGCTCGGCGAGCTTGGCCTGAAGTTCCAGCACGCCATCCATCGCGACCATGAACAGGGCGGACGAGCCCGAACTGACGATCTGCCCCGGCTCGACGTTGCGTTCGAGGACGAGGCCCGCCGACGGCGAGCGGATGTCGAGCCGGCCGAGGCGCGCCGCCATCTCGCGATACTGCGCCTGGGCGAGCTTCACCCTGGCGTTGGCGGCGTCGCGGGTGGCGGTGCGCTGGTCGATGTCGGCCTTGCTGATGAAACCGCGCGAGACGAGCGCGAGCGCCCGGTCGAGCTGGGTCTGGGCGAGCTTGGCGTCGGCCTGGGCCGAGGTGATCTGCGCCTGCATCTGGCTGGTCTGCGCCGCCTGCACGGCGGGATCGACCGTCGCGAGCGTCTGCCCCGCCTTCACCCACTGGCCGGCGTCCACCAGCACGCGGCTCACCATGCCGCCTTCGCCCGCCACGCCCACCGGCATGGCGCGCTTGGCCTGGAGGTTGCCGGTGGCGGTGGTGGTCGCGGCGACGGAGATGCGGCCGGGCACGATCACCGTGACGGTGGGCACCGAAGGCCCGGACGCGGCCGGCTTGTTGTGTCCGCGCCCGAAGGCGAGCCCGAGTACGACGATGAGCGCGATCGACACGCCCGCGATCAGGATCAGGCGGCGCCGGCGGGTGGTCGTGCTGTTGTCGGGCGCCGTCTCGTCGACGTCATCGCTCCACCCGCCATGCTCGTAATTCATGCCCCTCACCCGATATCCTGCCTCGCCCTATAGGGCGTCCCACGGGTGTATTATATGAATACATCACTAGGCGCAAGCGACGGATAAGGAGAAGCCGTGGCTTTTCGGGCGGGGCTTCATTCTCCCCCGAAAGAGGTGAATGATCGCTGTCGGCGCCGTTCAGCCGCGGTTCGGCCGCGGATCGGCACGGAACGTCGCATGTCCGGGCAGGGTCCGCCCGGTTTTGGGGAGTATCTCTATGAAGGCCATGCTGCTGCCTGCGCTCGCGATCGCCACCACGATGGCGCTGCCCGCCGCCGCCCGCGCCGACGAGCCGGCGACCGTGCCGATCGCGGGCACCCGGCTCGACATCAGCGCCGAGGGCGAGGTGACGCGCGCGCCCGACATGGCGACGATCGGCGCCGGGGTGACCACCCAGTCGTCGAGCGCGGCCTCGGCGATGGCGGACAATGCGAAGCGCATGGCGGCGGCGGTGGCGGCGCTCAAGCGCGCGGGCGTGGCCGACAAGGATATCCGCACATCCTCGCTCAGCCTCCAGCCGCAATATAGCTATGCCGAGGGGCAGGCGCCGGTCATCACCGGCTATCAGGCGTCCAACCAGCTCAGCATCGTCTTCCACGACATCCAGCGGGCGGGGCCGATCCTCGACGCGCTGGTCGGGCAAGGCGTGAACCAGATCAACGGGCCGGATTTCGGCATCGAGCATCCCGAGGCCGCGTTCGACGAGGCGCGGACGCAGGCGCTCCAGAAGGCGCGGGCGCGGGCGGATCTTTATGCCAGGGCGGCCGGGATGGGCGTGAAGCGGATCGTCGCGATCAGCGAGGCGGGCGGCTACAGCCCGCCGGCGGCCCCGCGCCCGATGATGATGGCGCGGATGGACAAGGCCTCGACCGAGCTTCAGCCCGGCGAGCAGAAGGTCAACGTGTCGCTGAACGTCACCTTCGAGCTTCAGTGATCCGACGGGGGAGGCGCCCCGGCGGGCGCGCCTCCCCAACTTCGCGAGGGACGATCAGCGGACCGAGCCGCGACGCACCAGATTGACGATCGCGAGCAGGATCACCGCGCCGATGAACGCCTCGATGAGCGCGGTCAGCGAGAAGTCCATATTGTTCATGTCATGGTTGAAGATGATGCCGCCGATGAAGGCGCCCACGATCCCGACCACGATGTTGAGGATGATGCCCTGCTGAGCGTCGGTCCGCATCAGGATGCTCGCCAGCCAGCCGATGACGCCGCCCAGAACCAGCCAGATGATGATTGCCATTTTACCCTCCTCCGGCGCCGTTCGGTGTCGTTTCCTCCAAACGGTGCTGCTGGGAGTTGATACGCATGGCCAACGATTACGTTCCTGATCGGGGCCATATGCGAACGGCCGCCCGCGCGGGTGCGCGGGCGGCCGTCTGCTGAAACGCCGCGGAAGAGGGCGTCAGTATTTCTGCTGGCGTTCGTACACCGAGCGATAATGCTGGATGCGCGTCACGCGCAGGCCCGGCATCCCCGAACGGTCCACCGCGCGCTGCCAGCTCGCGAATTCCTCCAGGCTGAGCCGATACCGGTCGCAAACCTCGTCCACGGTCAGCAGCCCCCCGTTGACGGCGGCCACCACCTCCGCCTTGCGACGCACGACCCAGCGCTGCGTCTCGGGCGGCGGAAGGCTGTCCAGCGTCAGCGGCTCGCCGAGCGGTCCGATAACCTGTGCCGGGCGAATCTTCTGGTTCTCGATCATCTACACCTCGAACTGGGCCATGGGCCGACGACGCTCCCCCGTCGTGTTGGGTGATCCTTACGCATCACCGGTTGAAAGAACGCTAAAATGCCAAGGTAAAGCCCGGCTTCATCAAGCTTGATCGAACCTTTCCGGCCGCCGCATGGGCCACGCGGGGATGGAAGCTGCCCTGAAGCTGCGCCGCCGCTGTGGCATCGCGCCCGGAGAAGATTTCCACGAGCGCGCTCACCGAATCACCGAAATGCGCCTGGCGCTGCTGCGCCATCCTCTCTGCCAGCACGGCGGTGCGCGTCGATGCCTGGGTGACGGCCGCGCCTGCGATCAACAGCGCATGGTCGAGCGGAAGCTCGTTCGGCATGGCGGCGATTCGATTGGGGTCCATAAGCAGCACCGCATCGTGGAGGGGGCTCCGAGGCTAGGGCTGGGATGGATAACGATTGGTAAACGCCGGTGCGCTTTTGCCGTGCGGGCGGGAATCGGCTATGGGCGCCGCCATCATGAACGCCGATTTCCAGCTTGGGGCCGATCTTGCCGGCCGTCGCATCGTCGTGGCCATGTCCGGCGGCGTCGACAGTTCCGTCGTGGCCGCGCTCGCCGCGCGCAGCGGCGCCGAGACGATCGGCATCACCCTCCAGCTCTACGACCATGGCGCAGCCGTCGGCCGCGCCGGGAGCTGCTGCGCCGGCCGCGACATCCGCGATGCGCGCGCCGTCGCCGACACGCTCGGCATCGCGCATTATGTCTTCGACTATGAGAGCGCGTTCCGGGAGAGCGTGATCGACCGCTTCGCAGACGATTATATGGCGGGGCGCACCCCGATCCCCTGCGTGCGGTGCAATCAGGGGGTGAAGTTCACCGACCTGCTGCGCCTCGCCCGCGAGCTGGGGGCGGACTGCCTCGCCACCGGCCATTATGTCCGCCGCGTCGAGGGCGCGGCCGGGGCCGAACTCCACCGTGCCGCCGATCCGGCGCGCGACCAGAGTTATTTCCTCTTCGCGACCACGCAGGACCAGCTCGACTACCTCCGCTTCCCCCTGGGCGGAATGCCCAAGCCCGCGGTGCGCGAGATCGCGGCGGGGATGGGCCTCGCCGTCGCCGCCAAGCCGGACAGTCAGGACATCTGCTTTGTGCCCGACGGGGATTATGCCGGCGTCGTCCGCAAGATCCGCCCCGAGGCCGAGGCGCCGGGCGCGATCGTCGATCTGGAGGGGCGCGAGCTGGGCCGGCATCGCGGCCTCATCCACTTCACCGTCGGCCAGCGCCGTGGGCTGGAGATCGGGGGCTCGCCCGAGCCGCTCTATGTGGTGAAGCTCGATGCCGAGCGGAACCGCGTGATCGTCGGCCCGCGCCGGGCGCTGGGGGTGAGCGCCGCGCGCCTCTCCGAGATCAACTGGCTGGGCGGGGATTTCTCAGGCCCGATCACCGCCAAGGTGCGCTCGATGGCAAAGCCGGTGCCGGCGCGCTTCGAGGGCGACACCGTGACGTTCGACGCGCCCGAATATGGCGTCGCGCCGGGGCAGGCGGCGGTGCTCTATGCCGGCGACCGGGTGCTCGGCGGCGGCTGGATCGAGGAGACCACCCCGGCCGAGGCGGCGCTGGCCGCCGCCTGACCGGGGCCTTGAGGGTCAATCGATCGCGTGGGCCTTCTTGCCGCCGCGGGTGAAGAGCCAGCGGACGGCGACGAAGAACATCGGCACGAAGAAGATCGCGAGGCTGGTGGCCGTAATCATGCCGCCGACCACCGCCGTGCCGATCGCGACCCGGCTCTGCGCGCCGGCACCCGTCGCGATGGCGAGCGGGATCACGCCCGCCACGAACGCCAGCGACGTCATCAGGATCGGGCGGAGACGCAGGCGAGCCGCTTCGAGCGCGGCTTCGAGCGGCGTCTTGCCGCGCTCCTCGGCGAACTCGGCGAACTCGACGATGAGGATCGCATTCTTGGCCGACAGGCCGATCGTGGTGAGCAGGCCGACCTGGAAATAGATGTCGTTGTCGAGCCCGCGCACCATCACAGCCAGCACCGCGCCGATCACGCCCAGCGGAATCACCAGCAGCACCGAGATCGGGATCGACCAGCTCTCATAGAGCGCGGCGAGGCAGAGGAAGATCACCAGCACCGACAGCGCATAGAGCGTCGGCGCCTGCCCCGTGGAGAGCCGCTCCTGATAGGAGAGGCCGGACCATGCGGTGCCGATGCCGGGAATCTGCTCGGCGAGCTTCTGGATCTCGTCCATCGCCGCGCCCGAGCTGTGGCCCGCCGCCGCCTGCCCCTGAATCTCGTAGGAGGAGACGCCGTTGAAGCGCTGCATCGTCGAGGGGGCCTTGGTCCAGCTATAGCTGGAGAAGGCCGAGAAAGGCGCCATCGTGCCGTTGGACGAGCGCACATGCCACGCCGCCAGATCCTCGGGCGTGCCGCGATAGGGGGCGTCGCCCTGGATATAGACGCGCTTCACGCGGCCGCGATCGACGAAATCGTTGATGTAGGTGCCGCCGAACGCCGCCGAGAGTGTGGAGTTCACGTCGCTCTGCGACAGGCCGAGCGCGCCGACCTTGGACTCGTCCACGTCGATATGGAGGTGGGGCGTATCCTCGAGGCTGCCGAGGCGGACCGCATCCAACAGCGGATCGGCATTGGCCTCCGCGATCAGCTTGTCCTTGGCGGCGGCGAACTCCTGATCGGTGAGCCCGCCCTGGTTGAGAATCTCGAGCGTGAAGCCGTTGGTCTGGCCGAGGCCGCGGATGGCGGGCGGCAGCACGGTCAGCACGCGCGCGTCGCGCATCCCGCCGAGCGCCTTCTGCGCGCGCTGGGTGATGGCGTTGGCGCTGTTCGCGGGGCCTTTGCGATCGTCCCACGGCTTCAGGATCAGATAGGCCTGGCCGACATTGTCCCCCGAGCCCGAGAAGTTGCGGCCCGAATTGGCGAACATGTCCTGCACATCATGTTCCTGATGCAGGAAATATTTCTCCACCGCCTGGCTCACCGCCATGGTGCGATCCTGCGTGGCGCCGGCGGGCAGGAAATACTGGACGATCGCCTGGCCGATATCCTCGGTGGGCAGGAAGCCGGTGGGCAGTCGCACGAACAGGAACAGCAGCAGCGCCACCACGCCCACGAAGGCGATCATGAACCAGCGCGTCCGGTCGATCACATAGCCGACGCCGGCTTGATATTTCTTCACGCCCCGGTCGAAACGATCGTTGAACCAGGTGAAGAAGCGGGTCGTGGCGCGGTTGAACGCGTTGTCGCTCTTGTGCTCCTCATGCCTGGGCTTGAGCAGCGCGGCGGTGAGCGCCGGGGTCAGGATCAGCGCCACGATCACCGACAGCACCATCGACGACACGATGGTGATCGAGAACTGGCGATAGATGATGCCCGTCGACCCGCCGAAGAAGGCCATCGGCAGGAACACCGCCGACAGCACCATGGCGATGCCGACCAGCGCGCCCGAAATCTCGCTCATCGACTTGATGGTGGCGTCATGGGCGGAGAGGCGCTCCTCCTCCATGATGCGCTCGACATTCTCGACCACCACGATCGCGTCGTCGACGAGCAGGCCGATCGCCAGCACCATGCCGAACAGGGTGAGCGTGTTGATCGAATAGCCGAACAGCGCCAGCACGCCGAACGTGCCGAGCAGCACCACCGGCACCGCGATCGCCGGGATCAGCGTCGCCCGCCAGCTCTGGAGGAAGACGAACATCACGATGACGACCAGCACGATCGCCTCGAACAGCGTCTTCTCCACCTCGGCGATGGAGAGCTTGATGAAGTCCGTGCTGTCGCGCGGGTAGGAGATCTTGTAGCCGTCCGGGAAGATGTTGGAGAGCTGCTGCACCCGCGCCTTCACCGCCTCCGCCGTCTTGAGCGCGTCGGCGCCGGGCGCCAGCGACACGGCGATCGCGGCGGCCGGATGGCCCGAGAAGCGCGAGATCGAGGTGTAGCTTTCCTGCCCCAGCTCCACCCGCGCCACGTCGCCGATGCGGACCACCGAGCCGTCGCTCTCGGTCTTGAGGATGATGGCGCGGAACTGGTCGGGCGTGTTGAGGCGCGATTGCGCGGTGACGGTGGCGTTCAGCTCCTGCCCCTTCACCGAGGGCTGCGCACCGATCAGGCCGGCGCCGACCTGCACGTTCTGCGCCTGGATCGCGGCCGACACGTCCGCCGGCTGGAGCTGGTGCGCGTTGAGCTTGTAAGGATCCATCCAGACGCGCATCGCATATTGGGTGCCGAACGCGTCGACCTCGCCCACGCCGTCGACGCGGCTCAGCGGATCCTGGAGCTTGGAGACCATGAAGTCGGCCACGTCGGACGACTGGGTCATGTTCGAACTGTCGTAGACGGCGACCAGCATCAGATAGTCGGGCTGGCGCTTCTCGACGGTCAGGCCCTGCTGCTGCACCTGCTGGGGCAGGCGGGGCAGCGCCTGCTGCACCTTGTTCTGCACCTGCACCTGGGCGATATCCGGGTTGGTGCCGTTGTTGAAGGTGGCGGTGATCTGCACCGAGCCGGTGTCGCTCGACGTCGACTGGAAATAGAGCAGGCCGTCGAGGCCGGTGAGCTGCTGCTCGATCACCTGCGTGACCGAATCCTGAAGCACCTGCGCCGATGCGCCCGGATAATTGGCCCGGATGCTCACCTGCGGCGGCGAGATGTCGGGATATTGCGCGATCGGCAGGTGCGTCACCGCGCCGATGCCACACAGCATGATGACGATCGCGATGACCCACGCGAAGATGGGCCGCTCGATGAAATAGCGCGAGATCATCGGGCGGCGCCCGACCGGCCATCCTTGCCCTTGCCCGCGGCGGGCGTGGGGTCGATCGCGGCGGCCTCGGCCTGGGAGCCGGTGGAGAGGACGGCGTGGACGGCCTGACCCGGACGCGCCTTGCCGCTGCCTTCGATCACCACCCGGTCGCCGGGGGCAATGCCCTGCGTCACGATCCAGCGATTCCGGTGCAGGCCCTCATCGGTGACCAGCTTCTTCACGATCTTGTCGTCAGGCCCGACCACCAGCACGGAAGCCGCGCCACGCGGATCATGGACGACCGCCGCCTCGGGCAGCAGGAAGGCATCCTTGCGCAGCGCCTGGCTTACCACCGCGCGGACATACATGCCCGGCAGCAGCAGGCCCTGGCGGTTGGGGAAGCGCGCGCGCAGCGTCACGGCGCCGGTGGCGGTGTCGACATTCACTTCGGAAAATTCGAGCTTGCCGGTCTCTGGATAGTCGCTGCCATCCTCCAGCTTGAGGCGGACGGCGGCCTCGTTGGGCAGCGCGCCGCCGGCCGCGATCGCCTTGCGGAGCTGGAGCAGCTCGGTCGAGCTTTGCTGGATGTCGACATAGATCGGGTCGAGCGTGGTGATGGTGGCGAGCGCGGTCGTCTGCCCCGCCGTCACCAGCGCGCCGGGGGTGACCGACGAACGGCTGATCCGGCCCGAGATCGGCGCCAGCACGCTGGTGTAGCGCAGGTTGATCCGCGCGGTGTCGAGCGCGGCCTTCTGCTGCTGGATCGCGGCCTCGGCCTGGCCAGCGGCGGCGCGGGCGTCGGCGGCGTCCTGCCTGGCCACCGCGTTGATCTTTTCCAGATCGCTGTAACGCTCGGCCTTGAGACGGGCGGCCACCGCATTGGCCTCGGCGGAGGCGAGCTGGCCCTGCGCCTGCCCCACGGCGGCGCGGTAGAGCGCGGGATCGATCAAATAGAGCGGCTGCCCCTCGCGGACGAGGCTGCCCTCGGTGAAGAGCCGCTTGAGCACCACGCCGGATACCTGCGGGCGCACGTCCGAGATCAGATAGGCGTCGGTGCGGCCGGGAAGCTCCGTGTCGATCGCGACGGTCTCCGGCCGGGCGACGACCACGCCGACGGTCGGCGTGGGCTTGGGCGGTTGCTTCCTGTCGCCCCCGCAGGCCGCCAGCGCGAGCAGCGTCGAGAGCGCGAGAATCCGGGTCGAGCGGGGTGAGGCTGGGCCGATCATGAGCGGCGCGCATCATATGCGCGTGTTACATGCGAATGTCAGGGGCGAAATGCGGCCCGCTCGCACAAAAGAAAGGGGCGGCCGGCGCATGGCCGGCCGCCCCCGAAGCGACGCTTCCGATCGGGATCAGAAGCCGAAGTTGATCGTGCCCGAGATGGTACGCGGCGAACCGATGTACGCGAACGGGATCGAGGTGTTCGACGTGTTGGAGCTGAAGCCGCCAACATAGAGCTTGTCGAACAGGTTGGTGATGCTGAGCTGCACCCAGGTGCGGTCGTTCAGGCCGAGGCCCTCGAGCGAGTAGCGGGCGTCGAGATCGACCAGCGTGTAGGCCGGAGCCTTCGCGCCATAGACCTGCACGCCGTTCGCGAACACCGGCAGGTTCTGGTCGTTGACGTAGCGCGGGCCGGTGCGCTTGATCTGCGCGCCCAGCTCGAGCGGGCCGAAATTGCCCTGCGCGCGGCCACCGACGGTGTAGGTCGGCGAATCCGATTCGCGCTTGCCGGCGGTCAGGAACACGCTGGTGGCGCCCGACGCCACATTGTCGAGAATCTTCGACTTCAGATACGAACCGAAGCCATACAGGGTGACCTGCGGGATCGGCTGGTACGACACCGAGCCGTCGACGCCATATTTATGCACGGTGCCGAGGTTGCGGTAGATCGTGATGTTCTGATCGGGGTCGTAGGACGAGGCCAGGCGGTTCTGGTAGAAGGTGTACCAGCCCGACAGCTCGGCCTGCACCTTGCTCGACTTGTAGCGCACGCCCGCGTTCAGATTGTCGGTCGTCTCCGGCTTGGGCTTGGAGATCGGGTTCGACAGCGGATAGGCGAAGGCGTTGTACAGGTTGTCCGTGCCCGGAACCTGGAGGCCCTTGTCGTAGCTGGCGAACAGGCTGAACTTCGGCAGGAAGTTGTAGACCAGCCCGGCGCTCGGCAGCACCTTGCTGTAGTTGATGACGCGATGCTGCGGGCCGACGAAGGTCGGGTTCGCGGCGAGGAAGGCCTGCTGATCGGCGGCGTCGGGGATGCAGTCGACAAAGCCGCTGCCGCCCGCTTCGCTGACGCAGTAGTTGGTGAGATCGCGCTTGAAGAACGGCGCGCGGACACCGGCGTTGATGGTCAGCTTGCTGTCGAAGAAGGTGCCGCGATACTCGCCCGACACCTGGTTCAGGATGGCGTAGGAGAGGCGGTTGCGCTTCTCCATCTTGTTGCCGTCGGCGTCGAGGATCGGGTTCTCGATCGGGTAGAGGTTCACGGCATGGCCGTCCGCCTTCAGATAGCCGACCTCGCCGGTCTGGCGATGGCGGCCATGGTCGAAGGTGTAGGAGACGCGGACGGTCTGGGTGCTGTTGATGTCGTAGCGCAGCGAGGTGAGGATCACCCAGCGATGCGTCTCGGTGTGGCTCGGCGCATACAGCTCGACCGAGTCGAGCGTGTCGCCGTCGCCGTTCAGGTCGACGCCGCCGAAATAGGGCTTGCCGCCGATATAGCCGGTGATGCCGCCCGCGGGGAGGCCCGCCTTGGTGTAGGTGCCCTCGAAGCCGGTGACGGCGCTGTTGCCGCCGTTGGCCTTGACGATCTGATAGCTCGGATCGAACGTCAGGACGAGGCCGTCGGCCAGCGTGAAGCGCGAGTTCACGCGGATGTTGCCGGTGTGCGACGGGTTGAAGCTGTAATCGTAGAGCGAGCCGCAGGGCACGGCGGCCGGCTTGTCGACCTGCCCGGCCACGGCGGGCGCCGCCGTGCAGTGGCCGAGATCATATTCGCGCTCGCTCTTGGTGAGCGGGAAGCGGCCGGTCGTGCTCGACGGGCCGACCGAACGGCCGGCGGTGTCGAGACGCAGCGGGATCGACGAGAAGTTGCCGTTGCGGCCGACGTTATAGTTGCCGGCGACCGAGACGAAGTCGCCATTATCGCCGATCGGCTGATAGATCTTGGCGTTGTACTGATATTTCTCGGTCTGGTTGGCATGGTTGAACGGGTTGGTGTTCGACGCCGTGCTGGCCGAGAGGAAGGCGCGCGTGCCGAACGGCGTGAAGGTGCCGGTGTCGACCACGCCGAACATGTGGAGATAGTTATACTCACCGAACGAGCCCGCCAGACGGACGTGGAAGTCCTCGGTGGGGTTGCGGATGGTGTAGTTGACGGTCGAGCCGGTGGCCGACGCGGTCGGGCTGTCGATGTCCGTCGAGCCGAGGCTGACGTTGACCTGATCGATCAGTTCCGAATCGAGCTGCTGCTGCGAGTAGATGGCATAGTTGCCGGTGTCGTTCAGCGGGATGCCGTCGAACGTTTGCGAAATACGGCTCGAGTCGAAGCCGTGGATGTTCAGCGTACCGCCCGAGTTGCCATAGGGGTCGTTGTTCTGGAAGCTGACGCCCGGAATCATGTTGATGATGTCGTCGATCGACTGGCCGGGGCGCTGATTCTTGATGAAGTCAGAATTCAGCACATAACGGGCCTTGGGCGTATCGGGCAGCGACACGCCTTCGAGCGGCTTGATGCGCGAACCGGTGACGAGGATCTGCGGCTGGTCGAAATCCTGCGAGCCGGTCGACTGCGCGAAAGCCGGCGTGATCGCCGCCAACGCGAGAAGCGACACGGATGCGCGTGCGCTAAGCTTCACGATATTCACTTTGGAATTCCCCTGTTGTGTAGACCCTGACGAAGAGTATTTCGCGCTGCTAGCGGGGCGACTAGCGTTGGCAAATGTCAGATTTGCGACGACGGTCGACTTATGTCGCACCGCGTCATTTTAGGGGGATGGTGTGGCTCCGTGGGCACAGTTCTCGGGCAAGCGCTTCGAATTCCTCAATTTCCGTTGGGAATTGCGTAATCGGCCGCCAACGCGCGGGTGACGCCGTTGGTCCAGCCGAAGCCGTCCTGGAGCGGATATTCGCCGCCTCCGCCGCCGCGGCGATTCTCGACGTCATATTTCTCGACGAGCTTGCCGGAGGCGCGATAGCGGCTCGCCACCGTGCCCAGCCAGCGCTCCGCGATGGTCTTCGCCAGCGCCTGCTCGCCGTTGCGGCGCAGCCCCTCGACCGCCACCCACTGGAGCGGCGCCCAACCGTTCGGGATATCCCATTGCTGGCCGCTGGCGATGGTGGTGGTGCGCAGGCCGCCGGGCGCGAGGAGCTGGCGGCGGACCGTCTGCGCCACGGCGTGCGCCTGATCGGGGCGCGCGGCGCCCACGAACAGCGGGAAGAGCGTCGCCGCCGTCACGCGGCTGGTCGGCTTGCCGGTGCGCCATTCGAGATCGGCGAAGCGGCCTTCGCGGCTTGCCCAGAAATCGGTGCGCAGCGCGTTGGCGCGGGCATTGGCGCGCGCCGTATATTCGCGCGCGCAGGCCTGATCGACGGCGCGGGCGCAGGCGATCGCGATCATCCGCTCCATGCCGTACATCAGGCTGTTGAGGTCCACCGGCGCGATCTCGGTGGTGCGGATGGTGCGCAGATCCTGCGGATCGGTGAGCCAGCGGGACGAGAAGTCCCACCCGCTCTCCGCCGCCGAGCGCAGGTCGCGATAGAGATTGCCCGGCACCCGGCGCGATCCGGCGGCGGTGGCGACATCCTCCGCATAGCTTTCCTCGCGCGGGGTGGCGCGCGCGTCGCGATAGCGGTTGACGAGATCGCCGTTGGGCAGGCGGGCGACGTGGAACCGCGCCTGGCCGGGGGCGAGCCCGTCCTCGCCGCGCATCCAGAAGGCATGTTCGCGGCGCAGCGCCGCCAGCCGCCGCCGGAAGGTGGCGACGTCGTGCGCGGGCGACAGGCCGAGCATCAGATAATAGACCGGCGGCTGCGACCGGCTGAGATAATAGGTCCGCGTGCCGTTCGGGATATGGCCGTAGCGTTCGATCAACGTGGTGAAGTCGTCGATCATGCCCTCCACCAGATCGGTGCGCTGGTCGCGGACCAGCCCGAGCATGGTGAAGTAGCTGTCCCAGTAATAGATTTCGCGGAAGCGGCCGCCCGGCACGACATAGGGGCTGGTGAGCGCCAGCGCGGAGCTTCCCGGCGGCACCGCGCCGGGCTGGCGGGTGAGCACCGGCCACAGCGCGGCGATGTGCGCGAGCAGCGGCGTGTTCGCGGCGCCTGCCTGGGGCGGCGGCGCCGAGGGGGCGGAAGGCACGGTGAAGTTGGCGAGCACGAAACGCCGCAGCGCGGCCCCACCCTTCAGGTGCGCGGCCTTGTAATCCGCGAGGATCTGGCCGGGATCGCGATTGGGAATGGCGTCCGCGAACGTCTTGCCGTCGGGGAAGATCCTGGCGATCTGCACGTCGCGGAACAGCGGGCCGTAGATGTCGGCCGGGGTCGCGACGACCGGGCCGCTCACCGTCGAGAAGTTGAGGGTGTCGGGCAGGCGGCGCGGCGCGGGAGCAGGGGCGGCGGCGGCCGCGCCGGCAAGCCCGATCAGGACGACACGGGACAGGACGGGCGCCAGACGCGACCAGGAGAGACGATCGGTGGAGATTCGAAACGACATGGAACTGATCCTGCCGTCCCGCGCGCCGCTTGGCGAGTCCCTGCGCGGGATCGGAGCCCCGTCTCCCGCGTTAGACTGATGGCTAGGTCGCCTCCGCTGGGGCGGCGCATTAAAGCTCGTGTCCTGAGTGGGTTAGAAGATTTGCCATGGGAGAGGCCAAGGCCCGGCTGGAGCGGCTGCGCGAAACCTTCCTCGCCAGCGCCGAACAATGGATGTTTCCGCCGTCGCGCTGGGAACGGGATGCGGTGCGCGAAATCCTGAGCCTGCCGGTGGAGCGCGCGATCCGCGGCGTGCCGCGCGGCGCCGCCATCCTCAACGCGCCGACGCGCGAATGCCACACCAATGCGAGGTTCTACGCCGAGCATGATCCGACCGGCCGCGCGACGATGGTGACCGGCTGGTGGCGCCAGCCCAATGTGCTGGTGCTGCATTCGCTGGTGGAGATCGGCGGGCGGCTTTACTGCGTCACGCCCTTCGATGCCGATCCGAGCCCGGACTTCCCCTTCATCCGCGATCCCAGGCTGGGCTGGCACGAGGATGGGGCCGGCGAGCGCTATTGCGAGCGCGACGGGCACCGGATCGGGCCGGGGTTGCGCCTCGACGCGCCGCAGGTGATGGCCGACACCGAACTCATCCGGGACCGGCTGGAATCGGGCATGAACCCCTATGAGGCGGTGAAGGTCGCGATCGGGAGCGGGCGGCGCCGGCGCTAGGCGCGGGCGAACCAGATGACATGATGCGCGCCGGCCCCCGAGGCGCGGGCGCGGACCGCCACTTCCTCGACGTCGAAGCGCGCGCGCTTCAGCCGGTGGGTGAAGCTCTTGTCGGGCGCCGAGGACCAGATGGCGAGTACCCCGCCGGGCCGCAGCGCGCGCTTCGCCGCCATGAGGCCGTCGCCGTCGTAGAGACGGTCGTTGGCGGCGCGGACGAGCCCGTCCGGGCCGTTGTCGACATCGAGCAGGATCGCGTCATAGGCGCCCCGCGCCCCGCCGATCAGCGTGGCCACATCGGCGATGCGGACGTCCACGCGCGGATCGTCGAGGCAGCCGGCGGTCAGCACCGCCATCGGCCCTTTCGCCCAGTCGACCACGGCGGGCACCAGCTCGGCGACGGTGACGCGCGCATCCCCGGCCAGCACCGCCAGCGCCGCGCGGAGCGTGAAACCCATGCCGAACCCGCCGATCAGCAGATGCGGTTTCGGCCGCCCCGCGATCCGCTCGCACGACATCGTCGCCAGCGCTTCCTCGGAGCCCGACAGCCGGCTGTTCATCAGCTCGTTGGCGCCCAGCATGATCGACCATTCCGCGCCGCGCCGGAACAGGCGGAGCGTGTCGCCGCCGGGGATCTCGGCGGTGTCGATCAGGATGCGGGGGACCATGAGGGCGCGATCCCCCATGTCCCCCGGAAGGTCAAGCGCGAAGGGCGGCCAGCGCGCCTTCGCGTTCGATGCGATCGAGATGGCCGGTGATGGCCGCGACCAGCTCCGCATCGGCGGCGAGCGCGGGCGGCACGATCGCCTCGATCGCCATCAGCGCGGCGACGCGCGCGGCGGCGCTGGTGCAGCCTTCGAGCGCGGCGGCGGTGCGGCTCGCCAGCGGATCGTCGACGGTGAAGCCTTGGCCCGCATCGTCGACGCCGCCCTGCCAGCGCATCCACGCGGCGACGGCGAGCGCGAGGCGGTTGACGCTCTTCCCCGCCGTCCGCCGCGCGAGGATCGGCGCGAGCAGCCGCTGGGGCAGCTTCTGCGAGCCGTCCATCGCGATCTGGCGGGTGCGGTGCTGGAGCGCGCTGTTGGCGAAGCGCGCCATCAGCTCTCCGCGATAGGCGTCGATATCGAGCCCTTCCGGCGGCGAGAGCGTCTCGGCCGATTCGTCCCACAGCGCCTCGACGAAGGCGCGGCCTTCGGGGCGTGCGACGAACTGGTTGACGAACTCGATCCCCGCGAGCCCGCCCAGATAGGCGATGCCCGAATGCGCCCCGTTGAGCAGGCGGAGCTTGGCCTCCTCCCACGGCGCGACATCCGCGGTGAGCCGCACGCCGAGCGCGGCGAAGTCCGGGCGGGGGCCGCAGAAGCGATCCTCGATCACCCATTGGGTGAAGGGCTCGGTCTTCACCATCGCGCGATCCTCGACGCCGATCCGTTCGGCCAGCGCGGCGATGTCGGCGTTGGTAGTGGCGGGAACGATGCGGTCCACCATGGTCTGCGGGAAGGCGCCTTCGGCCTCGATCCACGCCGCCAGCGCCGCATCATGCGCCCGCGCCATCGCCAGCACCGCGTTGCGCAGCAGGCGGCCATTGTGCGGCAGATTGTCGCAGGAGACGGCGGTGAAGGGCAGCAGCCCCGCCTCGCGCCGCGCCTTGAGGCCCGCGACGAGGAAACCCGGCACGGTGCGCGGGGCGGACAGGTCGGCGAGATCGGCGGCGATGTCGGGATCGCCTTCGATCAGCCTGCCGGTCGCGGGATCGAGCCGGTATCCCTTCTCGGTGACGGTGAGCGTGACGAGATGCACGTCCGCCGAGGCCAGCGCCGCCACCACGCGGGCCGGGTCTTCGGGCGCGACCAGCACGTCCTTGACCGCGCCGAGGATGCGGATGCGCTGCTGCTCGCCCGAGCGCACGACGAGGCCGTAGAGCCCGTCCTGCGGCACGAGCTGGTCCCGCACCCCGGCCGAGCGCAGCGACACGCCGAGCACGCCCCAGCGCAGATCGCCCGCCGCCAGCGCCGCGTCGAACACGGCCGCCTGATGCGCGCGGTGGAAGGCGCCGATGCCGAGATGGACGACGCCGGTCTTCACCTGCGCCCGGTCGTAACCGGGGCGCTCGACATCGGCCGGCAGCATCTCCAGCGTCGCGGAGGAGAGGCGGTTCACAGCTTGTAGGCCTGCTTCACGAGCCCGTAGGTCAGCGCATGGGCCACCTCCAGCGCCTCGTTCTCGGGCAGACGATGCTCCGCGACGAGACGGGCGAGGAAGGCGCAGTCCATCCGCCGCGCGACGTCGTGCCGCGCCGGGATCGACAGGAAGGCGCGGGTGTCGTCGTTGAAGCCGACGGTGTTGTAGAAGCCGCCCGTCTCGGTGACGCGCTCGCGGAAGCGGCGCATCCCCTCGGGGCTGTCGTGGAACCACCAGGGCGGCCCGAGGCGCAGCGACGGATAATGGCCGGCGAGCGGCGCCAGCTCGCGCGAATAGACATCCTCGTCGAGCGTGAAGAGGATCAGCGTCAGGCGCGGATCATTGCCATGCGCGTCGAGCAGGGGCTTGAGGCAGCGCACGAACTCGCCGGCGAGCGGGATGTCGGCGCCCTTGTCGCGCCCGAAGCGGGCGAGGACGGACGGATTGTGGCTGCGCGAGACGCCGGGATGGAGCTGCATCACCATCCCGTCCTCGATCGACATGCGCGCCATCTCGGTGAGCATCTGTCCGCGGAACAGCTCCGCCTCGGCCGGGCTGACCGGGCCGGCGATCACCCTGGCGTAGAGCGCCTCGATCTCGGCGCGCGGCAGATCGGCGGTGAAGGCCGAGGGGTGGCCATGGTCGGTCGAGGTCGCGCCGGCGGCGCGGAAATGGGCGCGGCGGTTCTGGTGGGCGCGGAGGTAACCGGCGTAGGTCGAGACATCCTCGCCCGCCATCGCGCCGAAGCGGCGGACATTCTCGATGAAACGGGGGTCTTCCGGGTCCATCACCGGATCGGGGCGATAGGCGGTGACGACGCGGCCGTTCCAGCCGCTCTCCCGGATCGCCTTGTGGTGGTCGAGCGGATCGAGCGGGCTCTCGGTGGTGGCGATCACTTCGATGTTGAAGCGCTCGAACAGCGCGCGCGGGCGGAAGGCGTCGGTCTTCAGCGCGGCGTCGATGGTGTCGTAATAATGATCCGCCGTCTCGGCCGAGAGCAGCACGTCGAGGCCGAACACCTCGGCGAACACCCAGTCCAGCCACATGCGCGACGGGGTGCCGCGCAGCAGATGATAATGCCGGGCGAAGAGGCGCCAGATCTTGCGGCCGTCCTGCTCGGTGGGGCTGCCGTCGACGGTGGGCACGCCGAGCGCGTCGAGCGGCACGCCCTGGCTGTAGAGCATACGGAAGACATAATGGTCCGGCGTGATGAGCAGGCGCGCGGGATCGGGGAAGGGCTCGTTGGTGGCGAACCAGGCCGGATCGGTGTGGCCGTGCGGGCTGACGATCGGCAGATCCTTCACCGTCTCGTAGAGGCGGCGGGCGATGGCGCGGGTGGTCGGGTCGGCGGGGAAGAGCCGGTCGGGATGCAGTTCGAGCTTGCTCACGCGGATGTCTCCGGTGTCGGGATGAGGAAGGGAGGGGTTAGCGGCGGACGTCGAGGCCGCCGTCCCAGAAGGCGTCGATATCGGCGGTGCCGAACAGGCTCGCGTCGCCCGGCAGGCTGTGCTTGAGCGCCGCGAGCGCAAGGCCGGCGCGCGCCGCCTCGGCCGGGTCGCCCGTCGCGATCAGCCCGTGCAGCACGCCTGAAGCGAACGCGTCGCCGCCGCCGATCCGGTCGACGATGCCGGTGACGGCCACCTCGTCGGTCTGGTGGGCGCGATCGCGCAGGTCGATGCGGGCGGCGAGGCGGTGATGGTCGGCGTCGACGACATGGCGGGCGGTCGAGGCGATCAGCTTGAGCGAGGGGAAGGCTTCGAACGCCGCTTCCGCCGCGATGCGCCGCCGGTCCGGGCCGTCGCCGTCGAACGGCTTGTCGAGCAGCAGCGCGACATCGCGATGGTTGCCGAACAGGATGTCCGCCATGCCGACCAGCTCGGACAGGATGGCGCGCGCATCGCCGTTCCACGCCTGCCAGAGCGAGGGGCGGTAGTTGCCGTCGAACGAGATGGCGATCCCCGCCGTGCGCGCCGCGCGGGCGGCGGCGATCGCCATGTCCGCCGAGCGCTGGCCGAGCGCCGGCGTGATGCCGGAGAGGTGGAGCATCGCCGCGCCGTCGAACAGTGTCGGCCAGTCGAACAACGAGGCGTCGGCCTCCGCGAAGCTGCTCCCCGCGCGATCATAGACGATCGAGGAGGCGCGCAGCGATGCGCCGGGTGTCAGGAAATAGAGGCCGAGCCGCCCCGGCGTCCGCGCGATGCCGCTCGCATCGACGCCATGGCGGCGGACATGATCGACCGCGCCCTGGCCCACCGCATGGGCGGGCACGGCGCTGACCATCGCGGTCCGGTGGCCGAGGCGGGAGAGGCCGATCGCGACATTGGCCTCCGCGCCGCCGAAATTGGCGTCCAGCGTGCCGCCCTGGAAGAGCAGCTCCCGCCCTGGAGGGGAGAGGCGCAGCAGCAGCTCGCCGAAGCAGACGATGCGTCCCGCGCCGATCATGCGCGCAGCTCCCGAACAGGCTGTCTGGCCACTTTCCCTCTCACTGTCCTTACCATTATGTCGTCCTCGCTAAGCGCAGGCCTGCGCGAATGCAAGCGCTGGCACACCAGTTCAGGCGAGGATCGAGCGGTCGATCCCGGCGATGGTGCGCACGCCGGTCAGCGCCATGGCGACGCGCATCTCGCGCTGGAAGAGATCGAGCATCTGCGCGACGCCGGCTTCCCCGTGCGCCGCCAGCGCGAACAGCCAGGCGCGGCCGAGCAGCACGCCCTCCGCGCCCAGCGCCAGCATCCGCACCACGTCGAGGCCGGATCGGATGCCCGAATCCGCCAGCACGGTGAGCTGGCCCCGCACCGCGTCAGCGATCCCCGGCAGCGCGCGGGCGGAGGACAGCACGCCGTCGAGCTGTCGCCCGCCATGGTTGGAGACGACGATGCCGTCCGCGCCGATGCCGGCGGCGGCTTTCGCGTCCTCGGGATCGAGGATGCCCTTGATGATGAGCGGCCCCTTCCACTCGGAGCGTATCCAGTCGAGATCGTCCCACGAGATCGACGGATCGAAGTTGCGGCCGAGCCAGCCGATATAATCGTTGAGCCCGCTGTCCTTGCCGAGCACCGGTTCGAGATTGCCGAGCAGATGCGGGCGGCCGCGGACGCCCACGTCCCATGCCCAGCCGGGCTTGCCGATCGCCTGCATCATCCGCCGCATCGGCCCGCGCGGGCCGGACATGCCGGAATGCGCATCGCGATAGCGCGCGCCCGGCACCGGCATGTCGACGGTGAAGACCAGCGCCTCGGCGCCCCGCGCGCGGGCGGTGGCGAGCAGGTCGCGCATGAAGGCGCGGTCGCGGATGACATAGAGCTGGAACCACGTCGGCCCCGGCGTGGCGGTCGTCACCTCGGTCAGCGAGCAGAGCGAGACGGTCGACAGCGTGAAGGGGATGCCCACGGCATGGGCCGCGCGCGCCGCCTGCACCTCGCCGCGCCGCGCGTACATGCCGCTGATGCCGACCGGCCCGAGCGCGATGGGGAGCGGCCGCCGCGCGCCGAACAGCTCGGTCGACAGATCGATGTCGGCGACGTTTTTCAGGACGCGCTGGCGCAGCGCGATCCCCGCAAGGTCCGACACGTTCCGCCGCAACGTCTCCTCGGCATAGGCGCCGCCGTCGGCATAATCGAACAGGAAGCGCGGCAGGCGCCGGCGGGCCGCTTCGCGGAAGTCGTGCGTCGAGGAGATAATCATCGGGTCCGGTCTACCAGTGCTGGAAGGGATCGAGGAGGCGTCACAGCCCGTAGAAGCGGACGGCGGCGTCGTGGAACAGGCTGCGGCGCGCGGCCTCGTCGGCGGGGGCGGCCAGCCGCTCCGCGTCCGCGACCCAATCCGTATAGCGATCGCCCGCGAGCAGCAGCACCGGCCAGTCGCTGCCCCACATCAGCCGCTCGCCGAACTGCGCGACGAGATGGGCGACATAAGGCGCGAGAGCGTCGGCGCTCTGGCCGGGCGCCTGCTCGGTGCGCAGGCCCGAGAGCTTGGCGTGGACATGGGGCAGGGCGGCGAGCGCGGCGATCTCCTCGCGCCACGGATCGAGTTCGTGCGTCGCGGCGAAGGGCTTGGCGCCATGATCGATCACGATGGGCAGCGCCGGCCAGCGCGCGGCGAAGCGGGCGAGCGCGGGCAGATGGCGCGGCTGGACGAGCGCGTCGAGGCGCAGGCCGTGCGCGATCATCGCCTCGATGGCGGGGGCGAGCTCGGGGCGGAGGATCCACGCGCTGTCCTCGATCGCCTGAAGCATGGGCCGCAGCCCCTTGAGCTTCGGATGGCGGGCGAGCGCCGCGATGCGCCCGGCCGCGTCGGGGCTCGCCAGATCGGCCCAGCCGACCACCGCGCGGACCAGCGGATCGCCCTCGGCCAGCGCCAGCATCCAGTCGGTGTCGCGGTCGTCCGGCTGAGACTGGACCAGCACCGTGCCCGCCAATTCCACGCCCTCCGCCGCCGCGCGCAGGTCGGCGAGGCCGAAGTCGCGGTGGAGGCCGGGCAGGTCGGGGCCGGGCCAGCTCTGGCCGGGGCCGCCGATCGTCCAGACATGCTGGTGGGAATCGAGGATTGCTATCGGTGTCATGAACCATGAGCAGACAACAAGGAGCGATCGGCCGCAAGCCTTGCCACGCAATCGGCGCGCGCGGGCATTTCGGCGAGGATATGGCGGGTCAGCCGCTCATAATGCTGGATGAAGCGCGCCACCTCGGCGTCGCCCATCAGGCCGGGCGCATCGGGGGCGGCGCGGGCGCGCAGCTCCCGCTCCTGCTCGATCCGCCAGCCCCGCACCACCTCGAAGCCCGGCGCCGCCAGCAGCATCAGCCGGTCGATCCGCGCGAACAGCCGCTGATACTCGCCGGCCAGCGCGGCGTTGACGGCGCGGCGCCAGAGGCCGCCGGCATCCTCCTCGCGTTCGAGGGCGTTGATCGGCTCGATGAGCGCCGCTTCCGGCTGAGGCTGCGCGCCGATGCACCAGCCCTCGAAGATCAGCAGCCGGGTGCCGGCGGGGGCATGGCCCCATCGTCCGGTCGGGGCACGATCGTCGCAGGCCTTGTCGAAGCGGGGAAGGGCCGCCGCCTCGCCCCGGCCGAGCGCGTCGAAGGTGGCGAGGCCGAGCGCCACGTCATGCGTCCCCGGCACGCCGCGCGTGGCAAGGAGCGGGTGGGTGGTGCGGGCCAGCGCGACACGCTCCGCCTTCGTCCGATAGAGATCGTCGAGCGAGAGGATGGCCGTCCGCTCGAACCGTTCCGCCAGTCCGGCGGCGAGCGTCGATTTGCCGCTGCCCTGCGCGCCGCACAGGCCGAGCACGAACGGCCGGCCCGCCGGGGCCTCGCGGAGCAGCGGGGCGAGCCATGCCGCCGTCGCGTCGAGCAGGGCGTCACGCGACACGGTTGGGCGGTTCCCGTCCGTCGAAAAAGGCTTCGAGACTGGCGGCGGCCTGCATCCCCATGGCGGTGCGCGTCTCGATCGTCGCGCTGCCGAGATGGGGGAGCAGGACAGCCCGCTCGCACGCCAGCAGCGCGGGGTGGACGGCGGGTTCCCGCTCATAGACGTCGAGCCCCGCCGCGCCGAGCCGGCCTTGCGTGAGCGCCTCGGCCAGCGCCGCCTCGTCCACCACCGGCCCGCGCGCGGTGTTGATGAGGATGGCGTGGGGCTTCATCCGCGCGAGCAGCGGGGCGTCGATCAGGTGGCGCGTCGCCGCCCCGCCCGGCACATGGAGCGAAAGGACATCGGCCTCGGCCGCCAGCGCTTCCAGCGTGTCGGCGGGGGTGGCGTCGCACGCCGCCTCGATCGTCTCGGAAGCGCGGGTGCGGCTGACATAGCGGATGCACATCCCGAAGGCGCGGGCACGCTTCGCGGTCGCCTGCGCGATGCGGCCGAAGCCGACGAGGCCGAGCGTCTTGGCCGTGACGCCCTGTCCGATCAGGTGGGTGGGCCGCCAGCCGGTCCAGCGGCCGTCGCGCAGCTCGCGCTCGCCTTCACCGGCGCGCCGCGCGGCCATCAGCATCAGCAGGATGGCGAGGTCGGCGGTGGCATCGGTCAGCGCGTCGGGGGTGTTGGTGACGACGATCCCCGCGGCCCGCGCGGCGGCGAGGTCGATATGCTCGAAGCCTGCGCCGAAATTGCCGAGAATCCTGACGGTCGCGCCGGGAATGGCGAGGAGTTCGGCGTCGAGCCGGTCGGTGATCGTGGGCAGGATCGCGTCGTAGCGCGTCATCGCATCGGCCAGGGCGGCGCGGCCGAGCGGCGTGTCATCGGCGTTGAGATCCGCCTCGAACCGCGCCGACAGATGCGCCTCGACCGCCTCCGGCAACCGCCGTGTCACCAGCAGGCGGGGGCGTTGGCTCGTGATTGTCTCCATATTGTCCGATGTATGGAGGGGAGGCGTGGTTCGTCAAACCTCTCCGGCGCGGGCGAGGAGGTTTTTCGCCTGTTTCAGATGCGGCGCGTCGATCATCCTGCCGTCGAGCTGGAGAGCGCCGGCGGACGGGGCGGCGGCGAACGCCTCCACCACCGCGCGGGCATGGGCAACGGCGTCCGGCGAGGGGGTGAAGGCCTCGTTGATGACCGTCACCTGCGCGGGGTGGATCGCCATCATGCCGGTGAAGCCGTCGCGGGCGGCACGGGCGGCGTAGGCGGTGAGGCCATCGAGATCGCGGAACGCGGGATAGACCGTCTCGATCGGCGCGATCCCGGCGGCGGCGGCCCCGAACAGCATCAGCGCGCGGGCCATCTCATAAGGCGGCGTGTATCGGCCGTCCGCTTCGCGGCTGGTGGCGGCGCCGATCGCGGCGGGGAGGTCTTCCGCGCCCCAGGTGAGGCCGCAGAGCTTGCCCGCGACGGCCGCATAGCTGCCGAGCTGAAAGATGGCGGCGGGCGTCTCGGTGGCGATGGGGAGGAGGGGCGCGTCGATCCCGCGTGCCGCCATCTTCGCCAGCAGGGCCTGCACCGACGCCGCGCCCTCGGCCTTGGGGAAGACGATGCCGTCGGGCCGTGCCTTGGCGATGGCGTCGAGGTCTGCATCGGTGTCGTGGCCGTCGAGCGGATTCACGCGGACGAACAGTTTCGTCGTCCGCTCCGTCCGGCCGAGGAAATCGGCGATGGCTTTTCGCGCGTCCGGCCGCGCGGCGGGCGTCACCGCATCCTCCAGATCGAGGATCAGCGCGTCGGCGCCGGAGCCGAGCGCCTTCTCCATCCGGTCCGGCCGGTCGCCCGGCACGAACAGCAGCGAGCGCAGCCTCATGCCGGCTTCCGCAGCAGCAGCGCCGAACGCTGGCAGCGGCAGACCACCTCGCCGCGCTGGTTGATGAGTTCGTGTGTGAAGGTGATGATCCCGGCGTTGGGGCGCGACTTGCTGTCCTTGAGCGCCGCCACCTCGCTCGTCGCGCGCAGCGTGTCGCCGATGAACACGGGTTTCGGCATCACCACCGCGTCATAGCCGAGGTTGGCCACCAGCGTGCCGAGCGTCGTCTCGCCCACCGTCAGCCCCACCATCAGCGCGAAGGAGAAGGTGCCGTTGACGAGGATCTGGCCGAACTCGCTGGCCTTCGCCGCCTCGGCGTCGAGGTGGAGCGGCTGCGGATTGTGCGTCATCGTCGAGAAGAGGAGATTGTCCGTCTCGGTGACGGTGCGGCGGATCGGATGCTCGATGCGGTCGCCGACCTGCCATTCGTCGAAATATTTGCCGGGCATCCCCAACTCCGCTTCCGTTTTCCAATCCGTTCGGGCTGCGCCTGTCGAAGCCCGTGTCTTTCCTGAAGAGAAGAACAGCCCTTCGACAGGCTCAGGGCGAACGGTATTTATCCTTCCGGCTCGATGCGGGCGAGCAAAGTGCCTTCGGAGACCTGCGCGCCGGCCTGCGGGCCGAGCTCGGCCACGATGCCGTCGAACGGGGCGATGAGCGCCTGCTCCATCTTCATCGCCTCGATGACGACGATGCGCTGGCCCTTGGCGACCTTGTCACCCTTGGCCACCTCCACCGACACGACGCGGCCCGGCATGGGGGCTGTGAGGGCTCCGTCGGAGATGCCCGCCGCACCTGTGCCGTCATGGCGGGCTAGGCGGATCGGATAGGTTTCACCGTCCTCCACGCCGAGGAACCAGCCATCGACGATGGAGGCGCCGCCGGCCACATCCGGCCCCTGCCACCAGTCGATGCGATAGGTCTCTCCGTGGCAGGACAGTGCGATCGGTGCCGTGCGCGATGCGTTGAGCCGGAAGCCGTCCAGTCCACCCCAAGGGCGGTTGCCCTTCACTCCCATGGCTTCGTCCGCGTTGCAGGCAAGCTGGAAGGCTGCGAGCTTGAGCAGCGATTCCGAAGGCGCGGATGGCGGCAGCAGCGTGTCGAATCGCTCGGCGATCAGACTGGTCGTCATCGCTCCGGCGCGGAAAGGCTCATCGCGAAGGAGCCGGAACAGGAAGCCGGCATTGGTGTGGATGGGCCAGACCCGAAGTCCTTCCACAGCCTCGGCGAGCGCCTCCGTAGCGCTTTCCCGATCGGGCCGATGGGCGATGAGCTTGGCGATCATCGGGTCGTAATAGGAACTGACCTCATCTCCCTCCGCGACGGCGGCATCGATGCGGATGCCTTCGGTCGGCCATTCCAGCACGTTGAGCGCGCCGACGCTCGGAAGAAAGCCCTTGGCAGGGTTCTCCGCGTACAGGCGGGCTTCCATCGCCCAGCCATCGATGGCGAGTTCGTCCTGATGCTTCGGCAGCGGTTCGCCGCTCGCGACGCGGAGCTGCCACTCGACCAGATCCTGCCCGGTGATCGATTCCGTCACCGGATGTTCGACCTGAAGCCGCGTGTTCATCTCCATGAACCAGATGCGGTCGGCGCGCAGGCCCTCGGATGCGTCGGCGATGAACTCGATGGTGCCGGCGCCGACATAGTCGACCGCCTTGGCGGCCTTCACGGCAGCACCACAGACCGCCTCGCGCGTGGCCTCGTCCATGCCGGGGGCGGGGGCTTCCTCGATCACCTTCTGGTGGCGGCGCTGGAGCGAGCAGTCGCGCTCGAACAGGTGGACGACATTGCCATGCGTGTCGCCGAAGACCTGCACCTCGATATGGCGGGGCGAGAGGATGTATTTCTCGATCAGCACCCGGTCGTCGCCGAAGCTCGACGCCGCCTCGCGCTGGCAGGAGGCGAGCGCGTCGAGGAAGCTGGCCGAGGCCTCGACCTTCCGCATCCCCTTGCCGCCGCCGCCCGCGACCGCCTTGATGAGCACGGGATAGCCGATCGCGTCGGCCTCCGCCTTCAGATGCTCCGGCCGCTGGTCTTCGCCCAGATAGCCGGGCGTGGTGGGGACGCCCGCTTCCTGCATCAGCTTCTTGGCGGCGTCCTTGAGGCCCATGGCGCGGATGCTGGAGGGCTTCGGCCCGACCCAGACGATCCCCGCCGCGGTCACGGCCTCGGCGAAGTCGGCATTCTCGGAGAGGAAGCCATAGCCGGGGTGGATCGCCTCGGCGCCGGTCTCCTTGGCGGCGGCGATGATGCGATCCCCGACCAGATAGCTTTCGCGCGCCGGGGCGGGGCCGATCGCGACCGCTTCGTCGGCCATGCGGACATGGAGGGCGTTCGCGTCGGCGTCCGAATAGACGGCGACGGTACGGATGCCGAGCTTTCGCGCGGTGCGGATGATCCGGCAGGCGATCTCGCCGCGATTGGCGATGAGGAGGCTTTCGATCATCGCATTACATCCGAAACACGCCGAACGCCGGGCGCTCGGGGATGGGGGCGTTGAGGCATGCGGCGAGGCTCAGGCCCAGCACGTCGCGGGTCTGGACGGGATCGACAATGCCGTCGTCCCACAGGTTCGCCGTGGCGTTCCAGGGGCTGCCTTCGTCCTCGTATTTCTGGCGGATGGGGGCCTTGAAGGCTTCGGCTTCCTCGGGCGTCCACTTGTCGGCGTCGCGGTGGACGGTGGCGAGGACGGAGGCCGCCTGCTCGCCGCCCATCACCGAGATGCGGCTGTTCGGCCACGAGAACAGGAAGCGCGGAGAATAAGCGCGCCCCGCCATGCCGTAATTGCCGGCACCGAAGCTGCCGCCGATCAGCATGGTGATCTTGGGGACGGAGGCGGTGGCGACGGCCGTCACCAGCTTGGCGCCATGCTTGGCGATGCCCTCGGCCTCATATTTGCCGCCGACCATGAAGCCCGAGATGTTCTGGAGGAACAGCAGGGGCACGCGCCGCTGGCAGGCCAGTTCGATGAAGTGCGCGCCCTTCACGGCGGCTTCCGAGAACAGCACGCCATTGTTGGCGAGGATCGCGACCGGCATCCCCCAGATATGCGCGAAGCCGCAGACCAGGGTCGTGCCGTAGAGCGCCTTGAACTCGTGGAATTCCGATCCGTCGACGATGCGGGCGATCACCTCATGGACATCGTAGGGCGCGCGGACGTCGCGGGGGATCAGGCCATAGAGTTCGGCCGGATCGTGCTTCGGAGGGCGCGGCTCCTTCAGTGCGATGTCGGGGGTGCGATCCGCCGGAAGTGTGGCGACGATGTCGCGGACGATGGTCAGCGCATGTTCGTCATTCTCGGCGAGATGATCGACCACGCCGGATTTCCGAGCATGAAGATCGCCGCCGCCCAGATCCTCGGCCGAGATCACCTCGCCCGTCGCCGCCTTCACCAGCGGAGGGCCGGCGAGGAAGATCGTGCCCTGATTGCGGACGATCACCGTCTCGTCGGACATCGCCGGCACATAGGCGCCGCCCGCGGTGCAGCTTCCCATCACGCAGGCGATCTGGGGGATGCCCTCCGCCGACATCTGCGCCTGATTGAAGAAGATGCGGCCGAAATGCTCCCTGTCGGGGAAGACTTCGGCCTGGTGCGGCAGGTTCGCCCCGCCTGAATCGACGAGGTAGATGCAGGGGAGGCGGTTCTCCCGCGCGATCTCCTGCGCGCGCAGATGCTTCTTCACGGTGAGGGGGTAATAGGTGCCGCCCTTCACCGTCGCGTCGTTGCAGACGATCATGCACATCCGGCCCGAGACGCGCCCGATGCCCGCGATCATGCCGGCGCCCGGCACCTCGCTTTTGTAGAGGCCATGCGCGGCCAACTGGCCGATCTCGAGGAAAGGCGCGCCGGGATCGAGCAGATGGCCGACGCGATCGCGGGGCAGGAGCTTGCCGCGCGCGATATGCTTCTCCCGTGATGCTTCGGAGCCGCCGAGCGCGGCCGCCGCCACATCGGCGCGGAGCTTCCCGGCCAGCGCCCGGTTGTGCGCGTCGCGGCGGCGGAAATCCTCGGACGAAGGATCGGCGAGCGTGGAGAGAACAGGCCCCATCAGAAATCCTCCCCTGCAAGGGGAGAGGGACCGCCGAAGGCGGTGGAGGGGTGTCGACGCCCATGGCGAACGTCACGCGTGCAGAGGGGGGCATACCCCTCCACCAGCCTGCGGCTGGTCCCCCTCCCCTTGCAGGGGAGGATGTGCGCCCGGCCGCTCATGCGCCGACCAGCTCGCGGCCGATCAGCATCCGGCGGATCTCGTTGGTACCCGCGCCGATATCGAGCAGCTTGGCGTCGCGGGCGAAGCGCTCGACCGGCCAGTCCTTGGTGTAGCCCGCGCCGCCGAGCGCCTGGATCGCCTCGTTGGCGACCTTCACGGCATTCTCGGAGGCGAGCAGGATCGCACCCGCCGCGTCGTAGCGGGTCGTCTGGCCCGCATCGCAGGCGCGCGCCACGGCATAGACATAGGCCCGCGACGAATTGAGCGCGACGACCATGTCCGCCACCTTGCCCTGCATGAGCTGGAAGGTGCCGATCGCCTTGCCGAACTGCTTGCGCTCGCGGACATAGGGGAGGACCACGTCGAGGCAGGCCTGCATGATGCCGAGCTGGATGCCCGAGAGAACCACGCGCTCATAATCGAGCCCCGACATCAGCACGCCGACGCCGCCATTCACCGGCCCCATGACATTCTCGTCGGGCACGAAGCAGTCGTTGAACACCAGCTCGGCCGTCGGCGAGCCGCGCATCCCCATCTTCTCGATCTTCTGCCCGATCGAGAAGCCGGCGAAATCCTTCTCGATCAGGAAGGCGGTGATGCCCTTCGAGCCTGCGTCCGGCGCCGTCTTGGCGTAGACTACCAGCGTTTCGGCATAGGGCGCGTTGGTGATCCAGAATTTGGTGCCGTTGAGCCGCCAGCCGCTGTCCACCTTGTCGGCGCGCAGCTTCATGCTCACCACGTCCGAGCCCGCGCCTGCTTCCGACATCGCGAGGCTGCCGACATGCTCGCCCGAGATCAGGCCGGGGAGATATTTCGCCTTCTGCGCAGGGCTTCCCCAGCGGCGGATCTGGTTGACGCAGAGGTTCGAGTGCGCGCCGTAGGAGAGGCCCACCGAGGCGGACGCCCGCGCCACCTCCTCGCAGGCGATGACATGCTCCAGATAGCCGAGGCCGAGCCCGCCATACTCCTCCTCCACCGTGATGCCGTGCAGGCCGAGCGCGCCCATCTCCGGCCACAGCTCGACGGGGAAGCGATCCTCGGCGTCGATGGCTGCGGCGAGGGGGGCGATCCGGTCGGTGGCGAAGCGCCGGGTGGTGTCGCGGATCATGTCCGCCATCTCGCCCAGAGCGAAGTCGAACGCCTGCATATCACTCTCCGATCATTTTGCCGGTTAGATACAGCAGCGGCCCTCCCGAGGAAAATTGAAAGCCGTTCGGGAACATCATAGATGGCATCTATGATAGACCGCTATCTGCTGCGCTATTTCCTGAGCGTGATCGATCAGGGCAATTTCTCCAAGGCGGCCGCCGCCTGCAACGTGTCGCAGCCGACGCTGTCGGTCGGTATCGCCAAGCTGGAGCGCGAGATGGGCCGCGCGCTCTTCCACCGCACCAACAAGCGCGTCGAGCTGACCGAGGCGGGCGCGCGCTTCGCCGTCCATGCCCGGCGCATCGAGGCCGAGTTCGCCCATGCCGAGCGCGAGGTGCGCGGCACCACGGTGCAGCCGACGGTGCGGCTGGGGCTGCTGCCGACGCTGCCGGGGGCGTGGATCGAGGCGTTCCTGACGCGGCTGCATCCGTCGGACGGGCGGGTCGAGCTGGTCGAGGGGCGCGAGCGGGAGCTGCTGGAGCGGCTGGCGCGCGGCCGCATCGACGTGGCGCTGACGCTCGTTCATGGCGACCACCGCTTCGCCCATGAGCCGCTGTTCCGCGAGGGCTATGCGCTGGCGCTGCCGGCGGGGCACCGGCTGGCCGGGCGCGTGGCGATCGAGGCGGAGGAGCTGGCCGGCGAGACGATGATCGTCCGCCGCCAGTGCGAGATGCTCGCCGCCACCAGCCGCCACTTCACCGCGCGCGGCGTCCGCCCCTTCTTCGCGGCGCGCACCACCAGCGACGAGCGCGCGCTGGCGCTGGTCCGCGCCGGGCTGGGGGTGACGGTGATGCCGGAGGGGTTCCACGCGCCCGGCGTGGCGCGGCCGAAGCTCGCCGACTTCGCGGAGGTGCGCGAGATCGGGTTGCTCTACGCCGCGCATGTCGAGCCCATGCGGCTGCGGGGCGGGGCGGTGCTGCGCGCGCTGACCGGCGCGCTGGAAGCGGCGCGGGCCTCGGCCTGAGGCCACGCGCCGTCCAGGGTCAGTAGAAAGCGCCGTAGAGGACGTCGCGGATGCGGCCGGTGCGGACGTCGACCAGCAGCAGGTCCGGCCCATAGCGCACCCAGCGGCAGCCCGGCGGCGGCGGCCCGACGCCGAGCGCGGGATAATTGTCGAAATAATAACTGGAGGACAGGAACAGGCTCGGCAGCAGCAGGCCGATGGACCAGCGGCGATAGCTGTAGCCGCGCGGATAGCGGAAGGCCGGCCCGTGGATCGGCTTGAAGCGCGGCGGACGGCCGGCGCCGGGGCGATGCTGGGGCGGGCGCTGGCCGATGCCGGGATGCTGGCCCACGGGCGGGCGGGCCGGACGGGAAGGCTGGGCTCCGGGGCCGGGGTTGGGCGGCCGGACATTGCCGCCGGGGCGACCCGGACCACCGGGGCGATTGGGGCCGACGGAGCCACCGGGACGACCGGGGCCGCCGGGATGCTGGCCCGGCCCTCCGGGACGCCCGGCGCCGGGGCGGCTCGGCCCGGGCCGCTCGGGCCGCGCGCCGGGGGCGGGGCGGGTCTGCGGCTGTTGCGCCAGGGCGATATCGGGCCAGAGCAGCAGGGCGGCGGTTGCGAGGAGACGCATCTTCATCGGCAATCCCTCCATCGATGTCCGCTGCGGTTAGAGCCCTTTTCGCGGCGGGAGGGAAGCCATGTCGCCGAGGCGCGACGAAAGGCGGACAGGCGGCGTGCGTTCCATGGCCGTCATCCTCCGCTCGGGCGATGCACGAACGCGCGCCGTTCGCGGATCAGGACTTGATCTCGAAGCCCACCACCGCATGGGGAACATAAGGTTCCTCCAGCCGCTCGATCTCCTCGTCGCTCAGCTCGATGTCGAGCGCGGCGATCGCATCGTCGAGATGCCCCGCCTTCGACGCGCCGACGATCGGCGCGGATACCTCGGGCTGGGCCAGCACCCAGGCGAGCGCGATCCGGGCGCGCGGCACGCTGCGCTCCTTCGCGATCTCGGCGACGCGCTCGACCACCTTGCGGTCGGCGGCGGCGGTGTCGGCGTAGAGGGTGCGGCCGAAATTGTCGGTGTCGGAGCGCGCCGTCGCCTCATCCCAGTCGCGGGTGAGGCGGCCGCGGGCGAGCGGGCTCCACGGGATCACGCCGATCCCCTCCGCCTCGCAGAGCGGCAGCATCTCGCGCTCTTCCTCGCGGTAGAGGAGGTTCAGATAGTTCTGCATGGTGACGAAGCGCGTCCAGCCATTCTGCTCGGCGACGTGGAGCATCGTCGCGAACTGCCACGCCGCCATCGAAGAGGCGCCGATATAGCGCGCCTTGCCCGCTTTCACGACATCATGGAGCGTCTCCAGAGTCTCCTCGATCGGCACCTCATGATCGAAGCGATGGATCTGGTAGAGGTCGACATAATCGGTGCCGAGCCGCTTCAGCGAGGCGTCGATCTCGGTCAGGATCGCCTTGCGGGAGAGCCCCGCGCCGTTCGGGCCGGGCCGCATCCGGCCGTGGACCTTGGTGGCGATCACCACTTCCTCGCGGCGGGTGAACTCCTTGAGCGCGCGGCCGACGATCTCTTCGGAGGTTCCGTCCGAATAGACGTTGGCGGTGTCGAAGAAATTGATCCCGGCTTCCACCGCCTGCCGGATGATCGGGCGGCTCTTCTCCTCGTCGAGCGTCCATGCATGGTTGCCGCGATCCGGCACGCCATAGGTCATGCAGCCGAGGCAGAGGCGGGAGACGTCGAGTCCGGTGTTGCCGAGCTTGAGATAGTCCATGTCGATCCTCCGGGAAGGGGCTTGCGGGATGCGATCAGGCGTCCGCGTCCGCCGCGAAGGTGTCGCACTGGGCGGGGTCGCCCGAATCGAGGCCCTTCTTCAGCCACTCCATGCGCTGCGCCGAGGTGCCGTGGGTGAAGCTGTCGGGCATGACGCGGCCCTGCGCCTCCTGCTGGAGCGTGTCGTCGCCGATCGAGTGAGCGGCCTTCATGCCTTCCTCGACGTCGCCCGGATCGAGCCGGTCGCGGTTGTTGGCGGCCCAGACGCCGGCGAAGCAATCCGCCTGCAACTCCACGCGGACCTGAAGCGCATTGGCCTGCTTGGCGCTCAGGCTGCGCTGCTGCGCGCTCACCTTGGGGAGGATGCCGAGCAGATCCTGCACATGATGGCCGACCTCGTGCGCGACGACATAGGCCTGCGCGAAATCGCCCGGCGCACCGAAGCGGCTCTTCAACTCGTCATAGAAGCTGGTGTCGAGATACACCTTCTGGTCGTTCGGGCAGTAGAACGGCCCCATCGCCGATTGTGCGGCGCCGCAACCGGACAGGCCGCTGCGGCTGTAGAAGATCAGGCCGGCGGGCGTGTACTGCTTGCCCTGCGCGGCGAAGATCTTGGCCCAGGTGTCCTCGGTGGAGGCCAGCACCTGACAGGAGAATTTGCTCGCCGCGTCCACCGCGCAGGCGTGGGCCGCGCCTTCCCTGGTGATGGCGGGGGCATTGCCCTGGGGCAGCGCATGGTCGCCGCCCATCAGCGCCAGCGGATTGCCGCCGAAGATCAGCGCACCGATGATGAGGACGACGATTCCGCCGATCCCGAAGCGGTTGAAGACGAAACCGAGCAGCAGCGGGAACATGCCGCCGCCTCCGAACCCTCCGCCGCCGCCATAATTCTGGCCGCGCTCGTCGCCGACATTGTCGCTGGTCCGGTAGTCGTCGAGCCGCATGGCGGCTTCCTCCCCGAAATTTCGTTGCGCGCCAAGAATGCGCGGGCCTGGCCCTGGGTTGCCAAACTGTCATGAACCCATGCTTGATGCGTTGCAACAACAGGCGCAGGATGACCGCCATGTCCGATGCCGATCCTCGCCGGCGCAAGACCCATGCGCCCATGCCGTTGCCCGATCAGGTGGCCCTCGTCCTCCAGGGCGGGGGTGCGCTGGGCTCCTTTCAGGCCGGCGTCTACGAGGCGCTGACCGAGGTCGACATCGAGGTCGACTGGGTGGCCGGCATCTCGATCGGGGCGATCAACGCCGCGCTGATCGCGGGCAACCCGCCCGAGCGCCGGGTCGAGCGGCTGCGGCAGTTCTGGGACAAGGTGACGTCCAGCCTGCCGAGCTTCCCGATCCCCTGGGCGTCGGACTCGATGCGCGAGGTGCTGCACGAATGGTCCGCCGCGATGGTGGCGACGGGTGGCGTGCCGGGCTTCTTCGCGCCGCGCCCGCTGCCGCCGATCATGGCCGCGCCGGGAAGCTGCGAGGCGCTCAGCTATTACGACACCACCCCGCTGATCGCGACGCTCAACGAACTGGTCGACTGGGATCTGCTCAATGACGGCCCGGTGCGGCTGTCGGTCGGCGCGGTCGAGATCGAGAGCGGCAATTTCTTTTTCTTCGACACGAGGAAATGCCGGATCGATCATCGCCACATCATGGCGTCGGGCGCGCTGCCGCCGGGCCTCCCGCCGGTCGAGATCGACGGCAAATGGTGGTGGGACGGGGGCGTCGTCTCGAACACGCCGCTCAGCCATGTGCTCGACAACCAGACGACCGACCTGCTGATCTTCCAGGTCGACCTGTTCTCGTCGCAGGGCGTGAAGCCCAGGACGATGATGGATGTGATGGCCCGCTCCAAGGAGATCCAATATTCCAGCCGCACGCGCACCATCTCGGACGAACGGATGAAGGCACGCAAGCGCCGCGAGGTCGCCTCGCGCGTGCTCGCCAAGCTGCCGCCCGAGCTGCGGGACGATCCCGACGTCAAGGCGCTCACCGCCATCGCGCACGAATATGCGGTGAGCCTCGTCCAGCTCATCTACCGCGCCAACGCGTGGGAGGGCGGCTCGCGCGATTACGAGTTTTCGGAACGCACCAAGGCCGAGCATTGGCAGGCCGGCCACAACGCCGTCGCCGAGACGATCCGCAACGCCTCGCTGCTCGCCACCAACATCCTCGACGGCAAGACCGCCGCCTTCGATCTCACGCCGCGCTGACGGCATCATCCACTGCAAGGAGAACAGCCTCATGTTCCTCAAGGGCAAGACCGCGCTCGTCACCGGCTCCACCTCGGGCATCGGCCTCGCTTATGCGAAGGCGCTGGCGGCCGAGGGCGCGCAGGTGATGATTAACGGTTTCGGCGACGCCGCCGCGATCGAGAAGGAGCGCGCCGGCCTGGAGGCGACGTCAGGCAAGGCGCTCTATTCGGACGCCGACATGACCAAGCCGGACGCGATCCACGCGATGGTCCGGCGCTGCCATGACGAGCTGGGCGGGCCGGACATCGTGATCGCCAATGCCGGCGTCCAGCATGTCGAGCCGATCGACACCTTCCCGGTCGCCAAGTGGGACCAGATCATCGCGATCAACCTCTCCTCCGCCTTCCATCTGATGCAGGCGGCGATCCCCTTCATGAAGGAGAAGAAGTGGGGCCGCATCATCTCGACGGCCTCGGCCCATTCGAAGGTCGCCTCGCCGTTCAAGTCCGCTTATGTCACCGCCAAGCACGGCATCGACGGCCTCACCAAGACGGCGGCGCTGGAGACGGCGACCTTCGGCATCACGGTCAACTGCATCTCGCCGGGCTATGTCTGGACGCCGCTGGTCGAGAACCAGATCCCCGATACGATGAAGGCGCGCGGGCTCACCCGCGAGCAGGTCATCAACGACGTGCTGCTCGATGGCCAGCCGACCAAGCAATTCGTCACCGCCGAGCAGGTGGCGGCGCTGGCGGTGTTCCTCTGCCGCGACGAGGCGGCGCAGATCACCGGTTCCAACTATTCGATCGATGGCGGCTGGACGGCCGAGTGAGCTGAGGCGGCGGCCGTTGTCGGCGGCGGGCAGGGCAGGCTATGGTTGCGTCCAGTCTGTCGAAAGGTCGTCCATGCCCGTCCGTGCCGTCGTGTCCTCCGTCGCCCTGATGATGCTCGCGGGGCTGTCGGGATGCGCGACCAAGGGGGCCTGCCCGCCGGCCAGCGCCGCGGGCCAGTCTCCCATGCCGGACTGGCGTGACGCGATCAGCGATCCCGATCACGTCCGCCTGCGCGCATGGCGCAAGGCGTTCGTCGATTCGCTGACGGAGGCGCGCGCGCACGGCCATGGCGCGGAGATCGACGCCGAAGGGCGGCTGCTCGATCCCGATGCGGCGCTGGACGGCGCGGCGCTGCCGGCCGGCTTCTATCGCTGCCGGGTCATCAAGCTCGGCGCCCGGCAGGAGGGCCATCTCACCTTCGTCGCCTATCCGATGCACCGCTGCCAGATTCGCCCGTCGGACAAGTTGCAGCGGCTGATCGAGCTGAACGGGCTCCAGCGACCGTCGGGGCGGATCTACCCGGACAGCGCCTCGCGCTCGATCTTCCTCGGCACGATGATCCTTGGCGATGAATCGAAGCCGATCGCCTATGGCCGCGACGTCGACCGCGACATGGTCGGCGCGATCGAGCGGGTGGGCGAGCATCAGTGGCGGATGCTGCTGCCCTATCCGGCGTGGGAATCGAAGATGGACGTGATGGAGCTGGTGCCCGAATCCTGACTCAACAGGGCCGGTCGAGCGCGGCGTGGCCGGAGCGCTTGAGCTGATCGACGGCTCGCTTGACCTGCTGGCTGTCTCCTCGTGGCATGACGAGGACGGCATCGCGGGTGGCGATGACGATGACGTCCTTGACGCCGATGGCGGCGACCAGCGGGCCTTCCGAGCGGATCAGGCAGTTGGAGGTGTCGATGGCGAGCACCTCGCCATGATGGGCGTTGCCGTCATCGTCCTTGACCGCCAGCTCGTGGAGGGCGTCCCAGCTCCCGACGTCCGACCAGCCCATC